>Ga0265295_1000071_pt1 | contig 199694 bp, 177 predicted proteins | sample Munlansysbiofilm_FD_192503 | JGI IMG/M metagenome (GOLD analysis project Ga0265295, IMG submission 192503) | Leachate microbial communities from a municipal landfill in Southern Ontario, Canada - Methane capture system biofilm | ecosystem: Engineered > Solid waste > Landfill > Unclassified ...
ATTGGAGGTCAATTTGTTCGAGAAAAAGCCAATTTCATCACTGGTTACTGATGCTCTTAAGCATATATCAGAACCTCTCGAATCTAACCAGTTGAATCTGTTTAACTATTAACCGGACAGTAGTGGCCTGAAATGTAAAGTTATGTAGCTTTAGTTACAAATAGTAAACAATAACTATCCGAAATTAAACGAATTTACCACAAAACACCAATATATAAAAAAACGCCATCTTTCGAAAAGAGTAGTAACGCGGTGATTGTACTTTTGCCGGTGTTTCACAACGAGAAAGGTGGAATTTATGTCAACAGTAAGTTTTGGTGGCCTGGCAACTGGGCTGGATACTGAGTCGCTTATCACCTCACTGATGGAGATTGAGCGCGCCCCCATTACCAGTATGGAAACTGACATTGAATATATGGAGAGTCAGAATGAAACCTTTGAGAGTTTTGGTGACATTCTCACTAGTTTAAACAGCGCCATTGGTGGTCTCGATACGACCTCGGAATTTAGTTCATGGGCGGTTAGCACGAACAATAGTGAAAATACATTTCAGGCCAGCGCGTCAAGTTATGCCAAAGAGGGCTCCTATCAAGTAGAGGTACTTAGCATGGCACAACAGCAAAAAGATGTTAGTTATGAAGGGTTTGCCAGTTCTACAGATGAGAATTTGTCCGGCACCATCACCATTGGCGACACTGTCATTGAGTATGAGGATATCTCCCTCGCTGCCTTAGCCGACCTAGTCAGTGATTCAGACTCTGGCGTGCAAGCCGGAATCGTCGATGATGGCACTGAAAATGGTTTGCGTCTGGTCTTTACTGCGGAAGATGCCGAGACAACCCCAGAAATTTTAGCTACAGGCAGTATCAGCCTGGATACCGCAACCGACGGGCATACTCTCGATGGTTCGATGGCGCATGTGGTGGTAGATGGTATCGATATGTACTCCGGTAGCAATACGCTCAGCGGCGCAATCTATGGCGTGACCCTTGATCTAATCGGTGTAAGCACCTCGGATGAGATCTCGTATGTCAAGGTTGCTAGCGACACCTCAAGTATTGAAGAAAAAGTCGATCAATTTGTCTCCGCCTATAACGAGATGTTGACGTTTATTGATGAGATAAATGATGCCGATAGCGCCACCGGTAGCAACTTTCGCTCTATTGAGCGGAAAATGCAAAATCTCATTACCACGCAGGTTGGTGGCTCCTCCAACTTTTCAAGTCTCGCCTCTTTAGGTTTTGAAACCGACTCCGAAACTGGGGAACTTTCCTACGATAGTTCCACGCTAAGCGATGCCCTACTGAATAATCTCGATGATATCCAGATGTTGTTTGTTGGTGATGATGACACCGATGGTATTGCGAAACAGCTGAGCACCTATCTCAGTAGCCAGCTCGATAGCATTGACGGTTTTGTCGCTACTCAAACAGAGAGTAACGACGAGCAGATTGAGCGACTAGAGACCAGTATCGAGCGGATGGAGACACGCCTTGAAAAGCGGGAAGAGACGCTAAATGCACAGTTTGCCGCAATGGAGTTGCTGGTTTCTGAACTAAACACCCAGGGCGATTATCTCGAATCATTTTTTGCTGAAGAAAGCTCTTAACTCTTTTAGCCATGCAGGAGGGCAGTTATGTCCGTTATATCATCCACCGATCTTACCAGTGCTGTCAGCAGTTATACCTCTTCGTCCAGTAGCAGCAATGTCTTAGGGCAAGAGGATTTTTTGGAACTGTTAGTCGCGCAACTAGAAAATCAAGACCCCTTGGAGCCGCAAAGTAATACTGAGTTCGTTGCCCAATTGGCGGAATTTAGTTCACTAGAACAGCAGACGCTTACCAACGATAAACTGGATGAGGTGGTGGCTTCAACACAGAGCAATAACACCGTTGCCTCTTTAAGTCTATTGGGCCAAGAGGTAATTGCTCAAACCGATAGCTTTGTGTTGCAGGGAGATACTGTAGATGTGGGATTTTATCTCGATGACGCCGCAGAACAGGTCAGTGTGAATATCTTAGATAGTAGTAACTCGGTGGTAGCCTCCTTTGATTTTAATGACGTGCAGGTGGGAGAAAACTTTGCCACCTGGGATGGTTGTGATGCAAATGGGAACCGTTTGGCCTCAGATGAGTACCAGATAGCAGTAAACATAGATGGCGGCCTAGCCAATTCCGAAGCCGCGCTGGTGCGCTCGACGGTGAACGAGGTTGGTTTTGATGCCGTGGGGAACACCCTGGGCACCAGTGCTGGGGTGATTCTGCTGTCGGAAATTTTATCGGTGGTGGCACAGTGATGGCCGCCACGCAAAATCAGGCATCAGCGCATGTCGCTGCTATTGAATTTTCCGCACATTCACTGCAACGGATGGCAAAGCGCAAGCTCTCATTTAGTGAACAGCAATTAACCCGGTTGCAGGAAGCACTGAAAACTCTGGTTAAAAAGGGGAGTAGAACCTCGGTGGTGATGCTCGATGAAACCGCTCTTATTGTCAGTGTTCGTCAGCACCGAGTGGTAACAGTTGTCGAACAGAGTGCACTAAGAGAGCAGGTGTTTACCCAAATCGATAGCGCGGTGTTTGCTTAGGTTGCTGTTAGCGCAACAATTAAGCTGATATGGAAAAATTAAATTCAACTTTAGTGCTGAGCACAGCACGTTATTAGGAGGCACTATGGGACTCTCCAGTACATTATATAGTGGGATTAGTGGACTACAGACCAACGCCGAAGCCATGAGTGTTACGGGTAATAATATCTCCAACAGTAATACGGTGGCCTTTAAATCCAGTTCTACCGTTTTTGCCGATATGTTGTCTGCAACTATCTCATCATCATCAACGGGCTATAATCAAGTTGGGCGCGGCACTGAACTGTCGACGGTTAGCACTAACTTTACCCAGGGCTCATTTCAAAGCACCTCCAATGATACCGATTTGGCCATAGAGGGTGATGGATTTTTTATGCTCAGCGGTGCCGATTCCGCAGAGACCTTCTATAGCCGGAACGGGGCCTTCGATTTTGATGCTGATGGCTATCTGGTCAATACCGATGGCTATCGGGTGCAGGGGCAACTATTTGATGCTGACGGCAGCGCTGGTGGCGGTGATCCGACCGATATTCAGATCAATTTTACCAGCCAAATTGCCGCCAATCCAACAAGTAGCATTGTGCTGACAACTAACCTAAACTCGGGCGAGGAGGTCATTGCTGGGGGATTTTTAACCGACGATCCCGCCACCTCCTCGAACTATTCAACCTCAACGCAGATCTATGATGCCTTGGGTGAAACCCATCTAGCTACCACCTATTTTACCAAGACCGATGAACAGGAGTGGGCTTGGAATACTGTTGTCAATAGTGATGAGTTGGATGTCAGTGTTGCCGACACCACTGATGTGACGGTTATAGGTACTGGAACGCTATACTTTGAAGACGATGGAGAGCTGATTGGGGACAGTGTGTTCTCTTTAGATTACCTATCCTCTCTAACGTGGGATAATGGTGCTGACTCGACACAGGCGATTGAGATAGATTTTGCCACCACCCAATTTAGCAGTAGTTCGGTAGTATTTTCCCAGAGCCAAGATGGCTATGCTCCTGGTGAGGTGGTGGACACCTCAATTGATAGTAGTGGAGTTGTCAGTATCAGTTATTCTAACGGGGAAAGCATAGATATTGCCACCTTAACTCTCGCCACCTTTTCCAATCCGAGTGGACTGGAAAAAGAGGGCAGCAGTATGTACAGCGCTGGAATCTATTCAGGTGATCCCCAAATTGGTACTCCTGGTGCATCACAGGGTTTTCTCTATACCAACTCCCTCGAGCTCTCCAATGTCGATCTATCACAGGAATTTGTCGATATGATCACTATTCAAAATGGCTATTCTGCAAGTTCCAAGGTGATTACTACTACCGATGAGATGTTGCAAGAGGTGATTAGTCTGATCCGTTAATAGTAGCGTTCAGAAGAAGGGAGCGGTGGAACCTTATGTGTAGCGAATTAAACAAAAATCTTGGGAAAATAAAGGATCTGCTCCAGCAGGAGCGACACTGCTTTATCACTTTAGATATGAAAAATTTGCCGCAACTTTTACAGCGTAAAACCCAAATTTTATCCGATTTGTCCCTGTTTCCTGCCGATGCGGGCAACGCAGAGCAACAGCAATTGTTGCGCGATATCAGCTATGAAAATCAGCGTAATGCGCGTTTGATACGCCACGCGGAAGAGCGGATAAGCCAGTGTTTGTCTTTCTACATCAAAAGTGAGCCTAGTGGTTATTATTGCTGCAATGGCGCGATTGGGCCTGCGGTAATCCCCTGTCAACTACTCTCGGGGAGTGTATAAAAATGTCCGGATTATTTGGTGCACTCAACGTTGGTAAAACGGGTTTAATGCTCAGTCAAAAAGGGGTTGAGGTGGCGGGCAACAATGTTACCAATGCCAATACCGAAGGCTACTCGCGGCAGACATTAGAGGTGTCGTCGGCTCCCTCCCTAGAGTTTAATGGCACCATGGTCGGGCAGGGTGCGGTGGCAACTGGAATAGCACGTGAGGAGTCGGTATTTGTTACGCAACAGCTCATTGATAAGAGTGCCGACTTTGGTGAACAGGATGCCATGACCGAATCTCTCGAAGAGGTGGAGAGAATTGTCAGTGTCTCCGATAACAACCTTGCTGCGGATATTGATGAGTTCTTTGTCAGTTGGCAGTCATTGAGTACCGATCCTTCAAGCGACGTGACGCGCCAGGAGGTTATTCAGATGGGCGATATTATTGCCGATAATCTGGTGCAGATGAACGATGAACTGGAAAATGTGCAGGAGAATATAAATGTCAGTATTGAGTCTGAGGTCGAATCGTTAAATCAGATGCTCGAGCAGGTTGCCGAGTTAAATCAACGCATTGTTTCAACCGAGGTCACTGGCGATAGCGCCAATGGGTTACTTGATGAGCAGGATCTATTACTCCAAGAGCTAGCGCAAACTATTGGTATTCAAACCTACACGACCGAAAGCGGTATGGTGTCGGTACAGCTAAGTTCTGGGTTACCCTTAGTCGAGGGGGGCGATGCCAGCACTGTTGTTGCTAATCGCGTCGCGGGAGATGTGCAACTAACCCTGAATATGGGTGGTAGCGAAGCTACTCTGGGTCTGGATGATGTGGGCGGAGAAATTGGCGGTATGCTGACCGTGCGCGATGAGGTTATCCCCGATGTTCAATCCGATCTGGACCAACTGGCCTACACCTTTGCCAATGAAATTAACGCTATACATGAAGCCGGTGTCGATAGTGACGGAAATAGCGGCAGTGCTTTTTTCTCTTACACCACCTCCAGCGATCCCAGCGCAGAGGCGTGGACTGGTGCGGCATCAACCTTAGCAGTGGCTATTACCGAGCCAAGTGAAGTGGCCGTGGGGACAATTTTGCCTCCAGATAACACCAGCGGCGATAATACCAACGCCTTAGCTATGGTGGCACTGCAAGAGCAGGAGTTGGTTGATGGCAGCACCTTCAATGAATTTTACAGTAAAATTGCTTCAGGAGTCGGATTGGATGTTGAGCGCAATGAGTTTGAGCTGTCAGTGGCCGAAGATGCGCTGGTGCAGGTGCAAAATATGCGCGATGTGGCCGTAGGTGTCTCAACCGATGAGGAGCTTCTGCTGTTGACACAGTATCAGTCAGGTTATCAGGCTTCGGCAAAATATATCTCCGCAGTACAGGATATGTTGGATGTTTTGATGGCCATTTAAGGGGGTAGATATGCGGACCACACCGAGTAGTATTTATCGCAGCATACAGTACAACATTGAACAGGGGCGCTCAAACTTAGATGGTCTATATTTGCAGGCATCGACGGGAAAAAAAGTCGAGGTCGCATCGGACGACCCTGCCGCAGTACGCGCCATTGAGATGAGCCGTAGTCAAATTACCATGGCGGATCGCTATACGGAAAATATAGAAACAGTGCAGGACAGCATGGATAGTTGCGACAGCTATCTTAGTACTGCCGAAGATGTGATGCAGCGGATGAAAGAGATCGCGACGGCAGCATTGAATGGTTCACTGTCAGATGCCGATTTAGCCACCTATGCCGATGAGGTTGTAACTCTAAAAGAGCAAATGTTGGACATTGCCAATGCCCAGGTGAACGGTAAGTATCTCTTTGCCGGCTTTAGGGACGATCAACCGCCATTCAGTGGTGATCCTGTAATATATAGCGGTACTGAAGATATTAAATATGTTGAGAGCGGGCCTGCCGAATATATTCAAAGCAATCTGCTTGGCAGTGATCTGTTTATCGATCCTGTTGATGTATTTGCCGAATTTGATTCATTGGTAACGGCGTTAGATACTGGTGATACGGCGACGATTCAGGCGCAGATGAGCTCGATTGAGGAGGCCAGTGATCAGCTGAGAACGCAGCGGGGAGTGATGGGTAACAATAATGCGCGTCTAGATGATAGTTTATCGCTTATTGCTGACTCCAAGCTTCAACTGCAAGAGCGTCTATCGCGTTATGAGGACGCCGACCTGACCGAAGTGTTAACTGAGATGACCCAAGCCGAAACCGCCCTTGAGGCAGCTTTGGCGGTCAGTTCGCGCATTAGTGATTTATCCTTGCTGAATTATCTGTAGGGGGTGAAGTTATCGTAGTTAAGCGCCACGATAAGCGCAGCCTGAGGTAAAACTGAGCTCAGCGTAGCGGAAGATCACTCAGGCGCACAAAGCGGAAACCGCGTTGTTGCAACTCTGGAATGGCATCAAGCAGCCCTTCGGCTGTGGCACTTTCGGGGTGATTCATGTGCAGGATCACAATATCACCGGCGCTGGCTGTAAGCAGAGCCTGTTTCACCTGGTGGCGCGAATAGGTTGCTCCGGCGTCGCCAAGGATTGAAAATCCGGCTACCTGCGCACCGAGCTCTTGGGCAATTTGTACCGCATACTCGTCATAATAGGCGGTGCCCGAGCGATAAAAAAGCGGGCGCTTGCCGGTTAGTGCCTCTATCTTGTGCGCATTTAGCGCAATTTCATCTACCATCTCGGCAACAGAAGCTGTGCCGGCGATGCCGTAAACAGAGCGGCCAGTTACCGAGGCTGGTTTGTGTTGATAGCCATGGTTGCCAATCTCAAAAAGCGGGTTGGCACTAAGCTTAGCAAAGGCCTCTCTATTTGGTTCTATCCAGCGGGCATTAATAAAGAGTGTTGCCGGTATCTGCTCTGCGATCAAAAAATCAGTTATCTTAGTATCATGCTGCATGCCATGCAGGCTGCCGCAGGCATCAAACGTCAGCGCGATAATCTTATCCTGAGTATCGATGTGAGTTTTAACTCCAGTGACGTTTTCTCCCCACTGCTGCGGAGTTACCCCGTGATATTTGGCCACAATCTTCTGCTTAATCTCTCTATAGTCACTATCGTCAATATGCTCCTGAGCATAAACAGAACAGCTTAGGATAATGACAAAGAGAATTGCGCTTCCTAGGGTAAATTTTTTTTTAGTCATGGTCACGTAGATCCTCTATGCACGGCGCCACTAGTGTGGCAAATTTTATGCAACTATTGTCTGCACTCTTGATATATATCAAGGATATTGCTGTAAGATAGCGCTAAGGTTAGCTCAAATATATCCCTCAATACAAGGAGCTTATCATGACGACTTTAGCCCAAATTCATACTGTGACTGACCTTGTTGACTATCAAGCCGATGCCGTGGTCAGTAAGACACTGATTAAAAAAGATGCCGGCACGGTTACATTGTTTGCTTTTGGCCAGGGGCAAGAGCTAAGCACCCATAGTGCACCATTTGATGCGCTGGTCTATGTTGTCGATGGTGAGGTCGAAATCACGATCTCCGCTACTGCGCATGCCCTTACTCAAGGCGAGATGATTATTCTGCCCGCTAATGAGCCACACGGCTTAAAGGCAACCAAAGATTTTAAGATGATGTTGACAATGATTAAAGCGTAGCTGGGCGGATTTTTGGTTACTGATAGTGGCGCGCGTGCAAGTTAAGGTTCAGCGCGCGCAGCTATACCGGCAGCCTTCCCTTGCATTTCTGGCCAATCTTTGCTTGGATAAACGTACCGGCTGTGCCTGACACCGTGGATAAATTTCCATCTTTGCCGCAACCCAGAGCTACTTTAGCTTGCAGATGATGCTTGGCGCTGGGTGACGGGCTTAGCGCTGACCGCGGTCTGGAGTAGGTGCAGAGCATGAAACGCTAAATTACTTGCATGGGATGAATATGGAACCGATCCTCACCATTGGCATCATTATCTTCAGCGGGTTTGTTGCTGGCGAACTGTGCACGACCATTAGATTACCCAAAGTAACTGGATATATTCTCGCCGGTCTGATTCTTAATCCAGAGCTGACTCATTTTATCCCCGCATCCTTTGTGGAACACACCTCCCTGGTTACCAATATAGCGATATCATTTATCACCTTCTCGGTGGGGGGCACGCTGTTTTTTCCCAAAGTGCGCTCCTTGGGGAAATCGATTATTTTTATAACTCTGTGTGAGGCAGAACTTGCCTTTTTGTGTGTCGGCACCTTTTTTCTCATATTGGCGCCGCTGTTAGTGCCCATGGCTGGTTTGACCTACGCAGGCTATTTTATCCCGCTAGCTCTACTGCTGGCCGCCTTAGCTGCGCCAACTGATCCATCGGCGACACTGGCAATTATGCACCAATACCAAGCGCGCGGCCCAGTTACCTCAACTATTATGGGGGTGGCGGCTTTTGATGATATTCTGGGTATAATAAATTATAGCCTCGCCGTATCTATAGCTAGCTTCTGTATGCTGAATAAATCACTGGAAATTTATACTCTGGCGCAACCCTTTATCAACATATTGGGTTCTGTTGTCGGCGGCTGTATCTTCGGCCTCTTCCTGAATTTTTTAACCAAAATAGTTAAGAGAGAGACCGAGGGGGTCTTAATCACACTTATTATTGGGCTATTGTCTCTGTGCTATGGTGTTGCGGGCCTGCTGGGGGTGGACGAACTCTTATCGACCATGACAATGGGGATAGTAGTCGTGAACTACAACATAAAAAAAGAGGAGATATTCAGGCTGCTGGAACGCTATACCGAGGAGCTGATCTTTGTCCTTTTTTTCACCATAAGCGCTATGCATCTAGATTTTTCAGTCATGGCTGCCAACTACCCCTTTATTCTAATTTTTATTGTATTTCGGGCTGTTGGCAAATTTAGTGGGGCAATCGTGGGCGGTAAATTGTCTAAATCATCCGTAGCGGTGCAAAAGTATACTGGCGGGGGCTTAATTCCGCAGGGGGGGATTGTTATAGGTTTAGCCCTTATTCTGAAACAACAGCCCGCTTTTGCGTCAATTGCCGATATTGTCCTAAATGTGATTATTGGGACGACGATTATCCATGAAATTATTGGCCCCATAGTCTCTAAATTCGCGCTGGAAAAATCGGGCGAGATTGCGAAAGTACCCCATAGCCACTAACTTAACTTGTTGTTGCCGCTGGTGCGTGAGCGTTTGGCGTAAAAAGAGCGCAGACTGAGCAAAATTCCTAGTGTCATGGCAATAGCGCCTGCGGCAGCTAAGGGAGCACCGGGATCACGATTAATGGTCAGTTGGCTATAGGTTGTGTACAGCGGCGCTAAGCGTTGCGGGGTAAAACCGGCAGCTACTAGCTGTTTAGGTGCACCCCGTCTTACTACATACCAAAGGCTCTTATTCTCGTGGCTTGCCTCCTTTAATTCCAGTAAAAAAGCTGGATTGCGCAGTGCTCCGTTGCCTGCACTACCTCTTCTGCTTTGAATATCTGGCGTAAAATCCACCACTCTTAAGCTTGCGCCCGCAGAAAGCTGGATGGTGCTTCCCGGTTTAAGTTCCACCTGCTGCTGGTTAAGCAGACAACTGAAGCCAACCACCTGTTGGGAGTAAGAGCCGGGCAGGATAATGAGGTCACCATAGGTTAACGGATGGTTGAAGCGGATAGTTGCGGTCTTGAGTTCGTGATCGCCCTTGAGCAGAGTGACGTTGCTTAGCATATCTATGGGGCGGCCAGATGGTGCCATTTGCGGCTGAAAACTGTTCAGGCGCAGAAAGTAGCCAGCCTGCTCAGGTATGGCAATTATCTCCCCTGCGGCAATACTGTTATTACTGCTGCGCATGCCGTAAATACTGCCCCAGGCGTAGGCGATGACAACTAGGATAAAACCGAGATGGATGAGATATTCGCCGCTCTTTTTCCAGCGCGTACGGAGATGACAGAGCCAATCTATACAACAGCACAGGGTATTGAACCATAACAGCCCAATAAGCGCGCTGCACAGGGGAATCCATACAGTAGAGTAACTAATCTGCTGGATATACAGCTGCCACCACTCTAACAGCGGTTTGCTGTCCATGGTGTTAAATAGCCGTGGGTTGTGCATCGCTTGTGTCGACCCCAAAACGGCGATAAGCGTGGTTATGCTGGTTAGAACAATAGTCGCCTTGGCCGAGCAGCACAATTTCCATAATTGACGAAACATGGGCATTTCCTGAGAGTATTATGCGAGGGGATGGTTGCTTTTCATCAGCAAACCAATACCCAGATAGGTAAAGAGTACGAGCGCAAAGCCTAAAATAGAGAGCCACGCATAGCCGCTGCCTTGCCACGAACGGATAAACTTAGCGTGGCACATGCCAGCAAAATATAGCCAGATCAACGCTGACCACAGGGCTTTAATATCCCACGAGAAGTAGTAGCCCCAGGCGACATAGGCCCAATAACTACCGAACAGCATACTGAGGGTAAAGAAGCAGAAACCCAGAAATATCGCCTCTTCATTGAGCTGCTGGAGCCGATTTCGTGTTGGCAACGGTAGCGCCGCCGTTTTGCGCTGAATTAGATAGAGCACCGCCAAAGAGAAGGCCATGGCAAACAGCGCATAGCCGAGAAAAGAGCAGGCGATATGCAGGGTGAACAGCGGTGTATCCAGCATGGGAATTAGCGCTGGTGGCGTTGGGTCGCGCGGCAAGGCGATATACAGCAGAAGTATATTGAGCAGCATGACAAACAGTCCTGCCGAGGCGAGGCGATAGCGCCATTCAAAATAGAGGTAGGTAGCGCCGAGAGCCCAACTAAAGAAAAACACTGTTGAGAACAGATTGGTAACCGGTAGATAGCCCGCAGCAAACCAGCGCAGCCCGAGGCTGAGAGTTTGACAGCTAAAGGCCAGCACGACTGTGCCCATGGCTAGCTGCTGTAGTTTAGACCAGCGTAAACATGCATGAGCCAGGTAGAGGGTAACGCTAAGGCAATACAGCGCAAAGCATCCATTGAGGAGAAGTGCGTTAATATCCATGTGCGGCTTTCTGCAAAATATGGGGATAATCCCTGCTACCAGGGGCTATCCCCATATCTGCGTTTTATTCGGAATCGGTATCACAAAAAGAGATTTTGTACTTGTCCCAGATATCCAAAGCAATGGCCATAGGTTGCATCATGGGGACAGTATAGGTGTGAAACTTTTTGCTATACAGGTATTGACGGCACTTAGATATGTACTCAGAAAAGCCGCGCGGCGACACGATGAGCGGTTTTTTCAGCTCAGCACGCAGGTCGGCAAGTTTTTCTGGCAGATACTCCGACAGGGTTGGCACCTGAAAGTAGATTGCACTGAGGATGATATCGGTGTTGGGGTCTTCATCGATAATGCGTAACGTATCGATGAGGCGCTCATCACAGCAGTTGCCGAATAGGTCGATGGGGTTCCCCCCGATTCCCTGCAGGATATGGTTCTTCTCAATGTCATCCACGCTGCCCATATTATCGCTGATAAGAGCGCGCAATTTTTCTTGAGTTTGTGGGGCATAGGTGGTCAGCGGTAGCCCGACGGCGGTTACTTGATCGGCCAATAGAATACCCGAGCCGCCACCCACGCTGACGATGCCTACGCGGTTGCCATAGGCTGCCGGTTGAGTAGTTAGAATCGATAAAATATTAACCAGAACTTTAGTATCTTCAGTTAACTCTTCGAGCAGGTATATCCCTGCTTGGCGGCACGCGGCACGAAAAGCTTCATGGCTGCCAGCCAGTGTCGCGGTGTGCGATAGCGTTGCTGCAGCGCCTCCGCCAGCACCACCTTTTATCGCAATGATTGGCTTCTTCAGGGCAACCTGACGGCTCACCTCCATGAATTCGTAGCCGTTGTCAACGCCTTCAAGATAGATGGCGATGATCTTTATCCGTGGGTCGTCACCCATGTGAGCCAAAATGTTGGTGACGCTGACGCTGCTGGCGTTGCCGCATGAGACGCACTGCCCGAGGTTGATCTCATCGGCTCTGAGCATCTCTTTTAACTCCAGACTGACACCACCACTTTGGGAGATGATGCCGATGCCGTTAGCTTTGTCGATGGCGCTGGTGCGTTGAGCGGGGATATAAAAGGTGTTGAGCCCGGTAAAATTGTCGATTAATCCCATGCAGTTAGGGCCGATATAGGCCACATTGTACTGTTCGCTCAAAGCGACGAGACGATCTTCCAGATCGGATCGGCCCGATTCGGCAAAACCGTCGCTGAAGATAATCGCCCCTTTGCCGCCCATTTTGCAGAACTCCTCAAAACAGCGCACGGTCTCCTCAGCGTTGATGGCAAAAACCCCAACGTCGGGAATCTCGGGCAGACTGCTCAGCGACGGATAGCAGGTGAGGCCTTGGATGTTTTTTAACCGTGGATGGACAGGGAAAATCTTATCAATGCGCATAGAGTTTTTTAAGATGATGCCACCCATTGTCCCTGGGCGCGATGCACCGACGATAGCGACTGATTGCGGCGAGAAGATCGCCTGAAGACTTTTCAGCTTTTCGGCTAAATGCTCATTTGGCTGCGGTCGCACCATCGCTTCACCCTGGATGATACGCGTATCGACAATGCTGATGGAGTCTGCGTAAACTATGACTGGGTTGAGGTCGAGTTCGTGCACCTCGGGGTGCTCAGCCATCAGACGGGAAACATTCATAGCTAGGTCGATGATCGCCTCTTTATCGAAAACATCGCCGCGGTAGCCATCCAATATCTTACCGGCCTTGGTTTCAGCCAGCATATCCAAGACATCGTCACGGGTTAAAATGCCGACGCCGAGGGCAACATCCGCCAGTAGCTCGACATTTTTCCCGCCGAGGCCAACCATGACTACGGGGCCAAAAGCTGGATCCTGCTTGGCACCAACCAGTATCTCCAGACCGTTTTTGACCATGGGTTGGATTAGGATGCCATCCAGTTTTGTGACGCCAACTTTGTGAACATTCACCAATAACTGCTCATAGGCATTTTTGAGGGACTCTTGATCGTGCAGGTTTAAAAATACGCAGCCGACATCGCTTTTGTGGATAATTTGCGCTGAAATCCCTTTAATAACCACAGGATATCCCAGTTGTTCTGCGGTTGCCAGTAGCTCGGCCGCGTCTTGGACTATTGCCCCAGGCACCGAGATATCGTAGTTGTTTAGTAGTTGTTTGGTCTCTTGAAATCCGATTTGATTTTTACTCATGTGCTCCCCTAGTAACCATTGAGCGTAAAGGGGTCAAATCTATGTTTGACCGACCTTGAGTCTTTGGTAAATGATTGTGAAAATTACTCTTGAATATTTCTAGCCAATTGTTCGCCGTATGTTTGTGCGGCATGGATTATATCTGGGTGGTTGGCGACTTTGCCTTTGTCGAAAATTCCCAATACGGGGAATTTCTGTTCAACCTCATAGCCTAGAGCTTCGAGGGGCATCTGCATTGCTTCGAGAGTGAAGCCCATATCTTTCATGCTCCGCTGCTCGGCAACTGCTGCCACCGTAGCTTTACGCCCCTGATTTGCCAGTTTACTGCTCCACGGGCCGGGGCGCGGTTCAACAAAAGCATAAAAGCAGTAGAGTCTGTCGATAAAGCCCTTCATCCAGGCGGTAACATTGTAGTTATGCACTGGAGAAACCATGAACAGTCCCCGCGCTGCGATGATTTTTTTATAGATGGCCACCATATCGTCATTAAAGCGCGAGCATTCGCCACTTGTGCGGCACAGTTCACAGCCAATACAGGGGGTAATTTGACAATCGCGCAGTTGGATCACCTCTGTCGCCACACCGGCTTTATGGGCACCTGTGCAAAAGTGTTGCAGGAGTAGATCGGAGTTGCCACCTTTGCGCGGACTGGCACCGATGGCTAGAATTTTAGGTTTAATCAGAGACTCGCTAATTACAAATGCCATAACAGATTTATTGCTCTTTCATTATCCTTGTAGCTAACAGATTTTAGTTTGGCGCCGCTGGTGTTAAGCAGATAAAGCGCGAACCTGTCGCAACCTGATTTACCTACAACCAGTATTTGCTGAGCTTTTATACTGGCCCTTGCGACGAATGCACCAATTTGAGGCCGACAATGCCGGATACGATTAATAACAGGCAGAATATTCTCAGAATATCCCGTGATTCACCAAAGAGGATCATCCCCATAATAGCCACACCAACAGCGCCAATGCCGGTCCATATCGCATAGGCAGTGCCAACGGGAATTGAGCGCATGGCAGCAGAGAGGAGTCCAAAACTTATCGCCATCGCTGCTACCGTGAGCAGAGATGGCATAAGCTTAGTAAAGCCTTCGGTATATTTTAATCCGATGGCCCAAGCAGATTCAAATAATCCGGCAATGACTAAATAGATCCATGGCATATTTATATACCTATCCTCGTTTTTATCGACTGATAATCAGTATATACCGATTGTCGTCGTCTGTTCTTGTCTGCTCGTTGGTTGTGGTTTCTCTTTTAGTGGCCAGCTGTGCACGGCTATTGTCATGTCGCTTGGCAACCGCCAGCCCGACAGAATAGGCTCTTTTTTATTGAAATGGCAACTGTTGACCATAAAAATTGTGGCGGTAATTAATGCCAGTGCAGCGTATTTGGGCACGTTGCTAATCTTTGGATATGTTCTAGCTCCGGCAAGAATCTTGCCTGCTATTGATGGCAAATGCAGGATAAACGCGCGGTTTAGCGCGAGAAAGTTTGCTAAGAAGTTATGCGCTGATCCTATGAAAAAGCTGTTTTTTTATCCATTGTGGCTATTTATGGGCTATGATGCTCAATGGCTACAAGTAGCTCTGCTGTTCTTTAAGTGCCGCCAATAGGGACAGAATGAACTGTTATACCAGAATGTATACTGCGTTCATTTGAGCAATGGAAATTATTAGTTTGGTTTATGCAAGTAAAAATCAACACTTGACAACTCAGGTTGATTTGTTGCATTCACATCAGAATTAATTACAACTTGCCTAAGGTGAAGATCACTGCATGAATGCTACGCGGAATATCCCAACTGAACGCTTAAGAAGACAACGCCGTAATCGACGTATTTTGTTGACGGGTATTGTGGCGAGCCTCTTCTGCTGGTTTGGTTATCTGCAGAGTGATTTTTTTGCCGCACCGCAGACGCTTGTTAACGCTATGCAACCGCTAACTATTGCCGATATTGCTCCGGGTATAGTTACTGCAACTCCGTCCCCGCATAACTCCCTGCCTGATAATGTGCGCAAGTGGACTATTGCTCCCGGGGATAACCTCAGCAAGATCTTTGATAGCGAAAACATCAGCCAAGGTATTCTGTGCCAAATAATGGCTGCGGACGAATCATTACTGGCGCTGGATATTCTACGCCCTGGCAATACCCTGACTTTTACCTTAGATGAACAGTGCCAGCAGTTGCAGCAGATGGAGCTATTTTTTCATCCTGGCCATCAAGTTGTCTATAGCCGTGTCGATGATAATAGTTTTGACTACGAAGAGAAGCTTTTGCCCGGCACTTGGGAAAATCAACTCATTGATGGAGCTATGTCGGGCAGTTTCTATGGCTCTGCCTTGGCAGCGGGTTTAAGTGAACAGGAGGCGGGAAACATCAGCGACCTGTTTAAGAGTAAGATCAATTTTGCCCGAGATATCAGAGCTGGAGATCAATTCCAAGTGGTGCGCAGCCGCCAGTTGGTTGATGGTGAGTTAACTGGGCAAAATCGTATCGAAGGGGTGCGGATTTTCGCCAGAAAACACAGCTATACCGCCTTTCTCTTTGACGATGGTAACTACTACGATGAGCGCGGCGAAAGTTTGGCGCGCGCTTTTCAGCGCTATCCGTTCACGGGACGTCATCGGGTCAGCTCACCATTTAACCCAGCACGCCGTCATCCAATCACCGGACGGATTTCACCACATAAGGGTGTCGATTTTGCTATGTCGACGGGAACGCCCATTTACGCTACCGGTGATGGCGAAGTGGTGCGGGTGAAAAATCACCCCTATGCGGGAAAATATATAGAGATCAGACACGATGGCCGCTATGTGACGCGCTATCTGCATCTAAGTCGCATTACGGTACACCGTGGCCAAAAGGTTTCCAGAGGGGAGCGTATCGCTCTCTCGGGGAACACTGGCCGTTCTACTGGCCCCCATTTGCACTACGAATTGCATATTAATGGTCGCGCGGTAAACCCTCTTACCGCCAAAATTCCTATGGCGGCATCTATCCCGAAAAAAAGCTTGCCACTGTTTAGTCAACACGTCAGTGAATTGCTGGCGATTATGGAGCAGCAGAGCGATAAACTTGCCGGAACCGCGCTGGACGCGAACGCAAAGGTGGTTGGTGCTGAAGATGTTATTGGCGGTAGGTCTTAAAGCTTAATTGGTATCCTCCCGAGTAATTTTATCCTAATACAACTGCGTAAATATTAAACTTTTCGATCCTGACCACGATACTGAATTGCCTCGCTCAGGTGGAGTGTATCAATCTGTTCTGCCTGCGCTAAGTCGGCAATGGTGCGTGCCAATTTGAGTATACGTGTGAAACTGCGCGCGGACAGACCCAGTTTGTCGGTGACCTGTTCCAGCAGGCGATCACCGTTTTGATCCAGCTTACAAAATTTGCGGATATGCCGGGCCTGCATCTGGCTATTGGTGTGCAGCCCCAATTTAGCTAGGCGCTGGTGTTGAATTTGGCGCGCTCTATTGACGCGTAGTCTGATGGTGCTGCTGCTTTCGCCTAGGCTCTGATCGGTTAAATCCTTATGCGGAACGCGTGGTACCTCAACGTGCAGATCAATGCGATCTAGCAGTGGGCCGGACAGGCGGTTGCGATAGCGGTGGAGCATGGCTGCCGAGCAGGTGCAGTCGTGCTGAGAATCGCCGAGAAAGCCGCATGGGCAGGGGTTCATCGCCGCAACCAGCATAAAATCAGCGGGGTAGGTTAGACTTAAGGCGGCGCGGCTGATGCTTACCTGACCATCTTCGAGCGGTTGGCGTAGCATCTCTAAAACATTCTTTTTAAATTCTGGAAACTCGTCGAGAAATAAAATTCCTTTGTGGGCTAATGATACTTCGCCGGGGCGTGGGTAGCTGCCACCGCCGATCAGTCCGGCGTCGGATATAGTATGGTGTGGTGACCTGAACGGGCGCTGTTGCAGTAGAGCGTTGTTATGCGATAGCAGCCCCGCAACTGAATGAATTTTTGTAGTCTCAAGCGCCTCGTCAAAGGTAAAATCGGGTAGGATGGTCGGTAGTCGCCGCGCCAGCATGGTTTTCCCGCTGCCAGGTGGTCCTACCATCAGGATGTTATGTGCGCCGGCTGCGGCAACTTCCAGCGCGCGCTTAACATGTTGTTGCCCGCGTACTTCGGAAAAATCCTCGCCATGATGGTCAAAACTCCTATCCAGCTGTGGAGCAGTTTTGGTCTCGTGCAGCTCAGTTTCGCCGTTAATAAAGGCGACAACTTGCGCTAAATTGTCGACAGCATAGATGGGCAGGCCATTTACCACCGCTCCTTCACCCGCGTTGTCGCTGGGCAGTATAATGCCGTCGAGATCCCACTCCTTGGCGGCAACGGCAACAGCTAGCACACCACGCACTGCTTTAATGCGCCCGTCGAGCGATAGCTCGCCCATATACAGATAGCGAGAAGCCTTGGCGCTGATGGTGCCAGTGGCGCTGAGTATTCCCATGGCGATTGGCAGATCGAGGGAGGCTGCGTCTTTGCGGATATCGGCGGGGGCGAGGTTGACGGTAATTCTGCGCACCGGAAAGTCAAAACCGCTGTTTTTAATGGCGGATTTTACCCGATCCTTGCTCTCTTTTACGGCTCCCTCTGGCAAACCGACGGTAGCAAACTGTGGTAGCCCCTGTGCTACATCAATTTCAACTTCTACGGGGTAGGCATCTATGCCGATGATAGCGCCGGAAAGTATGTTAGCAAGCATGGTAAAATTCCGTTCCGTGAAAAGATTAACATTAGCTTGCATTATAGACACAAAAAAGCCGAAGCGGCAATAGATGTCACTTCGGCTGGTTGTTTAGCTTGCTATATTGCTAGTGCTATGCATTTTCGTCGAGATATTGACTAACTCGCCACGAGGCTGTGGCTCCATCGCCGACTGCGGTGGTGATCTGTTTTAGCACCCCTTGACGCACATCACCGGCCACAAAAATACCCGGGACAGAGGTGTGACAAGCTGGCGCGGAGATGACATAGCCATCTTTGTCCAAATCGACAACCCCTTCAAGAAATTTGGTCTTGGGAGTTACCCCAATAGCGACGAAGAGACCCTGCGTTTCCAGTTCGGATGTCTCTCCAGTTTTACTGTTCTCCAAAACCACATGGGTAAGTCCGCTGTTATCACCTGCGCACGATTTAATGGTGCTGTTCCAGACCACCTCAATTTTGTCGTTAGCAAACAGGCGCTCCTGAAGTACGGAAATTGCGCGCAGTTCGTCGCGGCGATGGACTAGGTATACCTTGCTGGCAAAGCGGCTGAGAAACATAGCCTCCTCTACCGCAGTATCCCCGCCACCGTTAATGGTAACCGGTACATTGCGAAAAAAAGCTCCATCGCAGGTGGCACAGTAGGAGACGCCACGGCCGATTAGCTCTTGCTCTCCAGGTACGCCAAGCTTGCGCGGCTGCGCTCCTGTAGCGACAATTACTGTGCGGGCGAGAATCTCTTTGCCGTCGACTATCAACTTTTTAGTTTTTCCTTGGTCGACAATGGTTTCCACGTTGCCAGTGGTAACTTGCAGGCCAAATTCTAAGCAGTGGGTTTGAAAGCGCTCCATAAGCTCAGGGCCGGTTATGCCACCGGGGAAGCCGGGATAGTTTTCCACCTCAGTGGTGATCATCACCTGACCACCGAGAATCATCTGTTCTATGAGTAGAGTATCTAGACGGGCTCGTGAGCAGTATAGGCCAGCCGTAAGTCCGGCGGGGCCACCACCGACAATAACGACATCGTGTATGGTTTGTGACATGATAGTGCTCCTGTTGTTAGCTAAAATATATTCGTATGGGCGAAAATATTGTCTATTGTTGAGTTGTAACCTAGGGGCGATTATTATAAATTTGCTCTGCCCAGTTGGCTCCTGTTGAGCATGTTGTGCTCAATGTCGTTATTTTTACCAGTTTTGCGCTAAGGATGTTATGAAAAAAATCACTTTTGCTCTGGTGTGGTTGATTAGCTTTGTCCTGTTGTTGCTAGTGTGTGATCAATTTTTACTGCGTTATCCCGGCACAGACAACCCCATTTTGCATGATTTTCAAAGCTTTTATAAAGATTTGCGCAAACGGGTGTTGGCTTTAGATTACCATGGCCAGCCGCATAGCGTCCAACAGACGATTATTGAGCACGGTGGCAACAAGAGTATTCCTGAAATTCTGGACGAGGTAGCTGAGCCGGATGCAGCTGAGATTGGACGCTATATCTACGTAGATGAGCAAAATACTCTGAATTTTGCGGATAGTCTGCAACAGATCCCTGCTCATCTACGCGCCAGCGCCAAAAAGTTGGATCAGTAAGCTTAGGGTAGCTGGCTATAGATATCTGGTCGGCGATCTTTGAAACAGGGGATTTGACTGCGATATTGCACCATCTCCTCCTGGCGAAAAGTTGCCAGTATCTCGGCGTTATCTGCGCCACCATCAGCTAGAACCTCTCCCCATGCCGAGATTAATAAACTCATACCGAAAAAGTCGAGCTTGCCTTGAATCCCGCAGCAGTTTGCTGCGGCAACGAATAGCTGGTTTTCAATCGCCCGCGCGCGCAACAGTGTGCGCCAGTGCTCTTGGCGTGGTTTAGGCCACTCCGCCGGTAGGCAGATAATCTCAGCACCCTCTAAAGCCATTTTGCGAAATAGCTCAGGAAAGCGCAAATCGTAGCAGATGGCTAGCCCGAGTCGGCCGATAGAGGTGGGGATTACGCAACTGTTTGACCCAGCGGCGAGGAATCTATCTTCACCCATGTTGGAAAATAGGTGCAGCTTGCGATATGTGCCGACCTGTTTTCCGTTGTCTACTACAAACGAGGTGTTATACAGCGCTTCGCCAACCCTTTCTGGTAGACTTCCAACAATTACTAAACCAAGCTCTAGCGCAAGTTCTTGCAACCGCAATACTATGCGCGGTGTCTCATCGGCTAGTTGCTCAAGGTAGCGGTAGGCGTAGCCGGTGCTCCACATCTCCGGTAGTACGGCCAGGTGTGCACCTTGCTGAGCTACGCGGCGCAACCCTGATTCGGCAGTTTTTAGGTTAGTCTCTATGTCACCTAATGCAATGTTGAATTGGACAATCGAAGCAATGATATCATGTTTCATTTTGATTAAAATTCCCGATTTAATGTGGTTTGAGGGCTGCTTAAGTGATTGTTATAATATGGTGGAGTATAGCTCAGATTAAAAGGGTGTTGCAAGGGGTCTGGTGTAAAATATTACACCGTTCTAAAATGAAAAAACACCACGAACTAGCTGTAGTAGCGTACAAAAAATATATACAGTTTGTGCGAAAATTTTAAAAATATTATTTCTTCAAATACCATTATGGGTTGTTGACAGTCCTGTCTACGGAGTGCTATTAAACCATGCTGCTAGGATAGTTAAATGGTATAAATATGATACAAAAAGATCCTAGACTTGATGGACGCGATATATTGCTGATAGCGATGTGGGTGGTGACTTCGTGATAGTGCTTATGTTTACTGGATATTAATCCTCGTGAGGTGAAACAGCAGTCAATGCTGCTTTGCCCTTCTTGCCGGTCTTTTTAGGAGAAGGTTTGAAAATTCTATTTGCACTGATTTTAAGTATGTTGACGGCAACACCTGCTTTTGCTAGCGCAGTTGCTCAGGGTCATGACCTTACCGGCAGCGTAATGGGGGTGTTTGCCCTCGTTTTATTTATCTGTGCATATGTTTTGGTAATAATGGAGGAGAAACTGCACCTGCGCAAGAGTAAGCCAGTGCTGCTGGCTGCAGGTATTATCTGGGTGCTGGTTGCCCTGAGTTATCGCAGTTTAGATCCCATGCATGCGCACGATGCTATCAAGCACAACCTCATAGAGTACGCTGAATTGTTGCTGTTTTTGCTGGCGGCGATGACCTATATCAATGCGCTGGAAGAGCGCAATGTTTTTCAAGCCCTACGCTCGTGGCTGGTGTCGCGTGGTTTCTCCTTGAGAGTCATCTTTTGGATTACCGGTCTGCTAGCATTTCTGATCTCTCCTATTGCTGATAACCTAACTACCGCGCTGCTTATGGGTGCTGTAGTTATGGCAGTTGGTGGTTCTAACCAAAAATTTGTTGTAATGGCCTGCATCAACGTGGTCGTTGGTGCTAATGCCGGTGGGGCTTTCTCTCCTTTTGGTGATATTACCACTCTGATGGTATGGCAAAAAGGGATGGTCGATTTCGCTGAGTTTTTTGCTCTATTTCTCCCCTCCTTAGTAAACTGGTTGGTCCCCGCGATAATTATGAACTTCATGATCAGTAGAGAAAAGCCTTTGGCAACTGATGATATCGTTAAGATGAAGTTCGGGGCTAAACGGATAATTCTGGCCTTTTTGGCTACTATTGTCACTGCAGTATCCTTTCATAATTTTCTCAATCTCCCACCTGCGGCTGGCATGATGCTCGGTCTGGGATATCTTGGTTTTATCAGTTACTACATTAAGAAAAAAGATAGTGCTGCCGTGGTTGTAAGTGCGCCAATCTATATTGATGACGAAGAGCATCACCCCGGTTTTGATCTGTTTCGCCATATTGCTCGTGCTGAATGGGATACTCTGCTGTTTTTCTACGGGGTAATTATGTGCGTTGGTGGCCTGGGACAGTTTGGCTATCTAGCAATGGCTTCCCATGCTATGTATTCCGAGTTGGGTGCTTTTAATGCTAACGTATTGGTCGGAGTGCTGTCGGCAATTGTCGATAATATTCCGGTGATGTTTGCTGTTTTAACCATGAATCCACAGATGTCTCATGGTGACTGGCTGCTGGTAACATTTACTGCTGGTGTTGGTGGCAGTATGCTGTCGATTGGTTCCGCCGCTGGGGTTGCCCTTATGGGTAGTGCGCGTGGAGTCTATACCTTTGGGCGGCATTTAAAGTACTCTCCGCTCATTGCTTTGGGTTACGCCGCAGGTATTGCTGTACACATGTTTGTCAATGGTAGTTTGTTTTCAATCTATCGCTAATTTGGTTACCGAACGGCAATAAGCAGTAGATGGTGCCAAGGCTTAAAACCCCGTAAATTATTGTTTTTTTGCCGCTAAGTGTTGCATTTGCTGATAATGGTCAGCATGTTTGCTGGCGTACTCTATTATCCATGCATGTGAAATATGTACATAGCGTATGGCTGTTGCGCTAGGAATTAGTGACGTTTTTCCTTGGTATGTTCAACTAGTTGTGTAATGAAGTGAAGGATCAATTCTGCCCTTTGTGGGATTTAAAATTAGTGGGGATGCTATACATTTATTAATCTATGTAGCTAATTATGTGTAGTTTTTATGTGTGCTGCCGGAGACGGGTAAGCAATAATTTAATTATGGAGGTTGCATTATGGAAGGACATGGAGCTGGGCATTGGCCTATAATTGTTTCATGCGTTATTTTTGTTTTAACGTTTGCTCTAATTTTGACAGAGAGAATCCACCGTACAGTAATTGGTCTGTTTGGTGCTGTCGTTATGGTTGGTATGGGGATGGTTTTCGACTTTTATCATCCCGGATCAGCGCTGCATGCCATCGATTTTAATACCATTGGTTTACTGCTTGGTATGATGATTATCGTAGCGATATTGGAAAAAACGGGTTTTTTCCAATATTTGGCTATTTTAGCGGCAAAAAAGACCAAGGGTGATCCGTGGAAGTTGGTTGTTGTGCTCGGTACTGTCACAACTCTCGTCTCTTTGATCCTAGATAATGTTACTACAGTTGTTTTGATTGCGCCGGTAACTATTCTTATCTCCCGCCTGTTGAACATAAGCGCTGTGCCTATCTTGATGTCTGAAGCTCTGCTCTCTGACACCGGTGGTGTTGCTACACTGGTTGGTGATCCTCCAAATATCATGATTGGTAGCGCCGCAGGATTTACTTTTAATGATTTTATTTTTCACGTTGCGCCAATAGTCGTCGTCGCATGGTTTGCCACGCTGCTGGTGCTGAAACTGGTGTTTAAAAAAGAGTTGTCCCAGAAGCCGCAGCACATTGATAAATTGATGCAGATGGACGAAAAAGAGGCTCTCACAGATGTAGCTACATGTAAAAAAATTCTTGCGATTCTTGGCGTCGTCGTCGTCCTGTTCTTTATTCACCATACTGTACATATGCCACCATCTATGGTTGCTCTTATCGGTGCAGCTTTAGCTCTGATCCTAGTTTCTCCCAAGGAAGATCCACAACCAATTCTCGAAAAGGTTGAGTGGAGCGTTCTGATGTTCTTTGCGGCGTTGTTTGTAATTGTCGGTGGCTTAGAGCACGCAGGCGCTATCGGTATCTTAGCTGATAGCATGGCATCACTGGCTAGTGGCAACTTAGTTACCGCGGCAATTTTGATCATGGCTATCTCCGCAGTTGCTTCAGCCGCTGTAGATAATATTCCTTTCACCATGGCCATGATTCCAGTTATTCAACATCTTGAGACTCAGGGTGTACCAACAAACATTCTGTGGTGGGCACTTGCTCTGGGTGTAGGTTTTGGTGGAAACGGTACTCCAATTGGTTCAACTGCAAACGTTGTTGTTGTGGCCAAAAGTGAGCAGACCGATGATCCTATCACCTTTATGCGCTGGTTTAAATCCGGTAGTATCGCTATGATCGCAACTGTACTTGTTGCTGCCTTAGCTATTATTATCTTCCCTACTTGGCTGGAGGGTCCTTACCGGTAGTTCGACTTTATGCTTAAATGAGTTGGACTTTATGGGGATTCTGGATAAAAATGTTGTTTGGATGGTTCCTAATTATATATTGGCAACAGGAGGGACGTTAAATGGATACTACAATTAAAGATATAATGATTAAGCCGGCCCTTATCGGGCTTGATTCAAGTTTTTTAGATGTTCTAAAAAAAATGATAGTTATGAAAACCAACTCACTACTGGTGGTAAACAAAAAAGGTGTTTTGGTTGGTCGGGTGCAATCTCTGGATCTGTTGTGGCAGATTAAACCAGGGTATTTAGATGCCAAGTTTGCGGCACTAACTGCACATTTTGTCGATGAAGATACCTTCAAAGATGCCTGTGTTAGTGCTAAAGATAAACCACTTGAAACCTTTATGGAAAAGAATCCACAGGTATTGAAATTAGACTCGCCTCTTATGGAGGCAGCTATGATCGCTATCGAAGATAAACATGCCAGAATCCCTGTTGTGGATGGTGACAATATCCCAGTTGGTATCGTTACTCGTACCGAACTGAAAAAAATGATGGGGAAATATTTGGATGTTGACGATCTGGATCCTGGCTTTGAGTTGGGCACTGGGTTAAAAGAGCTACAGCCATTATCAACCTTCCTGCTTCCTTTGGCAGGTAATGAAATTGATAAAAGAATCGTTAAATTTGCCGGTTGTCTAACTGCGGCGATGGGCAGCTATGCTCAAGATATTACTATGTTGCACGTTACTGGCGAAGGCTTCTTTAAACGTCATCTGGACAAGGCGGCGACCCGCCGGATTAAAGGCGAAGTAGTTAGTGGTGGTCTGTTCAAGAACACCCGTCTGCAACAGGTAAATGAGGTTGTAAAACCTATGCTCGATAGAACCGAAGCTGATCTTAGAAAATTCGGTTTGAGCTGCCCTGTACGGCAGAAGATTGTTGATGGTGATTATGCTGCACAAATTCTTCAGGTTGCTGAAGATGGATGCTTTTCAACAATTGTTATGGGACGGCGTGGCCTCTCTTTGGTTGATGAAATTTTTAAAGGCAGTGTTAGTGATGAAGTTCTACACAAGCCTTTTCAGGGTGCTATTTACCTCGTTGGTGAGAAGTTCACCGAGGAGGACAAGTGTCCTGTTGCCAACATTTTAGTTCCCGTAGATGGTTCGGAATATTCTAAAGCCGCTGTCTATGAGACTAGCGTTTTGGCAAGTAAATATGGCGAAAGCTTAGTATCGATTACCCTGTTAAATGTAATTGATATTAACAAGCACCGCGAGAAAACCCCAGACTTGGATGCGCAATCCAAAGCAATCTTGTCGGAAAGTTTACAGATTCTGGTAAATGCTGGTATCGATGAGAGCAAGGTAAATCTGCGCAGCCATTATGGTGTGCCTGCTGATGCGATTTTGGCATTCTCTGTTGAGACAGAGGCCAACCTTATTATGATTGGTCGTCGTGGTCGCTCATCGATTGCGGAGCTGTTTATGGGCAGCGTAAGTAATGCAGTGTTGCATCGTTGTGGTGGTTCTACCGTAGGTATTGTTTCCGGTACCGCTGAGACGCTGATAAAGTAATAAACGCAATAACTGTTTGTTTATATTGATTAAGGGGCGCCGACTCGATGGCTTAGTCGGCGCCCCTTATTATTTAAGCCTGCACAACTATGAAAGCTCATTTAGGGTTAATTTATGCAAACACTGTTCAGTAATATTAAGAAAGTGCGATTGCTACCCATTCTGCTGGTATTGGCGAGTGGGGTTATTATTGGCGTATATGCACTGCTAAATGTCTATTGGGGATATGAGTCGCAAAACTGGCCAACTACTGAGGGGCTTATCATAGACTCACGTATTGCTGGGAGTACGCGCATCATCGGGCGTAAAGCATTCCTCAAGTACGAATATTACGTCGATGGAGTACCCTATATTAGTCGAATAGTCTCCTATACATGGAAATGTGTAGACTATCAAGGTTCCATCGATATATTGCGCGAATATCCTGAAGGTAAACGGGCGCTTGTCTATTATGATCCAGAGAATCCACACAATGCAGTGCTCAAAACCGAGATATCTGGACGGATATTATGGTTGTTTCTGCTGAGTGCTATGACGATTTTAATCGGTTTAAGAGGATTGCAATGGAAGCTAGGTAAGGAGGGACCGCCGCAGTAGCATCCAGACTTTTTTAAGGATCTGGAGCTGTTAGGCTGATTCCTGCTTTACAGAGTATACTTTAGATATTTGCCCCAGTTCTCTCTTGAGCTCTGGGGTTGTTTGTTTTACTGGTAGATTATGAGCGCACTATATATACACGTCCCTTTTTGTTTGAGTAAGTGCCCGTACTGTGACTTCTACTCGCGCGTAGCAACAACCGGTGAAATTGTCAGCTATGTGGCGGCGCTGTGCCTGGATATTCAGCGCAGTGCTCCGGCTCAGCCACTGACCAGCATCTTTTTCGGCGGGGGGACGCCGTCACTGCTCAGTGCTGACCAGGTTGCTCAGATTCTCAGTGTAGCAGAGCGTACTAGTGGCTTTGCAGCGCAGATAGAGATAACTCTAGAGGCCAATCCGGGGACGGTGACTCTGGAAACATTGCGTGGCTACTGCGCCGCTGGCGTAAACCGTTTGTCGCTGGGTGTTCAGTCCTTTGATGATGATCAACTTAAATGGCTTGGACGCAAACACAGCAGCGCGCAGGCGCGGCAGGCGCTAAGTTGGGCGCGCCAAGCCGGGTTCGAACGGATCAATTTGGATCTGATGTTTTCTCTGCCACAGCAGACGCTGGCATCTCTACAGCAGCAGTTGCAAACTCTGCGACTGTTAGCTCCAGAACACCTATCCATATACGGCTTGACTATTGAGGACGCTACCCCCTTTGGTGAGCAATATGCTGCTGGGCAATGGCTAATGCCTGATGATGAGTTGTATCGCCAGATGTATCTTCTTATCGACGAACAGTTGGCTTCAATGGGCTATGAGCATTACGAGATATCCAATTATGCGCAACCGCAAGAACGCTGTCGGCACAATTTAGTCTATTGGCAGCGGCAACCATACTTGGGCGTTGGTGCTGGTGCCCATAGCTTTTTGGTTAATGGCGGATCTGGTTGGGGCGAGCGCTGGGCGAGCAATAATTCGATCAGCGAATATCTGCACGCCCTAAATACCGCAGCGTGCCCGCGCCAACAGTTGGAAAGTTTTTCCCGCCTCCAGGCTATGGCTGAAGCAGTATATCTGGCGTTGCGCTGTCGTGATGGTGTCGATATACACCAATTTTTCACCCAATTTGGTTGCTCTTTTGCCACTACATATTCAGCGGCGATATCGCGCTGTGCCCCCCATTTGATTACAGACGACAGGCGTGCACACTTCGATGTAGAAGGCTGGTTGTTATACAATCATTACATTGAAAACTTTCTGTAATTTTTCGCTTTTTTTTGCCTGCTGCTACCCTTGACAAAGGGTAGAGGCGTTGTTATCTTCTCCAATGTTAGCACTCCAAGCGTGTGAGTGCTAAGTTAACGATCTAGCGCGTAATCCTGTGCTTTGTTGTTCGGCTGATACTGTCGTAAGAGGTGGCAAATGGGGCTCAATGAACGTAGCCTTAGTATACTAGATGCAATAGTCGAGGGTCATATCGCTTCGGGCGAACCCATCGGTTCGCGCACCATTGCCGATCGCCAGAAACTGCGTTTGTCACCAGCTACAGTGCGCAATGTTATGGCTGATCTGGAGGAGCGCGGTTATATTGTGTCGCCGCATACTTCGGCTGGGCGTATCCCCACTGACAAGGGCTACCGCTTTTATGTCGACACCCTGTTGCAGGTGCGCAATTTAACTGCGGATGAACGCACTCAGATTGACAGTCAGTGTAGTGTCAGCAATATTCGCACACAGGAGCTGCTTAAGCAGGCCGGACATATTTTGTCCAGCATGTCAAGTTACACAGGTATTGTTCTGGCTCCGCGCTTCACCGCGACAGTTTTTCGCCATATTGAGTTCGTCCCCTTGAATCAGGGCCGCTTACTGGTTATCTTTGTTTCGCAGTCTGGTTTAGTACAAAATAAGATTATTCAACTAGATGGCAAGTTACCCACTGCCAGTGAACTGCAGCAGATAACTAATTATCTCAACAATGAACTAAGCGGTCTTACAATTACCGAAGTACGCGCTAAGATTGTTGAGCAGATGCAGCAGGAGAAGTCACAGTATGATGCTATGCTTAAAGATGCGTTGGGTTTTTCCCAGCGGGTTTTTAGTGGCGATATAGAAGATGATGTAATCATTGACGGTGCGGCCAATATCCTCGATCAACCGGATTTTGCCGATCGTTCCAGTATGCAGCGACTATTTCGCGCTTTTGAACAGAAGAATAGCCTTATTACCTTGCTGGATAAGAGCCAGCAGGCTCAGGGTGTGCAAATATATATCGGTAGTCAGGCGGAATTTGAAGATTTTGCTGGATGCAGTTTGATAACTACAAACTACTCTAACGGTAAACAGCCTTTGGGCAGTTTGGGGGTTATTGGCCCCAGTCGCATGAAATATTCACAGGTGGTAGCGGTGGTCGATTACACTGCGCAGCTTATCAGTCGGGCTCTGGAGTTTCGCGAATAGTTCTAGGGCGTTTTAAGCAGCTTCGGCGCTTTAAAAGATAAGTTTGGATAACCTAACAGGAGAAATTTTACGGTGGTAGACGAAAAAAAACCTGCAGTTGAAGAAGAAAATAATACGCAAGAACAGGCTGATAGTGATAGCCCAGTCTCTCGTGAAGAGGAGCTGGAAGCTGAGCTTGCCGCCAGTCGCGAAGAGGTCGAAAAGCAAAAAGATTTATATCTGCGTACTCGGGCTGAGACAGAGAACTTTCGCCGACGCATGCAGCGTGAAAAAGAGGAGTTGAGCAAGTTTGCCAACGAGAATATTTTGCGTGAAGTGCTGCCGGTAATGGATAACTTGCAGCGTGCCGTTGATCACGCTAAGAACGATGGCAACAGTGCCTCTACTTTGCTGGATGGTGTTGAGATGACGTTGAGCCAGTTTAAGACGGTATTGGACAAGTTTAAAGTGGTCGCCATTGAGGCTCATGGTCAGGTGTTTGATCCTGCTTGCCATGAAGCGATGGGGCAGTTAGAGCGCAGCGATTGCCAGCCCAACACTGTGGTAGAGGTTTTGCAACAAGGTTATACCCTGAATGGCAGACTGTTGCGACCGGCTCTGGTTATGGTCTCCAAAGCAGTAACTGCACCAGTAGAAGATAACGCTACCGACGCAGAATAAAATATAGCTTAAATAATATATAACCACCCAATAAGGAGAATTGTCATGGGTAAAGTAATTGGTATCGACTTAGGAACAACAAATTCATGTGTATCTGTTATGGAAGGCGGCGAGCCTACTGTTATTGCTAACGCAGAGGGGCTACGCACTACTCCTTCAATGATAGCGTTTGCTGAAAATGGTGAGCGATTGGTTGGACAACAGGCGAAGCGCCAAGCTGTTACCAATCCAGAGAACACTCTGTTTGCTATTAAGCGCCTTATCGGGCGTAAGTTTGATTCCGAAGCAGTGCAAAAAGATATTGGGATCAGCCCCTTTAAGATTATGAAAGCTGACAATGGCGATGCTTGGGTAGAGGCACGTGGTAAACAGTACAGTGCTCCAGAAATTTCTGCCATGGTACTGCAGAAGATGAAGCAAACCGCTATCGACTATCTTGGTGAAGATGTAACCGAGGCAGTTATCACTGTTCCCGCTTATTTTAACGACTCCCAGCGCCAAGCAACCAAAGATGCTGGTAAAATCGCCGGTTTGGAAGTTTTGCGTATCATCAACGAGCCTACCGCTGCAGCCCTAGCTTATGGCATGGATAAAGAGAAAGAGGAGAAGATCGCTGTATTTGACTTAGGCGGCGGTACTTTTGATGTCTCTATTCTGGAACTTGGCGATGGTGTCTTTGAAGTTAAATCTACCAATGGTGATACTTTCCTCGGTGGTGAAGACTTCGACCAGCGCATTATCGACTATATTGCTGATGAGTTTAATAAAGAGCAGGGCATTGATCTGCGCAAGGATAAGATGGCGTTGCAACGGCTGAAAGAGGCTGCAGAAAAAGCTAAATGCGAGCTCTCCAGTTCTATGGAGACAGATATCAATCTGCCTTTTATCACTGCCGACCAAAGTGGCCCTAAACACATGAACTTGAAGCTGAGCCGCGCTAAGTTGGAGAGTATCTGCTCCGATCTGCTGGCGCGTCTCGATAGTCCATGTCGCACCGCATTGAAAGATGCAGGCTACTCCGCATCAGATATTAACGAAGTAATTCTGGTCGGTGGTATGACTAGAATGCCAGCAGTTCAGGCAAAAGTTGAAGCTATCTTTGGCAAAGCACCACATAAAGGGGTTAACCCTGACGAAGTTGTCTCAATCGGTGCTGCTATCCAGGGCGGCGTGCTTAAGGGCGATGTAAAAGATGTGCTGTTGCTTGATGTTACTCCACTATCTCTGGGTATTGAAACCCTCGGTGGGGTTATGACCAAGCTGATTGAGAAAAATACTACCATCCCATGCAAGAAGAGCCAGGTGTTCTCAACTGCTGCCGATAATCAGCCTGCAGTATCTGTGCACGTTCTGCAAGGCGAGCGGGAAATGGCTAACGATAATAAAACAATTGGCCGTTTTGAGCTGACTGATATTCCTCCAGCACCACGCGGTGTTCCTCAAGTAGAGGTTACCTTTGATCTGGATGCTAATGGTATTATCAGTGTTTCGGCCAAAGATATGGGTACTGGCAAGGAGCAGACTATTAAGATTACGGCCTCTTCAGGTTTAAGTGATGAAGAGATCGAGAAAATGGTCAAAGATGCTGAACTACATTCAGCAGATGATAAAAAGAAACGTGAACTTATTGAGGCAAAAAATCAGGCTGACAGCTTAATTTACAGCACCGAAAAATCACTTAAAGATAACGGTGATAAGGTGGATGCTGAGACCAAGGCAAATATCGAGACCGCTCTGGGTGAAGTGAAAAAAGCTGTAGAGGGTGATGATGTTGAAGCGATTAATAAAGCTGTAGAGGCTTTAGCTCAAGCGTCACACAAATTAGCCGAGGCAATGTATGCTGAAGCTCAGGCCGGAGCTGGTGCTGCGGCTGAAGAGCCAGCCGGTGCTGATGCAGCAGGTGCTGCTGAAGACGATGTCGTTGATGCTGAATTTGAAGAAGTTGACGACAAAAAATAATTTTGTTTTAAGCATAGCCGATGCCCAATTTGGGCATCGGCTTCTTAATGACCGATGGGGCTATGCTGAATCGGTCTTTTGCTGTTTGTAGGTAGGGGTTAATTTTGGTTAAACTCGATTATTATGAAGTGTTGTGCATAAGTCGCAGCGCCAGCGATGCAGAGATAAAAAAAGCTTATCGTCAGTTGGCGATTAAATATCATCCCGACAAAAACCCTGGTGATAAAGAGGCTGAGGAGCAGTTTAAACTCTTGACTGAAGCCTATGCAGTCCTCTCCGATGCCCAGAAACGTGCAGCCTATGACCAATTTGGTCATGCAGGTGTGGACGGCAGCGGTGGCTACTCTTCCGGTGGTTTTGGTGGCAGTCCATTCGAAGATATTTTTGGCGATATCTTTGGCGATATCTTCAGTGGCGGTGGTGGTCGACGTGGGCGTAGCCGGGGCCAGCGTGGCGATGACCTGCGTTATAACCTCGAGGTCAGTTTCGAAGAGGCAGCTTTTGGTACCGAAAAAACAGTAAAATTGCCGCGTCACCACAGTTGTGAAGCCTGCGGTGGCAGTGGCGCAAAAGCCGGAACTAGCCCCACTACTTGCCCAACCTGTAAAGGTGCAGGTCAGGTACGTTATCAACAGGGTTTCTTTCAGATGACTCGTCCTTGCCCCGACTGTGGTGGTAGCGGAACCCATATCGATAGCCCCTGCCCAGAGTGCCACGGAACTGGGCGTATCAAGGACAAACGTAATCTGGCTATCAAGATTCCCGCCGGTGTTGAGACGGGTATTCGCCTTAAACTAAGTGGTGAAGGTGAGAGCGGTACGAATGGTGGGCCGGCCGGAGACCTGTACGTGGTGATAACCGTCGCTGAACATCCGATCTTCAGTCGCGAAGGGCGCAATGTCATCTGCGACATGCCTGTCTCCTTCACTCAGGCTGCTCTAGGTTGTGAATTAGAAGTGCCAACTCTAGAGGGTAGAGTTAAGCTGAAAATACCGCACGGCACTCAGTCTGGACGAGTTATGAAACTTGCCGGCAAGGGGATTGTCGATCTGCAAGGGCGGCGGCGCGGTGACCAAATGGTCGTTGTTAAGGTGGAGACCCCGACCGACCTAACCGCGCGTCAAAAGGAGTTGCTCGAGGAGTTTGCTCGCGAGGGTGGCGAGTCAGTTAATCCTATAAGTAAAGGATTTTTCGAGAAAGTTAAGGATATGTTCGATAACTGATGGCCGTTGACGGTGTCGTATACAGATAATTTGTGTTAGATTGGGCAGCTGTATCTATAGTATGATGCAGCTGCTTTTTTATTTGCGGTGTCATCTCGACCCGTATTGCAATCCAGAGTAACTCGGTCGGAGAAAGAGGCGCTCATGTTTAATCCGGTTAGCTTACCCAAATATGCCTTGATGTCGTTGCTGATTTTAGCCTTGTTGCTGGCAGGGTCATTTAGTGCCATAGCAGTAGAGTTGATGGCAACATCGCAGGAGTCGCTGTCACTACAGTCTGCGCAGAGCCGCTACGCTGCAGGTGATGCGCAGGGGGCAATGTCACTGCTACGTCAACATATCCTCGAGCACCCAGATAGCCCAAATTTAGCCGAAGCCTATGTTTTGCTGGCGCGTATTTTGCTGCAAGAGCAGCGCTATGCAGATGCTCAGATGTATTTACAGCGTATAGACAGTAGCCAGCAGACTAATATTAGTCAATTGCTTATGGTTACAGCACTGCAGTACGGCCAGCCCGCGGATAGCGGCTCCATGATGCTGGCAGCTAAACTGCTGGCAGGGTTGCATATTGAGCAATTCTCGGGTAGTGATCGCCAGCTTTTTTATCAAAATAAAGCACTAGCACTTGCGGCGCAACAGCAGCCCTTGCAGGCACTGGTGGTGTTACACCAAGCATTAGTTGCGGATGAAGCCTATGATAAGTCGGCTATTTTTAAACAGATAAATAGGCTCTTGAATAACATTTCTGCTGCAGAGCTAGGCGAAGCAGAGTTTATGTTTTCTGGCACTGAACTCAATGACGCTATTGTCCTGCATCGAGCTGAACAGGCGTGGCGTGGTGGTGATCAGATTAGCGCCCAACAATTGGCAGAACAGTTGATTAAGACAGCGCAAACCTCAGCGGCACGAATCTCGGCTGCGGCACTGCTGGATGAGATATATGACCAACATTGGCAGCGGCGTGTTGTTGGGGTGGTGTTGCCGCTCAGTGGGCGCTATGCCCCCTTTGGCCAGTTAGTGCGTCAAGGCATCGAGTTAGCTGCGCGGCAAACTGGAACTTTAGAGCAGTTTATCTTTCTCGATAGCGCTGCCGATCCAGAACAGGGTCTGCGCGCAGTGCGCACCCTTATCGAGGGCTATCGTGTTGTGGGAATAATCGGGCCGCTTACTGGGCCTGTGGCGCAGCGCGTGGCGGCTTATGCCAATCAAGCGCAGGTGCCACTTTTGACCCTATCGCATCGCGAAGGTTTACCCGAGCAGGGCCCATTTATCTTTCGTAACTGTCTGACTGCCGAACAGCAGGTGCAGGCATTGGCAGAATATGCTATCGAAGTATTGGGTTTAAATACCTACGCTATTCTATATCCAGACAGTGACAGTGGGGTCGATTTTGCGTCTCGTTTCAGAGCTGCTATTGAGCAGCGCGGGGGTGATATTGAATATTCACTGCACTTTGCTGAGCAGGGCACCGATTTTCGTCGCCAGCTTCTATTGCTGAAGAGTGAGGACCCTGATGCGCCAATAGATGATCACTCCAGTACGCCTGAGGAGTCGGCACAGCCAGATGAGTTGGTTGCTGAAGATGGTGTTGTGGAAACGGCACACCGCGCAGATTGGTTGCCTACTGTTGACTTTGAAGCTCTGTTTATCCCCGCCTACGCTGAGACCATAGCTTTGCTGGCACCGCAACTGGTGTTTTACGGAATCGAAAATGTTCAACTTTTAGGGATAAATGGATGGAACTCAGCACAGCTGATGCAACAGGCCGGACGCTATACTAAAGGGGCAATCTTTTCTGACGGTTTTTATCTCGATAGTACCGCGCCACAGGTTGCTGACTTTGTCCGCCAGTATCAACAAATTTATGGCGATAAACCCTCTATTTTAGAGGCCCAAGCTTATGACTGTGCAACGATAATGCTGCAACTTATAGGGCAGCCAGCTGTAGACTCTTCGGTCGCGCTGGCTCAGAGCTTGTCACGCTTGACTAATTATCGCGGAGTAACTGGCATAACTGGTTTTGATGCCAATGGTGAGGCGCAACGTGAGGTGTGTTTAGTGCAAATGGGGCGGCGCAATTTACAACAACTACAGGGTGTTGCGCACCCCATAGCCATTCCTAGTGAATCTCCTAAACTTAACTGGCGTTAGCTGCGCGGTGTTGAGCATGAATATTATCCGCACTGCGGAACTGTGACAAATTAGGTTAAACAATGGATGATGTAGAGACATCAAAGGTAGTAGAGTTGGAGCAACTGAGTCGTAAAGTGGCGCAATTGGAGGAGGAGAATGCACAATTACGCCTAGAGTTGACCAGTGCGGCCGATCTATCGCAGCAGCTAGCTCCACGCTACAACTCTCTATACTCCACCATGAAAGAGGGGGTGGTATATGGAAAGTTGGACTACGATAGCGCTGGTGCAGTAGTTGACGCTGTGGTTCTTGATGTCAATCCGGCCTGTGCAGTTATTTGGAAAACCGCGGTAGATGCTTTGGTCGGCCTGCCGCTCTCCCAGCTGTTTCCCAGTGACAAGGCGCAACTTATCTCCCTTGTGGCGACGGTGGTCATTAGTGGTAAGTCTGTAGAGTATGAGGCTGTTTTACCTGGGGTGAATAAAACTATCCATCTGTCTCTTTTTCGTCCCGAAGCCGAACGTTTTGCCGCAATTGTAAACGATATCAGTGCCAGCAAAAAAGCCCAGCAAGAGATTAAGCGGCTAGCCTATTACGATAGCATAACCGGATTGCCCAATCGCACCCTGATTATTGAGCGCTTGTGTCAAGCGATGGCTCAGGCTGATTGTGCGAGCACTTTAGTTGGCGTGCTGGTGGTGGATATTGACCATTTTAAAAAAATTAACGATTCTCTAGGAGCCGGTTCTGGCGATAAGCTGTTGTGCCTCGTCGCGCAACGCCTAAAACAGAACCTGCGCCAGCGCGATAGCATTGCCAGAATGGGTGGTGATGAGTTTGTTATTGTGCTCAGTGGGAACAAAAGAAAGTCTGATATTGTCACTGCTGCCTGTAAAGTGTTTGATCTGTTTGCCGAATCTTTTTGCATAGATAAACATGAGTTAAACTGCAGTGTCAGTATGGGGATTGCCTTTTATCCAACCGATGCTAATAGCGCAGAATTGCTGCTGAAGCATGCAGATACCACTATGTATCATGCCAAAGAAAAAGGGCGCAATCACTATCAGTTCTATTCACCGGATATGAATATTCGCGCTTTTGAGCATCTATTTCTCAATGCAGATTTACAGCGCGCAATCTCACGGGATGAGCTAGAGGTTTACTACCAACCGCAAATAGATTTGCCCAGCGAAAAAATTGTCGGAGTTGAAGCGCTGCTACGTTGGCACCATCCACAAAAGGGTACTATTCCTCCGAGCCTGTTTATCCCTATTGCCGAAGAGACTGATTTGATTCTGGAGCTTGGTCAGTGGGTGCTTCATCGTGCTTGTGAACAGGCGCGCTGCTGGTATGACGATGGTTACACCTCGGTGCGTGTTGCGGTGAATCTCTCGGCACGCCAATTTACAAATGAGCTGCCGAAGGTTGTAGCCACAGTGCTAGATCAGACGCAGCTGCCGCCGACTCTATTAGAGCTGGAGCTAACCGAAAGTTTGCTAATGGATAAAAAAGAGTTAGCAATTACGGTGTTAGAACAGCTACAGCTGCAGGGGATACAGCTAGCTATTGACGATTTTGGCACTGGTTATTCATCCCTGAGCTATCTTAAATGTTTTCCATTACACCGCTTAAAAATAGATCGCTCCTTTATCAAAGATCTTACTAGCTCTACGGATGATGAGATTATCATTGAAGCGATAATTGCCTTAGCACACGGCCTGCGTCTCAAGGTTGTCGCCGAAGGGGTCGAGACCGATGAACAGCTGGTTTTTATCCGCAATAAACAGTGTGATGAGGTGCAGGGTTTTTACTTCGCTAAGCCTATGTCCGCTACTGCTCTAAGTGAATTTTTCCATCAACACCAACCACGATAAGCGCTAATGATTGATACCAAGAGCACTCTACTCCCCGCAATAGCGCCAGATCTTGTGTTATATGGTAGCGGCGCGGGAGCCTGGACGGTGGTAAATGTTAGTCAACTGCTGGTTGGCCATGGTTTTAGCCGTGAGCAGCTAGTTGGTGCCGAGGTGGATCAGGTTTTTGCTCAGGCTCAGCCCTCAATACGCAGCTTGGCCGAGGAGGCTATAGCTCGCCACTCCACTCTGGATAATATCCATATTCACCTGTTCGATAAGCAACTATATGTAGCCGATGTTGTTGATGCCGGTCTTAGCCCAGATTATAAACACCATCAGGTGTTCTTTTATCTGCAGCCCCTAGCCGATGCTGCAGATAGCGTTACCGATGGCAATTTTCATGGCTTGATCGGGCGTAGCGCCGGAATGCTAGATGTGTATCGTAAGATAAAACTCTATGCAGATTCGGCAGCAGCGGTGGTAATTACTGGAGAGACTGGCACAGGTAAGGAGTTGGTGGCTCAGGCGATTCATCAAGAGAGTTACCGCCACAATGGGCCTTTTATTGCGTTAAACTGTAGCGCTATTGCCGAGGAGTTGCTGGAATCGGAACTATTTGGTCACGTTAAAGGGGCGTTTACTGGTGCGATGCGCAGCCATCGTGGGCGTTTTGAACGTGCCGACGGTGGCAGCCTATTTCTCGATGAGATTGGGGATATGCCACTGCACACCCAGACCCGCCTTCTGCGTGTGCTCGAGGAGGGAGAGGTCGAGCCGGTAGGATCTGAACACCTCATTAAGGTGAATGTACGCGTTATCTGCGCTACCAATGTTGGGTTGGAGGACGCGGTAGGGCAGCGCTTGTTTCGCAGCGATTTGTACCATCGTATCAGCGTTTTACGCATTCACCTGCCACCTTTACGGGATCGACGCGAGGATATTCCACTGCTGGTTAACGCATTTTTGCACCAGCTCAGCCACAGCTATCAGCGCCGCGTGGAGAAGTTAACTCCGGAGGCTATGGAGTTACTTCAGGCGTATATGTGGCCTGGCAATGTGCGCGAGTTGCGCAACGTCATTGAGCGGGTGTTTGTCGAAAATCGGGCGCAGGTTATTGGTGGCCGCGCTTTTGCTGAGTGGGTTCGCGAACGGCAGGCTTTTGCTAGTGCGCAGGATGCTGCTGCACCTGCGCAGCGGCCGGTGGCTCTTGAGTTGCCCTATGTTGTTGATCCTGGGCGTGGGAGTAGATCTTTAAGCGTCGAGAGTATAAGAGCGGCATATGCAGCGAGTTCGGCTAATTTGAGTGCGACAGCGCGCCTGTTGGGGGTGCATCGTGCTACACTTTATCGTCATCTGCAGCGTTTGGGGTTGCGGCGCGAAGATCTGTAGCTTTTAGTTGCGCTTGGAGTATTAAAAAAATGGCGAGTACCCTTAGCGGTACTCGCCATTTTAGCTTGTCGCTCTAGTGGTAGTGCTGGCTTAGCGTACTACTGGCCCAGCATTGCGTACCTCTTCAGTAACACCATCAGCAAACTTGGCAAAATTGGCGTGGAAAGCTTTAGCTAGGTGCGTTGCCTTCTCATCATAAGCCGCTTTGTCGCTCCAAGTGTTCTTTGGATTGAGCACATCGTCAGGTACATCAGGACAGCTTTGCGGGATACTGAGACCGAAGAACGGATCTTGAGTATATGCAACATTGTCCAGTTTTCCCTCCAGGGCAGCATTCAACATGGCGCGGGTATATTTAATCTTCATCCGCGAGCCGATACCATAAGGGCCGCCGCTCCAGCCAGTGTTTACCAGCCAGCAGGATACATTGTGCTCACGAATTTTCTCCTTGAGCATATTGCCGTATACCGAGGGATGCATAGGCATAAATGGTGAGCCAAAGCAGGCCGAGAAGGTAGTTTGTGGCTCAGTTACTCCCTTTTCGGTTCCAGCAAGCTTGGCGGTGTAGCCGGATATAAAGTGATACATCGCTTGTTCTGGCGTCAATTTGGAGATTGGCGGCATGACACCAAAGGCATCAGCGGTAAGCATTATGATGTTCTTGGGGTTGCCAGCCATAGATTCAGGTACGATGTTCGGTATCTGTGTGAGCGGGTATGCTGCGCGCGTGTTCTCGGTAATGCTGGCATCATCCAGATCGACATAGCGTGTTGCGCAGTCGAGCCCAACATTCTCCAGAATGGTGCCGAAAGAGCGCGTGCATTTGAATATCTCTGGCTCCGCTTCGCGGCTGAGGTTAATTACTTTCGCGTAGCAACCGCCCTCAAAGTTGAACACCCCTTTATCGCTCCAACCATGCTCGTCATCCCCGATCAGGAGGCGGTTAGGATCCGCAGAAAGAGTGGTTTTTCCAGTGCCGGATAGGCCGAAGAAGACGGCAGTATCACCGTTTTTGCCAACATTGGCGCTACAGTGCATGGATAGCACTCCGCGCTGGGGCAGCAGATAGTTGAGAACGGAGAATACCCCTTTTTTAATCTCACCGCTGTAGGCTGCTGCAGCTATTAAGATGATTTTACGCTCGAAGTTGATGATGATGCCAGCTTCACTGCGTGTTCCGTCAATCTCAGGAACAGCTTTGAAGTCTGGTGCAGCAACTACAGTAAAACCAGGAACAAAATTAGCTAATTCTTCCTTAGTTGCTTTAATCAACATATTGCGGGCAAAGAGACTTTGCCATGCCAGACTGGTTATTACTCGTACTGGTAAGCGAAACTCTTTATCGGCTCCAGCATAGCAATCTTGAACATATAGATCGCGGTTCTGCAGGTAGGCCATCATGCGATTGTAGAGAGCATCAAACTTATCGGCATCGAATGGACGGTTTACCTCTCCCCACCAGATATCATCGGCACTTTTCCCCGCTTTTACAATATAGCGATCGTTGGGTGAGCGCCCAGTGTACTTACTGTTAAAGACTACAATTGGTCCTTGGTGAGAAAGATGGCCTTCATCGCGGCGAATTATCTCCTCATACAGTGCTGGTGTTGAGAGATTGCGTTTAACGCTAGATACGTTAGTGATGCCGTGCTGTTCCAAGCTGATATCCTGTTGTGATTGAGACTGGCTCATGGCTAGACCTTCTTTCGTAAGAAATAATGATTGAAACGGATTATTGCTGCCCTATTCAGTGTTCAGGAGAGTTCTTAGCGGTTGTATCTCCGATAGCCGTTAATCTTCATATCTTGTGTTTAATTAAGAGTCAAGTAAAACCTCCCTGTTTTTGGAGTGAATTTTAATAAAAAATTGATTGTGGACAAGTCATAACTCTAGCACAGAAAGTAGTAGTTGAGTAGTTTGCTGAGAGTTGGTTGAGGAATAGCGGCGGAATTGGTTGATCGGAGGTGGCTAGAATGGGAGCGGCGGTGCATAGATAGATAAAAGGCCACCGATAAGCGAACTGTGATTGCTCGATATCGGTGGCCGACTAACTCAGTGTTTCAGGCGTAGCCTCTGTTTTTAATCGCGTAGATCCGCTGTTCCGCCGCCTGGATTTATGCAGCGCAGCATCAACTCTTGCGTGACCTCGAGCAGAGTTAATGTTGTTGGTGATTCTGGAAAACTTTCAATTACTGGAGTGCCGAGGTCGCCAGCATCAACCATGCGCGGATCCATAGGAATTTGGCCTAAAAAGGGTACGGTCATATCTGCAGCCATCTGTTGCCCGCCGCCTTTTTTGAAAATATTGGTTACTTCATTGCATTTAGGACAGACGAAACCGCTCATATTTTCAATGATGCCGAAAACAGGTAAATTCATCTTTTTGCAGAAAGTTACCGATTTTCTCACATCTACCAGAGCAACTTTTTGCGGTGTGGTGACCAAAACTGCTCCAGTTCCTTCGCCGAGTAGTTGGACGATAGTTAGGGGCTCATCACCGGTGCCGGGAGGACAATCTATTACCAGATAGTCTAACTCTCCCCACTGGACATCTTTAATAAATTGCTGAATGACGCCCGACTTTGCTGGGCCGCGCCAAATTAGAGCATCGTCGATCGTTTCAATAAGAAAGCCAATAGACATAACTTTCAGATTTCCGCGTTTTATAGGTACCATGCCCTCTTCGCTTACTGCAGGGCGATGACCCTCTAAGCCGAGCAGTGTCGGGATGCTGGGGCCGTGGAGATCGATATCCAATAGGCCTACCTTGTTGCCCTGCTTGACCAGTGCCAGAGCAATATTGACAGCAGTAGAGCTTTTGCCTACGCCGCCTTTGCCCGACATTACTACTATTTTATGTTTGATTGCAGCCAGATTATCAGCGAGGCGTTTCTCTGCCTTCTCTTTATCGCAACTTTTTTTATCATCGTCAGAACAGTTACCATTTTTGGAACAGCTATTACATGCGTCGCTTGCCATCTCAATTCTCCTTAAAAGCCAAATTAGACCATACGTCAACACTCAATGCATACTGTAAATTTCATGGGAAGACTAATCCCACTAGGTGCAGCTTGTCAAATATAGAATATTCACTCGTAGCGCAACTCTGAGTATTTCGTCATATTGTGCATGCTGTTTAGTTATATTAAACATGGGTAAAACTCTGTTTGATTTGACTTGACGGCAACGATTGCTGACTGGTAGTTTCACCCATTCATAATTATACCTGCCACGTATAATCTGTATAAAGCGTATGTATAAATTAACCCCAGGAGGAAATGATGAAAAAATTGTTAATGCTACTTGCCGTGCTTGTTGCGGTGGCTCTGGCCGCACCCAGTTGGGCGGCAATTGAGTTTTTTGGTACTGCTAAAGTAAAACCTACCTACTACTCAAATTTTGATTTTGATGATAGTACAGATGATACATTCATTGCCAGTGAGGCTGGTCTAGCTAAGGGCGGTCACATCCGCGCTGAATTGCGTTTGGGCTGGAAAGCTCAAGGTGAAAAGTGGTCGGTAAAGATGATCACGGAAGCTGACGTAATCATGCAGAAAGACACTGCTGATCGGACATTCTATAGTAGTGCTAACAAAGGATACAACCCAAATTCCGGTGGCGAGTTCGGTATTGAACGTGTTGAGTTACTGTATAAATTTGCCCCGCAAATAGAACTGGAAACAGGGTGGGATATTCGTGCCTTAGATATTAAATCTGGTGGTTTGCTCTTCGGTGATGACCATCCTTTTATCGGTTTTCGCGGTCAACTTGCGGAAAATACCAAGTATGAACTGCTCTATCTGCCTATTCAGAACATGGATGGAATTAACTATGATCCAATGAGTAGCGATTCTGAGAATGACTGGAACGTCTATACTTTAAAAGTAAATCAGCAAGTGGGTAATTTCAATATTAGTCCATTTATTGCTTACAGTGAGAGCGATCATTCGACATATACAGGTACATCGTCATGGGATGGTGCTACTTTGGATACCGAAGATGATGGCACCGTATCATTGTCAGGTGGCACATTGATAACAACATACCCAAAAACAAACGATTATAGTTCACAAGTCATGTATTATGGTCTGGAAGTTACAGGTAAAGTTGGAAAAATAAAGCCATCTTTTGAGATTGTTATGGCAGATGGCGATTTAAGTGGTGGCGCTCAAGATGGTAAAGATATCTCATCTTTGGCTGCCTATGCTGGTGTAGAGATGGATGTGTGTAAGGGATTTACCCCTTATGTAGCATTGCGCTACACTCAAGGTGATGACGATGCCAGTGACGACGATGTTGAAGGCTGGGTTGGTATAACTGATATCGGTCGCTTTACTCCATTGATGGGCATGGATGGTGGTATTTTGAGTGAAGACCTAGGCCAGAGCTATGGTGCAACGCTTTACTCCTACTCTCCTGAGCGTGCTTTCGGAACTAATTTATACGGCGGGATTGGTAATAAAGGCTCTGGGGATAACCCCGGGCAAATGATTGTCGCCCTAGGTGCTAAAGGTGACCTCTCGTCAATGGTAGACAAGTTAAGCTACAAGTCGCAAGTCTTTATGATCTGGTATGATGAGACCGATAATTTAACCAATGTTAAAGATCCTGGTACTGATGTTGACGACTATGCTGGCACTACTTTCGATCTCCAGTTGAAATACGCTCTGGATAAGAACTTCAGTGTTGATTATATCTTCGGAATTTTTGTTCCAGGTGCAGGTATTGAAGATCAATTTGGCGATGATGTAGCTATGACCAACTGCTTGACTCTGTCTTGGACATATTAAGTCGCTGACCTAAATCGCTTGTGGTAAATATGACTCCCCGGCCAGACCCGTTCTTGTCGGGGAGTCTGCGTTTATGCTATGTGAAGCAGGTTTACCGCTACTTATTGCTTGGAGGAGTGCAATGATATCGAGACTAAAATGGATAATGGTTGGCGTCATGCTCTTAGCTGCAACGCTGGCAAGCGCCGCTAATTGGCCACAATTGGAACAGCGTTTACAGCAGTGGCAGGGGGCGAAAGAGGTGGTTCTGCCCGCTGGGGTTGATCCTCTTGAAGATAAGATTCTGGCGCCGGTGATGGAGATGGTGCTGGAGCATGGCTTTGCGGTCTTACCTAGTGGTAGCAAAAGTAGCGCTGGCCTAAGTATACAAGTGCGCGACACCAGCGCCGGTAAAAGGCTGTTGTTGCAGCGGGCTGGCGATGGTGCCCTGTTGGCCATGGAGAAGCTGGTGGCTGCGGAACCGACTAGTGCGGTAGTGCTAGGGACGGGAGTTGAGGTTGAAAATGGCGCTGCTGTAGCTATGTCAACCAATGCTGCTAGTTGTGAAAGCCCAGCTGCACCGGCGGTGCCAACACCGCCGCGCACAGTTAAGCTGGCCGTGGCAGCAACAGCTCAAGAGTTATCAGTGCAAAGCCAATTGCAACCGCTGACATCGGGCGAAGTACTATTTGAACTGGATGGTGCGCCGTTGCAGCTAGTGTCGTGGCCTGCTGCCAGTGGCGGCACGGATTTTTATCTGCTGTACGATGACTGCGTACAGCGCGCGCACAGCGATGGCAACAGCCTGGAGTTGCTGGAGAAGTTCTCCTCACCTGTGCATCCTAGCCGTGCCCTGCATCTGGATATCGGCGACCTTAACAATGATGGGCAACCAGAACTTGCTGTGGTCTGGGCTGAGGATCTTCGCGGTGTAGCTGATGGGACGAACAGCCTTTTGCATAGCTGGGTACTGAGTGCTACCTCTAAAGGTTTGCGCGCTATCAGTCAGGATCTTGAGGGTTATGTTGCTTTGAGCGCTGCCGAAGGGCATTTGCAGAAGCGCTCACAATATAGGCCATTTAGCCCAGATGTTTTTGCTCTGACCATGGAAGAGGGTAAGCTGGTAGTTGGTAAAACGCCGGTGGCACAGCAGCAGCGCCTGCTGTTTAACCAGTTGTCCTGGCCAGATAGCAACCGTGCGCTGGTGTGGAACGATGACCAACGCCTGATGTTAGTAGCGTCAGGAGAGGATGCGCGTATCCCCGGTTCTACACTATTGACTGACTTCGGCAGATATCAGGGGCCAACAGTGTCTATTCCTTTGCGTGATCCAGAGTATCGCAGCGGTTTCTCCGCAGCTGATCGTATTATGGCTAAAAATTATACGCTAAATAGACGCATGTTGCGCCATGCCGACTCTGTCTACACTCTGGTGCGTGCGCGGAGTGAGGGGATGCTGTTGCTAGGCCGAGCCAGCGGCGCAGACCGTTTGATTGAGATTAGCAGCCAAGGTAACAGCTTAGCGGCGCGCTATCCTTTTGCTCCAGTTGAAGCCTTTATTGTAGATTTTTCCATTGAGGATAAAGAGGGGCAGCGGGCGGCAGTGCTGCTCAATGAAAAAGCTGATGGTAGTGGCAAGGCCTATCTGCGCTTGCAACAGGCATTGTAACTACTCTGTCAGTATGTGTGTTTTTTTAGATTAGCTTAATAGAATGGCAAGTGCTAACTGGCACTTGCCATCTTTTTTTTGAGCAAGGCTGTGGTTGAGGCGCTGATTGCTGTTGGCGTATAGATTGTCAGTCAAGAACAAAACAGATGAACGTATCATTTATAATGAACAAGATGGTGTCTTGTTTTTGCTCGCCCAAATTACAACTATTAATGAGCTAGCTGAGTTGTTGCTCAACATGCTGGAATTATAGGTTTACACTCGCTGAATCGTTGCTGATGTGCTTACAGAGGCAGATTGATGAGTTGTTGAGCCTAGTTGGTGGGTGGGTAGAGATAAAAGCCGAGCATATACACCAGCGGGGAGAACGCCTAAGACGAACTCCCCGCTGTAGTGCTTGTCTGAATACTGCTGGTGACTATTTTTCTAATAGTTCCAGAGCTGTTTTTACTACATTGTCAGCAGTAAAACCAAAATGTTGCATAAGTTCATCACCGGGAGCACTGGCACCAAAACCGCTCATACCAATTACCGCACCGTCGAGACCGACATAGCGTTCCCAGCCAAAGGTTGCTGCTGCTTCCACTGCTAAGCGTTTGCGACAGCTGCGCGGTAGAACTTGCTCTTTATACTCAGCGGGCTGCTGTTCGAATAGTTCCCAGCACGGCATAGAGACTACACGAGTTCCAATGCCCTGTGCTTGAAGTTGTTCACGTGCGGCCATGGCATGTTGTACTTCGGAACCGCTGGCAATAAGGATTAACTGCAACGCACCTGTCTCTGGCGCCAGAGTGTAGCCCCCCTGTTGCAGACCCTCAGCCTTAGCAAAAACACTGCGATCAATGGTAGGCAGATTCTGCCGCGTAAGGATTAAAGCGGTAGGGCATGAGCGATTAAGAATAGCCGAACGCCACGCCTGAGCTGTTTCGTTAGCATCACAGGGACGAATAACATTGAGGTTAGGTACGCTGCGCAGGCCGGTTAGTTGTTCAACTGGTTGGTGGGTTGGGCCATCTTCGCCAACTCCGATGGAGTCGTGGGTGAAGACATAAATAGGCGCTATTCCCATCAATGCTGCCATGCGCATAGGTGGACGCATATAGTCCGAGAAAATCATGAATGTAGCCCCGAAAGGTATCAGGCCGCGAGTATGACAGAGGCCATTGAGGATCGAGCCCATAGCGTGTTCGCGAATACCGAAGTGGATATTGCGTCCAGCTTTATTGGGTAGAAACTCAGCCTCACCTTTAAGGTGTGTATTGTTTGATGGTGCGAGGTCGGCGCTGCCGCCAAGCATCATGGGTAGACCGGCTGCCAAAGCGTTGAGCACCTGACCACTGGAAGAGCGGGTGGCCATGGAGCCGCCAGCGGCAAACTCTGGCAGGAGCGCGTCAATGGCCGCTGCGCTAAGAGGTTGATCTTTGCACCAGTCAGCCAAAGCGCTATTGGACGCGCATTTCTCGGTGCACTGCTGTTGCCACTGCTGTTCCAGTTGTGCTCCGCGTTGTTTCACTTCTGCCATGTGGGTATAGACGGCGTCAGGAACAACAAAGCTTTGCTCGGGATCGAAGCCTAAAGCAGCTTTGGTGAGCTGCAACTCTTCTGCACCTAATGGAGCACCGTGGGCAGCTGCGGTGCCCTGTTTATTAGGTGATCCTTGCCCGATGTTGGTGCGAGTAATGATCATTGAGGGGCGAGGATCCAGTTTTGCCCGCTCGATAGCAGCATCGACTTCAGCGAGGTTTTCGCCTGTTACCTGTTCCACATGCCAACCGTAGGCGCTATAGCGCTGAGCGACGTCTTCACTAAAGGCTAATGAGGTATCGCCCTCGATAGTGATTTTGTTGTCGAGATATAGATAGATTAAATTGCCCAGTTTTAAATGCCCTGCCAGGGATGCAGCTTCGGCGGATACCCCCTCCATGAGATCTCCATCGGAGCACAGGGCAAATATCTTATAGTCAAACAGCTCTGGGTCGAGTTTTTCGGCTAGATATTTTGCACCCATAGCCATGCCAGCGCCAACCGCAATTCCTTGGCCTAGAGGGCCGGTAGTAGTTTCCACCCCTGGAGTGTGCCCGAACTCAGGATGTCCAGCGGTTTTGCTGCCAAACTGACGAAAGTTTTTAATATCCTCAAGGCTGACATCGTAACCACTCAGGTGCAAAGTGCTGTAGAGCAGCATTGAAGCGTGGCCGCAGGAGAGGATAAAACGGTCACGTCCTGCCCACTCTGGGTTAGCTGGATTGTGGCGCATATGCCGCGTGTATAACAGATAGGCTAGCGGTGCTCCCTCCATCGGAGTGCCCGGATGACCAGAATTGGCTTGCTGAACAGCGTCGGCTGATAACAGGCGGATAGTGTCTATGGTTTGCTTAGCTAGAACCGGGTCGATATTTAGTGCTTGCATTGCTGGTGCTCCTTTGGTGGTAGATGCTCGATGCAGATTGTCAGAACAAGATTTTTAATTCAAACAGGAATAAAGACTTTTTGCAAGCCAATGCTTTCATTGAGTCAAGATACCTCATGCAATATATTTAACGTGCTAATGGTGCGTACTACTAAGTAAAAAAATGACCAGCACTTGATAGCGCTGGTCATAGGGGAAAAAGTATTTATCTATATAGTTTCTAAGAGTTTAGATAGGCGGTTATGCTGGTAGCAATCGTTTGGAAAATTTCGGTAAATATCTTCTCGTTACGCTCTAGCAGGGTAATGCGGAAACCCTGCTCAGCCGTGGAGAAGGATGAGAGTGGCACTACGCAAATTCCCGTTGAGGCCAAAAGGTAGTAGACGAAACGCTTATCGTGAGAGGTTCCAGGCTTATTTACCAGTGCTTCAATCATCTCTCTTACTTGGGGAATCTCAATTGGCAACGACTGCTGACTGTTCATTTTATTGCGCTCAAAGGAGACACTCATATAAAAGGCACCATTAGTGCGATTTACCTTGATTCCCGGTACTCCCTTCAAAAGATTGTAGGCAATATTGGAGTGCTTCTCGTAGCGACTGGTGCGCTCCTTGAGATAGACCGGATATTGTGGATGGCTCAGAATTGGTGGAATAGCCTTTTGGGGCAACGTAGTAGAGCACACCTCAACCATTTTTGAATTGATAATGGATTGAATATATCTATTAAAGGTCGCGTCCTTATCTCGATTGTACACCTCTATCCAGCCACAGCGTGAACCAGGCCAGGGCAACTCTTTACTGATGCCTTTCATGGCAATTGCCGGAACGTCGCCAATGAGATCGGAGATTGGGCGTGTCGATTCGCCATTGTAAATTATGTTGTGATATATCTCATCACAGATAATAAATAGGTCGTATTCCCGTGCTATCTCAATCATCTCCATAAGGATACGCTCAGGATAAACCGCACCGGTTGGGTTGTCTGGGTTTATGATTAGCAGTCCGCAGATAGCCGGATTGTACTTAATGGACAGGCGTAAATTGTCTAAATCGGGGTACCAGTTATTGTCTGGATCCAATCTATAGGATACTGGCGCTTGACCCGCGTGTGCTGCTTCACCGGATGAATGGGTGGAGTAGGTCGGTGAGGGGCCGATGACGCGGGCTTCGCGCTTGAGCAGCCCGTACACTTTTTGAATAGCGTCGCCCAGGCCGTTAAAGAAGACAATGTCTTCAGCGGTAATTTGTGCTTTGCCGCGCTTATTGGTCATATTGGCGAGAAATTCACGCGTTTCCAGTATTCCCTTGGTGGCGCAGTAGCCGTAAGAGCAATCTTTCATAGCTAGATCAGCTACTATCTTTTTCATCCATTCAGGAATTGTTTCACCCTTGGCAACGGGATCGCCAATGTTTTCCATGTTGGTCTTGATGCCGAGATGGCCAAGGGTCTCAGCGATTTCAACGATAGCACGAATCTCGTAAGTTAATTCACCTGCACCAATATGGACAATGTTGTTTCTCATGATTGTGAGTTCTTTCTAAAATTTTATACTGTTATAGGCTGAACATCTAATATCGACAAAAATATTATGCAGCATGTTTGGTTAGCATGGCAAGCGGGTTTAAGTCAAACGATTTAAGGAGAGTGCTTGAGCCAAAAAATCTGTGTAAAAACATAGTTGAATTGCAGTAAAATGATTAGCTGCGCCTTAGTATTACGTGGATTTGCTTGTATGCAAATTGTATACAGTATCCATAGCGACCAAAAAAAATATGTGCAAACTGCCGCTAAAGGGATTAATGATTTAAATGCGTTGCCCGATTTTACGGGATTTGAAAACAAAAGGCTGTCTAATAAAATCTTGACAAGGATATGGCATTCAGCTAGAAAATACGTGGTTTATTCGTATCGTGTGTAAAAGCACGTTTGTAATAAGGATATGTGCACAGCGCGTGTTTTGCGCGTGGTGTACAAAATTTCCCTTAAGGGAGGCATAAGCGATATGGCCGAACAGCATTTGGTCGATTTTATGTATGTTTTGGTGCTGCTGGTTGTGGGTCTTGCCTGCGGCCTAGCCCCATTGGTGATCGCCAGAATTTTTGCGCCACGGGAGTTGTACCGTAAGACGTTAGAACCATACGAATGTGGTATGGATCCTTACGGAACAGCATGGAATATCCGTTTTGATATTTCATACTATCTGTACGCGCTGATTTTTTTGGCGTTCGATGTTGATGTTCTGTACCTGTTTCCGGTAGCTACCGCGTTTGATATGGTGTCGGCAACTAGGGGTATTTCGGAACTGCTAATCTTTGTAGGAATTTTGTCCTTAGCGATCATTTATGCTTGGGTCAAGGGAGTATTCACGTGGCCGAACAGAAGAAAAGTCTGCTAAACGTCCACTCCTATTCGCAGGAGTGTATTGAGCGCTATGATGGTGCTCTTCCGCAGAGAACTAAAACCTCCGATGAGGGTCCATTGCTTCAGATGACATTGTCCGACACAATTTTTAATTTGTGCCGGGCCAACTCGCTGTGGCCAATGACTTTCGGGTTGGCTTGCTGCGCGATTGAGATGATGTGTTGTGGTATGGCTCGCTTTGATATGGCGCGTTATGGTGCAGAGGTATTTCGCCCATCGCCGCGTCAATCTGACTTGCTGATTGTTGCGGGGACGGTTAACCGTAAAATGGCACCAGCTGTTGTTACTCTATATGAGCAAATGCCAGCACCACGTTACGTTATTGCCTTGGGTAACTGTGCAATTTCAGGTGGCCCTTTTGCCGTAGAGTCAAACTACGATGTAGTTCTCGGTGTCGATAAGTTGATTCCAGTAGATATCTATGTGCCTGGGTGCCCACCTCGTCCTGAGGCGTTAATTGAGGGTATCCTGCAACTGCAAGAGAAGATCACTGGCAAGCGTTTCCCATTCCCTCAGAACAAAATGCCGGAGGGAGCATAAATTATGGACGTTAAACAAGTAGTGAAACAATGGAACACCGTTGCTACAGAAGTAGCGCCTGTAGATTATGCCGTATGTGGTTACGATTATGATGTGGCTGTGACCGCTGGCAAAATACACGAACTAGCTGAGGTGATGCTGCAGAATGGTTTTTATCTAGTTGATCTAATGGCTGTCGATGTGAAACCAGCGATCGAGGTGGTCTATCAATTCGCCCACGTTGAAACTCGTTGTCGGGTTATGGCGCGGGCATTTGTTGAGAATAATGAAATCCCGACCATATCAGATGTTTATCAGGGCGCTAATTGGCATGAACGTGAAACCCGTGATTTTCACGGTGTAGTTTTTGTTGGTCATCCCAATCTAGAGCCGTTGATTTTGGCGGAAGAAGATGTGGATCTTAAGCCGTTGCTCAAAGATGAAAAGAGTATTTTGGATGTTGCAGCTATTCGCCGCGTACAACCAGAAACTGAATCTGCGGCAGCAAAATCTGAAGCATCCAAGAGTCAGGAGCAGAGCTGATTGTCATGAATGTTGAAGCATTAGAAGACGACAGACATCACCGGTTCGTACTAAACATGGGACCACAGCATCCAAGTACTCACGGGGTACTGCGTGTGCTGTTGGAGCTTGAAGGTGAGTATGCAATGCACCTTCTACCTGTACTTGGGTATGGACATAGATGTCACGAGAAAATTGCTGAGCACAAACCTGCTAAATCTTTTATGCCCAATACCGCGCGTATGGATTATCTGGGTGCACTGATTTATAACCAGGGTTACGCTCAACTGCTTGAGAAGGCCGCCGGGATAGAGGTGCCACAACGCGCCGAGTATATCCGGGTAATTACTGCTGAGTTGAACCGGATACAGAGCCACCTGCTATGGTATGGTGCTTATCTGCTCGACCTAGGGGCCTTTACACCAATAATGTTTGCTTTCGATGATCGGGAGCACATCCTTGATATTCTTGAGGATGTTACTGGCTCACGTCTGACATATTGCTATCACCGTGTCGGCGGAGTTTCTAAAGATATCGACGATAAATTTGTTTCGCGCACGCGGGCATTTATCGAGCGTTTGCGCAGCCGTTATCCTATGTATGAAGATCTGGTTAATGGAAATATTATTCTGCAAAATCGCTTAAATAATATCGGTGAACTGACTCCAGAACTCTGTGCTCGTTATGGCGTTACTGGGCCTCTGTTGCGTGGTACTGGTGTTGCCTATGATATCCGTCGTTCGGAACCATATTCAGTTTATCCTGAGTTTGAGTTTGAAATTCCTACGGAAACTAAGGGCGACTGCATGGCATCTTTCTTGGTGCGCTACCGTGAGTTAGAGCAGAGCTTACGCATTATCGAGCAGGCTCTAGATAAGCTCCCCGAAGGGGACTTTATGGCAGCCAAAGTACCGAAGAAACTAAAGTTGCCTGCAGGAGATTACAATAGCTCAGTTGAAGCACCACGCGGTGAGCTGTCCTACTATCTGGTATCGGGTGGATCAGATGTCCCTTATCGTCTCAAGGTAAGGACCCCATCCTATTCCAACCTGAGTACTGTTCCAGAGACTTGTTCAGGAATGTTACTTTCTGACGTGGTTTCAGCCATGGGTTCACTGGACCTGGTTATCCCCGAGATTGACAGGTAGAATATATGGAAACCTTACATAGTATCCTCCCGGAATTGATCCGGATTATTGTTTGTGCCATTGGGGGTGCAGTTATCGTTTTCGGTAACGCGCTGGTCATGGGTTATGCCGAGCGAAAGCTGGCAGGACATATTATGCTGCGTCCTGGGCCAATGGAAGTAGGCTGGCACGGTATTTTACAACTTGTGATCGACGGTTTAAAACTGATGGGTAAGCAGCTTGTCGTGCCGAAAAACGCCGACAAACCGTTGTTTATGATTGCCCCACTTTTAGCCTTTGCTCCAGTATTTGTTCCCCTGCTTCTTATCCCTTTTAGTGATAAGCTTCAAGGTTTTGATCTTGATGTTGGCATGTTGGTTATTCTCGCCTTTGCTTCTATTAACGTATTGGCGATTCTGATTGGCGGTTGGGGCTCTAATAACAAGTACTCCTTGTTTGGTGCTTTTCGTTCTGTCGCGCAAAATGTTGCCTATGAAATTCCTATGCTGATTTCACTGTTAGCTGTAGTGTTTATGACCAACACTTTCAGTCTGCGTGATATTGCTGCCGCTCAGAGCCCAGTGTGGTTTATTGTGGTACAGCCGCTGGCTTTTCTGATTTATATTGTCGCAATGGTGGCAGAAACAAATCGTGCGCCCTTTGACTTGCCTGAAGCGGAAAGTGAGCTGACAGCTGGTTTCCATACTGAGTATAGCGGGATGAGCTTCAGTCTTTTTGTACTGGGCGAGTATGCCAACATGTTTATCGTGTGTAGTGTTGCAACGGTATTCTTCCTAGGAGGTAGCTCAGGTATTCCATTGCCCTACTTCGAATATACTGGGGCGCTGTGGTTCTTGCTCAAAGTTTATGCTTTGATGTTCTTCCTTGTGTGGATTCGTTGGACATATCCTCGGACCCGTTTTGATCAGTTGATGAATTTTTGCTGGAAGTACCTGATTCCATTTTCACTGGTTAACCTACTAATTACCGTCGTAGTGGTGAAACTGATATGAAATCCTATTTCTCAGAATTGTTTACGGGAGCATGGAGTCTTATCGTTGGCCTAAAGGTCACGATTAAGACGCTGTTTTCTCCTATCGTCACCGTGCAGTATCCACGTGAAAAGCTAGAAATTACTCCTAACTATCGTGGTCATATTGATCTGGTCAAGGATGCAGAAACTGCTACGCATAAGTGTATTAGTTGCGGTAGTTGTCAACGCGAATGTCCTTCAGATTGTATCGTTGTAGTTGGGGAGAAGCGCGAAGGGGTTAAGGGTAAAGTTCTGGTTAAATTTACTCTCGACTTTACCAAGTGCAGCTTGTGCGGAGCCTGTGTGGAAGTTTGTCCTACTAAAGCGCTGGATTATTCCAATGATTATGAGTTGGCCGGTGAAGCACGTCAGGACTTTTATTTTGATATCCTAAAGAGGTTGGAGGAACGGGAATGATTGTTTATAAGTACATCGCCGAAGCCCTCTTTTATGCCTTTATGCTCTTGACGTTTATGGGCGGGTTTATGGCAATTCGATCCAAGATGCTTATGCACGCTGTGCTTGGTTTGGCAGTGTCGCTATTTGGTGTTGCAGGGTTGTATTTTTTCCTTGGTAGCCCATTCTTAGCAACTATGCAGATCCTGATCTATGTTGGCGCGATATGCATAATGATCGTAATGGGAGTTATGTTGGGTAGTACTCCAGACCAGTTGGCAGCCAAAAATTTCGGTGGACGCAATATTGTTCTTGCTTTAATCACCTGTTCAACTGGTTTTGTAGCGTTGTTTGTCGCTATTGGACAGACAAAGTTTGCTCCGGCAGCCGAGCGGGTAGGGGATATGTCAATTCGCTTTGTCGGTGAAAACCTGTTGTTTAAGTATTGCCTGGCCTTTGAGTTGATTTCAGTCGTGTTATTGACGGCTATTATCGGTGCCATTATTCTGGCACGCGATGGTCGGGAGGATAAAGCATTATGATGATCAGTGCTAATCTTAATACCTATCTGATTATTTCAGCAATTTTGCTGGTAATTGGTCTGTACGGCATGGTGCAACATCGCTCATTGATCGGAATTTTGATTTCGAGTGAATTTATCTTAAATGGTGCCGCACTTAACTTCATGGCTTTTAATCGTTTTATTGCTCCAAATCCTGCAGTCGGCCAGATCTATACTCTGTTTATTATGGGTATTGCCGCGGCTGAAGCGGCGATTGCGGTTAGTGTTATCATCGCTGTGTACCGCAAGTATCGCAGTGAAGATCCTGAGCAGGTTCAGGATATGAAATTGTGATATCGCTTTTCTAGCGGTTATGAAATCTGTAACGGCAGTCTCGCGGCCATGAGGACGCGACACACCACTTGAGAAAGTACTTGCAATGAACACAATTATAACCAGCAAGATTATTATAACAACGCTGATCCCTATGATTACGGGATTGCTTGTTATGTTTTCGGGTAAAAAGCCGAATTTGCGCGACAGTTGGTCGACGCTCGGTGCTATCCTAACCTTTGTTTCTGTACTAAGTTTTCTCCCTACTATTTTGGGTGGTGAGCAACTTCAGTACACTCTTTTTGAATTATATCCGGGGATTTCGGTTAAATTTAACCTCGATCCATTAGGGGTAATTTTTGCTCTTGTCGCATCCTTTTTGTGGATACTAGCCAGTCTGTACTGTGTAGGCTATATGCGCGGACTGAATGAGCATGCTCAGACACGCTTTTATGTCTGTTATGCCGTCTCAGTTGGTGCTGCCATGGGCGCGGCTTTCGCCGGCAATCTATTTACTCTGTATCTTTTCTACGAAATCGTTTCAATCTTCACCTATCCTCTGGTCATGCACCATCAGGATGAAGAGGGCTACGCTGGGGCTAAGAAGTACATCGTATATTTGATGTTTACTTCCAAGGCTTTTTTACTGCCAGCTATGGTTATTATCTATGTGCTGTGTGGCACTTTGGATTTCAATACCGCAAACATTGTTCAAGGTATATTCCCAGCGGAGGCTGATCGCTTCGTCGTTGGTGTAACCTTCTTCCTGTGTCTGTTCGGTTTTGCTAAGTCCGGTATCATGCCGCTGCACAACTGGCTGCCAGATGCGATGGTTGCACCAACTCCGGTTAGTGCACTGTTACATGCGGTTGTCGTTGTTAAAGTTGGTGTCTTCTCAGTTTGCCGCGTAATGCTATCTATTTATGGCACCCAAATGTTGGCTGAAACTGGGATTGGCCTGTTTACCGCCTATTTTGTCTCCTTCACAATTCTAACTGCCTCGGTTATTGCGCTGACAAAAACTAACCTTAAAGCACGTCTTGCCTACTCTACAGTCAGTCAGCTCTCCTATATTATTCTGGGTGTGGCTATGTTGACTCCGAATAGTATAACCGGTGGTTTGATTCATATTGCCAACCATGCGTTAGCGAAAATCACCCTATTCTTTGCTGCTGGGGCGATCTTTGTTGCTAGCGGTAAAAAAGATATCGGTGAGATGGGTGGATTAGGGAAACGGATGCCATTTACGATGTTGGCCTTTGGTGTTGCATCTCTGGGTATGATTGGTGCTCCTCCGGTTGGTGGTTTTGTTACTAAATGGTATCTGGCTTTAGGTACTATGGATATACATAACTACATCTTGTTGGGTGTACTGTTGCTCAGTAGTTTGCTCAACGCTGGCTATTTTGTGCCAGTATTCTTAACCGCCTTCTTCGGCAAACCATTACCTGCTGATGAGGGTTTGACAGAGAGTTTGGAAAAGAAACCATTGATCGTGTTTATGGTCGTTCCTCTGGTAATTACTGGAACACTTTCGGCCTTAATTGGCGTTTACCCCGATCTGTTCCTGAACCTCATTAACCTGATGGTGAAGCCATGATTGTACAATTTCTAACTTATTTACGTGAGAGACCAACAATGCTTAAGTGGTTGTTTATGGCCATCTTAGCTTTTTGTGTCGTATTTGATTTCTTTGCCGACCGTCATCACGCACACTTCTGGGGCGATCATCTGATCGGTTTCTGGGCGGTGTTCGCCTTGGTGGGTTGTCTGGCAATGATTGTATTCTGTAAAGGGCTGTCACACGTATGGCTGGAGAGGGACACGGATCATTATGACAAGTAGTATTTTCATGCATCCGGCCGTTTTGTTTATTTTCGGTGCGATGCTACTGCCATTGTTTAAGAAGTTCAACGCCCAGAAAATCTGGTTAGTGGTGGTACCACTACTGGCTTTTATTCAGATCAGATATCTACCAGATTCTTTTGGCTGTGTTGAGTGGCTGGGCTTTAAATTGCAGTTTGGTCGCGTTGATCAACTGACCTATGTCTTCTTGCATGTATTCACCTTGATGGCCTTAATCGGGAGTATTTTCGGTCTACATGTCAAAGAGAGTGGGCAACATGCTTCAGCTTGGTTGTATGTAGCTGGCTCTTTGGGGACAACCTTAGCGGGTGATTACCTAGTGGTATTTATCTTCTGGGAGTTGATGGCTTTTGCTTCAGTATTCCTAGTCTGGTATCGCAAGCGTAAGCGTTCTGTGGACGCTGGCTATCGTTATCTGTTAGTGCATACTTTTGGTGGGTTAGTATTGCTCGGAGGTATTTTCCTGCGGTATCAGCACACCGGCGATTTAACCTTTAATCCGCTCTCTCCTGATTCTGCTACTTGGGCAGAATATCTAATCATGATCGGCTTCATGCTCAACGCTGCGGTTCCACCAATTCATGCGTGGTTGCCTGATGCATATCCTGAAGCAACGGTTACTGGTGCGGTATTCATGTGCGCCTTCACCACCAAAACAGCAGTCTATGTTTTAGCTCGCGGGTTTGCCGGTTTTGAAGCATTGGCAATTCTAGGTGCCATCATGACCCTGTATGGTGTTGGCTACGCGGTAATCGAGAATGACGCCCGCCGCATTCTCGCTTACCATATTGTTAGCCAGGTTGGATACATGGTGTGTGGTGTCGGTATTGGTACCGAGATGGCGATTAACGGTGCCTGTGCTCATGCTTATGCTCATATCCTGTATAAAGCACTGCTATTCATGGGTGTTGGTAGTGTTTTGGAGATGACTGGTCGTTCCAAACTCAGTGAGCTTGGCGGACTGTATAAGTATATGCCGTTTACTATGATATTTACCGTTATCGGCGGTATCGCAATCTCCGGTTTTCCACTTACCAGCGGCTTCATCAGTAAATCCATGATTATTGCTGGTGCTGGTGCTGATCATCGTTTAGTAATTATGGCAATGTTGTCACTGGCTGCTGTTGGTACCTTCCTGTCGGTTGGTATTAAACTGCCATATTTTGTTTTCTTTGGCCCTAAAGATAGTGGCTTGCAACCTAAGGAAGCTCATTGGAATATGCAACTGGGGATGTTTATGGGCGCATTTATGTGCATCTTCCTCGGTGTCTACCCTGAATTCCTCTACAACATGTTGCCTTATGCCGCTGCAGCAGCTGAATATCACCCATATACTAGTTATCACTTAGCGGAAACATTTCATCTGTTAGGCTTTACCGCACTTGGTTTCTACATAATGGTTAAGTATCTCAAACCACACGATGTTTCAAATCTCGATGTGGACTGGTTTTATCGTCGCGGTGCGGGTTGGTTCATGTGGACTGCGCGCAACCCAGTTTCTGCCAGTAATGAGTGGATAAGCAACGTTTACAAAAACGTTGGTATGCGCTTTACCATGGCAGTTGCTCGTGCTTTTTCTTGGTTTGATTGGGAAGGTATCGACTGGGCTCTTGATGGCAGTGCGCGTGGTGTTGTCAAAGGTGGTGAGCAGGTACGTCAGTTCCAAACTGGTAAGTTACAACATTATATTGGTGCGGCGGTTGCTGCTTTGTTCATAGTGCTTATTGTTGTAGTTTTCATCTGACACTGCCTGCTTGTTATCGGATAGGCAATTACTCATAGACAGTAGGAAGTCATGGAAAAGTATCTAATCCTGAACACATTGAATTTCCCGATCTTATCGACACTGCTGATTATACCGGTAGTCGGGGCGATTATTGCCATGTTTTTACGTGGTGATACCTTACTGAAATTCTGGGGTTTAGCAGTAACCCTTATAACGGCTTTCGCCTCTTTGCCCTTGTGGACCTGCTTCGATCAGACCACAGCAAAGTTCCAATTCGTTGAATTGCGTCACTGGTTTCCAGCACTTAACCTCAATTACGTGGTTGGTGTCGATGGCATTAGTGTCCTGTTGGTGCTTTTAACGACTTTTGTAATGCCACTGTGCATTTTATGCTCATGGACATACATTAAAACCCGGATGAAGGAGTTCATCATTGTAAGCTTACTGATGGAGACCGCGATGTTGGGCGTCTTTATTGGCTTGAATACCGTGTTGTTCTACATCTTCTGGGAAGGCATGTTGGTGCCTATGTACCTTATCATCGCAATATGGGGTGGGGCGCGTAAAGATTACGCATCAATAAAGTTCTTTTTGTATACCTTTGCCGGTAGCGTGTTCTTGTTGGTGGCAGTTATCGCCATGTATATCAAGACCGGAACCTTCTTTATCCCGGAATTGATGGATCAACATTTCTCATTTGCATTTCAAATGTGGGTATTTATTGCATTTGCTCTTGGTTTTGCCATCAAAATGCCAATGTTCCCCTTCCACACATGGTTACCAGCTGCTCACGTTGAAGCACCTGTTGCTGGGTCGGTTATTCTGGCCAGTATTTTGCTGAAGATGGGTGGTTACGGATTTTTACGCTTCTGCTTACCGATGGCTCCATTAGCAACATCATATTGCGTACCGGTATTGCTGGTAATGTCGCTAATTAGCATTATTGTTGGTGGTTATTTAGCATTGGGACAAACAGATATTAAGAAGTTAATTGCATACTCATCTGTTGGTCACATGGGTTTTGTTACCCTAGGCATTTTCTTACTGAATGATGCTGGGATTAAGGGTGCCATGCTGCAGATGATCAACCACGGTGTTACTACTGGGGCGCTATTTATCTTGATCGGTATTATTTATGAGCGTACCCACAGTCGGGAAATCTCCGATAACAGTAAATTGGGTATGTTTATGCCGATCTATGTAACATTTCTCGGCATCTTCTCTCTATCATCTTTGGCATTTCCAGGTACCAACAGTTTCGTTGGTGAGTTCCTAGTTTTGTTCGGCGCTTTCGATAAATATCCATTAGTTGGAGCTGCGTCGATTCTAGGTGCTATTCTGGCAGCTGCGTATATGTTGCGCTTATTGCAGAAGATGGTATGGGATGATTCAGATGGTCATGCTCATCACGACCATGGAGACAGTCATGGTGACGAACATGGTCACGGCGGCAGTCATGCTCTTCTCGATTGTAATTTTCGTGAAGTGATCCAATTGGTATTTTTAACGGTATTTGTATTCTGGATTGGTCTAAATCCGACTCCACTGTTGGATATGATGGATTCCAGTGTGGCTCACTTGATTCACCAAGTTGATGTTGGCAGTGCTGTGCAACAGGCTGTGGAGCATCATGGTGAGCACCATGCCCTGCTCGAAACGGCAGGTGCCTGGGTCAAGAATCTCTTCTAACTCAAGAATCGGATCAACTTATGTTAAACACAGTTTTTATGCCAGAATTGGCACTGATGTTAACGGTCCTGGTCTTGTTCTTCATGACCTTGGGCAAATTTCGTACCGGAGCAATTCAAGCTGCAAGTTTGTTGCTTACGGCTGCAACATTGGTAGTTACCTTCGCAAGCCTTAATACGCAGGGTAATATGTTTTTCGACGCGTATCAGATAGATGCGCTGTCTCAACTGTTTAAAGTAGTGATTGTATTAGGTTTGTTCTTGGTTTTCGCTCTCGGCAGAGGTATGCGAGGTGTGGAAGGCAAACTCCAGTGCGAATTTAATATGTTTATCGCTATCAGTGCACTAGGGCTAATGTTTTTGAGTAGCTCTGTAGAATTGATCACCATATTACTCAGTTTGGAAATCTCATCATATGCTCTGTATGTAGTTATTCCATTCCGGCGTGGTCAAGGGCGCATCCATGTAGAGGCTGGTATCAAGTATGTACTTTTTGGTGCTGCATCTACTGGGATTACTCTCTACGGCATGAGTTATGTTTTTGGCTTGGCTCATACAACCTACTTGAAAGAGATGGCTGAGCGTATGCCTGCTTTAGTGGCGACACAACCACTGGCAGTAATTGCTATGATTTTCGTCATGACAGCTTTCTTCTACAAGTTGGCACTCTTTCCTATGCATTTCTGGACACCAGATGTCTATGAAGGTGCTTCAAATGAGACTACAAGCTTTGTAGCTACTGTGCCTAAAGTTGGTGCGGTTATTCTTCTGTTGCGCTTGGTTTCTGTTGCTGGCGTGGATATTACTCAGTTTACCTGGGTTCTGGCTACTGTCGCTGTACTGTCAATGACCTTAGGTAACTTAACGGCCTTGGTTCAATTTGATCTTAAGCGTCTTCTGGCATATTCCAGTATTGCGCATGCAGGCTATATAATGCTGGGTATTTTGACAGCCGATAAAGTTGGTATGTCATCAGCAGTGTTCTATATTATTGCCTATATGTTGATGAACTTAGGTTGTTTTTATGTCATCTACAACTTAGCACCAGAAGGTCAGAATGTAACTTTCGATGATTTGAAGGGACTATCACGGCGTTCACCGCTATTGGCTATGACCTTATTGGTATCTGCTTTTAGTATGGCTGGTGTACCTCCGACAATTGGCTTTATGGGTAAGTTTATGCTGTTCACCGGTGCGCTTGATAAAGGTTTTTATGCCTTGGTAATTATTGCGGTTATTAATGCAGCAGTAGCCGCATACTACTATTTAAAGATGGTGCGTGTCGCATACTGTGTACCTGATGATGAAAAAGAGAAGATTGTTTTGCCTGTCTCTGCTGCTCTCATGGCAACCTTCTTTATTGTGGTTATTTTAGTTGTCGGTGCAATGCCTGAGACTGTTTTATCTGCAGCACAGAATGCTGTAGCAACTCTCATGTAGTAAATAACGTTTTCATGTTAACGAAAAAAGGCCCATCAATAGATGGGCCTTTTTTGTTTTATTTATAGCAATGGATTGTGTTGGTGATTTCATTTCCGTGGATAACGCATAATTCCTGGAGTTTTTCAGGAAAAAATGAAGAGCGCAAATCTTTTTCCTCTATAGAGGATATTATCGCTCTCGATGGCATCGTGGTGTCACGCGATAAGATTAGTTATGTTAAAAAAGTTACACATGGTACTACTAACTATTATGTCAAAGTGTATTGGCGTGGTGGTAATGGTATACGCCGCTTTATAGGCAGGGGAAGGTTAAGAGGAGAATGGGAGAATTTACGTTACTTCACCTCATTAGGTATACGCACACCGCGTATTGTCGCCTATGGACAGCAGGCAAAATATGGCATGCTCAAGTGTGGAGTACTGGTGACTCAGGAAGTTAGCAAAGCTGAGGATATGTTAAGGTTAAGCCAAGAAAATTCTGCATTGTTTGAGGATAAACAGTGGCTTGAAAATGTTATTGTGCAGATAGCAGATTATACTAGACGCTTGCACCATAACGGCTTTGTCCATTGGGATCTCAAGTGGCGTAATATTTTGGTTTCAACCCAATCAATTCATGAACCTTATGTCTATTTTTTCGATTGTCCTTTAGGTAAAAGAAGATATGCTTGGCTGCGCAAGCGTGGTGCAATAAAAGATATTGCTTGTTTAGATAAAATCGCTAAAAAAATATTATCTGATAAACAAAGAATGTTATTTTTTAACCATTACGGTGGCACAGACAGGCTAGATGCTAAACAGAAGAGAAAAATTAAACAAATTCTGAACTTTTTTAACTAGTTAGGTTGTCCTGTCGCTATATTTTCCTCCCGTAAGATCAATCACGTTTTTCTAGTTCGTTTAACAGTTGTTGGTATTTGTCTGGGTCATCTTGAGGACAGATAACCTCAACGGCTATATCGTTATCACAGCTACTGCTATCGCTAGCGTCACGACCACAGGTACAACTGAGTTCCGCTAATTTACCACTTTTACTGCTGCACCCACCTGATATCCCTTTGCGCCCGAAGAAAATGCTTAGAGAGAGACCACAGAAGGCTAGAATAAAGATAATAAGTGCTGGTAGAAATATTTTCATTATGTATACCTCAATTTTACGGATGAGAATGTAGATATTTGTTGAACGAGTCGCTGCTTACTTCAGAGAAGTTTATACCATTTTTTATCAGCATGAATACAGCTATGTTGTTACTCTGCGCATACTCCAGAGCTTTTATGGGGCCCATGACCATAAAAGAGGTAGCTAATCCGTCAGCTTGCATACAATTTTGTGCAATAACGGTTACTGATGCCAGTTTATGTTTTATTGGATATCCAGTTTGAGGATCAATTGTGTGCGAATAACGTACTCCATCCTGCTCAAAATAGTTACGATAATCCCCGGATGTTGCCATGGCAACACCGTTGAGGCGTAATTGTTTCTCAACCTTGCGCGCGTTAGTAACTGGGGTTTCAATACCAACTACCCAGGGTAGATTATCGTTCTTATGACCACTGGTAATAATTTCACCACCAATTTCTACTAGAAAATTTTCGATATTGTTGTGCTCAATAACTAGGGCGATTGCGTCTACAGCGTATCCTTTGGCAATAGCAGATAAATCGACGTAGATGCTGTCATTTTCCTTAAGTAGGGCAGGAGGAGAGGGTTGCAACTTTAATCTGTTGTAGCCTATATATTGTTGTAATTTGTGTATGGTGTCAGCACTAGGGATAGTTGAGGTATTGATGGTGGGACCGAAGCCCCAGAGATTAACCAACTTGCCCAGTGTAATATCAAAAGCTCCCTCTGTAGCTGTACTGAGTTGTTGCCCACAATTTATTACATACATTAACTCGGGAGAAATATTCATCCATTGATTAGCTGGAAACTGGTTAAATAGTGATAACTCTGAATCCTGCTTGTATGTGGACATTTTGTGATCAATTTGGAACAGGCGTTGGTCTATCTCCTTTTTAAGGGTATCTATGTCTATATTGGTGCTCTGATCTGCAAGCACTTTAATGTGGTAGGTCGTGCCCATGGTTTGACCAGTTATAGAGATTAGTTGTTCTGGCGATTTATGGTTAATGTTTAAGAAGATAACTAGACCGATAAGTACAATAAATAGCGCTGCAATTTTTTTCAATTTAGGACTCCATATACATAAAAAAGGCCACATCAAATGACGTGGCCTTTAATCGGTATGTTGGGTGGTAGTTACATATCGTTTATACCTAGGGCGACACGAGCTTTAACGTGCTTCTGTTGCTCTTCCATCTCCAGTAGGTTGCTAAATATTTCGCGCACAACAGGAACATTGGTAGTTTCAACGATCCCTTTGTACGATGAGATTAGGCAATTGTCAATGGTTGAGGCTATCTTCATTACCTCATCCACTGACATGTTCTCCAAGTAGTTAATGCTATCTAACTCAGCAAAGGCACGTTGCTCTTTGCTGTACTGATACCATGCTTCGAGAGCCTTTGTTGTTATGCTTTGTTCGTAATGTTTGAGTGCTTTCTCTAGATGTTTCTCGTGGCGAACCATGTAATCAAGCAGTAATTTGACCCGCTCGCTTTGTCCTTTATCTGCGATCTTCTGGTAGAATTTACTCACCTGATTGTGAAATTCACGTGCATATTTGAGAATCTCTTTGGCTTGTCCGTATGGCATATATTCCTCCTAAAATGAAAGCGCCCCTTTAAGCAGGCTGTTTGTCTATAGCCTAGCATAAAGGGGCGATGTTTCAATTGTTTAGCAGGTTTGATTAGCCACCAAAGTCGTCGAACATAATATTCTCACGTTCAACACCCTGCTCTAAAAGCATATTGGTTACAGCGTTGGCCATCATTGGGGGACCGCACATATAGTATTCGCAATCCTCTGGAGCCTCATGATCTTTAATATACATATCATAAAGAACCTGATGAATAAAACCGACAGGACCTTCCCAGTTGTCTTCTGGCAATGGATCTGACAGTGCGCAGTACCATTTAAAGTTAGGATACTTCTCTTGCAGTTCGTTAAGTTCTTCTACGTAGAACATCTCTTTCGCGCTACGAGCACCATACCAGTAGGTCATTTTGCGAGTAGAGTTAAGACGTAACAGCTGGTCGAGGATGTGAGAGCGCATAGGAGCCATACCAGCACCACCACCGATAAATACCATCTCATTATCAGTGTCACGTGCAAAGAACTCACCGTAAGGCCCAGAGATGGTAACTTTATCGCCTGGCTTAAGGTTGAAAATAAATGATGACATCTGTCCCGGAGGAGCATCAGGTGCATTTGGTGGCGGTGGACAGCAGCGCACGTTGAGCATAATGATCCCTTTTTCTAACGGGAAACTTGCCATTGAGTAGGCACGCATGATCGGTTCTTTTACCACTGATTTAAAGCGCCACAAATTGAATTTATCCCAATCTTCGCGGTACTCTTCTTCAATATCAAAGTCAGAGTAAGAGAGCTCGTGAGCGGGAGCTTCAATCTGAATATACCCACCAGCACGAAAATCGCAGTCCTCACCCTCAGGCAGTTCTACTACTAGTTCTTTTATAAATGTTGCTTTACCGTCGTTAGATTTAACAACGCATTCCCATTTCTTGATATCGAATATCTCTGCGGGAATTCCCAGCTTCATATCTTGTTTTACGCCAACCTGACAAGCAAGACGATAGCCTTCACGTGCTTGGCGTTTGTTTATAAAGCCTGTTTCAGTAGGAAGAATATCGCCGCCACCCTCAAGCACTTTGACGCGACATTGACCACAGGTTCCGCCACCACCACATGCTGATGGTATAAAGATACCTTGCTCAGCTAGAGAACCAAGTAATTTGCCGCCTGGTTTTGTGATTATGGTTTTATTGGGGTCATCATTGATGAAAAAACTGATGTCCCCACTTGGAACCAAGCTCTTGCGTGCTACCAGTATTAAGGCAACCAGAGCTAGGATAACACCGGTGAACATAATGCTTCCGGCTATAACTAGTGAAAAATCCATACTATTATCCAATCTTTAGTAGCTGATTCAAATTACGAAAATTTCAGCCCAGAAAATGCCATAAACGACATTGCCATTAAGCCAACAATGATGAACGTAATTCCTACACCGCGAACTCCTTTAGGAACATCGCTGTAGCTCAGTTTTTCCCGAATGCCAGCCAATAGGCAGATTGCCAAAGCGAAACCAAAGCCAACGCCTGCACCATAGACTGTGCTCTCGGCAAAGTTGAAGTCTTTATTGACCATGAACAAGACAGCACCAAGGATGGCACAGTTAACTGTAATCAAGGGCAAGAAGATTCCTAAAGCATTGTAGAGAGCAGGAAAATATTTATCCAGAGCCATCTCGAGAATCTGTACGATAGCAGCAATAACGCCGATATAGCAGATCAGGCCGAGGAAGCTAAGATCAAGGTTTGGATATCCTGCCCATGCTAATGCCCCCTTTTTCAAGAGAAAAGTATAGAGCAGATTGTTTACTGGTACAGTAATAACCTCGACAGCAATAACAGCAAGACCAAGCATCATCGCAGTTGTTACTTTTTTTGATACCGCGATGAAGGTACACATACCTAGGAAAAAGGTTAAGGCAATATTATCGATGAAAACAGATTCAAAAAATATTGTAAAATAATGTGACATAGCGTCTATTCCTATTCTTGGAGTTCAGGCTTCCAGGTTCGCAAACCCCAGATGATAAAGCCAATCAGGAAGAAGGCGCTGGGTGCCAGCAGCATCAGACCGTTAGTAACATACCAGCCACCATTACTGACCGGGCTGAGAATGGTCAATCCGAAAAGCTTGCCAGAGCCAAACAGCTCACGAGCAAAACCAACTGTAAGCAGAACAAGGCCGTAACCGAGGCCGTTGCCTATACCGTCCATAAAACTCTCGTAGACGGGATTTTTCATTGCATAGGCCTCTGCACGGCCCATAACAATACAGTTAGTAATGATCAGGCCAACGTAAACTGACAGTGCCTTACTCATTTCGTAGGCAAAAGCCTTCAACATCTGGTCAATAATGATAACCAGAGTAGCAATGATGGTCATCTGTACAATGATCCGGATACTGTTAGGAATATGTTTGCGAATGGCGCTGATCGAGGCGTTGGAAAAGCCAGTTACCAAGGTAACCGCAACGGTCATGGTCAGTGCTGTAGACAGCTTGTTAGTTACCGCTAGAGCAGAACAGATGCCGAGAATTTGCAACGCAATGGGGTTGTTATTAAATAACGGATCCAGTAGAGCGTCCTTTGCCTTAGCCATAATTAACCTCTCTTTGCTTTCTGGTTTGCAAGGAACTTAGCAAAACCGTCTTCACCAAACCAGTAGCGAACTATGCCATTTACACCTTTGCTGGTGTTTGTTGCTCCAGCAAGACCATCAATAGTATTTTTCGCATCCGAAGCACTAGGATTGAATTTACCATTTTTGACGACTTTTATAGCAAGTGTTCCTTGGTCAGAATAAGCTTGCTTGCCTGGCCATAGATTTTTCCAGCGTGGGTTGTCTACTTCGGCGCCTAGCCCAGGAGTTTCACCGTGGCTGTAAAAGGTTATTCCTTTAATTGTTGTGCCGTCAGTAGCTACTGAAATATAGCCGTACATCATTCCGCCGAAACCTGTTCCGCGTATTGGCAGAACAACAGTACCGTTATTGTCAACATATATTGCAGCATATTTGGCACGAGTACCTATGCCAGCAACGTCTTTATCGGTAGGTATTTTAACGGATAAAGCTGGATCCTCTACCGCAGCTTTTTGATCGTAAGTTGCAACATCTACCGCTGTGGTAAACTCACCGCTAGCTAGATCAACAATTTTACGTTCAAAGTTCGAAGTGAAGAGCTCATCGACATTTGCGCCGTCGTCTATTTGCTGCTGATAACCACCTGCGGCTAGAACCGTTTGGCGCAGTTCCAATTGTTGGTTATACGCCTCTTTGTCGATACGCACCAATGCAGCTAGGCAAACGAGTACTGAACAAACAACGCACAACAGAAATGCGACCAAAAATGTTTTAAAAATAGAATCATTAGACATGGCGCAGCTTCCTTTTCTTGATGTGTGCGTTCACGACCAAACGGTCAATCAGTGGCGCAGCTACACTGCCGAACAGGATAATCATCCCGACGCTTTCGGGCATCATAGGGTTGAAAACACGGACAGTTACTACAAGCACGCCAATCAGCAGACCATAAATCCATTGCCCCTTAACCGTCATAGCTGAAGAGGAGTGGTCGGTTGCGAGAAAGACCATACCAAAAGCGAGACCACCAAGAACAAGATGCCATGCAGGATTCATTGCTGCAGGATTGAACAGGCACAACAATGAAGATAATCCAATTACACCGATCAAGATGGAAACAATGATACGCCATGATGCTATGCCAGTGACTAGCAGAACTATTGCGCCTAGAAGACAGGCAAGGGCTGAGGTTTCGCCCATACTTCCTGGAATGGTACCGAGGAAGGCAGATTGCCATGTGATCTGGTGCGCCGCCAGGCTGGGAACTCCGTCAGCAAGTGCCATAGCCAGTGGAGTGGCCCCAGTGTATCCATCTACAGCAGTCCAAGCTGCATCACCGGACATCGATCCTGGGTAGGCTAGGTACATGAAAACCCAAGCTACTAGTGCTGGGTTGAGGAAGTTCATACCAATGCCGCCGAAAATTTCACGGCCAATAACTATCCCGAATGAGGTAGCTATAACGACTTGCCACAATGGAGCAGTTGGAGGCATTAGCAAGCTGATCAGAACTGCTGCAACCAGAAATCCTGCATCAATGTTTTTCTTGCGCATAGCTGCGAATACGGTAACCCAAACAGCCTCTGTCAGCATGACAATAATCAATACTGGCAGGTAAAGCCCTGCACCGGTCAACATATTAGCCCAGATAGAGTTGTAATCACTCAAGATAGGCAGACTGGGTATTTTCCCAGCAGCTAGCATTTGGTTAAGAGTAAGGTTCTCTTGGTAGCCACTGTTCCACATAGCCATCATAATACATGGCAGAAGAGCGAGCATGATAATGCTCATGACCCTTTTGTGGTTGATGCTGTCACGAACATGGACAGAACCAGTGGTTACGTCAGCAGGTGAATACAGAGTTGTATCTATCGCCTCGTGTAGGGCGGAGTATTTTTCCCACTTACCACCCTTCGCAAAGTGAGGTTTTAATTCGTCGAGTAATTTCACGGCTTTTATCCCTCTTTCTCGATGATGGTGAGTGTATCGCGTAACATCATACCGTAGTCATTTTTACCAGAGCAGACGTAGGTGCATAACGCCAAATCCTCTTCGTCTAACTCTAAACAACCTAGTGCTTGCGCTTGGTCGGTATCGTTAGAAGCAATGGCCCGCAGCAAGAAATTAGGTAGGACATCCAGTGGTATAACTTTTTCGAATGAACCTATGGCTAGGATGTTGCCTGGCCGACCGTTCTGGCTGGTGTTCATAGGTGCAGTTGGGCCACCAGTGAATGCAGATAAAAAGGCGCGTTTGATAGAGAACTTGTCAGCACCAGCAGTTAATGATGCTAAGAACTCACGCTCTGTTTTTTCTGCTAGGACCGATACTTGAAGGTGAAAACGGCCTAAGTAGGCTGATGGTCCCGCAGCGGTTGTGCCATTGAGTACTGAGCCGGAAACCACGCGTTGATTGCCTGGGTTAAGCTCATTGGCGGTCAGATCGGTTAAAGATGCACCCAGACGGGTACGAACTAAGCGCGGTTGTTTAACTCCAGGCCCAGCCAGAGCTACTATACGCTCAGTTGGCAAGGTGCCGGTGGTGAATAATTTACCGAAGGCAATAACATCTTGGTAGTTGATTGACCAAACTGTTTTATCGGTATCCACCGGGTCGAGAAAGTGAATATGGGTGCCGGCAAGACCTGCAGGGTGAGGCCCGTCAAACTCCTCGCAACTGGTTCCGGCAACTTTAGGCAGAACAACATTTGGCTTTTGACAGACAAAAACGTTGCCCTCAGTGAGGCGGGCTAGAACTTTAAGTCCGTTGCTAAATGCTTGTTCTTCTTCTTTGATGATAATTTCAGCTTTTGCAGACAGCGGATTCGTATCCATTGCGGTAACAAAAATGGATTTTGGGGTGCTGTCTGGAGCAGGAGATTTGCTGTAAGGACGTGTGCGCAGTGCCGTCCATAAGCCGGAGTCAACAAGGTTGCTGACTACTTTATCCCGTGCCAAACCTTCAAGCTCCGCTTCCTTGTATGCCGCAAATTTCTCAGCGTCGTCACCCTTAAGCTCAATAACTACTGATTGCAACATACGGCGTGCGCCACGATTTACCGCTACCACTTTACCGCAACCAGGAGAGGTGAATTTTACCCCTTCAGTTTTTTTGTCGGTAAAGAGAAGCTGACCAAGCTTTACCTGGTCTCCCACTTTTACGTTCATGCTCGGCTTCATGCCGACATAATCTGGGCCGAGGACCGCGACGGTCTTAACGACTGGCCCGTCATAAATTCTCTGTTCGGGACTGCCGGTAATCGGCAAATCCAAGCCCTTGTTAATTTTGATCATTTCAATGCACTTTCTAAAAAGGGTTGTGAATCAATCTATGTTCAACTTTGCTTGATTGCTCTCTGATTTCAGAGTTGTTGGGCAAAATAGACGCAGATGATTGTACCGTCTATATTCGCTTCAGGCCCCGCACGAACTGTTGTAAATTTCATTTTAATACATACCTCCCCTTTCGAATAAATAACACAAGCCTGATTTCGAGATTTCTCAAAAACATTAGCGGCGCAAAACAAAAGAATGTGACTAAGACAGCGCTTACTCACGCAATTTTTCAGGTATATTGTATACAGTATCACATAATGCAACTGCTACTATTACGCTGTAATGCGCTGGTGTGTCAATAGTGGATGATGAAAAAACAGTAGTATTGGGGGTTTTTTAGATTTGAGCGCGGGTGCTGACCTTAATATCCCTACAGAGGCACGGAAGTTACTGTAAATGTATATATTTTCTATACATCATGCTTCCAGAGGTGACGCTCCATTTTTGGTAAGTTCATCGATAAATGTACGAATAGCGAACAGGTCGGTGATCTTTAGGGAGGCAAATTGTAAGCCGAAACCCGAGGGCATTTCTGGTCGACTAGGATCGCTAATATCGTTATGCCAAGTAACTACTCCCTGACATAAAATTGAATCCTCTGCTGTGTATAGATCGAGCTGAATGTATATTGCGGCATCGATGGGAGGTGGGTTGTCTGTGGCAATAAAGACGCCACCAGTGCTGAGATTGAAAGCGCAGGCGGTGTGTAGATCCTGTGGCTCTAGACCGAAGTGAATTAGCAGGCTGGTTTGCTGGCGGGGGAAAGCGCGCGATGCCAAACCGAGAATACGTCGGGCAGAGGCCAAGAATAGGTGGGTATTGACTGGGGTAAACAGCACATCTGCTGGGCGCTCATGCTGTACATGGTTTAGTTCTGCTAGCTTGGTGCTGTCGACAATAGCTACAACTGGAATATGGTTGATGCGGCTATCCTCTTTGAGTAGGCGGCAGCAGGTGCGATCATCCTTGGTGCATGCGGGCGAGATGAAGATAATATCAGGCGCTTGGGTACGCGCAATGGTGAGCAAATCCGTGGCATCCTGACTGGTCAATATGGTAAAGCCTTCGCGCTCAGAGAAGCTACTGTCAAACGAGATCAAGTTTTTAACCTGAGCCGAGATGAGGATTTTTTTGTTTTCCATGAGTTGACGCTCCTTCCCGCGGTTGTGCATTAGCTGTGTGGTGACTAGCGAACCTGTCTCCATGAGTAACAGCAAACATCTACTATAGAAAATAACCGCAGCTGAGGATAAAGCGCAACCTATTTAATCTTTGTACTCACGGTATTCATATTCTTGACGATGGCGATAGCTTCTAAGACGTAAGGATCGACCTTTGCCTTATCTTGCCAATCTTTTTCATCCTTATCACTTTCTTGCTCTTGGTGCTGTTGTTCGTCGAGCTCCTCGCCATCGAAAAGCTCTTTACGCTCGGCTATAATATCGGCCATAACTAGGCTGCGCTTGCTGTTGTCGATACGCTCTTTGGTTTTTTGCTCCAACTCGAGTAGGTGCTGCATCTTCTCGTCGCTCTTGACCCGGGCGCTGCTAAGTTTACTAAGTTGCTCCAGTGGCAGTTTGGTTGGTAGTGGTTGATAGTCACACTTATCTATGGTGTCCCATGGCAGAGAGTAATCAATATATTTTTCGCCACTCTTGATCGCTTTGAAGCGATCGGGTAGTACAATGTCGGCACGAATGCCGCGGTATTGCGTAGAAGCGCCACTAATACGGTAGAATTTTTGGACAGTTATTTTGAGAGCACCCAGAGGCTTAAATTGCTCCATGCGGCGCAATGGGGTGTCGCGATCAATATCGATAACTGCCTGCACTGTGCCTTTGCCGTGGGTGTGCTCGCTGCCGACAATGACGGCGCGGCCATAGTCCTGCAAGGCTCCCGCGAGAATTTCAGACGCTGAAGCGCTGAATTTGTTGATTAGCACGACTACTGGACCAGTGTATTCTGTCCTATTATCCTTGTCTTCCAATACCTCTATGTGTCCCGCGCTGTCTTTGATCTGTACTATAGGACCTTGGTCGATAAATAGCCCTGTTGTGTCAACAGCGTCGGTAAGTGAGCCGCCACCATTGTTGCGCAGGTCGATGATTAATCCTTGAATATTCTGCTTCTCCAGCTTTTTAATTTCAGCTTTCGTGTCCTTGGTTACATTGCGCGCGCTGGGGCTATCATTTTTGAAGTCGCGATAGAAGGTGGGGATACGTAAGTAACCAAAATTTTCTTTACCATCAGCCGATTTTACCACCATGGATTTAACGAAGGTCTCCTTAATCTGCACGACTGCGCGCACAATCGGAATGATGCGTCTTGATCCGTCAGCTTTCTTGATGTGTAGCCGCACTTCGGTGTTTTTGGGGCCACGAATCAGTTCTACTGCATCGCGAATGCGCGTATCGGTTATGTCCACCGGTTCCTCATCGCCCTGAGCAACTTTGAGGATGGTGTCTTCGCTTTCGAGCTCACCTTGCTGCTCAGCCGCTCCGCCGGGGATGATGTTAACGACTTTTATATAACCATCTTCCTCACGCAATAGAGCCCCGATACCTTCAAGAGAGCCGCGCATGTGGATGTCGAAATCCTCTTTTTCTTCGGGCGGAAGATACATGCTATGGGGATCATAGGCGCGCGATATGGCATTGAGGTAGCGCTCAAAATGATCCTCTTGTTGATCCTGGAGCATGCGCGTGAACAGATGCGTGTAGCGTTTAGCCACCTTCTCCCGAGCCTGTTGATGCAGCTCTGCATCGGTAAGTTTAGGTTGGTCTTTCTTGTTTTCTGCACTCTTGTGCTTCTGCGAATCTGGAGTAGGTTCTTTCTCCTGATCTTCTTTCAGGTCGAGATAGCGGTTGGCCACTTGGTATTTTAATGTTTTGCGCCAGCGCTCGCGCAGCTGATCGTCAGTAGCACAAAAATCGAGTTTTTTGTTGTCGGTTTCCAGCTCTTCATCAACCTGCATATCGAACGGCTGGGAGAGGAGGTCGAGAACCATCTTTTTTACTATTGGGATGCGCTGGCTCATGATTTCGCAGCTGTAGATGGGCAGGTGGATCATGCCACGGCGAATTTCATTGTCGATATAGTTTTCATAAGCGCCAAGCATTTTTACATCTGTCTGGAGTAAAAAGCGTTTTTGGGCGTCGAGCTGCTTTATGTATAGATCAAAGGCCGCACCGGAAAGATCATCATCCAGCCGCTTGTGACTGTAGTGGTAGCGCATGAGATCTTGGCTGACGATATAGCCAAGAATTTTCGCTCTGTCTGGATTGAATGGGTGGTCTAAAGTGCTTTGTGTCGTGTTGGCGTAGGCACCAGAAAAGGTGAGGACGATAATTGTCAGGCACAAGATTATTTCTTTAAACCATGAAGCTGCCGTAGATTGTCGAGTGCGTAAGTTGAGCATGGGTATGTATATTCCTTTGAGCTGGGGCGCAAACACAGGTAGTAGGCTGAGGTTATAAACTAAAAAAGCAGGCTAACACTAGCATAAACTTCGCGGAGATAATGAAAAAAAAGGCCGGAGCAGGGAGGCTTCCGGCCGAAAAAAAGTAGGATGTTGAGTGGAGTCTCTTTCCTGCTTTGTCAGTTGTTATTACTTATAGATAGAATTAATGGCTTGTGCCACGTGTCATTGCGTAAATTTTTGCACCTAAGTTACTTTTGTGCTGCTGTGCAAAAACACAGCTAGGCGGTAAACCGTTCTATGGAAACTAGTAGCCAGACTAGGGTAGTTATGGCGATGGCGACCAGAACCAGCGCCGAGCCCTGGTCTTTTGCCCGCCCCGCAAGTTCGTGATGCTCATCTCCAATGCGATCTACTACCGACTCTATGGCAGAGTTGATCAGTTCGGCGATAATTACTCCGTACAGGCTGGCGAGGAGTAGCGCGATCTGGCTGAGAGTGCTGCCTAACCAACAGGCTGCTGGGGTGAGGGCGCATACCGCGTATGTCTCCTGCCTAAAGGCTGCTTCATGCTGCCAGGTTGCTTTAAGTCCTTGGCGTGAATAGCCAAAGGCATCGATAATGCGTGCAATACCTCTCTTGCCGGGTTTTGCCATATTTTACCTCCCGAAGCACTCTTTAGAAATTGTCCTGTTTCTTGCGTTCATTGGTGTGAAAAAACTGTTGTAGCTCTTGGTGTATTTGTAGCGCGGGAGCTGTAACGCGGCGGGCGGGCGGCAGCGAATTCAAAAATAGGCGGCCATAACCTTTGCTGACTACGCGTTGATCGAGGATAAGGACCACTCCGCGATCATTGCGGTGACGTATGAGTCTGCCAAACCCCTGTTTGAAACGGATTATCGCTTGGGGAACAGTGTAGTTGGTAAATGAATTACCCCCGTTTTGATCTATGGCGGCGCAGCGCGCTATCTGAATCGGCTCTGTGGGTACGCGAAAGGGTAGCCGGGTGATAATCACCTGTTCCAGCGCTTGCCCAGGTACATCGACGCCCTCCCAAAACGAGTCAGTGCCGAACAGGATATTGCCATCGCCACTTTTGAACTGCTCAAGTATTTGGTGGCGTGCTGCCTGCCCTTGGCGCAGGCAGGAGAATCCTTTGGCGTTGAAGGGTGCATCCAGCTGGTTGAACAGTTTGCGCAGCAGGCTGTAGGCGGTAAATAGGACAAAGGTGCGCCCTTGCGAGACCGTAGCCGCTAGGTCGATCTGCTCCAGCAACATTTCGGCATAGTTGTTGTGGTTAGGTGGCACAATGTCTGTGGGGATAGCAATCAATGCTTGATTGGCGAAGTCAAACGGCGACTCAAGCTGCAACTCATTGCGCCGCTCTGTGCTGCATAGATCTAGGCCGCTACGCTGGTTGAAAAATTTAAAACTATTGTTGGTGGTCAGGGTAGCACTGGTCATTATCACGGTGCGAAAGCGCTGATAGATTGCTTGATGTAGCGTTGTGGCCACGGTGATAGGGGCACAGTTTAACCATAGGGTGAGCCCCCTTTTGTGTCGGCCAGTGGTGGTGCTGGTGTCTACCCAGTTACAGGCTTGATCATCAAGAGCCAGAAAAGCATGGAGGTCGGAGCCTAGCGCCGCCAGTCTATCACTCAACCCGAGTATGTCGGTCAATTGCGCAACTACCTGATCGGCAACTCTGTCCGGTAGCAGTTGCTCCGATTGTTTAACCAGATTCTCTAAATTTTTGGCTAGATCAATGCTCTCTGGCACTAGTGGTGATAGGCTGCTGTGGAGTTGCTTCCAGCGGGTAGATTGTGGTTCGTCGCTGGTAAGGTGCCAACAAAAATTGTCGTTGGAAAATTGCTGGTTACTAGGTGCTTTGTCTGCTCCCAGGGCCTCAATTTGTGCGCTGAATTGCTCGTGGCAGTTGTCGCGTAGGCAGCGGCAAGCTGCGATCAACTCCTCTATGTTTTTGTAAATTGTATCGTATAGCGCGCTGGCGGTGTCAGGGAGAGCGCTGGCAATGGTGCTGAGCAGGCGCGGCAGGTGCCCGCGTTCAGGTTTGCGCGGATGAGTTAAGCGGTTCAGTATGCGCGCGAAGGAGAAATGGCTGATACGGATGGAAAAGTTGCGGGTGGCGGCCTCTTCCAGGTGGTGTGCCTCGTCTATGACAATCCGGCTATAGGGTGGCAGTACGGCCGCCGCGGAGTAGTTTTCGCTCTGCATTCTAACGGCCAGATCGGCCAACAGCAGTGAGTGGTTAACTATCAGTAGATCGGCATGGGCAGCTTTGCGGCGTGCCTTGTGAAAGAAACAGCGGCTATAGTATGCACAGCGGGTGCGCGGACATTGATCCATTTCACAGCACACTTCACTCCATACATTTGGTGATGGCGGAATGTTGAGCTCGTCCTTGCTGCCCCCCTTGGTGGTGTCGGCCCAAGCGCGTAATTCTTCAAGCTCGTTGCTGTTGTCGCTGGTGAAAAGTTCTGGCTCGTGATACGCGCCGTCGAGGCGGCGCAGACATAGATAGTTGCTGCGCCCTTTGACTAAAACGGCGGTGAAATCTTGCGGGATTACCTTATGCAGCATTGGTAGATCTTGGTGTAGCAGCTGCTCTTGTAGGTTGATCGTGTTGGTCGAAATGGCGATGGTCTCTTCGTTGCGGATCGACCAAAGAATTGCTGGCACCAGATACGCTAGGCTTTTGCCGGTACCAGTTCCGGCTTCAATTGCGGTTAGGCCATCATTGTTGAACGCCGTGCTTACGCAATTAGCCATGTGGAGCTGCTCGGGGCGTTCCTCATAATTGGTTAAATGTTGCGATAGTGGGCCTGCGGTGCCGAGAATTTCATCAATCTCTTGTTGCTTAAGCGTCTGCTGTGCTTGGGCTGGGCACGCATCCACCACTTTATAGACATTTTCCACAGTGTTATCCACAATGTGAAAACCTATCCCCTGCTCGCCCATAGCCGCGGCTACCTTGAGATCGGCAGCAGATGGGGTTAAATCGCCAGATGGGTGGTTGTGGATAACCGTGTCTCCGCTGTGGCAGCGACTGATCAAAGCCGGAACGGCGTGGCGGTTGCCGCGTGCTAGGACGGTCGTGCTCCAGATATTGAGCTGGCTGTCGGTGTGGCCGAGAAAAAAGACCTCATTGCCGTTGCATTGGCCGATAGCTTCGCGCATGCTGATAATACTATTGGGGGAGTATGATTTCATCTTCTACTAAGTTTGTGGATAGTTGGAGTTGTGCATCTGGCTTCTTGCGCAGCGTAGTGTAACACTATGCAGGTTTTAGATGTGCGGAAAATTGTTTCTCGACTTGTGCTTGACTTAATGGTAGACGTGAATTTAATATTCACGCTGGATTAATTGCGAGCTATTTGCAGTAAATAGGGTGGCTTAGATAGCTACGGTAAGGGGTTAAAAACTTATGTACACAAAAAAAGTTATGGATCATTTTTCGAATCCGCGCAATGTGGGCACTATGGAACATCCAAATGTCGTAGTTAAGGTTGGTGATCCTGGGTGTGGCGATGCTGTGCTGATTTTCTTGCAAATTGATAATGATATAATTACTGACGTTAAATACAAGGTCTACGGTTGCGGAGCGGCGATCGCTACAACCTCAATGGCTAGCACCATGATCAAGGGCAAGACCCTGACTGAGGCTCTAGAGGTTACGGATGAGAAGGTGGCTGAGGCGCTGGACGGTTTACCCGAGACCAAGATGCACTGCTCAAATCTGGCGGCAACAGCTATTCGTGCTGCGGTTACCCGTTATCTACATCCTCCCGAGTCTGCGCCAAAGTAGGACGTAACTTTGCTAAATTTTATATATGTAGCCCTTGACGTTATTTGCCAAGGGCTTTTTTAATACTGTCGAGCAGCGGGGTTGCTGTCAATCCCAGTTTGTTATACCAGCTACTCTTGTCTTTGCAGGTATTGCCGCCAAGCAGCATGGTAATTTGCTCGCTGGTGATGGGGAAGGTGCTAAAGCGTTGCATTATCTTGGTTGTTGGCTGGATTAGTGGTAGCGGCACATGCACCTTCCGTACCTTAGCTTTATCGACGCTGGTCGCGAATAGATCAATTAGCTCGTTGTAGGTGTAGCAACTTGGTCCACAGCACTGATAAGTTTGGCCGATAGCGTCGCGTTGAGTTAATGCTTTAGTGAAACCCTGTGCTATGTCCTCTACGGCAACTGGCATTAATTTGTAGTTGCCATCGCCAATGACTGGCACTGTGGGTAGTCGCTGCACCTGCTGGTGCAGTAATCTGGTAAAATCTCCACCTTGGCCAATGATTAAACTGGGACGAAAAATTGTCCATTCTAGGTTAGATTTACGCACCAAAGCTTCAGCTTCCTCCTTAGTTCTCAGGTATTCACCCCTGTTGCTGTTTGCTCCTACACCATTGGCGCTCATGTGTAGATAGCGTTTTATCCCGGCTAACTGTGCCGTTTGGATTATGTTTTTACTTGCTTCGATATGCAGACGCGCAAAGGTAATACCCTTTTTAGGGTTGGGGCGAATTATGCCGACTAGATGAATTATTGCATCGCAACCGCTTGCGCCAGCTAATAGCGTGCTGGGCTCCAGGATATCACCAGTAAATTGTTCGATGCTATTTGTGGTGTTGCTTGGTAGATGGGTATGCACTAAACAGCGTACGCTGTGTCCTGCTTTTACCAGATTGTTGACGATGTGCGTGCCAACAAAGCCACTAGCGCCAGTTATAAAGATACGCATTAACACCTCCTCGATTTATGAAAAAATTGCAGAGTTGCCGCTCTGTTTTGATTGAATAGAGTAAATTATAGCCTCTTGAGTGTTTTATTGCGCAAGTATAGCAGAAAGTATGGCATCTGTTAGCTGGAAATGCTGGTTAGTTTATTAACTAACCAGTGTAAATCGTTATGGAAAATAGTTTTTTTAGTAGGCGCTAAGATGTTGAAAATGTGCAGAGTTTGACGGTGTTTTTCGTCCTAATTATTGGGCTGTTTTTTTTGAGTAAATCCTTATAACTATCTGTAAATAAAAGGGTTAGTATGTCGGTAATTGCATACTGTATACTATATTTTTCCCTTGACAAAGAGGCTGTTTTAACTTAACTTGCTCGACGCTGAAATGAGCAAAGATATGTCGCTGATACGACATGAATTAACCCCGTTTGGAGGAGCTGTTCCATGCTTGAGAGTTATCTGCCGATACTCGTCCTCATAACCATCGCACTGCTTTTTGCATTGGGATCGGTAATCTTTTCTTTCTTGATTGGTCCCAAGAAGCCGAGTGCTGTGAAGCTTGCGCCGTATGAGTGTGGTATGCCACTGATTGGTGGTGCACGCGAGCGGTTTTCTGTCAAATTCTATATCGTCGCAATGTTGTTTATTCTGTTTGACATTGAGACAGTGTTTCTCTATCCGTGGGCAGTAGTCTTTAAGAAATTAGGGATGTTTGGCTTTGCGGAGATGGGCGTCTTTATCGTAATCCTGCTAGTGGGTTACGTTTATGTTTGGAAAAAAGGAGCGCTGGAATGGGAGTAGAGAAGGCGGTTGGCCAAGCCTCAGAGGCTGAATATACCAAAGTGCTGGGCAATAATGTTTTGACCACTTCGCTAGACCTGGTGGTTAACTGGTCGCGCTCTCGTTCACTGTGGCCTATGACCTTTGGTCTTGCTTGCTGCGCTATTGAAATGATGGCTACTGGGGCTGCGCGTTTTGACCTAGACCGTATGGGGGTGCTGTTTCGCGCCTCACCACGTCAAGCTGACGTTATAATCATTGCCGGTACTGTAACCTATAAAATGATGCCGGTTATTAAGGTTGTGTATGAGCAGATGCCAGAGCCGAAGTATGTAATTGCTATGGGTGCTTGTGCATCATCTGGTGGCGTCTTTGATACCTATAGTGTCGTGCAGGGTGTTGATGAATTTTTACCGGTTGACGTATATGTCCCCGGTTGCCCTCCGCGTCCAGAAGCCTTGTTGTACGGGTTGATTAAACTGCAGGAAAAAATTATGCGTGAGCGTAATAGTTTCGGTGCGGCAATTGGTGCAGGTAACGTTATTCCAGGCTAGTAATGTCTTTCGCTAGTAACTGACAAATAGGGAAATGAGTATGAGCCAAGCTGTTGTAGCAAAGCTGAAAAGTGCCTTCGCCGCCTCTGTGCTAGAGGTAAAAGAGCATCGAGGTGAAGTGACGGTTACGGTAAAAAAAGAGGATATTGTCGCCATTTGCCAATTCTTAAAAGATGAGGCTGGGTACAATTTTCTATGCGACCTCTGTGGTGTTGACTATCTTGGCCAACAGCCCCGTTTTATGGTGGTGTACAATCTGTACAACATAACCACTAAGGAGCGTTTGCGGGTCAAGGTTGCGGTAGCAGAAGATGATGCTAGCGTTGATACCGTGAGTACGGTCTGGGCAACAGCCAATTGGCCAGAGCGCGAGTGCTGGGATTTGATGGGGATTAGCTTTAACAATCACCCTGATCTGCGCCGCATATTGATGCCTGCTGATTGGGTCGGCCATCCGCTGCGTAAGGACTATCCACTGCAGGGACCTGACCGTGAACCATATCAGGGACGACTTTCGTAACTATCTGCGCACTGGCGAAATAAATAACGAGGCTTGAAATGGCTAAAAAAGAGACGATGACAATAAATATGGGGCCACAGCATCCATCTACCCATGGTGTGTTGCAGTTGGTTCTTGAACTAGACGGTGAGACTGTTGTCGATGCGGTTCCCCATATTGGCTTTCTCCACCGTGGTGTGGAAAAGCTGGCAGAAAACAGGAGCTACCATCGCGCACTTCCCCTGACAGATCGCCTTGATTACTTGGCACCTATGAGCAATAACTTAGGTTACGTTCTGGCTGTTGAGAAGTTGCTCGGTATCACTGATCAGATCCCCGAACGTGCCAAAGTAGTACGAGTTATGATGGCGGAACTGACGCGTATTAAGAGTCACTTGGTATGGTTGGCGACTCATGCGTTGGATATAGGTGCCATGACAGTGTTTTTGTACTGTTTCCGTGAACGTGAGCAGGTCATGGATATGTACGAAAAACTCTCTGGTGCGCGTATGACCTCTAACTACTTCCGCGTCGGTGGATTGTCTCTTGATCTGCCTGAAGGCTTTGAGGCTGATGTCTTAAGTTTTATAAATGACATGCCTAGTCATATAGATACCTATGAAGGACTGTTGACCGGTAATAAGATTTGGCAGAAACGTACTGTTGGCGTAGCGCCGATCAGTGCTGAAGATGCAATTGATATTGGTCTAACTGGTCCTGCCTTACGTGGTAGCGGTGTTGATTGGGATTTACGTCGCGATAATCCATATTCTGGATATGAAGATTATGATTTTAAGGTCATAACTCGCGATGGTTGCGATACTTTTGACCGTTATAAAAACCGTTTAGATGAGATGCGTGAATCATGCAAAATCATCCATCAGGCTTTGGATAAATTGCAACCTGGGCCAATCTTGGCGGATGTTCCTTCAGTATGTCTGCCAGCTAAAAAAGATGTGGTGAACAGCATTGAGGGTTTGATTCATCAATTCAAGATTATTACTGAGGGTTTCAAACCTGAGCCAGGTGAAGTCTATCAGGGCATTGAAGCTCCTAAAGGCGAGCTCGGCTATTATATAGTTTCGGATGGTAGCGCGAATCCATTCCGTATGAAGATACGTCCACCATCTTTTGTCAATTTGCAGGCTCTGCCGCAAATGGTTAGAGGTAAGTTCCTCGCAGACGTAATTGCGGCCATTGGTACTTTGGATATCGTTCTTGGTGAAATTGACCGCTAACGATCGCTAAATAGTTTATGTAGTAGTTTGCTGCTACATCTTGAGTCTCTCGTCGCTGCTTAGGGGCGGGAATAGAGAAGAAGGAAAGAGGAAAATCATGCCTGAAATGCTTAGCCTCTCGAATGACCCGATACTGTTTATCTGTTTAATGCTGGCCAAAATTTTGGTGGTGTTTATCGTGGTTGTTCTGATCGTTGCTTATGCGACTTACGCCGAGCGTAAGATCATTGGTAGGATGCAGACCAGACTTGGACCCACAATGACTGGGCCATTAGGTTTGTTGCAACCGATTGCTGATGGTCTTAAGCTGTTCTTTAAGGAAGATATTATTCCTGCACAGGCCAGTAAGCTGGCTTTTATCCTAGCGCCGATGATGATATTGGTGCCAGCCTTTATAACTATTGCGGTAATTCCCTTCGGTGGAGATATTGTCGTTGGTGGTTACACCATGCCCCTGCAGATCTCCGATCTTAATATAGGTATTCTGTATATTCTGGCCATGGCTGGGCTGGGTGTCTATGGTATTGTTCTCGCTGGTTGGGCCTCAAACAACAAGTACTCCTTGTTGGGCGGTGTTCGTTCTGCCGCTCAGGTAATCTCCTACGAGCTTGCGGCTGGCCTGTCCATCATCGCAGTTTTTATGCTGTCAGGCACTTTGAGCTTGCGTGGCATTGTTGCGGCACAATCTGCATCAGTCCTAGATTGGTACATATTTTCACAACCATTAGCTTTTTGCCTGTTTGTTATTACCTCCCTGGCTGAGATTAACCGTACTCCATTTGACCTGCCTGAAGCCGAAACAGAACTTGTTTCTGGTTTCTGTACTGAATACTCATCCATGAAGTATGCACTGTTTTTCATGGCTGAGTACGCCAACATGATTGTGGTATCAGCAATTACTGCAACTCTGTTTTTAGGCGGACCTGCAGGACCATTCGCTGGGCCCATTAATTTACTACTTAAAATATTTTTCTTCATGTTCCTGTTCATCTGGATTCGTGCCACTTTCCCGCGGGTACGCTACGACCAGCTCATGTTTATGGGTTGGAAGGTGTTCTTGCCATTGGCTCTGCTAAACATTGTCATTACTGGCGCGGTTGTTGTTTTTCTTTAAGAGTTGTAACCCCTGTTCAAAGGATTGACCCATGATAAAAGAGTTTATTCAGGGCCTTAGCATAACGGCAAAGCATCTTCTGCCGGGTCATTCAACTACAGTTGAGTATCCTAAACAAAAGTTAGAGCCTTCGGAGCGTTTTCGTGGTTTGCATCATTTGGTGCTTGAGCACGATCGTGAGAAATGCGTTGCCTGCTATCTGTGCCCAACCGTGTGCCCCGCTAAGTGCATAACTGTAGAGGCTGGTGAAGATGAAAATGGTAACAAATATCCTACGGTGTATCAGATTGACATGCTGCGGTGTATTTTTTGTGGTTATTGTGTTGAGGCATGTCCCGTTGAAGCTATCGTAATGACTGGCACGTATGAATTGGCCAATTATAAGCGCGAAGACTTCTGCTTCACCAAGGAGCGCTTGCTCAAATAGTCGGTATAGGAGTCACACCCATGGAAATATTGCAGCTGTTATTCTTTTATCTAGTCGCCTTTGTCGCAATTGGTTCCGGTCTTTGCGTAATTTTATGTAAAAACCCGATCAATAGTGCAATTTCACTAGTCATGACTTTTTTCTGTCTGGCTATGTTTTATGTGATGTTGCATGCCCCATTTATGGCGGCGATTCAAATCATGGTCTATGCCGGCGCAATCATGGTTTTGATTATCTTTGTAATGATGTTGCTCAATCAGGGGGCTGAAGTCATTGCTCGCTACCGTCATGCTGTAGTCGGTGCGGTCGTAGTTTCTGGTTTGATGGTGCTGCAGTTACTTATCACCTTGAAGAAGGGTGATGTGAGCTCGGCTGTTGGTCCTATAAGTAGTGAGATGGTTGAAAGTGTTGGTCATACTGAACTAATTGGCCAGGCGCTATTCACCGATTTCCTACTGCCATTTGAAATAGCCTCGATTCTGCTCTTGGTCGCTATTGTCGGTGCGGTAGTACTGTCGAAGCGGGAAGTATAAATACAGGGACTGGAGATTCAACATGATTACTATCACTCACTATATGGCAGTCAGCGCCATTTTATTTTCCATAGGCACTATTGGTGTGCTAACCCGCAGAAATGCCATAGTAATTTTTATGTGCGTTGAGTTGATGTTAAATGCGGTCAATTTAACTTTTATCGCACTTTCAAGTCATCTCGGTAATATGGATGGTCAGGTCTTTGTGTTTTTCATTATGACCGTTGCTGCGGCAGAAGCTGCAGTAGGTTTGGCGCTGATGATAGCGTTTTTCCGTAACAGCGATTCCATCGACGTTGAGGACTTCAGCCTGTTGAAATGGTAACTTCTTCAGGGCTGTCGAAGGTTCAGTCCGCTTAGAGGAGATGTAGATGTACGATAAATTATGGCTCATACCGCTGTTTCCCTTTATTGGGTTTTTAATCAACGGCTTGCTGGGCAAAAAAATCAAAAATGAAAAGGTGATTGGTTCTATTGCGACAATCTCAATCTTCTGTTCATTTTTAGTGTCATGTAAGTACTTTTTCCAGTTGCTTGGCGACAATCAAAAGGTACATGAGGTTATTATTTCCAGTTGGATTAATGCTGGCCCTCTGAATGTTGACTGGGGCTTCCTGCTTGATCCGCTCTCTGGTTTAATGATGATGAACGTAAGTGGACTGGCGACGCTGATTACTCTCTACTCAATTGGCTACATGCACAATGAAGATGGGTATTATCGCTTCTTCTCTTACATGAACCTATTTGCTTTTGCCATGCTGATGTTGGTACTAGGCAACAATGCTCTGGTTATGTTTGTCGGGTGGGAAGGTGTTGGCTTGTGCTCATACTTGCTTATCGGCTTCTACTTTGAGAAACAGAGCGCCAGTGACGCTGGTAAGAAAGCCTTTGTAATGAACCGCGTAGGCGACTTCGGTTTTCTTCTAGGTCTGTTCATGTTGTTTTGGTCTTTAGGCCAACACGGCGTATGGACAGTGAGATTTACCGAGATTGCTGCAAGTACTCAGTTGCTGGAAAATGGCGGTATAATAGTTACTATCATAACACTGTGCTTCTTTCTGGGTGCTACAGGTAAGTCGGCTCAGATCCCTCTATACACTTGGCTACCAGATGCTATGGAAGGTCCTACTCCGGTTTCTGCCCTGATTCATGCTGCTACTATGGTTACCGCTGGTGTGTATATGATAGCGCGGATGAATGGTCTGTTTGCTATGGCGCCAGAAACCATGATGGTTATCGCTATTGTCGGTGCTTCGACAGCGCTGTTTGCCGCCACCATAGGTTTGGCACAAAATGATATTAAGCGGGTTCTGGCCTATTCAACAGTGTCGCAATTGGGGTACATGTTCCTGGCTATGGGAGTTGGAGCTTTCGGTGCCGGTATCTTCCATCTGTTGACTCATGCATTTTTTAAAGCTTGCTTGTTCTTAGGTTCCGGTTCGATTATCCACGGCATGCATCATGCTTATCATCATGCGCACCTGAACGACGATCCACAGGATATGCGCAATATGGGTGGTCTGCGTAAGAAGATGCCGATTACTTTCATTACATTTTTACTCTCAACTTTAGCTATATCAGGTATTCCATTCTTTTCAGGGTTCTTCTCTAAGGACGAAATTCTGTGGTGGTCTTTTGCTTCACCACGTGGGCACTGGGTGCTGTGGTTGATGGGAGCGCTTGCCGCACTTATGACCGCCTTCTATATGTTCCGTCTGGTGTTTATGACCTTCTTTGGCGAACAGAAAACAGATGCACGTGCTAAGGATCATATCCCTGAATCTCCATTTGTTATCACCTTGCCTCTAATGATTTTAGCTGCATTGGCAACCGTAGGTGGTCTACTGGGGATACCACATGTGCTGGGTAAAGCTCTTGGCCATGTACCTAACCTGATTGAAAACTTCTTAGCACCTGTTTTTGAGCACACGCAACATCTGCATAGCTTGCATGCTCATGGTACAGCGGCTACTGAGTTTACCTTTATGGGTATTTCCGTTGGCATCGCTACTGTAGGTATCGGTATTGCTTGGATTATGTATTGTAAGAATCCTCAGCTGCCTGCACAGATTGTTGCCGCATTTCCTAAGCTGCACCGTGCGGTCTTTAATAAATGGTATATCGACGAGTTTTATGATGCTGTAATAGTTAATCCTACTAAGCGTGCAGGTACTATCCTATGGCAGCTTTTCGATGCTCGCTTTGTTGATGGGATTGTAAACGGTGTAGCATGTTTAGTTAAAGGTTTGGGTAGGACCCTGCGTTATACCCAAAGTGGTTATACCCACAGCTATGCTATGTCGATGGTTATCGGTGTCGTAGCAATCATTGCTGTCTATGTATTTAATTGATGATAGCTGTGAATAAGAGCTTATATACAAGGAGCAACTTCTAATGTCAGAACATCTTCTCAGCTTGATGACATTCTTTCCAATCCTGGGCATGTTTATTGTACTTTTGCTGCCTAAGGATAATGGTGGATTGCTTAAAAGTGCGACGCTGGTTTTCACTCTGATTACCTTTGCCATTAGCTTTCCGTTAGCGCTAGATCCGGTGTTTAAAACTTCAGGTGGTATGCACTACACCGAATTTGCCGAGTGGATTAGTGTTGGTAGCTATTTCCACATGAATTACAGCGTTGGTATCGATGGTATTAGTTTATGGTTAGTCATGTTGACTACGTTCATTATGCCGATCACCATCTTATCTACCTGGCAAGCAGTAACCAAGAATGTCAAAGGTTATATGGCATTGATGCTGTTACTTGAGACAGCAATGCTCGGTGCTTTTATCTCTTTAGATCTCTTCCTCTTCTACATTTTCTGGGAATTGATGCTGATACCTATGTATTTCATGATCGGTATCTGGGGTGGTGTAAACCGCATCTATGCAGCAGTTAAGTTCTTTATTTATACTGCTGTCGGTTCACTGCTGATGCTGGTAGCTATAATGTATATCTACTATGCAGCTGTTAATTCTGGGATGAATATCAGTGGGTTTAGTATTGCTGATTTCTATAAATTGTCACTTGATCCAGCTCTACAAAAGTGGTTATTCCTGGCTTTTGCTCTTAGCTTCGCGATTAAAGTTCCAATGTTTCCGGTACATACTTGGTTGCCAGATGCTCATACTGAAGCGCCAACAGCTGGTTCGGTAATTTTGGCCGCTGTTATGTTGAAAATGGGTACCTACGGTTATGTACGCTTTGCAATGCCACTGTTCCCAGACGCTCTGAAACAATTTTTGCCATATCTAGCTGCACTAGCTGTAATCGGGATTATTTACGGTGCGTTGGTCGCTATGATGCAGAAAGATGTTAAGAAATTGGTTGCCTACTCATCAGTTTCTCACCTTGGTTTTGTCATGTTGGGGATCTTCGCACTGAATACCGTTGGTGTGAGTGGTGCGGTATTGCAGATGGTAAACCATGGTATTTCTACTGGTGCACTGTTCCTCATCGTTGGCTTCATTTATGAGCGTCGTCATACGCGACTCATCAGCGACTTCGGTGGCTTAGCAAAACAGATACCGGTATTCGCAACTATATTTATGATTATTACTTTGTCATCAATTGGCGTGCCAGGTACGAACGGTTTTGTTGGCGAGTTCATGATTTTACTTGGTGCTTTCCAGAGTGAACTGCGCTGGTTTGCTGTAGTGTCAACCTCAGGGGTAATTATTGCTGCAGTTTATATGCTTTGGATGTTCCAACGGGTGATGTTTGGTAAGCTTGAGAATCCTAAGAATCAAAATCTAAAAGATCTGTCTGTGCGTGAAATGTGCATTATGCTTCCTCTTTTAGTCTTTGTCTTTTGGATTGGGGTATGTCCTAATACCTTCTTGGAAAAAATCAATCCAGCGGTCGACCAAATGATTCAGCAAGTAACTGGCGAGGCAACACCTGTGTATACCTCTGTTATTCCAGCTGTAGCGCAAGAAGAGCAGGCGCCAATGCATGAGCAGCAGCACTAAGTTGTTTGTGTGAACCACCTTGGTTAAATAATTGATATTTACGTTAAACCGCTTCTAAAGGAGCATTTACATGGAAAATCTGGTGCAAACAGCCATGCAAAATATAAATTTTGCAGCCATCATGCCATCCGTGATCTTGGCATGTTTCAGCATGGCCTTGTTGCTGATCAATGCTTTTTCTCGCCGTGGGGCAACTGCTCATGTTGCGTGGATAAGTTTGCTGGCCATAGCGACTACAGCTATTTCAACTATCACTGCTTGGAATAGTCCTGAAACAGGATTTGCTGGCCATGTGGTTTTGGATAATTTTGCTGTATTTTTCAACTGTGTCTTTTTAGTTGCTGCAGCATTAACGGTTCTCATGTCTGATGCTTATCTTAAGCGTGAGGGTTACCCCGTAGGTGAGTTTTATCCGCTGCTTCTGTTCTGTACTGTTGGTGCGATGATTATGGCGTCAGGCACAGACCTGATGACTATCTTCCTTGGCCTAGAAGTACTTTCAGTCTCTCTGTACATATTGGCTGGTTTTTTTCGCGGGCAGAAACGCTCTAACGAAGCAGGTCTGAAATATTTCTTGCTTGGTGCTTTTTCTACAGGCTTCCTGCTGTATGGTATGGCGCTTATCTATGGCGTTACAGGAACTACTAATCTCGTTGATATCGCAAGATTTTTCGCTCAGTTTCCCGAAGCATCAACTGGTGTTGTAGCTGTAGCTGGCATGCTACTCATGTCTACTGGTTTTCTATTTAAAATCGCTATTGCTCCATTTCACATGTGGACTCCAGATGTCTATGAAGGTTCGCCAACTCCAGTAACTGCCTTTATGAGTGCTGCCCCTAAGGCTGCTGCATTTGCTGCTTTTATGCGCATCATGTTGGTTAGTATGGGATCTATGCACGGCACTTGGCAATCTGTGTTATGGGTGTTAGCGGTGCTTACCATGGTAATGGGTAACTTCGTCGCTTTGAATCAGAGTAATCTTAAGCGTATGCTGGCCTACTCTTCAATTGCCCATGCCGGTTATGCTCTAGTCGGGCTGGTAGCTGCCAATGAGATTGGCGTTTCCGCTGTGCTGTACTACATGTTGGCTTATGCGTTTATGAATATCGGAGCTTTTGGTATTCTGGTTATGATTGGCAAGAAAGGTGAGGAGAACCTTACCTTAGATGGCTTTCGTGGCTTAGGCTATAAGAGACCACTTTTAGCGGTACTGCTGACTATCTGTCTATTCTCTTTGATGGGTATTCCACCTAGCGCTGGCTTTAGCGGTAAATTCTATATTTTTGCCGGAGCAGTTGAAGCTGGCTATATCTGGTTAGCTGTTCTTGGTGTGTTAAACTCCGCTGTTTCATTATATTACTATCTCAGAGTCATGGTTTACATGTACTTCCGTGATGCTGAGGAAGAGTTTGAGTGGGTTAAATTATTACCTGGGGCTACGGCCTGTGTCGTAATATCGGTAATTGCTGTGCTGTATATGGGGATTTTGCCCGGCAGCATTATGGCGCTAGCTCGTCAGGCTCTGTTTTAGCCAACTGAATTATTAAAGAAGCCTCGGTGCAAGCCGGGGCTTTTTTTTATCTAATTTGTGATGAACTTATGTTCAACCATGATGATAAATGCTCTTTGTTGCGTGAGAATCTATCTCGCCTGCAGTCATATAAAGATTTAGCCACTGTTACTGTACCCGTTAGTGGTGATCTTGAATTAGCGGCACTGATTCGCCGTAGTTATCATCGCAATCCTGCTCTTCCTGCCCTGTTATTTACTGCTGTTGCTCAGAGTAAATGGACAATTCTGGCAAATCTCTTCGGTACTAAACAACGCTGTGCACAATTGATAACTGCGGGACAAACATCTTCACTAAGTTCCTGTAGCAAACAGCTACCTCAGCATGTAGGTAGTGTCGCCAGTTTTGGTGCTTGGCTACAATCGCTTACTGCTCTGCAGCCACGTTTTGATAAATCCGTGCCGATGTCCTCTATCTCTGGTCTATTTCAGTTGCCGCGCCTGCAAATATGGCCAGAAGATGCGGGTATGTATCTGTCTATGGCAGTGGTAATCTGGCGCAGCATTACCACTGATCAGGTTAGTTGCGGGTTATATCGTGTTCAAATTCATAGCGACAAACAAGCATCATTTCACTGGCGTCAAGGTTCAGATGGTGCTCGTGATTATGTTCAATACCGCCAGCGTGGAATTGACATGCCGGTGACTATTGTCCTCGGGGGTGATCCAGCATTGACCTTTGCTGCTGCAGCACCATTGCCCAGTGGTACGGATGAATATAGGTTTGCCGCCTTTCTGCAACAGCAGCCCTTGGATGTTGTGCTCAGCGAGGTCAATGGGCTACCTGTGCCTACGCAGTGTGAATTTATTTTAGAGGGGTTAGTTTCGCCACATGGCAGCTTAACTGATGGCCCGTTTGGCAATCACCAAGGATTTTATAGCCAGCCTACAGACTGCCCTATCTTTAATCTGGTGCGCATTAGTGCTCGTGACCAGGCCATATTTCCCGTCAGCATCATTGGCCCACCGCCCAGCGAGAGCAGTGCCATTGGCGGTAGCTTTAGCGACTTTTATTTGCCACTGCTTCAGCGTGAAATCGCTCAGTTGCTGGATATTTATATGCCGGAGGAGACAGTCTTTCATGGCTGCGCTATGATTCGCCTGCGTGTAGATTCCATGTTGGAACAGGTGAAAGAGCAGTTGAGATCAAGCCTGCTTTTGCATCACTCTAAATTGTTAATTTATGTCGATGAGGATATTGATGTGCGCCAGCCGCAGCAGGTTTTTTGGCGGGCTATAAATCAATTTAGTCCCGATATTGTGCAGTGCAGCGCTGGGCAGATGGAGATTGATACTACGCAGTGGCGTCAACAGCAGCGCAGGCTATTGTCCTCTGATCCTAAAATAGAGCAACTGCTTACACAGCGTTGGGGTGAGTATGGTCTGGAGTAAAATTGTGAGAGGTGATTCAAGGCGAATATGAATTTAATTTTACTTCACCCCGGCGATTATATAGCACACAACTTAGTGCGCCTGACTGATTATCGCTATCGCTATGTGCGCGATATTCACCGTTCACAGATAGGCGATAGTTTAACAGTGGGTAACCTGTCAGGCATGATGGGAAAAGCTATAGTGCAAGAGTTGGATGAAAGCGCTCTTGTCTTAGAGGTAGATTGCACTAGTGCGCCGCCACCACCATTGCCACTTATTTTAATCCTTGCATTGCCGCGCCCCAAGGTATTGAAACGGGTGTTACTCACCGCCACTACTCTGGGTATTAAGCAGATAGTTGTATGTAACTCGTGGCGAGTGGATAAGAGTTACTGGAGCAGCCCTGCACTAAGCACAGCTGAGGTAACTGCACAGATGATAACAGGGCTGGAACAGTCCAAAGATACTCTGCTGCCTGAGGTGCTGTTCCGCAACAAGTTCAAGCCATTTGTCGAAGATGAACTCGCGCAGCTAGTTGCCGATAGCTGCGCTTTTGTTGCGCATCCAAGTGCAGAGTTGCCCTGCCCACAGCCATTGCTAGCTGCGGCTAATAACGCAGGGAAAAAGAGTATTGCTGTTGCTATTGGGCCAGAGGGTGGTTTTATCCAATACGAGGTAGATAAATTGCGCAGTGTGGGTTTTACCCCGATAAGTTTTGGGGAGAGAATATTGCGGGTAGAAACTGCGTTAAGCTGGTTGGCTGGCCACCTGTAGTACCTGTTCCGCTAAAATAATCTGCCCCGCCCCAAAATTACTAGGACGAGGCAGAGTTTCTAAAAGCTAGTTGTTCATGCCCTGTGGATTTCTATGAGGGCGATTCATTTGACGCTGCAGTTGATGCTGTTCCCATTTTTGCTGCTGCTCTGGGGTTAAAATGCGGAAGAGTTGCTCGCGAAAGCGGGCGTTTTCAACCATCATGTCGGCACGTTCCTGGCTCTGTTTCTGAATGATGCTACGCAGCTTTGCTTCATCAAAGGGCTGAGCCATCATTGCTTGGTGTAGTTCTAAGCGCTGAGCTTGTATCTTTTCGCGTTGCGGGGCATTTTCCTCAAGATGGCTGGTGCGTATTTGTTTCAATTGTGCTTGTTGTTCTGGAGTCAAACCCAGCAGCAGGGCTAGCCGAGTACCAAACTCTCCTTGGCGCATTTTGTTCTTGCCCATCTTGCCCCTCTTACCATGTTGCTTAGCGTCCATTTTACCCTGGTATTGAGGCTGGTTAGGAATCGCAACCAGAGTACAGGTGGCGGTAACAGTATCGCCACGGCGATTGGTGAACTCTACACTGTCGCCAATATTTTTATTTTGGCAGGCATCAATTGCCGCTTGGACTGGACGTTGGGGTGGCGCGTCATTAGGGCTTTGAGCAAGGGCCGCAATGGGTATGAGCAATAGGGTGAATAAAGTAGGTAGCGCTAGCTGGATAGATTTTTTTTGCATAATAGATCTCCTTAGGTACGAGTTATGTTCGATCTTTGCGAGCTGTAGCCCTGTGTTAAAGTGACTATAGGCGATTATTGTGAAAGAAATTTGCACGAAAAGAGGAAAGAACTTCTCGGTGCTGTTTTTTAGTTATCCAGAGGGGAAAATATGCATAATTGTCATAGTCATAATTTTATCAACTCAAAGTTTTAGAATAGGTTGCTATGCGTTTAGGCATTAAACAAAAAATGTTTCTGGTTATGTTAATTGGCGTGGTGGTGTTGGTGCTGAGCATGTCACTGTTTGTGCGCTGGAGTTTTCAACGAGGCTTTTTGAATTATGTCCAGACCATTGAGCAACCCTTTCTGGTGCAGTTGGAACAGAGATTACAGCAGCGCTATCAGGAACAGGGTAGTTGGACTTTTTTGCGCGGTAACGAAGTGTTGTGGCGGCAAATTTTACACCAGAGTCGTGATTCAGAGTTGGCATCGCCATTAGAACCAGTGGAACCAGCGCAGAGAATGACCGCAGAGCGTCGCGGTAAACATAAAAATCTAGCTGCGCGGCCCCGGCGCGCAGTATCTGGTGGACTAAAAAATAGACTGCAGTTGCTAGATGTTGATCACGCCCTTGTTGTCGGTGTTAACCATTTACGGAAACCGCAGTTGCATAAGCTGTATGTTCAGCAGCAGCTGGTAGGTTTTCTGGCGCACGATCCACCTACTGCGATACAGGATGTTCACCAGTTAAGTTTTGTCGCTGCGCAAAAAAAATCTTTTGGCTGGATCGCCCTATTTACTGTCGCTACTGCAGCGTTGCTGTCGCTGCCTTTGGCACATCGCTTGGTCAAGCGCTTACAGGTTGTGGCGCAGGGCACATCAAATCTTGCCTCTGGCGATTACAGTGTCCGTATCCCTGTTGGTTGTAACGATGAGTTGGGTCACTTAGCAGACAATTTTAATAGCTTGGCTAGTACTTTACAAAAAAATGAGCAGGTGCGGCGTGCTTGGGTGGCAGATATTTCGCATGAACTGCGCACACCATTAACCGTATTGCGGGGTGAACTGGAGGCGTTACAGGATGGAGTGCGCGAGTTTTCGCCGCATACCGTCGACGTGTTACATAGTGAGGTTGTGCATCTAGGGCGCCTGGTCGATGATCTGTACGAGTTGTCCATGTCCGATGCTGGTGCGCTAACCTACAATAAAATTTTGCTGGCACCTTTGCCGCTGATAACTGCCTGTGTTGAGTTGTTCAAACCTCGCTTTGCCGAAAAGAACATTACTCTCCAACTGCAATGTACTACGCCACTGCCAGCTAAGGTCTTAGCCGATCCCGAGCGGCTACAGCAGTTATTGACCAATTTACTAGAGAACAGTTTGCGCTACACTGACAGCGGTGGCAGGGTAGAGCTCGAGGTTGCCCAGCGTAATAATGAGCTGTGTTTGCAGATTTGCGATTCAGCGCCAGGGGTGCCTCAGACGGAATTGCCGCGCCTATTTGAGCGTCTATATCGTGGTGAGTCATCGCGCAATCGTGCTTCTGGTGGGCGTGGCTTGGGACTGTCAATTTGTCAGAATATTGTTGCAGCACATGATGGTACAATTGACGCGCAACCTGCAACTCTGGGCGGTCTCTGCGTCCGAGTGCATATACCGCTGCTGCATACGGCTAATCATGAGGGTTAGATTATGACTAATATTCTTATCGTAGAAGATGAACCACGGGTTGCTAAACTGCTGGAAGATTACTTGTGCCAAGCTGGATTTGCTGTCCACTCTTTGGCTGAGGGTCTGGATGTTACCGCCTATGTTAGAGAAAATTGCCCGCAGTTGATATTGTTGGATTTGATGCTGCCCGGTAAGGATGGCATGAGCATCTGTCGTGAGATACGCACTTTTAGCAACGTGCCCATCGTGATGATTACTGCGCGGGTGGAGGAGATAGATCGCCTGTTGGGTTTAGAGCTCGGGGCTGACGATTACATCTGCAAACCATTTAGCCCCCGCGAAGTGGTGGCGCGGGTGAAAGCAGTGTTGCGGCGCAGTTGCGCTGCCAATGTTGAGCCGTTGAGCATGGGGTTGCACTTAGATGAGTCGCGCTATATTGCCCAGATAGATGGGACTAATCTTGATTTGACTGCGGTAGAGTTCCAGCTACTAAAATTGTTGTTTGCCAAACCGGGGCATCTGTTTTCGCGCCAGCAATTGATGGATAATCTCTATCAGGATCAGCGCATAGTTGCCGATCGCACCATAGACAGCCATATAAAAAAATTGCGTAAAAAGATTGCTGCGGTCTGTCCTAATGTAGATATGATTCACTCGGTTTACGGGGTGGGCTATAAGTATGAAGAGCTGCATAAAAATGTGTAAGAATGATCATTTTGTTGTATGTTAGATCCTGTGTTCAGCTCCGAGGTTTGCCAAATTAGACTGCGCGGGGAGAGCACATAGCTTGATGTACTACCTGTAAACCTAAATGCTACTCATTTTTTTTGAGTGCCGAAATGTTTTTCCATGTGGAAACAACACAAACTGCGCTTTAGAATAATTTTTCATCTGTGTCTACTGTTCGGTGCTGCTTTAGTGGCGCAAGGCTATTTCACCAGTGTATATCTGTACGATACCTCCCTAGCACAAATAAAACAGGAACAGATTGAGCGTATCGACGCTTATGGCGCTTTGGTAGAACAAAAGTTTGAGGTGGCGCACAAGGCACTGATTGCCGTTGCTCAACAACTGCCTGTTGCAAGCCTTAATCATGCGTCATGGCTACAGCGCTGGTTGGATGATCGCCGTGGTATAGCCAGTATTTATGATAATGAGCTCTTTGTCTTTGCGGCTGATGGCACACTCATCGTCGAATCTCCTTACCGAGAAAAGCGTCGCGGTCAGGACTTTAGTTTTCGTAACTACTATAAGCAGACCTTGCAGACGCGCAAACCATTCATCTCCGATCTCTACCTGTCTACGCAGAACCATCATCATCCTGTGGTCATGATGACAGCGCCAGTATTTGATAGCACAGGCAATATTGTGGCTATTCTTGGCGGCAGTCTAGATCTTCTGGGCGACAATTTCTTAGGTGATCTTCCTAAACAGAAACTGGGATCTGGTGGCTATTTCTACATGGTAAATGTGGGCGGCACTGTTATTGTGCATCCACAACAAGATAAAATTGGTCAGCAACTTGGAGCTGCGCAATTAGTTGCCTATGCCGGAGCCAATGCTCTTGGCTGCGTTGAAACAGTTGACGATCAAGGCCAGGCAGTGCTTTCAGCTTTTCGCCACCTAAAAGTTAAAAATTGGGTATTGATCAGTAACTATCAAATGAGTGAGATTCAGGCTCCGCTGTTGCGCTATCGACTATATTTCTGGATCAGCGCTGTGGCTACATTCGCGCTACTATTACTCTTTACTCTCCTTATTCTGCGCCAAGTGTTTGCTCCGCTGTTACGTTTTACCCAACACCTATCTACCCTAGTGGACAAACAAGGAGAAGAGCGTATATTCGATTACGCTGGCCATGAGGAGATAGGTCTATTGGTCAGTAGCTTTAATGAGGTTTTAAGTGAGATTGATAAGGCACATGAAGCCTTAGATTATGCACAACAGATGGCCCATTTAGGTAGTTGGCACTGGAATATGGTCGAGAACGAATTGGTGTGGTCGGATGAAGTTTTTAGAATCTTTGGAGATCAACCTAACTCCTATGTACCCGACTACGCACTGTTTTTAAGCCGGGTGCACCCGGATGACCGTGATAAGGTTGCCAAAGTTGTCGCTGATGCCATAAGAAATAAAACTCACTACGAGCTCGAACACCGCCTGGTGCGCCAAGATGGAACTACTATCTACGTGCGCGAACAGGGTGAAGCTAAATACGCTGCTAATGGTAGGCCGGTAGCCATGGTTGGTACCGTGTTGGATATCAACAATTTAATTGTTCTACAGAACCGTTTACAGGAGTTGGCAACTATAGATGAGTTGACTGGAGCAGTAAATAGGCGCGAATTCTATCATGTAGCAGATAAAATGGTGAAATTGATGCACCGCAGTCAAGCTGAATTGAGTTTGCTGTTTGTCGATTTCGACCACTTCAAACGGGTAAACGATGAATATGGTCATCTTGTTGGTGATGAGGTGTTGCAACAAGGGGTGGCGCTCTTAAAGAGTGTATTGCGGAGCACCGATACTCTTGCGCGCTACGGTGGCGAAGAGTTTTGTATCCTGTTGCCCGATTGCCATGAACAGGGTGCGCAAATCATGGCAGAACGCTGCAGAGTTGCACTGGCGCAGCAGCAACTGCAGGTAGCGGGTGATAGATCACTATATATAACGGTCAGTATAGGTGTTGCCACGCTCCGCCAAGATGAATCATTGTCCAGTTTGGTAGATCGCGCTGATCAAGCTGTCTACCAGGCCAAAGAGCGCGGACGAAACTGTATTGTTGCTGCCGATTAAACTAGGCGTGCCGAGGTTGGTAATAGCGTGAAATATATGCTTTTTATGTGAGGATATCGCAGATGGTGGTGCTAAACGCCGCTGTCTGGGGTATCTTTGGTTTAGAATTTGACAGAAAGTGGTCGGCTGTATATAAGGAATGCTGGTTGATTAATCGTCATTGCGACGATCGGGTGCTGTGCCTAGTTGCAGTGGTGCCCGATACCCGTGATAGGTTGCAAACTATTAACTTTAATGTACTGATGATATTGCTATGACAAACTTCAAAGATAATGCTAAGGCTAATCTCGAAAATATGTACCGGGTTTTTACTATTCCGGAGGCTCCAGATTCTACATTAGGGCGAATAGATCAAGCTATTACCGACAATGCTGCCGGTTTTTTGCAGGAGCACGTTGTTGCGCTGCAACGGGAGCTGGAGGAGATTGAGGGTGATTTTGCTGATTCACATATCCCCGAACATCCGACATTTGTCTCCAAGTACACCGAATTTGTTACCGACAAGTTGGTGGCGCAATCAGTACATACTGCGTCCCCAGGATTTATCGGCCACATGACCTCCGCCATGCCATATTTTATGATGCCGCTTACGCGCATCATGACCGCTCTGAACCAGAACCTGGTAAAAGTGGAGACCTCTAAAGCGTTTACCCCCTTAGAACGCCAAGTTTTAGCTATGTTACATCGGCTAATTTATGCTCAGGATGACGCGTTTTATGCGCGCTGGATTCATGACAGTCAGAGTGCGCTGGGGGCGTTCTGTTCTGGCGGCACGGTGGCTAATACGACTGCGCTGTGGGCCGCACGCAATCGCCTATGTGCTCCCAGTGGTAGCTTTAAGGGGATATCGCAAGAGGGTTACCTCAACGCTATGCGCCATTTAGACTGCAACGGTTTGGTGGTCATGGTGTCGCAACGGGGACACTATTCGTTGGGTAAAGCTGTAGATCTGCTCGGTATCGGACGAGATAATCTAATTAAGGTCGCAACAGACGATAACAATCGTATTGATATGCGCCAGTTACGCAATCAGTGCAATATAGTGCAGGCTGAAGGTAAGAAGATTCTGGCGATAGTTGGTATCGCTGGAACTACCGAAACCGGTAATGTCGATCCGTTGGATGAGATGGCTGATCTAAGTCAGGAGTTGGGGTGCCATTTCCACGCGGATGCCGCCTGGGGTGGCCCGACGCTATTCTCCGACACCCATCGCTGGCGGCTGCGCGGCATCGAGCGCGCAGATTCAGTTACTATTGATGGTCACAAACAGCTGTATGTCCCCATGGGCGTGGGAATGGTGCTGTTTAAAGATCCTGCTGCGCTCTCGGCAGTAGAGCACCACGCCGCCTATATTTTGCGCCATGGATCCAAGGATTTGGGCAGTCATACCCTCGAAGGTTCTCGCCCCGGCAAGGCGATGCTGGTACATGCTGGGTTGTCGATAATTGGCCGCCAAGGCTATGAGCTGCTTATCGACCAAGGCATTGCCTGCGCACAGCGCTTTGCCGATATGATTGTGGCGCATAAAGACTTTGAATTGATTACCGCCCCAGAGCTAAATATCCTCACCTATCGCTATAATCCAGAGTGGTTGCAGGCAGTTATCGCCACAGCAAACGATGACAAGGTGCATGAGATAAATATTCTGCTCAATCAAATTATCCGCATGATCCAGAAGTATCAGCGCGAGGCGGGTAAAACCTTTGTATCGCGCACTACGTTGGAGCTGACGCGCTATCATGGCACTAGTGTTACCGTGTTCCGCGCGGTGTTGGCCAATCCGTTAACTACGGAGAAAATTCTGGTCGATGTGCTACAAGAGCAGTGTGAACTAGCGAAGCATGAGGACTTGAGCGAGTTGATTGCGCAGCTGCACTGTATGGCGGCAAGTTGTCACTAGGCTGCAAGTACAGAATTTTTAGCGCGATTGCCACGCTGGAATGTTTGTAACTTAATTTTATTTAAGATATACTGTCCCCTATCTGGTGAGCAGAGCCAGCTAAACTCAGTTGGGGGATAGTTGCTATGTTTAGAAACACCCTAGTAGCTAAGTTGATACTACTGATAGTAGTAGGGGCTATTCTGCTTGCTCCTAGTGCCTATTATTTTACCCTTCATCTGACTGATCGGCATATATACGAGATCGAAGAGCGCTCCGGTAAAGTCACCCTCGATACCATCTACACCCTTCTAAAACAGACCCAGCAGGATATAGCCGCCTGGGAGGCCTAGTCGCTGGCCAATCATAAGCGCTCATTGCGCGATATTGTTACTATTGCTGCGACAGCCCTACGGCGTATTCACCAAGAGTATCAGCAGGGGAACTTCAGCTATGCCGATGCTAAAAAAAAGGCGCTCGCCGCTATCAGTACTTTTCACTATGCCAACGAGGATTATCTCTATCTGTGTGATTATGCGGGCAACTTTGTCTACCATCCCGATTCCAGCCTCAATGGTACTAATGGCGCAAAACTCAAGGACGCCAATGGCCAGCTGATTTTGCTACCTATGATCGCTAAGGCGCGCGCATCAGGTGCTGATTTTTACGACTATTTCTGGCCACGCCTGGGGGTAGCCGAGCCGATGCATAAGCTAACCTATACTATGGATCTGCCCCAATGGGGCTGGATAGTAACTACAGGTGTTTACCTCGAAGATGTGCAGCGTGAAACCTCGGCGCGTAAGCAGGAGCTTATTGCCTTTTTACGTGAATTTGTGCGCTCAGCGCGTATTGCCAAAAGCGGTTATATTTATGTTTTCGATGGCGATATGAATATGATTATCCATCCGAACAAAAATATTGAACAGACCAACTTTGGCCAATTAAAAGACCCGATGACGGGAAAATCTCTGGGGCAGGAACTGATGCAGGCCGCCCAGAGTAAGGATGCAAAGCTGGTATACCAATGGGATAAACCCGCCGACCCGGGTAACTATGTCTACCAAAAGGTAGCCTGGGTGCGGTATCTGCCCGAACACGACTATTATGTCGCCTCCTCAGTATATATGCATGATCTGCAAAGTAGCGGTAAGCTCTTGGCTAAACGCCTATTTCAGATCAGCATGGTTACCATAATGCTGATTGTGCTGCTGGGTTCAGTTCTGATTTACAATGCAATTTATGCCATCAAGAAGTTGGCGCTGGTAGCTAATAAAATTGTCGGCGGCGATCTGTCTGAGAAGGCGCAGGTGATACGTACTGATGAGATAGGTCAGTTAGGCCACAGCTTCAACCTCATGGTAGATAAACTCCGAGATCAGATAGATACTCTCGAAGCGCGGGTGGCCGGACGTACCGCGGCTCAGACCCAGCTAGTTGCGCAGATGGAGCAGTACAATATTGAAACCACGATGCTGAAAAATGCTAACGAGGTTTTGCAGGAGTGCCGCAACAGTGAAGAGGTCTATCGCGCGGTTAGAATTATCATGTATAAGGCTTTCCCCGCGACTAGTGGCTCGCTGTTCAGCTTGGGTTACGATGGGCAAAAGCTGGAAGTGGTGGCAGATTGGAATTGCCCTGCAGATAATATGGGTAGCGTCTATGACTACGATGCCTGTATGTCTATGCGCCGGGGTACCACCTACATGTACGCCGGTGACGAGAGAAAATTACCCTGTCCCCACTTGGGGGATAATATTCACGCACGCACGATTTGTACCCCTATCAACGCCTATGGTGAAACCTTCGGGGTGTTATCTGTTCGGCATGAGAAGCTACCCGAGGAGCAACTACAGCGCATGGTCAAACTCATCGAGGATATCAATGAGTATATTGCCAGCGCACTGGCTAACCTGCGCCTGCGGGCGCGTTTGCAACAGCAATCTATTCGTGATCCGCTCACTGGCCTGTTTAATCGGCGCTATATGGACGAGGTGTTGCACCAAGAAGAGAGCCGCGCTCGGCGTAATGCCACACAGGTTGGTATTATTATGATGGATGTCGATCACTTTAAACACTTTAACGACACCTATGGCCACGAGGCGGGGGATGAAATGCTGCGTGTGCTAGGGAAGATATTGCACGGTCATTTCCGCGATAGCGACATCACCTGCCGGTATGGTGGCGAAGAGTTTATCGCTATTATGCCCGATATCTCTTTGGAGCAGTGTCAGGCCAAAGCGGAACAACTGCGCAGTGTCGTCGAGCGTAGTGCCAATATGGTGCACATGGGAGAGGTGTTAGCGATAAGCCTCTCTCTCGGGGTGGCCCTTTTCCCTCTCCATGGTAAGGATATGCACAGCGTGCTTAAACTCGCGGATAAGGCGCTGTATCAGGCCAAAGAGCAGGGACGCAATAGAGTGGTAAGTGCGGGGGCCTAGCTACTGGTTCACCTCAGAAGATAACAGATTATGCCCCATCTCTGCTTATTACAGCAGGAGGCATGGGGCTAAGCTAGTCAGTGTCAGTATCAGTGTTGTTCAGGGTAGAAACTAGGTAAATCGGTTCCGTCCTTCCCCCCAGCAGTTTTCTCCTTGCGTGATTGTTGTTTCTCTGTTTGCCACTGCTGCAGCTCGTGCGCCAATGTGGTGCCATCCCATACTGTGGAGTTACTCTCTTCAGCGCTGTTGTGGGCGTAGAGATATTGATTAAGGAAGGTAATCTCTTGGCGCAGCGGTGGCGCTGCCTGGTGGAGGAAATCATCCAGAGTCAGGATGTTGTACTCAGGCGCTAAGGTGGTGATCCATAGCGTCAATGCGTGGCGGGTATCTGCCGCCTGATGTGCCTGAGCACAGCGGATAACATTTTGTAGCGATGCTGGTATATTTCCCCCTTGTTTGTGGTTAAGCGCAGAGGAGGCTATCTCATGCTTATCATGGCTGATGTTAGCGTTAATCTCACTTCTGCTCCGGCTTTGGCGTCGGAACAGGTAGATGGTGGTCAACCAGCCGCCAACGCAGAGCAGACAAATCCACAGCCAGATATTTGCTTTGACGCTCTCTAGCAGCGGGACAGGGCTGGAGCCTTGCGCTGCTGCTGCAGTGGGCTCTTGCGGCAAATTGGTTCTCTTAGCTGCCTGCTCTGTAGCTGTTGGTGCTGATGTAGATTGCATGGTTGGTGCAGCTGGTGGGTTTGTTCCCGCGTTCGCCAGCGGTGGCAATGGTGCCGGTGGTGAAGTAGCTTCACGTTGGGCGGGTAGCACCCTGAGCTCAATGGCGGGGATGGTAGCGGTGCGCCACTGCTGTTTTTGGGTATCCCACCAGCGCATGCTGGTTGCTGCCAGAGTAAATGTCCCCGCTTGAGTGGGTACCAGCGCCATTTTCTGTATCAAAGTCCCTTCTATACCCTCAGCACTATTGCCATCTTTACGCTCGCTTTTATCGGGATAACTTTTAAAGCCGTTAGGCACACTTAGGTTGAGCTCTGGTAGTGCTGCTGCGGGCAGACCCGTAGAGCTGACGATAAGGGTGCGGGTGGTTGGCTCACCTACGGTCAAAGTGGGTGGATTGGTGCGCCAGTCGTCGCTTAGTTGGATATCTAGTGCTGGTAACCACGGTTGTTGGGCATCATGAACTGGAGCAGCAACGACCTTGACACTCAACGCCTTACTGCGTACCCGTATCCGTTTGCCTTGCTGACCCATGAGATCAAAAGGGTCGAATGGCGAGTTGAAGGCAGATTTAGCGGCAATTCGACTGGCGGGTAAAATGCCATCCAGGCGCAGCGCTGGTAGTTGTAAGGTGCCGCTGTGTTGGGGAAATAGCGCATAGTTGCGCTCAATCACCTGATAGTTGTAGCTGCCGCGTTGGGTCTCATAGCGCACATCTTCACCCAATTGGTGAACCGTAGTTTCCACCCCTTGCGGCGTCAGTTCAGAGAGCCCAGCCTGTGCTAATGGCTGGCGGATTAATATTCGCACCGTATACAGCAGCTGCTGCTGTACGGTGACGCTTAAGGCGGAGGCTTCTGTTTCCAATATAACTGGTGCGCTACTGCTGGCGGTTGCAGGTGGTTGTTCGCTGACGCTGATTGTGCGCGGTTGCGAGCAGATGGAACCACTGCACAGTGCTGGAATAGTCAGTGTGCCGCTGCGCCGTGGTAGCAGTATCATGCTCCACACCTTAGAGCGGCTGACTGAACCATTGATGATATTTACGCTGGAGCTCTGCGAGTGGCTAACGATATCAAAGTCTTGTTTTAGTTGCGTTAAATCCGGTTCATCACCGCTGTCTCCACTCAGGGTTAGCTCTAGAGTCAGGCTCTCATCGATGCCTATCTGGTTACGGGAAACGCTGGCTGTCAGTTGCGGCGCAGCGCTGCTGGCCGCTAAGGCGATGCTGGATACTATGATGAGTAATGTCGCAATAATTACGCTCTGTTTTACCATGGCTTATCACTCGTAGTTTGTTGTTGCCGTTGTTGATACTGATATAGAAATTTGCGCCGCAGCAAGCCTCCGGGATCATCCGGTACCATGTTTAACTGCTGTTGCTGCTGCCAATCTTGCTGCGCATCTTTATCCTCTTGCGCGCTCTGTTGCGCCGTCATCTTCTGCTGATCCTGCTGATCCTGCTGACCCTGCTGTTCCTGCTGTTCCTGCTGCTCTTGCTGCTCTTGCTGCTCTTGCTGATCCTGCTGATCCTGCTGATTCTGCTGATCCTGCTGATCCTGCTGATCCTGCTGATCTTGCTGATCTTGCTGATCTTGCTGATCTTGCTGATCTTGCTGATCCTGTTGATCCTGTTGATCCTGTTGATCCTGTTGATCCTGTTGATCCTGTTGCTCCTGTTGATCCTGTTGATCCTGTTGATCCTGTTGATCCTGTTGATCCTGTTGATCCTGTTGATCCTGTTGATCCTGTTGATCCTGTTGATCCTGTTTATCCTGTTTGTCCTGTTTGTCCTGTTTGTCCTGTTTGTCCTGTTTGTCCTGTTGTTGGCGCAAGAGCTCTTCTACTGCTTTTTTGTTGGCGATGGTGTCAGCATCATCAGGATCAAGTTTTAACGCTTCCGCGTAGGCCGCTACGGCTTCCTGCAACTGATTCGCTTTGGCGAGGGCATTACCTTTATTATACCAGTCGTCGCTAGTTTGCGGTTGCTGCAGCTGCTGTGCCGCTGCGCTAAAATCGTTGTTACGATACATGGCGCTAGCTTTCCAGCGTGGATCAGTGAAGTTTTGTTGCGCTTGGGTAAAGTTACCGGCGGCAAAAGCCTGAGCGCCGCGCTGGTCGGCGTTGTACCATAGTTCGCTCCACTCCAGCGCTTGCGCCGGGAGAGGGTGCCACAATAGTACACAGAGTAACAACAGCCAGCCGCGCCTAAAGGCGAGGGCGGCAAGCACCACTAGGGGTAACAGTAGCCATGGCCCCTCTTCGCGCCACTGGTCGCCGGTAATCTTGGGAGCATCATCCTGTATCTGTTGCTGACCGGGCAAGTTGCGCTCTCTACCCACCAAGGCGTTGAGGTCACTATCGTCGATGGATAGACTGCGGTAGTTGCCACCACCACTTGCTGCTAGTTGCTGCAACTTTTGGGGCTGCAGTTTGGCGAGGACGATCTGGCCGCTGGCATCCTTGATAAAACCACCCTGTGGCAAAGGGATCGGTGCTCCGGCGCTGGTGCCAATGCCCAGAACAGATAAAGTGTAGCCAGCATTTTTTAGCTCAGCAGCCGCGGCGCTAGCCTTCGCTGGTTCGTCGTCATCGGTTATCAGTAAAATGGTGCCATGGGCTTGGTGGCCCTGCTGTAACAACTTCTGAGCCATCTTTAGTGCTGCTGAGATATTGCTACCCTGGCTGGGCATTAACTCTGGCTCCAGAGTGCCGAGCATGGCGCTGATGGTTTTGCTGTCATCAGTTAGCGGCACCACGGTAAAGGCATCGGCGGCAAAGACGACTAAAGCGGTCTGCCCTTCGCGCCGTTGGCGCAGCAGATCGATCAGTTTCAAGCGTGCTTGGACGATGCGACTGGGTTTTAGGTCCGCCGCCTGCATCGATTGCGATAGATCCAGCGCGAGGATAAGTGCTGATTGCTGTTTAAATAGTGGCTGCGGCTGGCGTTGCCACACCGGCCCCGCCAGCGCAATAATCGCTAGGGTTGCGCCGAGTACCAGCAGCCACATTTGCATGGTAGTGCGCTGCGCGCCTGCCGCATTGTCGCTGATGAGCAGATGCTCCAGCAGTTGTGGGTCGCACTCTTTACTCCACCCCGACAGCGCTTGCTGGCGCTGCTCCCGCCGTTTGCGCCACACAAAGATCAGCACGAGGAAGAGTGGCCATAGCCACAGCCAGTGGGGGCGTAGAAAATGGAAGTTGTGGATAATAGTATTCATGATTTCCGCCGGTAGTGCCAGAAGCAAGTAGTACAAGCAAACCAGATTAAACTCAACACTGTGGCTCCAGCCAGCGGCCAGTAAAATAGGTCACTGATGGGGCGATAGATGTTTTTATCTTTCTCGACTGGCTCCATGGTATCTAACTGCTGATATATTGCCGCTAGCTCCTGAGTGTCGTGAGCGCGAAAATATTGGCCACCAGTGCTGGTGGCTAAGAGTTGCAGGGTTTTTTCATCCAGATCGCTCGAGGGGTTGACGGTGCGTTTGAAGATGAAGGAACCGACCTCCATGCTAGAAGCACCAATACCGATGGTGTATATCTTCAGCCCCGCCTTCTTGGCCAGTTCGGCAGCTTTCTCTGGAGATAGTTGCCCGCTGGTGTTGGCTCCATCGGTGAGTAAGATCAGCACTTTTTGATTGTCAGCTTCCTGCTGTAGCCGTTTAATCGCTAAACCGACGGCATCGCCGATGGCCGTTGTTTTGCCGGCCAAACCAATCTGCGCCTCGTGCAAAAGCTGCGTTAGTGTCAGATGGTCAAAGGTTAGTGGTGTTTGAATATAGGGCTGGTCGCCAAATAGGATTAAGCCGAGGCGATCACCGGCGCGCTTCTGGATAAAGTCTGTGGCCACAGCTTTTAGCGCCGTCAACCTATCTACCTGTCTGTCGCCCAGTTGAAAATCTTCGGTCTGCATGCTGCCCGATAGATCTACTGCTAACATCAAATCGCGGCCAACCATGGGCAGTTCCACCGTCTGCCCCAGCCACTGCGGGCGCGCAGCAGCGCTGATAAGCAGTAGCCAACAGATTAGCGCCAAGGCTAATTGCCACCACCTGCGACTCGGCGTGGGGCGCTGGGTTTTTGCGCTACTGAAGGGGGTAATTATTGGTACCCATAATGCGGCATCTTCGGCCTTGCCAGCTGCGGGAAGCAGGCGGTAGATCAGATATGGTAGGGGTAGCAGGGCGAATACCCATGGCCAAGCAAAGTGTATCATGCTGACCTCCTTGAGTGTGGCGGCAGCGGTAGATTTTGCACCCAGCGCCGCGATAGTTGTAACAAGGCCAAACTGTCATCGAGCATCTGGTCGTGGCAACTGGTGTCAGCAGCTGTATCTGCGCTTACTAGCTCCTGTGGACTACTCTTCTGCGTTGAGACTGGAGCGCGGTAGGGGGCGCTGGCTAAACAGCGACCGACACCGCTACTGAAGGGGTGGTGCTGCTGTTGCTTAGTCGGCAAGGTGCTATCGAGAAAACTCAGCCACTTCTCGGCACAGAGTCCGGCGCATTGCTGGGCTGGATAGTGCAATACTGCCATGTGACGCAGTAATTTGGAGAGCTCCTGTAGTAGCAGTTGCTGGTCGTTATCGGTACGCAGATTGTTCTCCATCATGGACAATTGCCGCAGGGCAATACGCCGATAACGCCGTTGTTTATAGCGGCGCCAGGCGAACAGACTGGCAATGAGTATAATTACTCCCAAGGCTAAAAGTAGCCACCAACCGGGGGCCAGTGGCCACCATGATACCGGTTGCGGCAGATGAATATCCCGTAGTACCAGCTGTGCTCCTGGGTTGTTAGTCATTGAAGCTGGTGGTGAGGCGGCTGGTGTCATGGTTGTATCCTGGTGCTGAATGTGCGCTGAAAACAGTCCGCCGCCACCTCGGTGGTGGCGCAGCTGTCAAAGCGGGCACGATGGTTTTGACAAAACAGTTTAATGCGCTGGAGGTGGTCAGAAAAGCGTTGTGCATATTGCTGGCGCACCACATTACTCGTCGTGCTGATATGCATCTGTTGCTCGCCATTGGTTAGCGGATAGACGCCAGCTGGGGGCAACTGCTGCTCCAGTGGATCGTAGCACAACAACAGGGTTAAATCGTTGCTGCGTCCTAAGAGGGTCAACTGTTTTTCCACCGCCTCATCCCACTGGGCAAAGTCGCTGATGATGATAACCGCGCTGCCCGGACGGACGACACGGCGCAGGCGCATAAGGGTATGAAACAGACGCTGCTGTGGTTCAAATGGCAGGTGCAGGTCGCGTTGCCATGCCGGATCGTCGACCATGGTGCGCAGCAGGCTGAGCACTGCACGTTTGCCCGATTGCGGACGTAGCTCCACATGGCGCTCTTCGGAAAAGACAAAGGCACCGAGGCGATCCCCTTGGCGCATAGTCTGCCACGCGATAAGGGCGGCTAATTGCGAGGCTTTAACCGCTTTGAACTGGCCACGGGTGGCAAAGAACATTGGACGGCGATAATCAATCGCCACCAGTGTCGGGCGCTCGCGCTCTTCATGAAACAGTTTGGTGTGCGCCTTGCCTGTGCGCGCAGTTACCCGCCAATCAATGCTGCGGATGTCGTCACCAGACTGATAGGCGCGCACTTCGGCGAACTCCATGCCGCGGCCACGCACTTTGGAGATATAGCCAACGCCCTGCGTAGCAACTACCTTGCGTGGCGCCGAGACACCACTACTTAGCTGTTGGCGCAGCTCGAGCATTTCCGCCATGCTGATAGTTGTCGGTGCAGAGCTATGTTTTTCGCGTTTAGCAGCCATAACTATTAAGGGATAGGAATGCGGTTAAGTAGTTCGCTGGTCAGGCGGTCGACAGTTATACCTTCGGCCTCAGCTTCGTAGGTGAGCAGCACTCGATGGCGCAACACATCATAGGCCAGATCCTGAATATCCTCCGGTGTTACATAGTCGCGCCCCTGCAGCCAAGCGCGGCTGCGGGCACAGCGATCGAGAGCGATAGTGGAGCGGGGACTGCCACCGTATTGAATCCAGCTAGCCAGATCGCTACCAAAGTGTTGCGGTTCGCGCGTGGTTAATATGATCTGCAACAGATAGTTTTCTAACTCTTCGGCTAGGTGTACGTTTAGTACCTGCTGGCGCGCTTGCTGTAGCTGATAGCGGCTGATAATAGTAGGAGCAGCTTCTGCATAGGTTGTAGCTGTTGCTGCCGCTGGAGCAGTTGGTGGCGTTGGGGCAGAGTGCGAGCTAGTTGCGCTGGTGGCTGCAGCTTCACTGCGTGCGAGGTGCAGGATTTCGCGCTCGGCGTTAGCACTGGGGTAGCCGATATTGATATGGAGGAGAAAACGATCTAGTTGTGCCTCTGGCAAAGGATAGGTGCCCTCTTGCTCGATAGGATTTTGCGTCGCCATTACTAAAAATGGATCTTCCAGAGGGTAGGTGGTTTTACCGACGGTGATCTGCCGCTCTGCCATCGCTTCGAGTAACGCCGACTGTACTTTGGCTGGTGCGCGGTTGATCTCATCGGCTAACACCAGATTGTTGAACAGTGGCCCTTGTTGAAACTCAAAAATACCCTGCTGAGCACGGTAAATTTCGGTGCCGGTCAGATCGGCAGGAAGCAGGTCGGGGGTGAATTGAATGCGGTGAAAACTGCCCTCCAGATGCTCAGCCAGCAGGCGGATAGCCCGCGTTTTAGCCAAACCAGGCGCACCCTCGACTAGCAGGTGGCCGTCGGCGAGCAGAGCGATAATCAGGCGCTCAATCAGACGGGGCTGGCCGATGATCTGTTGTTTTAGTTGCTGGGAAAGATTGACAAACTGTTGTTGAATTGATTCCATAGCCTTCTCTCATTCCTGTCAATATAATAAATAGCCGTCGTGCTAGCTCAAATTTACTCAATAATCAGCTGTAAGAGTATCTTTTTTACTCGGGTAACCTGTGAAAGTGAATGTGGAAATGCACAGTTTTTGATTGCGTTTTTAGGAAATAATCCAATATGTTAAGGTGCATTGGCGCAGAATCCTGCGCTATTGTGCACCATCAGGCAGCAATAGTGCTGTTTCACTGCTTCTAAATGAAAAGAAATAATTATGAGTGATAGTTTAAGCGCCATCCCTCTGGGCAAAAAAAGTGAGTATCCGCAACAGTACGATCCGAGTTTACTGTTCCCTGTGCCGCGCAAAATAAAGCGCGACGAGCTGAATATCGCTGCACCGCTGCCTTTTTGCGGTGAAGATGTGTGGAACGGTTACGAGTTGTCGTGGCTAAATCTGCGCGGTAAACCGGTGGTGGCGCTGGCGGTGGTTCGTGTCCCCTGTACCAGTGAGTTTCTGGTGGAGTCTAAATCGTTTAAGCTGTACCTTAACTCGCTAAATCAAACGCGCTTTGCCGATTTCAATCAGGTGGAGCAAGTGCTTCAGCGTGATCTGTCCGCAGTGGCTGGTCAGGCGGTGGCGGTTGAGTTGAGCGCCGTTGATGATGTTGATCTCTGGCAGGTTCAGCGCCTGTCCGGAGAGTGCCTCGATGCGCTTGATATTGAGGTTGAGCACTACAATCTCAAGGCTGAGCTGCTGCAAGGCAGTGCCGATGGCGCAAATATTGTTGCAGAGACACTACACAGTCACCTGTTGAAAAGCAATTGCCTAATCACTGGGCAACCAGATTGGGCCAGTGTGTGGATCGACTACCGTGGTGCTAAGATCGACCATGCGGCTCTGCTGGCGTATCTTATTTCATTTCGCCAGCATAATGAATTTCATGAGCAGTGTGTTGAGCGTATTTTTAGCGATATTACCCACTATTGCCAGCCACAACAGCTTAGCGTATATGCACGCTATACCCGCCGTGGCGGCCTAGATATTAATCCGTGGCGTAGCACCAATATAGGTGCGGCGCCTAATTGGCGCTTGAGTCGGCAGTAGTTGCTGCCAGTATGAAATGCTACGCCAATTTATCAGATAGGAGTAACTTGAAGTGAAGGAAAATTTAGACATAGCTGCTCAGAGTATCGATCTAAGCGGTGATGCTGATTGGAGTAAGTTTGATGCACCAGCTTTAGTAGGGGCATCGTTACGTTTTGTCTCTGGAGAACCCAATGGTGATCGTTATCGCGTTGCCTACTATCGTACCGCCACTGGGGCGCTGCGCGCGCGTATCTGGTTTGGCCCAGCAACTGAGGGCCCTCCGGCCCACTCTCATGGTGGATCTATGGCGGCAGTGCTGGACGAGGTGTTGGGCTTGGCAGCTTGGACTGCTGGCTACTCAATTGTGGTGGGTAATCTGAATATCAGTTTTCGTAATATGCTGCCGATAAACACCGTGGTAACAGTTGAGACCGAGGTGGTATCGGCACAGGGGCGTAAGGTTATGGTGCACGGTAAAATCTGTCAGGGTGACACCGTCTTTGCTTCGGCTGAGTGTTTGTGCATCACTATTGCCCAACCTGATAAATAGGCAGATTAATGCCAATATGGCGTTAGCACTACACAGATTGCGTTAATGCTGAATGTGGCTAGTTAAGTTGATTCAGTGGAGATAGGTGCATGGAGTTGGAACATAAAATAGTCTATTTTTCCCCCGCTGGAACTACACGGACGGTGGCGGATTTTTTGGCGACAACGTTGCGCCAGCGCGGCTGTCAGGTCTCTATGGTTGATCTGGGTGCTGGTGGTACGCAAAATCCCAGCGCTGATTGGCCGCAGCGCTGTTGTCTGTGGGTGGGATCGCCAGTTTACTGCGACCACGCGGTGCCGCTGGTGGAGGAGTTTATCAACAGGCTGCCAACTGATAGTGGCAGCTTCTCGGTGCCCTTTGCCACCTGGGGTGGCGTTACCAGCGGTCTGACTCTGCTTGAGCTGGCTGAACAACTGAGCGCGCGCGGTTATACGCCACTGGGGGCGGCCAAGGTGCTGGCACAACACTCCTGTTTATGGTTGGCTGAGCACCCTCTGGGTGGCGGACATCCGCAGACAGAGGATTTTAGTAAGCTGCAGAGCTTGGTGACGGCAGTGTTGGCTAAACTTGCCGCTGGTGGTAGTAGTCCGCTCCCTGTGGCTGAACTGGATTATCTCTCTGCGCGGCTCAGGGCATCATCGGCGCAGAAAAGTCTGGCGGCAATAAAGGCAGCTGTGCCACCGCGTCAGGTCGATACCCCGCTGTGTAGCTCCTGTGGTAAGTGCGTTGCCGCTTGCCCCGTAGCGGCAATCACCATGGAAAACTATCCGGTTATTAGCTCTGAGTGTATCCTGTGTCTGATGTGTGTGCGTACCTGTCCCCAAGGCGCTTACCCTTTTGACGCTGCGGCTACCGAGGCGCGCATTGTTGCTATGGCGCAGAGCAGTGATGAGGCCAAGGAGACGCAGGTGTTTTTCTAGGCTAGATTTGCGCGCGGCTGCTGTATTTAAAAAGTTATTACCTGATAGCCTTGCTCTACGTAGGCTGCCAGACTGGGGTGGCCGCTCATCTCATTGCAGATGGGTAACTCCTGCTTTTGTGCTGCTTCTAGCGTACCCATCTTGGCGGCACACGCCATGCAGACACAATCAATTAGTCCCAGCTGCTTAACCTGAGCATACTGCTTGGCAAAGGGCGCTGTTGCTTCATTTAACGGGGCTACCAATTTGGTAGCACTGCCCTCTATAACCACCTTTACCTCATAGCCCCTGCTGTGCATATCTAAGGCGTTAAGCAGAACATGGGCAAAGCACATGGCCTCGCCGTTGAAGGCTACCAAAACAACTTTTTTCTCCATTTTATACTCCTGTGTATCGTGTTTTATGCGGGTTTAAATTCAGGATATTGTAACTGCATTTTCATGTTAAACACCTGTTGTAATATGAGCGGGATACTGGCGCTGAGTGGGTGATTGTCATCTACTTCGATCAATGGTGCGCCGAATTTACGGCTGCTGGCTATGGGGACTATATCATCTTGGCGTGCATGAATTACCAGAGTTGGCGGTAGCCCTGCGGCACTTAAACCCTTGGCTGCGTCGGTATGCAGCGCGGGAGCGCACAAGACTAATCCGGCTATGCGTGGCTCCACCTGTTGCCAGAGTAGCGCCATTAATCCGCCAGCGCTGGAGCCAACCACCAGAAACGGGCCGGGTTGATCTTTAGTGCTATCCTGAATTATTTGTAACCGCTGGGCAGGATCTTTGATGCCTTCACAATCGGGTGCAAGCACTGGCCCAAACATGGAGGTTAATGCTTGGTACTTACTCCCATGGGGGCCGGTTTCTAAACCGTGTAGAAAAACCAGTTGCATTTGTCTGCTCTCCTAATTATAGACTGTATGGTGAACTATAACTTGTTGCTACCTGCAGTGCAACTTTAGCTACAGTGTCACCCAAGATGGACTCCTGTGCCTAGTGTAGAGGAACAAACAGTAATTTTTCCTAAGGTCATAGTGGCGGAATGGGCATACGGTCTTAATTTCAGTTGGCCTGCTGTGCTGTAGCAATATCTTTATGATCTTTGCGGGGTAGGGGTAATGGCGATGCTCAATGATGAATTTATCGATTTACTGAAAACACTAATTCGCCAGCCCAGCGTGGTGGGTGCGGAGCACTCTTTTTTTCGCGTTCTGCAGCGTGAACTTGAAGAGCGGGGAGCGCAAGTTACCTGGTACGAAGGGTTGCTGGTTGCTCAGGGTAGCGAACCTTTTCAGGCTATGTACTCTGCCCACATTGACCGCCATGGCTTGGTGTGCACTGGGCCTAGAGAGTTTCAGTACGCCGCATTTATCTCCGGCAACAGAAGTGATCTGCTGGGTAATTCGGTATCCGAAGAGTTTATGTCAAAAATTACTGCGCGCTTTAGTGGCGAGTCGGTTTATGCTTACGAGCCATGGTCGGGAGCTTATCGTGGCAACGGCATCATCAGCAACTCATCCGTGTGTGAATTTCGTAATAACCTGATTTTTGAGATTGCGGGCTTGGACGATGTTGTCGCGGGCACTCCTATCGCCTTTACCGATAAGCTGAAGATAGGCGCGGGGCGGTTGTCTGGCCAGTTGGACAATGTCCTCTCTGCCGCCGTCTTGGTGCATCTATTTAGCTTGGGATTTAAGGGCACCGCTTTTTTTACTGCTCAAGAGGAGGTTGGGAAAAGCTGGCGCTATCTGCTGGAGTGGTTTCGTCGCTTTGGTGGCTCTACCAACCGCCTGTTCGTGGTTGACACCAGCCCCTTTGCTAGTGTCGAGCAGGCGAATGCACAAATGCTGGTGCTGCGAAAAAAGGACGCCAATGCGGCTTTTAATCTCGAGAGCACTCAGCTGATTGAGCAATTATGCCAGACGAAAAAATATAGTTATCTCTATAAAGATAGCTACGTTGAGATGGAAAATGCAAAACTTATCCGCTCAGGTGCTGCGGCTAAATCTTTAGGTAGCACCGAAATGGGCCGGGTAATAGCCGCCTCAAGTGGACTGGTTGGTGGCACTACGATTCAGCTACCCACCACCGGCTACCACACTATGACAGAGTCAGTTGCACTGGAGTCGGTAGCTGCGCTCATCGATCTGTTAACGACGCTCCCTGCTGTCTGTAGCTGTACATAGGCGGGCATGCACAATTGTTAAAGGATATGCAAATGGCGAAATCTAACAGAACTGCTTCGGTCAAATTGGGTCTGCCCCCAGGTTCGCTGATCCATGTTGGGGATGTTTTACAATCTGTAACCAGTATGTCCATTATTGATTACAGTATGGACAACATTGCCGAACGGACCATTCAATCCGTCGATGAACTGCTCAAATATAAGGATAGCGCCAGTGTGACCTGGGTCATTGTCGAAGGTTTGGCCAACGTCGAAATTGTCGAGCGCATCGGTGCTATGTTTGATATCCACATGCTGGTTCTCGAAGATATTTTGAATACGCAGCAACGTCCGAAGTTTGAAGAGTACGATAATTACCTCTATATTGTGCTCAAATGTCTTATAGCCGAAGATCCGCAGTTTCGCATCACCTATGAGCAGATCAGTCTGTTGGTCTTTAAAAATTTTGTCTTTTTGTTCAAAGAGAAAAAAGATGACCTTTTCAATGCGGTACAGCAACGGGTACGCGCTAGTAAGGGGCGCTTACGCAGCCTTGGTGCTGATTATCTCACCTATGTGATCTTGGATACAGTTGTTGACCAGAATTTCAGTCTGATCGACTCCTTGGATGAGTCGATTACCCAGCTTGAGTCCAGTTTGCTGGTTTTGGGCCCCAATCAGGAGACGCTCAATAGAATCCAACGCCTGAAGCGGGAAATCATCAATATTCGTCGCCACGTTGCGCCGATACGGGAAATGCTGGCCGGAGTAATGCGCAGTGAGTCGGAATTGATAGATGAAAAAACGCATATCTATCTGCGCGATGTCTCTGATCATGCCATGCGGGTAATTGAATCAATTGAATCATACCGCGAGATACTGACTGGGTTGTTAGATATCTATATGTCGAGCTTGAGCAATAAAATGAATGAAGTTATGAAAGTTCTGACCGTATTTGCCTCAATCTTCATTCCACTGACATTTTTAACCGGCATCTACGGTATGAACTTTGCCTATATGCCCGAGCTGCAGTGGAAATGGGCCTATCCTCTGCTGTGGGGTGCCTTTATTGCCATCCCCGTTCTGCTGCTCATCTATTTTAAGAAGAAAAGATGGCTATGATCGTTATTTCCGATAATAACTAAAGCTATCATTGATATAATTTATTTGTCATCTAGTTTGCCAGCGCATACATTTTAACTTTTTGTTAGTCAGGGTGCGCGGTGTAACTGCGCCCATCAATACTGCAGATAAAGATAGGGGAGCAAGATGATGAATGATCACACTAAAATGTGGACTGATCTAGGCATTAATATGCCCGATCACGATATGTTGATGACTGCGTTGCCAGCTTTATATCAGGAGGTTTATCTGTCCCAAACTGAGCGTCCGCATGGGATGGCCTATTTCGATGGCTTGATTGCTGAGCTGCATGGGCAACGGGTGCAGGAGTTAATTGAGCACAAACAGCAGGGTGGCAAGGTGTTTGCCACTATGTGCGTTTTTGTTCCCGAAGAGATTATTCTCGCCTGTGGTGGCGTTATGGTTGGGTTGTGTGGCGGTGTCGATTGGGCGACCAATGAGGTAGAGAAGGTTCTGCCGCGCAACATGTGTGCGCTGATTAAATCCTTCATGGGCTTCAAGCTGGGCAAGGTGTGTCCCTATTTTGAGGTTGCGGATCTCGTGGTGGGAGAGACCACCTGCGACGGCAAGAAAAAGAGTTTTGAAGTACTCGGCGATTACCTCCCCGTGCACGTAATGGAGACGCCGCAGATGAAAAATCCTATCGATTATCAGCTGTGGGATTCTGAGCTGCAACGCTTTATCCAGGTAGTCGAGAACCTTACGGGCAATAAAATTAGCGCTGCCTCGTTGCAGGACGGTATTCGCCGCGTAAACAATAAACGCCAAGCACTACAGCGTCTGTCAGCAGCTAGAAAAGCCAATCCAGCCCCTATTAGTGGCAAGGACGCACTGCTAATCTATCAAACCGCCTTCTATGACGATATCGACCGCTTTACCGCCCAACTCAACGAACTCTGCGACGAGCTGGAACAGCGTATTAGCGTCTCTGCTACCCAGAAGAGGGCCGCAGATAAATTACGCATCATGGTTAGCGGTACTCCCATGGCAGTGCCCAACTGGAAAATTCCTCACCTGGTTGAGAGTGCTGGTGCCCGGATCGTTTTTGATGAGATGTGTACTGGCGAGCGCTATTTTCAGAATCTGGTAGCGGAGCCGGAAGATAAGAGTATAGCGCAGATGGTGACCGATATAACTAAGCGCTCTCTAGAGATCGACTGCGCCTGTTTTACGCCTAATCAGACGCGCATTGAGAAGGTTATCGCTAAAGCTGCCGAGTATGGTGTGGACGGGGTTATTCACTACGCCCTGCAGTCGTGCGATCCGTTTACTATTGAGGGGTTCCGCATGGAGAAGCATCTCAAGGAGGCTGGGATACCGATCATGCGCCTGGAGACAGACTATTCGCAGGAGGATGTAGGCCAGTTACAGACGCGGATTGAAGCATTTTTGGAAACTTTAGCCGAACGCAAAGGTCAATAATGTTAGCTGCAGGAGTTGATATCGGTTCGCGCACCATTGGTTTTGTATTACTCGATTGTGACAGTGGCGAACTGGTGCACTCGGATATAATCGATTCCAGTTACGATCCAATCGGCCGCGCCCAAGAGTATGTCGGTCGTTTTAAGTACGATAAGATTGTGGCTACCGGTTATGGCCGCCATGCAGCTAATGCCAACTTTGCTGATGCCGTTATCACAGAGATCAAGGCTTATGCGCGTGGTGCCCGTTTTGTAATGCCACAGGTGCGGACTATTTTGGACATTGGTGGTCAGGATACCAAGACCATTGCGCTCAGTGACGACGGCATAGTCAGTGAATTTCAGATGAACGAAAAGTGTGCCGCTGGTACCGGAAAATTCATGGAAGTTATGGCTGTAGCTCTGGGATATTCGCTGGAGGAATTTACCCAGGCACCACTGCAGGCATCGGCTAAGCCGGTAAAGATAACCTCAATGTGCGCCGTTTTTGCGGAGTCGGAAGTGGTGTCACTGCTCAATAGCGGGTGCCCGCGTGCCGATGTTGCCAATGCGGTGCTGGATTCTGTCGCCGAGCGCGCTGCAGGGATGTTGCAACGCATGGGGGTGAATAGTCCCGCGCTGTTTGCTGGTGGTGGGGCGCATAACCACTGTTTAAAAGATAAGATTGCTGCGCTGATCGGGGTTGATTTACTCGTCCCCGATCAGCCGCAATTAATTGGTGCTATTGGTGCTGCCTGTGAAGCGCGGCGTCTGCTACTCTAGCGGTCTAGCCGTGCTTGGCAGGGTGCGCATCTATTACATCAGAGGCACAATTGCATAGCCCTGAGTTTGATAACCTAAAAGTGATATAAGGGTGTTGCCAACCAAAACGACGCCATCAAAGAGGTTGTCCTTTTCAACATCAAACATTCCTGCCGCAATGTTGCAAGCTTCAAAATAGACGTGCTTTTGTTTCAGCTCTAGGATCAGTTTTTGAATAGCCGCAGCATCCTGCTCACTGTTAAATTCAGAATCTTTGCTAACAATAGAAACTGCAGCTCCGCGCAAAGACACTACGAAATCGGCAGTAACCCCTTGCGCTTTTAACTCGTCTATCGTCTGTTTAATTAACTTAAGATAGAACTGTAGCGATTCTGTTGAGGAGGCGCTGATGTCAAAAATGGCCTTGCCGGTAGTGATTCCTGCTAAGGCACGCTGATCATTAGGTGCGTCCTGAGCCGCTAGTGATAATGCCGGTAGGCACAGGCAGAGTAATAAAAGTACGGTGTAGATCAGGCGGTGCATAAAGATTCCTTTGGATAAAATTGTTCTGTTTGTCGGCGCTTAGTAACGTTTGTATGTTTGCATGGGTGCTAAAGAGTTAGTGCCCTGTTCATGGCTAAATTTATCTAGCCGGCACAACTTAAAATTGTTGGTGGATCGGGTTTAGCATATTTCAAAAGATACTGCATTAAATCCTGTCTGCTGTCGGGAGTGATCTTTTCCAGAGTGCTCTCATGGCGCGGAGAGGTGTTGTCGCGGACAAATTTAATCCACTCGGTCTGGGTGTAATCAGGCATTTTTATCTTTGGCGCGGTGCCGCCGCGTTTGTGGCAGGTGACGCAATTCTGTTTAAAGACTTTTTTACCGGCTTTCCATTTACCAAAAGCCATAGCTTGACTGGAAAAACAGAGCAGTAGCAGAGATATCACTGCCAAGATGGTCATTCTTTTCATAGAGTAAACCTTTCTGGAATATGCTGGTTTCGGTTAGCAAATATCCAAACAATATTGCTTAAAACGAATATTCATTTTAATAGATACATTAGACTGCTGCTTCTGCGTGGTCAACTCTTTTTTTATTGCAAGTGGCTAATATTGCGGCGGTATCGAGCTGTTATGGTTATGTCTAATTAGCTCTTATTGTGCAATACCTAGTGGATTGGCCCCCAATTCTTTATTGCACCTATTTTATTATGCGTCGGAGTAACAAGCTGTTGCTGACAACGGATACGCTAGAAAACGCCATGGCTAGCCCGGCAAATTCTGGCTTCAGATAGAGACCAAACCACGGATATAGAACCCCTGCTGCTAATGGAATACCAATCAGGTTGTAGAAAAAAGCCCAAAAAAGATTTTGTTTTATTTTACGCAAGGTGGCCTTGCCAAGTTTAATGGCGCGGTAAACATCTTGCAGATCATTTTTCACCAGCACAATATCGCCAGTCTCTTTAGCAACGTCACTACCACATCCTATGGCGATGCCGATGTCTGCTTGTGCCAGAGCCGGCGCATCATTAATGCCATCACCCACCATGGCAACCAAATTCCCGCCTTGCTGAAAGTTTTTGACGATGTTTTGTTTATCGGTGGGGAGGACTTCAGCGATAATTTGTGTTATGCCCATCTGCTGGCCAATGGCCTCAGCCGCAGCCTGACTATCACCAGTGACCATTGCAGTTTGAATTCCTAATGCGGTTAAGTTGTTTAATAACGTAGCGGCTTCTGGTTTTACTTGATCTTGCAAGGCGATTATTCCCAGTAAGCGTTCGTTACTACTGACATATACCGTCGCTTTACCGTGCTGCGCCAGCTGGTCTGCTTTGGCATCAAGTTCAGAGGTGTTGATCCCATATTTATTTAAGAAGCGGCCGCTGCCAACGAGGATGCTGAGCGTTGTTGCGTAGTGAGTTACTCTGGCATTGACCCCCATTCCACTCTCTTCAACAACTGTTTCAACGGTTGGCAAGGTGCTCTGTGCCGCCGCAGTTGCACTGATAGCTTGAGCAAGAGGATGACGACTGGTGGTCTCTACGGCACCAGCCAGTTGGAGCAGTTGCTGTTTGTCCGTGCCATCTACAGCAATAATATCGGTTACGCTAAAACGACCCTCGGTAAGAGTGCCAGTTTTATCAAAGAGTATGGTATCAATCTTGGCGATCTGCTCCAGTGTGGATGCTTTTTTGAACAAAATTCCTTGCCGTAAGCCAACAGCGCTGCCCACCATAATAGCGGTAGGTGTCGCTAGACCCAAGGCGCATGGACAGGCGATGACAATTACAGCAACTGCCATCTTTAGGGCAAACACCGGAGTTGCCCCAGACAGGTACCAACCACTTAATGTCATTAGCGCCAATATGATGACTACTGGAACAAAAATTGCTGAGACTTTATCTGCTATCCGCTGAATTGGTGCCTTGTCGGCTTGCGCCCCCTCAACTAGGCGGACAATACTGGCGAGCACCGTATCCGCACCAACGTGCTCGGCTGTGAGAGTCAGGCGTCCGGTTTGGTTCATCGTTCCGGCACTTACTTGGTCGCCAATTTGTTTAACCGCTGGGATTGACTCGCCGGTCAACATTGATTCATCAACTGCAGAATCGCCAGCAACAATAGTGGCATCAACGGGAATCTTTTCTCCGGCAAAAACTACCAGTTGATCGCCAACCTTAACCTGGGTTGTAGGGATCTGTTGTTCCTCCCCGTTGCGCCGGATACGCGCCATCTCTGGTTGTAACTGGAGCAGCGAACGCAGTGCTGCGCTGGCTTTACCGCGTGAACGCACTTCCAGCCACTTCCCTAAACGGATAAAGGTTATAAGCATGGCTCCAGTTTCGAAAAAAACTTCGTGATTAGGGCCGAGCCATCCCATAGCGGCTATGAAAGAGTAGCCATACGCGGCACTGATGCCCAGCGCGACCAGTACGTCCATATTGGCTGCACCATTTTTTAGGGCACTCCAAGCACCCTTATAGAACATTATTCCCGCAGAAAACTGGACCACCGTTGCTAAACCGCCGATAATCAAGAGATTGGTTGTTGGTGGCCACGGAGACCACCACATAATCAGCATAATAGGGGTGGTCAGAAGGATGGAAAAAATCAACCACAGTTTTTGCCGCTGGACCTCAAGCTCCTCCTGAATTTCGTCTCTTTTGTCCAGCGCCTTAAAGCCGAGATCGGCAACTTTGTACACGATTGTTTCAGTGGTGATCTGGTCTGGATCAAAGGTAACGCTGAGTTGCTCGGCGGCAAAATTTACTATTGCGCGGCTTACCCCCGCTAGACTACCTATCCCTTTTTCAATGCTCATGGCGCAGTTGGCGCAGTGCATACCCTGAATGGCAAAGATAACACGCCGATCGTTGGGCGCAGAACGCTGGTTATGTTCTAACTTGTCTGTAGTGGTGGCTGTGCTCTTAATTGGCATGATTTTACCTTTGAGTACGCGCTTATTTGCGTTAGGTTAGAACTAAGTACCTATTGCTGTTCACATATAACTATATCTTATTGCATCAGTAATGCACAAATTAGTGCCTGAACTCCCTGTCCAATGTAGAAAAATCAGTTGTTTAGCCAAAGCTTTGCAGGATGGATATGAAGCCAAAAATTAAGCCGCCTCTTACCACTTCGCCTACCGTTACTCTCGTGGTGGTGTGTGTAGCCCACTTTCTCATGCCATTTATGATGTCGGCGGTTGGTGTGGCGCTGCCCGCTGTCGGGCGTGAGTTCTCCGCTAGCGCGGTGCAGCTGGGTTTAGTGGAGATGACCTATGTGCTCTCGGCGTCAATTTTTTTGCTCGCTATGGGGCGTTTGGGTGACATTATCGGGCGGCGGCGTATTTTTCGGCGCGGGTTGGCCATCTTTACCCTGGCTGGCGGCCTGATCTCCCAGGCGTGGTCGATTGATGGGGTGATTGTCTTGCGCTTTTTCCAAGGCATGGGTGGAGCTATGGTGATGGCCACTACTATGGCCATGGTGGTGGAGGTTTTTCCTGCCCGTGAGCGCGGCAAAGCTCTAGGTATCGCTGTCGCCAGTGTCTATGCGGGAATTTCCTGCGGGCCATTTATTGGGGGGATGTTGGTATCGTGGCTTGGCTGGCGGGCGATCTTTTATCTGTGTATTCCGCTGGGATTGACAGCCTTGGTGGTGGCGACAACTAAGTTGAGTAATGAGGTGCCGGAGTCGCAGGGAGAGCCATTCGACTGGTGCGGCTGGTTAATCTATGTCGTGGCAGTTGCCGCCATGGTAGCTGGGGCAACGCATCTACAAGATGGAGTTTGGGCGCGCTGGTTGCTGGCTGCAGGAGTGCTCAGTGCTGTGGTGTTTTTTTGCTTTGAAGCAAAGCAGAAATATCCCCTGCTCAATGTCGATCTACTGCGCTACAACCGCGTGTTTGCTTTGAGTAATATTGCCGCCCTGTTTAACTACGCAGGCACCTTTGGTTTGACCTTCTTCCTAAGTCTGTATCTGCAAAATGTGCGCGGTTTTTCCGCCCATAGTGCGGGGGCAATTCTGATTATTTCACCCGTAGTGCAGACACTGTTCTCTCCACCCTGTGGTCGCTTGGCGGATAGCTTCTCCGCCTCAAAGGTAGCTACGGCAGGCATGTTGCTCTGTGCCGCTGGCATAGCGCTGGCTGCTGGAGTGAACGCTACCACGCCGTTGCCTATGATATTTGCGCTGCTAGCGGTGTTGGGCTTAGGCTTTGCGCTGTTTTCATCCGCCAATACCAGTGCTATTATGGGCAGTGTTGCGCCACGGTATCTAGGTGTTGCCTCCGGCTTTGCTGCCAGTATGCGCACGCTGGGGATGCTCACCAGTATGACTATTATCACGGGAACTTTTTCCCTGTTTATGGGGAAGCAGGCGGTAACGGCGGCAACGCAAACAGCTTTTTTGCATAGTATGCGCGCCGCATTGGTGGTGTTGAGCGGACTGTGCGTGGTGGCTGTTGCTACCTCCTTTGGTCGCCATCGCAGTAATAAATTGTAAACAATACTAGGTTGTTGTGAAGGGTTTAACAGGATGCACAAACTTTTTTTAGTTGGTCTGGGCGGTTTTGTCGGCGCCACCTTAAGATATCTAGTGGGTGGCTGGGTGCAAAACCTCTCTCAAAGTATAAATTTCCCCTATGGCACCTTAACGGTCAACGTAGTGGGGTGCTTTTTTCTCGGGTTGCTCTCCTATCTGGCGGAACTGAATATGGGGGTAACCAGTGAGGTGCGGCTATTGGTTATGGTCGGTCTCCTCGGTTCATTTACTACCTATTCAACTTTTTGTAACGAAACTATCAATTTAATGCAGGATCGCCTATCGCTGGCTCTGCTTAATGTCGGCGTTCACCTAGTGTTGGGCCTCGGGGCGGTTATCCTAGGCAGATATACTGTGATTGCGTTGTGGAGGTAACCGATGAAAATTGCAACTGAAGGACAACTGCTGCGCATCTTTATTGGCGAAGATTCCCGCTATGAGGGCAAACCTCTATATGAATGGCTTGTGCTGGAAGCCAAAGCACAGGGGATGTCGGGGGCGACGGTCTTGCAGGGAATGATGGGTTTTGGTGCGCGCAGTCGTATTCACACCGCCAAGATCTTGCGTCTATCACTTGATCTGCCGGTAATTATCGAAATAGTTGATAGCCCAGATAAAATTGCCGCCTTCTTGGAGCATATAGAGGGTGTCATCGATGGCGGTCTGGTCACTTTAGAGCGTGCCGAAGTGAAAATTTACCGCGCCGATAAGAGGTAGCACCGAGCCGTATTACGGCTCAATTTTATTGGCAATATGCTAGACTTAAACCTGAGCTAGAAATTCACTAGAGGAGACATCCCATGGCAGAATATTTAACCCCGTGGTTATTGTGGTTTATCGGCGGCATAGCCTTAGCTATTTTCGAGGTGGTTGTCCCCGGTTTTATCTTAATTTTCTTTGGTATGGGCTGCTGGGTCGTGGCCGGTTTACTGCTGATGTTTGATCTTAGTGTTACTCAGCAGGCGTGGATATTTCTTGGCTCCTCCGTGTTGAGTTTGCTGATTATGCGCCGCTACGTCATGAATATCTTCGGTGGCGACCAGCATAAGGAGGATCATCTGCTCGACCTTCCTCAGGGGACAGGTAAGGTGGTGGAGGCCATTGGGGAACATAGTCCTGGGCGTGTTGCGTGGCGCGGTTCATTTTGGCCAGCACAGGCAGAGGAGGCTATCGCGGAGGGCACACCAGTCTCCATAAATGGTTATGTTGCGGGTTCGCGCAGCGTGCTTTGGGTTAAATCGCTGGATTAACGATATCGAGAAAGGGAATATTCGCCATGAATCCGTCATTGATCGCTGCCATCCTCCTGACATTTTTAGTTGTCATAATTCTGGTAAAAACCGCCGTAGTTGTGCCGCAAAAAAGTGAGTACATAGTCGAAAGGTTAGGCAAGTACAGCCGTACTCTGGGGGCCGGTTTTCACATCCTCATCCCGTTCTTAGATAAAATTGCCTACAAATATATGCTGAAAGAGGAGGTTATCAATATCGCCAGCCAAACCTGTATCACTAAGGATAATGTCACGGTTGAGGTCGATGGTTTGATATATCTTCAGGTACAGGACAGCAAGCTGGCCGCCTACGGTATCTCCGATTATCGCGCCGCTTCTCAGGCCTTGGCTCAGACCACTCTGCGTTCGGCCGTAGGGAAAATTGATCTGGATAAAACCTTTGAGGAGCGCGATAGCATCAACGCCGCCGTGGTAAACTCTCTTGATGAGGCAGCACAGTCTTGGGGGGTCAAGTTGTTGCGTTACGAAGTCTCGGATATCGTGCCGCCGCCATCCGTAAAGGAGGCCATGGAGGCGCAAATGACCGCAGAACGCGCTAAACGTGCCGAGATTGCTCACTCCGAAGGGGTACGTCAGTCGATGATTAACGAGGCTGAAGGTGCGCGGCAGAACTCAATTCTGGTCTCCGAGGGTGAAAAACAGAAGATGATCAATGAGGCTCAGGGGCGCGCCGCACAGATCCTAGCTGTGGCTGAAGCTACCGCCACAGGTTTAGGGCTAATCGCCACTCAACTTGAAGCTCCCGGCGGAATGAGTGCAGCTAATCTACGTGTTGCTGAGCAGTATGTTGGTGAGTTTGGTAAGCTGGCACAAGAGAGTACGACTCTGATTGTGCCCAACAATACCACCGATATTGCCGGGATTGTTGCCCAGGCTATGGCAACTTTGAATACAGTAAAAAAGGGACAGAGTGGGGATTTTAAGTTTAGCGGCTAACTATTTTCGCCGCCACTCCTTGCGCGTGGCGGCAGAATTATTTTTAGTGCTTTAATCAAACTTTGCCGAGGTGCGCCATGAAGAAATTAAGTTTACTGCTGCTGTTCTCTTTCGTCCTGCTCTGTGCTGCTACAACCTTTGCGGCGGATGGCCTTGTGGCGCTGAAAAGTTCTTATTGCGCCAACGAGACCATGAATCGCTTTGAAGCTATCGCCAAGAAAAAAGGGTTGCATATCTTTGCGCGCATCAATCACGCTGCTGCAGCGGCACAGATTGGTGAAACTCTGCGCCCAACAGAACTATTGATCTTTGGCAACCCGCAAGGGGGTACCCCTTTTATGCAATGCAGTCAGAGCGTTGCTATTGATCTGCCGCTCAAAGTTTTGGTATGGCAAGATGCTGTTGGGCAGGTGTGGTTGGGTTATAATGATCCGGCATACTTGGCCAAGCGCCATGAGGTGGAAAACTGTCCTGTGGTGGCAAAGTTGCAGCAGGCTTTAGCCGCTATGAGCAGGGCCGCCCTCGCGCAAAATTAGCTAATAGGTGCGGCGCTGTTTGGTCGGGATAATTAATATGGGCTGGTGCCCCAGCCTTTTTGCTTTTCTATAATTAGCAATTTTTCTTCCATAAATATAAGACATCCAGCTCTTTTCCTGTCATGATACTGCACTTCGCTCTAAACAATTCCATTGCATAATATCAACGGCTTAAATCAATGATTAAATCTCGCATCTTTTTCTTGCTTGCTCTGCTGTCAGCTTTTCCGCCCCTGGCAACGGATATGTACCTTCCCGCCATACCACAACTGCAAAGAATGTGGCAGCAGCCGTTGTCGATAATCAATCTTACTCTCATCGTATTCTTTGTAAGTTACTGTTTTTCCTTGCTCATATATGGCCCGCTTTCGGATAGATTTGGGCGACGGCGACCACTATTGGCGGGGATAACAATATTTATTGCGGCATCCATCATGTGTGCTCTTTCCACCAGTGTTGCCATGCTGATTGTTGCTCGGGTTCTGCAGGCGGCAGGAGCAGCTGGGGCCGCAGCCCTCGCTATGGCTATCACTAAAGATGTTTATACCAGTAGTGAACGCGCGCGTATTTTAGCCTGGATGGGGGTAACTATGGCACTGGCGCCAGCGGTATCCCCAATTCTGGGTGGCTGGATCATGGTTTGGTTGTCGTGGCGGTGGATTTTTGTGGTGCAAGCGCTTATTGCAGTTATCGCTGGAATTGGTGTCTTAAGGATGCAGGAGACTCTGCAGCAGCCTTCTAAGCTGAGTGCCTTAGATTCAGCAAAAATCTATTTTATTCTAGTGCGTAACAAACGCTACATTGGTTATGCACTCATGGTTTCCCTTGTTGTCCTCCCGCACTTTTCCTACATTGCTGGCTCTGCCGATATCTACATCACTAGAATGGGTTTGTCCGAACAGCAGTTTGGCTTGATTTTTGGTTTAAACGCCTTAGCCTTTATGTCGGGTTCGTTTTTGTGTACCCGCCTACTGCATAAAATATCGGCCACTAAAGTGATGACGCTAGGCTTCTTTGGTGTGTTGGCCGGAGGAGTTGTAATGTTATCTGCAGTGCTCTCTGGCCCCGCTGGGGTAGCAATTCCTATGGCTATTATCACCTTTTCGGTTGGACTAAGCCGTCCTCCCAGCAATAATTTAGTGCTGGATCAGGTGGATGAATATGCCGGATCTGCATCCTCGTTATTGGTCTTTATTTTCTTTCTGCTCGGATCCTTTTCCATGTGGTTGATATCCTTGGATTGGGCAGATAAGGTCTTTGTCGTTGGATTGCTGGCCACAATTGTGGGTAGCTTGATGTTGTTATTTTGGTTCTGTTTTGGCGCACAACATAAGCACTCTGCGGATTGAGGTGGGGATGATAACCCTCATCTGCTGAAGTAATCCCTGACTGCGCCCGCCGCCGACAAGGCTAAAATCTGGATATCGGCAGTACTCCAAAGAGGGTAGGCCTAGTGCTAGACCTATACTGCTGTTGCCTTAACTCTCTTGCGCTCTCTGTTGTTCATTTCTCCCATAGGCAATACCCAGCTTCTTCATTCTGTTGCGCAGGGTGTTAGGATTAATTCCCAACAGTGCCGCCGCACCATTTTCCCCCTGGACTCTCCCTGCGCTCATTTTGAGAACAGCGCGAATGTGATTACTCATCACCTCGTCTAAAATAAGTGGTCCTGCGCTCTCGTGGTGCAGAGGCTGTTGTGCGGGAATATTAGTGGTTGAGCCGAGGGATTCAAAGGTCAATGGCTTGCCTGGCGCTTGCGCCATATTTTGGATGATGGTGCGTTCGACCAGATTCTCCAGCTCTCTGACATTGCCCGGCCAGTGGTATTTTTGTAGCTCATCCAGGGTGCCATAGGCTAGTACTGGGTGCTCAGGCAGGTTCATCTCCTGTGCCTTTTTTTCCATAAAAAAGTGCGTCAACGCCGGAATGTCTGACTTGCGTTGGCGCAACGGGGGGATGGTGATGGGAAAGACATTGAGGCGAAACCACAGATCTTCTCTAAATTTTCCTAGGCTGATCATCTGCGGTAGATCGCGGTGAGTGGCGGCTAGGATGCGTACATCTACCTGAATTGGCTGCGTTCCTCCAACGCGTTCGATCTCTTTGTTTTGCAACACGCGCAGTAGACGCACCTGTGCTGAGAGCGGAAGTTCACCAATTTCATCTAAAAAGAGTGTCCCCGTGTTGGCGCGCTCAAATAGCCCACGTTTAAGGGCCAGCGCACCTGTAAAAGCACCCTTTTCATGGCCGAAAAGTTCACTGTCTATGAGGTTCTCTGGAATCGCGCCACAGTTGATCTTGATAAATGGCCCCTGTGCTCTAGGGGAGGAATAGTGGATAGCGTTGGCGATGACCTCTTTGCCGACACCAGTCTCGCCTAAGAGGAGTACTGGACTCAACTGTGGCGCAATCTGCTGCACCATCTCCATGACATATTTTAAGCCAAAATCGTGACCAATAATTTCATCACCAGAGAGGCGATGCAGTTGACGGTTGAGATATTGATTGTCATCGGCGAGCAGGTCTTTAAGGCGTAACACCTCCTGGTGCTGCAGCGCGTTGGCCAGAGCGATGGCAAAGGGGTCGTGGAGCAGATTCATTAAACGGGCATGCTCTTGGTTGTAGCGCTCAAAGCCCTTGGCAGTGAAAACCACCACACCAAGTTTTTGATCATCGATAATGAGGCGTAGCCCGAGAAACGAGACCTCTTTTTTACCCATTGCCTCCCAGACAAAGCGGGCAAGATGGTGTTTTTCGGGACGGTTGATTATCTCTATACCCTCGTGCCAATTCTCCTGTTGGATAAATTCACAGGCTTCTGGCGGCAGGGGAATATTAGCTTCGGGGCGCACTAGCTCCGCTGGACCTACTCTGGCAACGGTGACAATGCTCTGTTTCTGTGGATCAAAAACATTGAGTTCAATGCTTTCAAGGGGTAGGTATTGTTGAAAAAAATCGAGGCAGCGCGTTAAAACTTCGTTTAAGTCGAGACTGCTGCAGATTTTTTTGGTTGCCTGTTGGAAAAATCCTGCGTCATTTAATGTCATCTGGCCTCCATTTACTATCGTATGTGATAGTTTTAGCATAAAACTACCGTATTTGAAACATTGAGATGCCGTATGTGGTAGTTTTGTGTTGCTGTGGCGGTAAGTGACTGAATTGATGCCTTTTTATTGTTGGCACGGATTTAGCTATGCAGCTAGCGATATCGAACCCGAAACTCAAGCTGGCGAGGTTGAAAATGGCGCACAACAGGTGGATTGAAATTATTAGTGTCAGACTATGCGACCCAGCTAATGGAGCGGCGGTGCGCAATATTCTCCAGCAAATTCATGCTAGCTCTGATGAGAATAGCGAGCAAGAACAGGTTGCGGAACTATTTCTTAACACTAAAAATCACACGGATTGGTCACTCTATCTGTACTGGCGCACCCAGGTTCAAGAACCGGCGAAAACCATGCTCGGCTTAAGTGTTGCCGAAGCATTTAATGCTCTGGGTTTGGTCAACCACAGTGTGTGGACTAAATCTGGATAACCCGCAAAAATTGATAGCTTGCAACAGATATCACCTATAGTCCCCTAAGCTCAAAAAGAGAGATTTGCTATGAACAAACTAACAAGCCTGTTTTTTTTCATGTTACTGCTGTTAATCGTGGTTGGTGGCAGCATCAGCTGCGCCGTCGCAGAGCAGTTGTCAACTTCACACCTGCAAGTTCGTTCCACACCCTTTAATCAGAGCTACCCCGGCATGATCTTTGCCAGCCAACAGACTCAGCTAGCGTTTCGGATTGGTGGTCCACTGATAAATGTGGCAGTTAAACCGGGGGATGTGGTGAAAAAGGGGCAGGTGCTGATGCAGATCGACCCCCGTGATTTTGAGGATAACATTCGCGTGCTCGAAGCGCAGCTGGCTGGCGCAAAATCGCAACAGGATCGCGCTAAACGTGATTTTGATCGTGCGCAGACTCTGTTTGAGCAACATGTAAATGCTACGGCGGATTTTGACCGCGCCAAGAGCACTTTTGATAGCGCCTTTGCTGGCGTGGAAAGCATTAAGGCGCAGTTGCAAATGGCTCGCCATCAACTAAAGGATACCTCGTTGCTCGCACCCTACGCTGGCGTTGTGACACTGCAGAGTGCAGAAAATTATGAGATGGTGAGTGCGGGGCAGGTGGTGCTGGCCATGCAAGATATTTCGACATTAGAAGTTGAGATTAAAATCCCCGAAAATGAGATAGCCAGGCGGCCCCTTAAAAAGGGGAGTGAGGTCTCCATCGAACTATCGGCGCTGCCGCAGCGCACCTTTATCGCCAAGCTAGTGGAGTGGAATACTGCTGCTGATCCCGTTACCCGCACCTATGCTCTGCGTTTTGCCTTTGTAGCGCCAAGCGATGTGCATATTTTGCCGGGTATGACCGCTGAGGTGACTATTCTCAATAAGGATCCGCGGGTTTCGGCGTTTTATCTTCCTGAGCAGACAGATTCAGCTGCTAGTGCCGCGCTGTAACGGGGAGAGCGAATAATGAAATCACAACTTTTTGCGTTACGCAAACGCACCCTGATGATCGTGTTTACCATTTTGTTGGTGGCCGCTGGGGTGATCGCCTATGAGAAGCTCGGTCGTTTAGAGAATCCGACCTTTACCATCAAAACCGCCGTGGTGGCTACGGCATATCCTGGGGCCAGCCCTGCCGAGGTGGAAGAGGAGGTTACCGATGTAATCGAGGAGGCCATACAGGAGATGGGGCAGGTCGAAGAGATCTACTCCACCTCGCAGGAGGGCTACTCCTTCGTCTATGTCGATATGAAAAAGACCTTCAAGTCGTACGAGCTACCGCAAATTTGGGATGAGTTGCGGCGTAAGGTCAGCGATGTGCAGGGTGAACTGCCTCCCGGAGCGGGGCCGTCAGTGGTCAATGATGATTTCGGTGATGTCTATGGTGTCTACTTTGCGCTGACCGGTGATGGTTTGACCAATGCACAGCTGAAGGTGTACGCCGACAGCCTGAAGAAAGAGCTGCTGCTGTGCGATGATGTGGCTAAAATTGATATGTGGGGTGTGCGGCAAGAGGCGATTTATGTCGAATTCAAACGCTCGCAATTGGTGCAGTTGGGACTGACCCCGCAGCAGATCATGAATACTCTGCAGGCGCAGAATCAGGTGCAACTAAGCGGCAAGGTCAAGGTGGGCGATAACTATCTGCGCATCACCCCTAGTGGTAGCCTCAGTAGCGAAGAGCAGATCGCCGACCTGTTGATCGGTAGTACTCACGGCATGGTACGCTTGAGTGATGTGGCAACTATCTACCGTGACTATATTGATCCGCCGCGCAATATTTTGCGCTACAACGGAAAAGAGGGGATTGGCCTAGGTATTTCGACGCTGGACGGTGGCAACGTTATCACCATGGGCGATTCGATTCAGGCCAAGTTGCTGGAGCTAGCGCCCAACAAACCAGAGCAGGTTGAACTAAATACCATCTATTATCAGAGCAAAGTGGTCAATGAGTCAGTTGACACCTTTATCGTCAATCTGATCGAAGCGGTCGCCATTGTCATTGTGCTCTTGATGCTGTTTATGGGCTGGCGCACCGGCATGTTGATTGGCGCCGTGCTGCTATTGACCATCTTGGCTACCTTTGCCGGTATGGCTATTATGGGGATAGATCTACAGAAGATTTCCCTGGGGGCGCTTATTTTGGCCTTGGGGATGCTGGTGGATAACGCCATCGTTGTTGCCGATGGCACCCTGGTTAATATGGAGCGCGGCGATGATGCGGAAACCGCAGCGGAAAAGACTGTCCGCGCGACGACCTGGCCGCTGCTCGGCGCGACTATTGTGGCTGTTCTCGCCTTTACCGCCATCGGTTTTGCCCCCGGCAATGTTGGCGAATTCTGTCGTTCGTTGTTTGATGTTATGGCTCTGTCGCTGTCCCTTAGTTGGGTTTTGGCGATCAGCGTTACCCCGCTGTTCTGTGTGTGGTTTCTCAAAACTGTCGATAATGATAAGGGGCATTCACACAATCGGGGGATGAACAAGTTTTATCGCCTTTTCCTGCATCAGGCGATTCATTATCGCTGGATCGTGATGCTGGTCACCACTGTGGCTTTGGGGGCAGCACTGTTCGGTTTCGGACTTATTCCTAAATCATTCTTCCCCGATTCGACGCAGCGCTACTTCTATGTCAACTACTGGAATCCACAGGGGAGCCATATCGATAAAACCGCCGCTGATATTGCCCAAATCGACAGCTATGTCAGCTCGTTAGATGGGGTGATCAATACTGCATCCTTTATTGGGGAAGGGGGAATGCGTTTTATTATCAGCTACGATTATCAGACGCCAAACAGCGCCTACGGTCAGATTTTGGTCGAAGTTGATGACTATCACCGCATCGATAAATTACGGGCTCAGGTTGAGAAATATATGGCAGAGAATTTCCCGCAGGCCGAACCCTATGCGCAGAAAATTCAAAATGGGCCATCGATAACCTATAAGCTGGAGACCAGATTCCGTGGCCCAGATATTGCGGTACTGAAAGATCTGGCTGCCCAAGCGGAGCAGATTTACCTTGCGTCGGGCAATGCTCGTGACCTGCGCACCGATTGGCGCCAACCTGTCGATGTGCTGCGTCCTCAGTTTGCTCAGACTCAAGCGCGCTACGCTGGGATCACGCGCAGCGATGTGGCGAATGCTCTACAGTGGAATTTTAACGGTATCACCGCCGGACTCTACCGTGAGCACGACAAGTTGATTCCAATTCAGTTTCGTGCTCCGGAAAAGGAGCGCGCTAGTCTCGAAAATCTGGCTAATGTGCAAATCTGGAGTTCACTACAAAACAGCTTTGTCCCGTTACGTCAAGTTTCCACCGGTATTTTGGCCGTCAGTGAAGATGCGTTGATCAAACGCCGTGATCGGCAACGTACAATCACCGTACAGGCGAATCCGCAAGTTGGTCTACCCACCGAACTGCAGGCGAAAATAAATGACCAGATCGAAGCGATTAAGTTGCCTATCGGTTATTCAATGGAGTGGGGTGGCGAGTACGAAAACTCGGCTGAGAGTCAGGAGCCGTTGGCCAAAGTTTTCCCTCTGTGTATCCTCGGCATGTTCCTCGTCGTGGTGTGGCTGTTCGATTCATTCCGCCGACCACTGATTATCTTTATGACGGTGCCGCTGTCGTTGATCGGGGTTACTCTCGGCCTGCTGTTGACCGGATTGCCCTTCGGTTTCATGTCCATTCTCGGCTTTTTGGGCCTGTCGGGAATGTTGATTAAGAACGCAATTGTGCTAATCGATCAGATTGAGCAAGATCTCGCCGCCGGTGTTGAACCGTACAAGGCGGTGCTCGACTCTTCGGTGAGCAGGATGCGCCCAGTGTTGATGGCGTCGGGGACGACTATTCTGGGCATGGCACCGCTAGTTTTTGATGCATTTTATGCGGGGATGGCGGCGACGATCATGAGTGGTTTGTTTGCCGCGACCTTCCTGACATTGATTATCGTTCCGGTCGCATACACCAAAGTTTACAAAATCAAGGCGGATAAAAGTTATGTATAAATACGCAAAGAGAGCCTCCCTGTCCCTAATGTTACTGGCAAGCGCGCTGTTGCTGCCGACGGTGGCGTGTGCACAAGCGCCGCTGTTAGCACAACTGCACATGGAAATTCCCCATGGCAGCTTAACCCTGAAAAAGGCGCAGCAGATGGCGCTGGAGGCGGCACCAAGTGTTAAGCAGGCCGCAGCACGTATCGAGGCGGCACAAGCTGTGGTCGATCAGGCTCGTTCAGCACTTAAGCCGACCATTGGTGTCACTTTGAGCAAACGCTATCAGAACAGCACCTTCCAGCCCGATTGGGAGCCTGAACTGCGGATGAATGACTCCTTTAATCAATTTAGCGCTGGGGTCAGCGCAAACTTGCTGCTGTTTGATGGCTTCTCCAGTCAGGCGCGCATTCTGGCCGCTAAATATCAGGTTGATGCTTCGCAGCAGACTCTAGCTGAAACACAGCGTCTCTTAGCCGCAGCGGTGGCAAGTGCCTTCTATCAAGCGCAACTAGCGGTGGAGAGCATGTTGATCGCTCAGCAAAATCAAGTTTTTAACCGCACTCTAGAAGATGAAGCGGATCGGCGCTGGCGGGCGGGCACCATTCCCGAGGCGGAAAAGCTCAACTTCTCCGTCAAGGCTCTGCAGGCGGAGAGCGACTATCTTACTGCGGAACAGAGTTTTAAGCTCGTTACTGCGGTGCTCGCTGAGCTTCTTGCCATCGAGGATGCGCACCTGCCAGCCGCGTTGTATCCAGTACGCTGCAGTGCAGATGTGCTCGGTTACGCAATTGCCGATTACCGCACTGAGTTTGCCTACGCGCTGGAGCGGCGACCCGATCTGCAAGAGATTCAGGCGTCGATTGCTGCTCTTAAGCAGAGTAAAAAAGCCTATCAGGGTAACTATTTCCCTCAGCTAACCCTCAATGGCGGTGTCGATTACACTAAACTGGAGGATTTGAGCAGTGTCGATCAAGAGGAACACGATGCTTATGTTGGTCTTAATTTAACCTGGGATGCTTATCAGGGTGGCAAGCGTGCGGCACAAGTTCGCGAAGCGGAGCAGAATATTCGTGCCTTGCAGCAAGGCTATCAACAACAAGTATTGGCTGTGCAATCGGCTATTCGTCAGGCTATAGCTAGCGCCGAGGCTACACGAGCAAGGTATCAACGCCAACAGCAGTCGCTGGTTTTAACCGAGAAAATTCGTCAACATGTCGAAATAGCCTACCGCGCCGGGGTGGCAAATTTAACGCGTCTCAACGAGGCGCAAACTGATTTAGTCCGTGCAGCTGGAGCTGAGGCCGCTAGCCGCATCAACTATTTGTTGGCACTCCAGCAGCTAGAGGCGGCTAGTGGGAGAATTTTAGAGGATTAATGCTATTGGGGGCATTGATAAATTGGCTGCTGGCTGAAGAGCTATATTGCGCTCGGTGGCAACAATTTATCTCCCAACCCTTGATCTCTGGTGGCGGATCATTTATAACACTGTCGCGCCCAATTCCGGGAGAATCAGGAGAGTGCCTGCTATGTTGGTTGTTTTTTCCGCACCCTTGTGTGCGCTGTTTTTCTATTTAGCTTTTAAATTGTATCGCACTAAAAATTACCAAGCCTGCTTAGTGATAGGGGGCTTGGCCGTACTCTTTTTAGTACTGACTCTGGGTTGTGTTGGTATTGGTTATCTGTGGGCAACCTATCCTGGAGAGATAAGTCTATAAATTGCCTCCCCTAAAACAGGGGAGGAGTTTAAACCGCAAATTGCCGATCTAACTAATCCTCACTCAGCCATTGCCGTGCTTCAGCAAGCTCGCCGTTAGCAAAAACGCGTACTTTTCCGGGCATGACAAAGCCGAAGACCTTTACCGCTGTTTTTATCCACTCCAGATCGCTCACCACGGCAATTTTTTCCCAGGCAGTAAGATGCTGTAATCCGAGCTTTGTATCGTCCCACATGGCTTGCATATCAAAACCGCTGAACTGTTCTCCCAAGCAATAGAGCAGACGAACTTTTTTCTGCCGCGTAAGCAGCGCTTCCACCGCTGGTATCAGTACGTTCTCATAGTCGCTACCGGTGACTTTGCCTATAGCGCTAAAGCCGAGAACATTTGCGGGTAGATCCTGAATGCGCTCTATCATGAATGCCCCCTCCTCGAAGATAACCTGTGCGACTGCATGCCGCTAGCTGCTCCATTTTTCTATCTAGCTCAACTGCTAATCGCTGCCGAAAAAAACTTCTCTAGATAGGTCTACACCATTTAAGCCTGAATGCAACTATTTGGCCGTTTGCTATCTATGGGATATCTTCTGCCTCTTGTGCCGTAACCACACGATTGCGGCCTGCATTCTTAGCTAAGTAGAGTGCATCATCCGCCCGTGATATGGCCTGATCAATGTTTTCGTCGCGGCCACGATGGCTGATGCCGATACTTACGCTGACATGCAGTGTTGTGCCATCTGGTAGCTCTATCCTCATCTTCTCGATAGCTTTGCGTAGGCGCTCAGCGGTATCGTAAATGCCGATGGGAGCGGTGTCGGGCAGAGCTATTAAAAATTCTTCACCACCGAAGCGACAGATGATGTCGTAATCGCGTAACGCTTCGAGCATGCTATTGGCCAGAGCTTTTAATACTGTATCGCCAACTGAATGGCCGTGCTCGTCGTTAACCTGCTTAAAGTGGTCAATATCTAGCAAGAGGATGCCGATTATGGCGTTGCTCCGGTCGGAGCGAGCACAGGCACGCTCTAAGCGATTGTACGCTTCACGGCGGTTGATCAAGCCGGTCAAAAAATCGTGGCTGGCCATGCGGATTAGTCTATTTTCCGCTTGGCGAATATCGTAGATAAATATGCGGGAGATATACACAATAATGGCGAATATCAACAGCACAGTGCCCAACGCTGAAGCTATTAGCGCAATGTGGTTGTGTTTCATCTCGGCAATTATTCTCGTTGCCGGAATGTTAATGCTAATGCCGCCGCGTATATCACCCAGCCTATAGCCTTGCCCAGCGTGGCAGCGTAGACAGGCGGCAGTAGTCTTAAGCGCAGCCATGTAGCGGAAGGTAAAATCAGCGCCGTGCTGGCTATAGATGAAATACTCTTCCTCCCCTTGGGCAAACTTTTCCAGCGCCTCACGTTCAAAGCTATCTGGTTTGTTGTCGGGATTTAACGGATTAAGACTGGTGATGTGAAAGGTGAACAGACCGTCTTGCTTGGCAAGAGCCGAGATCTCCCGCGTCACCAAAGCTGGATTTTTCAGAATGTAATCTTCGCCATCCTGATCGGTAATGCACACTTTAAAATTTGGCACCTGCAGCAAGTAGGGGTTGGGGGTCATTTCCGCAGTGCGTTTGACATATACTCCACCGTGTTGGGCGATCCACTGGCGAGTGAGCACCACCTCCTGAAAAAAAGCCTTGCCCTGATGTTGCATCTGCTCCTTGATCAACGAGTTAGCTTTGTAGTTGAAACCGAGAAAAACGGACAGGATGATTACGCAGATAATTAGAAAGATACTGGTAAGATATTTTTTAACAAAATTGGTACTGGAAAAAGTTGGAACCATCATTACGTCCTTATGACGGAGAGTGCTCGTGGTATTGCTACGCTGAGCTCATTAAGTTATGCATCGCTCATTATAGCACCGTTCGCGGTAGTTGATGGTATTTTCTTTGTTGTGCGGCGACGTGCAGCTGCCGATGTGGTGTTGGCAAACTGGCACAGCTGCGCTGAAGCTATTGGGCTGGTTGCAGACGAGCTGCCGGAACTAGTTTGGGTAGATTGTGTGATGTAATACTCTTTGCAGTTAAAATTGCTCCTAGGGGGGTAGGGGCAGGGTGATAGTTATTTGCAGGCCATGGCCGCTTTTTGCTGTTGTCAGGGCTATCTTGCCGTGGTGGCGGGTTACCACCTCCTGCACTATCGCTAAGCCCAATCCGCTGCCGTTGGTGTTGGTTCCTGGTCGCCGATAAAAGCGGTCAAATACCTTTTTACGCTCTGCCGCAGGAATTCCTGGACCGTTATCGACAACTTCAAGTTGCACCGCCCAGCCTAGATGACGAACGGCAACGTCAACTTGACCACCGGGAGGAGTGTAGCGCAGAGCGTTGTCGATGAGATTGCTAAGCATGACGCGTAAGCTTTCGGCATCAGCATTAATTGCAATAGGTTGATCTTCGGAAACTCCGAGATCAATTTGCCGTGCCATAGCTGCTTGCGCCTGTTCACTAACTACCGATTTGATCAGTGCGCTGAGGTCAGTGCTGGCAAATGGGCGCTGCAAATCTTCTGGTTCCAGTCGTGCTAGGGTTAGCAGTTGCTGAACCAGATGGGTTGCTCGAGCAGTGCCAGCGCGGATCTGGAGCAGTGCTTGCTGGCGTTCGTCCGCATCGCTGACCTTTTGCAGCAGCTGTGTCTGCAGCTGCACCGCTGCCAACGGCGTGCGCAACTCGTGGGCAGCATCTGCGACAAATTTGCGCTGACTGTGTAAGGCCGTATCGAGGCGCGTCAATAGATCGTTTAAAACCAGCACCAGCGGTATAACCTCGTCGGGTAAACCTTTACTGGATAGTGGTTCCAATGAATAAGGGCGTATTTTTTCTAGTGCCTTGGTAAGCGTATTTAATGGGCTAAGCCCATAATTTACGCTGATTCTGACCAGAATGCCGAGAATGAAGATCAGGGTGACAATTGGTACTATAGCGCGCAGTGCTACGCTAGTACTCACTTCCAACCGATCGGAGAATGGTTGGCTGGCCTGAACCAGCTTGTCGCCACGGCGTAGAACGAAGCTGCGCCACAGCATGGCATCGTGAAAATGGTTACTGAAACCCTCAGGGGCTAGCGCCGGGGTTCCCTCCGAACGGTTGCGATGTAGCAGCATGGTGCCATCATCTTGCCAGATCTGAATAACAAAATCATCGTCATCGTTCTGAACCTCGGTGAGGGGTAATTGCTCGGTGGGAACAAAATTACCATGGGTGGGAATGCTATAGGCTAGTTGGCGCAAGCGATCATCAAACAGATCTTCGATCTCTCCGCGGACATAAAAAAAGGTGATAGTGCCGCTGAGAACAACTGCTAGGAGTTGGCCTATTAGCAGCCAGCGCATTAACCTTTTACGGATAGAGTTCATTCTATGTTCCCCAGCATGTAGCCGACACCACGTACAGTGCGGACAGCTTCTGTCGCCAGTTTTTTGCGCAGGTGATGAATATGGACTTCAATGGTGTTACTTTCGACCTCCTCGCCCCAACCGTACAGGCGCTCTTCCAGTTGTGCCCGTGATAGAACCGCACCCGGGCGTTCAATTAAGGCCTCTAGCAGGGAGAACTCTTTAGCGGAGAGGATGACCGCGTTATCTTGCCAAAAACATTGGCGTGAAGCTGGGTCGAGTCGCAACTTGCCATAGTTCAACAGTGGTTCGGCGCGCCCTAGTTTGCGTCTTTGCACTGCGCGGATGCGCGCGCATAGCTCATCGAGGTCAAAGGGTTTAATCAGATAATCATCAGCTCCGGCATCCAAACCGGCGATGCGCTCAGCTACTGCATCACGTGCAGTGAGGATGATAACGGACATTGAGTTGCCTTGTCGGCGTAAATCGCGCAGAATCTCCAACCCTGGCCGATCGGGCAGACCGAGATCCAAGAGCAGAACCTCGTAAGGTTCAACTTCAAGCGCCACGCTTGCTTCTGCACCATCCTGAACCCAGTCAACCACAAAACCGTCTTGCACTAGCCCCTTCTGCACGGCAATACCGATCATCTCATCATCTTCAACTAATAGAACCTTCATCTTGGTTGACCTATCGATAGGGTGTAGTGATTGGGATGTTAGCACAATATGTGGGCTAATTTTTCCATTGTCTTCTCTCTTCATCATTTCAGGCTACTGGTCAAATCTTAAGGGAACCTGAAGGAAAATCTTAGTTCAGTTTTCGTGGTTTAAGGAACCCTTAAGGATTGCGTTTTAGCTTAAGCAACATAAGCCCAGTGTGTAAGCTCAGCGATGTCCAAAGGATCTGCTAAATGAAAAATTCACGTTTTCAACTAATCTACTATATGTACCTGGTTTCGATATGTTTTTTCTTTCTTACTCGGTTGGGTTTGCTGCTGATCAGCTGGCCAAATGTGCAAGCTTCTCCCAGCGAACTGCTGAAAATCTTTGCCACGGGTTTTCTGTTTGATAGTGGTTTTTTTGCCTATGCACTGATTCTACCGACACTGTATCTGTGGCTGTTGCCGCAGAAAATTTGGCTGACAAAATTGCAGCGTATAGGGGGCGAGGTGCTAGTAGTTGCTCTTCTCTATGCGAGTAGTTTTATTGTTGTAGCGGAGTATCTGTTTTGGGATGAGTTTAGTGTGCGCTTTAATTTTATCTCGATAGATTATCTGATCTACCGCCGTGAAGTCACCGATAACATTTTGGAGTCGTACCCAGTTATTCCCCTCTTCGGTGGGATGCTGATTGTGGCGTTGCTGATATTTTACTATTTACATCCACTGATCTGCCGGGCTTTTCGAGCGCAGGAAACCTTTGCCCAGCGCAGCTTAATTGCGATCATCTTGTTGTGTTTGCCAGTAGCCAGCTACTTTCTCCTCGATCAACCACTGCGTCAGATTTCAGAGAATGTTTACCAGAAAGAGTTAGCCAGTAACGGCCCGTACCAGTTTGTGGCGGCGTTTCGCAATAACGAACTCAACTACCCTCAGTTTTATGCCACTCTGCCCGCTCAAGAGGCTTCAGATTTGTTGCGCCATGACCTTGCTGAGCCCAATAGCTCCTATATGAGTAACGATCTATTCGATATTAAGCGTCAGATAGTTAATCCCGCTCCAGAGCAACCGCTCAATATCGTGATGATTACGGTCGAAAGTTTAAGCTCAGATTATCTCAGCTATTTCGGTAATCAAGAGGATTTGACCCCTAATCTGGATTATCTGGTCGAGCACAGTCTGTTTTTTTCGAATTTTTATGCGACCGGCACGCGCACTACCCGTGGGCTAGAGGCGGTTACCCTCTCCATTCCTCCTACTCCTGGTCGCTCTATTGTAAAACGTATCGGACGTGAAACTAATCAGTGGTCGCTGGGCAATGTGCTGGATGCCAAGGGCTATCAATCCTATTTTCTGTATGGGGGGCGCAGCTATTTTGAAAATATGAATGCCTTTTTTGCGGGCAATGGCTATCTCATTGTTGATCAAACCAGCGTGCCCAGTGACGAGATCAGCTACGACAACGCTTGGGGAATGTGTGATGAGGATCTCTATGCTCAGGCGGTAAAGATGGGTGATCGCTCCCAGGCACAGCAGCAACCATTTTTTATGCATATCATGACCACCTCTAACCATCGGCCATACACCTATCCGGCAGGTAAAATTGATATCCCCTCTGGCAGTGGGCGCTCAGGGGCAGTAAAATATACCGATTATGCGATTGGTGAATTTATGCGCATGGCCAAAACTAAGCCGTGGTTTAAGGATACCCTATTTGTCATTTTGGCTGACCACCAGGCGGGCAGCGCTGGCAAATGTGATCTGCCGATAGAGCGCTATCATATCCCTTTGATTATCTATGCCCCAGAGCATATTGCGTCGCGCCAAGTGAACACTCTGGGTAGTCAAATTGATATTCCGCCAACTGTGCTGGGGTTGTTGAATATGAGCTATGAGTCCTGCTTTTTTGGTAAAGATCTTATGCGCCTGCCTAGCTCTGGTGGACGAGCTTTTATCGCTAACTACCAAAATCTGGGTCTGTTTGATGGTGAGCAGATGGCCATTTTGGAGCCGCGTAAAATTATCAAGAAGCAGTCAGGGTTGTTAGTGAACAGAGTGCAGGAGAGCCACTCTCTGGTGGAAGATCCACTGGTTAAACTGGGTATAAGTTATTATCAGGGCGCGGCGCATATTTTTGCTGAGCGGATGAATGCGTGGCGCAACGAGCCCTAGCCTTGATGGCGTTAGTGGCTATGGCCACAATTTTTCCATCAACCACCCCTGAAGCACTGCGGCAATGAGGATATAGATGGTCAAAATTGCGGTAAATCCCCAGCCGAAGTAGTCGATCATCAATGGCAGCAGGGGTAACTTAATGGCGCGGGAGTAGAAGAAGGCGACGAGTAGCGCATCGCGCACTCCATGTTGGCGCAGATCTTCGATCATCGGATACCAGATATACATGGGGCCGTGGCTGATTACTCCAGCGCACAGGGCAATTGCCCAACCGCGGCCACCACTGTTTTTGCCGAGATGCTTAACCATTATGTGTGGCGGTAACAGGCTGTTGATGATAGCACTAAAGGTGATAACGACGGCGATGATTGGCACCACATTGCGGAAGATAGCACCACTGGTCTGCGCTGCAGTTAAGGCTATATGTGGAGCGTATAGGTAGGTAAATAGGTAGGTAGCGGCGATAACGGCGAAAAATTTCCGGCCGCGCCAGTGAAAGTGCTTTTTACTCATAGCAGCAGCCCGACAGTTATGGTGGTGAGTACGGCGACCGCCATGGTGAAGAAGAAGGCGAGCAGATTGCGCTGCAGGGTGAAGCGACTTCCTAGAGCCTCTATCTCTATGGGCAGTTGGGTAAAGCCGAGGGTGACCCAGGCCAACATGAAGGCGCTGACTGCATACATGGAGACCCCTTGAGCGAGAAGTTCGCCGCCGAGGAGGTAGCTGATTACCGGAGTTCCCAGTGCGGCGGCGCCGCTCAGGGTGCCGATAAGAGTGTCAATAAAAGCATTGCCCTGAAAAATTGAGGCCAGCATACGCGGGGTGACTATAGTTTGAAACAGTCCTACCAGCGCTATGATGCCCAAGAGCATAGGGAGCATGGCCGCAAAGGAGATGGCGCTACGCTTTAACTCTGGCACGAACCCGCGGGGGCGCGAGTCGGGTTGATGTTTTGGGGCACCATCTGCCATAAGTTTATATCCTCTGTCGGGGCGTATGGGTTAATAGATTATTATAGATGCGCCGCGCAAAAGCAACTTTGATGTTGCATGATCAGTATTCCATCTACTTTATAAGGCAAAATTTACCCGATTTTTGCTGGAATAACTCTAAGATTTCGGGGAGTTAACATCTTTATGACTTGACCACCCTAATGAGCTGTGCTAGCTTAATTTGATCGTTCATTTGTTAGTATTAATACTAATAGGTAGATACAGGGAGGGATTGTGGCCGAGTTTATTGAATGGACAGATAATATTAGTGTCGGTATCCAAGAGATTGATGAGCAGCATAAACAGTTGGTTCGTCTGATCAACCATCTCTACGATGCCATGGTTTTAGGTGAAGATAAGCTGAATGTTGCCAAAGAGGTACTGTCTGAACTGGAAAAATATACGGTCATCCACTTTGCGGTAGAGGAGTGCCTGTTCCGTATTTTCGAATATCCCGATTACGCGCCTCACTGCGAGCTGCACAAGGATTTATGCAACCAGGTCAGTGAGATCAATCTTAAGGTGCAGAGCGGCGAGCGTTTGATCACGCCAGAACTGCTGTTTTTTCTGCGCAAATGGATTACCAACCACATTATGGTCGAAGATAAAAAGTATGGGCCATTTTTGTTGAAAAAAGGGATGAAAAAAAGTTGGAGCAATAGCTTTAGCTTGAGCAAAATTTGGAAAAGAGGCTAGTGCTGTTTAGGATAAAGATTGGTGGCAGCACAAGTTTCGGCGCTGCCACCAGTTAGTTAAGCTAGCTCAATATACTCGGCCATGTCGGCTATTAGCAGTTGGTCAAGCTCCTCTTGCTCAGCTGCCAGAGTTTGGGCAAAGATAATACCAAACACCGGATACTGGAAAAAGTTGACTTTGCGCAGTTCAATAGGGTTGTCCAGCTCCTCGATAATTCTAACATAGTCAAAGGATTTAACCTGCTCGGCGCGGATATGTGCGGGTAGTTCCAAAATAATGAAGCTGGTCAGGCGATCGCCGGTTATAGCTTCAATCTGCTCCCAGTCGGGGCGCAAATTCTCAAAATAATATTGATAGGGGTTGAAGCCGTAGGCGTGATAGGCAATGTCTGAGGTGCACCAACCGGCAAAGCGCATCGGGTTGAGCTCAATGGGGATAACCGCGCCAGCGCTGGTGATGCGTACCTCAAGGTGAACCGGAAAGTTGCGCAAATCGGCAGCGGTGCCGATGGTGGTCAACAGCGCGCTCAATGGTTCCTGCAGGCGCAACACCATATCCGCTGCAGTGGTATAGATGCGGTCGCCGACGTCATCGCCGCTTGTAAAGCGGTGATGTAGGACATTGAGGATAACTGGTGCGCCCTGTTCATCGTAGTAGGCATCCAGCGCGTACTCTTCCCCCGCGATACATTGCTCCACAATAAAGCGCGTGCCGTCGAGCACCTGCTGTGGATACTGTTTGTGAAATTCGTTAACCTCTTGTTGAATTTGCTCGACCACAGCTTGCCATTGGTGCTGATCGTTGACGCGGTGTACCGCCATGCTGAAGAAGCCGATGGCGGGCTTAACCACTACTGGCCATGGCCACTGACTGGTATCGACTGTGGCTAGGGCTGCGGTCTCGACTGCAGTATAAAAAAAGTCGGGAAAGTGCTCAGCAAGCAGATTACGAAAGGCGTATTTATCTTTGAAGAGCTGAATCTTGCCTGGTAAATCACTGCTGGACAGATTGGTCATAATCCAGTCGATAGCATTTTCCGAGTTGCATAACAGGCGCGGGTGCTCAGTGCTGAGCAGGCTGGCAATCGCCTCTGTCTCGGCAATGGTTGGCACTTCATCCGCTACCGGCAGGGTCTTAAATGCTGGTGTAGCAATGGCGGGAATGTTGTAGCGCACTAGACTCTGTTGTAAAAATGACGAAACATAGGGACGGTCAAGTAAGATCATGGCCTCGGCTTTCTTTAATAAGTTGGTCGGATTGATGCTCTGGATATCTGGCGCTGCTGCGCGCAGTTAGCCCAGCTCATTGAGCAAGTTGTAGTACTCCTGCAGATTGTGCAGTGATTGTAAGGTTATCTCATATAGTAGCCAACTAAGGAGTAGAATCACCAGCGTAGATATAATTTTCCAAGTGCGCGTCATGCTGGGGTGCCACCAGATCATTGGCAACGCAAGTGGCCCGATACAGCCCAGAGCAATAACGATGGCAGAGGTGCGGAAATACCACGGCACAGGGTTGGCTGGCGGTGTAGCACGCTGGCTGCGCTGATCCAGAAATTCTCCGCAATGCTTGCATTTTATCGCTTCATCCTGAATCAGTTCGGCGCAGAAGGGACATTTTTTCATTAGCAGCTCTTTGTCTGATGTGGTGCGGTGTGCACCGGTGATGGTACCAGGATTGGTTACGTAGCCCAGCGCGAAAAGGCACTAACGCAGCATAGCGCAGCAGTTATTCGTCAGCATAGCGCTCTCTAATGGCGATAATTTGGTCGAGGTTGGCGAGAAACACCTCTACTAGCGCTGGTTCAAAATGGCGTCCAGACTCCTCTTTAATCAATGCAATTGCCTTATCTATGGACCAGGCTTGCTTATATGGACGCTCCGAGGTCAGGGCATCAAAGACATCACTAATTGCTGCAATGCGCGCGCCTATGGGAATTTCCTCGCCCCGTTTGCCGTTGGGATAACCTGATCCATCCCATTTTTCGTGGTGATTAAGCGCGGTTTCTCGTGCCAGAGTCATTAATTCCGAACTGTGCTTGCCAATGATCTGCGCCCCTATCTGCGGGTGGCGCTTCATCTCCTGCCATTCGCTATCATCCAGTTTGCCGGGTTTGAGGAGCACCGCATCACGGATGCCGATCTTGCCCACATCGTGCATGCTGCTGGCATAGAGGAGAAGCTCGGAAAAGTCATCGCCGAGACCGTGGTTTTGCGCGAGTATTTTACATACTTGGCTCATGCGGGTAACGTGAGCACCAGTCTCGTTGTCCCGAAACTCACCAGCCACCCCCAGACGCTGCACAATTTCTAATTGTGTTTGCCAGATCTCTTCGGTGCGCTTTTTTACCTCATTTTCCAGAGCGTCGCCACGCACCACTTGGCGGGTGTAGTAGCGCCGGGTATCCAGCATGTTTTTAATCCGCAGTAAAACTTCCCAGCTTTCAAAAGGTTTAGTTAATAAAATCTTTGGCTCCAGCTTCCAGAGCACTCTGGCGCGTTTCCGCATCGGTTTGAGCAGTCAAAACAATTACAGGCAGATAGTCATCCTGTATCTCATCTTTGAGCAGATTGAGAACTTCGATGCCCGATAGCCATGGCATGCGAATATCGAGGAGGATCAAGTCAAATTCATGCTGCTGTTGTAGGGAAATAACCTGACGCGGGTCGGTGGTGGAGTAGAGATTCTCGAACTCATCTTCGTCGAGAATAGCCTCGAGCAGGGCAACATTGGCAGCATTATCATCAACGATAAGAATTTTTGCCGCGTAGATAGAGTTCAAAGCTGTGGTCATGCGAAGATCTCCAACACATCATTTATGTGATATTTCAGGCGTTCGACGTCGATGGGCTTGGGTAAATAGGCACAGAAGCCCAACTGCGTAAGTTGCTCATCTTGATGGCTCAGGTTGTCGACGCTGATGGCGATAACCGGAATATTAGCTGTTTTAGGGTCAGCTTTCAACCTTTCCAGACATTGATAACCATCTATTCCCGGGAGGTTTATATCCAGTAAAATTAATTTGGGTTCCAGTTCTAGCGCCGCCACAAATCCGTCCTCTGCAGTAAAACAGGTGGCTAACCCTAGAGTCTCCTGCTCCTCAAAAACACTCTCCATAAATTTGAGACTCTCTGCATTGTCATCAATGTAGAGCACTATCTGGTCGGCATTGGGATGCACCACGCAGGTATAGGGCGCATTCTGTGGATCGGGTGCTGCGGTGGGCAGGGTAAACCAGAAGGTGCTGCCCACGCCTAGAGTACTCTCAAAGCCGACTTGACCACCCATCTTCTCCACCAGCTGCTTAGTGATGGTCATGCCGATACCTGTGCCCTCTATAGTATCTTGATTTTCGCTGAAGCGGGAGAAGGGGACAAACAGCTCCTCTTGCTTGTCGGCGGCGATACCGATGCCGGTGTCCGCGACAATAAACTTCAGTTGGCCTGGGTCTGTCGCATCAAGATCGACGCTGATAGTCCCGCCGATATGGTTATATTTAATCGCATTGGAGAGGAAATTTAGCAGCGCCTGTATGGTGCGCGTATAGTCAGCGTGGATCATGGGATAGCCACTAGCAGCGTACTTGGTGCTGATCTCAATCTCACTCTGGTGCGCTTGGGTGTAAATCAGCGATAGGCTGTCATCGCAGACACAGACTGGATTGATATCGTCAAGAGTTAGCGATAGTTTGCCGGCCTCAATACTGGAGAGATCAAGAACTTCGTTGATTAAGGTCAGCAGATGTTTACCCGCAGAGCTGATCTGCTGCACCATGTTCTGATGTTTCTCGTTCAACGGGTTCTTTTTACTCTTGAGCATTAGCTGTGAAAAACCGTTGATGGCGTTGAGAGGAGTGCGCAGCTCATGACTCATGCGCGATAAAAAAGCCGATTTCGCTGTATTGGCCTGTTCTGCCAAGCGGCGCGCCTTTTTCAATTCAGTGACATTCTCTTTTAAGGCCGCAAAGTGAGAAATTTTACCCTGCAGGTTTTTGATTGGCAGAACTATAGCGTTCTCTTCATAGATTGCGCCGTTTTTATCTATGTTGATAAATTCGCCCTGCCAAATCTTGCCGCTAGTGATGGTGCGCCACATCTCAGTGAATATGTGCGCAGGGGTGATGCCAGAGTTCAGAATGCGTGGATTTTTTCCCTTAACTTCAGCAAAGCTGTAGCCGGTTGCTGTTTCAAAATAGGGGTTAACGTATTCGATGTGTCCATGAGTGTCGGTAATTATCACGCTGCTCGGATTTTGTTCTACGACCAAGCTCAACTTCAGATTCTCCTCCTCCGCGCGTTTGCGTAAGGTAACATCGCGCGAGTTGAGGATGTACTGCTCCGCACCATTGTCAGCTGTGAACTCGCGGACAAAAGATTCCATAACATGAATCTGCTGATCCCGGTCAAGAACGCGGTATTCAAAGGGGGTGGAGCTGCCCCAGATCTCATGGAGTGTCTTTATATCTATCTGCTTGATGTCCTCTTGATGGAGCATGGAACGCACATCGGTACCGACCATCTCTGCGGCCTTGATACCTAATAGGCGTTCTGCGGCGGGGCTGGTGTACTGAATTATGCCGTGCACATCAACAATGGTGATCAGGTCGGAAACGTTTTCTATCAAGCGGCGGAAGTGACGCTCTTTACTGGCAAGATCTTGTTGTACTTGCTGGCGGATATGGTTCTGCTCTTCCAGGTCTTGGGTTCTCTCCTTAACCTTCTCTTCTAGGTTGTCATTGGCCTCTATTAGTTGTTGCTGGGCATTCTTGCGCTCTAGCACCTCTTGTTCGAGCTCCATAGTGCGCCGGGCAACAATTGTCTCCAAGTTCTCATTGGTATCTTGCAGAGCGTGTTGATAGCTGTTGAGTTCACGTAGGGTTTTGCGACTGCTGGCGAGGATTAACCCTCCGGTAAGTAAGAGGAAGATGATGCACGCCGTGATCGTCGCCAGTTCGACACGGTCATAGGTGTGCCTGAACTCTTGGGTGAGGTTGTTAACTCGTTGCGCTTCGTGTTGGCTGTTAAAGTATAGCCGGTTAGAATTTTCGAGCAGGTTACTCAAGAGCGGTTCCAGCTCTTTATAGTGCAGCTTGAAACTCTGCGCAGTGTCGGCGCTCAATGGGCTATTGTGCACTTTAGCTGCGGTAATTTTGTCTGCGGCCAAGGTGTTTAACTCGGCCACCTTTTCTGCCAATTCAGCGGTTTTAGCACGCAGTGCGCTGATCTCGGCATCAATGCGCTGAGGGTGATAGTTGATGTAGGTGAGGTTGCGCTGTACCGACTGCTCGTTGCCAAAATTTACCGGATAGCTATCGGTGCTCGTACCTCCTTGTTCAAGTACGTGCAGGTATTGTGTCCTGTTGTTACGCAGTGAGTTTATGGTGCGCATGATGAGGTGCAATTCACCCTCAGAGCTAATCTGGGCGAGATCATGTAGAGCAATATTGGTTTCGAGCAAGTTCTGCTGCAGAAGATGCGCAAGCTCAATTTTAATATGCTCATTGTGCAACAGGTCATCTAGGTGCACATTGCGCTCATCCAGCAGCGAGTGGCCATAATAGATACCCATTAGAGCGACAAGGCTCAGGCTCAGCAGCAGGATGATCTGGGCAATAATGTTTTTACTGGCTATGCGTAGCATCATTCAATTCTCTCGATAACCACAGGGGCACAAAATCTCTTGGCCTTGTGGGGCGCTCGCCATGCTAATCCACTATTTTGCCAAGTTAGGATTTATCTGCGGATAGTGGCTCTTCACGGCCAATTCCCCAACCTAACTCGCGCTTGCCGCGCTTATCTACTCTTCAAAGCTGATGGCGCCATGCGGGCAAGCAGGGATACACAGGCCATCGAAATCACACAGCTCTTGGTTGATATTGGCTATCCCATCCACCAGAGTAATGGCATTTTGTGGACATACCAGAATACATTCGCCGGAAGCGGTACATTTTTGTGCATCAACTAACATCTTCATGGGGGTTATCTCCTATATATGCATCTATATGCGCCAATAAATGGCACTGGCTGTAAATAGCTCAGGCAGTAACTTGTTATTGAGCCTTTTTTCAATGCAATTGAAATGTGCGGGTTAATTCTCTAACGCTAACAACTAGTGCTTAGCAAGATAGCAGATTTATTCTATAAATGCAGCACAGCATAATGGTGGCTAAACTCCTTCTATTTTGCTCTGTTCATTAAGATAACCTGTGCTAATATATGTTTTTTTTACGGGGAGGAGAGTTCATGTCACGCTGGTTGAGAAGATCGCTAATCACGCTGGTGGTTACTGTTGGGTTGCTGTTGTTGTCGATGTTGATTGTCCCCTGGCAGCTGAAAAAGCAGGGAGCGGCATGGATTGCGACCAACACCGCGCGCACTCTGAGCATAGAGAAGGTCTATTTCAACCCCTTTATCCTAAAATTGGAGATCTCTGGGCTCAAGCTTACTGAGCCTGATAGCACTGAAGCCTTTGTCTCCTGTTCACGGGTGCTAGTTTCCGCTAGCCTGCGTTCTATCATCGATCAAGCGCTGATTCTGCGGCGTATCGAGGTGGAGCACCCCTATGTCAAAATCGATCTGCTGGGGCAGAACTCCTTTAATTTTTCCGACTTTATGCAGCTGGGGGACGACAGCGCAGAGGTGCCAGCGGCAGAGCTAGAGGATGCCAAACCCTTTCTGTTTTCGTTTAATAATATTGTCATCACCTCAGGTGAGATCGATTTCAATGACCAGGCTTCACCCCAGAGTTCGCACCACGAGATTCGCCAGCTGCAGCTGAGCATTCCGGTGCTCGGTAATGTCGCCTATCAGGCTGGGGAATATGTGACGCCAGAGTTGTCGTTGTTGCTCAACGGGGCGGACATCCATGCCCAAGGGCAGTCGAAACCCTTTGATAACTCGTTGGCAACGCAATTGTTGCTGTCGTTACGCAATACTGATCTCGCTTTCTACGCGCAGCATGCTCCCGTGCCACTGCCGGTTGCAGTACAGAGCGCGGTTCTCGATGGTGATGTAAGCCTTAACTACTTAGTCAGCGGCGGCGAGCTGCCGCAACTGCTTATAAGTGGTGCTGTTGATCTTAGTGCTATTGCGGTAGATGAGCCCAGTGGTGCGCCTCTGTTGGCTATGGATAGCCTGAGGATTCAGCTAGATAAGGCCGATGTATTTCGTCGTGAGATTAATGTGACAGCTATCGAGCTGGATGCTCCGCAGTTGTGGGTGACGCGCGCTGGCGACGGTAAACTAAATCTACAGAGTCTCTTTGCTGCAGAGGAAGTAGCGCCAGCAGCCCCGGCTGAGGCTGCGCCCACCACTGCCGAGCTGCCGCTGCTGGTGGTCAATAGATTTAGCCTGCACCACGGGCAGATCCATTTTAGCGACGAGGCGCTGTCCACGCCGGTAACCGAGCATGTGGATCAACTGGAGCTGGTGGTGGACAACTTATCTACTCATCCAGATGCGCAGGCTGCTGTGCATCTGGATGTTCACACTGCTAATCAGGTGACGCTGGCGGTCGATGGCAGCCTCGGTGTCGTGCCAGCGCAGGCGCAGTTGCAGTGTGCCGTCACCGGGGTGAAGCTCGAGACATACTATCCCTATCTGGAGCAGATATTGACAGCGCCAATCGCGGGGCAGCTTGAACTCTCCACTCGGGTTAGTTACGTCGATGCTAATACTAGCCTGAGCGCGGCGGCACTGACCCTGCGCGAGCTTAGGGTGCCGTTTGCCGGTGAAGACCAGTTTACCCTGAGGGAACTTAAACTTGCTGACTGCGCTGCCGATGTGGCGCTGCAGCAGCTTCATCTGGGGCAGATTCATCTCAGCGGGGGCGATGTTAAGGTGACGCGGCTGGAGGATGGTACTTTTACTCCGCTGCAGTTGCTGCGTGATTCTGCTGCTGCGGCACCAGCGCCAAAGGTGGCCAGGGATGAGACCGCTTCTGCTCCATGGACGCTGGATGTGGCTAGCTTTGACCTAGATAAGTTTCGGGTGCAGTTGCGCGATCGTACCCAAGTGAAAAAACCGTTACTGGTGGTGCAAGATTTTGCTGTGCATGCCGAAGATCTAAGCTATCCGCAGGCGCGCACCAGCCCGTTTGAGCTGAGCGCCAAAGTGGGTAAAAAAGGGACAGTGCGCGTGGATGGTACGCTGGTACATACGCCGCTGCAACTTTCGGCCAACACTCGTATCGGTGCTTTCCCGTTGGCCGATTTCAACGACTTTATTCCAGAAAATTTACAGCTAAAGGTAAAGGATGGCCAGCTCTCTTCAAAGCTGAAGCTGCGCCTGAATCAGCACCAGGAGCAACTGCAGGCAAATTTCTCCGGCCAGCTAGGACTGAACCGTTTCAATCTGCACGCTACCAATGGCGGCGAGTTGATCAGTTGGGATAGTCTGGATGTAGCCGGAATTCAGGGTAGTCTAGCGCCGAACACGCCGTTTGCTCTGCATATCAAAGAGGTTGCTCTGAGCAACTATAAAACCAATATCGAGATTGCGGATAATGGCCAGATTAATCTTACCAGTGTGACCACACCACAAGAGGGTGCTGCTGCGCCAGTCGCGGCAGATGGCCAAGTTGCTGGCGCTGTTGAGCCGGCGCAATCCGCTGCGGCTCAGCCGGGCGGCGCGGGAGCTAAATCAGCTAGCGCACCAGCGGATATCCGCATCGATGCCGTCACTTTGCAAGGGGGCAGGGTCTCCTTCACCGACCGCCATCTACCCAGCACCTTTGCTACCACTATGTACGATTTAGGCGGGCGTATTACTGGGCTCTCCTCCAATGAGCAGATGCAGGCGGATGTCGATCTACGCGGGCAGCTGGAAAACCACTCGCCGCTGACTATCCGTGGGAAAATTAATCCGTTGACTGAGGATCTTTTTGCCGATTTAACCATCAGCTTTAAAGATATCGATCTGTCACCGCTGACCCCCTATTCGGGTAATTTTCTCGGTTATGCTATCGACAAAGGGAAGCTCTACCTCGATCTAATTTATCACATTGAGCATCAGGATATTCGCGCGGAGAACAGGGTGATGATAGATCAATTCACTTTTGGTGACACTATAGACAGTGCCGACGCCACCTCGCTGCCTGTTGCTTTGGCGATATCGCTGCTCAAAGATCGCAATGAGGAGATTCACCTCAATATTCCCATCTCCGGCAATCTCAATGATCCCGATTTCAGCCTCGCAGGGACAATTTTCACTGTGTTGCGTAATCTGGTGATGAAGGCGGCCACCTCGCCGTTTGCTCTGCTCACCTCCATGGTTGGCAGCGGTGCCGACGTCAGCAGTATCAGCTTTGCCCTCGGCCATGCCGATCTTAGCGCGGAGCAGGCTGAAAAATTGACCGGTCTGGCGGATATTTTAAGCAATCGCCCCTCGTTGACGCTGGATATCAGCGCTTTTGTCGATAAGGCTAATGATCCTGACGCCTATCGCCAGCTCCAACTCACGCGGATGCTGCAAGCGGTAAAATGGCGGGAACTCGATGATGAGCAACGCAGCACCACAACGCGGCAGAACTTGTCTATTGGTGCCGATGAGTATCCTAAGCTGTTGAAAAAGGTGTATAAGGAGGCAGAATTTCCGCGTCCACGCAATGTCCTTGGGCTGTTGAAATCGCTGCCACCAGCGGAGATGGAGAAGCTGTTATTGGCCAATGTTCGTGCTGGGGAGGAGGAGTTGGCTGCGCTGGCCAATGCGCGCGCTATGTCCGTGCGCGATGGGCTGATCGCTATTAACGCCGAGCTTAAACCACGGCTGTTTTTGATGACCAGCGATATCTATGCACCAGCACAGGAGGGTGTCGCAAGTCGGGTGGAGTTTGGCATTAGCGCTAAATAGTCACAGCAGTATAATTTTTAGTTCCACTTCCATACCCCGCCGCCGCAGCGCAAATTTACAGCGCTGCGGCGGCGTTTTTTTGTGCGCATTGCTGAGCTGTGGGCGAATTTTTCCTCGCGTCAGGCATAAGATGTGTTGTTGCTCGGGTTGTAATGCGCTATGTATATTTGTTCGTTGAAAATAGTTGCCAGTACAAAGGTGTACGGCAGAGAGCTGTGGCGGATGGCAAAAGCAAAGGTGTTGGTTTGCCATGACCATGGAAGAGTGTAGCAGCCGAAAAGGGACTATCTGTAATGTTACCAATTGAAAAGAACCAGACCGCCAGCTTTGATGTTGACCCGCAGCGGGGCTTTACGCCGCTGTGTCCGCACGAGCTGCCCGTTGCTGGAGGCGAGCAAATTGTCGCTGAACTGAACGCGCAGGCGCAAGTGGCGCAATTGCGCGTTGTCAGTAAAGATTGCCATCCGGCGCAGGCTCCATGGATTGCACAGTCGCCCACGGAGATTATGCAACCCGTAGCTGGCGATTACCCCAATTTAGATATTAAATGGCCAGCGCACTGCGTGGTTGGCAGTGTCGGCAATCAGTTGCTGCCGGGTCTGCCTGGTGAGACAGAGTACGATCTGGTTATCGAAAAGGGCTGCGACCCCGAGATGCATCCCTATGGAGCCTGTTATCACGATCTGGGCGAATCCATAAGTACCGGTGTTATCGAGTGGCTGCACGCACAGGGAGTGACAACAGTGGTGCTGGGCGGCTTGGCTACCGACTACTGTGTGAAAACTAGCGCACTGCAGTTGGTGCATGCCGGATTCCGCGTTATTGTTAACCTTGCCGCCTGCCGTGGTGTCGCCGTCGATAGTAGCGCTCAGGCTGTGGATGAATTGCACGCTGCTGGGGTAGAGAGCGTCACCAGTTGGCGTGAGTTGGTGCTCGCATGAGCGCCCCTAGAGTAGAACGCTGGCTGATTAACAGTCTGTTAGATACCGATCTGTATAAGATCACCATGCTGCAAGCCTTTTATCATGCCCCCGAATTTCGCTCGGTAAGTGTCGAGTGGAAATTTGCCTGTCGCAACCCCGCTGTGGCAAATTTCCCCATCATGATGGCGGATATTCAGCCGCAATTAGACCATCTGTGTACCCTCTCGTTTACCAGTGATGAGCTCGATTATCTGGATACATTCCCCTTTATCAGTCGCGATTTTATTGAATATTTACGCATCTTTCGGCTGGATATGCGCTTTGTCGAAATTATTCAACAGGGGCAGGATTTGGATATCCGTTTTCATGGCCCGCTGATTCATGTCACTCTCTTTGAGATCTACACCTTAGCGATCATTAGTGAGCTGCACACCGAATTGGAGTATGGGGGGATAGACCTGGTGCAAGCCCGTGCTCGTCTTGCCGATAAAATAGCTATGGTTAAGCGGCCAGAGCTGCTGGATGGTTTCCATTTTGCCGATTTTGGTACTCGGCGCCGCGCCAGCCAAGCGTGGCACGAAGAGGTGATTAGCACCCTTAGTGTCGAGCTGCCGACAATTTTTGCCGGCACCAGTAATCTCGATCTAGCGCGGCGCTACTCGTTAACCCCAGTCGGCACTATGGCGCATGAATGGTTTCAGGCGTGGCAGGCGGTTACCCGTCTGGTTGATGCGCAAAAAGCCGCGCTTGAAGGTTGGGTACGCGAGTTCCGTGGTCGTCTGGGTATCGCTCTTACCGATTGCTACTCTATGGATGCCTTTATGCGCGACTTTGCCGATCCCTATTTTGGCAAGTTGTACGATGGCCTGCGTCACGACAGCGGTTGCCCCGTCGTCTGGGGAGAAAAGGCGCTGGCCATGTATGAAAATATGGGGATTGATCCGCACAGTAAAGCCTTGGTGTTTAGTGATGGTTTGACTTTTTCGAAGATGATAGAGCTGTATAACCATTTTAATGCCCGCACTAAGGTCTCGTTTGGGATTGGTACCATGTTGACCAACGATGTGGGGCGTCCGCCGCTGAATATCGTCATTAAGATGGTGTCTGCCAACAACAGACCGGTGGCAAAAATATCTGATGAACCGGGCAAGAGTATCTGTGAAGATCTTGACTACCTGAAATATCTGGCCTCAGTTTATGCTATTGATTTAGGTGCTTAGGGCTTTACCCGCAGATTGAGATTCTTACCTTAAACGCAACAAAGCCGATTCGAAGGAGGCGTTCGAATCGGCTTTGTTTATATGTACTAGGAAGAAAGGAGGTTTATCAAGTCTCGCCTGCCACAACAAGCCTTGATGGTTGTTACTCTAGCAACTCACCTCAATGGTAACTAGCGTAGCACGCGTAAAAGATTGCACAATATAGCACATGCGCTGAATGTGCTTAAGCACAGCTAGGTTCTGCTTAGCTGGGACTGGGCGGCTCATATTTATAACCGACCCCGTAGATGGCTTGGATGAGCTCTAGCGTACAACCGGTGGCGGCAAACTTTTTGCGCAGGTTTTTTATGTGGCTGTCAATAGTACGGTCACAGACGATGCGTTGATCGGTGTAGAGCCGATCCATCAACTGATTACGGGAAAAAATTCGCCCCGGATTACGCGCTAAAATAGTTAGCAGTTGATACTCTACTGCGGTTAGGTCGAGCAACTGGCCCTGCAGGGTGGCTTGGTAGCGGTCGTCATCGAGGCTGAGTAGCGGTTTGCCTTGGTGGATGGCTGGAGCGCTGCGGCGCAGGACAGTTTTAACTCGCGCCACCACTTCGCGCGGGCTGAATGGTTTACAGATGTAGTCGTCAGCACCGAGCTCCAGACCGAGAATGCGGTCAATCTCCTCGACCCGAGCAGTTATCATGATGATTGGCACCTCAGATATTTGGCGGATCTCTTTGCAGATCTCCAAGCCGTCTTTACCCGGCAGCATCAAGTCGAGCAGGATGAGGTCGGGGGGATCTTTTTTCACCCAGGGGAGCACGAGCAAGCCATCCGCCAACCATGAGGTATCATAGCCCGCCTGTTGCAGATAGGCGCGGTGGGTATCAGCTAAGCGCTGTTCATCCTCAACGATCAAAACTTTTAACTTCATCTCCGGTCTCCTTAGTTACGCAGGGGAAACTCTATTTGGATCTCCAGTCCCCCCAGAGAAGAGCTGCTCGCGGTTATTTTGCCATCATGCGCCGCGACAATATTATTGCAGATAGCTAAGCCGAGCCCGGCTCCAGCGTTAGCGCGATTGCGCGACTTTTCCACGCGGTAGAGGCGCTCAAACAGTTTTGTTAACTGGGTCTGTTCTACTCCTGGTGCTGAATCTTGAAAACGCAATAGCAGCAAATCTTTGGTGTGCTCTAGGGTTATGTGCAGGCGACCCGGCGCGTCAGTGTAGCGTAAACTGTTTTCGAGCAGATTGCCAAACAGTTGTTGCAGGCGGTCGGGGTCAGCTTGCAGGGAACACTGGATATCTGGGGCTAGCTCCGAGGTGAGCTGTAGCCCCTTCTGAGCAAAACGCTGCTCAAAAAGTTCGATGGTTCCACGGAGGATTCCGATGGGGTTAACCGAGATTTTTTTATAGTTGAGCGCACCAATATCCGACATCGAGAGCTCATACAGGTCGTTGACCAGTCGTCCCAAGTGGCCAGCTTCGTCATGCAGGGTGGCCAAATTCTGCTGATTGGATGGGCGAATGCCGTCTTGCAGCGCCTCAATATCGCTAATTAAGATAGCTAAGGGGGTGCGCAGTTCGTGTGATATATCGGCAACCCACTGTTGTCTGGCCTCCTCGTTTTTCTCTAAGGTCATAGCCAAACTGTTAAAATCTCGGGATAGCTGTGCCAACTCATCTTTAGTTGTGACTGGAATGCGTGTCTTGAACTGCCCTGCGATCAGCTTGCGTGTGCCAGAGGTCAACTCTTTAATCGGCCGTAAGAGATGAATAGTCAGCGGGTAGGAGATGAGTAGCGAGAGCAACGCCATGGCCAGAGCGACCACGGCAAATGACTCGGTCTGCTGCTCGACAAACAGCAGGTCGCCCGCATCGTAAATATCTTTAACTGGCACCAGCGCCAGATAGCCGATAACACTCTGTTGCAAGTGCAGTGGTTGCAATTTGAGGTGCAGCTCTGCTGCGGGCGGGCCAAATATACTGCGTTGCTGTGCATCATAGAGGGCAATAATTGGCCCCCTTGGTGGCGGCGGCCCGTCAGGTTTATTATCCCTGTTCAGGGCGCGTGACTGCAGTGGCTCCACCTGTTTGGCGACCGCACGCAGTAGTTGCTCCCAGCGCTCGTGGTTGCCCTGGAGAAAGTTCCAGTTGCCGTGCTGAGCATAATTTTCCACCAGACTCTCGGCAAGCTGATCCATCTCCTGCATCTCTTGGCTGTTGACGTAGTTGAGGAAACCACGGTCAAAACTCCACTGCATGAACAAAAACATGCCAGAGGAGATCACCATGCTGGTCAGTAAGAGGGTGAAAAAGAGTTTGTACTTTATCTGGAATTTCATAGCTGTCTCTCAATCTAGGTACATAGGGTACATAGGGTACATGGGGCCACTGCATTTATGCGCCAGCATAGCGGCACAATGTGAAGTAAATATGAAGTGGCGAAGATTGGTGCTCTCCATGGCTTAACTTGCTGCTCTTAGTGCAGGATAGTTCTAGTACTGAAAATACGCTAATAGCGTGCCAGCTCCATAATTTCTCCACAGTTTGAGTGTATGCTCGCCCATAATCAAGAAAAGTTTGTGTTTTTGTTCAGTTAGTTATGGATAGCTATTATGCCTGAATTGACAGTGTTGCTGGTTGCCAAAATGGGAGGGATTTTTCCACAGCTGCGGGCGTTGCTGGCGCAGGAGGATATCTGCACTAGGCAGGTCGACAGCTGGCACAGCACAGTATCCTGCGCTGACGACGAGCCGGCACAGCTGATTGTGCTGCACTGCCCGGGCGCAGGGATGGGCGGTTTGACTCTGTGCCAAAAGGTGCGCGCCAGCTACTCTGGTCTGCTTGTCTTGGTCTCCGATAGCGTCGACGAGCAGTTTCATGTTCTGGCCTTGGACTTAGGCGCGGAAGCCTCACTCACGCAAAACGCTGGCGCAGCATTGGTGGCGGCAAACGTGCGGGCGTTATTGCGGCGCTTTGCTCGGGTTAAGGCCGCACCCGTACAGACCTTTGGTGCTCTAACGGTGGATGCCAACCGGCGCGATGTCTATGTTGATGGAGAGGCTAGGCAACTCTCAACGGTTGAGTTTAATCTGCTGTGGCTGCTGGTGGGTAGTGTTGGCTGTGTGTTCAGCCGTGAGGAGATTCATCAGCAAATTTACCACACGCCATACAATGGTTACGATCGCAATATCGATCTGTATATTTCGCGCATTCGGCATAAGATTGGTGATGATCCCATTCTGCCGCGCTACCTGAAGACCGTGCGCGGGGTTGGCTATCAGTTTGTCGGCGGGTAGTGGCCGCTGGCGCAGGTGATAGATACACAATGTTACATTAAGGGTACACTCCAGCTATAAAAGCATAGCTCCACCGCTCCGATAAGAAGAACAGGGGTCAGTCGTCTCCTTTAATCAGTCAACTATTTATGGAGGACAAAATGATTAGCAGCATTAGCAGTATGAGCAGCAGCAGCGCGCAAAAAGCGCCGCCGCCAGAGCAAAATGTTTTTACCCTTACAGACAGCGATAGCGATGGATTTGTCTCTTCCACCGAGTTAGAAAGCCTGATTGCGGACATCTCTGAAGTCACTGGTAACAGCATGGATGTAACTGATGCCATGAGCACTTTCGATACCGACCAAGATGGTTCGCTAAACGGTGAGGAACTGCAAGGTTTGATGAGCGAAAGTGGCTTTACACCACCCATGATGATGTCCAGCGAAGAGGGTGGGGAATCGGACATGATGCCGCCTCCACCACCACCAGATGCCAGCCAAGTCGTGTCAGCCTATGGGCAAAACAGTGGAGAAGAGGATAATATCAGCCAACTGATCGCTATGTTGCAGAGTGATAGCGATAGTACCGACATCTATTCCGCTTTAGAAATCAGCGCGTAACCGAACTGCTAGTTAGGTAGCCCAACTGACTCTAACAAATACCGACGGCTTCTACCCCCATATCCGTGGCGAAATACCTGATCCATCCCCGCTTTTTAGGTTCAGGTATTTCGCCCGGTACTTTGTGCGCTACTTCCCCTGCTTATCCATACTTTCTCTCCTATGCGCACGCTTCTGCCCGCGTGCACGCGGATGCTAGGCCTGCATAGGGAAAATTCTTTTACACCGCTGTTGAAGATGTACGCTTACCATGGCTAGAAAAGCTCTTTTTTAAAGTTGCTGTTTTTTTTAATGTAAAAATGGCCTGCGCTCTGTTAGTTTGATAGAGGGTTACGCCAGCAGCAGTTGCCTTGCGTGTGCTGGCATTGATATTAAGCAACAGTTATCTCTCTTGTCTAATAGTGGTCGTTACCAACAATGAAATCCTCTCTTCTTCACGGACCCAAACAGCTTATCCAGGATATTTGCTCAGTGCAGATGCTCCCCGCTATGATTCAGGGGCTGATTATCGGGGCGCTGATTGTTATTGCTATGCTACTGTACAAATATATGGCTGAAACCTGCGATAAAGAGTATGCGTAACCAGCTGCTTTAGGCAGCTACAATGGTGTATAAAATAACCACTGGCGAAGGTGTATTTACATGAGTGTAACAAGGGGATCGATACGGGTGGCGGTAAGGGGACACAGGCCTATTTTGTCGGCGCGTACAACGTTTTTATGGCTATTCCTGCTGGCATTTATTCTGCTGAGCGGGTCGTTTTCGTCGGCGGCACAGCTGCAAAGTTCCGCCAACACTGGCGCAGAACAATTCCCCCTGCGCGCCTTTTATCCTTCAGTGCAGACCATCGATACTGCAACCTTTCTACACCAGTATGCGCACGCGATTATTGTCGATGTGCGCAGCCCCTTTGAGTTCGCGGTGGTGCGGATCAATGGTGCCAAGCACATCGATCTATCTACTCCAGACTTTGTTGCCGTGCTGGAGACCTACCGTGCGGCTCATTCAGCTACACCACTGATCTTCTACTGCAATGATCCCTCCTGTTCGCGCGCCTTTCGCGCCGCCGCGCTGGCTCATTCAGCTGGGTTCGACCATATATACACCTACGATGCTGGGGTTTTTGCGCTGCTGGAAAAAGTGCCCGAGCTAGTTACCCTGATGGAGACTACACCGGCGCAAGCGCAGCGAGTGGTTACTAAAGAGAGCTACGAAAATGCTCTGCTAGATTTCGCTAGCTTTAAAGAGCGCAGTAGCGCAAAGGGGAGCCTGGTAATCGATATTCGGGATATTTATCGTCGGCAAAGTGTGCCGAATATAGACAAGGTGCGCAACATCCCGATGGAGGCGCTACTTCAGGGGATTACCAACCGCATTTGGCTCGAAAAGCGCCTGTTTATCTTTGATGAGCGTGGTGAACAGTCGCGCTCGCTGCAATATTTTCTGCAGGCCAATGGTTACACCGAATACGCCTTTTTACGCGGCGGCGTGCAGCAGTTGCCTGCTGCCGACGTCCATGCCAATGAACAAAAAGACGCTGCTGAGGTGAGTATCAACCAGAGCGGCCTGCTGCAGATGCTTGTCGACCAGCGCCTGCGTGCGCTCGATCTCGAACTGTTCGCGCTGATCATCGCCAATATCAGCTTTGAAAATCACAGTGTGGTCGATTTAGCCTGGATTAAGAAAAATATTCCCGACTCCTTGGCCGAGGTGCTGAGTGCCGCGCGCCGCCTGCAACGCTGCGGCTATCTTCTTTTTGACACGAACCACTCAGCGCTGATTTGTCATATCAGTCCGCGTCTAGCTTGGAAGGGCAAAATGTCCGGCGTTATCTGGTCGCGCAGCGTTGCCGAGTTTAAGCCCTTTACCGACTAACAGGTGATCATGAAACAGCTATGCTATCTACTCTTTATCTTGGTATTGGCCGCTACGCCCTGTGCGCCAGCGCTGGCCACCTCCACAGAAACGCCTTCTCTTGTCCCGCTACGCCTAATGCTGCAGTGGTTACCGCAGGCTCAATTTGCTGGCTACTATATGGCGCAGGAGCAGGGTTTTTATCGTCAACAGGGACTCGATTTAACCATTATTGCCGGTGGCCCAGGTAAGATTGTCTCCAAAGAGCTGGATAGTGGCAATGTCGATTTTGGCATGTTGTTTCTGGCGGCGGCGTTAGAGCGCCATGCGGCTGGAGTGCCAATTGTTAATGTCGGTCAGATTGTCCAGCACTCATCCTTGATGTTGATAGCTAGAGCACAGGATGGCATCACCGATATCGCCGATCTAGACGGTAAAAAAGTGGCGCTGTGGGCCAATGAGTTTCAAACCCAGCCGCGCATGCTGTTCAAGTCTCTCGATATGCAGGTGGAAATTATCCCGCAGACCAACTCCCTGGCGCTGTTTCTGCACCATGCGGTCAGTGCTACCTGCGGCATGTGGTACAACGAGTATCACAGCCTGCTGGCCTCGGGATTGCGCACAAGCGAGCTGCAGCCGTTCTTCTTCCGCGATACCCCCTACGATTTTCCCGAAGATGGTCTGTACTGTCTGGCCAGTACGCTAGAGAAAAATCCCGCTGTTGCGAAAAAATTGCTGCTGGCAACGGTCATGGGTTGGCAATACGCGTTTGAGCACGAAGAGGAGACTCTTGATCTCGTCGCTCAACGAATGCAGGAGGCCAACCTGCCAGTTAATCGGGTGCATCAACGCTGGATGCTGCAGCGTATGCGCGATATTCTGCTTACCGATGAGCAACTCTCGCCCGACGACTGCATCCTAAATGAGGAGAATTTTCGGCAAATTGTCGCCAACCTGATTGATAGTAAGGTTTTTCAAACCCCCATCGACTATGCCACCTTTTACCGAGGGCCATTGCAATGATATTTAACCGTCTGGCCGTTAAATTAACCCTTATTGTCCTCGCCTGTTCGACCCTGATCCTTGGCGCGGTGCTGATCAACACCTATCTGTTCTCCAAGCGCGTTATTGTCACCCAGGCCGAAGAGCAGAGTCGCACCCGCGGGCGCGAGGTGGCCAATAAATTGGCGGCCATGATCAAACCTGTTGAGCAGGCAGCGCACAACATTGCCTTAGCCATGGAGGACAGCTCCCTCACCAGTCAGGAGATCAGCTCGCTCACGCGGCGTGTTGTAGAGAGTAACCGCGACGTATTTGGCATGGCTATCGCCTTTGAGCCCTACGGCTTTGCCTACGATCAGCTCATCTTTGCCCCCTACAGCTATCGCAGTGCGGGGAAGGTTAAGAGCATCATGTTCGGTAGCCCCACACAGCACTACTTTTATCTGGACTGGTATCAGCTGTGCAAGGAGCTTGAGCAACCGGTCTGGACTGAACCATATTTCGACACCGATGGCTCTAAAGCGTTGATGGTTACCTACTCGGTGCCCTTTTATCGCTCCGCCAAGGGGATAAAGTATTTTGCCGGGGTTGTCACCGTGGATATCACCCTCGACTGGCTGCAGGAGATGATCTCCAGTTTAAAGCTGTACGACAGTGGCTATGCGCTCATTCTCAGTGCTACTGGTACCTATATCTGCCATCCTGTAGAACAGCTGCGCTGCAACGAAACGGTCTTTTCTTTGGCCGAAGGGCTGCACAGTCAGGAGATATGGGATATCGGGCGCAACATGATTGATGGCAAAACTGACTTCATCGTGCGCCCCAGCGTGCGCGATAACACCGAAAGTTTTCTGTTTCACATGCCGCTGCCCATTGGGGGGTGGTCGCTGGCGTTTCTCTATCCGACCAATGAGGTTCTGGCCCAAGCCAATGAGTTGACCCGCGCTACCCTGATTATAGGTTTTGCTGGATTTTTGCTCCTGGCTCTGGTGGTTATGTGGATCGCCGTGCGGATTACTCGCCCTATCCACAACCTCTCCGCCGGGGCGCTGGAGATTGCCGCCGGTAATCTACACGCCACGCTGCCCCAAGCTAAATCTCGCGATGAGGTGGGGCAATTAACCGACTCCTTTCATCTCATGCAGCAATCGCTACATGAATATATGGAAAATTTGCAGGTAACCACCAGCAACAAGGAGCGGATAGAGTCAGAATTGCGCATCGCGCGCGAAATCCAGATGGGTATACTGCCTAAGCTGTTTCCCGCATTTCCGAACCACGATGAGTTCGATATCTTTGCCAGCTTAGAGTCGGCCAAAGAGGTCGGTGGTGATCTCTACGACTTCTTTTTTATTGATCCCAACCACTTCTGCTTTTTGGTTGGCGATGTCTCGGGTAAAGGGGTGCCCGCAGCATTCTTTATGGCCATCACCAAAACACTGATTAAAGTTGTTGCCGAAAGAGAGTCTGTGCCCCATCTGATCATGCAAAAGGTGAACAACGATCTAGCGGAGGACAATGAGTCCTGTATGTTCGTCACGCTATTTTTAGCTATTTTGGATATTCGCAGTGGCGAGGTCAGCTACTGTAGTTGTGGCCACAATCCGCCCATTCTCTGTGCCGGTGGCCAAGTCAGCTACCTGAAGTCGATGAACGAGCCCATAGCTGGAGCGATGACCGATGTCAGCTACACCACCCAACAGCTCAGGCTGGCGCCAGGAGACACTATGTTCCTGTATACCGACGGTGTCACCGAGGCGATGAACAAAAAACAGGAGCTCTACTCCGATGAGAGGTTACTCGAGCTGTTTACCCACATCGTCGCTACCAGCTCTGAAGAGATTATTAACCAAGTCAATCAATCAGTTGTTGAATTTGCTGCAGGTGCCGAGCAATCGGATGATATCACTATGCTGGCTTTAACCTATACTGGAACTAAATAGAGGAAATAACATGGAATTTACCAATACAAAACTAGCTGATAACTATGTTGTTGATGTTGCCGGTCGCCTCGATGCAACCACCGCAACGGAATTTGAAAAACAGTGCGATCAATGGCTTGCCGCCGAGGAGTACAGCATCTTGGTAGACATGAGTGGTGTCGAATATATCAGCTCGGCTGGGCTGCGAGGTATCCTGACCTCAGCCAAAAAACTCAAAGCCCAAGGGGGAAATATCCGCTTCTGCGCACTGCAAGGCATGGTAGCCGATGTGTTTAAAATGTCAGGGTTTAGCGCCATGTTTCAGGTGTTTGACAGTAAAGATCAGGCAATCAGTGGCTAAGCACACTCGGGGAGCAACTATCCGTGTGGCGGCGGAACTGGCATCGCTGGAGAGGCTACAGAGCTTTGTGCGTACCCAGGCGCAAGCTTTGGGGCTGGCAGAAGAGAACTACCTAAAGCTGGAGTTTGTAACTGAAGAGCTGGTGGTCAACGTGGTCAGCTACGCCTATCCCGACCAGAGCGGCGAGGTCGAGTTGGAGTGTATGACGCAACAGGATCCAGCAATGTTTTGTGTCACCATCCGCGATTGGGGCCGTGCGTTTAACCCTCTCGAGCAAGATGCTCCAAATATCCAGCTCAGTTGTGAAGAGCGCGAGGTCGGAGGTCTAGGTATTTTTCTTATTGGCGAAATGGCCGATAGCATCAGCTATCAGTATCGCGACGGAGCTAATGAGCTGACCTTTGGTTTTAAGATGCCCTGAGAGTTAGCAGCCTTTCCAAGATGCACTGCGTGCAGAGTTCACCGCCCGCACCGGTGGTTCAATTCGGCCACGATATTTCCGCACCCAAGCAAAACAATTTGACACTTTAAAAAACAAAAAAGCCCACTGAAATAGCGGGCTTAATGCTTAAACTTAACATTACTGTACAAGGTAGTATCTAGAAGGGTATCTCATCATCAGGATTAAACGCGGGCTCTTCATACACTGGTGCCGGGCGCGCTGCTGGCTGATTTGATGGGCGGTTTTGCGGTTGCGCTTGTGGGCGGCTCTGCTGCGCTGGTGCGTAGTTTTGTTGCTCATTGTCGCCTTGATAGCCACCACCGCCTTGATAACCACCGCCGCTATTATCATCACCGGCGCGGCCTAACATCTGCATCTGGTCGGCGATAATCTCCGTTGTATATTTATCGTTACCATCGCGATCCTGCCACTTGCGCGTCTGCAATTTCCCCTCAATATAAACCTGTTTTCCCTTGTGCAGATATTTGCCGCAGATCTCCGCTAGCTGACGCCAGACTACAATGTTGTGCCACTCAGTTTTGCTCTGACGATTACCGTCGCGATCCTTGTAGTTTTCCGTTGTGGCGATAGAAAAATTGGCGACAGCCGCACCGGACGGAGTGTAGCGCAGCTCGGGGTCTTTGCCTAAATTGCCGACTAAAATTACTTTATTTACTGACATTTAATAGCTCCATGGGGGGGCGTAAAATGGCTAAATTTATTGCCATTTCACAAAGGTTATTGATATATGCCAAAATATTATTGCTGCGGGGCAAAAAGCATTTTGCCTAACTGTCTCTACACGACAGAGCCATACCAACTAATATAGACCATAAAATTAAGGAATTACATATTACACGTTTGTATGGGTGTCTAAAAGATAATTTTCAGCAGCGCCGCCAGCCTTGCCGCAGGTTAACTCTAGAGTAGGGCTAAGCAACAATTAGAAATATTGAATCGCCTTCAGGAAACGCGTATTCTTGGCGCGGCAATATCCAATTCTTAATAAGGAAGTTTCCCCTAATGGCTAAAACAACCACCGCAACAAAGAGTCAAAAAAGTTTTGAACAAAACCTCTGGGATAGCGCCGATAAATTGCGCGGCAGTGTCGAATCCTCTGAATATAAACATGTAGTGCTCAGCCTGATTTTTCTTAAATTTGTCAGTGATAAATTTGAACAGCGCAAAAAGGAGTTGATTGCTGACGGCCAGAGTGACTATGTGGATATGGTGGAGTTTTACACCATGAAAAACGTCTTCTACCTACCCGAGGAGTCGCGCTGGTCGTACATCCAAAAACAGGCCAAGCAGGATGATATTTCCATTAAAATCGATACCGCCCTGCACTCGGTAGAGAAGAACAACAAATCCCTTAAAGGTGCCCTGCCGGATAACTACTTCTCGCGCATGGGCATTGATGTCAGCAAACTGGCCGCGCTCATCGACTCCATCAACAACATCGACACCATCGCCGGACAGGGCAATGCTGCTGGGGAAGAAGACGTGGTCGGGCGGGTGTACGAATATTTTCTGGGTAAGTTTGCCGCCACCGAAGGTAAAGGCGGCGGAGAATTTTACACGCCTAAATCTGTGGTTAACCTGATTGCCGAAATGATCGAACCATTCAAGGGCAAGATTTACGACCCCTGCTGTGGATCGGGCGGTATGTTTGTACAGTCGGTTAAATTTGTTGAGAACCACCAAGGCAGCACCAAGGATATCTCCATCTACGGTCAGGAGCAGACCAGCACCACCTACAAACTGGCAAAGATGAATCTGGCCATTCGCGGCATCGCTGGCAACATGGGTGAAGTACCCGCCGACACCTTCTTTAAAGATCAGCACCAAGATCTAAAAGCCGACTACATCATGGCCAACCCGCCCTTTAACCTTAAAGAGTGGCGCGCTAACGACGAGCTGGTCAACGATCCGCGCTGGGATGGCTACGAAACCCCACCGACCGGCAACGCCAACTACGCCTGGATTTTGCACATGATCTCCAAACTGTCGGCGAACGGTGTCGCCGGTTTTGTCCTCGCCAACGGCTCCATGTCCACCAACACCAGCGGTGAAGGCGCTATCCGCCAGAAGATCATCGAAAACGATCTGGTCGATTGCATGATCGCCATGCCGGGGCAGCTATTTTATACCACCCAAATTCCCGTGTGCCTGTGGTTTTTAACCAAAAACAAAAAGGCGCAAGCAGGCGCAGGGCATACGCACAGCAACCACCGTGACCGCCAAGGCGAGACCCTGTTTATCGATGCGCGCACCATGGGCTCTATGCTTGACCGTACCCATAAAGAGCTAACCGTTGAGGATATTGCCACAATCGCCAATACCTACCATGCGTGGCGCGACGGATATGATTATGCCGACAAAGCAGGATTTTGCAAAAGTGCCACGCTGGACGAGATAAAAGCCAACGACTACGTGTTGACCCCAGGGCGCTATGTGGGAGCGGCAGAGATTGCGGACGATGGCGTGCCATTTGAAGAGAAGATGGCTGAGTTATCCCAAACCCTCTATCGGCAGATGGCAGAAGCAGAAAAACTCGATGCGGTGATTCGGAAGAATCTGGAGGTGTTGGGTTATGGGGAGTGAACCAATGCGAGATAATAGATTAATTGTCGGCGCAGAAAATATTCAAAGCATGATTTTCACTGTGCGCGGTGAGCAGGTGATGGTTGATCGCGATCTGGCTGATGTATATACCGTAGAGACCAAGGTTCTTAACCAAGCGGTAAAAAGAAATATTGAACGTTTCCCGCAAGAGTTCAGGTTTCAACTTAGCGACACAGAAAAAAATGAACTGGTCACAAATTGTGACCGGTTCAGCCCCCTGAAACATTCAACCACCAATCCCTATGTTTTTACCGAACAGGGTGTGGCCATGCTCTCCGCTGTTTTGCGTAGTGATACAGCGATAAAAGTAAGCATTGATATTATCAATGCCTTTGTCACGATGCGACGTGTTATCTCCGCTAATGGTGTTCTGCTTCAGCGTCTCGACTTACTGGAAAAACGCCAAGTAGCCCATGAAATTAGCACAGACAACCGCTTTGAAAAAGTATTCGATGCCCTTGAACAGCACAATCCCACCCCTAGCCAAGGTGTGTTCTTCAACGGACAAATTTTTGATGCCTATGTGTTTATCAACGATCTGCTGCGCCAAGCGAAAAAATCTATTGTGTTGATTGACAACTATGTCGATGACAGGGTGTTGCAGCAACTGGACAAAAGGACAAAAAATGTTCGCGCGGTGATCCTTACCAAAACCATTAGTAAGCAACTTGCTCAGGACTTAAAAAAACACAACGCCCAGTACCCGCCAATTACTATTAAGCCGTTTGCCCACAGCCATGACCGCTTTTTGCTGATAGATGATGATGTTTATCATATAGGCGCGTCGTTGAAAGATTTAGGCAAGAAATGGTTTGCTTTTTCCAAGATGGATAAGGCGGGGTTGACGGTGGTGACGAAGGTTGAGGAGTGTTGGGTTATGGGGAGTGAGTGGCCAAGAGTAAAAATCACCGAAGTATGCGAACTGATAGTTGACTGCGTAAATAAGACAGCGCCCAAGGTAGATCGCCTAACTCCTTATAAAATGTTACGTACTCCGAATGTCAAAAACGGAAGAGTTTCGACTGAAGATTGCAAATGTGTTGAAGAGCAAATTTTCAACAAATGGACTAGAAGGGCTGAGGTTAGGGTAGATGACGTTCTTCTCACTCGAGAAGCTCCATTGGGTGAGGTTGGAATAGTTAAAAGCGACGAGAAATTATTTCTTGGTCAAAGGCTTATGCAATATCGAGCCAATCCATCTCTACTAAATCCCGATTTCTTACTTTATGCATTTCTATCAAATGATTTACAACAACAGTTTCGCATGCACGAAGGCTCAGGTTCGGTCGTCAGTCATATTCGTGTAGGAGACTGTTCTAAATTTGAATTAAACCTTCCACCTTTAGCTGAACAGCAAAGAATTGCAGAGATACTTTCAACTTTGGATCAGAAAATCGAACTCAACCGCCAGATGAATGCCACACTGGAGGCAATGGCGCAGGCGCTGTTCAAGAGCTGGTTTGTCGATTTTGATCCGGTGATCGACAATGCTCTGGCCGCTGGCAACCCTATACCCGAAACCCTGCACGCCCGCGCCGCAACCCGTAAGGCGCTGGGCGATAAGCGCAAGCCACTGCCTGCTGCGATTCAGCAGCAGTTTCCCAGTAGTTTTGTTTTTAGTGAGGAGATGGGGTGGATACCGGAGGGGTGGGAAGAGGCGCATATTAAGGATATTGCCAAAATCATCAAGGGCAAATCATATAAAAGCTCAGAGCTTGAAGAGTCGAAAACTGCTTTGGTCTCTCTGAAGTCGTTTAACCGCGGCGGCGGGTATCGCCTAGATGGGCTGAAAGAATATACGGGAACTTATAAGCCAGATCAGGAAGTATTTGCGGGTGACTTGATCATAGCGTATACCGACGTCACGCAAGCCGCGGATGTTATCGGTAAACCTGCTATGGTCGTGAGTGACTCAAGGTACGAACACCTTGTAGTTTCACTTGATGTTGCAGTTGTGCGCCCAGGAGTTAATGCGCATAAGTATTTTTTATATGGGATTGCGCAAACAGAGAGATTCCAAGATCATACTTACTCGCATTCAACAGGAACAACTGTTTTACATTTGGGGAAAAATGCCGTTCCCGATTATCTGATTGCTATGCCTGATGAAGATCTTGTCAATGCGTTCGCAAAGTTTGCCGAGCCAACCTTTCAGTTAATTGATAAACAGATCGCCGAGATTGGGCAGTTGTCAGCTCTTCGCGACACCCTACTCCCTAAACTGCTCTCCGGCGAACTGCGTATCCCCGATGCCGAAAAGCTCGTAGGGCAGGTGTTGTGATTTCGTTTGGTATGCAGGTGCAGAATGCAAAGGGCACCCACAGGGGGGTGCCCCTACGGGTGGTTTTACAGATGTGGGGCAAGTATAAAAATATGTTGTGATTTAACGCGGTGGCAATGGCATCCAATGGCACAATTATGCACCAATATCATAATAACCGTAGGGGCAGGCCCCTGTGCCTGCCCGGGTTTTACGAATGGATGGCCCCCATTGTTCAATCGGGCATAAAAATGTACAACCAGGGCACCCACAGGGGGGTGCCCCTACAGGGTGGTTTTACGAATGTAGGGTAAATGTAAAATATGTCGTGATTTGATGCGGCGGCAATGGCATCCGATGGCACAATTACGCACCAATATCATAATAACCGTAGGGGCAGGCCCCCGTGCCTGCCCAGGTTTTTGCAAATACATTGCACCCCCATTGTTCAATTGGGGCATAAAAATGCGCAACCAGGGCACCCACAGGGGGGTGTCCCTACGGGTAATTTTACGAATGCAGGATAAATATAAAATATGTCGTGATTGAACGCGGCGGCAATGGCATCCGATGGCACAATGATGCACCAATTTAATAATAACCGTAGGGGCAGGCCCCTGTGCCTGCCCTGGTTTTGCGAATGCCGAACCTGCGGATACCATCGTGCAACCGTGGCATGAAAATGTAAAACCAGGGCACCCACAGGGGGGTGCCCCTACGGGTGGTTTTTGCAAATGCATGGCATTCCCATCGTGCAATCGGGGCACCCAAACGCGCAAACAGGGCACCGACGGGATGGGGTCACAACAGGAAAATGGGATAAATAATGAAATTTACCGAAGCAAAACTGGAGCAGGCCATCATTGCTTTGCTGGCAGAGCAAGGCTATCCACACCATAAGGGCGAGACCATCATCCGCCAGCCCAACGAGGTGTTGATAAAGGCCGATTTGCACGCTTTTCTCGCCCACCAGTATGCTAGCGACGGTATCACTACGGCGGAAATCGACTCGGTCATTCGGCGCTTAGAGGCTCTCAATCCCCATGATCTGTACGACTCTAATAAAACTATTTGCAAGTTGGTTAGCGATGGGTTCTTACTCAAGCGTGAGGATCGCCGCCAAAAAGATCTCTACATCCAGCTCATCGATTATCAGGGCTTGCCTGCACAGCGGCCACCGCGCGCGGGTGAGGTCGAAACCATTATTGCTGAACAGGAAACGGAATATGGTGGCGACGGTGGTGGCAACAATGATAGCGATAGCAACATCTACAAGATGGTTAATCAACTGGAGATTGAGGGCAGCGAAAAACGCATCCCCGATGGCATCCTGTATATAAATGGTCTGCCGCTGGTGGTGTTTGAGTTTAAAAGCGCCATTCGCCCAGAGGCGACTATTCATCAAGCCTATAAGCAACTAACCAACCGCTATAAGCGCAGCATTCCCGAGCTGATGAAATACAACGCGCTGTGTGTATTGAGCGATGGGGTCAATAGTAAGATGGGTTCGCTGTTTGCGAGCTACGAGTCCTTTTATACCTGGCGCAAGGTGACTGGCAATGAGGTGATCGGTCAGGATGGAATCAACTCGCTGCATACCATGATTGACGGACTGTTCGCTAAACAGCGGCTGCGCCAGGTGATCCGCCACTTTATCTATTTTCCTGATGTGTCAAAGCGGGAGGTAAAAGTAGTTTGCCGCTACCCGCAATATTATGCGGCGACCAAGCTGTATCACAATATTTTGCTGCATAAGAAGCGCGCGGATGGCAGTGGTGGCGACGGCAAGGGTGGCACTTACTTTGGTGCTACCGGCTGCGGTAAAAGCTACACCATGCTGTTTCTTACCCGCCTGCTGATGAAGAGCGTTGCTCTTGAAAGCCCGACCATTGTGCTCATTACCGATCGCACCGATCTCGATGATCAACTCTCTGGGCAGTTCACTAATGCCAAGGGCTACATTGGCGATCAAAGGGTGGTAAGCGTGGAGAGTCGCACCCAACTGCGTGAGCTGCTCAAGGGGCGCAATAGCGGCGGCGTATTTTTAACCACCATCCATAAATTCACCGAAGATACCGAGCTGCTCACTGCGCGCGACAATGTTATCTGTATCTCCGACGAGGCGCACCGCAGCCAGGTTAACCTTGATCAGAAGGTGCAGGTGACCGAGACCGGAGTGAAGCGCACCTATGGCTTCGCCAAGTATCTGCACGACTCCTTACCCAACGCCACCTATGTCGGCTTTACCGGCACCCCTATCGACGCCACGCTGGATGTGTTTGGCGAGGTGGTGGATAGCTACACCATGACCGAATCGGTGAAGGACGAGATCACGGTGCGCATTGTCTATGAGGGACGTGCGGCCAAGGTGGTGCTCGACAACAAAAAGCTCGAAGAGATTGAGGCGTACTACGCACAGTGCGCCGATGCTGGTGCCAGCGACTATCAGGTTGAGGAGAGTAAAAAAGCCACGACCAACATGACGGCGATCCTCGGTGATCCCGATCGGATCAAGATTTTGGCGGCAGATTTTGTTGCCCACTACGAAAAACGCATCGAGGAGGGTTCGACCGTTAAGGGGAAGGCGATGTTCGTCAGCAGTAAGCGCGAGATCGCCTACGCCCTATATAAGGAGGTGATCGCCCTGCGCCCCGAGTGGAACAAGGTGCTGGCCTGTGCCGCAGGTACCAACCTGACGGCGGCGGAGCAAAAAACCATCAAGCCCATGGAGCGCATCAAGATGATCATGACTCGGGGCAAGGATGATCCAGAAAAGATGTACAATCTGCTCGGCAACAAAGAGTATCGCAAGGAGCTGGATCGGCAGTTCAAGAACGAAAAATCTAACTTTAAAATCGCCATTGTGGTGGATATGTGGCTCACCGGTTTCGACGTTCCTTTTCTCGACAGCATCTATATCGACAAGCCGATTCAGCGCCACAATCTGATCCAGACTATTTCGCGGGTTAACCGCAAGTACGAGGGTAAAGAGAAGGGCTTGGTGATTGATTATATCGGCATCAAGAAACAGATGAATATGGCTTTGGCGCATTACAACAAGGCCGACCAGCAAAACATCGAGGAGGTTGGGCTATCGATCGTCGTAGTTAAAGATCACCTCGACCTGCTCAACAAGATATTCCATGCCTTCGACACCTCCCCTTACCACAGCGGTAACTCGGTGGAGCAGCTTAACTGCCTCAACCGCGCGGCTGAATATGCCCAGATTACCAATAAAATAGAAAAGCGCTTTATGCACTTGGTCAAGCGCCTCAAGGCGGCTTACGACATTTGCTGTGGCAGCGACGGCTTAAACCAGCAAGAACGCGATCAAATTCACTTCTACCTGGCGGTGCGCTCGATAATCTTTAAATTGACTAAGGGCGATGCCCCCGATACCGCGCAGATGAATGCCAAGGTGCGCGCCATGATTCAGGAGGCCTTGCAAGCCGATGGCGTGGAAGAGATCTTCAAGCTGGGTGATGACAAAACTAGCTCTGTAGATATCTTCGACGACGACTACCTGGCTAAGATCGGGAAAATCAAGCTGCCCAATACCAAGATCAAGATACTGCAACAACTCTTGGCCAAGGCAATTGATGACTTCAAAAAGGTCAACAAAGCCAAGGGGATCGATTTTGCCAAAAAGATGAAGGCCCTGGTCGAGCACTACAATGAGCGCAAGGAAGATGATGTGCTGGTGAGCAATGTTCTGGAAGATTTCTCCACCGAGATTATCGACCTGATCCAGGCGCTAAAAAAAGAGCGCGCTTCATTTAGCGATCTCGGTATCGATCTGGAGGAGAAGGCTTTCTACGATATTCTCAAGGCGCTGACGATAAAATATGATTTTACCTACCCCGAAGAGAAACTGTTGCCGTTAGCCAAGGCGGTAAAGGTGGTGGTCGATGATAAAATCAAATACACCGACTGGAGCCAGCGCGAGGACATTAAAGCCGAACTCAAGGTGGGGCTGATTTTGCAGCTTGCTAAGTACGGCTATCCACCGGTGGATAAGGATGAGGTGTACAAGGAAATTTTTGAGCAGGCGGAGAATTTTAAGAAGTATCGTAGCCAGACGGCAGCTGCCGAGAATGTTTAAACAGGTATGGCCGCTTGAGGTTGCCGTGCGCCTGGTTCAGAGGCCAGCTGCTCATATAATATTTGACTATAGTGGCGGCGCTCAATTAAACTGAACTGCTATTTTACAGCACTTGATTTACAGTGTATATTCAACTAGATATGTCTACGTCGGTGTTAGAACCCTCACAATGACGAGCGATACGTGCACCCCAATAAAACAGATGCTGACAATCCGGAACTGCTAAAGATACTGCCGCTGGGCGGCTGTGGTGAGATCGGTATGAATATGCTGGTGGTGGAAAACGCTGGGCACATTCTGCTTATCGATTGCGGGCTGATGTTTCCTGAGGCGCACATGCTCGGCATCGATCTGGTGCTGCCGGATGTGGCCTATCTGCACGAGCGCGCGGCGGATATCTGCGCCATTGTGCTCACTCATGCCCATGAAGATCATATCGGGGCTTTGCCATATCTCTACTCGCAGTTAGGCTCGCCGCCGATATTTGCCAGCCGCTTTACCCTAGGTATGCTGCAGCATAAATTGGCAGAGTTTGCGCTGAAGCTGAACAATAAGATGGAGCTGCTGGAGCCGCGCCACCCCTTTTGTGTGGGGCCATTTACCATTGAACCTTTTCGCGTCGCCCATTCGGTGCCGGATGGAGTTGGCTTGGCGATTCGTTGTGCTGCTGGTTTGCTGGTACACAGCGGCGACTTTAAGCTTGATCCGACGCCGCTGGATGGCGAGCGCACCGATCTGGCGCGCTTGGCCCAGTATGGCGACGAGGGGGTGCTGGCGTTGCTGGCCGACTCCACCAATGTGGAGAGTGCTGGTTATACCGGCTCGGAGCGCGATGTTGGGCCGCACTTTGCCCAGTTGATGGCGCTTAGCACCGGCATGGTGTTTGTCGCCGCCTTCTCCTCGAATATTCATCGCATTCAGCAGGCGATAGATGCCGCGCTTAGCTGTGGGCGCAAGATTCTGTTGCTCGGGCGCAGCATGGTGGGTAATGTGGCGGTGGCGCGTTTGCTGGATCAGCTGCGGGTAGCCGAAAACGATCTTATCGATATCAAGCAGTTGGGAGATTATCCGCGCCATAAGGTGACGGTTATCACTACCGGTAGTCAGGGTGAGGCGCGCAGTGCGCTGACGCGTATTGCCGCTGGTGAACATCCGCAGTTGGCTATTGAAAGCGAGGATTGCGTAATCCTGTCGTCGCGCTTTATCCCCGGCAATGAAAAAGCTATCACCGCAGTAATCAATCAACTCTATCGGCGCGGAGCGGTGGTGCACTATCAGCGCAGTTGCGGTGTGCATGTCTCTGGTCATGCCAGCAGCGAAGAGCTGAAACAGCTGGTGGCGGTGGTAAAACCGCAATATTTTATCCCTATCCATGGTGAGTATCGCCACTTGGCGCAGCATGCTAAATTGGCCCGTGCCTGTGGTGTCGCTGAGGGGAATAGTATAATCATAGAAAACGGTCAGCCCCTGCTGTTGTCGCGCCACGGTAAAAAGTTGCTTGATCCGGTGGAGGTAGGGCGTATTCTGGTGGATGGCAAAGGGGTTGGTGACGTGGGCGCGGTGGAGTTACGTGACCGGCATCGCTTGGCGCGCCATGGGACGGTGTTGGCGGTACTGGCGGTAAGTCGCAGCCGTGGCACTGTTATTCACGGCCCGGAGTTGGTCAGCCGTGGCTGTGTGCCCGAGGTGGATAGCGAAGAGCTGCTGGCTGAAGCAGCGCTCGAGGTCGAGGCGATGTTGGCTGAGCATCAGCTGTCACCACGTAGCGATTGGGATGCTCTGCGTATCGAAATTCGCCAGACCCTGAGCCGTTTTTTTAAGCACCGCTTGCAGCGCCGCCCCTTGGTGTTGCCGGTAATTATTCAGCTGTAATAGTTGTGGCTGGATAAACAGTAGACTGATGGTTGCACATGGCCCGTGCAGGGCCGAGGATGCACCCTGTTGTACTCATTAAGTAACAACCTGAAGATGAAATGGATGGTGGCATGGAACAGGATAGCGGTAGCAAACGGCGCATACATCTTAAAAAGGAGATCTCAGCGCTGTTTTGGCTGGGCTTTGGTGCCTATCTGTCGTTGGCCTTAATCTCTTTCAATAACGCCGACCCCTCATTCAATAACAATTTACACCCCGCCGTGGTGCACAATTATGCTGGCCCGTTGGGGGCGCACATTGCCGACCTTATGTATCAGGTTTTCGGCATAACGGCGCTGCTTTTGCCGCCAGCCTGCTTTATGTTGGCGTGGCGGCTGTTGCGTTTTCGCGATATTCATCTGCGCGGCTATAAGATTGCAGCCTTTTTGGTGCTGATGGCGGCACTGGATGGACTGATTGCACTGAAATTCACCCAGATTCATATACTGGGACAGAGCGTGGCGCAGGCTGGTGGTGCTGTTGGGCAGCTGCTGAGTTCTACGCTGGTAGCGGGGCTGAATATTGGCGGAGCCGCCCTTGTGCTGACGCTGTTTTTTCTGGTTTCGGCTATGCTGTTGACGCGCTTTTCTCTGGTGCTGTTTCTGGAAGGCTTCGGTGAGCGTTTAGGCAGTTGGCTGGAGCGGCGGCGCGAACGGCGTGAGCAGAAAAAGATTCAAGCCGGAGAGAAAAAGGCTGCTGGGCCGATTATTGCCCCGCCCAAAGTGGCAACGGGTATTGTCAAGCCTAGCCCTGCGACTAGCCCTAAAACAAAAAGCGTGAAGAAGAGCAAGGCCGTGCCTGCAGAGCAGGAGGCCTTTGATTTTCTTGAGATCAGCGGGAGCTATCACCTGCCACCGCTGGCGTTGCTCGATTATGAGGGTGAGCCACCCCAGCCACCAGATCGAGATTCACTGATGGCGATGGCGCGGATTCTGGAAGCGAAACTCAAGGATTTCAATGTAGCTGGCGAAGTGGTTGAGGTGAAGCCGGGGCCGGTGGTCACCATGTTTGAATTTGCTCCCGCGCCGGGTATCAAGGTCAATAAAATATCCGGTTTATCCGATGATCTCTCCATGGCGCTACGGGCGACCTCCATTCGGATTGTGGCTCCGATTCCGGGACGCGGCGTGGTGGGGATCGAAATTCCGAACAATAACCGCCAGATCGTCTACCTGAAAGATATTCTCGAATCGGATCAGTTTCGTAAAAGTGGCGGACGCTTGCCGCTGGCGCTGGGGCAAGATATTTTCGGCCAAACCAGTGTTAGCGATCTGGCTAAAATGCCCCATCTGCTCGTCGCTGGCTCTACCGGCAGTGGTAAGTCGGTGTCGATAAATACTATGATTCTGTCGTTGCTGTATCGGGCGAACCCAGAGGATGTGCGCATCATTATGGTGGATCCGAAGATGCTGGAGTTGTCGATTTATGAGGGCATTCCCCACCTCCTGTTGCCGGTGGTAACCGATCCGAAGAAGGCCTCTCTAGCCTTAGGCTGGGCCGTGCGGGAAATGGAGCGCCGCTATCAGCTAATGGCGGATAAAGGGGTGCGTAATATTGATGGCTACAACAAAAAGCTGGCTAAAGAACAGAAGGATAAGGAGCGCCTGGCGCGCTTAGCTGCGGTTGAAGCTGCGAGCGCCCAGAGTGATGAGCCCGATGAGTTCGAGGAGGAGCCGGTGGCGCCATGGGATGTGCCGCCAGCGGATAAGGCGGAGTTGGATCATGGCCATCTACCCTATATTGTGGTTATTGTCGACGAGCTGGCCGATCTAATGCTGGTGGCTGGGCGCGAGATTGAAGAGCATATTGCTCGTCTGGCGCAGATGGCTAGAGCCGCGGGTATCCACCTGATTCTGGCTACTCAGCGCCCTAGTGTCGATGTTATTACCGGTCTGATCAAGGCCAACTTTCCTACGCGGATATCTTTCAAGGTGTTTTCGCGCATCGATTCACGCACGATTCTGGATACCATGGGCGCAGAGAGCCTGCTCGGTATGGGCGATATGCTGTTTCTGCCGCCGGGTACTAGCAGCCTACAGCGTGTGCACGGGGCTTTTGTCTCGGAGCTGGAGGTGCAGAAGGTGGTCGATTTTCTCACCAAACAGGGGCGTCCGGATTACGACAACTCTATTTTAACCCCGCCACCTAGCGCTAGTGGCAGCGGTGATGAAGATACTGAATACGACGAGCGCTACGATGAGGCGGTGCAGTTGGTGGCTCAGGCGCAGCAGGCTTCTATATCTATGGTACAGCGCCGCTTACGTATTGGTTACAACCGTGCAGCGCGTATTATTGAGAAGATGGAGCAGGAGGGGATTGTCGGCCCCTCTGATGGTACCAGTAAGGGGCGCGAGGTGCTGATTGATAGTCACAGTAGCGAGTAACTAAGTGTTTGTCGCTGCGCAGTTGGGCGTTGCTGGCACAGGACGACTATTTCCTGATCCTGTGCCAGCGCTGTTTTTGCTGATCAGCTTAGTCTACCCGCAACAAACCGGGGTGGTTACCGGTTATGCAACGGCCCCCAGTGGCGCTGACCACAAAGGTGTTCTCCGTGCCCACTAAACCGATGCCGTCAATGCCCTTTTTCGGTTCGATTGCCAGCACCATATTCTCCTGGAGCGGCTCAGTAAATCCCTTAGCTAGTACCGGATACTCATCGATGTACAGACCGATGCCATGACCGAGGAAACTCGTCTGCCGCTTGCCGTGCCCCATAAACCCAGCCAGAAACTCATCATCTAAGCCCGCTATTATTTCGGCATAAATTTGTTCGGGGATGGCGCCAGGTTTCAGTAGCGCGGCGGTGGCGTTCTGTATATCTACGCACTGTTTATGAATTTTTACCGCACTGGCGGGCAGCTCCCCTTGATAAACATAAGTCATAGTTTTATCGGTATGGTAGCCATCAAATCCGCAGCCGATATCTACGAACACCAGATCACCGGGGTGCAGTTTGCGCTGGCGACTACCCAGCAGGGGTACTGCCGGACTCATGCCGTAGTTGCCACCCGGCCCGTCAAACGAGGTGGGGTAGATAGAGCTCTCACCAAAGCAGATATGGCCGAGGAGAATTTCGGTGTCGTACATGCTGAAGCGGGCGATGCCGTGGTGGCCAGCGTCGATCAGGGTCTGGTAGAGAGCGCCGCCAAGATCGGCTTCACTCATACCGCTGTGTAGTAGTTGCGGCAGCCGCTGCTCGAGAACCTCCTGATGAATTTTCCCCGCCCTCTCCATGCGCTCCAGTTCGTAACTGCTCTTTACGGCGCGTACTGCCGCTATAGAGTGGTCGGCTGATTCAACCTGCTGAAAAGAGAAATGTTTATTAAAACGTTGATACATGGCCAGCGGTACGCGCTCGGTTTCTAGATGCACAGTGGTGGGTAGTGGTGCCATGCTTTGTGCCGCGTCACGAAAGCTTTTCATCGGGCGAATATCACCAAACTCCGACTCATCCTGCGCGCGTTGCAGACTGCGGCGTACCCAGTAGACAGCGTCACCCTCGCGGGGAATAAGTACCATACCGTCTTGCATGGTGCCGGTAAAATAGAACTGATTTATTTTGCTAAATATGGCGATAAGCTGCCATTGCGGGCAATCCTTATCCATACGCTGACGCAGGGCACTAAGGCGTGCGGTTAGTTCTGCTCTAGGGACTTTATTCACCATCTGTTCTCTCCTTATGTTGGCAATAGATAACCATAATAATTAGCGTTGTCAGACTATACTAGATGGGCTGTTTCGGCAACCGTTACGCCAGTGCGGCGCTGTAGTTGTCTAACACTGGCAAAGGTCTTGCATAATGTACATGATTGTCAGCTGCTTTAGTGGTATTTTAATGCAAGCGGGATCTAGGGCCGAGATGTTTTAATGATAGACTCATTAAGTGATTGGCAAATAATAATTAATAAAATTACTCCGGTGATATCGCGTAGCGGAATGGCCGGATATGCTGGGTGCAGTTGGTGAATATATCTGGTATTGAGGATGGTTAAATGAGTATTTTGGCGAATTTTTTAGTATTTTGTGGCGCGTGGTTACTCCTGTTAGCTCTCCGCCCTCTTGATCAATTGCGCCGCCGCTTGCCCGATACAAGCTGTCGCACCGCGTGGATGTTTTTGTCGATAATGGTGGCGCTGTTTTTATGTGGCTACCTAGTCTATGGCTGGCTGTTTTGGAATGCGAATAATCACTGGTCGTGCATAGTGGTACCGACGATATTTTTCTTTGGCGCGGTTTTTGTGCTGGTGGTGTGTACCCTCTCGGCTAAGACTGCTAATGATGTCAGACGGTTGTGCCATTTAGAACATGAAAACGTAACAGATGCCCTGATGGGGATCTACAATCGGCGCTACATGGATAAATGTTTGCGTGAGGAGGCAGAAAAGGCTAAGCGCTATGGTCTGGAGCTGTCGGTGTTGCTGATAGATGTAGATCACTTTAAGGATATTAATGATACCTATGGCCATGCTATCGGCGATCAGGTACTACACAGTTTAGGTCAATTAATTCAAGGCAGTGTGCGCGACTTTGATCGGGTTTTTCGTTATGGCGGTGAGGAGATTGTGGTGCTACTGCCATACACTAACCTGAACGGGGCGAGGATTTTGGGGGAACGGCTGTGCGGCTGGGTGGCTGAGCGTTCTCTGTGTCAGATTGATCGCGGCCAGGTGCAGGTGACCATCAGTGTTGGGGTGAGTACCTTTAATGCCGATAAAGAGGATATGGGTATTTTAATGTCCCGCGCCGATGCCGCTATGTATCGCGCCAAAGAGAATGGGCGTAACCGAGTCGAGTGCGCCAATGCCATCGAAGAGACGGACGGCTAATGGTGCTGCCCTGCAAGCTGCTGAGATCGAGCCGGGTGCGCATGTTTGGCACCGGATTGCTGGTGCTGATGTTGGTGCTACTGGTGCTCAGCTCATATCACTACTACGAGAATCGTGCTCAGGTGTTGAAGCGCGTTGATCATGATCTGCTGGCTGGGGCGTTAGCCATGAGCTACTCAGTCGGGGATGCCTTTCATGTTGAGGCGGATCCAACCCAGCATCCGCTGCCAGCCGACTATCCGCAGCAGATAACCACTCTCACCGAATTAGACTCGGAGCTGCAGCTGGATTTTCTCTTCTCGGTGGTGAAGCGCAACGGCAAGTTATACTTTACCCTGTCGAGTCTAAAGGATCAGCAGTTGGCTGCGGGGGACTACCACCACTATTTTGCTAAACCCTATGCTGCCGTACCGGCAGACTTCTTCAGCCATCCCTGTGATAAAGCCTATTTTTTCGAAGCGCAGGATCTGCTCGGTTCGTATCGTGCCGTGCTTCTGCCGCGTGTCAGTGTCTCGGGCCAGCACTATTACGCTGGCGCGGCCATTGATGTCGCGGTTATTAGCACCGCTCTGGCGGGAACTTTTCAACGGGCACTGGTGCAGTGTGTCTTACTGCTGTTGCTGGCTTTTCCCATAACGGGGATGTTTATCTGGCCACTACAGTGTCAACTCTATACCGATGAGTTGACGAGTTTAGCGAACAGGGAGCGGTTGAAAAAAGATATAACTGCTTGCCGTATGCCGCAGCTGATGTTGGTGGATATTGATGCCTTTAAGGATATCAACAGCTACTATGGTGTGCACGTTGGTGATCAAGTACTGATTAAGTTGGCCGATGCTTTGCGCGTGCTGGTGCCGCGCGAGAGTAAGATCTACCGTTTAGGTGGTGATGAATTTGCTCTGCTGAGCGAGTCGTCGCCGAATGGTATATCTGTTGATTATGTGGTGTCGCGGATCAATGAGCTGCGTTTTGAGATTGAAGAGACGGAGTTTCGTATCTCCATTACTGCTGGAGTTGCGCAAGGTAAGGAGCAGTTGATGGAGCATGCCGATCTCGCCTTGAAGGAGGCGAAGCGGCTGTTGAAACCCTATAAGTTCTATTCCGCCTATCTGCATACGGTGCTGAGCAGTCGCGCCAATCTGTTGTGGACTTACCGCCTGAAAGAGTCCATCGAAAACAACCATCTAACCGCCTATTTTCAACCGATTCACGATAATAAACTCAATGTAATCAGCCACTATGAAGCGTTGATTCGTATTGTCTCTGATGATGGCACCGTGGCGGCACCAGGGTTTTTCATGGATGCGGCACGTAAGTCGCGCGTCTACAATCAGCTGACCGTATTTATGCTCGATGCTGCGCTGGAGTTTGTGCAGCGCAATGGGTGCCGGTGCACGGTAAACTTGCTGATCGATGATATTTTGGTCGAAGAGAGCCGTCAGAACATCATCGATCGTATCCGCAAGGCGCCGGGGCGCGAGAAGTTGATCTTTGAAATTGTCGAATCTGAAGGTATCGACAACTACGATGTCATCAAAATGTTTATTGATCAGGTTCGTATCTATGGGATTGCGGTGGCGATAGACGATTTTGGTACCGGCTACTCCAATTTTGATCACATCTCGCAGCTGGATATAGATTATATCAAAATAGATGGTGGCCTGATCGAGCAATTAAATAGCTCGGCGCGCGCCAGAACCATAGTGGAGTCGATTATTCACTTTGCTAAGGAGTTGGATATTAAGATCATTGCTGAATATGTGTCCGACGCAGCATTGCAGCGCAGCGTTGTCGAGTTGGGGGTAGACTACTCGCAAGGTTATTACTGGGGTAAGCCGCAACCAAGCACAGTTAGTTGAACAGTGCTTGGTTGCTGGCGTTGAGCCTATTCGCTTTGCGCGACAATCTTAATAAAGCTATCGCCACTGCGCGCCATGATCTGCCCAACTATCTGGGCCTCATCGCTCTGGTGGGAGTGCAACAGCTCTTTGTGGTACTCCAGCAGCAGGTTGTCTAGCTGTTCAATATCCTGTTCGTCCAGATCCTCAAGTGTCACCTTTGCTCCCCACGCCAGGCGCTCCGTCAGTGCAGCGCGGGTCATGCCCATTGCCTCATCCAGATAGCAGTAAATCGTGCCACCAGTCATGCCTGAGCAGATCCACGGTCCAGGGTCGCCGAGCACCACTACGCGTCCTGCGGTCATATACTCAAAAGCAAAACCCTTTAAGTTGGCGTGACCGGCGATATTGTCTTTAGAGAGTTTCAACGGCTGGGCGATGCGGGCACCGAAGATGACGTCAGCACCGGACAGCCGAATACAGGCGCGGCTATCGGCATCACCCTGAATGATGAATGTTCCGCCTAAAGCGCCATAGGCTAGCCCTTTGCCCACCGAGCCACCGACTCGGTTACCGTCGATATTCTCACCTTTTAAGATGACGATGCGCCCACCGCGAGCACTCTTGCCGACCCCATCCTGAGCACCGCCTTCGACAACTATATTGATGCCGTCGATATTGAAGGCGCCCAAGCCATTGCCAGGGATAGAGTCGCGGCGGAAGTGGAGAAATGCCTGCTTACCTTGGCGGTAGCTCTGCTCCTGATAGGCGCGAGTCATGGCGCCAGCTAGGTGGGTGCCGATGGAACGATCACAGCTGTTGACGCCGTCATCGACAAAGCGCACGCGCTCATCCCCCGCATCGAAGGCATCGGTAACCAGTGTCGATAGCAGCGCGGTCAGGTAGTTCAGTGGTTTACGGATCAGGCGCGTGGTGTCGGGAGTGTGCTGCGGGAGTTCGCACGCATCTATCAACAACAGTTCGCTTAAATCTAGAGCATCAAGACCATGGGTCTGTTGTAGCAGGGTTGATTGACCGACCAGATCCTGCGTGCGTTTGAAGCCGAGCTTGGCGGTTATGGTGCGGATCTCCTCAGCTATAGCGCGAAAGAAGGTGGTTTCGTAGATAATGCCGTTCTCCAGAACCCGTGGCACGAAACGGCGCAAGCCCTTGGCGTGGGCTTCACTCTCGCTCTCAATCTGGGTGGCGATGCCGACATGGCAGGTGCCGAGATGGCAGTTGCGGCAGGCGGTGCAGCCGATAACCACCATGGGCAGGGTGCCGAAGCCGACACGGTTAGCACCCAAGAGCATAAGCTTGACGACATCGCGTCCCGTTCTAGCGCCGCCATCGGCCCATAACTCAACTTTGTCGCGCAAACCACAGCAGGAGAGGGCGCGATGTGCTTCGCGGACGCCGATTTCAGCTGGTAAGCCGACAAATTTAATGGCGTGCTTGCGCGCGGCGCCGGTGCCTCCGTCGTAGCCGCTGATGGTGATAATATCTGCACCCGCTTTAGCAATACCCATAGCGATGGTGCCGATGCCAGCCACCGCTGGTACTTTAACCGAAATACGCGCACGCGGGTTAGCCGTGCGCAGCTCTTCGATAATTTGCGCCAAGTCTTCAATCGAGTAGATGTCGTGGTTATTGGAGGGCGAGATCAGCGCTACCCCCTCGGTGGCGTTGCGCGCGGCGGCAATTTTATTGGTAACTTTAAAGCCAGGTAGCAGCCCACCTTCGCCCGGCTTGGCTCCTTGCCCCGCTTTTATCTCCAGAAAGTCGGCAGAGTTGAGCAGATCCATATGCACGCCAAAGCGACCCGAGGCGATCTGTTGGCCACGGTTGTGGCGATATTTCCCGAGCATATCGGGGATCTCCCCACCCTCGCCATTCATGCAGATTATGTTGAGTTTTTTCGCTGCTTCGGCATAGATGCGAAAGGCGGTTTCGCCCTGCGAACCAAAACTCATGGCTGAGATTAAGAAGGGGAAGTCATGGCCACCGATGCTGGTGTCCACCTCTTGGGGGTCGACACTGAGTTCGTTGCTGAACTTGAAATCGAGTAGATGACGGATGGCTAGAGGGTGCTCAATCTCATACTCGCGGATCAGGCGCGAAAGCTCATTGTAGCTCTCATCCATCTTGGCCACCGCCGCCACTTTTTTCCAAATTTGTGGGTACAGTCGAAACTGCACCGGCACCGCTTGTTTGGTTTTACTGCGGACAACGCTAGTGCGCTGGCGCGATTTCTCTTCAAGACGGGCGAAGGTTAAACCTTGAGTAGTCGAACCGCAGAAGTTTGGGGTCTCAAAGATATCGACCAATTCTGGGCTGAGGCCGATAGTGGCGAAGTATTTGCCATAGCCACCTATCTCGTGGGTGCCCATGGTCGACATAACTTTTTGGATGCCGCAGGTCAGAACATTGAGGAGGTTGCTCAGGCCGTTTTCTGTGTTGTCGGCCAGCTCCCACAGCATGTATGGACACACCGCATCGGCACCCATGGCGACACAGAGCAGAATGTCGTGCAGATTGCGCAGGGCACCAGAGCGGACAATGATGGTGGTGGAACGGCGCAGACTCTGGCCGCTGTCGCTGCGGTGCTGTTTCAGAGTTTTGTGCAGAGCGCTGACCACCAGGGCTGGATCGAGAAAACTGTGGCTGGGGCTGAAGGCGCGGCTGTCATCGAGCAAGAGGAGTTGGGTGCCGCGCTGTAGCGCATGGAGAGCTTCGGCCTGCAGGCGCTGCAGGGCGCTGGCGATATCTTCATCACGTTTCAGGGTGCAACTTATGCTCTTGTGGCGTCTACCGCTACCTGGCTGGTATTGGCCTAGCAGACTTTCCAGTGAGCATAGCTCAAACTGGCGTGCCACTGCGTCCTGGTCTGTGGTTGCGCTGACACGCAGACCGCCAGTCAACAGCGGAGCAGCAATGGTGGTTACCCTAGCGATACGGCCACGGAAATGCGGTCGCGGCCCGAGAAAAACGCGCGAAGAGAAGTGCTCGGTCTCGCGCTCTCTATCAATGGCTGGGTTGGTAACTACGGCCACCTGCTCTTTAAAGTAGTCAGCCAGATTTTGCTGGGTGATGGCTAACGCTGCCAAGGGGCCGTCATAACCCAGCGATGCTATGGGGTCGTGCGCTGACTTGACAATCTCCTTTAGGTTGAGAAGATCGCTGCGCTTCCAAGCAAAACCCGAGAGCAGGTTATCTTGGGCGAATCCAGCCATTTTGCGAAAATTGGCACTCTCTTTTATGCTGGCTGTGGGCAGAGCACTGCCCTGTTGTAGCTGTTCGCTATGGCGGCGCATATTGGTGCGCTTGCTCAGCTTTTTATAAACCAGTTCGCGCAATTCATCGTGGCAAATCAGGTCAATACCCTGACGGGGGCGCAGACGCAGAGCGAGCTTTTCTCCCGGCGCCAATACCTTGGGATCGCTGAGAATCTCCTCCTGATGGACGACTCCAGCCTCGGAGGAGGCGAAATAGAACTTGTTGGTTTCACCAAACCATAATGGGCGCAAACCCATGGCATCGACACTGAATACACACTGGTTTTGCCAGCGGGTAATTACCGCCGCAGGGCCTTGGGCGCTGGCGCTGAAGAATTGGCGTAACAGTGCGTACATCTGTTGCTGGTGCTCAGGAAGTTTACTCGCTTCGGTAAAAATTGGGGGAAAGCAGATCTCCATCGCTTCATATAGACTCAGGCCGTGTTCCTGCATTAAACCCTCTAAGGTGCGATTCAGATCCTGTGAGTCGCTGCCGCCTAGCGGGAGGGAGAGCCCAAGCATACGCGCCTCTTCGCGCAGGCGGGCGATGGTATTTATTTCACCGTTGTGGCCCAGCAGGCTGAAGGGTTGGGCGCGCAGCACCGTTGGCAGTGTATTGGTGGAGAAGCGGCTGTGACCTATAGTGGCCGAGGATTGAAACTCTTTACGTTTTAACTCGGGATAGTAGAGACTGAGAATTTCGGGGGCGCCATGCACCTTATATGCGGTTACGCTGTTGGATAGCGAAGCGACGTGGATGGGAAACTTATTCTCTAGGGCGACGCTCAGATGATACAGAGTGTTGCTGCAGTCGTTGCTCTCGGGAAAGAGGAGCGCCAGTTGCACAAAGAGTGGCTCTGAGGTCTTGGCCATGGTGGATAGCGCTTCACTGCGTACTTGACCACGGTTCTCCAGTAAAATTTCCGCGCCATGGCGACCGCACATAGTTAAGATGCGCGTCACCAGTTGTTCGTCGCGCTCCAGCTCCTGACGGGGTACCAAGAGGTGGGCAATGGCAAAGCCGTCATCATCAACCAGGCTTGGATCCTTGCCCTTTTTCTCCAGAATCTCACGCCACAGTTGTCGGGGAATATCAGTAAGCAGGCCGCATCCGTCACCCTCACCACCGATCTCTCCAGCCCGATGTCCCATTTTTATCAGCGCGTCTATAGTGCGCTGGACATTGCTGTGGCTGGGGTAGCCACTTTTATTGAAATAGCCAATAATAGCGCAGGCATCGCGTTCTTCGGGGACAAGTCCGGATTGATTGAGGTCGGTGATGGGCATGAACAATCTCCTATAGTAGTTTTAACAGCGCAGCTATCGCTGCTTCGATGCCTGCAGCAGCTTCGCTAATTGAACCAGCCAGCATATAGGCGGGTGTGGAAACGATTTTTAATTTTTGATCGACAACACAGGCATCGACAGCGCATTCAACGTGGTTAGCGCCCATCTGGTTTATCGCTGCGGCAGTGGTGGCATCGTTGCCGATGGTGAGCTGGGGATTTTTTCCTTGGCTGCCGAGAACTTTGGCAAGAATTACCGGGGATATGCAGATGGAGCCAATGGGTTTAGCTGCTGCTACCATAGCTGTGACCAATGCGGATAGCTCAGGGTTGACGGTGCAGTTGGCTCCCATGGTGGCAAAGTTGCAGAGGTTTTTTGCGGCACCGAAGCCGCCGGGCAGGACGAGCGCATCAATCTCTGCGGCAGTAACTGTGCTGATATTTCTTATTTTGCCACGTGAAATCCGTGCCGACTCCGTCAGTACATTGCGATCTTCGTGAGCTGCCGTACCGCTGATGTGATCTATTACCTGAGGCTGTTTTATGTCGGGAGCCATGCAGATAATTTCAACTCCGGCACGATCGAGAGCTAACATGGTGATTACGGACTCATGAATTTCGCTGCCATCAAATACACCACAACCAGAAAGAACAATACCGATTTTAGCCATAATCAATCTCCTTTTTATGCTTTAGAATAGATGACGGCAATGCCGCGCGGGCGCACTGAGCTACAGGCAATATAGCCGTGCGGTTCTGTGGAGTCGTAGTAGACCGAGTCTCCAGGATAGAGATGAATCAGTTGCTCACCGTGACGAAATTCCACCTCGCCCTCGAGCAGGTAGAGGAACTCCTCCCCCTCGTGGCACACCAATAGCTCGTCGCTCCACTGTGTGGCAAAAAACTCCATATCAAATGGTTCCATGTGGTGATGCTTTTTACCAAAAGCGCGGGAGCTGTAGGTGTATGACTGGCTGCCGTGCACGTTAGCCGCGCGCTTTTGCCGCGCATTTTGCTCGCCAGCACGAATAAGAATACACTTGTTGTCATCGCATTCATCTTCAAAAAAGATATTTAGCGGCACCCCAAAAGCCTTGGCGATGCGTAGCAATGTTGCTAGCGGCGGGATTACCTGATTGTTTTCCACCTGGGAAAGCAGTGGCTTGGACAGGTTAGTTTTTTCTGCCACATCCTGTAGCGTCATACGCCGATCTTGGCGCAGGTTGCGCACTTTCATGCCAATCTGAAACTCTTTTACTTCGTCGCGGATATTTTCCATTAGCTAGGCTCGTGTGTAGGGTGCTGTTGATTATAAGTTTAGATTAGGCGTAGAGCCTGGCGACAAATTCAGCTACGCAAGCTGGTTTTTTGCCGCCGTCAATTTCTACACTGATAGTATAGATAACTTCAACGGCATCGCCAATTGGTTCGACACTTTTTAAAACCGTGTGGGCGCGAATGGAGCTGTTCACGGTAACGGGGGCGGGGAAGCGCAACCGATTTAAGCCGTAATTGACGCGCAACTTCATGCCGGGGTAGTTTTTACTAAAGAAATCCTCATGGTTGCTCTGGGTAAGGTATGGCAGTAGCGACAGCGTTAAATAACCATGGGCGATGGTGGTGCCGTATGGTGATTCAGATTTAGCCCGTTCTGGATCGATGTGAATCCACTGTTGATCACCGGTGACCTCAGCAAACTGGTTAATGCGCTGTTGGGTTATCTGCAACCATGGGCCGACATGGATCTCTGTGCCCAGTTGCGGGGTCATAAAGTCGATTAGCTTTTGTGCTGCCGTCATGAGCATCTCCTTATCCTGTCTATTTAATTGCCCTCTAATTTAGCCTTGCTGCGGCTATATATCAACAAATAGATGCACTAAAGCTCCTGTTCATAAGGTTTTTTTTCTGGTGAAGTTAGGGTACGTGTATAGGATTAAAGCGGAATAAATAGATGTTTTTAGATGATTATCTATTTAATTGGCTAAATGTGAATTGACATAAGATAAGGTTCGATGTAGAAAGGGAAGCTGGAAGTTTCAATGAATTGTTATTCAGTGTTCGAGACAAGGAGTGGAGTGCATGAAAAATCTGTTATTTGCGGTGTTGGCTGTTATCTTTGCTTTTGTTCCTGTATTTTTGGCACAACAGGACGGAACCACGGCTCCGATTACGAAAGTAGAAGTGCTTGCCGATGGTGTGTACAAATACGAGGGAGCTACTAAAGGTATCGTAAAATTTGACCACAATATGCACAAAGATGCATTGGATCAGGACTGCAGCAGCTGTCACGAAGGTGAACCAGCAAAAATCGCAGTAACTGGCATGGCTGATGGCCACGGTTTATGTGGTGGTTGCCATGAACAAGTTGAAGATATGGCCTCTTGCAAAACTTGCCATAGTAAATAATTTTTCCGGCTATATGTAGTTATTAAAGCGGGGAGGCGGCGGTGCTGTCTTCCCGCTTTGTTTTTTGTTGCTAATGATGAGTTTTGGGTATGAAACAGCACTTACCTTATACATCAGTGCTATTTGATTTAGATGGTACTCTGCTGGATGTAGATATGCACCGCTTTGTGCCAATGTATCTAAATTGTCTAGCGCAAAGTATTGCCGTTGATATAGATAGTGAGCGTTTTGTCCGAGTGATGATCGAGTGCACAATGGAACGCTTGCGCAGTGACGATGGCTCACAGACCAATGAGGAGTTCTTTTTGGCTGTCGCCCAACGTGATTTGCAGATCAGTGCTGAGCAGTTTTTGCAGGGGTTACAAACTTTTTATCGCGAACATATGGATAAACTGCAACCGCTGATAACCAGTTCCCCTATGGCGCGGCAGTTGATATGTATGTGTAAGAGGCTAGGGCTGGAGGTAATTATTGCTACCAACCCTGTGTTTCCGCGCCCCTTAGTCGATGCCCGACTGAAATGGGGCGGGATTGGCGACTGTGACTATCTGCTGGTTACCAGTTCGGAAAACAGTCGCTACTGTAAGCCTAATCCTAACTATTTCAGCGCCATATTGACCGAGATCGGCCGTGAAGCGCACACCTGTCTAATGGTCGGTAATGATACTGAACAGGACTTGAGTGCGGCGGAGGTGGGGATTACTACCTTTTTGGTAGATACCTGGATGATCGATCGCGGCAGCCCTTTTGTGCCCGACCATCGCGGTAGCCACATAGATCTGTATAACTTTATCGATCAATTAACTGCAGGTGGTGCTTGAAAGTAGTTGCTCAACCGGAAGCAGCTAACGAATTTGTTGCATGTAGTTAACGGCGAGTTTGACAACATTGCGGTTTTTAGTTAACCTTATTTCTCCCAATTAGCGATTTTATTTATCGATTCCCTGTACAGGAGATGTTCATGGCGCGACTTGTAGATGATCCGGAATTGGCCTTCCGCCTGGCGCGAGCAATTGTGTCGGATATTGCCCTTTATAATGCAGAGAAAGTCAGCGAAGGGGTCAAGAACGATAATATCTTTGACCTGATGGCGGATGAGTTGCAAGAGGGGCGGGCACATTTTACCGAACGCACATCGGACTCCATAGTTGATCGAGATAAATTATACGATCGGGCTATTGTCGATGTCATGATTAAGCAGGCAGGGAAAATAGAGAGTTCTATCTGGTAGATGGCTGAAAATTTGGAGTTTTATTATGAACCGGGCCAAGGCGTTGAACGCTTGGACCGGTTTTTAGCGCGCGTCTTACCGCAATTAAGCCGATCACAACTTAAAAAACTTATCGAACACCAGCAGATTGTCGTTGATGGTGCAGCAATTAAGGCTGGGTTGCGCTTGCGCGGCGGCGAAAAAATTCAGGTGGATATTCCGCCAGCGGAGCCGGTTGCCACCTGTGCTGAGGATCTGCCCTTAGAGGTTCTCTACGAAGATAGCGATCTGATTGTTATCAACAAGGCCGCAGGCATGGTGGTGCACCCCGCCTGTGGCCACAGTGGTGGAACCCTGGTCAATGCGTTGCTGTTTCATTGCCATGATTTGTCCGGTGTGGGCGGGGAGTTGCGTCCCGGCATTGTCCATCGTCTGGATAAGGATACTTCCGGGGTGATGGTAGCGACGAAGAACGATACCACGCATAACCACTTGGCCGCTCAGTTTAAGGAACATAGCGTGAAGCGCCGCTATGTGGCTCTGGTCCACGGTCAGGTGCAGACAGCCACTGGCGTTGTCGATCGGCCTATTGGCCGCCATCCAATCCAGCGCAAGAAGATGACATCCAAAGGGCGCACCGGACGACGAGCAGTGACCCATTGGCAGGTGTTGCGGCGTTACGATTTGGATAGATTATCGTTGTTAGAGCTGCGCTTAGAGACTGGGCGTACCCATCAAATTCGTGTCCACTTTTCCGAATTGAATTTACCTCTGGTTGGCGATCCGCTATATGGTAATCGCACCCGAGCAAATGCTATTAGCGATCAGCAGATTCGCCAGTCGGTGCTGGGTTTTAACCGTCAGGCATTACACGCGCGCCTGCTGGGTTTTATCCATCCGCGCAGTGGTGAATATATGGAATTTTCCAGTCCGCTACCGGATGATTTTGCCGAGTTGCTGGCGCAATTAGATGGTAAATATGGCGTCGAAAAGTTGCAGTTTGTCGACAGCAACAATTAATTAGATATTGGAGCAATTGAAGATAATGAATTTGGTTAAGTATGGCAAAATCAATTGTGTGCAGGCGCAGTGGAGCGCAGATAACTCATTAATAGCCGGAGTGACAACACGCAATGGTGGTCTTAGCCGTCCGCCGTATAACTCTTTGAATCTGGGCATGAATACCGACGATGCCAAGCATAATGTTGAAGGCAACCGCTCTACGCTGTTGAATGAGCTGGGAGTGTTGGAGCATCAACTGCTGCTGGTGAAGCAGGTGCATGGCGCCGATGTGGTAGTGCTGAACAGTAAAAATCACGATGTCAGCCATTTTCACGATGTCAGTGCCGATGCCATTGTCACTAATCAACCCGATATTCTGGTGGGAATCCTGGTTGCCGATTGTTATCCGGTACTGCTGTTTGATCCAGAAAATAGGGTCGTAGCGGCCGTGCATCTGGGGTGGCGTGGTGCGGCTAATGGTCTGCTGGGTAAAACTATCAACGCTATGGTTGAAGAGTTTGGCAGCGTGCCTGAACAGCTCAAGGCGTTTGTTGGCCCTGGGATCAGTGCTGAGCACTATGAGGTGGATAAGCAGGTGCGCGATGCCTTCCGCGAGGGCAGTGGCCACTGGAATGACATCAGTGACGAGGTAGAGCTGGGACGTTGGAAGTTAGATATTCAGCACAGCATCGATCTGCAGCTGACTCAGGCGGGGATTAAGAGAACTAACCGTGAACTATGCGATCTCTGCACTTGGGAGCACCGCGAACTGTTCTTTTCCTACCGCCGCGATGAGGGGCAAACTGGGCGCCAGATGGGTTTTATCCTGATGCGTGCCCTCGACTGATTGGCACTTTAGGTGTTGTGCGGCAGAATTTTGTCGAGACGTTGCTAGCAATGTCTCGACTTTTCCATCTCTTACTTGCGCCAAAATGATGGTAGAAACAGCACCATTACCGTAAACAGCTCTAAGCGTCCTAGCAGCATACACATCACCAAGACTGCTTTGCCCAAAGCGGGCACCTCCGCAAAATTATCTATCGGCCCCACGCTGCCTAATCCTGGGCCAATATTGCTCAGGGTGGCGATAACCGCCGATGCTCCAGAGACCAAATCCATACCACAGGCGGCCATTAACAGTGACGCGGTGACGAATACGCCCATAAACAACGCGAAAAATCCCAAAATTGACTGCATTACATCGGCGCTTACCGGAGTTCCGCCCAGCTTAACCAGACGTATCGCTCGCGGATGAATTAGATGGTAGAGCTGGACTCCGGCGTGTTTTAGCAGCAACAGAATGCGCGCTACTTTCATCCCGCCACCGGTAGAACCGGCACAACCACCGATAAACATGAGCAGTACCAAGATATATTGGGTCAGCGCTGGCCATACTTCAAAATCGGCGGTGCCGAAGCCTGTAGTGGTGAGGATAGAGGTGGTCTGAAAGGCGCTGAAGCGCAGGTTATCTACCACAGATGAGTAGACAGTGCCCTGATTGACCAGCATGATTATCGCTGTAGCACCTAAGGTGATATATAGATAAAAGCGGAACTCCTCGTTACGAAAATATTCGCCGATACGTCCTTTGAGTGCGTAGTAGTGCAGCGAAAAGTTGATCCCTGCCAGAAACATAAACAGGGTGATTACCCAGTCGATATAGGCGCTATCATAGGCGGCAACCGAGGCGTTGCGGGTGGAAAATCCTCCGGTAGCCAATGTGGCAAAGGCATGGCAGATTGCATCATAGAAGGACATGTTCCCCGCCATGAGCAACAGGGTCTCAAGCCCCGTGAGGATGACATACACTCCCCAGAGGAGCTTGGCAGTATCCTGAATGCGTGGCTTCAGGCGGTCGGCAGTGGGGCCGGGTACCTCGGCTTGAAATAGCTGCATGCCGCCAACGCCAAGCATGGGCAGGATGGCTAGGGAGAGTACTATGATCCCCATGCCGCCGAGCCAGTGGGTCATGGCGCGCCAGAACAAAATACTGCGGGGAAGACTCTCAATGTCGGTTAAAATAGTTGAGCCGGTAGTGGTGAAGCCACTCATGGTCTCAAATATTGCATCCAATGGTGAGCTAATGGCGCCAGAAAAGATATAGGGTAACGCGCCAAATATGGCAAAGACCACCCAGCCGAAGGTGACAATGGCAAATCCTTCGCGGATGGATAGCTCTTTCTTGTTGTGAAAGAGTTTTAGACAGGCCACACCGAGAATAAGGCAAACAGTAGCAGAGAGCGCAAAAGCTCTCACTGTTGCTGAGCCTTCGGCAAAGGCGAAAGGCAACGGGGTGAGTAGTGCTAAAGCCAAGCATATTAGCAGCGCCCCGAGAATATGGAGGATAAAGGTAAATTTCATCTATTCAAAAAATTTCTCTACTTTACTCAAAGCAGCGGGTAGTGCAAAGACAACAACCCGATCACCTTGAAGTAGTTTTGACTCTCCCGTGGCGATTTCGTAACCGCTGTCACGGACGATAGCGCCAATTATTGCTCCAGCGGGAAATTTTAAATCTTTCAGGGCAATATTCAATGATTTGCTATCCGGTTTTACCTCAAATTCCAAAACCTCGGAATTGCTGCCCTCAATGGTGGTCAGTGAGATAACCCCACCGCGGCGCACATATTTTAGAATGGCGCCCGCTGCGGATAGCCGTGGTGATACACAGGCGTCAATTCCCAGTGATGGAGCTAGGTTCAATAGCTCCGGAGTGTTTATCAGTGCCAATGTTCTGGCCGAGCTGTACTGTTGAATTAGTAGTGAGCACAGGATATTCGTTTCATCCCTATCTGTGACCGCGATAAACAGGTCGGCATTTTCAATCCCCTCCTCAAGGAGGGCATGGATATCTGTCCCTTTGGCATGAATTACCATGGTCTTTTTCAGTTGCGCCGACACTTTTTGACAGCGCTGTTCATTATGGTCAATCAGGCGAACGTCAAACTTCTGCTCCTCAAGTTGGGTGGCAATTCGCACGCCAACTTTGCTGCCACCAAGAATAAACACCCGCGGAACCTTTTTTTTCTTCTGTTGGGGTTGCAGAAGATATTGGATGGCAGGGAGGTCTTTGGTGGGGGCAAAAAGAAAAATACTGTCACCGTTTTGGATAATATCCTCACCCCGAGGGATGATGGTCATAGCACCACGCGTGATGGCGGTGATGACAAATTGGTACATGCCGCGCAACTCACCGAGTTCGCGTAAACTTATCCCGCATAAGGGGCTTTCGCTGTCGATACGGTAGCCGAGAAATTGAATTTTACCTTCGACAAATTCGGCGACATCGAAAGCGCCTCTGCGCCCGGCGATTTTTACCATCTCATCAGCCACTTCATCATCTGGGTTGATGAGAAGATCAATGCCGAGTTTCTCTTTGGATAGAATAGCTCCATGACTACGGTATTCGATATTTTTTACCCGCGCCACGCGCGTTTTTACTGCATATTCACGTGCCAATAGGCAGGCCAGAATGTTTACTTCATCCAGATTGGTAACGGCGATGAAGATGTCCGTATCTTTGATGTTGGCCTGTTCCAGCAACTCCGCGCTGGCCCCGTTCCCAGCCAGGCCCATTACGTTTAGCCGTTCCTGTACATGGCGCAGATGGGTTTCGTCACGATCTATCAGGGTGACTTCGTGTCCTTCGATGGAGAGGCGTTCGCACAGAAAAAAACCAACCTGTCCTGCGCCAACTATCAGTATTTTCATCAGTAGTGCTCCAAAAGTGATACAATCGCGCACGGTAGTTTGCTGGTGAACAACAAATGCTATTTCTAACATAAATTTACATAATCTGCAAGTGGAGCTTATTTGGTGGGGGATAATGTTACCGCGCATACCGCGCAGGATAACTTTGCCAGCGCCACTACGGGTTATGTTAAACTGTTCAATCCCCATAAACTAAAAGAAGATAGAAGATGAGTTATTACATTGAAGTACAGCCGGAACAGTTGCGCAAAGAGCGGCAGAAGGCGCGTGAGTTGCGCAAGGGTAGCTGGTGGAAACAGCGCCTAGCCAGCGGTAAATGCTACTACTGTGGCGGCAGCTTTGCCCCTAAAGAGCTCACCCTCGACCATGTCGTGCCTCTGATCCGTGGTGGACGTACCAGTAAAGGCAATTGCGTGCCCGCGTGCAAACTGTGCAACAGCAAAAAACAGGATATGCTGCCGAGCGAGTGGCAGGAGTATTTAGACCATCTGGAGCAGCAAGTTGACTGATGTTGTTAACCACAGCGTTGTCCCCAGCCCCACGGCGCCAAGCAAACCCTATCTGGTATATTCCCAATATCTAAAACAGCGCTTTGGTGGTCGCGTGCACAAGATATCCATTGATGCCGGTTTTTCATGCCCTAATCGCGGTGTGGAGCGCTCTAATCCGGGGTGTCTGTTCTGCGAACCCAACGGATCGGGCTCCTTCGGCATTGCGCGGCGCTTGAGTGTGGCTCAGCAGGTAGAGCATGGCAAAGGGGTGATGGTGCGTAAATACAAAGCCAAGTATTTTATCGCCTACTTTCAGCCATTTTCCAATACCTATGCTCCGGTGGCTACTTTGCGGGACTACTATGATGAAGCCTTAGCTGTAGATAAGGTGGTTGGTCTGGCGATAGGAACCCGTCCCGATTGCTTGCCGGAAGATGTGCTGGATCTGCTCAGCGCATACCATGATAGCACCTATCTGTGGCTGGAGTTGGGCGTGCAGAGTTGCCACGATCGGACGCTAGATTTTTTGCGGCGTGGCCACGATTATCAGTGCTTTGTTGATGCCTATGCTGCCGCTAAACAGCGCGATTTGCGCGTGTGTGCGCACGTTATCCTAGGGCTGCCGGGCGAGAGCACAGAGGATATGCTGGCGACCGCCGACGAGATGGCACGCTTAAAGGTGGATGGGATTAAAATTCATCTGCTGCACGTGTTGCGTGATACCGCGTTGGGTGATCTCTATCAGGCGGGTGAGTTTGAGTTGTTGGCGCGCACCGACTACGTACAACTAGCGGCCAGCTTTTTGGAGCGTCTGCATCCAGCTACCATGATTCAACGCCTTACCGGCGATGGCCCACGGGATATCCTGCTCGCACCGCGCTGGTCGTTAAAGAAGTGGGAGGTGCTCAATGCAATTGAGGCAGAAATGGCTCAGCGGGGAACGGTACAGGGAAGTCGTTGTCGTTATCTGTAGGAGGCAAGATCGAGAATGGCGCAGTTGTTAGCCACTCAGGTTAGATGCTGGGCTGCTTAACGATTATAAGCTTCGCTAATCGGTTGGGCGTGAGCTGGAGTTGTTTCGACTCCGCCCTCCCAAGAGATAAAGACCATTGATGCCCATAACAGGCTGATAAAAAGAATGAGTATTCGTGACATGCCGCATAACATACACGACCTTTATACGCAAAATCAAGAGAACTGTTGAGAAAAAATATACCGATGGATTTATCTTTTTTAAATGAACCGCAGCGCCAAGCAGTGCTGCAAACCGAAGGGGCAGTGCTGGTGCTAGCTGGTGCTGGATCGGGCAAAACTCGGGTTATAACTACCCGTATTGCTTATCTTTTACGCCAGGTTAGTGCTGATCACATTGTTGCCTTAACTTTTACCAACAAAGCTGCGCGCGAAATGTTGGATCGGGTTGTCAAGCAGGTGGGGCGCAAGAAAAGTAAGGGGCTGATTGTCTCAACTTTTCACTCCCTCGGCGTGCGTATCTTGCGCCAGGAGATTGAGCGCCTAGGTTATAAACGTAACTTCTCTATCTACTCTGCGTCGGATCAGCTGCGCTTAGTGCGCGATCTGGTGCAGGGGCAATTGGTAGAGGGTGCCGCCGCCGATGCCGACCGAGTGCTGTGGTTGATATCGCAGGCGAAAAATCGTCTCATCAGTGCTGACGCATATCAACCAGCGGCTAATGATGCCTATCAGCAGTTAACCGCGCAGGTCTATCCGCAATATCAGCGTCAGCTCAAGGCGTGTAATGCAGTGGATTTTGACGATATTTTGCAACTGACTATCCGTCTGTTGCACGAGTTTCCCGAGGTGTTGGAACACTATCGCCTACGTTTTCGCTACATTATGGTGGATGAGTATCAGGATACCAACGTGGTACAGGCGCAGTTGCTCAAGCTGTTGAGCTCCTTTCATCACAATCTGTGTGTGGTGGGTGATGATGATCAATCTATCTATGGCTGGCGCGGGGCTGATCCGGGAAATATTCTCGACTTTGGTAAAGATTTTCCCAGCTTGAAAGTTATTAAACTGGAGCAGAATTATCGATCGAGTGGCCATATCCTCTCCGCAGCTAATGCCTTAATTGTGCACAATAAAGATCGTCACGGTAAACGCTTATGGACTGCAGATGAACAGGGCGCTCCCGTTGTCTACCGCTGTTGTGATGATGGTGAGGATGAATCCACAGTGGTGGTGGGACGTATCCACAGCTTGCGTTTCAAATCGCAGCTGCAATACCGCGATTTCGCTATTCTGTACCGCACCAACGGGCAGTCGCGTATTTTTGAGGAGCAGTTGCGCTACGAAAACATTCCCTATGTGCTGATCGGAGGCCAACAGTTTTTCGATCGCAAAGAGGTTAAGGATGCCTTGGCCTATCTGAAAGTCATGGCCAATACGCAGGATGAGGTAAATCTGCTGCGTATTCTGAATTACCCTAAACGCGGTATTGGTGAGACCAGTGCTGAGCGGATCATTCAAGCCTCTGTCGATCAGGGGTTGCCGCTGTGGCAGGTGTTGCAACATCCGGAACATATCACCGAATTGGGCGACAAGACGCAAGAGGCAATTCGGGAATTTGTTGGGCTGATGCGCCGCTATCAGCGACGTCTACAACAGGGCAATAATCTGGTTGGCGATGTTCAGGACCTGTTCCGCGAGATAAAACTCGAAGAGGAGCTGTATCGGCAGGCTGATGATCCTCAGAAAGCACGCCGCCGCGTGGAGAACCTGCACGAGGTTATCAACGCAGTATCTAGTTATGTTGAGCGCGAAGGGCAGACAACGCTGGAGAGTTTTTTAGAAAAAGTCTCTTTGCTCGATCGCGATGAGCCCCAACGCGGCAGCAAAGAGGAGAAGCTTAAGCAGGATGCTGTGGTGCTAATGAGCTTGCATTCCAGCAAGGGGCTAGAGTTTCCCTGCGTATTCTTGGTCGGACTGGAGGAGGGGACACTACCACATAAAAAGATATTGGAAGAGAGTGGCGATGTGGCTGAAGAGCGGCGTCTATGCTATGTCGGGATGACGCGTGCGCGCCAACATCTGATGCTACTTAGCGCGGCACGACGGCGCAAATACGGACGACTCCAGCCGCGTGATGCCAGTCGTTTTGTGCACGAAATTCCTCCAGAGTTGCTGGTGCATGAGGACGGGGAACCGGTAGCGCTACCTGCTGCTGAAGAGGAACAGCTGGCGAGCAATTTTTTTAGCGGCATCAAAGATATGTTGGGTTAAGGGTGTTACAACGCGAATATGGTACATATTTTGCTTTAATTAATGTAACGGAGCTTTAATGCCGTTGAATTTGCTTAACTTTTTTGTTTAAATAGCCGAAGTATTCTCATTAAGAAAGTGGGTTGATATTTCGCGTGCAGTAGCAAGATTGTGCCCTAATCAACAGGAGGCAACGCTGAGTTTATTCAACAAAAAAAATAGGCACCCCTCAGGTGTTGTCGGAGTGAACTTTTTTCCTGCTGGGGTAGCATTGGTGCAACTGGAAGCTCCTACTCCGGGTGAGGTGCGCTTAAAGGTGGCCCACAGCGTGGAGTGCGCCAGTACTGAGCACGCTACGGCGTTAAAAGAATTGGTAGATCAGTATCATCTCAAAGGTGCTCCATGTGTCGCAGTTATGGCGCGCGGGACCTACTCGTTGCTTCAGGTAGATAAACCCGCTGTTCACGATAATGAACTGCGCGATGCCATCCGCTGGCAGATCAAGGATCTGCTCGATTTTCCAGCGGAACAGGCGGTCATTGATGTTTTTCCCGGCAGCGGCACTGGTGCTCAGGGAAGTACCTTTACCGTTGCGGCAGCTGAAACCAGAGTGCGCTATGTGGTTGATGCGCTCCGGGCCGCAGAGTTGCAGATAGAGGCTATTGATATTCCTGAGTTGGCTATACGCAATATCTTGGCTAAAAGTGTTGAGAGTGAACGTGGGGTCGCACTGCTCTCCCTATTTCGCGACAATGGTTTGATTACCATTGTTCGTGACGGTGAATTGTGTATGGCGCGGCGCATTAACTTGGGCACTAAAGAGCTGGTAGCCGCTAGCAATAGTGACGCTGTCGACGGGGTAGAGATCTCTGAGGAGCAGCAGAATATTCTCGATGATATGGTGTTAGAGATTCAGCGCTCGCTGGACTATTACGAGAGCAGCGTTTCTCGTCAAGCAGTTTCTGCCCTGCTTATTGCTCCGGTTATGGAGCCTATTCCTGGTTTGCTATCCTATCTGGATAGTTACCTTACCCCCGAGGTGCGCAATTTAGATCTAAGTAGCTGGCTACTCGATGGTGAGTCCATGGCGGTCTTGGAACAAGCGCGCTGCCTGTCAGCAATTGGCGCGGCACTACGCAGCGATTTGTGGTGATGAAATAGCGGGAGTTAATGATGCAGCAAATTAATCTCTATCAGGAACAATTTAAACAACAACGCCAGTTCTCGCTGTTGATGTGGACATGCTACGCCCTGCTGCTGGTGTTACTGGTGCTGGCGCTAGTTAGTTGGATGCAGCGGCGTGAAGAGCGTAATCTGCAGCAGTTGGTTACCCGTAGCCAAGCTCAGAACCAGCAGCTACTTGACGCAGTTGGCGCGTTGGAACAGCAGATGAGCGCCCTGAAACCAAACCCGCGCCTGCAGCAACAGTTACAGCAGTTGCGTAGTCAACTGCGCCAACGCCAACCGTTGCGTGTTGCACTGGATCAGCTGTTAGCCCAGAAAAATACTATCCCCCTCGGTCTTACGGCCTTAGCGGCTCGGCCGCTGCATAAGTTGTGGTTGGAAAAAATTGAGTTACTCGATGGAGGTAGTTTGGTGCGTTTGCAGGGCTTAGCCGTTAAGCCGGACACTGTGCCGCAATTTATTGAGCAGTTGGCGCAGCAGCAGGTTTTTGCTCAGCAGGCATTTGCGCAGTTGCAGTTAGAGCAGCAGAGTGACGGACTGTATAAATTTGAGTTGTCGACAACCATGGAGGACGGACAATGAGTCGTGAGAATAACCTGTTCCGTCGTGTAGATGTCTGGCTACAGGCACTGAGTAAGCGTGAGCGTCTGATGGTGGTGGCGGCACTGTTTCTGGTGCCTATATATCTATTTATTCAGCTAATCTATTTGCCCAGCGCACAGCAGCAGAAAAAAATGAGTGCGCAGTTTGCCTCTATTAAGCAGCAGAACGCAGCACTGCAGGAGCAGCTAGTCGAGTTGTCGAGCGCAGTTACTGTCGATCCCAATGCGCAACAGCAGCAGCAAATCGCCAGGGTGCAACAGGAGATTAGCCAATTCGATAAAACGCTGCAGGAGAGTGTTGCGGGGATGGTACCACCGCAGCGGATGGCGCAACTGCTGCGTGAAATGCTTCAGCAGCGTGCTGATTTAACTCTGGTATCGCTGAAAAATATTGCCCCGCAGCCATTGGTGACATTAGCTGCAGCAGCTGAAGAGAATAGTAAAACTTCGAATAGACAAGAATCTGCAGATAAAAACTCAGAGATAGCTGACACTGTGGCTGATATTACCCTGTACCGCCATGGTATAGAGCTACAGTTTAGTGGTAGCTATATGGCAACAGTTAAGTATTTCAGTAGTTTGCAGCAGCTGCCCCAGCGCCTATTTTGGGAGGCAGTACGCATAGAGAACGAAAAATATCCCCAAGCACAGGTGCGGGTGAACCTCTATACACTGAGCCCCGAGAAAGGCTGGATTAGTGGTTAATTTAATTGTAGTGCCACAGAGAGTTCGCCGTGTGCTGGTGGTGTTGGCAGGGCTGAGCCTCGTATCTGTTATCCTGAGCGCAGTGGTATGCGCAGGCCAGCTATATGACCCGATGCGCCCGCATGGTGCAAGCGCTGTGGTCGCTGATCAGGAACCAGCAGCGCAGGAGCTGCACCTGATGGCAATAGTAGTTGGCGCTAGCCAGCGCACTGCGGTAATTAACGGAAAAAATGTTCTCGAAGGCGATCAACTGGATGGTTATCGCGTTCAGACAATCAGTACCGCAGCGGTGCTCCTTAGCCGTGCTGGCAAAAGTAAACGTTTGACGTTGCCGACGGTAGGTCAGGCCAATATGCAGGTGTCGCCGCTGGCGGCAGGAAAAAATAACTAACTTAGGCTAAGTAATTATGGCTATTTGCATTCTAGGGTTGGAAATCAACCTTAGCAATCAATTCTTTTACTACTTACAACAAGCACCATATGGTTGGATTTGTTCTGATTAAGCTAGAATCAAAATCAACTAACTTGGTTGGAAACGAGATTTTGAATCAGATTCTGTTCTTCTCTACCAGTCTTCTGTAGTGCTCACCAAGAGCTGTTAACCGACATGACTTACTTTCCATTGCTGCATTCCACATGTGAGGTGCGCCATCTGGTATAAGCAGATTCAGGCGATTATATTTCTGAAGAACCGAAAATATCCTTGTGTTTTCTTCGATGGGATCTGGCATTCCTTTATCTCTCCCTTTCATCTCTGGTTCAAACGTAGGATCAAGCGGGAAAGAAAAGCCTGGAGTAGGAAACAAAGTTGTAATCTTTCTCAGATCATCAGTGGATATTGCCGGCGTCGTTTTTCTTAGTGACACAAACTGTTTCACGTTGGTTTTAAAAACAGGCCGCTGTTCCCAAGCTCCAAGGGATTGGTCAATGTAGGCATAAATGCTTCCGGGTGTAATATCACCCGTTAGATTGGCTGCGCTACCGCTTAATGCGTCAACAAGTAAAGTTGTAAAAACCCCGCGTCCATTTTGTTCTGAGGCATACTGTTCTTTAGTTGAAGCCGTTAAAACCGTCACACCTTCAGCAAGTGATGCTAATTGACCCGCATCAGGTGGTGTTCCCGCAATTCCTGAGTGACAGCTATCAAGAATAATAATTTTGTTTTTTGCTGGTGAATTATTCGCAATCGTCAGTATTTCGGTTAGCGAAACACCTTCATCACCTCTGGTAGCTTCAGAGGTTAATAGATAACCACCAGTAGATTCGATATGACCATGACCTGCAAAGTAGAACAAGGCTATATCTGCATCGGTTTTAAATAGCTCCGATCACTACTGTCCGGTTGAAAAATATAATAACAACGTAAGCCATTGAGAATACTAGTTCTTTGACATAACTAATTCATTTTCGATTTGAATTCATCTACTCAAGTGTGTGTTGATACCTTTCTGCCT
>Ga0265295_1000072_pt1 | contig 199257 bp, 198 predicted proteins | sample Munlansysbiofilm_FD_192503 | JGI IMG/M metagenome (GOLD analysis project Ga0265295, IMG submission 192503) | Leachate microbial communities from a municipal landfill in Southern Ontario, Canada - Methane capture system biofilm | ecosystem: Engineered > Solid waste > Landfill > Unclassified ...
TTTAAAAAACTATTTTCATACTCTTCATTTAAATTCTCTTTATTAAATGTTTTTAAATCTTGACATTTAAAAACACCTTTACAAATTTTATCATTATAAATATCTACATCAAAAATTAAATTTCCTATTTGTTTTAGGCATAAAAAAAGGTTCGAAGAGAAAACTCTTCGAACCTTTTTAAGTTTTATAAAAACTCTAAAATTGCTTCTTATAGGAATGGGTTTGCATATAATGCAATCATAGCAATAACAAGTGCGTAAATTACTTGAGCTTCAATCATAGCTAAAGCAATAAACATAGTTGTCATTAATTTTCCACCTAAACCTGGGTTTCTAGCAGTTCCAGCAATTGTAGCAGCAGCAGTATTACCCATACCAACAGCTCCACCAAGAGCAGCTAAACCTAAACCAATACCAGCAGCAACTACAGAGTATGCTTTTAGTGTTTCATTTGCAACAGATGCATCAGCAGCGAATGCCATACCAGCGAATGCTAGCATTAAAAGAACGATTTTTTTCATTCTATATCCTTAAAAAATTAAATATCTCAAAGTCTGTTCGGCTTGCGTATCCCTACTTATCACTTTGACGGTTGCTATTTTACAAAAATAAATCTAAATATAAGATAAATTGGATAAAATATTTTTTTATTTTTAATGGGGAGATATATGAAAAAGTTTATAATTACACTACTTATAATTGTTCTATTTATAACATCAACTTTGTACATTATACTTTTTACAAAAAGTGGTAATTATCTTGTTGCAAATTACATTGAAAAAAGCTTTAATAAAAAGCAAAAAGATTTTACTTTAAAAATAGATAATCTTGTTATAGATTATGATTTATTAGTTTTAAAAGCTACATTAAATGATCACTCTAAAATAGAATTAAATGCTATGTACTCTATTTTTAATAAAGAGTTGATGGCAGAATATTTTATAGATATAGAAGATTTATCAATATTTAATGATTTAGCAAAAATGAAACTAAAAGGTGATTTAAAAATAGTTGGAAATATTGCTCATAAAAATGATACTACAACTATAAAAGGTATTTCAAATGTTGCTAAAAGTGATACAAATTATGAAGTTGTTTTAAAGAATTTTAAAATAAATGATATATATATTGATACAAAAAATGCAAAAATTGATGAGTTGTTGGCTATTGTTAATCAGCCAATATACACAACTGGTATATTAAATGTAACTTCTGAACTAAAATCAAACAGTAGTGATTTTTTTGATGGAGTTATTAAAGTAGATATAAAAAATGGAAAATTAAATAATGATATTATTGAAAAAGAGTTTAAAACTTCTCTAAAGCAAGATGTTTTATATACTTTAAATAGCCAAAGCAAGCTTTTAAAAGATGAACTAAACAGCACTATTGATCTTTTATCAAACCTTGCTAAGATAAATATTAAAAACTTAAATTTTAATATAAAAGAGTCTATTTTAAAGAGTGATTATAATATTTTAATTTCAGACTTATCAAAACTTAAAGATTTTACAGTTATACCTTTAAGAGGTAAAAATATATCTTTAAATGGCAATATATATAAAGATTTAAAAGATTTAAAAGTAGATGGAGATTCTAAAATTTTAGATGGTATTTTAAAATTAAATTTAATAAATAATGATGTATCAATAAATTTAGAAAATGCAAATAGTAAAAAACTTTTATATATGTTAAATCAAAATGAGTTTTTTGATTCAAATATAAATTTAGATTTAAAATATAATATTTTAAGTGGAAATGGAAATTTTGCTTCAAATTTAAATAATGGACATTTAGTAAAAAATAATTTCTCAAAAAATATTGAAAAATTTGCAAATATTGATATTACGAAAGAGCTTTATGAAATAGGAACTGTAAAGGGTGAAATATTAATTGATAAAGTAATTAGTAATATCTATTTAAAAAGCTCAAAAAGTATAATAGAGTCAAAGAGTTCTATTTTAGATTTTAAAAATAAAAAGATAGATTCAAAATTTGATATTAATCTAAATGGTAATAAATTTGTAATATTTTTGGAAGATGATATAAATAATCCAAGTATAAAAATAGATATAAAAAATCTTTTGATTGAAAGTATCAAAAAAAGTAAAGAGAGTGATAAAATAGAGAGAAAAATAGAAGAACTTTTAAATAAAAATGGAATTGAAAATTCAAAAGAGTTAAAAAACACAATAAAATCACTCTTTTAAAAATATGAAAATTATTATCATTTTAAGAAATGATAAAGCTTTTTTTTGTTTAAATACACAAAACAAAATGAGGATTATTATCATGAAATATACAAAGAGAGTTCTTTTTTCTTTATCATTAGCTGCTTCTTTAGCTTTAGGAGCAAACGCTTCTTCTTTGGCTAAAGATACAACTAAATCAGAAATTACAAAACAAGTTTTAATTTTAGAAGCATATGCAAATATAGCTCTAGACAATTATACACAAGCTTTAAATGATGCAAAACTTTTACAAGATGCAATAGATAAATTTGTTGAAAAACCTACACAAAAAAATTTAGATAATGCAAAAAAAGCGTGGTTGCAATCAAGAGAATCTTATGGAAGCACTGAGATTTTTAGGTTATCAAATGGTCCAATTGATGCTGAAGATGGATGGATTGCAGATACTTATGGTGCTTTAGAGGGACAAATCAACGCTTGGCCACTTGATGAGAATATGATAGATTATACAATTGATGCAGATGGAAATAGAACATCTGGAAATATTATTGATACTATTGGAAAATTTAATCCAGGTGGTGAAGATTCAAATGAAGTTGATGTTACAAAAATTACAGTTGAAGCTTTAACTGAGTTAAATGAGAATGGTGGAGAGGCAAATGTTTCAACTGGTTATCATGCAATTGAGTTTTTACTTTGGGGGCAAGATCAAGATTATAATAATTTCTTAGAGGATAATATAACAAAAGGTGCAATGAAAGCTGGACAAAGACCTTTAAGTGATTTTACAACTGATAAGCATAAAGATAGAAGATTACAATATCTAAAAGCTGTAACTCAAAAGTTAGTTGAGGATTTAGAAGTTGTTAAAAATGCTTGGAATAGAGATATAAAAGGTGATTCTGGGCTTTATAGAGCTGCGTTTTTAGGAAAACTTAAAAATAGTGATAAAAACTTAGATAAGAGTGAGTCTTTAAAACAGATTATTTCTGGTATGGGAGTATTTATAAAATCGGAACTTGCAAATGAGAGATTAGCAGTTGCTGTTTTAACTCCAAGTGAAGAGGATGAGCACTCTTGTTTTTCTGATAATACACATAGAGATTTAGTAAAAAATTATGAAGGTTTTAAAAATATTTTAACTTCAACATACAATGGTAAAAAATATGGAGAGTCTTTATTTGATGCTTTAGAAAAAGAGGATAAAGATAGAATATTAAAGCTTATGAAGAGTATTGAAGCAAAAATTGAGCAAGTTGACAAAGTTGCAAAAACTGAAGCTCACTTTGATTATCAAATAAGACCTGATCATAAGATGTCAAGAGTTTTAGTATCTTTAAAAAATGAGTTAAGAAAACTAGGTGATGAGATGATAACTGTTGCAAGAGCAAACAGTATTAATCTTTCAACAGATGATGTAACTGATCCAGAAGAGACAAAAATCTAAATTGAAAAGTTTAAAAAAAATCTTACTTTTAAAAGCTCTTACAATATCAATTTGTACAGAGCTTTTTTCATTTGATATATCTAAAAATTATATATCAAATATCAAAGATAATAAGTTATTTCAAAAGCAAATTGATGGTTTAACTAATGAAGAGCAAGATATATTTATGCTTGGAAGAAGTTTTTTTACAATTCCCTGGGTTGAAGCTCCAAGTGCTACAACAGCAAGAGATGGATTAGGACCACTATTTAATGCAAATAGTTGCATCTCATGTCATCCAAAAAATGGAAGGTCTGAAATTTTAAATAGTAATGGTTTTGCTTCAAGAGGGTTAATTGCTAGATTATCAATAGATTCAAATGATTCTAAATATGCTTCTATTTTAAAGAAAAAAGGATTTATTCAAGAGCCAACTTATGGTGAACAATTAGCTATAAATGGAGTTTTTAATGTTCCTTTTGAAGGAAATATAGAAGTTGATTTTGAATACTTTGATATAAAATTATCTGATGGTGAGATTGTAAATTTAAGAAGACCAAAATATAGTTTGAAAAATTTAAATTATGGAGAACTTCATAAAAATAGTGTAGTTTCATATAGAGTTGCACAATCTTTGAATGGCATGGGATTAATTGATTTAATACCAGATGAAGAGATTCTAAAAAATCAAGATATAGATGATAAAAATAGTGATGGAATAAGTGGAAAAGCAAATTTTGTTTATTCACCAATTTCAAAACAATATGAGCTTGGAAGATATACTCATAAGGCTAGTGTTTCAAAACTAAAAGAGCAAGTTGCAAATGCTTTTTCAAATGATATTGGAGTTACAACAACATTAATACCTTATGAAAAATGTACAGACTTCCAAAAAGAGTGCCAAGATGCACCAAAAGCTAAAGATGCTATTGATTTACCAGATGATAGGCTTGATGCAGTTACTTTTTATATTAAAAGTTTAAAAAGTTATAGTGCAAATAAAAATAGTCAAAAATATAAAGAAGGGTATGAAATATTTGAACGACTTGAGTGTTCAAAGTGCCATATAAGTAGTTTTAATACAAAATTAGGTTTTGAAGCAAGACCATTTTCAGATTTTTTACTTCATGATATGGGTGAAGATTTAGCTGATGGAAGAGTTGAGTTTATGGCAGAAAAAAGTGAGTGGAGAACTGCACCTCTTTGGGGAATAGCTATAAACAAACTAATAAATAAAAATCCAAACTTTTTACATGATGGAAGAGCTAGAAGTGTTCAAGAGGCAATTTTGTGGCATGGTGGAGAGGCAAAAAGAAGTAAAGAGGCTTATATGAATCTTTCAAAAGAGAATAGGCAAAAATTAATTAAATTTATAGAGGAGTTATAGTTTGAAAAAAATATTTTTTATTATGATGTTTTTTCTTGCAAATTTGTTTGCAAATGAGACAGTTTTTCAAAGTGTTATAAAAAATGTATTGTTAAAAGATACACAAAATGCGATAAGTAGTGCTAAAAAATTACAACAAAATATCACACAAGAGAATTTTAAAATCTTTTTAAAAGATTGGAAAAGAGTTGAGGCTTTATATTTAGCTGGTGAGATAAATTATGATTATATTGATACACCAAGATTTATTGATGTTTTTAATAATCTAAAAGAGGATTTAAACTCTCAAATGAGAAGAGTTGTAAATGGAACAAATGATGTTAAAACAGCACTATTTAAAAACTCATTTAAAACAATCAATGCCTTAGAGTTTGTAATAGCTCAAGAGAGTTTAGATGATAGATCAAAAGAGATTATAAAAGAGATTTTAAACTCAATAATCACAAATTTACAAGATATAAAAGGGGTTTATACAAACTATTTAAAAAATCCAAAGTTTAAAGAGAAAGAGGAGATTGCTATACTTGTAAATGTTTTAGTTGCAACTTCATATAGGCTAAAAGAGTGGAGAGTTGGAAATCCTGCTGGATTATCTGCTAAATTTAAGGGTGATATAAAAAATGAAAGAGCTGAATACTTTTTGACTCAAAACTCTTTTGAAGCTATTAAATCAATACTTGAGGCTCAAAGTGATATTGTAAATAGTAAAGATTTTAAAAACTTATACACATATGCAAAAAATAGTGGAAGCGAAATAGAGCTAAATGAGGTTTCAAATAGTATAAAAATTGCACTTGATGAGTTAAACTTCCTTCCAAAAGATGATTTTACAAATGGTTCTTATCTTTTTGAAACTGTATCAAAGATTCATGATTTATACTATGTAACAATTATTGAAAAACTTGGTCTTAAACCTGAAATTTTAGATGCCGATGGGGATTGATTTTGGAGTATTTAGCTTTTGATTTTTTTGCAAATCCAAGTAAAAGAGTATATTGGTTATATATAATAAGCTCTTTTATTTTGGCAATATTATATTTTTATATTACAAAAAAGAGTTCAAAAGCTATTCTTTCAAGTAAGCTTTGGTTGCATCCTAGTGCAAAACTTGATTATATATACTTTTTTTTAGCAAATATTGTAAATATAATTTTAATTATTCCTTTGGTTTTAAGTGCAAAGAGTGTTGCTTTGTTTACAAATAAATTTTTGTATGAAAATTTTGGATTTTTTGAATCTATAAATTTATCTTTTACTCAAATAACAGTTCTTTACACAATAGCAATATTTGTTTTTAGTGATTTTACAAGATATTGGTTACATAGATTTTTGCATACAATTCCATTTTTATGGGAGTTTCACAAGGTTCATCATAGTGCAAAAGTTTTAACTCCAATAACATTTTATAGAGTTCATCCAGTTGAAAACTTTTTATTTGCTTTAAGATATGCATTTAGTGTTGGGTTGCTTACAGGAGTTTTTATATATTTTTTTGGTGCAAAGATAAATATTTATATGGTTTTAGGAGTTAATATTTTGGTATTTATAACTTCAATTTTTGGTTCAAACCTAAGACACTCTCATGTGCCTTTTGCATATTTTTCATTTATTGAAAAGTGGTTTTTATCTCCAAAACAGCATCAAATTCATCATGATAGAAAAAATTTTAATAAAAATTATGGAGGATATATTGCAATTTGGGATAGAGTTTTTGGTACATTAAAACTCTCAAAAGATGTAAAAGTTTTGAAATTTGGACTTAGAAAAAATCAGATGCAAGATTATAATTCTATAAAAAATCTATATTTTAGACCATTTATAAATCTAATTAAAAAGGGAAAATTTTATGAAAAAATTAGTTTTAGTAACAACATTTCTACTAGTAAATCTATTAGCAAATGATATTACAAAAGAGGATTTAGGAAGAGCTCTGTTTTTTGATGTTAATTTATCAAAAAACAGAACTCAAAGTTGTGCAACATGTCACAATCCAGAAGCTGGTTTTATAGACAATAGAGACAATGGTGTTTCAAAAATGGCATCACTAGGAGATGATTTAAAATCACTTGGAGATAGACAAGCACCAACAGCATCTTATGCAAAATTTTCACCAAAGTTTCACTTTAATGATAAAAAAGGATTTTATGTAGGTGGACAGTTTTGGGATGGAAGAGCATCTACTTTAGAAGAGCAAGCAGGAGGTCCGCCTTTAAATCCAATAGAGATGGGAATGAGAGATGAAAAAGAGGTGGTTGATAGATTAAAAGAGAACAGTTTTTATGTAAATAGTTTTGAAAATCTATTTGGTAAAGATATTTTTAAAGATGATAAAAAAACCTATGAAGCTATGAGTGAAGCAATTGCATCTTTTGAAAGAACAGATGAGTTCTCTCCTTTTGATTCAAAATATGATAGATATTTAAGAGGAGAGTATGAACTAAGTGCTTTAGAAGATTTGGGAATGTCAATATTTTTTTCAAATCAAAATAACTCTTGTGCAACTTGCCATATTTTAAAAGGGGAAGGAAAAGAGGGTGAAACTTTTTCAAACTATGAGTTTCATAATATTGGAGTTCCCAAAAACAAAGAGTTAAGAGCCAAAAATGGTGTTAAAGAGAAAGATTTAGGACTTTTAGCAAATCCAAATGTAAAAGATAAAAATCAAATAGGAAAATATAAGACTCCAACTTTAAGAAATGTGGCTGTTACAGCTCCATATATGCACAATGGAGTATTCAAAGATTTAAGAACGGTAGTTTTATTTTATGATAAATACAACAATAAAAAAAATATTATAAACCCTGAGACAAATCTTCCTTGGGATGAACCAGAGCATCCTGATAATATCTCTATTACAGAGCTTAGAGCAATAGCTCAAAATGATAGAAAAGTAGATGCTTTGGTTGCATTTATGAAATTACTTACAGATAAAAGATATGAGCATTTAATCGAAGATTGAAACTAAAAAAATAGTTTCAATCTAGCAAAAATGATTTAACTTATTATTAGATATAATCTAGCATTTTTTAAACATAGGGAAAATATGGCTTATAGTGAATCTGATACTCGTGCAAATTTAATAGATCCAAAACTAGAAACTTCAAATTGGAAATCTTCAAATATAGTTAGAGAATACTATTTTACAGATGGTAGAAAATTAATAGGTGGAAAAAGAGGAAAAAGATATTTTGTAGATTATCTTTTGGTTTATAAAAATACAAATCTAGCAATTATTGAAGCAAAAGCTCAAAACAAAGATCCACTTGATGGACTTCAACAAAGCATAAACTATGCACAAAAACTAAAAATTGATTTTGTTTACTCTACAAATGGAGATAAAATCTATGAACACTCACTTCTTTGCGGAAAAGGTCGGTTTATAGAAGATTATCCAACTCCAGAAGAGCTTTTTTATAGAAAATTTGGAAAATTAAAAGAGCAAGAAGAGAGAGTAATTACTCAAAATTTTTATTTTGAAGGGAATAAAAAACCAAGATTTTATCAACAAATCGCAGTTCAAAAAGCAGTTGAAGCAATAGCAAATGATAAAAATAGAGTTCTTTTAACCCTAGCAACTGGAACAGGAAAAACATATATAGCTTTTCAAATTGTATATAGATTGTTTCAAGCAAGATGGAATAAAGATAAAACAAATAGAAGACCAAAAATCTTGATTCTTGCAGATAGAAATGTTTTAAAATCTCAAGCTATGAATGAGTTTAATCCTATGGAAAAGGATTTGGTGGATATAAATGGAAAAGATATAAAAAGAAGAGGTGGAAAAGTTCCTACAAATGGAAATGTATTTTTTGCTATTTATCAATCTATTGCTGAGAATAAAAATAGAATTATTGAAAATAGTGAAGAAGAGAATGAAGATGATGTAATAGCTTACTATAAACAGTATCCATCAAACTTTTTTGACCTAGTTATCATAGATGAGTGTCATAGAGGTAGTGCAAATGATACTAGCTCTTGGAGAGATATTTTAAATCATTTCTCACATGCTACTCATTTGGGACTTACAGCAACTCCAAAAAGAGATGACAACGGCGATACTTACAAATACTTTGGAGAGCCAGTTTATGAATACTCTTTAAAAGATGGAATAAATGATGGATTTTTAACTCCATATAAAGTAAAGAGAATTCAAACAAATATAGATGAGTATCACTTCAATCCTGATGATATAATCACAGGTGAGTTGGATAAAAATATAGTAACTCTTCAAGAGTTTGAAAAAAGTGTGATTATTCCAAAAAGAACAAGGCTAATAGCCAAAACAATTTTAGAAAATATAAATCCTTTTGATAAAACAATTATTTTTTGTGTAAATCAAAAACACGCAATGGATATGAAAGTAGCAATAGATAGATATAAAACTATAAAAGATAGCAACTACTGTGTAAGAGTTACAAGTGATGAGGGTGAGATTGGAAGAGAATTTTTGGAAAAGTTTCAAAACAATGATTTGGATATTCCAACTATTCTTACAAGTTCAAAAATGCTAACAACTGGAGTTGATGCAAAAAATGTACGAAATGTGGTTTTAACTGCACCAATTGCTTCTATGACTGAGTTTAAACAGATAATTGGACGTGGAACAAGAACTTATGAAGGAAAAGATTTCTTCACTATTATAGATTTTGTAGGTGCTACAAATCTCTTTTATGATAAAGCTTGGGATGATGACCCTTTAAGTGTTGATATAAAAACAACAAATATTGAAGATATTGAAGATGATGAGCTAAATGAAGAGAATCAAACAGATGAAACAAAAAAAGAGCAAAATAAAAAAGAAGACTTTTTGAGTGAAGATGAATTTGAAGTAAAAACAAAAGAGGAAAAAGCAAAAAAAGAGCAAGTAATAATAGATATAAAAGGTAAAAAACTAAAAGTAATAAATATAGAGACAACTTATGTAGGAGTAGATGGGAAGCCTTTAAGAAGCTCTGAATATCTTGAGCTTTTAATAGGTGTTTTGGGAAGATTTTACAATGATGAGCAAACTCTAAGAGATATTTGGAGTAATCCAAAAAATAGAAAAGAGCTTTTAGAGAAACTAAAAGATATGAATATAGATGAGTCTCAGCTTGAAGATTTAAAAGATATTTTTGAAGCAAAAAATAGTGATATTTATGATGTTTTGGCTCATTTGTCTTTTAATCATAATATAAAAACAAGAGATGAAAGAGCAATAGCTGCTTTAAACTCAAAATTTATAGAGAAATATCAAAATGAAAAAGCAAAAGATTTTATAGAGTTTATCTTAGAAAAATATAGAAAATATGGTTTCAAAGAGCTAGAAGAGAATAAACTCTCAACACTAATAGAGCAAAGTGGATTTGACAGAAGAGAACTTATGGCTTCATTTGGTGATTTTAAAATAAGAGATGAGTATTTTGAGCTTCAAAAAGAGATCTATAGATGAGTAGAAGTATGAGAGGAAAAAACTAATGGCAAAGATAATAGTTCAAGAAAAAGAAATTACTATTTTAACAGTAGAAAATGAAGATTATATCTCTCTTACAGATATGCTAAAAGCTAAAGATGGAGATTTTTTTATTTCTGATTGGCTTAGAAATAGGAATACTATCGAATATCTTGGAATTTGGGAGAAGATTCATAACCCAAATTTTAATTATGGCGAATTCGCCATAATTAAATCTCAAGCAGGACTTAATAGTTATAAATTAAGTGTAAAAGAGTGGAGTGAAAAAACAAATGCTATAGGACTTGTTGCTAAAACTGGTCGATATGGTGGAACTTATGCTCATAAAGATATTGCTTTTGAATTTGGGATGTGGATAAGTGCAGAGTTTAAAATCTATCTTATCAAAGAGTTTCAAAGACTTAAAGATGAAGAGTTCAAACAGCTTGGTTGGGATATAAGAAGAAATCTTACAAAATTAAACTATAAAATACACACTGATGCCATTAAAGAAAATCTTATCCCAAAAGAACTAACTCCTCAACAAATAAATTTTGTTTATGCAAATGAAGCAGATATTTTAAATGTAGCTTTGTTTGGTCAAACAGCCAAAGAGTGGAGAGAGCAAAATAAAGATAAAAAAGGTAATATAAGAGATGAAGCAGATGTAAATCAGCTTATGTGTCTTGCAAATATGGAATCTTTAAATGCACATTTGATAAATGAAGGATTTTCAAAAAGCCAAAGAATAGAAAAACTTAATAAAATTGCTATTAGTCAAATGAAGATTTTGAGTAGAGTGGACATTAAAGAATTGGAAACAAAGGGAGATATTTAGATGAAATTAAATAACCTACCTTTAAAAAAAGAAATCGAAACTCCAAAAGTTTTAAAAAAAGCAATATCAGCAAATAGGGCTTTAGCAAATTTAAACGGTGTTGCAAGGATTATTCCAAATAGTGCTATTTTAATAAACTCTTTGGTATTACAAGAAGCAAAAGATAGTAGTGCTATTGAAAATATCATCACAACACACGATGAGCTATATAGAGCAAATTTAGATATTGAAAGTGTGACAAACGAAGCAAAAGAGGTACAAAACTACAAAGAGGCACTTCTAAGAGGTTTTGCACTTGTAAAAGATACAAAACTACTTTTGAAAAAACATATTGTTGAAATTCAAGCTGTTTTAGAGCAAAATGATGTAGGAATTAGAAAACAAGCAGGAACAAACCTAAAAAATTCTTTGACAGGTGAAGTGATTTACACTCCACCACAAGATTATGAAACTATACAAGAGCTACTTTCAAATCTTGAAGATTATATAAATGAGCCAAATGATATTGACCCACTTGTAAATATGGCAATCATTCATCATCAATTTGAATCAATCCACCCTTTTTATGATGGAAATGGAAGAACTGGAAGGATTATAAATATTTTGTATTTGATACTAAAAGATTTATTAGATATTCCCGTGCTTTATCTAAGCCGTTATATCATCACACATAAAGCTGATTATTATAGGCTTTTGCAAGAAGTAAGAACACAAGATAAGTGGGAAGAGTGGATTTTATATATGCTAGATGCAGTTGAGCAAACTTCACTTGAAACAATAGAGCTTATAAATAATATCAGCGATTTGATGATAAAAACTCAAGATAAAATATCGCAAGATTTACCAAAAATTTATAGTAAAGATTTAGTAGAGATACTTTTTATGCACCCATATACAAAAATAGATTTTTTGGTTGGAAAAATGGGATTGCATAGACATACTGCATCAACATATCTTAATGAACTTGAAAATATAGGAATCTTAAAACCTATAAAAATTGGTAGAAGTAAATATTTTATAAATTTAGAGCTTTTTGATATGTTGAAAAAAGGTATATAAAGTGACATATAAATATAATATGTCGAAAAAATTAAAAAATTTATACATATTATTTTAATATGTCGAAAAAATCATAAAATTTTTACATATAGTAGATGATATGTAAAAAAAAGAGCAAAAACTTTACATATAAATATAAATAATAAAAAGGAAAAGAGATTTGGAAAGCAAAATAAACAGAATAACAGACATCCTAAGAAGAGATGATGGAATAAGTGGTGCTATGCACTACACAGAGCAAATCTCTTGGATTTTGTTTTTAAAATTTTTATCAGATTTAGAAGATAGCAAATACATAGATGCACAGCTAGATGGAGAGAATTATATATATATTTTAGAAGAGAAGTATAGATGGAATATTTGGGCAGCTCCAAAAAAAGATGGAAAAATAGATCTATTAAATGCACAAAGTGGAGATGATTTACTTGAGTTTGTAAATAAAGAGTTATTTCCATATTTAAAAAGCTTCAAATCTATAAGCGAAAATCCAAAATCTATCAAATATAAAATAGGTGCAATATTTGAGTTTTTGGATAATAGGATCGCAAATGGTCATACTCTTAGAGAAATCCTTGATATTATTGATAATATGGATTTTCACAGCCAATCAGACCTTTTTCAACTATCAATTATTTATGAAAAACTTCTAAAAGATATGGGAAGTGATGGTGGAAATAGTGGGGAATTTTATACTCCAAGACCACTTATAAAAGTAATCACAGATGTTGTAAACCCTACAATTGGACAAACTATTTATGACCCAGCAGTTGGGAGTTGTGGATTTTTGATTGAAGCTTATAATCATATAAGATATGAAAATGTAGAAAAAAACATTCAAAGAGAGTTATCAACAGATCAACTAAAATTTCTAAATGAAGATACTTTTTTTGGAAATGAGAAAACTCCACTATCTTATGTAATGGGTGTTATGAATATGATTTTACACGGAATAGAATCTCCAAATATAAGTAAATCAAACACTTTAACAAAAAATATTAGAGGACTTGAAGAGAAAGATAGATTTGATTGTATTTTGGCAAATCCTCCTTTTGGTGGAAAAGAGAAAGAGCAAATACAAAGCAATTTCCCAATAAAATCAAATGCAACAGAGTTGCTCTTTTTACAACATATGATGAATCACTTAAAACAAGGTGGTAGATGTGGAGTTGTAATTCCAGAAGGTGTTCTGTTTCAAACAAACAATGCCTTTGCAAGTGTAAAAAAAGAGTTGCTAGAGAAGTTTAATATACACACTATTTTATCTCTTCCTAGTGGAGTTTTTTTGCCTTATAGTGCTGTTAAAACAAATGTTGTTTTCTTTGATAGAGCTGGAAGTACAAGCGATATTTACTACTATGAAGTAAATCCGCCGTATAAACTTACAAAAAATAAGCCAATTGTTTTAGAGCATTTTTCTGAGTTTTTAGAGTCTTGGAAAGATAGGAAAATCACAGAAAATTCTTGGATAGTAAATGTAAATGATATAAAAGATTTTGATTTAAGTGCCAAAAATCCAAATAAAAATGAGAAGATAGAGCACAAAAGCCCAATAGAACTTGTAGAAAATATAAAATTAAACAACGCTTTGATAAATGATTTGTTAGATGAGGTTGAAGAAATTTTGATTGGGAAAAGTGTTGAATAAAAAAAGTCCCAAGCTTTATCTCAAAGGATAAAGACTTACTGGGCGCCACGAAATAATTCTATCAAAATAGAAGGGAAAAGTCAATGAAAGAAAATATAAAAAATAGGTATTTTTCATCGGTAAGATTGAGTGCTTATAATAGTTTTGATGATTATAAATCGAATCTTAAAATTTCAAAAGAGTATTATATTCCACTTTCTATTTTGGAAATTGGCTTGAGAAATGCAATAAATGATTGTTTTTCTATTGAATTTGGAGAAAATTGGATAAATAGTGATATTTTACATCTAGATTCTATTAAAAAAATTGAAGAGGTAAAATATAGGATTTTACAAGAACAAAAAGAGTTAAATCAGAATCAAGTTATATCTGAACTAAGCTTTGGTTTTTGGACAGCTTTATTTAGAAATTCATATATAAAAACAATGAGAACAAATATCATCAAAAAGATATTTCCAAACTTACCAACAAAAGATCAAAAATTAATTACAAGAGAATATATGAATAAAAAGCTAAATCATATAAGAAAATTTAGAAATAGAGTTTTTCATTATGAAAATATTTTAAAAGAAGAGTTTAAAAATATAGAAGATGATATTTATGAGATATTGTCTTATTTTGATAATGAATTAGTAGAGTTTACAAAAAAGGCGAATAATGGCTGAATTATATACTTTACCTGATGGTTGGGAGTGGAAAAATATTACAGAAATTACGGATTTAATAACTTGCGGAGTTGCTAAAAAACCAGATTATGTAAAAGAAGGTTATCCATTTTTGTCAGCTAAAAATGTAAAAGAATTTAATATTAGTTTAGATGACTTCCAATATGTATCAGAAGATGATTTTTTATCTTTAACTAAACATAACAAACCTCTTAATGGAGATATTCTTTATTCGAGAGTTGGTTCATTTGGAGAAGCTGCACTAATTGATTTTGATATGGATTTTACAGTATATGTAAGTTTGACATTAATAAAAGTATCAAAAGAAAAATTAAATAATAAATTTATGGTTTATTTGTTAAATTCTCCATATATTAGAAATTTAGCTAAAAATAGTACAACTGGAGTTGGAGTTCAGAACCTAAATGTTGGTGCAGTTAGAGAATTTATGTTACCAACCCCTTCTCTTGAAGAACAAAAAAGGATTGTGGCAAAGTTGGATAATTTATTTGCCAAAATAGATAAAGCCATAGCTTTACATCAAAAAAATATTGATGAAGCAGATATTTTTATGGCAAGTGTTTTAAATGATGTTTTTGTAGAGTTGGAAGAGAATTTTCAAGTTAAAACTTTAAAAGATATTTCAAACATTATTTCAGGTTATGCTTTTAAAAGTGGAGATTTTTCCAATGATAATAAAATAAAATCAATAAAAATTACAAATGTTGGTGTGCAAAATTTTGTTGAAGAAGATGATAATTTTTTACCTGAGGAGTTGTTAAATAAATTGTCTAAATATACTGCAAATTATGGAGATATTGCAATAGCATTGACTCGTCCATATATTTCTAATGGATTAAAAGTAACATATATTCCAAAAACATATGATGGAGCATTTATAAATCAAAGGGTTGCTGTTATTCAATCAAATGAAAAATTTACAAGTAATAGTTTTATTTATCATTATTTATGTACATCAAATGTTTTATCAAATGTTATGGAATTATCTAAAACTTTAAATCAACCGAATTTATCAATTAAGGATTTATCTAATTTTGAAATTCCTCTCCCACCACTTCAAACCTAACAAAAAGTAGTTTCATACCTAGATGAAATTTCAAATAAAATGGAAAAAATAAAACAGATTCAAAAAGAGAAAATGCAAAGCCTAAAAGAGCTAAAAGCCTCTATTTTAGACAAAGCATTTAAAGGTGAGTTATAACTACTTTTGTTGTAACTCTTTATGCAAATAGTATCCAGTATAAGAACCGCTTTTTTCGTGATTGTTAGCAATTTGTTCAACTGTTCCCATATCTACAATTTTTCCACCCTTATCTCCACCCTCAGGACCAATATCAATAATAAAATCAGAGTTTTTAATAACATCAAGATTATGTTCAATCACAAGCACAGAGTTTCCAAGCTCTACTAGATGGTGAAGCACACTTGTAAGTCTATCAACATCTGCAAAGTGAAGTCCAGTTGTAGGTTCATCTAAAATATATAAAGTATTTCCAGTATCTTTTTTGCTTAGCTCTTTACTTAGTTTTATTCTTTGAGCCTCTCCACCACTTAAAGTTATGGCATTTTGTCCCAAAGTTATATATCCAAGTCCTACATCGCTTAGAGTTTTTAGTTTTGCATATAGCTTTGGCACTTTTGCAAAAAACTCTAAAGCTTCATCAACACTCATATTTAAAACATCAGATATATTTTTCCCTCTATACAAAATCTCTAAAGTTTGGGCATTGTATTTTTTACCATGACAAGTGTCACATTTAACCATAATATCTGGCAAGAAGTGCATTTCGATTTTGATTTCACCCTCTCCTTGACACTTCTCACATCTTCCTCCTTTTACATTAAAAGAGAATCTTCCTATTTTATAACCTCTTAGCATTGACTCTTTTGTTTTAGAAAATAGGTCTCTTACATCATCCATAAGTCCTGTATATGTTGCTGGATTAGATCTTGGAGTTCTTCCTATTGGGCTTTGGTCAAGATATATTACTTTATCAAGTTTTTCTAATCCATCTATTTCTACTCCATCTACTTTTTTAACCTTTCTAGCACGATTTAAAAGCTCTTGCGCAACTGGAAGTAGAGTTTGAAGAATAAGTGAAGATTTACCACTTCCACTTACTCCTGTGATACTTACTAGATTTCTAAGTGGAATTTTTACATTTAGATTTTTTATATTGTTTATATTTACATTTTTAATCTCTATAAACTCTTCTTGAGGTCTATTGTGTGGATATTCCACTCTTTTTTTATTATTTAAATAAAGAGCTGTTTGAGTCTTTGCTTTTAAAAGCTCTTTTAATGTTCCAGCAAATACAACCTCTCCACCAAATTTTCCAGCATTTGGACCAATATCAACAATAAAATCACTAGCCATAATTGTCTCTTTATCATGTTCAACAACAATTACAGTGTTACCTTTTTCTTGTAAAGCTCTTAGAGTTTTTATAAGTTTGCTTGTATCTCTTTCATGAAGTCCAATAGATGGCTCATCAAGTACATACATAACTCCTGTTAAACCACTTCCAATTTGTGAAGCAATTCTAATTCTTTGAGCCTCTCCACCACTAATTGTTCTTGCATCTCTTCCTAAAGTTATATATCCAAGTCCAACATCATGTAAGAAAAATATTCTCTCTTTAATCTCTTTTAAAATTGGAGCTGCAATCATCTTTTGTTGCTCACTAAAATATTTGAAATTTTTATCATCTTTGAAAAAATTATGAGCCTCTTCAATAGGAACATTTAAAATATCTGGTATTCTTTTTTTAGCCACATAAACAGCTTGACTAGATGGTTTTAATCTATTTCCACCACAAGAGTCACATTTTTTCTCTGTCATATACTCAGAGATCTCTTTTTCATCTTTTATCATATCGTAGGCTAATTTTACAATTCCATCCCACTTTCTTTTTAGTTTGTGTCTTTTCCAAAAAAACTCAAACTCATCTACAGTTCCGTGTAAAATTGCTTTTTTATGATGTTCATCAAGCAATGAGAAAGGTTTTTTTGTATCTATATTTTGACTCTCACAATATGCAATAAGCATTTTAAAATAGAAGCCTTTGTTAAATCCATAGATTATTTTAATAGCCCCATCTTCAATTGCCAAATCCTCATCAATAATCTTTTTCATATCAAGTGCATATCTTATTCCCAAACCATCACAAGAGCTACAAGCCCCTTTTGGAGAGTTAAAAGAGAAACTTAAAGGCTCAAGTGCTTCAAAAGAGATTTTACAATCAAAACATGCCATATGTTCAGAGTAGTGAATATTTTTTTCAACTCCTAACTCTTCGTGATTCATAATCTCAATTTCAAGCTCTCCAAAACTCTCTTTTAGACCTTTTTCGACATCTTGTGCGATTCTCTCTTTGTTTTCAAGGTTTGCTGTAACTCTATCTATTACAACTTTGATTGTGTGCATTTTTGTTTTTTCTAACTCAATATCTTCATCAAGTCTAACCATAACACCATCAACCATTGCTCTTACATAACCTTTTGTTCTAAGAGATTCAAACAGATCTGCAAAGCTTCCTTTTTTTCTATTTATTAAAGGTGCTAATATTATGAGCTTAGCATCATTTGGCAAAGATAGAACTTGTTCTATAATATCACTTGCACTCATTTGAGATATTGGTTTTCCACATAAATGACAGTGTTGTGTTCCAACTCTTGCATATAAAAGTCTAAGATAGTCATAAACCTCTGTGATAGTTCCAACAGTAGATCTTGGGTTTTTTGAAGTAGTTTTTTGATCTATTGCAATTGCTGGAGTTAAACCTTCAATTCTTTCAACATCAGGTTTTCCAACTCTATCTAAAAATTGTCTAGCATAAGAAGATAAAGACTCTATATATCTTCTTTGACCCTCAGCATAAAGTGTATCAAAAGCTAAAGTTGATTTTCCACTTCCACTTAATCCTGTAAATACTATTAGCTTATTTTTTGGTATCTCTAGGTTTATATTTTTTAAATTATTCTCTTTTGCATTAAATATTTTTATTGTATCACTCATAATCTACCTTTAAAATTTAAAGCCTACATTATATAGTAATATTGTTAATAGTTTATTTTATACCTATGCAAAAACTCTTCTATTTTCAACTTTTTTGATATCACTAAAATTATCTAAATAGTCCAAATAACAAACAAGATATTTTCTACTTAAATCAAATCTCTGTTTAAAGTTAAAAATCTCTATAAAACCATCTTGTTTTATAATCTCTCTCATAGATTTTATAATCTTATTTAAACTTTGGCTATGAATAAAAAGATTGTGTTGAAGCCTTATTACATCTTTTTTTGCTGTAAGTGATTTTAAAATATCATCTCCAAGTTTTCTATCAATATCTAAATCATCATAGATATTATAAGGTGCTGTTGGCATTATATCTTCACTTTTTAATCGTTTTAAAAATATATTTTCAAGCTCTTTTGTAATATCCTCTTTTATATTTGCATTTTTATAAAGTTGTCCCTCTTTTACTAAAAAGCCATTTTGTACTAAATCAGTTAAAGCACTATTTATAAACTCAATACTAGCCCAAGGAACTCTTAAATTTATTGATGAGCTTGAAAGTAGGGCGTAAGAGTTTTTTATATAGATATTTTTTATAAATTCAACTATCTCATCTTTTGTTTTAATTGGATAGATAACTAACTCTTTTTTATCTACAAAAACATCTTCTAAAGAGTTTGCAAGCTCTAAAGACTCATCATGGCTTAGAGCAAATCTTTGAGTTGAAGATACTACTCCTAAACCTCTTTTATGAGCTTCTAAAAGTATTTTAAAAGCATTTTTAAAATCTTTTTTATAAAGATTTTTCAAAAGATCTCTTTTTTGATTTTTATTCATTGGGTCATATATTGGATTTAAAATAACCCCACCACAAATAGTATCATTTGCACTTCTTAAAATAACTTTTTCTCCAAAAACAGTAAATATTTTTTCATCCATTTTTAGTGTTGCAAAACCATCTTCAAGTGATGTTAAAGAGTCAAAAAGTAGAACTTTTACATCTATTTTTTTAGCTCCAATAAACAAAGTATATGTTTGATTATGGTTTAGTTTTTTGTTTTTTAAACACTTAAAAGAGATATCAATTGTATCAAAACCTCTTAAAAACCCCTTTTTTGTAATAATATCTCCTCTTTGAAGTGAGTTTATATCAACTGAAGATAGATTTAGTGCAGCCCTATTTGAAATATTTGCTTCTATTGCGTTTTGATTATGTACTTGAATATTTTTTATTTTTGTCTCTTTTTGTAAATGAGGAATAAAAACTTTCTCTTCAAGCTCGATTTTTTTACCTAAAACAGTTCCTGTTACAACTGTTCCACTACCTTTTACACTAAAAACTCTATCAACATAAAATCTAAAAAAGTTCTCTTCATTTTTTGTGCTATTTGAGATTGTAAATAGAGTATTTTTTAAATCTTCAATAGATTTTTCATCATAAATAGATACAGCTTTTATAAATTTGATATTAAATTCAAACTCATTTAAAAACTCTACAATCTTTTTCTCTTGCTCTTTTAGCATTTTTTCATCTACTAAATCTTTTTTTGTAATTACCAAAATAAGATTTTTTATTCCCAAAAGAGATAAAATCTCAATATGCTCAATAGTTTGGGGCATAAGACCCTCTTTAGCACTAACAACAAGCATCACATAATCAAATCCAAAAGCTCCAGCAATCATATTTTTAATAAGTTTTTCATGACCTGGAACATCTATAAATGCAATATTTCTCTCAGCTCTTGTAAGATTTGAGAAGCTTAAATCTATTGTTATTCCTCTTTGTTTCTCTTCGTTTGTGCTATCACCTTCAAAACCATTTAAAGCACGAATTAGTGCAGTTTTTCCATGGTCAATATGACCAGCAGTTCCTATTATAATATTAGACATTTTTAAACTCTTTTTTTAGTATCTCTTCAATTTTACTTATATCTTTTTCTAATATTGTTCTAAAATCAAGCAGTACTTTGTCATTTTCAATTCTACTTATGATTAGATTTTTTCTTAAAATTTTTTCTATCTCATTTGCTTTTAGGTTTTTATATTCAAGGCTTAAAGCAATAGTAGGGATTTTTTTATTTGGAGTTGTTCCTCCTCCAACCATTGTAAAGCTTTTTATTACTTCACATTTTATAAAATTATCAATACTATTTTTTAAAATATTTGCTCTTTGTTCTAAAACTTCAAGCTTTGTATTTAGCATTTTTAAAGTTGGAATTTTATCTAACTCATTTTTTAAATAGATATTCAAACTCTCTTCTAAAAGTGCTAAAGTAATTTTATCAACTCTTAGCATTCTTAAGAGTTGATTTTTTTTCAATTTTGCTATTAACTCTTTTTTCCCAACTATAATTCCAGCTTGAACACTTCCTAGAAGTTTATCTCCTGAGAAACTAAGCAGACTTGGATTTGATTTCATAAGTTCAAGAATAGAAGGCTCATCTTTGCTTAAATTAAAAGGTAAATCAAAAATATGTCCACTTCCCATATCAAAATAGTCTATTAAGCCATTTTTTTGTGCTATTTGTGATATATCTTCAAAGCTAACTTCACTAAAAAACCCTTCAATACTATAGTTTGATTTATGAACCTTCATAAGCATAGCTGTATTTTCATTTATAGCATTTTCATAATCTCTTAAATGAGTCTTATTTGTAGTTCCAATCTCTTTTAATATAGCTCCACTTTGAGTCATAACTTCAGGAACTCTAAAACTTCCACCAATTTCAACAAGCTCTCCACGGCTAAGAACAGCCTCTTTATTTTTACAAAATGTATTAAGGATTAGAAAAACAGCACTTGCATTGTTGTTTACAACCAAAGCATCTTCACAAGAAGTGAGTGCTTGTAGAGATTTTGTGATGTGTTCGTATCTCTCTCCTCTTTTTCCATCTTCTAAACTATATTCAAGATTATTATAAGATGTTGCTATTGTTATTGCATTTTTAAATAGGCTCTCATCAAGCAAACTTCTTCCTAAGTTTGTATGCACAATAATTCCAGTTGCGTTTATAACTGGTTTTAGTGAAGATTGTGTAAGATTTTCGTACTTTCTTAAAACATTTGAAATAAGAGTTTGTTCATCAAAACTATCTATCTTTTTATTTAATATTTCAACTCTCAGATTTTCTAAAACTTCTTTTGTGATTTTTGTTATTAAAGTTTTTGATAATCCTTCAAAAGCTTTGTTTGTGATAAACTTATCAACCTTTGGAATGGATTTTAGTAACACTGTTTTTACCTTTTATACTATTTTAATCTTATGGAGAGTTTGTGTATCTGGTGAGCACCACAGGCTTCAACCCTGATTGACGGTTTTTGTGTAAACGCCGTGAGAGGTTCGATTCCTCTACTCTCGCCATAATAATATGCTTACTATTACAAAAACAGATAATTTTATAAACAAACAATATATAAGACAAAAAAATGTCCACTTAAAACTTTAAACTTCTAATATAAAAAATTAGGAGTTTAACAAATGTCAAGCTTATATTCAAAACTATCAGTATTAAAAGATGATGAAAATTTTTTCTTAAATAGTAGAACAAATAAAACAGTAAAAGAGATTCAAAAAGAGTTAAATATAACTATTGATGAAGCTATGGTTTTATCAATAATTATCTCATATCAAATTCAAGATACATACTCTACAAGTTTTGATACTCTAAAAAAAGATTTTAAATTACAAAGTGATGAGTACTTAAAGTATTTAAATATTGCATATAAACTTGAAAAAAAGGGTTTTATTGCATTGGCTGAAGAGAGAAGAAGAGGAAGAAGCTCAAGAATAAGTCCTGAATTTAATGTTGATGATATGATTTTTAATAAACTAATTTTAGGTTATGACTATTTAGATGATGTTGATTTTAGTGATATATATAGTGTTGTAAAAGTTATTACTGAACTGATTTCTAAAAAAGATGATATGAAATTAACAGAATTTAGATTGGTTTCTGAAGCAAATAGAGTTTTTGATAAACTTGATATAAAAGAGGAATTTACAAAAGCTATTTTAAAATATTCAACAAAAGAGAAATTACTCTTAATGTACCTTATTTATGAGTATATTGATGGAAATAGTGGTGAGAGAGCAAGTAGAATTTGCGAAATATTTTTTGATGATTTGTCACATAGAGCAAGATATTTAGAGACTATATTAAAAAAAGAGTTGGATATTTTTAAAGATAAATTAGTGCAACTTGAAGAGAGAAGTGGTCTTTTTGATTCATCAACTGATATACAATTAACACCAAAAGCAATTGCTTTGCTTCTTCAATCAAAAGATAAAAATAAAAAACAAGAGTTTAAAGCACAGTTTACAAAACATATAAAATATAATAGTTTGAAAAAAGAGATATTTTTGGATGAAAGAGTTGCTCGTGATATTAATCAATTAAAAGATGTTTGTAGTTCAAAGAATTTTAATAAAATTGTAAAAGATTTAAAAAAAGCAAATCTGCCATCTGGTATTGTCTCTATTTTTTATGGATTTGCTGGAACAGGTAAAACAGCATCTGTTTATGAGATAGCAAAACTTACTAAAAGAGATGTGTTGCAAGTAGATATTAGCTCTATTCAATCAAAGTGGGTAGGGGAGAGTGAAAAAAATACTAAAGCAATATTTCAAGAATATTATAGAGCTTGTGAAATATTAAAATCAAAACCAATATTGCTATTTAATGAAGCTGATGCAATCATTTCTAAAAGATTAGATGTAAATGATGCAGTTGGTCAAATGAATAATACTATGCAAAATATTTTACTTGAAGAGTTAGAGAACTTTGATGGTATTTTTATGGCTACAACAAATCTAATAGATAATATGGATGATGCCTTTTCAAGAAGATTTTTAAATAAAATCAAATTTGATAGACCAACAGCAAAAACAAGAGAGCATATCTGGAAATCAAAATTACCTGAACTTGAAGATAAAATCTATGAAAAACTATCAAAGTATGATTTAAGTGGTGGACAAATAGAGAATGTAACAAGAAAATACCTAATAAATAAAATTCTAAATCAAAAAGAGTTTGATTTTGATGAAATACTAGAGTATATAAAAGAAGAGATTGAGTTTAAAAATAATGATGAAAATATTTTAAAAGTGGGGTTTTTGAAATGAAGTATAATTCATATTTAAGTATAAAATTAATAATATATGAAATATATTTCTTATTTTAGGAGCAAAAAATGACTCTATTTGATTTGGGAAAAGAGATAAAAAGTTTACGAAAAGAGAAAAACTGGTCTCAAGATGATTTAGAAAAATATTCAGGTATCACAAAAAGAACAATCTCAAAAATAGAAAATGGCTTTATAGATGAAGTTGGAATTAGAAAAGTTGAAAATATTTTGGATTTACTTGGAGTTGAATTTGCCCTTAGACCAAAAGGAAGACCAAAAACTCTTGAAGAGTTACAAGAGGAGTTAAGTAATGCAAAATAACTCTAAAAATGGTTTGAAAGTTTTTGTAAATAAAAATATTACAGGTGCTTTAAATTTTGAAAATGATACATATATTTTTAATTATAAAGATGATGCAAAAGATATTGTAAGCCTTACAATGCCAATAAGAAGTGCTAGCTGGAATAGTAAAAAACTTCATCCAATATTTCAAATGAATATGCCAGAAGGTGCTTTAAAAGAGACTATTAAAAATCACTTCTCAAAAATAGAGACTATGAGTGATATAAATATGTTAAAACTAATTGGTCCATATATGCTAGGTCGTGTTAAATTTGAAGAGATTAAAGATGTACAAGATAATCTAAATTTAGATGATATTTTAAACTCATCAAAACAAAATTTGTTTGATGAGCTTCTTCTTAAATTTGCTATAAAATCTGGAGTTTCAGGAGTTCAACCAAAGTTGCTCTTAAAAGCATATGATAAAACAACAATGAAATTTGAAAATTATATAGTTAAATCTTGGGAAAATAATTACCCTAATTTAGCTTTAAATGAATATTTTTGTATGAAAGCATGCTCTTATGCAAAGCTACCAACTCCAGAGTTTTATATAAGTGATGATTTTAAAATGTTTGTTATGAAAAGATTTGATATTTTAGAAGATGGTACATATCTTGGATTTGAAGATATGTGTGTATTAACTGCAAGAGGAGTTGAAAATAAATATGATGGAAGCTATGAAGAGTGTGCTAGAGTTATAAAAGATATAATAAGTCCCAAATATAAAAAAGAGTCTTTAAAAATATTTTTTAAATCTTTAGTTATGAATCATTTGCTTAAAAATGGTGATGCTCATTTAAAAAACTATGGAATACTTTATGAAAATGATTTTAATGATTCATTTTTAGCACCAATTTATGATGTAATAACTACAAAAATATATATTAAAAATGATATTCCAGCCTTAAGACTTAGTGATGGAAAGCTTTGGTGGAAAGAAAAAACCTATAAAAATTTTGCAAAGCTTAGTTGTAATCTTACAAATGCTGAATATGAAACTATCTTAGATGAGTGCAGTGAAGCAATAAGATTAACAAAAAATGAGATACAAGAGTTTGTAAAAAAATATCCAAAGCAGAAGATTTTTCTAGATAGTTTGATTGAGTGTTGGAGTGAAAATTTATAATAAAGCAGACAAAAACTTTTTCAATTAATAAATGTTATGTAAAATAAAAACTATTTTACACAAAGGAAAATAGTGCCAAAAATTATTCAAAAACAAAACGATAATACAAAATACAACAGAATAAATCAAATTTATGAAATGTTGAAAAACAATGTTCACGGATTTACAATTGCTGAATTAGCAAAAGAGTTAGATGTTAGTACAAAAACTATTCAAAGAGATTTATATGAAGTATTAAGTGATTTAGGTGCTATAAAAGAGGGAAGGACTTGGAAGATTGATCCAAAACTTGCCTCTGATGATTTAAATACAAAAGAAAGACTCATTCTTGGTATTTTAGATGAGATGGCAAAGAGTGCTGGAAATATATTTTACTCAAAAGCTCACTCTCTATTATCTCAAATTACTCAACAACTAGATTACCCAATATTTACAAATGTAAATGGTGAATATCTTGAAGATAAAACTGTTGCTTTGTTTGAGCAAATTGAAATTGCTATTAAAGAAAAAGAGGAGATAAAGTTTGATTATGAAAAATATAATTTTCATGTAAAACCACTAAAACTTGCATTCTTGATGGCTTTTGGTATTTACTTGCATTTCATATACAAAAAGATAAAGAAACTTTCAAAAAATATCACCTAAAATCTATAAAAAATATAGAAACTCTTAATTCAAAATTTGAAATTCCAGCTATTGTTGAAGAGAGATTAAAATATGCAAATAGTGTTTGGTTTAATTTGGATGTTCAGTTTAGAGTAAGATTGTTTATAGATAAACAAATTAGAAAATATTTTGAAAGAAAACTTCTTAGAGGTCAAAGTATAATAGGTGAAGATAAAGATGGCTCAATAGAAATAGAGATAAAAATTTCAAATAATATGGAAATACTTCCACTTATTTTATACTATATTCCATATATAAAAGTTCTAGAGCCACAACATTTAACTGATGAGATAAAAGATAGAGTACAAGGGTATTTGGAAGAGATATAAAATATCCATTATTTCATAAAAACAAAATGGTACGAAAAAATCAATAAATCATACCAATTATGGTATGATTATATAAAATAATCGTTTCATTTAAGGAATAAATCTATGAAAAAATGGATTTGGCAACAAGAAAATTATCCCAATTTTACTTATGAATTTAAAAAGTTAGAATCTTTGATTCAAAAAGTATCCATACAACAGGGCTATTTAATCGCTCTTGCTCAAACTATTGATAATAAAACTATAATACAAAGACAATCTCAAGCATTAGAAAATGAAGCTATAAGCACATCAGCTATTGAGGGAAAAATATTAAATCGTGATAGTGTAAAAGCCTCTATTGCAAAGAAGTTTGGATTTAGGGATATTGATTATAATAAAATTGATAACTCAATTGAATACTTAATTGAAGTATTAATAGATGCAAATACAAACTACGATGCCAAATTGACACAAGAAAGACTTTTTGCTTGGCATGGAGCAATTTTTCCAAAAGCTTATGACAAATTTAATGCTATAAATGTAGCTACTTTTAGAGGTGAAGAGACTATGCAAGTAGTTGGTGGATATGCTGGTAATGAAATTGTATATTATGAAGCACCTCCAAAATCTATACTTGAAAAAGAGATGCAAACTTTTTTAAATTGGTTTAATTCTACAAATGATGATTTAATAAAAGCTTGTATAGCTCATCTTTGGTTTGTAATTATTCACCCTTTTGATGATGGTAACGGAAGAATTGCAAGAGCAATTACAGATTTAGTTCTATCAAAAATAGAGAATTCAAAAATATCAAGATTATACTCAATGTCAAGTGCAATAAATGATGATAGAAAAGGTTATTATAAAGCACTAGAATATACAACAGGATATATAAAAAAAGAGGATAATTTTTTAGATATTACTTTTTGGTGTGAGTGGTTCTTGGAAACTTTATATAAAGCCTTAATCGATGCAAAAGATAGATTAAATTTTATAATTATAAAAACAAAATTTTGGGATAAAAATAGAGATAAAAATTTAAATTCTAGACAAATAAAAGTTTTAAATTTTATACTTGATATTGGAATTGATAATTTTAAAGGAAATTTAACAAAGAAAAAATATATGTCAATCTCAAATAGCTCTTCAACAACAGCTTCAAGAGATTTAGCACAATTAATAGAATTAAACTGTATTAAACAAATTGAAGGAACTGCTGGAAGAAATATTTCTTATGAAATTAATATCTAAAATAAACTAAGACACTTTTTTGTCCAACTACTATATTAAACTATTTCAAATAATTTGAGGAGAAAATAGATGAAAAGTTATATTGAAGTAAATGATGAGGATTATAAATATATCTTAGCTAAAGGTGGTAGGATTGAACGAATTTTATTAACTTTTAGTAAAGATGATATAGCGGATGTTGTTTTTAAACCAATCATGAATGATTTAAAACAAGCAAAAGGAGTATTGATTAATTTCATAATTCCAAATGAACATTTAAACATAGGTGATCTAGAAAAATTTATACTAAAAATCTATGAGATTGTACCAAAAGATACAGTGATTATTTCTGAAGTATATGATGATGATTTAAAAGTTGGAACATTTAAATGTGATATTTTAATTTCAGGACTTCCAGAAAATTAATTAAATAGAACCAAGTGTATTTTTAAATGATACACTTTACTCAAAAGTTTTGTATAAAAAAGCTAGTTTGGCTATTGATGGGATTGCAAAAGATATTGAAGAGTATTTAAATAAAAATAGATAATAAATTAATAAAAGTTAAACACCATAATAGATAGAATAAAATCCAATTTTTAGAGGGAAAGAATGAAACTATCAAAATCACTCTACACAAGAGCAATACAATGCCAAAAATCTCTTTGGCTAAAAAAACATAATAAAGATGTTTTAACACCACCAAATGCAGCAGCACAAGCTATTTTCCAAAATGGAAATGAAGTTGGAGATTTGGCTTGTAAACTCTTTCCAAATGGTGTTGAAATACCTTATCTTAATACAACTTTTCAAGATAAAATCAATCTTACACAAGAATATATAAATCAAGGGACTCAAAATATATATGAAGCTACATTTGAGTTTGATGGAATACTTATTATGATTGATATTTTAAATATCAAAGATAATAGTGTAATTATAAATGAAGTTAAAAGCTCAACACAAGTAAAAGATATATACTTACATGATGCAAGTATTCAATACTATGTATTAAATGGTTTGGGATATGATGTAAAAAAGGTAAATATAATTCATATAAACAATGAGTATGTAAGAGATGAAGAGTTGGATATAAATCAACTATTCTGCATAGTTGATGTAACTTATGAAGTAAAAGAGCTACAAGCAAATATCAAAAATAATCTTGAAATATTTAGAAAAACATTAGCTAAAGAAGATGAACCAAATATTGATATAGGAACTCATTGTAATGAGCCATATGAGTGTGATGCCAAAAATTATTGCTGGTCGCATATTCCAAACTACTCTATATTTGATATTTCAAGATTAAAAAGTCAAAAGAAGTTTGAACTTTATCAAAATGGTATTTTAGAGTTCTCTCAAATAACAGATATAAACTCTTTTTCAATATCTCAACAAATACAAATAGAATCAGAACTAGAAAATAGAATTATAATAAATAAAGAAGCCATAAAAGAGTTTGTAAATACTCTTACTTACCCAATATACCACTTAGACTTTGAGACATTTCAACAAGCAATTCCAGAGTTTAAAGGAGTAAGTCCATATTCTCAAATTCCTTTTCAATACTCACTTCATATTGAACACAAAGATGGAAGACTTGAACATAAAGAGTTTTTAGCTCTTGATGGAGTTGATCCAAGAGAAGAAATTGCAAAAAGATTAGTTGAAGATATTCCTTCAAATGTAACAGTACTTGCATATAATATGGGATTTGAAAAAGGTGTTATACGAAAATTGGCAAATTTGTTTGAGCAATATTCTCATGGTTTGATGGCTATTCATGATAATTGTAAAGATTTGATGATTCCTTTTCAAAATAAGGATTACTATCATCCAAATATGAAAGGAAGCTACTCTATAAAATATGTACTTCCTTCACTTGTTCCAGAGTTTGAAAATGCATATAAAGAGCTAGATTTAATTCATAATGGTGGAGAAGCTATGGAAGCTTTTGCGAACCTTTCAAAAATAGATGATGAAAAGTTGAAACAAAGATATAGAGACTCGCTTTTAGAGTATTGTAAACTTGATACTTTGGCGATGGTTAAAATTTTAGAGAAATTAAAGGAGTGTGTTAGATGAGTGAATGTAAATACGAAGAAATAAAAGATTATAAAAGTGCTTTTGATTGTTTTGTTCAAAGGTTTTTAGTTGAAAAGAAGTCTATTTTTAGATTGAAAGAAGCTGATGAAGTAATTTTAACAAAAGAAAGTGTTCAATATCTGATGGATAATTTTGTTAATAATGGTTATGGTGGTAAAGTTAGTTTCATTGATAAAATTAAATATCAACTTATTACTAAACCGAAATATAAAAATGAAAATATTGTGAGGAATGCTTTAGAAGTCTTAGCTCATGTTGTTTGGCTTTGGAGACTAGTACCTTATAATGCAAAAATGAGTAGTACTGAAGTGAGTATAAAAGAAATACTAAAGTTATATGAGTCAAATACATTAAAAATTGATGATAAAAATCCTTTTTTTAATAGTAAAATTAAAGGTATAGCAAGTGTTGGAACTTATTATAATACAAATAAACCTTTTGAACTTGCATATGTTATTAAATTGTTTGACAAATTAATTCAAGATAAGAATCAAGACCAAGATATAAATAGCCAAGCAATTGTATTATTAGAAGAGTTTAAAGGCGAAGTACAAATTTCTGGTGAATATGATTTAATATACAATGATAAAGAGAAAAATTATCAGGAAGTAAAAGCTGAAAAAAATGAAGTTACAAAATCAGCTTCAATTCATCATGCATTACTCCATTTTTTTAATTCAAATAATTATGAAGTTATCGTGAGTAATAGTCATAAAACAGCTATTATAAAGGCTTTTGAAGATTTAATTAATGAAGAAACAGATGATAATGCAAAAATTAAAAGTATAAAAGAAAAGTTACAAAAAGATTTTCCAAATATTAAAGAAAATATTCATTTTTTCTATCAAGATGAAATCAGAGAATTATGGGATCCTACGATTTTACCAGCTAAAAATGTAATTTATTATGGTGCTCCTGGAACTGGTAAAACTTATGAAATTACAAATTTAGTAAGAAGAAAAACAAATAATGATAGAAAATATTATAAGGTAGTTCAGTTTCATCCATCTTTTTCTTATGAAGATTTCATTGATGGTATCAAACCAATTTCAACTAGTAATAATGGAGTTCAATTAGAACTTATTAATGGAATTTTTAAAGAGATGTGTATAGAAGCATATAAAGAACTAGAAAGATTTAATAATTTATCAGATGAAGAAAAGAACCAAGAAAAAGAACCAAAAAATTTTTATTTTATAGCAGATGAAATAAATAGAGCCGAACTTTCAAGAGTTTTTGGAGAATTACTTTTATGTTTAGAAGATGATAAAAGACTTCGATTTGAAAAGGATGATGCTGGAAATTATGAACTTAAAGGGGAACTTGTTAAAACTCAAAATTCAAATTTATGGCAAAAGCAACATGCTGTTGTAGGTGAAACAATAGAAAATTATTTTGGAGTGCCAGAAAATATATATTTTTTAGGTACGATGAACGATATTGATAGAAGTATTGACAGTTTTGATTTAGCTCTCAGAAGACGGTTTAAGTGGGTACGAAAAGATTGTAACTATGATGTAATTGCAAACTATTTGATTGAAAATGATGCTGATGAATATATAAATGAGTATATAGGAGATGGAAAAGAAAAAGGTACCACTAAAGGACGGTGTATATTATTAAATGAATATATCTCTAATACTTTAAATTTAGGGAAATCATATGAATTAGGTCATACCTATTTTATGAAAATAAAAATTAAAAATGGGAAGATTAGTAAATCAGCTTATGAAAATTTATTTGATCAAGAGATTGGACCTTTATTAACTGAATATTTAAGAGCTGAATATCCTGATGGTAAAGAGTTAGAGAAAAAATTGAAAGAGATGAAAAATTTATTTACAACTGGAAGTATAAAAAACAATGATACAAACAGTTGATAATTATCAAAAAATTGAAAGAGATACTAATAGATATTATTTTAGATTTAATAAACCCAAAAAATATGAGAAAGATGTTATTGGTGAAAAACTTGAAATAAATCTAAATGATTATAAAACTAAATCACTATCACTAGACAATATCTTTTTCTCATTTTTCAAAGATGAAGAAAAAACAAATAGTAAAAATGAAGATGACTTAATTATCTCTATTAAAAAAAGTAAAAATGAAAAAGACGAAGATATTTATATTGCTCAAACAGGAAACTATGTAGGAAAGTTTGTTTGGAATGGTTTAAAAATTGATATAAAATCAAGATTCTCAAATACTTTTTTAGAAAGAATGCTAAATTTTGCAAATGATATTTTTCTTGATGATGTAAGTATTACTGGTAATAAAATTGATAAAGATTTTGATATTTCAAAATATATAATTTATTATATGTTTGTTCAAAATCTTGAAAAAGCTTTTTTACTTGGACTTCCAAAAGCTTATAAAAGTATAGAACACCATGAGATGAAACTCAAAGGGAAAATTGATATTAATAAATTTATCAAATATGATATTCCATTTCAAGGAAAAATCTCAAGTGTAAGTAGAGAACAAAAAGAGATTCAAGAAATTATAGATGTACTTTATAAAGCTGTAAAAATTATAGATAAAAATAATAAAGTTTTTCTAAAAAATATAGCTCATATAAAAACTCATCTAAAACAATATAAAAGTAATAACTATGTTTCAAATGAAACTATAAATAAAGCTCTAAAATCAAAAGCTTTACAAAATCCAATTTTTGCACCATATAAAAAAGTGCTTGAATATGCAAGATTTATTATAAATGGAAATAATATAGAAGAAAAAAATGATGGAAAACAAGAAACTTTTGGATTTATTATAAATGTTGCTGAGTTATTTGAAATTTATATTACAAAACTTCTTCAAAAAGAGTTTAGTGATTGGTATGTTGAAAGCCCTCATTTGAGACTAGATGAAAGATTTGGTAAAACATATTTATACAGTAGAAAAATTATTCCTGATATTGTTATGACTAAGAATAAAGATGTAATAGTATTTGATACAAAATATAAAAAAATGAACTTTAACTATGTAAAAGGTAATGGTGTTGATGTTGATAGAAATGACTTTTTTCAAATAAATACTTATATGAGTTACTATCAAAATCAAAATTATAATGTAAAAATTGGTGGACTTTTATATCCCATAGAAAAATCATTTAAAGAAAATAAAGATATTTGCCATAGTCAAACTTGGTTTAGAAATTTAAATAGTAAATTCATAGTTGATGGTATAGATTTATCAGATTTAAAAGAAGATAATGAAAATAAATTTGCTCCAATATCAAAAAGAGAACAAAAATTTATTCATGGAATAAAAGAATTGTTGTGATATTTACTCCTCATCTTCATGCTCTTGTAGCATAATAATGATTTTTTCATAAATATCAGCTGCTTGTTCATCTGTAATTTCATCTTTTTCAATAGCATTTAAAATAGTATTCAACTCTTGTAAAAATGACTCCATATCTTTTTTTGCTTCAATATCATCATTACAAGCATTATTGCTTGATATTAGCTCATTTAACTCATCTAAAAAAGCTTTAGATTCTGGAATCATTGTTTGCTCAACAACATTTTTTAACTCTAATTTTATATTAATCACTTATTTCCTTTTTTTTATAATTTCGTATTTTACTTAATAAATTATATAAACTCATTTATAGCCAAAGCTAATAAACTTTAAATTATAATGTTTTAGATAAAAATATTAAGGTTTAGTTTGAATATAGATGAAAATTTTAAAAAGTTATTAGAGAGTATTTGTAGTGAAGATATTGATATTATTGACAAGTTAAAATATATTATTGCTTTTATTAGACCAAAAAGTAAAGATGATATTGATTTGAGTGTAAATTCAATAAATAAGATTATTGATTTTTTTAACTCACAAGATGAGTTGGCGCAAAACATATCTAACTCTATAAATCAAATTTTTATAGAATCAAAAATATCTACAAATATTGTTCATTTTGGGATTTTATCAAACAACTACTTCTCTTATGAGGCAAGAGAGAGGTTTTATAATAAATTTCTACCAAATCCACCAAAAAAAGGCGATTTAAACTATATTTTTGGAACTATATTTAATAAAAAAGATGATTTTAAGTGGGTTTGCTCTATTGAAAATAGTATATGGATAGAGTTTTTTAAAGCTCTATTTAATAACTCAAAAAATATAACAAAAACAAAAAATCATCTTTTTAATGAACTTTTAGATGCACTTGAAATTTTATCTATTTGGATAGCAGCTGAAGAGTTTGATTCAAATTTTATTAGGCTTGATAAAAAATTATTAAATAAAGATTCAGCTTTTATAGCACTACAAAGAAATATAGCATCATATATAGAAACTATTCAATCAGATTTTGTGAATATTGAAATTACAAAATCAAAATTAGAGGAGTTGGATGTTTTAATACAACAATCTTATGAGCAAGTGAGTGCTTTAAAAAGAAAATCTCTTCATAATGGTATTTCAATAGATTTAACATATCAACTTGAAAGATTAACTCAGATGATAAAAAGAGTTGAATATATCTTAGAATTAATAAAATATTTTGATACAAAAGATTCAAATGAAATTTTTGTAAATTTTTTTAAAGAATCAGTTGCACAAAATAGTAAAAAAAATTCATTAATAGATTTATATAAACAGGGAATAAAAATTGTAGCAAGAAGTGTTACAAACTATACAAGTGAACATGGTGAACACTATATAGCAACTGATTTAAAAGCTTATTTTAAAATGTTTCTTAGTGCAGCTGGAGCTGGAATTATAATAGCTATTATGGCGCTTATAAAAATCAATATCACTCAAGCTGGATTTTCAATAGGAACTTTAACATTTTTAAGTAGTTTAAATTATGGTTTAGGATTTGTATTTATACATATTTTAGGTTTTACTGTTGCTACAAAACAACCAGCTATGACAGCATCAAAACTAGCACAAGAGATAGAACAAGATGAAAACAATAAGGCAAATCAAAAAAAGATTATTGATTTAATATTTCAAGTTAGTCGTTCTCAATTTTCAGCAATTGCTGGAAATGTAATACTAGCAATAAGTGTAGCATTTTTGATATCTTATTTAGCTATAAAAAATGGTTATATAATCTTAGATGATGAGGATATAAAATACTATTTAAAAAATCTTGAACCAAACATAGCACTATTTTATGCAGCAATTGCTGGAGTATGGCTCTTTTTATCTGGATTAATCTCAGGTTATTTTGACAATAGAGCTGATTTATTGGAGTTAAAAGATAGATACTATCATCAACCTTTACTAAAAAAACTAATAAGCGATAAGTATAGAGAAAAATTTGCAACATATTTACATGAGCATTATGGTTCAATATTAGGGAACTTCTTTTTTGGTATTCTTTTGGGAATAACACCTTTTATTGGATATTTATTAAATCTTCCACTTGATATTTCGCATGTTGCATTTTCAAGTGCATATTTAGGATATACATCAATGCATTTTGATATATCTGTAACTCTTTTTATATACTATCTAGTTTGTGTTTTACTAATAGGTTTTGTAAATTTAATTGTAAGTTTTACTTTAGCATTAAAAGTATCTTTATTGTCAAGAGATACCAAGTTTGGTAACTTTTTCTCTTTTATTAAAAACTTAATCATTGAGATTTGTAAAAAACCACATAAACTATTTTTCCCTTTTACTTACAAGAATAAAAAATAGATATTTAAGAAATTTTTAGTACAATCATCTTTAAATTATCACAGGGAAGATAAAATGAACAAAGTAAAAGGGATAGCAGTAATTGGAATTTTGGCTTGGACTATATTTTTGATGATATATCTTTTATATATTGGAATAAGTTAATATAGTCTATTAAATAGTCAAAAATGATTCAATAACACAACTCATTCTACTTTTTATATCACTTGTATCAATATTCATATAATCAATTTGTATTTTATAAAGCAATTCATCTTTTAATTTAAACTCAAAAACTAAATACCCAGCGTATAAAAAGGCATCTTTATTCTTTTTTCCTTCATCTTTTTTATCATTTTCGTAAATATAATAAGAGATAAGTAGTTTCTCATTTTGTTGTTTCTCTTCTGTTTCAAAACTCTTTAAAACATCCACTAAAATCTTATCACTATCTTTGTTTGAGAAGCTATTTTTTAAATTACTTTTCATATTTTGTGAATACTCTATATAAGACTCTATATTATAGTTTGAACTTTTTAATAGCTCTTTTGCTTTTTGAATATCTTTTTTATAAATTTTTTCAAATGTTGTAACACTCTTTTGACAAGCAACTCTTTTTGCTTTTGGATCATCTTTTTTTTGATTTAAAACTCCATAAGTTAAAAATAAAATAAATGCCACTATAAAACCTATGTATATTTTAATTGCCATAAAAAACTCCTAAATTATTCAATTTTTTGGATTATAATCTTTTTAATATATAAATGTCAATTATCATTCAATTATAATATAAAGTTATGAAATCTTGATAAGAATTATTAATATTTAAGTATAATTTAATTTTAATTCTTATAGAATTTCTTCAATCAAAGGAAAAAAATTATCCTTTGTAAAATTTAAGGAGATTTTATGGCGTGTGATACATCTATAAAAGCTAGAAAAGAAAAAAAAGTTACTATTAATGAAAATACAACAGAAATTATTAAGGAGAAAAAAATGAGTTCAACAATGGTTTTAAGACAAATGCCAGAATTTAAAATGAGTGCATATGATGCAAAAACAGGACACTATACAACTGTATCAAGTGAAGATTATAAAGGAAAATGGACAGTAATTTGTTTTTATCCAGCAGATTTTACATTTGTTTGTCCAACAGAAATTGCAGCAATGAATGCAAAATATGATGAGTTTCAAGAGCTTGGAGTTGAAATTTTACCTATTTCAACAGATACAAAATTTTCACACAAAAGATTTGTTGAAACTGAACCAATTTTAAAAGGATTAAAACTTACAATTGGTGCTGATACTACAAAAAGTGTAGCTTCTGATTTTGGTGTACTTTTAGAAGAAGAGGGAGTTGCATTAAGAGGAAGATTCTTATTTAATTCAGATGGTATTTGTGTAGCTCAAGAGGTTCAAGCAGATAGCGTTGGAAGAAATGTAAATGAATTTTTAAGACAAGTTAGAGCTTGGCAACATGCAAGTAAAACAGGTGAAGTTTGTCCAGCAGGATGGAGACCAGGTAAAAAAACACTTCCAGTAAACACTGATGTTGAACAAATGACAGGAAGAGTTGGAGATTATATAACTTTAGAAGAGATACTTTCTTAATTCAAAAAATATATTAAAAAGGAGGAGTAAAAACTCTTCCTTATTTTACACTACAAACTTCTACATTTCAAATATCAAATTAAATATCAAATAACATTATAAGGCTACTAAACAAATCTTTATTGCAATAATATTTCAAAATATAGATCCATAAAGGAGTTTTATGTTTAGTGTAGTTTCAAATAGAGATTTAGAGACAATTAATAACTATTTTAATCAATTTATTAAATTTATATCTCACGAAAAAAATCAGTTTGATTATATTGAATCAACTGGAAATAAAAAGTTAGATTTAATGTTTAAATCATGGAATAAAGAGATAAAAAGAGTTGATAAAAGTGTAAAAGATGATATGAGAGTTTTAGGTGAACTTGTATTAACAGCAGATAAAGTAGAACAAGGAATTTATAACTGTAGAATAAAAGCAAGTAGCTCTAATCCAACTATTTTTACATTAAAAAATACTATTAATGATATGTTAGCTAGTATAGATGAAGCTACTTCAAATATTTTAAAAGTTGTAGATAGTTATACAAAAAATGATTTCACAGATAGCATAGACTCTATAGATAAATATAAAGACCAGATGCGATTATTGATGGAGAGTATCAATTTACTTGGTAAAACTTTAGAAAATAGTGCAAGAAACAATTTTGAAAATGGAGAGATCTTAGAAGAGAACTCTTTTCTTATGTCATCTTCAATGAATAATTTAGCATTAAAAACAGGTGAACAAGCAAGTTCATTAGAGCAAACTACAAGAGCATTAGAACAGATTACAAATATAACTAGAGAAAATACAAAAAATGCTACAAAAATGGCAAATTTGGGACAAATTGTTAAAAAATCAGTTTTTGTTGGAGAAGATTTGGCAAAAAAAACTGCTAACTCTATGGATGATATAAATACTAAAATAAGAGCTATAAATGAATCAATTACTGTAATTGATCAAATAGCATTTCAAACAAATATTTTAAGTTTAAACGCAGCAGTTGAATCTGCAACAGCAGGAGAGGCTGGAAAAGGTTTTGCAGTTGTTGCTGGGGAGGTTAGAAATTTAGCAAATAGAAGTGCAGAAGCTGCTAAAAAAATAAAAACTTTGGTTGAAGAGGCGATACTTAAAGCAGATGATGGAAAGCTTATATCTTCCAGCAATTAAAATAAGCAGACAAGCAAAAATAATTATAAAACTAAGAAGAGAAATAGTTAGTTTTATAGGAATAAAATATCCCAACAAACTTGCTGCAAACATTGAAACAGCAGCAGTATTTACAACAGCAGCAATTACAGCTAAAACTGTAAAAAGCCACAGCCAAACAGTGCTCCAGATTGAGTTGAAGAGACTAAATTAGAACCTCCAATAGCAGCAGTTGCCATTAAGATACCAGGACCAAATATTTTATAAAAAGCTTTTATTTTATCAATAATTTAAACTCTTTTCATCAAATTGGTAAGTTTTGTGAGCAATTTTTATTAAAATATTTTTATCTGCTAAATCTTTAAATAGTTTAATTAAAGTTGGTTTAGAGATAGAAAATTTATCCATAATTTCACTATAAGAGCCAAAAAAGTTATTATTTTCATCAAGATTATTGAAAATATATTTTACAATCTCTACTTGCTTACTATCTGTAATTGCTCCAATAGTTTTTATAATATTTTCATTTTTCTTTAGCTCTTTTTCTTGTACTTTTGGAAGTAAAACATCAACTAAACTATCCAAAAGTTCATTTATATCTATTGGTTTAATAAGATAGTTTTCAACTTTTAATTTAATGGCTTCTATTAAATAGTTTGTATCTGTGTGAGCTGTTGTTAAGATACTAGGAATATTTATATTTTTACTTTTAATATATTTTAAAAAATTAATACCATTTTCATTTTCTAGTTGTATATCACTAATAATTACATCAACTCTTTTTTCAAGTAAAATTTTCATAGCTTCAACAGTTGTTTTAACAGCATAAATATTTGCTACAAAATCTTCTAAAACATCTTTTGTATGTTTTAACAGACTCTCATCATCTTCAAGATATAAAATATTGAAATCTTTTAAAATTTCTAAATTCTTACTCATTTTTATCCTCAAATATTGGTATTGTGATTGTAAAAGATGCTCCTTTGAATACCTTTTTATTCACTTCTAATTTTATATTTTTACAAGATATTTCACCGTTTAAATGTTTTTCAATAATCTGTTTGGACATATAAAGACCAATTCCAGTTCCAGCACTTTTATATTTTGTTGTGTAGTAGGGTTCAAATATTTTTGGCAAAATATCATCAGGAACTCCACCTCCATTATCAATAATATTGATAAAAAGAAAATTCTTTTTGCTATTTACTATGATTTTTATGATTCTATCATTTTTATTAACACTGCTTACTAAAGCATCTTTGGAGTTTGATATTATATTTAAAAGTGTATGAGAAAGTTCATTATAAAAAGTTGTAATTTGCTTATCTTTTTTTACAATTAAATCTATTTTTATATTCTCTTTATTTAAAAAATATTTTGATAATTCAATTGAGTGTTCCACACAATCTTTTATAAAAAAGCTATTTTTTGATCTATTTGGGCTAAAAAAGTTTTTAAAATCATCTAAAGTATTTGACATATTTTGTGCTAAAAGTAGTGCGTCTTTTACTTTTTGTTCAACAAACTCAGGTGATAGTTTGTTTACTCTCATTTTTGTTTGAAAACTTTGAATAATCATTGTCATTGAGCCAAGTGGTTGTCTCCATTGGTGAGCAATATTATTTAACATCTCTCCTAAGCTTGCAAATCTTGCTTGTTGAAACATGATAATATCTTTTTTTCTATTTTTAGCAACTTCTAGTTTAATTTTTTGCTCTAAATTGTTATTTAACTCTTTTAGCTCTTTTGTCTTTTTCTCAACAATCTTCTCTTGCAAATAGTACAATTTTCTAAAGTGAAAAGTAATAAATAAAGATAATATAATTGTAAAAAATACAACAAAAAAGATAGAGATAAAAGAGAATATTGTAACCAATTTAAAAATATTATCAGTATCTCTTTTTTCATTTATTGCAAGATTTAAATCATAGTTTACAAGACTTCCTAGATATACAAAAATTGAGTCTATATTAAAATTTATATTTGTAAAATACTCTTTGCTATTTTTTTTATCTAATTTTTCAATTGAGCTAAAAATATCAACCATTTTATTATCAATATTTTCAATATTTAGCTCTTTTATATATTGGTTTTTATAGTGATTTGAATTTATAAAATAGGTTTTTATCTTTGATAATATTGAGTTATTAAAATCTTTATTTAATCTATATTTGTACTCACTCCAATTTTTCTCAATAATCTCTTTAGCTATATTTAATACCTCAATTGTTTGTTCATAGCTTAGACTATTTTTTTCAAATTCATTAAGAGTGTCTTGAATATTAATTTTATATGAATCTTTAATTGTTTGAAGTTTGATTAAGCTTTTTGTTCTTTTATCAAAAAGAGTGTCAAAATCATCTTTTAAAATAAATATTGAGATTTGAGATAAAACTATAATTGAAATCATACCACCAGCAATAATAAAAATTAAGAAGTTTGCCTTATATGAAAACTTTAATGTATCAAAATATTTAAGTAGTTTTTTCATTTTATAATCTCTTGAAATTTACCATTTTTGTATTGATATAAATAGATTTTATTTAAAAGTTGACTATTTTTAAACTCTAGTTTTATCTCATGTAAAATATCTTTTGATGGATTTTTCAAACTATTAATAAAGTTTTTTTTGCTTAAGTTATCTATGTTTTTAACTATAGCATCAACCAAAATTTTTGAAGATAAAAATGCTTCAAAAGATATAAAACCAAACTCTAAATTGTTTGAATATTTATTCATTATATTTTGATACTCTTGAACAATTTTTAAAGATTTATCATCATAATTTGGAACTATTTGAGAAAAAATTAGATTTTTCGTATTGGTATTTGAAGCTTCTAACTCTTTTACTATAGAGTTTGCATCGCTAAATGAGATGTTACAAAAAATAGTATCTTGAAATATCTTTTCATCTTTTGCTTTTTGAATAAATAGTGAACTAGCTTTTGAAGCTCCAATCATTATTACAACTTCTGGTTTAGAGTTTTTTATCTCATTAAATGCATGATTTATAGATAGAGTATTTCTTTTATAAGTTCCTGTTGATATAAAAGAGATATTTTTATTTTTTAAAACCTCTAAAGTTGATATATATCCCTCTTCTCCATACTCATCATTTTGATAAAAAATTGCTATTTTATTTAATCCTTTTTTATCTACAACATAATCTACTAAGGATTGTATCTCTTGTTTATAAGATGCTCTAAAGTTTACAATATTTGAAAAATCGCTATCTCTTAAAAAACTTGCCCCTGAAAATGGTGCAAAGTATGGAATTTGACTCTCTTTTATAATTGAGATTACTCTACTATTTGTAGGCGTTCCAACTATTCCATAAAAAGCTAAAATATTCTCATTTGATAGTTTGTGTATATTTTCGTAACTTAACTCTGGTTCATATTTATCATCTAAAGCTTTAAAAAATATTTTTCTATTTTCTATTAAGTTATTATCATTTACATATTTAAAATAACTATTTGTAGTTTCAAAAACTGACTCCCCCCAATCTTTTAAAGCTCCACTTTGTGGTATAGAAGATGCAATCAATATATTTTCTTGATTATAGGATTTTTCACTATTAAGAGTATATATTAAAATAAAAATAAGAATTACAAATAAAACTTTTTTAACCATTCATAAGTTTACATTATTTATGTTTAAAACTCTCAGTATATTTGTTATAAGATGTTTTATATATTTTATAAATTAAGTTTTATTTAACTTCTTTATATATAGAATATGGTAAAATATTTTTTACTAAAAATTAAGGGCATAGGTTATGCAAGAGTTTATATACTACAATAAAAACGGGTTGGATTTCCCTTTAAGTGAAAAAATCCAAGTAACTACTAATTTAGATGATATTAAAGATAAAAGCTTTTTGATATCAAACTCAAAAGATGTGAACTCTGAATTTGTTGCTTCTGAGATAGATTTTTATATAAAAAATTCACAAGATAACTTATCAAAAAAGATTCAAAATGTTTCAAAACTATATGAAATAAATGCTACAAGATTTGACTTTGCTCAGGATATTTCGCATAGTGTAGATGTTTCAAAAGAGGTTTTGTTAATTACAAAAAAACAAGAAGAGTATGATTTATTCACATCTCAATTATCAAAAGATGACTTTGAACTTTTTAGAATAGATGAAACAATTTTAAAAACTATTAGTGGAGAGATTGGAAATTTTGAAGTAATAGTAAAAGATAGTCATAAAGATATAACTTTAAGAGTTTCTCAAATTGTTTGGTTTGATGCAAAACCATCTCCAAAAGAGAGAATTGGAGTTTTTGATCCAAACTTAAGTAGCATAAATGAAGTAGTTAAAATATTAAAAGATAATATAAACTCTTTTTCATATAGAAAATTTACAACTTATGATAAAACTATTTGTCAATATGATGGAAGAAGAGAGGTAATTTGTAGTAAGTGTGAAGAGGTTTGCCCAACTGTTGCTATTACAAAAGATGATACAACAAAAACTCTAACTTTCTCTCAAGTAGATTGTCATGGATGTGGTGGATGTATTAGTGTTTGCCCAAGTGGAGCATTAGATTATACTCCTACAAATAAAGAGTCACTTTATGAAATATCAAAGTTTTATAAAGAGACACACCCTTTAATTATTCCTTCAAAAATGTCTTTAAATAATTTAAATATAGAGCTTAAAGAGAATGTTTTACCATTTGCAATTGATGGTGAAAAGTTCTTACATGAAGGAACTTTGCTTACTTTACTTCAAATATCAGGTTCGCAACTTATTTTTTATAGTGATTTTTTGTCAAAAGGTACAAAAGATGCTATTAGAATATTAAATGATATTTATCAAAAAAAATACCAAAAAGATGCTGTTTTAATTGCTATGAATGAAGATGAATTAGCTTTGGCTTTAAAAGAAGTATCTTTTGTGGAAAACTCTTATTTTAACTTTAATCAAGATGGCTTCAAAAAAAGAGAAGTATTCTCTCATAGACTTCAAAAAATTGTTGGAAATGATGATTTAGGAGTTGTTAAAACAGGTGAACATATTCATTATGCAAAAGTTGAAGTAAATCAAGATACATGTACTTTATGTCTAGTTTGTGTAGGTGCTTGTAATGTTGGAGCTTTAGTTGCTGATGCTAGTGATAATACCCTAAGAATAAATCCAAGTATTTGTACAGCATGTGGATATTGTGAACTGTCTTGCCCTGAAACAAATTGCTTGACAATAAAACAAGATATAATTGAACTAAAACCAACTTGGTTCAAAGAGAGTGTTTTAGCTCAAGATAAACTTTTTGAATGTGTTGAGTGTGGAGTTGAATTTGCAACAACAAAAGCAATAGAAAAAATTGCTTCTAAAATGGCAACAATTTTTGCAAGTGATCCTGTAAAAGTAAGAAGTTTGTACTGTTGTGCTAATTGTAAACCAAAAATAATGATGCAAAATATTTTAAATCAACAAAAAAATGGAGAATTTATATGAAAAATGATTTAGAGATAAACAAAGCTAGGGCTTTATACTATAACCTTTTTTCTAGAGTATTTGTATATCCAAAAGATATGGATAAATATAAAGAGTTAATAACTATATTAAATATCATAAAAGAATCTCCACTTGATGAAAATTCACAAAAATCTATAATAAATATTATTAATAATCTTGATAAAGATTCAAATAAAATTTTGATAAATGAATTTGATGAAGTATTTTCAAACTTATCTTCAGATGTTGTAAGAAATACAGCTTCCTTTTATGATGAAGGTATAGAAAATGGAACAAAAAGATTAGAGATGATTCAGTTTTTGGCGAAAACAAAAATAAGAAGAGATGAAAACAACTATTTCGAAAATGAAGATAGCGTAGGATTTATTTTAGCAGTTTTATCTGAATTAATCGAAGCTGTTAATTTAGGGGATTTAGAATATAAAAATACTATTCATTGTATTTTTGAACAGATTTTAAATCCTTTTGTAGATGAATTCACTGAAGATCTTTATAAAAATGAAAAAAGTGTTATTTATAAAGACATTGCTGTGATATTTAGTTCCTTTATAGCTTTTGAAAGATTATATTTAGAAGTTAAAAAACCACATAAAAAAGAGAAAATTAGTGATAATAGAAATTCTTTAATAAGTGAAGAAGAAAAAGAAAGAAGAGCCAAAAATAAAGCAATGAAAGCAAATGGTTTAAAGGGTGGATATATTAACGATGATTTAGAAGAAGTAATTTGTTCAATGTAGAGTAAAACTCTACATGAATGATACTTAATTAAGAAAAAGTCTTTTTTTTTAGTTAAGTCTCATTGTAATTTTACAAAGTGGCTTAATTTCTATAAGGAGGTCAGTCGTGCAAGAAAGCAGAAGAGCTTTTTCAAAAAAAGCAGCAATTATCACAGCTGCTACAGTTGCTACTACAGGAACTGTTTTATTGGCTGGAAATGGTGAAACATCTGTTCAAGATGATTCAAACAATGGTGTTATTGTTGGAAAATCTAATAAAAAAGAGATTCTATACAGAAAAACAATGGCTTGGGAAGAATTTTATAAAAAAGCGTTATAAAGGATAATATATGTCAGCAAATACTATTGATGCTTTAAACGCTGTTGCAAGTAGAAGAAGTTTTTTAAAAATGTCTGCACTTGCTGGTGTTTTCGGCGCTACTTCAGCTTTTGCTAACTCTGGTGTAACTAGAGCAGCAACGCAAGAAGAGATTAAAAATCCATTTCCTGGTTCAAAAATTGTAAAAACAATTTGTACAATTTGTGCTGTTGGTTGTGGTGTTAAGGCAGAGGTTCATAATGGTGTATGGGTAAGACAAGAAGTTGCTCAAGATCATCCTGTATCTTTAGGTGGGGTTTGTTGTAAGGGAGCTAGTATGATTGATATGGTTCGATCAGAAGTTCGTTTAAAACATCCAATGGAAAAAGTTAATGGTCAATGGAAAAGAGTTTCTTGGGATGAAGCTTTAGATAAAATTGCAAATCAACTTAAAACTATTAGAGAAATAGATGGTCCAGATGCGACTATGTTTTTAGGATCAGCTAAAATGAGTAATGAGCAAGCTTATTACTTTAGAAAATTTGCAGCATTTTATGGAACAAATAATATCGATCATCAAGCTAGACTTTGTCATAGTTCAACAGTAACTGGAGTTGCAAATACTTTTGGTTATGGAGCTATGACAAATCATTTAGGTGATATACAAAAAGCTAAAGCTATATTGATAATGGGTGCAAATCCAGCTGTTGCTCATCCTGTTGGATTTCAACATTTCTTAAAAGCTAAAGAAAGAAGTAACTCAAAACTTATTGTTGTAGAGCCGAGATATACTAAAACTGCTGCAAAAGCAGATTTATTTTCAAGACTTAGATCTGGAACAGATATTGCATTTATGTATGGAATGATTCATCTAATATTGAAAAATGGATGGGAAGATAAAAAATTTCTAGAAAGTAGAGTTTTTGGATATGAAGATATTTTTGAAGAAGCTAAAAAATGGACACCTGAAGTTGTTGAAGAAGTAACAGGAGTTCCAGCAGAAGAATTAGTTCAAATTACAAAATTATTTGCAACATCTAAACCTGCATGTTTAGTTTGGACAATGGGATTAACTCAACATTCTATTGCAACTGGAAATACAAGATTAGGTCCAATATTACAAATGATTCTTGGAAATATGGGAGTTGAAGGTGGAGGATGTAATATTTTAAGAGGACATGATAATGTTCAAGGTGCTTCTGATATGGGTTGTTCTTCTGAAACACTTCCAGGATATTATGGTTTATCAGATGGAGCATGGAAACATTTCTCTAATGTTTGGAATGTAGATTATGATTATGTTAAATCAAGATTTAAAAATAAAGAGATGATGAATAAAAATGGATTTACATTAGCTCGTTGGTGGTCTGGTGTTATAGCAGGGCAAGAAGGCGAAGATGCAATTCATAATGCAGGAACAAATTTAAAAGCACTTATTGTTATGGGTAATGGTATTACTTCAACAGCACAAGTTCAGCAAGTAAAAAAAGGGCTTGATAATGTTGATTTACTAGTTCTTGGAGATCCATTTGTAAACGAAGCAGCTATTTTAACAGATAAAACAGATAATGTTTTTATTCTTCCAATTGCAACTCAATTTGAAACTTCAGGTTCCGTAACAGCAACAGGAAGAAATGTGCAATGGAGATCTCAAATAGTAGAACCATTATATGAATCAAAAACAGATCATTTTGTAATGTTTGAATTAGCAAAAAGATTAGGTTTTTATAATGAATATACAAAATCACTAGGTGATGGAAAAGGGAATTTTAATTGGCCAGAAGATGCTACAACAGAGATTGCAAGAGGTGTAAAATCTATTGGAATGGGTGGACATTTACCTGAAAGATTAAAAAAACACCAAGAGAATTGGCACTTGTTCAATGAGGTTACTCTTCAAGGAGTAGGACCAGTGAAAGGTGAATACTATGGTTTACCATGGCCATGTTGGAATGAAACACATTGTGGAAGTCCAATACTTTATGATACATCTAAACCTGTTTCTAAAGGTGGTATGGGATTTAGAGTAAATTGGGGACTTGAGAGAGATGGAGTAAGTCTAATTGCAAATGTTCCAACTAAAAATTCTACTTTAGAAAAGGGACATCCAGCTATTAGTGCAGAAAATGCAGAATCATTAGGATTAAAATTAACAGAAGATGAAAAAAAACTTGTAGCAGGTAAAAATTTTGCAACTGATATAAGTGGAATTTTAGTTAAAAAGGCAATTGAAGCAGAATTAACACCTTATGGTAATGGAAAAGCAAGAGCAAAAGCTTGGAATTTCCCTGATCAAATTCCTTTACATAGAGAACCAATTCATTCTCCAAATATTAAAATGGTAGAAAAGTATCCAACTTATCCTGATAAAAAAGATCATTTTAGAGTGGATACTCAATATGCATCTAAACAAAATAAACAAGATTGGGCAAAAGATTTCCCAATAATTATGATAACTGGAAGATTAGTTACTCATAGTGGTGCTGGAGCTGAAACTAGAGCTAGTATGTATCTATCTAAATTAGATGGTGAAATGTTTGTCGATATTAATCCAAATTTAGCATCAAATCTTGGTATTAGAGATGGTGATATGGTTTGGGTTCATGGTGTTGAAGGTACAAAAATTCATGTAAAAGCTAAATACTCTTATAGTGTTGATGAAAAAACTGTATTTATGCCATTTCACTTTATGGGTAAATTCCAAGGTGAGGATTTAGGACATAAGTATCCAAAAGGTACAAAACCTTATTCAACAGGTGAAGCTGCAAATACTGTAGTTGGTTATGGATATGACATTATGACTCAAATTCCAGAAACAAAAACTGGTTTATGTAGAATAGAAAAAGCTTAGGAGAAGTAACATGAGTAAAAAATATGATTTTGCAAGAATGAAGTTCTATTGTGATGAAAATAGATGTATTCATTGTGATGGTTGCTCTGTTGCTTGTGCTGAAGCTCACAAATTACCAGTTGAGATAAGTAGAAGAAAAGTAGTAACTATAAATGAAGGTATTATTGGAAAAGAGTTTTCTACTTCAGTAGCTTGTATGCATTGTACAGATGCACCTTGTGAGCAAGTTTGTCCAGTAGATTGTTTTTATATCAGAGAAGATGGAATTGTGCTTCATGATAAAAACAAATGTATAGGATGCTCTTACTGTTTATATGCTTGTCCTTTTGGTGCTCCACAATTTCCTAAAAATGGTGCTTTTGGTACAAAAGGTGTTATGGATAAATGTACTATGTGTGCTGGTGGTCCAGAAGAGACAAACAGTGAAAAAGAAAGAAAACTATATGGACAAAATAGAATTGCTGAAGGTAAAGTTCCTGTATGTGCTTCAATGTGTTCAACAAAAGCATTACTTGTAGGAGATGCTGAATCTGTATCAAATATATATAGAGAAAGAGTAGCTTCTTATGGACATGGAGTATAAAGCATATGGAAAATAAAAGTTTTCTAAGTGAATATAAAGCTTACTTAATAGTAGGCTTTTTGTTCATGCTTTTAACATATTGGTACTTTTGGTTAGCAACAATTGCTGATATAAACTATGTTTACCAATTTTTAATGCAGATGTTAAAAGGAAATTTTACTGGACAAATTGTACCTTTTGATAGTTTAACACAGTATCAACAGATGGAAGTGGGTCTTTTTGGACCTAGATATGATGCAATTGCGCCTGAAGTTATAAGAGCATTTGAAGAGAGACAACATCTTCTTCCTTGGGTTTTCTTTGTTGAATTTTGTCTATTTACAATAATGTTTATTGTTGCAAAAGGTAGAAAACAAGCTAAAATTACAAGAGAGAATGAGAAAGTTCAAGTTTATTCACTTTTTCAAAGAGTTGTTCTTTTATTAAATATTGTAATTATGATTTATCTGTTTATAACTGGTTTTTCAATAACATTTGGAAACTGGACAGGTGGAGGATATATTCCTAGACTTATGAGAGCTACACATGAAGTTGTTGGTGTTGCTTGGATTCCAGTTTGGTTAATTGTTACAGTTATTGCATTTAAAGATCATAAATACTTTGTAAGACCTAGTTCTAAAATATGGCATAAATTCTTTTTAAGAGGAAAATATGAACATATGAATAGAATCAACTACTATATGTATGTTGCATTTGGTTTTTTACTTGTATTAAGTGGTTTTACAATATGGTATATGTTTCCAGATGCAGCAACGCATTCACAAACAATACAGATAAAAAGATTTATTCTATTTATCCATTTTATGGGTAGTGCAATTATCTCTTTCTTTACATTTGAAACAGTGTATTCATACTTTGTTTCAGTAAAAGGTTATATTCCAGGTGTGATAACTGGGAAATTGCCAATTGAGTACTTAGAGCAACTAAGAGCTGATGTATTAGAAGAGGATAAAGATTTATTAAAAAGATAGAAAAAGCTTTAGGGCTTTTTCTATTTAAAAAAAGATTTTAAATATGCAAAATTTGCATATTAAGGAAAAATATGGATAATAGCAAATATTTAAAAACCGTAATTATTGATAAACTTATAGAAAATGAAGCCAATATGGTTGAAGACGTGACAATTGAAGAAGCACGTCTAAACCTTTATTTAAATGGAGAAAAAGCTATATCTATGATGACAATCCCAAAAGACCAAGATGCCCATGCAATTGGTTTTTTAATGAGTGAGAATGTAATCTCTTCTATTGCTGACATAGAAGAGCTTACAGTTAGTGCTGATGGATTAAGAGTAGATGTAAAAGCAAAAATAGATGAAAACTCACTACAAAATTTATATAAAGAGAAGACTTTAGTAAGTGGTTGTGGTGGAGGAGTTACTGGAAATATTGAAGGAAGTTTAGAAATCCCATTTAATCAAACTGCTTTTAAAATAAAACCAGAAACTATTTATACTGAAGTTAAAAAGTTTTATCAAGAGAGTGAACTTTATAACTTAACAGGTTGTGTTCATAAAGCTATGATTTATTTGCTTGATGGAACAACTGTAACAGCTGAGGATATTGGAAGACACAACGCTATTGATAAAGCAATTGGAAAGTGTAAACTGCAAGGTCTTGATACAACAAAATCAATTTTGTTTGTAAGTGGAAGATTAAGTTCAGAGATGGTTACAAAAGCTGTGATGCACAAAATTCCAATAGTTGTATCAAGAACAGCACCAACTTATTTGGGTGTTCAAACAGCGCATAAACATGGTCTTACACTTATTGGATTTGCAAGAGGTAAAAAGATGAATCTTTATACTCATAGTGGAAGAATTGATGTCTAGTATTGATGATAAATTAGATTTTAATTTGAGTGATGAGCAAAAAAGAATAGTTTTTGAAAATCTTGATGAGAATAAAAAACTATCTTGTTTAAAGGCATTTAAAGTAGCTAAAAAAATCAAAGTTGAAGCTAAAGATATGAGTGCGATTACAAAATCTTTAGGCATTAAAATAACAGATTGTGAGCTTGGAGTATTTGGCTCTTTAGATTTCTTAGCTAAAGATGAAGAGATTTATAATAGATTAAAAAATAGTTATAAAGAGCAAAGAATTCCTTGTAAAAATTTGTGGCAAGAAGCAAAAAACTCATCTTTAAAAATAGTTGGATCAACTGTTAAAAACTCTGATATTGAAGTAAGTTATTGCCAACTAGGATGTTTTAGAGAAAAAAAAGGGCTTAAAAGTGGAAATCAAAGTTAAAATTTGGATTGAAGATAATAAGCAAAATCTTATTTTTGGAAGTGGAAAAACAGAGATTTTAAAAGAGATTGAAAAAACAGGTTCAATTAGTGATGCTTCAAAAAATTTAAATATGAACTATAAAAAAACTTGGAGTCATATAAAAATCCTTGAAGAGTTTATTGAAGATAGTTTAGTTGTTACAAAAAAAGGAAGAGCTATTGATAGTGGTTCACAATTAACTACTAAAGCAAAAGAGCTAATAGAACTTTATGAGATTTTGGATAAAGATATAAAAGAGTACTCAAAAAAGAGATTTAATGAACTTTTTTTAAGTGAAGATTTAATAAAAATAAAGGATAAATAAAGTGTATAAACTAAACTTTTTGCAGTATAAAAATATGCAAAACTTGCATATTAAAGATAGTTTATCTTTGAATATTTTATCAAATAATGAAGATTATATTAGTTTAGAAGATAGTTTAAAAAAAGATTTTGCATTTGAAAGTTTAAACTACTTCTCTTTTTGTAAGAGTGGCTTTTTATCTCTATTACTTCAACTAAATAAAAAAGGGAAAATTGCAGTAAGTCTTGGAGAAACTCAAAGTTTAATTGATGCTTGCGAAATTTTTTGCTCTCTTGGATTTGATATTTTATATTTAGATTTAAATAAAGATGGAAGTGTTAATTTAGATAAATTAAAAGATCAAAAAATAGATTTTTTATTTCTGTCATCATATACAGTTGATACTTTTTATAAAAATAGTTTAGAAAATGTAAAACATATAACAGATGCAAAAATTATCTCAAATGCAAGTGCCTCTTTTGATAAAAATAGTGATGTTATATATTTTGATTCATATAAACTAACTGGTTTTTCAACAAAATCAATAATACTTTTTAATCAAAATTTATTTGAAGAACAAGCTATTTTTGAAAAAGATGGAATTTCACTAAATAATATTTTTCAATCTTTGAAAAATCAAAAATTTGAAAATAGTATGAAAGAGATTTTTAAAGAAAAATTAGAAAATAGTTTAAAAGATAATATTTATTATTTTATCGACAATAAAAATAACTTAGAATATACACTTCATTTTGCTCTTAAAGGTATAAAAGCAAGAGAGTTAATAAGAACTTTAGCTTTAGATGAAATTTTAATTTCAAATGGAGAAGGGTGTAGTTTAGGTTTATCAAAACCTTCAAGAGTTATTCAAGCTATGGGTTATGATGAACTTACTAGCAGAAATGCAATAACACTTAGTTTTGAAAAAAGCTATTCAATTAGTGAAATAGATAAAATTGTTAATCTTATTTCAAAAAGATATTTACAGATAAAAGTATTAAATAAAGGATAAAAATGTTTGAAAAATTAAACTATTTAGATTTTAATGAAGCAATTAACAAGAGTTTTGAATTGTCAAATACTACTTTAAGTAGTGAATTTATTTCTATAAATTTTGCTATAAATAGAGTTGTAAGTGAAGATATTTTATGTGTAAAAAATCTTCCAGCTTTTGATAACTCTGCTATGGATGGATTTGCTTTTAAAGCAAGTGATGCAGGACAAGCTTTAAAAATAAAAAGAGCTATTTTTGCTGGTGATAAAGATAAAAGTAGTGATGAGTTACTTGAAAAAAATGAGTGTTACAAAATAATGACAGGTGCGAAGGTACCAAAAGATGCTGATACTATTATTGCTATTGAAAACTGTGTAAATGTTACAGAAGATAGTGTAACTATACCTGTTGATATTAAAAAAGGTTCAAACTTAAGATTAGAAGCTGAAGAGTTAAAAAAAGGGGATATTTTAATTAAAAAAGGGGAAAAAATAAACTCTTCACATATTGCTTTACTTGCAAGCCAAGGAGTAGTTATGGTTGAAGTTTATAAGCAAATTTCAATTGCTGTTTTATCAACTGGAAATGAACTTAAAGAGCCATGGCAAAAAGCTTCAAATGAAGAGATATATAACTGCAACTCATTTGCAATTATTGCTCAACTAAACGAAAAAGGTTTTAATGCAACTTATTGTGGAGTTATTCCAGATAATTTAGAAAAATCAATAAATTTCATAAATAGTTTAAAAAAATATGATGTAATTATTACAAGTGGAGGTATCTCTATGGGAGATGCTGATTTTATGGCAGAAGCTTTTTTAAAAAATGGATTAGAAGTAGCTTTTCATGGTGTAAATGTAAAACCAGGTCGTCCTATAATGATGGGGAAAATGGATTCTTCTTTGGTAATTTGTCTTCCTGGAAATCCACTAACAGCAATGGTAAATATAAATCTATTTGTAATTCCAATGTTAAAAAAACTTCAAGGTGAAAATGCTTTTTATCACGGTTATATAAAAGCTATAAACCAAAGTAGTTTTAAAACAAAAAAAGGGAGGGTAAATCTAGTTTTAGGAAGAGTTCAAAATGGTAATTTTTATGTTACAGATGAGAATAAGTATGGTGCTGGAATGATTACAGCTTTATATAAGAGTAATTCAATTTTGGTAACAAATGCTTCTACTTCAAATATAGAATCAACTCAAGAGGTAAAAATTCTTGATTTAAATGGTATTTATTTTGAAGAGAGTACAGATATTTTAAATTAAAAATTAGGAGAAAAATATGAAAAAATTGTTAGCAGGTTTAGGTTTTAGCGTAGTAATAGCTAGTGGATTATTTGCAAATAGTTTAATGATGGCAACAACAACAAGTACCGAAGATACAGGATTATTGGATAGTTTAGCCCCAAAATTTAAGCAAGATACAGGAATAGAGTTAAAATGGGTATCAACAGGAACAGGTAAAGCCTTAAAAATGGGTGAAAATTGTGACGTTGATGTTCTTTTGGTTCATGCTCCAGAAGCTGAGAAAAAGTTTGTAGAAGCTGGTTTTGGTAAAGATAGAAAAGAGGTTATGTATAATGACTTTGTTATTGTTGGTTCAAAAAAAGATCCAGCTAAAGTTGAAGGAAAAACTACTCAAGAAGCATTTAAAACAATTAAAGAGAAACAAGCAAACTTTGTTAGTAGAGGTGATAAATCAGGAACTCATCAAAAAGAGCTAGCGATGTGGAGAAATGTTAGTGATGTAACACCTGAAAAAGATAAGTGGTATATTCAATCTGGTCAAGGAATGATTATTACACTAAATATGGCTGCTGAAAAAGAAGGGTATACATTAACAGATAGAGGAACTTGGATTAAGTATGAGTCACAAAAAGGTGATTCAAATACAATGAAAATTGTTGTAGAGAATGATAATTCACTATTTAATCAATATAGTGTTATTCCTGTAAATAAAGATAAATGTCCAAAAGCTCAAGATGAATTAGCAAAAAAATTCTCTGATTGGCTAGTTAGTGCTGATACACAAAAGTTTATAGGAGATTTTAAACTTTTAAATAAACCACTATTCATACCAAATGCAAAATAATACAAATAGGAAATAGTAAGTAAATATGAGTTTATTAGTAGATGGTTTTAAAGAGGCTATTGAGCTTTTAATTAGTGGAAATGATAGTGTATATTCTGCAATAATTGTTACTATTACAGTTTCTTCTTGGTCAATATTAATTAGTCTAATACTAGGACTTCCTTTGGGATTTTTACTAGGTTATTATCAATTTAAAGGAAAAACGGTAATAAAAACTATTGTAGATACATTTTTGGCATTTCCTACAGTTGTAATAGGACTTCTTGTATATACAACTCTATCACAAGCTGGAGCTTTTGGAGAGTATAATCTACTATTTACTCAAAAAGCGATAATTATAGGGCAGATTTTTTTAGGTTTACCTATAATTATTGCATTAACAGCTGCTCAAGTTGAATCAACAGATAAAAGATTATACCTATCTTTAAAAGGTTTGGGTGCAAAACCATATCAAATTTTATTAACAACTTTAGTTGAAGCTAGATTTGGTCTAATGACAGCAGCAATGACTGCTTATGGAAGAATTATCACTGAAATTGGAATTTCTATGATGGTTGGTGGAAATATAAAATATCACACAAGAACAATTACAACTGCAATTTCACTAGAAACTGGAAAAGGTGAATTTGAAACAGGTATCGCTTTAGGTTTGGTACTTTTTATAGTTGCACTTATGGTTAATATAGCATTATCAATGCTAAAAAGGAGATGGACTCAATGAGTATTTTATATGAATTAAAAAATATTGAGTATTTTTTCGATGAAAAAAGAGTTTTAAGTATTGATAATCTTATACTAGAAGAGAATAAAATTATTGGTTTTTTTGGACCAAATGGTAGTGGAAAATCTACACTTTTTTCTATTTTATCTTTTATTTCTAAACCACAAAATGGTGAAATCATAATAGATGAAAATATTAAAAAAAGTGTTGTTATGCTTCCTCAAAATCCATATTTATTAAAACGAACAGTATTTGAAAATATTGCTTATGGTTTAAAAATAAGAGGAGAGAGTGTAGATTTAAAAAGTAAAGTTGAAGAGGCTTTATCTTTGGTTGGTCTTGATAAAAAATTTTCAAATAGAAAATGGAATCAACTCTCAGGTGGTGAAGCTCAAAGAGTTGCTTTGGCTTCAAGATTAATTTTAAAACCAAAAGTATTAATACTAGATGAACCAACAGTTGGAGTTGATACAAATTCAGCACAATTAATTAAAGATGCTATTTTATTGGCAAAGCAAAAATATAACACTACAATATTTATATCAAGTCACGATTATACATGGTTAAAACATATAAGTGATAAAAAGATAGCACTTTTTCAAGGAAGTTTAGTTGAACATGGAAATATAAATCTACTATTTCCACCATGGAGTAAAAATGAAAAAGGTGATTTGGTTAAAAATTTTATTGATGGTCAAAAAATAGTAATTCCAAACTCAAAGAGTAAAAAAAGAGATTCAGTTGTAATAATCAATCAAAGTAGTATAAAAATATCTAAATTTGATGAAAATAATAAAAAAGAAAAATTGATAGCAACAGTAACATCAATCCAAAAAGATGAAAACAGAGATAATTTACAAATAGAATTTTCCATTTGTGGTATTAATTTTTCTTGTTTAATATCTAAAAATGAGATTCAAAAAGATATTTTATTTCCAGGAGATAAAGTAGAAGTATTTTTTGATTTAGATAGTGTTTGTTGGATGTAAGAGATAAAATAGTAAACTTATGATTATTTAAAAAATTAGGAGCAAATATGTTTGTACAATTAAACGAAAGAGTTCTTTTAAATCTATCTAAAATAACTAGAACGAAAATAGATCATGTTGAAGATGGAATAAGAGTTAGATTTTATGAAGGTCAATATCAAGTTGCAAAATCAAAAAGATTTGAAACAGTTGAAGATGCTAATAAATGGCTTTTTGAATTATTAAAACCTTTTAATTAAAAAAAGCTAGAAGTTAAAACTTCTAGCTTTGAAGTATTATTTAAATACGTCGTCAGTTTGGCTTCTGTACCAAGCATAAGCATATTGTGCTTCAAGTGGTCTAATGTGTCCATTTGGATCTCTTTCTGGACTAACTCCTCCAGCACCATTAACACTCTCAATATGATCATCATGAGCATTATAAACAGCTGCAATAGAAATACCATATTTTGGACTTAATAAACTATAACAAGTATTTGCAAGTTTTGGAGGATTTATAACTGGTTTATTAGCTAATACTCTTGCAATTTGCATTGCTACAACTTTTCCTTGTGTACTTGCACTAAATGCTGATTTTGGCATTGGTGCTGCATTTGAAGCATCTCCAATAACATGTACATTTTTTACAAGTTTAGATTCAAATGTTTTTGGATGTACAGGACACCAGTCACCTTGAACTAATCCTGAATCAAATGCTAATTGACTAGCTTTTTGATTTGGAATATAGTTTAAAACATCTGCAATAATCTCATCACCATCATCAGTAACAACTAGTTTTTTCTTTGGATCAACACTTACAACTTTTCCACCAAATTGAGCTGGTTTCCACTCAATCATATCTCCATAAAGTTCTTTCCAACCTTGAGTAAATAGACCTTGTTTAGAGAATTTATCTTTTTGATCAAGAATTACTATTTTAGAGTTTGGTTTATTGTTTTTTAAATAGTATGCAACTAAAGAAACTCTTTCATATGGTCCAGGAGGGCATCTAAAAGGGTCTGCAGGTGCTACCATTACAAAAGTTCCACCATCTTTCATATTTTCAAGTTGTTTGTGTAATATAACAGTTTGTTCTCCCGCTTTTACAGCATGAGGTGCATATTTTTGATTATCTTCTGTATAACCTTTTTCAAATTTAAAATCAATTCCAGGGCTTACTATTGCTCTTGTATAGCTAATAGATTCACCATTTTCTAAAATTACACTATTTGTTGCACCATCAACTTTTTTTACTTTTGCGTAGATTACTTTTACATTGTGTTTGTTTTTTAGTGCATTTAAATCTTGCTTAATGAAATCCATTTTCTCCATACCAGCAATAACTGCGTTACTAAATGGACAAGTATAATACTCTTTGTTCTCTTCTATTAAAACAATCTCAACATTTTTATCAAATCTTCTTAAGTATTTAGCAGCAGCTGCTCCACCAAAACCACCACCAACTATTACAACTCTTTGTTTGTCTTGTGGTAAAGTTGCCAATTCTGGACTAACTAAACTATTACAAGCAGCAAAAGATAGTGCAGTAGCACCTAAAAGTATTTTTCCGAAATCTCTTCTATTTAACATTTTAAACTCCTTTGCCTATTTAATTTGTGAGAAATAGTATGCAAGTTGCTCAAGCTCTTCATTACTAAAACCTTTAGTATGCTTCTGCATCATATAAGTTGTACCATCTACATTTTTACCATTTTTAAAGTTAAGTAGTGTTTTATAAAGATAATCTTTAGTTCCACTAATACTAGGAATTGTAGTAACAGATTTACCATTGTTTCCATGACAATTTACACATGACAATGATAACATTTCAGCTCTAACTGGGTCATATTTTGCTGCAAAAGATAAAGTTGCAGTACAAACCAACAAAAACATTAGTTTTTTCATTTTTCTCTCCTTATTTAATTTTATTGTAAAGACTAATGATAATTTAATAATCTTAATTTTAATTGAAACTATTAAATTAAATCCCACTTATTTAATTATGATTAAATTGCACTGTGTAGAAACTTCTCAAAGCTTTATTTAAATTACAACTTTGTTTCTACCAGTCTGCTTTGCTTTGTAAAGGTTATCATCTGCTCTTTTTAGTAAACTATCTTTTGTATCATCTTTTTTTGGAATTGCAATTCCAAAACTACTTGTAAGTTTCCCTATTTTTGTAAAATTGAAGTTTTCAACAGCAACTCTCATTTTTTCAGCAACAAGAATTAAATTCTCTTTAGAGTTTGATTCTATTATTGCAATAAACTCTTCACCACCCCATCTATATACTAAATCTGTAGTTCTTATTGCTTTTTTTGTAACATCTGAAAACTCTTGTAAAACTATATCTCCAATATCATGCCCATAAGTATCATTTACTTTTTTAAAGAAATCAATATCATACATAATAACGCTATATTCACAAAATCTTTTCTCTTTTATTATCTTGTCTAAATCAACATTAAATTTACTTCTATTAAAAAGTTTTGTAAGTGTATCTGTATAAGCTTTTTTGATAAAAATATTCTTCTGTATATAATTCACTCTTAAAATATATAAAATGATAAGCAAAGATAGTATTAAATTTAGAGTTATAAAAAGAGAAAAACCTTCTTGTTTTGTATCATTGATAATACTATTTTTTGAGTAAGATAATACATAAGTATTTATACTTTGATCAAAATCAAATATAGGTAAAAAAGTTACTAAATACCACTCATTTTTAATATTAAAATCTTCTACAAAAGCTTCAAAGAAATCAAGTTTTTGTGAGAAATTTTCTTTAATTTTTGCATCAATTAAAGAGACTGTTTTTTTATCAATAGCTTCAATTTCGCACTCTTTAATCTTCTCTTCATAAAACTTGTCGCTTACAGATGAACCAATATAGTAGTGTTCAGCTATTTCTTTAAAAGCTCTTTTGTTTACATAATCTTTTGAAATAATTAATTTATACTCATAAGGATAAGTTCTATGTAAAAAGTGATGCATAGCACTAAATGAGTTAGAGAGTTCAACTGTTCCATAAAACTCATTATCAATTATAATTGGAAATACATTTCTAAATCCATTTTGAACCTTTCCCTCTTCAAAACCAAATTGTGGTTTTTTTGTCTCATTGGCTTTTTTTACAGTTGCTCTAACCTCTAAAAGATTATCTCCATAATTTTGTGGTGAATGAAATCTTAAAAAACTATTTCCATATTTATCATGAAAATGAAGTTGTCTAAAATCGTGTTGCACTAATCTATTGTATGTAGAGTAAAGATTGTTTAAAAGTTCATTTCTAGTTCTATTTTTAACAGTTTCATTAGCACTATTTAAATTTTTTAATAGATTTTTTATTTTTTCTTGATACAAAATTTCATCAACAATCATAGTTGCAAATTTTTGATTAAAATTTAAAATAATATTTAATTCACTATTTAATTTTTCAATTTGAGAGTTTTTGATTTTTTCTATTTTAACTTTATTAAAATGCTCTATTGAAAGGTAGAAAATAGTCTCAATAGCTATTAAAAATAGTATGAAAAAGAGTATAGTTTTTCTTGTTCTCATTAATTTGCCCTAATATAAGAATTTCAAAGTATAGTTGAATAAAAATAAAGTTTAGCTTTTTAAAAAAGAGTAAACTTTATTATATTAATTGATTTTTTACAAAATCCAAATAGTGTCCATCTTCTTGCTCTAACTTACTAGCACTTCCACTTTGAACAAGCTCTCCATCATTTAAAACATATATTTTAGAGGCATTTTTAACACTACTTAATCTATGAGCTATTGTTATAACTGTCTTATCTTTTAAAAACTCTTTTAACTCTTTAAATAGATTTGTCTCAGTTTGAACATCAAGTGCTGAAGTTGATTCATCAAAAATTACAACGCTTGGGTTTGCTAAAATCATTCTAGCTATTGATAATCTTTGTCTTTGACCTCCACTTAATCTAACCCCCATTTTCCCAACAATTGTATCAAGACCATTTGGCATATTTTTTAAAACATCATCCATTTGAGCAATTTTTAAAGCTTTATAAATATTATTATCATCAATATCTTCACCCATTGTTAGATTAAATCTAAGAGTGTTATTAAATAATATTGGCATTTGAAGAACCAAAAAGACGCTATTTCTTAAACTCTTTTTATCTATATCATCAATACTTATATTGTTGTATAAAATATCGCCTGAGCTTTTTACATAAAATCCAGCAATTAATTGAGATATTGTAGTTTTACCACTACCACTTGCTCCAATAATTGCAATTTTTTCACCAGCTTTTATATCAAAACTTATGTTTGATAGATTATTTTTATCTTTATTATATGAAAAAGATAGATTTTTTAAAGAGATATCTACACCATTTTTACTATCTAGTTTTATATCTCCATCTTTTTCACAAGATAGCTCTAAAACACTATTTATTCTTCCTATTGCTGCTTTTGCACTTGCAAGTGAGTATTGAATAGATAAAATCTCTTGAACAGGAGACATAATAAACCAAATATAACCAAACATAGCAAACATTAAACCAATTGATAAATCACTATAAGCTACAAGTAAAAGTCCAGTTGCTCTAAATATTTCAAATGCAAATAGAAATATTGTGTAAGATAGTTTTTCAAAAGCAACACTTTTGTAGCCAAACTCATTTGAAGTTATTTTTATATCATCTGCTTTTTTTATAGACTCTTCAAAAAAATCATTCTCTTTATTACTTGCTTTTATTTGTGAAAATAGATCTAAAGTCTCATTTATATTACTTTGAAAAGACTCTATGGCTTTGTTTTCCTCTTTTTTTAACTCTCCAGTTTTTTTTGCAATTTTTCTAGAAATTATTGCAATAGTTGGTTGTGTAAAAAGAATCATTAAACCTAAAACTAAATCTATATTTATAATTATTAAAGCAACTGCAATTAAAGTTAAAGATGAAGTAATTAGTTTACTTGCAACATTTACAATAAAACTATCTAAAGTATTTACATCTGTAATTAAATTTGCAGCAATCTTTCCACTACCAATTGTTTCATACTCATTTGTTGTAACTTTTTTTAAATGATTTAGAAGTTTTACTCTTATATCAAATATAACAATTTTTGATATTTTTGTAAAAATTTTACTATTTATTACTCCAAATATAAAGTGTAAAAATCTTAATAATATTACAACAACTGTAACAATTGCTATATAATAAAATGGATCCCCACTTCCAAAAAAGTAGTCTATGTTATTTACAAAAAAACTTGGTTTTTCAAGTAAAACTTCATCAACTAATAAAGGAAGCAATAAAGGAATTGGAACACTTATAAAAATTCCAATTATAGTAAAAAATTGTCCCCAAAGTAGGGCTTTTTTATTTTTTAAAAGTAGTTTAAAAATATATTTTAAAGATATTTTTTCGTTCATAAAATTTAAATAAGAGATAAATCTCTTATTTATGCCTTTACATCGTGAACAACTGCTATTTTTCCACTCCAAAGTTTAAAAATGTCACAAGCAACTTTAGCTCCATCTCCACTTGCACATGAAAACATTGTAGGAACACCACTTGCAAGTCCAGCTACATATAGATTTTTAGAGATTAAATTGTTTGAATTTTCCAAATATATATTATTTGGTTTTGGAACAAATATGTTATCTTTTACATTAACACCTTTACACTCTATATCAAATTTATGAAGACCAGTTGCTAATACTACAATTGAAGCTTCATAAGTAGAGTTTTGTGTTGTTATTTTAAAATATTCACCTAAATTCTCAATTCTAGTAGCTTTTTCATCTTTTAGTTCAACATCTTTATATATTTCTAGCTGTTTTTTCATTTTAAGAAGTAAATCAACACCATTGATTCCACTATCAACTCCAGCAACATTGAAATATTTTCCAACATTTAAATCACTTTTATTATCATCTAAAATTAAGTATTTTTTATCTTTTGCCCAATCAAATTTATCATTTGCACTTCCTAAAGTTAAAGCACAAGCAAAGCCAGCAGCTCCAGCTCCAATAATTACTACATCATATCTCATAATATTTTCCTTTCATTTAAAAAATTTTCGTAGTTTAACAAAACAGATATAAACTTACTCTTTTATCCACTCTTTTACACTAGAAGCAAAAAGCTCTGGAAACTCCAAAGGAATATTATGGCTAGTTCCATCTCTTTTTATTAATTTAATATTATGTTTTTGATTATGTAGTTTATCTAAAGCCTCCAAATCCAAAAGTCTATCATTTGAGCTATAAAGCATATGCATAGGGATATTTTTATCTTTTAATTTATCAAATAGATCAACTCTATTAAATGTACTTTTTAATTGAGTTAAAAAAGTATCTCTTCCTAAATCATTAAACATATCAACCATAGTTTGAGCCAAAGATAAATCATTTTGATTTTGCTCTTCTAAAAGCATTATTGCTTTTTCAAGCTCCAAACCAAATTCACTACTATTTTCAAAATCTACTAACTTTTTTTCTCTTCTTTCAAGCTCAACTTTAGATGTAGTTCCAGGTGTTGCTGCAACTGTAAATAATCTTTTAACTCTTTGTGGATATTTACAAGTAAAATATGATGCGATATATCCTCCTAGTGAAAATCCTAAGATATTTATCTTATCTTCTTTTAACTCTTTGTTTAAAATATCAACAATCTCATCAAAATCTGTTGAACTTGGAATAGGTATATGAATAATTTCAAAATCATCTTTTAAAAGTGGTAATGCTTTGCTCCAAAGTCTAATATCTGTCATAAGACCTGGTATAAAATATATCTTTTCTCTCATTTTATCTCTTTGTATAGTTTCTTTGCATTTTAAGTAAAATTGGCTTAATCTATAAATAATATTATAAATAGATAAGTTTAACTTATTTATTTGTAATTAAGTTATCTTATATATAATTTCAAAAAACTTAAGGAGTTTAAATGAATATTTTTGAAAAAATAAGAGCTTTTTGTAGACCATTTAGAATAGTTTTAGGGATTGTTTTAATTGCAATTGGTATTTATACAGGGATTGTTTGGTTCTATTTGGGGATTATTCCATTGATTGTAGGACTTATGGATATTTGTCCTGCTTGTATGATTAGTAAAAAGTGTACGCCAAAAACAAAAAAAGATTAAGAGATTTTCTCTTAATCTAATCTATAAATTTAACTACAATCATACCTTCAAATTTCTCATTATTATAAAATTCAACTCTATATTGATTTAAAGATCTATCAATTGAGAAGCTATTTACCATATCTTTTTTTGTTAAAGTGATATTGTCTTCACTATCAACACCATCTTTACTAAATCCAATAACATTTACTCTAAGTGGTGTAGTTAGAACTTTGAAGCTATTTTTTACTTCAATAATATTTGCAAATGATGTATCTATAATTTGTCCATCCACTTCAAATTTTATATCGTGAATATTTTTCTCAATTTCAAAATATTGAGGAACAAGTGAAGTTATAAGTCTGTTTCCAATAAAAATTCTATATGAACCATTTTGAAATTTAGCTTCACCAATTGGGTGTTCAAAATTAAAGATATTTTCACCTTTATTTAGAGGAACATATCTTAAAATAGATTTTATATTATTCAAATCTAGTTTTATATTATCATTTATAGTAACTGTTTTAAACTCATTTAAAAGTTTCTCTACCTCTTTTAGATTATTTAAATCAAAGTCTCTAGTAAACTCAATATTCATTATCTTCATAAACTCTTCAATTGATTTTAGTTGATATATAACTTTATGAGTTAAATCTGTAATATTTTTGCTTGTTTCAATTGCAAAAGCTGGTTTATTGTTTGTGACTGCAAAAAAAGTTAAAGATAGTTGTTGTTGCTCATCTTTATACTTTGTTTCAGTATTTTTTACACCAAAATAGTGATAATCTTTAAAAAGCATATCACTATTTAAATTATCTCTTACAGTTGTAGCTATCTCATCAAGATTTCCAAATTTTTCCAATGAGTCAATCTTTTTTTGGTCAATTATTGTTGCTTGTCCCCAAGCTCTTGGATTAAATATAGCATTTTCATAAGTTTGTCTATAAAATCCATGTCCATCGTGTAGATTTAAGATTAAATCAACTTTTGGATTTAAAATTAGCTCTTTAATTTTATTTACATTTACATAATCAGGGTCATTTTTTGAAATAGTACTAAATTTTCTATTCATATCATTGTAAACACCTCTTCTATTTGCAACCATACTATCTATATTTACACTTGGTGCAATCCAAACACTCCCTTTTGTAATATTATAGTGTTGCTCTAAAAATGCTGGAGCAAAATAACCACCTGGTTCATCTCCGTGTATTCCACCAATTATTAAAAGAGTATTTTCATTTTCATCTAAAGAGCCTTTTTTATATAGAGTAAACTCTTTATTGGCTGCAAAGATATTTGTAAGTAAAAATATAATTAGAAAAAGAGATTTCATATCTATCCTATGTTTAAAAATTAATAAAAAATGGCTTGTATAATAGCTAAAGCATATTTAGATAAGGATTAAAATTATATTTTAAGAAATAATAAATTTTTAAAATAATATTTTTTATTGTATGATAAATTTTTAAAATAATATAATATGGATGAAAATAATGAAAAATAGAATTAAAAAATATATAGAATCGTTTGAAGAACTTTTAGAATTAAGAAACTACTCATTTGTAAACAATTTAAATCCTGATCCAGAGGTAAATTTAAACAAAGATAATAAATTTGCTAGAGAGGTTTTTAGTGGACACTATGTAGAGGTTGAACCAACAGCTATAAAAGAGCCAATTTATGTAGTTCATAGTAAAAACTTTTTTGAAGAGTTGGGTTTTAGTGAAGAGTTATTAAAAGAAGATGAGTTTATAAAACTATTTTCAGGAGATATCTCAAATGTTTCAAGAAAAAATGATATAAAATCTTGGGCAACTGGATATGCTTTATCTATTTATGGAACTGAGTATTATGCACAATGCCCTTTTCAAACTGGAAATGGCTACGGAGATGGTAGGGCAATCTCTGTTTTGGAAGCTGTGATAAATGGTAAAAGATGGGAATTTCAACTAAAAGGTGGTGGAAAAACTCCATATTGTAGAGGTGCTGATGGAAGGGCAGTTTTAAGATCAAGTGTTAGAGAGTTTTTGGCTCAAGAACATATGCACTCTTTAGGAATTCCAACATCAAGGTCTTTAACTTTGTTTACTTCTAAAAAAGAGCAGGTAACTAGACCTTGGTTCAATGAGAATTCTTACTCAAAAGACCCTGAAGTTATGATAGAAGAAGATGTTGCGATTACTACTAGAGTTGCATCTTCATTTTTAAGAGTAGGGCAAATAGAACTTTTTGGAAGACGAGCTAGAAAAAATGAACATAAAGATGCTTTAAAAGAGTTGGAGATGATTGTTTTACACTTAATTGATAGAGAATATAGTGAAGAAATTAAAGAAGATTTGAGTCTGGAAGAAAAAGTGCTTTTACTAGCACAAAGTTTTCAAGATAGACTTACTTCTTTAGTAGCAAATTGGATCAAAGTTGGGTACTGTCAAGGAAATTTCAACAGCGATAACTGCGCAGCTGGTGGTTTTACTCTTGATTATGGACCATTTGGATTTATTGAGATGTTTGAGCCAAAATATCAATCTTGGACTGGTGGTGGAATGCACTTTTCATTTTTTAATCAGCCAAGAGCTGCACAAAAAAACTTCAAATCATTTTGTAGTGCTTTAAAACCACTGCTTAGTTCAAATAAAGAGGCTTTTGAAAAGCTTGAAAATATAGAGAATAGTTTTGCAAATGTTATGCAAGAGAAGATGCAAAATATGTGGGCTAGTAAATTGGGCTTAGAAAAGTTTGATTTTGAACTTTTTGATGAGCTTATAAATTTTATGATAGATACAAAAGTTGACTACACAATATTTTTTAGAGAGTTATCAAATATTGTAGATGATATTTCAAATATAGAAAAAAGCTTTTATGCAAATTTAGAAAATGATATTTTAAAACAAAGATGGAATAGTTGGCTTGAAAACTGGAAAATAAAAATAAATGTAAATGATGAAGAATCAAAACAAAAACTATCAAATCAAATGAAACTTGCTAATCCAAAATATACTCTAAGAGAGTGGCATCTAGTTTGGGCATATAAAGAGGCAGAAAAAGGAAATTATAAACCAATAAAAGAGCTACAAGAGATAATGACAAATCCATATAGTGAGCAAACAAAAGAGATAGAAGAGAAGTACTATACTAAAAAACCCTCAGATTTTTTTGGAATAGCTGGAATATCACATGTGAGTTGTTCGTCGTAAAATAGATTAAATCATAAAAATATAGAGGCAATAAAATACCTATTTTTATTCTCCATTTTTGATAGCATTTTTTATAACTTGAGCTACAGTTTCAAAATTAATATTTTTTTCTTTACAATATTTGGATTGGAGCCAAATTGAAAGTTGTTTTTGTCCTTTACTGGCATTGCAACTACAACAACATAAAGCAATATTTTCTCTAGTTATAATTTTTGCATCATTAATTATATGTTCCCAGCTTGCAGCTGTTTTTTTAGATATTTTGGCTGAAGTAAAATTTACACCACAATAAACACAAACTTTATCTCGTTCTCTAATCTCTTTTTCTAGATTTAAAGGAATATTCCAATTATTAGCCATTTAAAGTTTCTCCATTTTAGAAAATAAAAGTTTTAATTATAGTTTAATTTATATAAAGTTTGATGTAGATTTTACCAAAGTTTGGCAAAGGTGTATTTATATTTTCATTTCAAATAGAGATTTAGATTTTTGTTTCAGACAAAGAGTTAAAAAATTAGCAAGGAAGTTTACTTTTGTAAACGACCGAAGCTAATTTTTTTAAAACGATGAAGTATCAAGCAAAAAGATACATCTCTATTTTTATTCCCACTCGATAGTTGCTGGAGGTTTTGATGAAATATCATAAACTACTCTGTTTATTCCATGTACTTCATTTATAATTCTTCTACTAATTGTCTCTAAAATTTCGTGAGGAATATGAGAGAATGTTGCAGTCATACCATCTGTTGCATCAACAATTCTTACACAAACAGTGTTGTCATAAGTTCTATTATCACCCATAACACCAACAGATTTTACATTTAATAAAACTGTAAATGCTTGCCAAGTTTTTTCATAGTATCCAGTTGAGTGTAGAACATCTAGTAAGATAACATCTGCCTTTCTTAATAAATCTAAGTCAGGTTTATTTACATCTCCCATAACTCTAATTGCAAGTCCAGGTCCAGGGAATGGGTGTCTATTTATCATCATTTTAGGAAGCCCAAGCTCAAGTCCAAGCTCTCTTACTTCATCTTTAAAGATTTCTCTTAAAGGCTCAACAAGTTCAAATTTCATCCAATCAGGAAGTCCACCAACATTGTGGTGCGATTTTATAGTTTTTGAAGGACCTTTAACTGAAACAGATTCAATAACATCTGTATATAAAGTTCCTTGAGCTAAGAATTCAACACCTTGGTGTTTTTTTGCCTCTTTATCAAATACTTCAATAAATGTTTCACCAATAATTTTTCTTTTTGTTTCAGGATCAGTCACACCTGCAAGTTTTGTTAAAAATTGCTCACTTGCATCAACAGTTATTAAATCAATACCTCTACCTTTAAATATAGTTTCAACTTGTTCTCTTTCGTTTGCTCTTAAAAGTCCATTATCAACAAATACAGGAATTACTTGATTTCCAATTGCTTCAAATAGAAGAGTCGCCACAACAGAGCTATCAACTCCACCACTTACAGCACAAAGAACTTTTTTATTTCCAACTTGAGCTTTTATTTTAGCAATTTGCTCTTTTGCAAAACTTCCCATATTCCAAGTGCTTTCACATCCACAAATATATTTTGCAAAGTTTTTAAGTAGTTTACTACCACATTCTGAGTGATAAACTTCAGGATGGAATTGGAATGCATAAATATTTCTATCTAAATTCGCAATTGCTGCAAATGGAGAGTTTTCACTAATTGCAATTTTTTCAAATCCAGTTGGAATTGATTCAACTTTATCTCCGTGGCTCATCCAAACAATCTGCTCATTTGGAGTATCTGTAAATATTGGATTTTCACCAATTAATTCTAATTTTGCTTTTCCATACTCTTGACTATTTGCTCTTACAACACTTCCACCAAAATATTGAGTGATAAGTTGCATACCGTAGCAAATTCCTAAAATTGGAAGTCCTAAATCAAATATTGTTGAATCAGGATGATAAGCATCAGCTGCATATACAGAAGCTGGTCCTCCTGAAAGAATTAATCCTTTTGGCGTTCTTGCCATAATATCTTCTATTGCCTCATTGTAAGGAACTATTTCAGAGTAAACTCCGTTTTCTCTTAATTTTCTAGCAATAATTTGTGTGTATTGGCTACCAAAATCTAATACTACTATTGGTACATGTTTCATCTATATTCAGCCTTTCTTTTTGTACTTTATTTTTTTAAAGCTATTATTTTACCTAAACTCTATTTAATCTTCTTTTATAAAATGAGCACCTAATGATTTTTCCATATTTAAAGCTTGACTTAAGACCTCTTTGGCACAAAGAAGTCTAAGATGAAGCATTCTTCCAATATCCTCTTTTAAATACTCATCAATTTTTTCTAAAGCTTTTTTTAACTCAGATTTCTCTCTAATAATTCCAGCACTATCCCACATTATTCTTCTTAAAGAGTCTTTTATATTTTTATCAATTGGTTTTGTTTTTGTGTATAAAATCTCTTTTTGTGTGTAATTTTTTAAATCTATTTTAAAATCATCTTTTAATGATGTTTCAATTGCAATTTTTGAGAAGACTAAACCTTCTAATAAAGAGTTTGATGCTAATCTATTTGCTCCATGAAGTCCAAAACAAGATACCTCTCCAATTGCATAAAGGTTTTTACAATTTAAAACTTTTGCATTTAAATCAACCTCTATTCCACCCATTGAGTAGTGAAAAGCTGGGCTAATTGGAACTTTTTCAAAAGGTAGTTCATATCCCAAATCTTTTAAATTTGCATATATATTTGGAAATCTTTGTTTAAATGCTTTTTTCTCAAAATTTTCAAAGCTTAAATAAATTTGTTGTTTCGTTTTTTTATGATAATCATAAATAGATCTACTAACTACATCTCTTGGAGCTAATTCTGCATCTTTGTGATAATCAAACAAAAATCTTCTATTGTTCTCATCTACTATAAATGCTCCTTCTCCTCTTAAAGCTTCAGATAATAAAGGTTTTCTTGCAAAAGTTGTACCTTTTAAAACTGTTGGGTGAAATTGAGTAAATTGCATATCTTTTAATTTAAAATTTTTTAAAACAGCAAGTCCTTGTATCTCTCCACTATCAGCAGTTGAGTTTGTGTGATATTTATAAATTGAACCAAATCCACCACTTGCTAAAATTGTATTGTGAGCATAAACTGTTTTTTGAACACCATCTTTTGTAAAAAATGAAACTCCATAGCAAACACCATCTTGAAGCAAAATATCACAAACAGTAGATTCAGAGATTAGTTGTGATGAGATATGTTTTAATAAAAAAAGATGAAGTTCTCTACCTGTTGCATCACCATTTGAGTGCAAAATTCTATTTGTACTATGAGCAGCCTCTTTTGTATAACACAGATTTCCATCTTTATCTTTATCAAACTGCATTCCACTTTTAATAAGTTCATCAATTACTAATAAAGAGTTTTCACTTAGAGTTTTTACAGCCTCATAGTTATTATAAAAAGCACCAGCTTCTAAAGTATCTTTTATATGAAGCTCTACATCATCTTCGTTTTTTGCTGCTGCAATTCCACCTTGTGCCCAAAATGTATTTGAGTTCCAAGGAAGCATTTTTGCAAGAATTAAGACCTTTTTATCTTTTGGTAAAAGTCTAGCAGCATTTAAACCAGCAACTCCAGAACCAACAATTATATAATCATAAATCATTGGTTTTGAGTTTTTTCAGCAGGAGCTGAATATCTAGGGTCTGCTTTATAGCCACAACCACTTAAACTAAATAAAAAACTAGCTATAATTAAGCCATGAAAAATATTAATCAAATTCTTAGTCATATTGCACTTGATCCTAACTTTAATAAAGTAAATACCTTTTTAGATATAAAAAGATTTGTAAATATACTACCTTTAAAATTAAAAAGTGGCATAAAATTTGTATATGTTAAGAATCAAACTATGCATTTTGTACTAACTCATCAACTTTACAAAGTGGAATTTGAGCACAATAAAGCAACTTTAAAAGCTCTTTTAAAGATGGTAAATTTTGAAAATATTACAAATTTCTCTTTTTTTGTATCAAATGTAGTTGAAAAAAAAGAGCAAAATTTTGAACAAAATAGCCCAAAATATAAAGAAAAAAGCTATGCAATCTTTGAAAATAGGGCAAAGAGTGAAAATATTTATAAAAAATTTGAAGAGATAAGATCAATTATAAAAGAGTCTTAAAAAACTTCTCTATTTTTTTATAATTTGGAGAGAATTTCTCTACTAAAAAGTAGAAATCTTTTGAGTGATTTTTGTGTTTAATATGTGCTAATTCGTGAATTACAATATATTCAATTATAAAAATAGGGTACTTTGCCAATAAAATATTAAAATTTAATTCATTTTTAAAGTTGCAAGAACCCCAAGTTCTTCTATTTTTTCTATATGATATTTTTGTTGGATATAGTTGCATTAAATTTGAATACTTTTCAACTAAAGAAGGAATAATTTTTTGAATCTCTTCTTTATAGAATTTATCTAAATCTTTTATTAAAAAATCACTTAATAATTTTTTTTCTCCAAAATATAAAAACTCATTTTCGTTTAATTTTTTACTATTTTGTTTTTGAATATTTTCAATTAACCAATCTTTTTTTCTATATATTAAATCTTTTGCATCTAAAATTGTAAAATATCTATTTGCTCTAATTTGGATTAGATTATCGCTTAAAACTCTTAAATAGCAATGTTTTATATTTTTTTTATTTTGTAGTTCTACATCAACTAAGAAATTGTTTAGTTCTATTTTAAAATTCAAAGAGAGCCTTTAAGTAAATTTTGATAATATTCGCAAATTTATAGTATATCTATAATGAGATAAATTTTAAGGATACTATCGTGAAAATAGCAAGTAGAATGGATAAGTTAGCTCCTTCTGTTACTTTGGCAATTACTGCTTTGGCAAATGAATTAAAAGCACAAGGAAAAGATATATTAAGTTTTAGTGCAGGAGAACCAGATTTTGATACTCCAGCAATTGTAAAAAATGCCGCAATTAAAGCTATCAATGATGGTAAGACGAAATATACAGCAGTTGAAGGAATAAAAGAGCTAAAACAAGCTATTGCTTCTAAGCTAAAAAGAGATCATAATTTAGATTATAGTATTGATAAAATCGTTGTAAGTAATGGTGCAAAACACTCTTTATTTAATTTAGCACAAGCATTAATTGATGATGGTGATGAAGTTATAATTCCAAGTCCATATTGGGTTACTTATCCAGAACTTGTTGTTTATAGTGGTGGAGTTCCTGTATTTATCGAAACAGATGAATCAACTGAATTTAAAATTACACCAGAACAATTAAAAAAAGCAATTACTAAAAAAACAAAAATTTTAATGCTAAACTCTCCATCAAATCCAACAGGAGCAATCTACTCAAAAGATGAATTATTGGCTCTTGGAGAAGTTTTAAAAGGTAGTGATATTATTGTTATTTCTGATGAGATGTATGAAAAGCTAAGTTATAAAGGTAAAAAATTCACTGCAACTGCTGAAGTTAGCGAAGATTTATATAATAGAACTATAACTGTAAATGGACTTAGTAAATCAGTTGCTATGACTGGATGGAGATTTGGGTATTTAGCTGTTCCTGATGTAAAAGTTGCAAAAGCTATTATAAAACTTCAAGGACAAGCCACTTCAAATATAAACTCAATTACTCAATATGCAGCAATTCCTGCACTTTTAGGTGAAGCTGATAAAGATATTGAGATGATGAGAGTTGAGTTTGAAAAGAGAAAAGATTATGCTGTTAAAGCTATTAATAGTATTAAAAATCTATCTTGTTATGATCCTGATGGTGCTTTTTATCTTTTTGTAAATATTAAAGAGTTTTCAAATGACTCTATGAAATTTTGTTCTGATTTACTTGAAAGTAAAGGTGTAGCTTTGGTTCCAGGACTTGCATTTGGAATGGAAGGTTATGCTAGATTATCTTTTGCTACAAGTATGAAAGCTTTAGAAGATGGAATAAATAGAATTAAAGAGTTTGTTGAGAGATAAATTTTGTATAATTTCTAACCTTATTTTGTTATAATATTTTTTAGTAAAATAAGGAGAGATTATATGAATTATTTAAAAGTTTTAGGAAGTAGTGGAAATAAATCTAAGATTAGAGGCACTACATCCTTTCAGATTTCAAAAGATATTTTAGTTGATGCTGGAAATATAATTAACTCCTTAGACGAAGAATCTTATAAAATAAATCATATCTTTCTTACTCATGCTCATTTAGATCATATAATTGACTTACCTTTTATACTTGATAACTCATTTTCAAAAAGAGATAGACCACTTTTTGTATATGGTTCAAAACAGACTCTTGAATTTTTGACAAATCATATTTTTAATAATCATATTTGGCCAGATTTTACTAAAATAAAGATGTTAAATCAAAATGAGAATATATTAATATTTAAACAAATAGATGAAGGTGAAGATATCTCTTTGGGTAAATTTAATATAAAAGCTATAAAAGTAAATCATACAGAAGGCTCTTTTGGTTATATTATTTCAAAAGATAATTTAAGTTATATAATTAGTTCAGATACTTATGAAAGTGATGAAATTGTAAAATATTTACAGAATAATTTAAATATAAAAGCTCTTTTTGTTGAGTGCTCATTTCCTAATAAAATGCAAAACTTAGCAAAAATAAGTCAGCATTTAACTCCAAATAATCTAAAAAATATGTTTGAAAAAGTGGCAAGAGATGATTTTAGTATATTTTTATATCATCTTAAATCACCATATTTAGAGGAGATAAAAAAAGAGATAAAAGATTTAAATATCTTAAAAAATGGTGGAAAAATTTTAGAAGATAGGGATGTTGTAGATATTACAACTTTAAAAGTTACATCATATCTTCAAGAAATTGAGATTCTTGATAGAGTTATGGATATAAATTTAAAACTATCTTGTGAACAAGATAAAGAGAATCTATATGAGATGATTTTAACTTTGATTAAAGAGCTTACAAAAAGTGATGCAGGAACTCTATATTTACTTAGTGAAGATAAAAAATATTTAGATTTTAAAGTTGTACAAAATAGTAGTTTAAATATTTTTTTTGGAACAAAAGAACAAAAAATATCTTGGAATTCACTTCCTTTATACTTAAAAAATGGGGAAGAAAATAGAGATATGGTTGCTGTTGTTTGTGCATTAGATAATAAAATTATCAATATATCTGATATTTATAATTCAAATGAATACAATTTTGAAGGTACAAAACTATTTGATAAAAGCAAAAATTACCACTCTAAATCAATGCTTGTAGTTCCTTTGGTAAATCATGAAAATGATGTAATAGGAGTTATACAGTTAATAAACAAAGATATAAAACAAAAAGATAGTTTTTTTACAAAATATGATGAGAAAATTATAAAAGCTCTATCTTTACAAGCTGCTATGGCTCTTACAAATACTCAACTAATAGCTAGTTTAGAGACATTTTTAGAAGCTTTTGTAACATCTATTGCAAATGCTATTGATGCTAAATCAAGACATACATCTACTCATATTACAAAAATGTCAAAACTAGCACCACTAATTGCAAAAGCTATTAATGAAGATGATACTATTTATAAAGATATAAAATATAATAGTAACAATATTAAAGAGATAGAACTTGCTGCGAAGCTTCATGATGTTGGAAAAATTTCAATTCCTGAGTGGGTAATAGATAAATCAACAAAGCTTCAAAAATTAGTAGATGGAATTGAGATAATTAGACTTAAAGTTGAAATTATTAAAAAAGATTTAAAAATAGGGTTATTAGAAAATAAGATTAGTAAAGAGCAGTTTGATAAAAAATTAGAAGAGTTAGAAGATGATTTTAACTTTTTAGTTATATCAAATAAAGGTGGCGAGTTTATGAGTGATGATGATATAAAAAGAGTTAAAAATATATCTTCATACAAATATATATTGGATAATAAATATGAAAATTTATTAAATGATGATGAAGTTTACAATCTTTCAATTAGAAAAGGTACATTAACTTTACAAGAGAGAGAGATTATGAATTCACATGCAAAACTATCTTATGATATGTTAAGTGCACTACCTTTTCCTAAAAAATATTCAAATATTATGCATATTGCTGTAAATCATCACGAAAAATTAAATGGAAAAGGCTATCCTAGGGGATTAATAGATGAAGAGTTAGTTTTAGAAGATAGAATTTTAATTCTTGCTGATATATTTGAGGCTTTAACATCTATTGATAGACCATATAAAGGGATTAAAAAACTATCAGAGGTTTTTAAAATTCTAGATTTTATGGCAGAAGATAAAGAGATTGATAGAGATTTATTAGAGTTTTTTAAAAATAGTAGCGCATTTAAAGAGTATTGTAAAAATGAGTTATTAGAAGAGCAACTTGATGTTTAAAAAAAATATTAAAAAAATTTTAATTTACTCTTTTTTATCATTTTGTATATCTATTTTTTTAATTTTTTTATATATATTTTTTCCAAATTTACTTGACTCATTTGATAATAGAATAAAGGACTCTTTTTTTACATATAGAGGTGAGATTCCTACAAGTAGCAGTGTTGTAATAGTAGATATTGATGAGATATCTTTAAAAGAGTTTGGACAGTGGCCTTGGAGTAGAAATATACTATCAAAGATTTTAGAAAATTTAAATGAAGCAAATGTTGCTATTATTGGTATGGATATTGTTTTTGCAGAAGAGGATAGAACTTCTCCTATTTTAATAGCAAAAAAGTTAAATATAGACAAAAAGCTTGAAGATTACGATTTAAATTTTGCAAATGTTATTTCAAATTCTCCCGTAATTTTGGGTTATAGTTTTGATTTATTAAATCAAAATTTAAGTCTAAATGCTCCATCTATTCCTGCAATATTTATAGAGAGAAATAAGAAAGATTATAGAGATTTTATAATAAAGGCTTATGGAACGACTCTAAATTTTCCAGTTATTCAAAATAGTGGATATTCAAGTGGTTTTTTTAATATTATTCCAGATGAGAGTGGAGTTATAAGAAGTGTTCCTCTTTTAATATCTTTTGATGATATTTTATATCCATCTTTAGCATTAGAGATAGTAAGAGTTCTAAATGATACAAATAGAGTTTTTGTAAATTATGATGAAAATGGTGTTTCAAATATTGTTCTTGATGATATTGTAATTCCAACTGATAGATTTGGTAGATTATTAATAAATTATAGAGGTTATGAAAAAAGTTTTAAATATATAAGTGTAAAAGATATTTATAATAATAGTTTTAATATTTCAGATATTGAAGGTAAAATTGTCTTATTTGGTACAAGTGCAGCTGGATTGTTTGACTTAAGAGCAACACCTTTTGAATCGGTTTTTCCTGGGGTTGAAATACATGCAAACATAATAGATAATATTTTACAAGGTGATTTTATACATAAAGCATCATATCTTGATGGAGTTAATATTGTTTTAATAATCTTTTTATCTTTTATTGTAACAATATTTATTACATTTAGCTCTTTTTATATTAAACCTTTAGTTTTTTTAACATTCTTTTTGTTATACATATTTTTTAGTTACAAACTATTTTTTGATTTTGGACTCTCTTTAAATATAGTTTTTCCACTTTTATCCATAGTATTAGCTTCAGTTTTCTCAATTATATTTGATTATTTTTATAATATAAAAAATGAAAAAGCAATTAAAAATAAGTTTGCATCAAAAGTATCAAAAAGTGTTATGGATGATATTTTAAAAAATATTGATAAAAATGAGTTTAGTGCAAAAACAAAAGAGATTACAATATTTTTTAGTGATATTAGAGGATTTACAAAAATTTCTGAACAACTTAATGCAAAAGAGTTAATAGAGTTTTTAAATAGATATATGGAGCCTATGAGTTCAACGATAATTAAATATCAAGGAACTATTGATAAATTTATTGGAGATGCAATAATGGCCTATTGGAATGCTCCAATTGATGTAGAAAATCATGCAGATATGGCAGTTAAAGCCTCATTGGAACAGTTGAATATATTAAAAGAGTTAAATAAAACTTTTCAAAAAGAGAGTTTACCAGCTATTGATATTGGAATTGGTTTAAATAGTGGTGAAGTAATAGTTGGTGAGATGGGAAGTAGTTTAAGAAGTGATTATACTGTTATTGGTGATGCTATAAATTTAGGTTCAAGGGTTGAGTCTTTATGTAAATATTATGGTTCAAAGTTAAATATAACAAACTTTACAAAAGATAGATTAAAAGATAAATATATATTTAGATTTTTAGATTTGGTAAGAGTAAAAGGTAAAACTAAGCCTGTTGAAATTTGGCAAGTAATAGCAAGTGGTGAAGCTAAAGATAATTTAAAAGAAGAGCTTGAAAATTATCATAAGGCAATAGAATTTTACAAAAATAGTGATTTTAAAACTGCTTTAAATATATTTTTAGATTTAGAAAATAGTGCAAATAAAACAAATGATAAGATTTATAAAATTTATATTAAAAGATGTGAAGAGTTTATTAAAAATCCACCAAAAAACTTTGATGCCATTTTTGAGCACGAGAATAAATCTTAAAAAGAGTAATAAAGATTTGTTCTTATAATATGTTTATCATACTGATATATATTTTGGTTTGATTTATTATCAATATATCTAAAAGTTGCACCCAAAGATAAGTTTTTATTTATTGATTTAAGAACACCCAAATCAAATGTAAATCTATTATCTTTTTTCTTATTATCATATAAAAAGTCCTCTTTTATCTTATATCTATCTTTGTAAAACTCAATAGAAGAAGATAGAATTGTAGAAGGGGTCAATGGGTATAGATTTTCATATTTTAAACTTGCAAAATTATAATCTACATTCCAAGCTTTTGATCTATCTTTATTATCAGTTCCTAAACTAAAAGATAGTGTGTTTATACCAAAATTCTCACTTATTGAAACTAGGCTATTTTTAAATTCATAATATGTTGAATCTCTAAACTCATAATCACTTTGTTTAAAATCTTTTTTTATAACTTTTAAATTTGATTTATAAATTAGATCTGAATTTAGTTGCATTTGAAGTGATGGAGTTAAAACATAGTTATTTAAATATGTTTTATCATCTAACCAAACCAAATTTACATCAAAAGCCAAAGATATTTTTAGCTTATCCTTATAATAAGATAAACCCGTTCCAAATATTACTAAACTCAAATCATTGTCACTTTGATGATTATAATCTTGAGTATAAGAGATAAACTTATTATCAATTGTTAAATCATCTTTTAATTTGTATGTGTGATTTAAAGATAAGAGATATTCAGTAACTTGATCACTTTTTTTATCTTCAATTTCTAAAGGAAGATTTCCTAAAAAAACATAATCATCGCTTGAGTTATTATTTACATTTGAATCATATCCATAACCTACACTTAAAGTTGTTTTTATAAAATTTTTTTGAGATCTTTTTTTTAATGAATCAAGAGTTAATTCTATATTTTTTTTAACATACATTGGTAAAGTTTTATCTTCTAAAACCTCTTTATATAAAACTTTTGCTTCTTCATATTTTTTTTGTTGAAAATATGTTTGTGCAAGTTCTAGTTTTATTCTACTATTGTTTGGAGTCTCTTCTAAAAGATTTTTATATAATATTTCAGCCTCTTCAAACTTGCCAATTTCATAAGCACTTCTTGCTAAAATAAATGTAAAATTACTATCTAATTTATCTTTTTTTAAATACTCTTTAAATACTAGATAACTATCTTGAAATGCTCTATTATTGTAACTATCAAGAGCTTTTTGAAAATACTCATTTGAGTAGTTTTCATTTGCAAAAATAAGTGTTGGTAAAAAAAATATATTAAAAATTAATTTTTTATTTAACTCTTTCTTCATAAAATTATTTTATCTTTTTGCATTAAAATTTACAGAAGCATCTGGATTATTTATATCAAAATTGTTTAATGTTCCAGAGATACTATTCATAGTATCTCCATAAAATTGACCCTCAGCTCTTGCATCACTGTAGCTCATAGTTTCAAAGTACATTTGACCATTTCTTGGATCTTCATATATATTTCCATTAGCAAAACTACCATAATGTTGAATCATCTCATAGCCAAAACTATACTCTCCTGTGATATCATTGTTTCCACTTCCTATATTAAAATTTAGGTTTATATGACCACTATTTGTAACTTTATCTCCACTAAAGCTTCCATAAAAAGATAGTAATTGAGATTGTGATGAATTTATTTGCTCTTTTATATAGTTGGCATCTGTTAGTTGAAGTCCTGAGTTACTCTCTTCACTCTTTTTTGCAATATCTTCATCTATTTTTGCAATATTTCTTTCATCTTGTATAGGAGCTGCCCAATATCCCCATGAATTTTGATTATCTTGATTGTCTTGATTATTTAAATTTAATGGCGTACTAGAGTTATTAAAATTATTAGTATTTAAGTTTGAATTTATATCTTGAAATTGCTCTGTATCAATAGGGATTGCTTGGCTTGGAACAGCATTGTCAAAAGTATTTATAAAAAAACCTTGAGAAACTTCTCTTATATCACCAAATGATTCAACAAATATTGCACCTTGAGTACAAAATACTCTATCTTGGTCACCATAAATCTCAGTTCCTCTAATACCAATAGTTGCATTTTTTGTTTTTAATTTAAATTTTGATGGATTTACTTTTCCTATTTGACCTGTAATTGTATGAAAAGTCCCTTTTGTGATATTGAGTTCAGTTTTTGAACCATTTTTATTATTTTGATCAAAGAAGTAGTCTTCAATTTTTAAATTAGACTCTTTTCCTATTGTAATCATTGTGTTATCAATAAATGTAATTTTTATTTTTGAGTTTATTTTTGTCTCTATAAAATCATTTTTTTCAATCTTATCAGCCAAGTTTAATCTGATTTGTTTTCCTTCTCTAGTTGCAAAAACTTCGCCTTCAACTATTGTCACACTTCCTATATTTGCAAATAGAAGAGTAGAAAATATAGTAAATACTAATAATAACTTTTTCATAAAATTGTCTCCCTAAAAAATAGATAGTATATTAACTAAAAAATTCTTATTTTAAAAGAGATTTTAAATAGTTTAAAAGATTAAAGTGGTAAAATCGCACCATTTTATAAATAAGTGACATTATGGAACATTTTTTAATTACCCTTTTTTTTACTATTTTTATAGCAACTACTTTAAATATTATTTTTAAAAGATTTGGTATCTCTCATATTATTGGGTACATATTAACAGGTGTTATTATAGGCTATGCTTTTCATTTTAATGGAGTTGATGTTAAAAATTTAGAGACTATTGGTGAGTTTGGAATTGTATTTTTAATGTTTACAATTGGTCTTGAGATGAGTCTTAATAAAATTAAAAAGATGAAAGATATTCTTTTAATAAATGGATTTTTACAAGTTGTAATAAGCACTATATTAATTTACATAATAGCTTATTTTATTTTTAAATTATCAATTGAGATAGCTTTAATTGTATCTTTGGCTTTCTCTTTATCTTCAACTGCAATTGTTTTACCATATTTAAAATCTTCAAAAGATATCTATACACCTTATGGAGAAAAATCAACTGCTATTTTAATTTTTCAAGATTTAGCAGTTATTCCAATACTACTTTTAATATCATTTTTAACAAATGACAATTTGTCTATTCAAGAGGTTCTTTTAAAAACTGTAATATCTGCACTTATAATAACAGTTTTAATGTTTTTTGTAGGAAAGCATCTTATAACTTGGCTTTTAAAATTTGCATCAGATAGTAGAATTGATGAGATATTTATAGGAGCAGTTTTATCAATAGTTGTTGGTGCTTCTTTACTTGCAGAATATTTAGGTTTTACATACTCACTTGGAGCTTTTTTGGCTGGAGTTATTATTGCTGATACAAAATTTAATATAAAAGTTGAATCAGATATATCAAATTTTAAAGATCTGTTATTAGGAACATTTTTCTTTGCTGTTGGAACAAAAATAGATATTGTATATTTTTTAGAGAATATTCATATAGTTTTAGGAATTTTTCTTTTAGTTATGATTATAAAAGCTTTAGTTGTATATCTAATTATTAGAAGAAACTCAGATGCAGATACATCTATTAAAACAGCTATTGCTCTTTGTCAAATTGGTGAGTTCTCTTTTGTTATTTTGACTTTAGCTTCAAATAAAAATATAATAGATGAAAATACAGCTAGTTTTTTAATGTTGGTTTCAATTATTTCAATAATATTAACACCATTTTTACTAAATAAAATATCTCAAATATCAACTTTGTTTGCAAAAAATTTAAGAGTTGATGATATTCAAGTTGATGAAGAAAATCATATTATAGTTTGTGGATTCTCTATTTTAGGAAGAGTTGTTGCAAGAGATTTAAGTGAAAAAGATGTGCCTTTTATTATAGTTTCAAACGACTTTAGGCATGTTCAATTTGCTTTAAGAATGGGATATAGAGCATATCTTGGGGATTTGCAAAAATCTTCAGTTTTAGAGGCTTTAAAAGTTGAAAAAAGTTCAAGTGTTGTTTTAACAAATACAGATATAAAAAATAAGATTTTAATTTGTGATGAGATACTCAAATTTTATCCTGAAGCAAATATTATTATAAGTTATGAGTCTATGGATGAAAAAAGATTATTAAGAGATTTAAATATTAAAAAATTTGTTCATATTCACGAAGAGGTTGGAAGATTGCTTGTCGAAGATGCAATTACTTATTCAAAAATTAAACAAGAGCAAAAGAGCTAAAAAACTCTTAAGCTTTTTGATTTTTTAAAGAGTACAACTCTAATATTCTCATAATAATTGCACTAATATAAGGGATTGCTTGAATAAAAATAGTAGTTGCAAATACATAAATCTCTATTATTCCACTTTTGTTTGTGTATATTAAAGAGACAAAAGCAGTTAAAAGTAAAATTGCAAAAATCATCTCATATTTAATTGGACTTGAGCCTTTTTTGGCTTTTCCACCTTTTTGGGTTCTTTTAAAAGGAAGCCCATCTTTTATAAATCCATCAAAGACAGCTTTAAATATTATTAACTGTAAACTCATAGATGCAATTGAGCTTAAAACTATCTGTTTAAAACTTGCTTTTACTTTTGATCTATAAAGAATAAAAGTATGCAAAACATTTACTAAAAATGCTGTAATAATTGGAATTGTAAGTGGAATTGTAGGAATCGTAACACCAACAAAAATAATAACTGGAACCCAAATAATATTCATAACAGCCATTACAGGACCCAATGCATCACTTAACCAAAAAAACCAACCAGTTATAAACTTGTTTTTTTGATTAGGAGTTAATTTTTTAGAGCTTGGTTTAAACTCTTTGTAGTGTTTTTTAAGAATTTGAATTGCTCCATAAGCCCATCTATGCCTTTGAGTTTTAAAAGCTTCAACACTATCAGGAAGCAAACCATATCCATATCTTCTATTTGTATAGTGAGCACTATATCCAGCTTCAAAAAGTCTAAGTCCTAACTCACTATCTTCAACAATAGTATCAGTTCCCCAGCCACCAACTTCCATCATAGCACTAAGTCTTACCATTACCATCGTTCCGTGAACAACTATTGCATTCTCTTCATTTCTATCAACCATTCCAATATCAAAAAATCCTGCATACTCTGCATTCATAGCCTCTTTTATAATAGATTCATTACCATCTCTATGATCTTGAGGAGCTTGAACAATTGCAACTTTTGGATCATCAAAAAGTGACACTAAATCCATAAGCCAATTTGATTTTACTTTATAATCAGCATCAATAACTGCAACGATTTCTGCATTTTTATCTGTATATTCCAAAGCTTTATTTAATGCCCCTGCTTTAAATCCTGTACAGGTAATATCCAAATACTTAAACTTATCTCCTAATTTTTCACAAAGCTCTTTTATTGGCTCTTTATAATAATCCTCTGGAGTATTATTTATAATAACCAAAACCTCAAAATTTGGATAAGTAAGTTTTGATAAACTCTCTAAAGTTTCAGCTAAAACATGAGGCTCCTCTTTGTATGCTGGAACATGAATTGAAACAAGAGGTATATTTTTTGATTTTAAATCAAGAGGAATAAGTCTAGTTGGTGCAACTCCAATAGAGCTTCTAAAAAGCTCATTTGCTTTTGCTAAAGTAATAATTACCAAAGGAATCATAAGAAAACTTCCCATTGCCCACATAACCCACATTCCAAAGTTCATATAGTTTAAAAGTGGATAAAAAATTGCCAAAACAATACCAAATGCCATACCAAAAGATGTTATTGTATATGCAAAAATATGACTTAAATTTCTTTTTTGATTTCTAAGTCCTAAAAAACTCAATATTATTCCTAAAAATATCGCAGTAGCTATTTGGTAATCAAAATATTTATTTGCTTCAAAATCTCCATGAAGAGTAAATTTTGCTTCTCTGTTTGTATTAAATAATCCCCAATATTGACCAACATTTCCCTCATCATAACCTTTCCAAGGTTGATCAAATGCTTCAATTATATTATATGTATATCCATTTTTTTTGGCTAAATTTAAAAATCCTCTAATGGCTCTTGCTTGATTTTTTACACTTGGAATTGCACTATTGTTGTTGTAACCAAGACTTGGCCAACCAGTCTCTCCAATAGTTATTTTTTTATCTGGAAATAGTTTTTTGATTAAAGAGTATTTCTCCTCTACAAAGCTATTATATTTTTTAATTGGAACTTTTTCCCAATATGGTAAAATATGAATCATAATAAAATCAACATTTGAAGCAAGTTCAGGGTTTTTTTCCCAAATATCCCAAGTCTCTGCAATAGTAACAGGTTTTGAAGTAAGCTCTTTTATTAAATTTACATAAGTAAAAAGTTCAATAGGTTCCAACTCTTTTCTTAATAAAACCTCATTTCCAACAATAACAGACTCAATTTTATCTGAATAGTTCTCTAAAAGATTACTTGCAGTAATAATTTCTATATTATTATCCTCTTTATTCTCTCCTAGCCAAAGTCCTAAATCTATCTTTAGATTAGTTCCTTCTATTGCTTCAAGAATCTTTTGTGCCTCTTTAGTTCCATAAGTTCTAATCTTATATGTGTGATTTTTTAAAATATCAATATCTCTTTTTATATCTTCATCACTAAGAAGTTCTCTATTGAAACCTTTAAAAGGGGAGTATGAAACAGATTGTATTTTGTCAAATGAGTTGTCGTTTAGTTTTATATAATTGCTACTTGTAAGCCAATAAAATAGTAAGAATAGTCCAGTTAAACTTAGTGCAAAAAAAATATATCTCAAAAAAGCTCCTTAAAATAAAGCTCTGATTTTATCAAGAATTAGTTACAATAAATCTTAATAATTTTTTAAAGGATTAAATTTGAACTATATTTTTATCGCTTTTTTAACTTCATTGATAGCTACATTAGGAAGCTTATTTTTCTCAGAAGTTATGAATTTTGTGCCTTGTAGTTTGTGTTGGTATCAAAGAATTTTTATGTATCCACTTGTTTTTATATTTTTAGCTAATCTTTTGTATCCAGATAAGAGTGTTTTAAAATATAGCTTACCATTGGTTATTGTTGGATTAGGAATATCTATTTATCATAATTTGTTAATTTTAAAGATAATTCCAGAGACTCTATCTCCTTGTGTTCAAGGTGTTCCTTGTAGTGTTGATTATTTAAATTGGTTTGGATTTATAACAATTCCATCTCTATCTTTTATAGCTTTTTTAACAATTCTTATAGCTTTAATAGCTTATAAAAAGAGAGTTTCTTAATCGTTTGTTATCTTTTGTAAGTTAGAGTTTTAAAAATTTTTTAAGAGGATAGAGATATATGCAAAACAAAAAATTGGTTTTAAGCACTTTAGTTGCTGTAATAGCTTTTTTTGTTGGTTTTTCATTTTTTTATAAAAATGATTCAAAATCTACACAAAATATTGCTGTTGAGAATATAAATGAGTTACTTGTAAGAGATTACTCTTATAAAATGGGAGACAACTCAAAAAACATAAGTGTTGTTGAATTTTTAGATCCAGAGTGTGAATCTTGTGCTATTTATTCAACTGTGGTTAAAAAATTGTATAAAGAGTATTATGGTGATATTCAAATAGTTGTAAAATATTTAGATAATCACAAAAACTCAAGATTTACAATCCAAATACTTGAGGCTGCTAGAGTTCAAGGAAAATATGAAGAGGTTCTTGATATGATGTTTGAAAAACACTCTTTATGGGCATCTCACTATGCAAGTGTTGATAAACCTGAACTTTTATGGCAATTTTTAAAAGATATTCCTAATCTTGATATCGATAAATTAAAAGAGGATATGAAAAATCCAAAAATTGATGAGATAATTAAACAAGATAGAGAAGATGCAAATGCTTTAGGTGTAAGAGGAACTCCAACAATTTTTGTAAATGGAAAGCAACTTCAAGAACTATCACATAAAGCTCTTTTTGATTTAGTTGAAAAAGAGATATATAAATAATGGATTATTTGTTAGTAACTATTTTAACTATTATTTTGATTGTACTTTTTATATATTTTACAAATAAAAATGTGATAAAAAAGACACAAAGTAAATTAGATGTTATAAATCGATATAAAATCTATCTTTTAAAAATTTTAGAAGAGAATAAAGATGATAAAGATTTACAAATTAGTCAAAAAATAGAGTTTTTAAAAAAGGTAAATGATGAGCTTTCAAGAAATATATTTTTTGAAAAGCATGAAATTAAAACTATATTAGAAGAGTTTTCAAAAATGGAGTATAAATGAAAAAATTATTATTTGTTATTTTAGCTGTTTTCTCACTGTTGTTTGTAGCTTGTGATAGTAGTTCATCTATTAGCTCAAATGCTGTTTCAAAAACAAAAATAAATGAAGAGGTTCCAAAATTTGAGCCAGAATCATTTACACTAATCTCAACAGATGAACAACTTATAACTTTTACAAGCACAGAAGTTGGAATTGATTTTGATCAATTTAAAGATAAAAAAGCTGTTATTATTGATATCTTTGCAACTTGGTGTCCACCTTGTATAGAGTCACTTCCAGATCTTCATGATATACAAAATAGATACAAAGATGATATGCAAATTGTATCTGTTTTGTTTCAAGATGATATATCTTCACAAAATCTAAAAGCTTTTATAAAAGAGCATGGAATTAACTATCCAATTACAGTTGAAGGGGATAATCAAAAACTTGCAGATAATTTAAATGTAAGAAGAGTTCCTGAGATGTTTTTATTTTCAAAAAGTGGTAAATTTGTACATAAATTTGTAGGAAAAGTTAAAAAAGAAGAGCTTGAAAAATATCTAAAAATTGCTATTGAGAATTAAACTCTCAATAGCTTAAATTTTTTAATAACTTAAATTTTGATAATCTTTATTTAAAAGTCTATCAGCAACAACAGGTGGCTTAGCAACCGTAACACTATTTATTAAATCACTTTCATTTTTGTTTGCATTTGGTAAAAATAGTGGACAAACTTCAACTTTTGCACCATTTTTGATTAAATCTTCAAGCATCATTTTAGGAGATTTATTTTGAGGTTTTAGTTTTGGGCTTTCGCTATCTTTTAAAGCAAGATTTCCAGCACTTGAACATAAAACCATATTTACCTCTTTACCTTTTTTCAAACTCATAGTTGCTAAAACCATACCCATCATCTGAGTTTGAGCATCTTCTGATGTAAGCATTACATTTAAACCTTTTGCCATATTTTCACTAGCAACAACAGTTGTTGAAATAAGTGCAAAAGCACTTAAACTTAATAAAATTTTTTTCATATTTTTTCCTTTATTTTAAAATGAGAATTTTTTGTATAGTCTAAAAAATAGAACTATAGTTTTTATTTGAACATATATAAATGGAACCATAAGTAAATAGTAAAAAACTGAATACTTTGTAATAATGTCATTGTATGTAAGACCTAAGTTTATAAAAAACATTCCAAATACAAAAAATGCAACACCTGGACAAATTAGTGCAAAAGATAGTGCAGATTTTTCATTTGATTTTATAAACTTTTCAAAATATCCAAGCTTTTTCATAATAACCAAACCTAAAATTCCAAATACTATTTGTAAAGATAGTATTGTTGAAGTTAAAACAAATAGTGATGATTTATCGCTTATTGCATTTAAATTGTGTTCAAGTCCAAAATTTAATCTTATAAATGTAATTCCAAGAAGTGTTAAGATTGGAATCATAATCCATAAAGATGGAGCTGTTTCAACTGTAACACCATGTTCAAACATATTTTTAAAACCTAAGATTATTTTTATAAATATCAACATAATTGCAAGTGAAGAGAAAAGTATTGCTCCAAATATTCCAACTGCATTTACAGCAATATTTGAACTCATAGCACCAGGTGCTGCAAATCCAACTGCTACCATTGCAAGTGCAAAAATAGATATCATTTGTGTTAGGTTGTTATTTTTTGTAAAATCAAAATCACCATTAATAATCAATCTTGAAAAATAGTCAAAAAATATTTTTAGAGCAAAATATCCATTAATAGCAAATCCAATAAGTGCAAATGGAAACAGATACTCAACAAAACTCCATAAATTTGGTACAAAAACAGCTCCTAAAACAAAACCAACATTTATACTCATTGTATATGTTAATGGAAGTGCCATAAGGCTAATTTGACCATTTGATTTAATCAAAGCCTTGTAAGCATCACTTTTTTTATATAGTAGATATTGTTTTGTATTCCAATAAAGAAGTTTAAAGTGAAGAATTGCAAATGCAATTATAAATACAAGAGCAAATGAAGATATAAAGCTTATAGAATCACCTTTTTCTAAAGCTTCCATAATATATTCAAAAGTTGCCATTGGAGTTGTTGGATGTGGAACTAAAAACATTAGGTACATAAAAAATGATACACTAAGTCCTCCAGCACCCAAAGCACTCAAAAAGCAAGTAGGCGAAAATTTCTCTCTTAATGTCATATAAAAATCCTTTCATAAAAATTTTTGTAGATTGTATGCAATATTATATTAAAATCTTATGAAAGTAGTATAATTTAAAATTATAATAGTTTTAATCTATAACAGTTTTTTAAGCTCTTCAATGTTGTTTATAAAATAATCAGCCTTTGAAAAATCTTGTTTTTGTGTAAACTCATTTTTTACAACAATACAATCAATATTTGCTCTTTTTGAACTCTCCAATCCTCTTTGAGAATCTTCAACAACAATAGCTTCAAAATCTTTTGAATTAAACTTTTCTAAACCTTTTAAATATGGATCTGGATGTGGTTTTGCTCTTTTATAATCCTCAACACAAAGAATAAAATCCATAAAATTTGTAATTCCACTATTTTTATGAATTAACTCAAAATCAACTCTTCTTGATGTTGTTACAATTGCCATTTTATATCTTTTTGATAACTCTTTTAAAGTATCTTTTACATTTTGTATTGATATATCTTTTGTCGTTATAAACTCTTGATAAAAGCTATCTCTTATGCTTCTATGTTTTTCAATAATATCGTGTTCAATATTATGTAAAAGTGCTAGTTCAAAAGCACTTCCACCTTTTACCATAATATTTTGATAAAATTCCATCTCTAAATTTAAACCCAAAAGTTTCAAAGCCTTCTTATTCGCTTCAAAATACCACTTTTCAGTCTCTACTAAAACACCATCATTATCAAAAAGAATATATTTTTTCATTTAAAAACCTTAAAAATTAGATAATAAAAAAGGGAAGCTTATAAAAGCTTCCCTTACATTTTTTTATAGGAGGAGAAAAAGTTAAAATTAATTAACTTACAAAAGAATTATAAAAGTATTTAATTAACCCCTTGTCAATACATAATTAATCAAGAGTAAATATGACTTTTTTATCCTAATTTTCCCATTTTGCTTTTGGAGCTTCATAATTTTTTATTTTTTCAATAATATAATCTATATCATCGCTTACAATTAACATATCTATAAATCTTCTATTCATAAATCCATTTTCTGAGCATGAGTAGAAAAACTCAATTAATTTATCATAATATCCATTTATATTTAAAAAAGCACACGGTTTTTTATGATAACCAATTTGAGCAGATGCAATTACATCAATAATCTCTTCAAATGTTCCATAACCACCTGGAAGAGCAATAAAAGCATCGCTTAACTCTTCCATTTTAGCTTTTCTCTCTTTCATACTATCTACTTTATAAATTTGAGTAATAGAAGTATTTTCTAACTCTTTACCAACTAAATCATAAGTAATTACACCTATTACTTTGTTGTTTAATTTTAAAGATTCATTTGAGATTACTCCCATAAGCCCTTGTTTTGAACCACCATAAACAATATTTATACTCTCTTTGGCAAGTTTTTGTGCCAGTTGTATGGTTTTTTCTTCATAAATTTTGCTATTTCCAAATGCTGAACCACAATATATAGCTATATTCATATATTTTTCTCCTTTTTATACGGTTTTAATAAGATTAATAATTTTGGAAGTAAGATTAAATTTGCAGCTAAAACAGTTATCATTACAATAGCTGTTAAAATTCCAAAATATATTGTAGGAACTAAATTTGAAAGCATAAAAATTGAAAATCCAATTACAACAATAATAGTTGTGTGATACATTGGATATCCAACACTATTTAAAGATTTTTCAACTGCAAGGCTATAATCTTTATGGCTCTTTTTATACTCAAAATCAAATCTATGTATAAAATGAATAGTATCATCAACAGCAATTCCTAAAGCAATTGCTGCAATTGTAATTGTCATAATATCAAGTGGGATCTCAAGCCACCCCATAATTCCAAAAACCAAAGATATAGGAACAATATTTGTACCTAAAGCTATAACTACCATTTTAATATTTCTAAATAGAATAAAAAACATAACTGCTAAGATAAAAATAGATGTAGTAGCAGTTGCTATTTGAGATTCAAACAGAGATTGAAGCATATTATTATATAAAACCATAAGATTTGTAAGCCTAAAAGTTGTCTCTTTGTTTGTAATAATCTCTTCTAAATCACTATTTATCTTTTTAATTAGCTCATCTCTTCTTAAATTAGGATTTGAGTCAATTATTCTCATAGTAACTCTAGCTTCAGAAGCTTCAATATTTACAAATGGACTCAAAATAAGTTTTTTGTACTCATCTGGAAGTTGGTTATAGATTACAGCAAGAGTTATTCCATCTAAATCTTGATTATTATTTAAAAGTTTTCCAATTTTTAAAAGTGTTGCCAGTGATTGAACTTTTCCAACTTCAGGAATTGACTCTAAATAGTCATGAACTTTTGTAATAGTTTCCATTTTTGATTGAGTAAACCAATATTGTGCATCATTTTTTGAAGATTCAAACTCTGCTTCAAAATCATCAAAACTATCTTCAACTTTAGAGTTTAAATCTTCACTTTTAAATTTAATTATCACATCAAGTGGAGTTGTACCACCAAGATTCTCATCAATTACCTTCATACCTTTATAGATTTCACTATTTTCTTTAAAATAGTTTATAAAACTATTCTCTACAAATATTTTGCTAGAACCAATAAAAGAGAACAAAATTGTAAAAAATGCAACAAAAACTATCTTTTTACCATGATTTAAAACTATATTTGGAAGTTTTGGTATAAAAGAGATTAGTTTTTTATCTTTTAAAACTTCCTCTTTTTTTCCAATAAGTAGCACAAATATTGGAAAATATATAAATGTTAAAACTAAAGATACAACTATTCCAACACTCATCATAAGACCTAAATTTATAACTGGCTCAATATTTGATAACATCAAAGATGAAAATCCAACAACTGTTGTAATAATTGCAAAAAATGATGGGATTAGTTTTGATAAAACTGTATTTATTGTAAGTTTATATTGATTTGCATTTTTATATTTAAAATACAACTCCTTGTATCTTTCAACTAAATGAACGACCAAAGACATTGTAATAATTAGTTGAAGTGCTACAAAGTTTGATGATATAACTGTAACTTCCCAAGAAAAAAGACCTAAAATTCCAGCTGTACTTAATATAGAGATAAAACATATAAATAAAATTATAAAAACCCATCTAAAACTTCTAAATATGTACCATAAAACAAAAATAAAGATTATAATTAAGCTTAAACCATAGATTAGTAAATCACTTTTTATAAAGCCAATAGCATCACTTGCTATCATATTTACTCCACCTAAAAACACAGTTGCATCATTTTCATACTTCTTAAGTATTTGTCTAATCTCTTCTATATCTTCACTATTCTTATTTTTTACAAACTCTCTATAAGCTTTAAACTCTTTATTTAAAAACTCTTCCTCTTTTAACTCAACACTATTTAAAGCTCTTAACTCTTTTATTTTTAAAAATTGCTCTTTTTTATTTAAAAACTCTTGATATTTTTCATCATCTTTTAGATTTAAAAGTAGGGCAGTAGTTTTAAAATCAGAACTTACAAGAGCATTTTTATAAAGTTCAGAATTCAAAAACTCATCTTTTACAAGCTCTTTATCAAACTCTTTTGTGCTTAAGCTATCAACTCCAGCAACTAAATCAGATATTGGACGAATTGGAGATTGTAAAAGAGGAACTGTAAGAATAGAATCAACACTTTTTATGCTATCTTGTTTTTCTAAATCTTTTGATATGTTTTTTATAAGCTCTAAGGTTCTATTATCTAGTAGATTCTCTTTGGGTGCTAAGGTTACTACCAAGAAGTTTGAACTACCATATTTTTTATAACTTTGTCTAAAAAATCTTAAATCTTCATCATCTTCTAAAAGCAAAGTTTCAGCACTAGCATCTATTTGAATATCTTTTGCATGATATGATAAAAACCCTACAAATAAAGATGCTATTATCAAAAAAATAGATGGATATCTAAATATCAATAAATCGTAGAGTTTTTTAAACATTTTGTCTTATTTTTGTTCTTTAAGCATTGCTAATATTTGTGGGAAATCTTTCTCTTTGAATAGTTCAGCAAACTGTTGTCTATATGTTTGAATGATACTTACTCCAACCAAATCAATATCATAAATTAACCAATCTCCATTTTTTTCATAAAAATTGTAATTTATAGTGTAGTTTCCATCAGTTCCTATAAGCTCAGTTTTTAGTTGAAGTCTTGTTTTAAAATATGGCTCAAGAGCTATTATTTTTACTTTTTGATTTGTATAAAGTTCAAGTTTATTTGTGTAAGATCTTTTTAAAGTGTATTCAAAAGTTTTTACAAATTCAATTTGTTCTTCATTTGATAATTTATCCCAAATCTCTTTTCCTAAAGATATTCTTGCCATTAATTCAAAGTCAAAAACATTATTTACAACATTTATAATATCAACTTTTTTTTGTTCTAAGTCTATATTTGTGTCTTTTAAAATAGATATTACGCTATCTATTTTTTGTGTCATAACATCTACAATATGCTCTTTTTGTATCGCTTTTAAATTTGATACAAATAGAAACATTAATAACGAAAACTTTAAAAAGTTTGCTTTTAGTAGCATGATTACTCCTTAATCTCTTGATTTCTTTTTTGTGTATAGGCATTTTTTAAATATGGATATAAATCTATCGCATCTTTTTTTACCATGTCATAAAATTCTGGATTTTTTGAAAATCCATTTAATAGGAAAAATGAGTTTACAGCTAAATCCTCTTTCCAGTGAAACTGATCAGTAGTTTTATATGGAATAGTATTATGTGCAACTTGACTTGTAGGAGATAGTGATAAATCCCCAGCCAATCCAAACATATCTCTAAGGTTTGAAGGTCCTAAAAATGGTAAAACTATATGAAAACCCTCTCCAACTCCCCAGTAACCCAAAGTTTGTCCAAAATCTTCTTTGTATATTTCCATTCCTAAAGTGTGTGTTGCTTGATCCATAAAACCACCAAAACCCCAAATAGTATTTATCAAAAATCTTCCAAGCTCTTTTCCAGCTCTTTCAAATTTTAGTTGAAGCAAATTATTTACAAATCTAACTGGAAACAGAAGATTTGTAAAAAAGTTACTTATTCCAGTTCTTGCAACTTCTGGAACAACATATTTATAACCCTTTGCTGTTGGTTTTACTACATAGGTAAAAAACCCATCATTAAAGTGTGTCATAGCTCTGTTATATCCACTTAAAGGATCAAAATCCTCTTTTGGTTTTTTAAATTCAGCTTCAAACTCATCATGAAAAGAAGGCTCAGAAGCAAAGCTAAAAACTGATATTAGTATCAAAATGATAATTTTTTTCAAACATAAACCTTTTTAAAATAAAGCTAAATTGTATCTAAAATAGATATCAATAAACTTTAATTAATTTTTTAAACTATTTAAAATATCAATTGCTTGTAAAGGATTTACAATCACATCATCGATTTTAAACATAAAGTGTAAATGTGGTCCAGTAGAACGCCCCGTATTTCCACTAAGAGCTATAATATCACCTCTTTTTACAAAATCTCCAAGCTTTACTTTAAACTCATCTAAATGAAAATATCCACTAAAAACTCCATGACCGTGATCTATTACAACACTTTTTCCACCATAGAATCTATCTTTTGCAACTCTTACTATTCCACTATTAGATGCTTTTATAGGAGTTCCTATAGGTGCTCTAAAATCTGTTCCTGTGTGATAAGAGCGTAAAGTGTTGTTAAACAATCTTGCATTTCCAAATGAGCTTGTGATTTTTGAATCAAGAGGATAAATAAAATCATTTTTCCATAAAATATTTGGATGTTTTTTTGTGTAAATCTCTTTTGCCTCTTCAAACTCTTTTTTAACTCTTTGTTTATCTTCTTGCGATAACTCAACTTTGCTAGAGCTAACACTTAGGGTTTCAGTTTTGTAATCACCTTTGTTTATATATAGATTTTTACCTTTAAATACTTTTTTTCCATTTTCAAAGTATGAGACAATAATTGGCTCTTTTTTTGGTTTTTCATAATATGAGATTGGAAGTAAAATATAGTAGCTATCTTTTTTGAAAGGATTTTCAAAAAAATCGTAGTTTTTATTTAGAAAAGTAAGCTTTGGATTTTCTATATTGCTCTTTTCTAGACTCACCAAAATTGTATTTGCGTTTATAGTTTTGTTTGTATTTAGTTCAAGTGCAAATAAACTTGAAACAAATAAAAATAAAATGATAACTTTTTTCATGGCAAAATCTTAGCAAAACTAATATTAAAACCATTTTTTATAGTTTTAGTGCAAACCTGATATAATGTCGCCCAAAAATAAATTTTTATGGAGTTATCTATGGGTAGAGCCTTTGAATATAGAAAAGCAGCAAAGATGAAAAGATGGGGGAATATGTCTAGAGTATTTCCAAAACTAGCACGTGCAATTGAAGTTGCAGCAAAAAGTGGAGTTCCAGACCCTGAAATGAACTCAGCTTTAAGAACTGCTATTTTAAATGCAAAAGCTGAAAATATGCCAAAAGCAAATATTGATGCAGCTATTAAAAGAGCAACAGGAAAAGACTCAGCAAACTTCTCTGAAGTAAATTTTGAAGGAAAAGGTCCTCACGGAGTTTTGGTTTTTGTTGAAACTGCAACAGACAACAACACAAGAACGGTAGCAAATATTAAAATGCACTTTAATAAAACTGGTGGACAAGTTGTTCCAACTGGTTCTTTAGAGTTTTTCTTTGATAGAAAAGCTATTTTTGAGTTTACAAAACCAGCTAACTGGGAACTTGAAGAGTTGGAGTTGGAGTTAATAGATGCAGGTCTTGAAGAGCTTGAAGAAGAAGATGGATTGTGTCTTGCTTATGCAAACTATACAGACTTTGGAAATATGAACAATAAATTTGAAGAGCTAAAAATCCCTCTTATAAAAGCAGAGCTAAAAAGAATCCCAAACAATCCTCAAGAGTTTAGCGAAGAGCAACAAGAAGATATAGGTAAACTTATAGAAAAACTTGAAGATGATGACGATGTACAGGCTGTTTATACAAATATAGCTTAAAAAATTCAAAACTAGGGGAGAGATTTTGTCTATATTTCAAAATAGTGTTTTAAAAACTTTTAAACAAGATGAAAAGTTGGTTGCTCTTAGATGGGCAGCTTTTCAAAACTACAAAGCAAAAGTAGAGGCGATAAAAGATTTCAAAGAGGAGGAGTATCAAGATGGATTTTTAAAAGATATTTTTGAATCTTGTCTTGGATACACTCTAAAAACTACCAATCCAAGCTCTTTTAATCTTGAGAGAGAAAAGAAAAACGAAACAGATAGCAAAAAAGCAGATGGAGTTATCTATTTAAATAGTGAAATAATTGCCGTAATTGAGCTAAAAGATACAAAAACAAAAAATCTTGATCGTGTACAACAACAAGCTTTTTGGTATCTAACACAACACACAAAAGCCAAATATGTGATTATTTCAAACTTTGATGAGCTTAGATTTTATTTTGATAAAAGTACAGCTTATGAGAGTTTTTCTCTGTTTAATCTATCTTATGATGAGTTTTGTAAGCTTCATTTGCTTCTATCTTTTGAAAATATCAAAGATGAAACAGCTTTAAAAATAAAAGAGAAATCAAACAGCTTTGAGCAAGATATTTCTAAAAAACTATATAAAGATTTCTCCAACTTTAGAACACTTCTTTTTGAAAATATTGTAAAAAATAATCCAACTATTGATAAACAAACACTTCTTCGCTTAACACAAAAACTATGCGACCGTATTATTTTTATTCTGTTTGCAGAAGATAGAGATTTGCTTAGAGCAAATATGATAAAAGAGATTAGAGAGGAGTTTATAAATCAAAAGTTTACAAACTACTCTTTATATGATATTTATAAATTCTACTTTGAAGCTATAAACAAAGGAAACGATAAACTACAAATTCCTCAATACAACGGTGGACTTTTTGCCACAGATTTGCTTCTTGATAGTTTGATTATAGATGATTTTATTTTAGATGACAATGTACAAATACTTTCAAACTACGATTTTGCAAGTGAAATATCTGTAAATATTTTGGGGCATATTTTTGAGCAAAGTTTAACAGACCTTGAAGAGCTTCAAGCAAATATAGATAATGTAAACTTTGATAAAACAAAATCAAAAAGAAAAAAAGATGGTGTATTTTATACACCTGAATATATCACAAGATATATAGTAGAAAATACTCTTGGTAAAATGTGTAGTGAGAAAAGAGAAGAACTTCTTATAGGAAATGGGATTTTAATCCCATCAAATCCAAAAAAACTAACAAAACAAGAGCAACAAACAAAAGATAACCTGCAAGAGTATAAAAACTGGCTTCTAAATCTAAAAATCCTAGACCCAGCTTGTGGAAGTGGAGCATTTCTAAATCAAGCTTTGGAATACTTAATATCTGAACACAAAAATCTACAAAATGACTTGGCACTTATGGGCGATTTATTTGCTTCATATATGGTAGAAGAAGAGATTTTGGAAAACAATCTTTATGGTGTGGATATAAATGAAGATGCCGTAGAGATAGCAAAGCTAAGTTTATGGCTAAGAACTGCAAAAAGAGGGCGACCACTTACTAAATTGGTAAATAAAATAAAATGTGGAAACTCTTTAATAGATGATAAAAGTGTAGTTCCAAATGCTTTTATATGGGAAGAAGAGTTTAAAGAAGTATTTGACAATGGTGGATTTGATATTGTAATTGGTAATCCGCCGTATGTTTTTGCACGAGAAAATATTTCACAATTTGAAAAAAATTATTATGTAAATTTATATAATTCTGCTAAATATCAAATAAATACATATTTATTATTTATGGAAAAATCTATAAAACTAATAAAAAATAATGGATTTTATGGACTAATTGTTCCAAATGCATGGCTTATGATTTATTCAGGAGAGGATTTAAGAAAATATATTCTTGAAACTTCAAAGATAAATAAAATTATAAATTTATTTGGTTACTCTTTCGAAAATGTTAATGTTGAAACTATAATTTTATTAGCTAAAAAAGAAAATATTGTGAAAAATGAATTTCAAGTCTTATTGAGTAAAGATACAGAATTTATATTTTCTCATAACAAAAAACAAGAAGATTTTATAAAAAATAGTGGTTTTGAATTTAGAGTTTTTTCAGATGATAAAAGCTCTTCTTTAATTGAAAAATTACAAAAGAACTCAGTAATATTGGATGAAATTGTACAAATTAAAGCTGGATTAAAAGCGTATGAAAAAGGTAAAGGAAATCCAAAACAAACTGAAGAAGATGTAAAAAATAGAATTTATGATTACACTTATAAATTTGATGAAAATACATATAAATATCTTGATGGAAAAGATGTAGGAAGATATTTTATATCTTGGAATGGTTTATTTTTAAAATATGGTGATATTCTTGCTGCTCCTAGAACATTTGATTTATTTTCTAGTGAAAAAATTATTATTAGAGAAATAACAGGTAAGTATCCAAAAAGTATTATTTCAACATATTCTGATGAAATTTATTTATTTAATATGAGTAATATATCTATAAATAAAAAATTAAATAAAAGTATAGATTTGAAATATATTACAGTTGTGTTAAATAGTTCTTTAATGTCATATTACTTTATAAATAATACTGCAAAAGCAGTAAGACAAATGTTTCCTAAAATAATATTACAAGATTTAAGACAATTTCCTTTTAAAGAAATAAGTTTAAAAGAGCAAGAACCATTTATCCAAAAAGCAGATTTAATGCTTGAATTAAATAAGAAATTACAAGAACTAAAGCAAAACTTTATAAATGAACTAAATCTTGAAAAAGTTCCTACAAAACTACAAAAATTTGAAGAACTAGATTTTGATGATTTTGTAAAAGAGTATGCAAAAGCAAAAAAACTAAAATTTGCCGATAAATTAGAAGAGAGAAATTTCAAAAATGAGTGGCAAAGACTTTTTGAAAATGATAAAAAAGAGGTTTTAGAACTACAAAATCAAATCAATATTACAGATAAAGAAATCGACCAGATGGTTTATAAACTTTATGATTTAACGGAAGATGAAATTAAGATTGTGGAGGGCTTATAATGTTTGGCTCACTTAAAAATAAAAAAGGAACTTTTTTACCAAAACAATTTCATCTAGGGCATGAATTAAATTTTTTATTGCATGACATTATGACAAAAATGTATGTAACTGGTAGAGAGGTAAATTCCTTTTCTATAAATATAGATATTTTAGAAAATGAATATAAAGAATTTTTGCAAAATTCAGAAAATATTGGTGAATGGATAGTTAATACTAAAGAAAAAGATAAAAGAGCAAAAGTCTTAAAAACAATAGTATTTCCAGCCGTTTTATCTGATATGTTACATTGTTTTTATGAAACTCTTGAAACATCAAGAAAAGCAAAATTAACAATCTCATATATGCTTATTAGAAAACCATTACAAGAAAGCTTATATTTACTAGAAGAAATTGTTTTAAGTGAGTTAAATTTTTCAGATAAATATATAAATAGTTTAAATCTTCTTGAGTCAAGTTCAGCTGGTGGAATAGATGGACATACAAAAAGAATAGAAAAAATATTTGAAATTATTGGTTCTAATTTTGGATTAAGTCCACAATATATAACAAAACTAAGATATGATAAATCAAATGAAGATAGTTTTGATGGAATTTGTAATAAAGCAATGCATTTATTTACAAATAGTAAATATATAAAAACAGAAAATATGAATATAAATATGATATTTTCAGGTTATTCTCAATTTGAAACCCAATGGGCATATTTATATAGTAGATTACCTTATTTATTATTTTATACTTGGATAATTGTAGAATATTTAACAAATAGCATTATAGAAACTTCTCAAGAATATTTAGATGATATTAGAAGAAGAGTATCAGCATTAATTATTTTATGGTGGAATGAAATAGATGATTTTTATAAAAATGAAAAACTTGAAAATTTTGTAAAATTTCAAGAAGAATGGTTAAATAATCATTGTGTAAAAAATGGTTATAAAATTCCAACAAAGAATAATTTAATAAAAATTTTTAAAAATGGTTCTTTTCCAAATGAAAGTAAAAGTTCAATTAAACAAAGGTTAAAAAACTATCAAGATATTTATAGAATAAATCTTTTAGATGCAAAATATTATGAAAAAGATATAAATTTTAAAATTATTGATAATAATAAATAAAGTACAAAATCAAATTTAATTACAAAATGCAATATTTCTTTGAAGTTTCTTTCATTTATGATAGTATATGAAAAATTATACTTAGGAACATTTATGAGCAATGGAATAGAAAATAAATTTCGTTCAGAAGAATTGCACAAAGTAGCTTTATCTTCTTTTGTGCAAGGTAGCTATGAATTAGATAGAACAATATTAAATCTTTCGGTAGGAAGTTTAGGTTTTATTTTAACTTTCGCAACAACTTTTAAATATTCAAATTGTATTTTAAGTTTTTTTATAATTATAACTTTTTTAATTTCATTATTCGGTTTTGGATTTACTGTTTACAAATTATTAGATATTTTTAAATTAAATAAAGAATATTTTAAAAAAATTATATCAGATGAGAATGAACAAGATATTTTAGAACTAGAGAATAGAATGCAAAAAATTGATTTTTTAACATCAAGAGTATTTAAAATTTCCATACTTTTTTCATCAATATTTATCTTATTAATAGTAATACAAAAAAATCTATAAAGGAGGTAAAATGTCTAATAAAAAAACTATAACATATTGTCAAGATAGTGCTAGTGGACTTTATAGTTCAAGTAAAAAAAATATTGTACAAGAAGTAAAGCCTGTAGTTAATAATAATTCAATAAAGAATGATAAAAATGATAAAAAACAAAATTAAAATTGTAATGTTTTTTTTGAAATTTATAAATTTAAGAAAGGAGGTAATAACAAATGGCAAGAGATAAAGCAAGAGATGATAAGTTTTTTAACTGTAAACAAGAGCATGAAGATGGATATGTAGCTGGACTATATGGTTCAAATAAAGATAAGGTATCTGCTTTTTTATCTAAGAAATGTTCTGACAATATAATCAAATATTCAACTCATAAAGAAGTATATAGTTTAATAAAAGAAGAATTAGGTTATTCATTACCTAATTAATTTTTACACATTCTCATCATTTTTTGATGGGAATGTTAAATAGCCTTATAAGCACAAAAGGTTTAATGTGTATGATTAATCAAAAAATATTATCTTCTTTTGAACATGATTTAAAACTATATCCAAATAGTAAAATTTCTGAAATACATAAAAGAATGGGAGATTTTGATTTAAATTATTTACGAAGAGTTATTTATAAGATGTATGATGAAGGTGAAATAAATAGAGATGGAGAAAAGAAAAATATGATTTATTTTCTTGGCAAATAAAAAACAAATTTTGCTTATAAAAGAAAACAAATTTATTAAAATAGCTATTTTATGGGCATTTTTTATAAATATTTTATTTTATTAAAAAAACAAATTATCAATAAAATATAAAAAAGAGAAACAAAATGAATCATCTTGAAAAGTTTTTAGCAAATGATACAAAAGGATTTGAAGCTAGAAAAGAGCTATTTGAAAAATCTTAAAATATAAAAATCAAATATGATATAATCAGCAACTTAATTTAAAAAAGGATTTAAAATGTTGGCATTAAATCAAAAACAACTATTAGATGAAGTAGAACTTTTACCAATAGATATAAAAACAAAAATTGTTGATAAAATATTATCTAGCTTAAATCCAACAGATAAAACAATAACTGATTTATGGATAAAAGAGGCAAAAGAGCGAAAAAATCAAATTGAATTAAATCAAACAGAGCTTATAAATGGAGATGAAGTTTTTAGAAAAATTGCTAAAAAGTTTAATAAATGAAATACTCTTTTCATTTTGAAGCAGAAATAGAGTTAAATAGCTATATTGCCAGTATTTTTTGTAGTAAACCTTAACTACAAAAATCTTTAAAATATAAAAATCAAATTTAATTACAAATTGTAATATTTCTTTCTCTTTTTACTCTTTTTTGCTAAGATTTAAAAAATCTTCAATCAAGGGGAAACAAAATGCAAGATTTATCAAATTTAGTGGTTTACAATGATGGAGAGTTGGAGCTTAAAGTTTCGGTTGATAGTGAAACAATTTGGCTAACACAAAAGCAAATAGCTGAAGTTTTTGATAAAAATCAAAGTGTAATTAGCAGACATATAAATAATATTTTTAATGATAAAGAAGTAGATGAAAAAAGCAATATGCAAAAAATGCATATTGCTAATTCAGATAAACCAGTAAGTTTTTATAGCCTAGATATTGTTTTGTCAGTTGGATATAGAACAAATTCTTCAAAAGCAATAAAATTCAGACAATGGGCGACATCTGTGTTAAAAAACTATATTCAAAATGGATATGCGATAAATAATCATAAAATTACAGAACAAAGGCTTTTTGCACTTGAAAATGATATGCAATTTATAAAATCAAAAATAAAAGACAACTCTTTGGAATTTAATCAAAACATCTTTTTTGATGGACAAATTTACGATGCTTACAGTTTTGTAAATGATTTGCTAAAACTAGCAAAAGAAGAAGTTATATTAATAGATAACTATATTGATGATACAGTTTTTACTCTTTTTTCTAAATATCCAAATATAAATTTCACAATCTATACTTCAACAATTTCAAAACAGCTAAAACTAGATTTTGAAAAATATTCAAAACAATATAAAAATATCTCTCTAAAAACTTTTAAATCTAGCCACGATAGATTTTTGATTATCGATAAAAAAGAGATTTATCATTTGGGAGCAAGTTTAAAAGATTTGGGTAAAAAATGGTTTGCCTTTTCAAAGATGAGTTTGAACTCTTTAAATTTAGATGATATTTTACATAAGCTAGAAGTGTGAAAATCAAATATGATATAATCAGCAACTTAATTTAAAAAGGATTTTTTATGAAAACTATACAACTGCAAATAGATGAAAAAAATTTTGAAATATTTATGACTATTATTAAAAACCTAAAAAATGGAATGATAAAAAACCTTGAAATAAAAGATAATGATTTTGAGGAATCTAAACTATATTTTAACCAATGTTTAGAAGATATTGAGAGTAATAAAACAAAACTTTTTACGCAAGACACATATCAAAAAGAGATGAACGATTTTATGAAAAAATTAGAGCAAAAATATGACAATAATCAGAGATGAAAAATATATTTTAAAGCTTCAATCCATATTAGAGTTTATTGCTAAAGATAGTTTTTATAGAGCCAAACAATTTAAAAGTAATTTAGATAATCAAATAGATAACTTAGTAAATATGCCTTTTAAGTGTAGAAAATCAATATATTTTAGTGATGATAACATCAGAGATTTAATATTTATGGGGTATGTAATCCCTTATAAAATTTATGAAAATAGAATCACTATTATTGGTATAAATAAATATAAAAATAACCTATTTTAAATATGATATAATCCAAATTTTAAAAAATAAATCATAGGTAATTTATGCAAGACATCTCACTTGAAACCTTTCTTTTTGCTGCAATGCTAACTTTTTTCGCAGGATTTGCTACATCTATTGGTGCAATTTTGGCATTTTTCTCAAAAAAAGATAACTACTTTATTTTATCAATTGGTATGGGATTTTCAGCTGGAGTTATGATTTATGTATCTTTTATGGAGATTTTAGTTAAATCAAGAGAATCTTTTACTCAACTTTATGAAGATCCTATTACAGGAGAATTTTTAACAATAATTTGCTTTTTTATAGGAATAATTTTAACAGCCTTTATAGATAAAGTAATTCCAGAAGATTTAAATCCACACGAACCAAAAAGCGACAATCAGCTTCAAGAGTTAAAACCAGATACAAAATCTTCACTAATAAGAAATTCAAAGCTAAGAAGAACAGGAATTTTCACAGCAATCGCAATAGCGATTCACAACTTCCCAGAAGGTTTTGCTACATTTGTTTCAGCTTTAGAAAGCCCAACAGTTGGTATCACAATCGCATTTGCAATTGCTATTCACAATATTCCAGAAGGAATGGCAGTATCTTTACCAATCTATCACGCAACTGGAGAGAAGAAAAAAGCATTTTGGTATGCAACACTTTCAGGACTAGCTGAACCTCTTGGTGCTGTTGTTGGGTTTTTCTTGCTTCTTCCTTTTATGGGAGATGCTACTTTGGCAATTGTTTTTGGAATTGTTGCTGGAATTATGGTTTATATCTCTTTTGATGAGCTTTTACCAGCTTCAAGAGTCTATGGAAATGCTCACACAACAATAGTTGGTATCTCTTTGGGAATGTTTGTTATGGCTATTAGTTTAGTGTTGTTTAAGTTAATTTAAACAGCACTATATTTTTCTAAATTGTACAAAAGTTGTACATTATTTAAATTAAAAACTTCTTTAAACTTAGATATAGCTTTGTAGTGTAACTTTTATTTACAAAATTAAAATTTGTACAACTATAAACAAAAATTGTACAAGCTTATTTAGCTCTTTGTGATATAATTTCCACAAATTCTAAAATCTAATAGGAGAAAAAATGAGTTTATTACAAGATTATAAAGCACACGAAGCACAAAGAGCAAAAGAGGGTGGATTACCAGGTCTTGCACTTACAGCTGCTCAAACTGCTGATTTAGTAGAGCTTTTAAAAGCAAGTAAAGTTGAAGATGCAGAATACGCATTAAATCTATTTAAAAACAAAATCAACCCAGGTGTTGATGATGCTGCTTATGTTAAAGCTGCTTTTTTAAATGATATTGTTCAAGGTAAAGTTGCATGTTCTGTAATTTCAAAAGTTGAAGCTGTTGAAATTTTAGGAACAATGATGGGAGGATACAATGTACCACCTCTAGTTGAAGCACTAAAAGTTGCAGAAGTTGCAGATGCAGCTGCTAAAGAGTTAAAAAATACAATTCTTGTTTACAACTCATTTAATGATGTAAAATCTTTAATGGATGCTGGAAATGCAAAAGCTAAAGAAGTTATTGAATCATGGGCAAATGCTGAGTGGTTTACAAATAAACCAGCACTTGAAGAAGAGATTACTTTAACAGTTTATAAAATTCCAGGTGAAACAAATACGGATGATTTATCTCCTGCAACTGTTGCATTTACAAGAGCAGATATTCCATTACACGCAACTGCAATGTTACAATCAAGAATGGAAAAACCTTTAGAAAAAATGGCTGAATTAAAAGCAAAAGGTCATCCATTGGCATATGTTGGAGATGTTGTTGGAACAGGAAGTTCAAGAAAATCAGGAATCAACTCTGTTCAATGGCACATGGGAAGAGATATTCCAGGTGTTCCAAATAAAAGAACAGGTGGAGTTGTAATTGGATCTATCATTGCTCCAATTTTCTTCAACACAGCAGAAGATTCAGGATGTTTACCAATTGAAGCAAATGTTGATAGTATTGAAACTGGAGATGTTATTACATTAAAACCATACGCTGGTGAAATTTTAAAAGATGGAAAAGTTGTTTCTACATTTAAATTAAGCCCAAATACTTTAACAGATGAGATGAGAGCTGGTGGAAGAATTCCTTTAATTATTGGAAAAGGATTAACTGCAAAAGCTAGAGAAGCTTTAAAATTAGGTGCTTCAACTGCATTTATTGCTCCTGAGCAACCTGCAAACAATGGAAAAGGTTATACTCAAGCACAAAAAATGGTTGGAAGAGCTTGTGGTGTTGAAGGTATTAAACCAGGTATGTATGTTGAGCCAATCGCTACAACTGTAGGAAGCCAAGATACAACAGGACCAATGACAAGAGATGAGATTAAAGAACTTGCAGCATTAAGTTTTGGTGCTGATATGGTTATGCAATCATTCTGTCACACAGCTGCTTATCCAAAACCAGCTGATATTAAATTAAGACACACTTTACCAGATTTCATCAACTCAAGAGGTGGAGTTACACTTAAGCCAGGTGATGGTGTTATTCACTCATGGTTAAATAGATTATGTTTACCTGATACTGTTGGAACTGGTGGAGATTCACATACAAGATTCCCAATTGGTATCTCATTTCCAGCTGGTTCAGGACTTATTGCATTCGCAGCAGTTACAGGTATGATGCCTTTAACTATGCCAGAATCTGTTTTAGTTAAATTTAGTGGAAAAATGCAACCAGGAATTACTCTAAGAGATTTAGTAAATGCTATTCCATACTATGCAATTAAACAAGGACTGTTAACTGTTCCTAAGAAAAACAAAAAGAATATCTTTGCTGGAAAAATTATTGAAATTCAAGGTTTACCAGAGTTAAAAGTTGAACAAGCGTTTGAATTATCAGATGCATCAGCTGAAAGAAGTGCTGCTGCTTGTTCTGTTCAATTAAACAAAGAGCCAATTATTGAGTACCTATCTTCAAATATCGCTTTAATTGAAAAAATGATTGAAGAGGGTTATGAAGATGCAAAAACTCTTCAAAGAAGAGCTGATAAGATGAAAGAGTGGATTAAAAAACCAGAACTATTAGAGCCAGATTCAGATGCTGAATATGCAGCTGTAATTGATATTAACTTAGATGATATTAAAGAGCCAATTTTAGCTTGTCCAAATGATCCAGATGATGTTGCAACATTATCAGAAATCTTAGCTGATGACTCTAGACCTAAAAATATTGATGAAGTATTTGTTGGTTCTTGTATGACAAATATCGGATTATTTAGAGCTTTAGGAGAAGTATTAAAAGGTGAAGGTGTTGCTAAAGCAAAACTATGGGTTGCACCTCCTACAAAAATGGATGAAGCTCAATTAACAGAAGAGGGATACTACGCAGCATTTGCAGCAGCAGGTGCTAGAATAGAAATTCCTGGATGTTCACTATGTATGGGTAACCAAGCACAGGTAAGTGAAGGTTCAACAGTATTTAGTACATCTACAAGAAACTTTGATAACAGACTTGGTAAAAACTCTAAAGTTTATTTAGGTTCTGCTGAAGTTGCTGCTGTTGCTGCACTTTTAGGAAGATTACCATCTGTTCAAGAGTATTTAGATATCGTTGCTAAAAAAATCAATGAAAGCAACAAAGATGGAGTTTACAAATACTTAAACTTCCACCAAGTTACATCTGAACACTTAACTACACTTTTAACTTCAAGATAATATTATCTTAAAATAAAAGTCTCAAGCCTCTAGATTTTATCTAGGGGCTTTTTTTATCTCTACTTAAAAAATGACACTTTTGTGACTTTTTATCTCACTACTACTTAAGATAAACTCCCCTAAACTCTCAAGGTTAAAAGGAGTTTGAATGATAGAATATATTATAAAAAGGGATGGCAAAAAAGTTAATTTTGAAGCATTTAAAATTGAAGATGCTATTAAAAAAGCTTTTAAAAGTGTAAATATATCTTATGATAAATCAATATTTTTATCAGTTTTATTTGAAATAGAATCAAAAAATATAAAAGTTGTTGAAGATATTCAAGATTTAATAGAAAAAGAGCTTTATAAATCAAACTATTTTGATGTTATGAAATCTTTTATGCTCTATAGACACCTTCATAAAATCCAAAGAGAGCAGATTTTGGGACTTAGTGATGATACAACTTATGTAAACTCAACTCAAACTATAGAAGAGTATATAAATGGTGAAGATTGGAGAATAAAAGCAAATTCAAATACAGGATATTCTCATGCTGGACTTATAAACAATAGTGCTGGAAAATTAATAGCAAATTACTGGCTTGATAAAATATATACAAAAGAGCAAGGATATGCTCATAGAAATGCAGATATTCATATTCATGATTTAGATTGTCTAAGTGCTTATTGTGCTGGATGGAGTTTGAGAGTTTTACTTGATGAGGGATTTAATGAAGTTAGAGGAAGAGTTGAAAGTAAGGCTCCAAATCATTTTAGAGAAGCTTTGGGACAGATGGCAAATTTCTTAGGAATTCTTCAAAGTGAGTGGGCAGGAGCTCAAGCTTTTAGCTCTTTTGATACATATTTAGCACCTTATGTTTTTAAAGATAAACTTGAATTCAAAGAGATAAAAAAAGCAATAAGAAGCTTTATTTATAACTTAAATGTTCCAGCACGATGGGGACAAAGTCCTTTTACAAATATAACTATTGATTGGACGGTTCCAAGTGATTTAAAAGATCAAATTCCAACACGAAATCAAGAGCATCTATTTAAAGATTTAAAAGATGATGAGCTTTTAAAAGAGGCAAAAAATAGGGGAGTTTCAACTTTTGAAGAGCTTACATATAAACATTTTCAAAAAGAGATGAATATTATAAACAGAGCTTACTATGAAATTATGACGCAAGGTGATAAAACAGGTCAGCCATTTACTTTTCCAATTCCAACTGTAAATATCACTGAAGATTTTGACTGGGATGGAGAAAATACAGATATTTTATTTGAAAATACAGCAAAAATAGGAAGTAGCTATTTTCAAAATTTTATAGGAAGCCAATATAAAAAAGATAAATTTGGAAATAAAATACCAAATGAAGAGGCTTATAAACCAGGACATGTAAGAAGTATGTGTTGCAGACTTCAACTTGATTTAAGAGAGCTTTTAAAACGAGGTGGTGGACTTTTTGGAAGTGCCGAAATGACTGGAAGTATTGGAGTTGTTACAATAAATATGGCAAGGCTTGGATATTTATATAAAAATGATAAAAAAGGTTTATATAAAAGAGTTGAAGAGTTGATGGACTTATCAAAAGATAGTTTAGAGAAGAAAAGAGTTTTTGTACAAGAGATGTATGATAGAGGTTTATATCCATATACAAAAAGATATTTAAAGCACTTTAATAACCATTTTTCAACTATTGGAGTAAATGGAATAAATGAGATGCTTCAAAACTTTTTTGATGATAGTGTTGATTTATCAACAAAAAAAGGGATAGATTTTGTTTTAGAGTTATTGGATTTTATGAGAGATAAAATGGTTCAATATCAAAAAGAGAGTGGAAATCTTTACAATCTTGAAGCAACACCAGCAGAAGGTACAACTTATAGATTTGCAAAAGAGGATAAAAAAAGATACAAAGATATTATCCAAGCTGGATTTGAAAAAAATATCTACTATACAAATTCATCTCAACTTCCAGTTGATTATACAGATGATCCGTTTGAAGCTTTGAGTTTACAAGATGATTTACAGTGTAAATATACAGGTGGAACAGTTTTACATCTTTATATGAAAGAGAAGATATCAAGCATTGAAGCTTGTAAAAAGATGGTTAAAAATGTAATCTCTAACTTTAGATTACCATATATTACAATTACGCCTCTTTTTTCAGTTTGTCCAATTCATGGATATTTAAATGGCGAATATGAGTATTGTCCAAAATGTGATGATGAAATTTTAAAAAAGGAGCTAGAAGATGGAAAAAACAAAATTGCTTGAGAAAAATATAGAAAAAAGAAACAAATGTATAGTATATACTAGAGTTATGGGTTATCATAGACCAGTTGAAAGTTTTAATATAGGAAAAAAAGGTGAACACAAGCAAAGAGTTAAATTTATTGAATCAAAAAATTGTTTATGACTTTACTAAGTTTACTGCAACAGATTACACAAATGAACTATCTTGTGTAGTCTGGTTTTGCTCTTGTAATCTAAGATGTGCTTATTGTTATAATGATAATATAGTTAAGAGCAAACAAGGAGAATACTCTTCAAATGATATTTTAAAGTTTTTAAGTTCAAGAATAGGGCTTTTAAGTGCTGTTGTACTATCAGGTGGAGAGGCTTTGATGTATAATTTAGTGCCATTTTGTAAAGAGATAAAAAAGATGGGATTTAAAATAAAATTAGATACAAATGCAACATATCCAAAGAGATTAAAAGAGCTAATCTCTTTAAATCTTATTGATTTTGTATCAATAGATTTTAAAGCACCCAAGAGTAAATATAAACTTGTAACAAAAAAAGATAGCTATGAAAAAACTATAAAAAGTATTAAGTATCTAATAGATATAAACTTTCCTTTTGAGTTAAGAACTACTGTAAATACGAATCTTTTAAATGAAAATGATATAAACGAAATTATAGAAACTATCTATTGTATAGGTTATAACAATATTTACTATATACAAAATTTCTTGCAAACCAAATCAAATCTTGGAAATATAACTCAAAATAGAGATTTAAATAGATATTTAATCAAAAAAGATATCTTAAAAATAGAGTTTAGAAATACTGTATAGTATTAAATATGTGTAAAAGTGGATTAATTTTTATCCAAATTAAAATTGAAATAAATAAATAAGTTTTTTTAATATTATATTAAGTCAATTTCAAAGATAATCAAAGTCAAATTTTTATTAGGAGAAGTTATGAAACTTACAAAAATTATTTTACCAGTAGCTGCGGCTGCATTGTTGTTTGTTGGATGTGGTTCAAAAGACCCTGAAGCAAATTTAGCGCCTGAGGAGTGTATTGTTAGCAATTTAAAAGCACCTCTATGGGTTTGTGGAAACTTGGATAGTTTAAGTAAAGGTGATAAAAAATATGCGAGTGCTTCTGCACCTATGTCAAAACTTGGAAGAGAGTTTACAAGAAAGCAAGCATTAGCAAAAGCTAGAGCAAATATGGCTGATGATTTAAAATCTGATGTAATTTCACAAGTTCAAGAAGAAGCAAGTGAGAGACAAATAGATGATAATGTTACTGTAAATAGAGTTTCAGAACAAGCTATTAGACAAATTGCAAGTTTAACACTAAAAGGTACATCTCAAGTTAGTTCTTGGGAAGATACAGTTGCAAAAGATTTGTATGTTTTAATTGCTATTCCAAAAGCAAATATTGATGATGAAATTAATAAAGCATTTGATAGTGTTTCAAGATAAGGAATAAAAACATATGAGAAACTTACTATTATTAATTGCTTTTGCATTTTTATTTGCTGGATGTAGCCAAAAAGTTTTAATTGAGACTACAAAACCAGCAAAACTTGATAGAGCAGCATCTAAAAAGAAGATTGCTGTTATGGATTTCAATAAAGATACAGTTCATTTAGGTGGAAAAATAGAGTCTGCTTTAAATAGCACTATGGTAAACAATGAGCAATTTTTTACTATTGTAAATAGAAATGCTATTGATACAATTTTAAAAGAGCAAAAATTTCAATACTCTGGACTTGCTAGCACTAAAGAGAATGTAAAAATTGGAGAACTTTTAGGTGCTCAAGCACTTATTATTGGAAAAGTAAATACAGGTGATGAAGTTCAACCTACTCAAGAGGTAAGAACTAGATGTATAGATCAAAAATGTACAAGAACTCAAGCATATTATGTAACTTGTCACATTTATAGATACTCTTTAGGTGCAAATTTATCTATGGTTGATGTTGAAAGAGGGGATTTAATTTATACAAATAATTATATTAAACAAAAAGAGTATAAAGAGTGCCCAATGGATTCAGGAGATGCTATGAATTTGGCTATTAGTTTAGCTACTTCACTTTTAAAAGAGGAGAAACCAGAAAAAAATGTTGTATTTGACAGAATGGCAGATGAAGTAGTAAAAGAGTTTTTACCAAATATTGCTCCAACAACTCATAAATTCTATGTTGTAGTTTTAGATAGTCCAGAAATTAGTTATACAAAAGAGCAAACAGCTAAACTTGAAGCTGCTTTAGAGTATTTAAAACATAGTAGAACTGATAGAGCTGAAGAGATTTTAAGTGATTTATTAACATCAACAAATGATAAATGTTTTGTTGCAGCATATGATCTTGGTATTATAAAAGAGGCTAAGGGTGAACTTCAAAATGCAAAACAACTTTATGATTTAGCTGATAGATTAACACTAAAGCCAAATAAAACTATAAATGAAGCAATAGTTAGAATAAATGAAGCGATTAATGATCAAAATAGATTAAATAATCAAGCTTCAAAAACAAAAGGTAAGAAAAAATAGATGAAAAAGTCAATTATTTTTTTAATAATTGCACTATTTTTAGTTTCTTGTTCAAAAACAAATCCACAGCCTCAACAAGAGGCTATGGGATATCCAAATTGGTACTTAAATCCTACACCAAATGGTATGATATATCTTTATGGAGTAGGAGAGGGTAGAAATTTGAATGAAGCTACAAAAAGTGCTTTGGAAAATCTCTCTTCGAGACTTTTAGTTACAGTAAAATCAAATACAACAATATCAGAAAAATCATATAGAGACTTTAGAGAATACGCAAGTAGCACTACAACTTCTGAAATAAATAGCCAAACAGCAGAGCTTGGATTAAAAAATTATAAAGTTGATTATAGTGTTTATTATGGTGGAAAGAATTTAGTGCAAGTAAGTATAAAAAGAGATGATTTGATTCAAACTCTAAAAAATGATATTGAAGCACTCTATAGTGAACTTGATTTTGTAAAAAAACAGTCTGATGATACTTTAAATTTATATTTAAAAGAGCAAGAGCTTTTAGATAAGTTTTATGCAAACTCAAACAAAGCTCAAGTACTTGATTCATTAGGATATGATAGTAAGTTTATTTCAAAAACAAACTCTCTAAGAAATGAAGTAAATAGCTTGAAAAATAGAACAACTTTCTATATAAGTTCAGATTTTGAATCTTCAAGATATAAAAACATATTTAAAGATAGTCTTATAAAAAGAGGATTTAAAGTTTTAAATAGTGGTGGGCTTTATGAGTTAAATCTAAGCTCAGAAGTTTCAAGAAAATCTCCACAAGGATTTTACATAGTTGAAAATATATTAAGCGTAACTTTGCTTGATGCTAGTAAACATGAAGTTAAAACAAATGTTATTGAGTTAAAGGGTGCTAGCTCAAGAAATTATGAAGATGCAGGATTAAACTCTATTAAAGAGCTAAAAGAGCTTCAAGAAGAAGAAAATATACTACCATTTTAAGCTTGTTGGTTGCGGAAACAGGATTTGAACCTGTGACCTTCGGGTTATGAGCCCGACGAGCTACCTAGCTGCTCTATTCCGCGATTTAAAAGTGGATGGGGTAGAAGGATTCGAACCTTCGAATGACGGTACCAAAAACCGTTGCCTTACCGCTTGGCGATACCCCATGAAGAACCGAAATTGTACCAAAAAATCGATGTTGTGTCAAGTTTTTATATTAGATTTTACTTATTTTGATATAATTTGCAAAAATTTAAATGAAGAGAAAATAATATGGATGCAATAACAAGAGTAAAAGAAGCAATAGAAGAGATAAAAAAAGGCAATATGGTAATTATGCTTGATGATGAAGATAGAGAAAATGAGGGAGATTTAGTATATTCAGCAGCATTAAGTACGCCTGAACTTGTAAATTTTATGGTAACTCACGCCAAAGGTTTAGTTTGTGTTAGTGTTCCTTTTGAAACAGCTAAACGACTTGAACTAAATCCAATGGTAACATCAAACACATCTTCTTATGAGACAGCATTTACAGTGTCTGTTGATGATGCAAATGCAGCAACAGGAATTAGTGCAATAGAAAGAGACAATACAATAAAAATTTTAGCAAATCCAATATCAAAAGCTACAGAGCTTGTAAGACCAGGACATATATTTCCACTTATTGCAAAAGATGGTGGAGTATTAGTTAGAACAGGTCATACAGAAGGAAGTGTTGATTTATGTAAGTTAGCTGGATTAAAAGGTGAAGCTGTTATTTGTGAAATTTTAAAAGAAGATGGAACAATGGCTAGAAGAGATGATTTAGATATTTTTGCAGCTAAACACAATTTAAAACAGATTTATATATCAGATTTAGTTGAATATAGGCTTGCAAATGAAACTTTAGTTTGTGAAGTTTCTAGCTCAAATATCGAATTTTTTGGTAAAGAAGCTATAAAAAAAGAGTTTAAAGATCATTTAGAAAATGTTCACACAGTTATTCTTTTTGGAGAGCAAGAGGATATAAATCATGTAAAATTTCATACAATAAGACCTGATATTAAAATATTTTTAAATGACCATAAATTAAACTCTATGTTAAAAACTATCAACTTTTTACAAGCAAAGGGTGGAGTTTTGATATTTTTAAATAACTCAAATAAAAATCAAGAGCTAGAAAAAAACTATGGAATAGGGGCTCAAATATTAAATTCTCTAAAGATTAAGAAGATTAAGCTTATGACAAGTGGAGGGAAACACTCTTTTGTAGGACTTCAAGGTTTTGGTTTAGAGATTTTAGAGGAGATTCAAATAGAGGGATAAAAAACCTTCTATTTTATGTTCTTAATAAAGAGGTTTATATTAAACCTCTTTATTTTTTATTATAGCTGTGGTCCAGCTGCTGTGAAATCATACTCACTTTCAAGTGTTAAATACTTTTTAAAGTTTTCTATATACATCTCTGCTAATTTTCTTTTTGCTTTATCATACTCTATTGGATCTGACCATGTATATCTAGGAGTTAATACATGAGTATCTACACCTTTTAGAGTTTTTGGAATTTGTAAATTAAATATAGTCATATTTTGGAACTCTGAATCATTTATAGAACCATCTAAAATAGCATTAATACAAGCTCTAGTGTTTTTTATACTCATTCTTTTTCCAACACCATAAGGACCACCTGTCCAACCTGTATTTACTAAATATACATTTACATTATGCTCATCTATTTTTTTACCTAAAAGTTCAGCATAAACTGTAGGATTTAAAGGTAAGAAAGCCTCTCCAAAACATGAAGAGAATGTTGCGATTGGCTCAGTAATTCCTCTTTCAGTTCCAGCAACTTTTGCAGTATAACCACTTAAAAAGTAGTACATAGCTTGTTGTTTATCAAGTTTTGCAACTGGAGGTAAAACACCAAAAGCATCAGCACATAGGAATATAATATTTTTTGGATGACCACCTCTCATTGTTGGAGCGTGATTTTCAATATGTTCAATTGGATAAGAAACTCTAGTATTTTCTGTTTTTGATTTATCAGAGTAATCTACAACTCCATTCTCATCTGCAACAACATTTTCTAAAATAGCACCCTTTTTAATAGCACCAAAAATTTCAGGCTCACTATCTGGATCAAGATTGATTACTTTTGCGTAACAACCACCCTCAAAGTTAAATACACCTTTATCATCCCAACCATGCTCATCATCACCAATTAAAGCTCTGTTTGGATCTGTTGAAAGTGTAGTTTTTCCTGTTCCACTAAGTCCAAAAAATAGTGCTGTGTCACCATCTTTTCCAATATTAGCAGAGCAGTGCATTGGAAGTTTTCCTTCTAATGGAAGCCAGTAGTTCATCATAGAGAAGACACCTTTTTTCATCTCACCTGCATACCAAGTACCACCAATAATAGCTTGATTCTCTTCTACATTAAATATTACATAAACTTCAGAGTGTAAACCATGACTAACATAAGACATATCAACTGTTTTACATGCATTATAGATTGTAAAATCAGGTTTAAAGTTTTCAAGCTCCTCTTTTGTTGGAAGAATAAACATATTTTGAATAAAATGAGCTTGCCAAGCAACTTCAGTTACAAATCTAACAGCTCTTCTTGAATCTAGTGAAGAACCACAGTAAACATCTGTTATAAAAATATTTTTATTGCTAAGTTGTTTTTTTGAAAGTTTTAATAAATCTTCATATACATCTTTAGAAACTTTTCTATTAATATCACCCCAAGCTATATATTTATTTGATGGGTCTTGATTAACAAAAAATTTATCTTTTGGACTTCTACCAGTAAAAATACCCGTATCAATCATCAAAGCACCAGTTGAAGATATTTTAGCACCCTCATTTTTAACCGCAAAATCAATTAAAAAATCAATATCTGAATTCCTAAATATAGTACCAACGTTTTCTAAACCTAATGAGTCTTTAATATTAGACATAACTTATATTCCTATTCTAATTTTTAATGAGAAATTTTATCCAAAAAAAGATAAAACTTTCTTTTATGCTATAACTGCTAAAACTTGACCTTCATCAACCGCTTTTGATGGTTCAGTAAGGATTTTACTAATAGTTCCATTTGCAGTTGCAACGACATCGATTTCCATTTTCATAGCCTCTAAAATCATTATTTGTTGATCTTTTTGAACTACATCTCCCTCTTTTACAAGAATTTTCCATACATTTCCATTTACAGGAGCTGTAACTTCATTTCCAGAATAAGTAGGTTTTGAAGTCACTACTTCAGTTGTTTGAAGAGTTTGTTGTTGAACAACAGGTTGTGCTACTTGAATGTTTTGAACATCGCCATCAAAAACAGATACATTAAATCTTTGACCATCTACAACAACTGTATAGTTACCATTTGACATCTTTTCTCCTTTTTTACTAGATTCATCTTTTGTTGAATTTTTTCTAACATTTAAAGGAGCCTCTCCTTTTAAATATGTAATACCCTTTTCATCACAAGCAGCAGCAATAAAAATATTCTCTTCAGTTGCTTCTATACCTTCAATCTCTAATCTTTGTTTCCAAACACTAACTCTTTTTTTAGGATCAGCATCAGCAATATCAAGTGGATTTAAAGTTGTTGGTTCTAGTTTTAGTTTTTCGCTTGCTAATTTAATAATCTCTTTATCAGCAGGAACTGGAGTTTTACCAAAGTATCCTAAAACCATTCTTCCATAACCTGGAGCTATTTGTTTCCAAGGTCCAAACATAACATTTGCATATGCTTGTTGCCAATAAAATTGAGATACAGGAGTTACGCTTGTACCAAATCCACCTTTTACAACTACTTCTTGCATAGCTTTAATAACTTCAGGGAATTTATCAAGTGTTCCATTGTCTCTCATCATTTGAGTGTTTGCAGTTAGTGCACCACCTGGCATTGGTGAAAATGGTATAAGAGGTGAAACTTGAGTAGCTTCAGGTGGAAGGAAGTAATCTTTTAAACAATCTGCAAGTACTTCTTCATATTTTAGAATCTTATCAATTTCTAATCCACCTAAATCATAGTTCATACCTTTAGTTGCATGAAGCATTGTAAGAATATCAGGTTGGCTCGTTCCTCCACTAACAGGACTTGCTGCTAAATCAATACCATCAGCACCAGCTTCTAAAGCAGCCAAATAACAAGCAACTGAAACTCCAGCAGTTTCATGAGTATGAAGTCTAATATGAGTAGAATCACCTAAAAGTTTTCTAGCCATTTTAATAGTTTCAAAAACTTTATTTGGACTACTTGTACCACTTGCATCTTTAAAACAAATAGAGTCAAATGGTAATCCACTATCTAAAATATTTCTTAGAGTCTTTTCATAAAAAGGAACATCATGAGCACCTGTGCAGTTTGGTGGCAAATCCATAAGTGTTACAACAGCTTCATGTTTTAATCCATGATTTTTAATACATTGAGCACTATATTCAAGATTTTGAACATCATTTAATGCATCAAAATTTCTAATAGTTGTTGTTCCATGTTTTGCAAAAAGTTTTGCGTGAAGATCAATTAATTCTCTACTTCCAGTATCAAGCATAACTGTATTAATACCACGAGCAAGAGTCTGTAAGTTTGCATCAGGACCAACAATAGCTCTAAATTTATCCATCATATCAAATGCATTTTCATTTAGATAAAAAAACAGAGATTGAAATCTAGCTCCTCCACCAAATTCAAAGTGAGTTATTCCAGCATCTCTTGCAGCTTCAACAGCTGGAAAGAAGTCATTCATTAAAACTCTTCCTCCAAAAACAGATTGAAATCCATCTCTGAAAGTTGTATCCATAATATCTATGTATTTTTTTGCCATTAAATTTTAACCTTTATTATTGTGATGTTTTATTGCAGCTACAATAGCAGCTACTTTTTTTGAATCAATTCCGCAAGAGTTTTGTGGAATTTGTGAGATTACATTGTTGTAAACTATATTTTGAGGAGCAATAGTTTTTGGTTTTGGGAAAAACTCAACAAAAGTTACACCTTTTGCTTTTAATAAAAATCCAATAACTAATAAAGAAGTAGAAATTATCCCCATAATTATAAAAAAGCCTTCAATCAAGGTTAGCATGTTGTCTCCCAATGAATTAAAATTAAAACGAAATAATATAGAAATTAAGCTTTATATATAGTTACAAAAGTACAAAATTGTAAAAAAAGTGTATTGATAAATCTAACATTTTGTAATATAATGTCAAAATCATTTCAAAAAGGAATAAAATGTTTAATATAGAAGATATAATTTTAAAATTAAAATCAATACTTATAGAAGATAGCAAAGGTAAAAAGATTTTTGATAAAGAGGTAGCTGAAGCTTTAGATTTAACTCAAGCGAACTTTGCAACTATGAAAAATAGAGGAAAAATTCCATATTCAAATATTTTGAATTTTTGTGCAAAACGAAAAATCTCAATTAATTGGCTTTTATATAATCAAAGTCCAAACTCTTTGATAGATAGTACTGATAAATATTTTGTTAAATATTATCCAAGTATTAGAGTAAGTGCTGGAGGAGGAGCTTATGATGATGAAGATTCATTTGAAAGTTTAGAACTTCCTACATATTTTTTAGATATTTTAGGTGGGCAAGATAAACTTAAAAATATAGATGCTATAAATGTAGTTGGAGATTCAATGGAGCCAACTTTAAACTCAAATAATATTATTTTTATAGATAAAACAAAAAATGATATTAGTAAAGATGGAATATATGCTTTTACAACTCCTTATGGTCTTTTTGTAAAAAGAGTTCAAAAAAGAGTTGATGGAAAGCTTGATATTATTTCAGATAATAAAGATTATCCAATTCAAATTTTAGATAAAAATGATATAACAATCTTAGGAAAAGTTATTAGTAGTTTTGGGAAAGTTTACTAAAACAAAGATGGTATGTTTTTTGATTTTGAAAAATAATCAAAAACATCACTATTTTTAAAACCAACTATATAAGCACAGTTAAATATGTTTTTATTTAAAACACTTTTTAGCTCATCTATTGATTTAATAATAATTTGATCTTTTTCATCTAAAAAATCTAATTTTTTATTAGTAATATATATTGTTTTTGCATATTTATAATACTCTTTTATAAACTTTATCTCATATTCAACCAAAGATATATCATCTTGAGAAATTAAAAAAGTATCACTTTTTCCAAATTCAATTACTTTTAGATTTTTATCTAAAAATAGAGCTTTTAAGTTTTTAAAATTACTAAGCTTTGATAAATCTAAATCAATATCTTTAAAAAATTCTAAACAGTTTATTAAGCTTTTTATATATAAAGCTGCAATTTTAACTCTTGAAAAATATCTACTTTTATAGGAGAAGCTTAGTTCAAATAGCGAATGAATAGTTAAATTTTTTATAGATAACTTATCAATATCTTTTTCAAATATATTAAATTGGCTAAAAATAGTGTTTAATACTCTTTCATTTTTTGAAATAACAATGCTGTCATCATCTATAATATCTATAAATTTAAAGATTTTTTCTAAACTATTTGGAAGTATAAAAACTTTTTTATTAAACATATTTCCAAATAGTGATTTTAAAAGTTCATAACTAATTGTATTGCACAAAAAGGCATCAACTTTTTTATTTGCAAGTTTAAATCTAAATATTTTTAAAATAGCAAGTTCTAAACTATCTACTTTTATAAATGCAACTTCAGAATCAATAGCTTTAAAATCATCTTCAAAAATAATAGCATAAGCTCCATTTTCAATTGCAATTTCAATAGAGTGAAAATCTTTTGCTATAAATAGATCAGCAGTTTTTACCTTTGAAGCATCTGTTTTTATACTATTAATAGAAGATATAGCAACTTGATTTAAAAGTTCACCATTTACTATATCTATTATTGAAGAGATTTTCACTAGCTTATTTTTGTTCCAATTTTTTTAGGTTTTTCAGGTCTTATAAGACTTAAACCACTCTCATCTTTGGCTGCAAGTAACATACCTTCACTTAAAAGTCCCATTAATTTTGCAGGTTTTAAATTTGCAACAACACAAGCTTGAGTTCCTATTAACTCTTGAGCACTATAATACTCTTTAATTCCAGCAACAACTTGTCTAGGGCGATTTTCACCTAAATCAACTTTTAGTTGTAGAAGTTTTGATGATTTTGGAACCTCTTGCGCTTCAATTATTGTTCCAACTTTTATTGTTGTTTCAAAAAATTTATCAATTGTTATTAGATTTATTCCATCTAAATTTAGTGGTTCAAGTTCCTCTTTTGCTTCATATTTACTCTCATCTTTTTGTAAAATAGTAACATCTGAAACATCTGGTTGAGCCAATTTAACATCCTCTATTCTTGGGAATAGGGCATCTATTTTTGTAATTTTAATATCATCTAAAAGATCTTTATTTAATATTAGTTTATTAAAGTTTGATGTTGAAATTTCAACTCCAAGACAAGTTGCTATATCTTTGATTTTATGAGGCATAACACAATCAAGTAAAAGAGCTGCTTTTGCCATGATATTTGATATTAATGCAACTAAAGCCATAGCTTCATCATTTTTACCATCTTTTATTAAATTCCATGGCTCATAATCATTTATAGCTTTATTTCCAATAGTTAAAATCTTCCAAATCTCTTCAAGATATCTATTTATTTGCATATTATAAATATATTGTTCTAGTGAATCTATAATAATATTTATCTCATCTATCTCTTTTTTATGGAATTTAAGAACATCTTTTGAACTAACTTTAAAGTCAAAATATTTTCCACTCATTCCCATAATTCTATTTAGTAAATTTCCTAAATCATTTCCTAAATCAGAGTTTATTCTATCAATTAAAGCCTTTTGTGAAAAATCTCCATCTTGACCAAATGGAACTTCTCTTAAAAGGAAATATCTAAATGCATCAAGTCCATAAGCATCAGCTACTTCTTTTGGATTTACTACATTTCCTTTTGATTTACTCATTTTTTCACCATCTCTAGTCCACCAACCGTGAGCTGCTATATGTTTTGGTAAAGGAAGTTCTAAACTCATTAAAAATGCTGGCCAATAAATAGCATGGAATCTTAAAATATCTTTTCCAACTAAGTGGATATTTGCAGGCCAAAAATTCATATCTTTTTCAGTCGTTCCATAACCTAAAGCTGTTGTGTAGTTTAATAAAGCATCAAGCCAAACATACATAACATGTTTTGGTTCATTCATAGAAATTGGTAGCTTAACTCCCCAATCAAAAGATGTTCTAGAGATTGATAAATCTTTTAAACCATTTTTTACAAAGTTTACAATCTCATTTTTCTTTGCTCTTGGTAAAATGCAATCAGGATTATCTTCATACCATTTTAGAAGTCTATCTTCATATTTAGATAACTTAAAAAAGTAACTCTCCTCTTTTACAACTATTGTAGCTCTTCCACACTCTGGACAGAACTGCTCATCTACAAGATTTGATTCAGTATGAAAAGTTTCACAAGGTACACAATAAAAACCTTCATACTCATCTTTGTAAATATCACCTTTTTCATACATCTTTAAAAATGCATGTTGAACACCAGCTTTATGATCTTCATCTGTTGTTCTAATAAACTTATCATAAGATATATCAAAATCATCCCAAAGTGCTCTAAACTTTCCAGATACTTCATCAGCATACTCTTTTGCTGTTTTTCCTCTAGCTTCGGCACTTTGAGCAATTTTTTGTCCATGCTCATCAGTTCCTGTTAGTAAATATGTGTTATGACCAATTAATCTTGAGTATCTTGCTAACATGTCAGCTATTATTGTTGTATAAGCATGACCTATATGAGCTACATCATTTACATAATAAATTGGAGTTGTAATATAAACATTTTTACAATTTTCTTGCATTTTTTACCTTTTTTTAAAATTCAAATCCACCGCTTGAGCCTTTATTCATTGACTCATAAACAGCCAGTACATACTTTTTTCTAAGTTCACAATCAAAAAACTCATTACAAGGCTTGCAAGAGTTTAAACCATTTTTATTTTGACAAGAGTTAAGCTCTTGAAGCGTTTCCTCTAATCTTTGCTCCCAAATATCCAATACTTTTTCTTCAGACATTTTTTCCATAAACTTCTAAAACTCTATTTATCTCATTTTTTGAACCAAAAAAGCAAGGAGTTGTATCGTGAATATGAGAAGTTTCAACCTCTAAAACTCTTTTATATCCATCAACAGCAGCTCCTCCAGCTTTTTCATAAGCTAGGGCAAATGGGAAAACTTCAAATAGTTGTCTTAATTTTCCTTTTGGTTTATCGCTAGTTCCTGGATATGAAAATAGTCCTCCACCTTTTAATAAAATTTGGTGAAGATCAGGAACCATTCCTCCACTATATCGTAATCTATATCCATCATTAAAAATATCATCAATTAACTGTTTATGAAATGGTGCCCAGCAGTTTTGAGTAGAACCAGGAGCATTTAATTTACCTTTTTCATTAAGTTTAATATCTTGAATAAATTTAAACTCACCATTTAAAAGTCTGTACATTTTAACATCATTTGTAGTTACAACCATCTCAACTCTTGGACCAAAAACTACATAAACAGATGCTACTATATTTTTTGCATTGAATTCATTTTTATAAATACCATAAATAGAACCAACACTTAAATTTACATCAACCAATGATGAACCATCAAGTGGATCATAAGCTATTAGATACTCGCCATCTTTATTTAAGTTTAAAATCTCATCTTGCTCTTCACTTACAATAGCTTTAATATTTGGAACTTTTGAGAAAATCTCTTCAATTATCTGATCACTTTGAATATCAAGCTTTAATTGAACATCGCCTGTGCTATTTTCGCTTTGAGATTTTCCTGTATCTCCTGTCTCTATTAAATATTTTATTTTTATAGAAGCCTCTTGTATAGCTTTAATTATCTCTTGCATCTAAACCCTTTTTGCATTTTTATCTATCCAGTTTATTAACTCTTCTGGATTATTTAAATCTAAAATATCAAGACTTTTTGGAATATTATTTTTATTTATAGTTTCATCAATAGCAATTGCATTTGAAACACTAAAATAACTCTCATCAAGACTATCTCTAAAAATAGAGATTCTAGGAAGTTCTAAAGTTTTTAAACCTTCAACCAAAAGATAGTCAAAATCTTCAAAAATATCTATTAGTTCATCTATTGTTGAACTCTCTTTTTTAAAAATAGTTGTTTTATTTGGACTAATAACTGCAACATTTGCACCTGTTTGAGAGAATTTAAATGAGTCTTTACCCTCTCTATCAAACATCGCTTTATCTTTTGGGTCATGTTTTATAATACACACCTTAAAATTACTATCTTGCAAAATACTTGCAACTTTAACAATAGCTGTTGTTTTACCACTATTTGATGGACCTGAAAATGCTACTACTAATCTTTTTTTATTCATAAAAGCAATTTTATCTAAATGATTGTTAAAAATATATTTTAAAGTGATTATAATGTATAATCTTTGCTTTAAAAAATAGGAAAAATTATGAAAAAAAGTCTACTTATATTTATAATCCCATTTGTTTTTGTAGCTTGTGGTGAAAAAAATAGTGCATTGAGGTTTTTTGACAAGAGTGAAAATGAGATAAATGCAATTAAAAATACAAAAAAATCTGATATTGTTTTAAGAAATGAAGTTGAAATTATATTTATGGCAACTCATCTAAATAAAGTTGATGAAAAGATAGATGATAGTGAAGATGTTTTTTTGGTTTATACATATTTTACAGCTCTTGAAGAGCAAGATTATAGAAAAAATGGTTATGAAGTTTTATTAAATGGACAAACTCCAAAAAGTGTTGAGCTTTTAGATAAGGATGGTAAAAAATATGATGAGTTTATGTTAAAAAACTCTTGGGGGCAATATTTTTTAATCTCTTTTAATAACAAAGAGGAGGTTTCAAAACTAAAATTAGTTTTAAAACCAAAAACTACTGAGGCTGTTTTAAATTTTGAAAAATAGTTGATAGTGAAATTTTATTTTCACTATTTAAGTAGTTATTGTATATATAAAAGTTTGCTAAAACTCTTTTTCCATACTCTTTTGTCTCTTGATATGAAATCATCTCCATACTTAAAAATGGCTCATACTTATTTGTTTTTGTAAAAAGACCTTTTTTTAGTTGATTTTTTGTATATCCAGCTCCGCCATTGTATGCATAAGCTACAAATAAAGGGTTGCTGTCAAACTGTTTTATTAAATTATCTAGATGAAAACTAGCATATTTTAAATTTTTTTCTGGAATAAATTGTTCATAAATATTATATGGTTCTTTTAATCTTCTTGCAATATCTTCAGATAAAAATGGCATTATTTGCATAATTCCTTGAGCTCCAGCAACTGAAATAGCAGATGGAATAAAACGGCTCTCTTGTCTTGCTATTGCATAAATTAAAAGCTCTTTAAAAATTCCTTGCTCTTTTATAATATCTCTATATGGAGTTAAAAAATATTGAGTTTTAAAGTTATCATATCTTTCTAAAATATATGCAAGGTGAGTTTTTGTCTCTTTTGTATCTAAAATATCATAATATTTTGCAAGTTTCTCTTCATTTAACTCAGATCTTACATCTTTATTAATATCAAACCAAGCAAAACTATCATAAATATTAAAACTAGAACTATTTTTATTTGTATCTAATGAATATATAATATTTGTTGGATATTTATTTAAAATCTCTTTTGCATACAAAGAGTATAAATTTGTATCATAACTATTTGCTAACTCTTCTAAATAATTTTTATCATCACTTGTTAAAAAGAGCCAAAATAGGGCATTATCTTTTTGACTTCTTAAAAATGATTTTTTATATGATATTTTAAAAAAATTGTTTGCAAGTTTACTATTATTATGATTTACCTCATTAATTCCAAGTAAAAATGAGTTATATGCTGTAAGATTTTGGTTTTCATTTAAAATATAAAGTGATTTTTGGATATTTTTATATTCGTTATTGAAAATTACAACTCTTAAAAATTTATCAAAATCTCTATCTAAAACAATATTTTCTAAAAGTTCTTTGGTTAATTTTCTATTAAAATATTTAAGTCTATCTTGACCATTTGTTGCAAAGAAAAACTCTATAAATTTACTATGTTTATTAACTGAAAGCTCTTTAAAAATATTTTTTGAAGCCAATATTTGAAGATTTTCTTTTAAATTTTCATCTTTAATTTTTGGAATTAAATAGTGTAACTCTTTTTTTGATAATTTAAATAGTTTGTTTACTGAATCTAAAGCTGTCTGTATGCAAGAGCTATCTTGTTTTATTAAAGTTTTAAAATCTGCATTTTTACAAAATTTTTCCTCTTCATTTAGCTCTTGTGCAAATTTTTGATTATATAATTTTTCTAAAGAGGCATTATAACCTCTTCTTAAACCATAGGCTTTTTGTGCTTCCTCTTTTGTAGTTGTATCATAGTTTAAAAATTGAACTATAAAAAAATCTCTCTCATTTGATTTTGGTTTATTTTCAAGCCACTCAAGAGTTACCTTGAAATCTTTTTCCATAAAATCGGCTGAAAACAAAGATGAGAATAGAGCAAAAACTAAAAATATTTTAAATACTATAGACATATCAACCTAGTAGTAATTTTTGTAAAAAAGTCTCTAAAAAGATTAATGCAAAAATTAAAATTAAAGGTGCTAGGTCTAGTCCCCCAAAAGTTGTTGGAATATATTGTCTAATTTTTGCATAAACAGGTTCTGTTAATCTATAAAGCATTTGAACTATTGGATTATAAGGGTCTGGTCTAACCCATGTTAAAAGTGCTGAAATAATTACAATCCACTTATATAAAAATATAATTGTAAAAAATATAGTTAAAAATGAGCCAATAAGTGCATCTATCATTTTATAATCTCTCCTAAATAGTTTTTAATAAATGGGTAAATATCTGATAAATTTGGACCATTTTCAACACCTGTTAAGATATATCTTAATGGTTTAAATAGATTTTTACCCTTTAGTTCTGTTTTTTGAACAACATAATCTTTTAAATCATCATAATTCTCAAAATATGGTGCATCTTTTAATGCATCTTTAATTTTTTGACACTCACTTTCAAAACCTTCTAGTGAAGTTTTATGACTAAAAATATCGTCAAGTTTTGATTTTATCTCTTTTATTGTACTTGCTTCTTCTAAATATAGTTTTGCTAATTTTCCTATATCATTATCTGCAAATCCTAAAATTTTTGATAATCTCATCTCATCAAGCATCTCTAAATGTTTTCTATTTATAAATCTTAGTTTATCAATATCAAATTTAGCACTACTTTTTGAGATGTTTTCTATTTTAAACCAAGAAATAGCCTCTTCAAGAGTAAAAATCTCTGTTGGAGTTTTATTTCCTATAAGTACAAGATAGTTTGCAATAGCACTTGGTAAGAAACCTTGTTCAATTAGCCACTTTACACTACTTGCATCATCTCTTTTGCTCATTTTTTTGCCTGTGCTTGCATTTAATATGATTGGCAAATGTACATAATCTATTTTTTTTGTATATCCCAAAGAGTCTCTTATGTGGATCTGTTTTGGAGTATTTGAAACATGGTCTTCTCCTCTTATTACAATACTTATATCCATTAACATATCATCAACACTACAAGCATAATTATAAGTTGGAGTTTTATCTTGTCTTAAAATAATAAAACTATCAACATCAAATGGTGCATAATCAAAATCACCTTTTAAAAGGTCAGTAAATTTTATATTATGATCTGGTTTTTTTAATCTTACTGTAAAAGGTGCATTAAAATTTAAAACAGCCTCATCGCTTAAATTCTCACAAAATCCATCATATCTAAAAGGAATACCTTTTTTAATACTCTCTTCTTTTAACTCTTCAAGCTTCTCATCACTACAAAAACAAGCAAAAGCTTTTTTTTGAGTCATAAGCTGCAAAGCCATCTTTTGATGATATTTAAGATTGTCACTTTGATAAAAAACAGATTTATACTCTATTGAAAAAAGATTTAGAATCTCTAAAATCTCTTTATCTTTTCCCTCAATATTTCTCTCTTTATCAGTATCTTCAATTCTAATTATTAAACCTTCATCTCTTTGTTTTGATACTATATAGTTAAATATTGCAACTCGCAAATTTCCTATATGCATATCTCCTGTTGGGCTTGGTGCAAATCTTAGCATAAAATTATTTCCTTACAATAAAAAATGTTAAATTATTTAATTCACTATGAGATTTTATATAATTATTTAAATCCTCTAGTTTTAGATTTTGTATCTTCTCTAGCTCTATTTTTGGATAATCAAGACTTAAACCTCTAAAATCAAGCATAAATGCTCTATTTAATCTTTGAGCTAAAGTTTCACTTCTAAGAGGCTCACTTCCACTTAAAAAGTTTTTAGCAGCTTGAAGTTCCTCAGAAGTTACTCCATTTTTTACAAACTCTTTTACCAAAGATTTAACTATCTCAACTGCTTCATTTGAGCTTTCGTTTTTTGTTTGTAAATAACCATTAAAGCTTGAATACACTCTATTTATTGAAATTGATGAGTAAGCACTATATGCTAAACCTCTTTTTACTCTTATCTCTTCCATAAGTCTGCTTCCAAAACCACTTCCACCCAATATAAATGAAGCCACTTTTGCTTTATAGTTATCTTCATCTTTAGAAGATGCATTAAAGTTTGAACCAAAGTAGATATAAGCTTGTTCTGTCTCTTTTATAATCTCTTCTTTTTGATTTTTTGAAACAAAATCAATTTTTAAACTAGGCTCTTTTTTTCCAACTTTTAAATCTTTTAATATAGGAGTTAATTTTTTTTCTAACTCTTCAAAGCTAATATCTCCACCTGCAACTATAGTTAAGTTGTTTAAAGTTAAGCTATTTTCTAAAAAAATCTCTACATCTTTTAAATCTATTTTTGAGATTGACTCAGGAGTTCCACTAGCTGGATTTGCAAGTGCTGTTCCTTTGTAAAGTAGGGCATTTAAGCCTTTACTTGCCATATCATCAAAATCATTCTCTTTTCTTTTTAAACTTCCAATAGCTAAAGTTTTAACTTTTTCTAAAGCTTCAGCTGTTAAATTTGGAGCTTTTAAAAGTTTACTTAATAAGTTTATTGCTAAATCGTTTTTCTCTTTTAAACTAGATAGTTCTAAAACTAAAGTTTCAAATCCAATTGAGCTGTGAAGAGTAATTGCATTTTCATCTAATATTTCTGCAAATTTTGTTGATTTTAAATCCATACTTCCTTCGTTTAAAACTCTTGAAGATAAAGATGCAACTCCAATATTTGAATTATCTTTTGAAAAACCACTATTTTTAAAAATTAGTTGTAGATTTAAAATAGGAAGAGATTTTTGCTCTTCAAAAATAACTGGTATAGTTACACCATTTATATTTATATCTTTTTTTATCACTGCCATTAATGTTCCTTGAAAAATTAAAAATATTATAAAAAATCTTAAAAATAATTTTCGCATTGTACTAAAATCTCTCTAAAATATTGTATGCCGTGTCTCTTTTTGCTGGTATTTCTTTAATATCTTTGATTAGTCTAATCATCTCATCTTGATTCATTCTATTAACTGCACCTGCTGCTTTTACAACATTCTCTTCCATCATAGTGCTTCCTAAATCATTTGCACCAAACTTTAGTGCCATTTGACCAATATATGAGCCTTGTGTAACCCAAGAGCTTTGAAGATTTTTAAAGTTATCTAAATATAATCTAGCAACTGCTAGAAGTCTTAAGTATCTATTTGGAGATTGAGGTTTTATATCTGGATACTCTTCTAAAAGTTTTGTATTTTCTCCTTGAAAACTCCACATAATAAATGCTCTAAATCCACCTGTTTTATCTTGAAGTTTTCTAATATGTTCAAAATGTTCAACTATCTCTTCATCTGTTTCAACTGTTCCAAACATCATAGTTGCAGTTGTTTTCATTCCAATAGAGTGCGCATCTTCATGAACTTTTAGCCATTCAGCAGTATCAAGTTTCTTAGGTGCAATAATATCTCTTACTCTATCGCTTAAAATCTCAGCTCCAGCTCCTGGAACAGAGCTTAAACCTTTTGCTTGAAGTCTTTTTAAGACCTCAAGTTTTGATATTTTTGAAACTCTTGCTATAAAATCAATCTCAATAGATGAAAAGCCATGAATTGTAATTTGAGGATATTTTTTACTAATATGTTCAACTAAATCTTCATAATAATCAATTTTTAAATTTGGATGAACTCCACCTTGAAATAGTATTTGAGTTCCACCAATCTCTAATAGTTCATCAATTTTTTTATCAATCTCATCAAATTTTAAAACATAGCTATCATCATCTTTTTTGTGTCTATAAAATGCACAAAATTTGCAATCAACCCAGCAAACATTTGTATAATTTATATTTCTATCAACTATAAAAGTAGTTAATTTTTCAGGATGAAGTTCAAGTTTTTTTGCACTTGCTAGCTTTGCTAATTCTAAAAGAGGAGCATTTTTAATTAAATAAAGTGCCTCTTGGTTTGTTAATCTTTTACTAAAATCTATTTTCATATTAAAAAGTCGCTCCAAAAGAGAATTCAAAAGATGATGTATCATCACCTTCTTCTTTCATAAGTGGGTTAGAGAATATTAACTGTAATGGTCCCATAGGAGAGATCCACTCAAGTAAAATTCCAGTTCCAGCTCTTTTTATTTCACTAAAACTATCTTTCCCAATCATTCCATAATCATAAAATGCTCCCCATCTCATTTTTGCACTCTTTATTAAAGGAAAACTAATTTCAGCACTATTTGCCCACATTTTTGTATATGGATCTTGTCTATATCCATCATCATTTTTAGGAAATGCATAAGATTTATATCCTCTTAAAGTTCTAGGACCTCCAAGATATAAAGAGTCTCCTTGATTTATTTGACCGTTATCTATTAAAACTCTAGCTTGAGTTTTTAATCTTATTACCCAATCAAGTTCAGTTAAATCTTCCAAAGAGTAGTAGTATCTTATAATTGTACTTGGTTTTACATATTTTGAATCTCCACCAACTCCAGCATACTCAACAGAAGCATTGGCTCTAAATCCTTGTGTTGGAAAGTAGTAGTCGTTTGTATTATCAAAGTTTATATAAGGAGTAATTGAACTATTTATATAATCAGCATCTTGAAATCTTTTATCTTCTGGAACGCTACTATCATAATTTGTATAGCTCTCTTTTATAAAATCTAAACTATAAGTAGCTCCAACATAAGTATTTCTAACAACCTCTTTACCAAGACCCAAAGATAAACCAGTTGATTTTAAATCTTCATCATATCTTGATTTTCTAATCTCATAATCTTTTCTATAAATAGAGATTTGTCCATTGTAGTCACTATCATTAATAGATGGATTACTTAAACTTAAATCATAAACACTAGATCTACTTGATAAATCAGCACTTAAAGCAAGTCTTAATCCACTTCCAAATATATTTGAATCACTAATTGAACCATTTATCATAAATTTATCATAAGAGCCATATCCACCACCAAGCATTAAGCTTCCAGTTGGTGCTTCTACAACTTTTACAATTAAGTCCATTTTATCTTCACTAACTCTTTTCTCTTCTAAAATTACATCTTCAAAAAAGCCTGTTCTTCTTAATCTATTTTTAGAGTCATTTATATCTGTTAAGCTATATAATTCAGTAGGTGCTAATAGTACATTTCTTCTAATAACTCTATCAAGAGTTCTTGTGTTTCCTGAAATTTTAACATCATTTATATAAACTTTTTTACCTGGAATTACATTAAAAATTACATCAACTCTATGAGTAATTTCATCTTTTTTTAGATCAAATAAAACTTCAGCATAGGCATAACCCTTATCTGCAACTTTGGTTCTAATATACTCTTGATCTTTTCTTAGTTGAGCGATATTAAATATCTTTTCTTTTTTTAATCTTAAATTTTTATATAAATCTTCTGGATCAACAATAGTTGAGTCTATAAATATTTTAATATCACTTGTAGTATATGGCTCACCTTCAGTTATAAAAAAGTTCATATTTGCTTGATTTGATGCAAAATCTATACTCATATATGGCTCTTGAACTATTGCATCTAAAAAACCTCTTTCAAAATATAAATCATTCATTCTTCTTGAGTCATACTTTAGTTGATCAATTTTAAGTTCACCACTACTTCTTCCAAACCACCAAGAAGCCCACTGTTTCTCTTTATTTGCAGTTACAGTGTTAAACTCCTCTTGAGTTATTTGTTTTGCACCATAGTAGTTTGCATCTTTAATTATAATCTCATCACCTTTGTTTACATTGATTATAATGCTTAGTGACTCTTCATTTAATTTCTCTATATCAACTTCAACAACAGAGTTTATAAAACCTTCAGATTCAAGAATAGATAAAAGTGTTTTTTTTGCCTCGTCTATCTTTTTTTCGCTATACATAGAACCTTTGTTTAGTTTAATTAATTTAATTATTGCATCTTTCTCTTCACTTCTTGTTTTATAACCTTTTATATCAACTTTAGCAATAGATGGTTTCTCTTTGAAAACAAATTTAATATCACCATCTTTATCCTCTATATAAATATCATCAAAATAGTCAAAACTAAAAAGTTTTTTTAAAGCAATATTTAACTTTTTTTCGTCAAGCTTATCACCAGCTTTAATATCAACTGTTTCATTTAAACTTTGTTGTGATAATCTGCTAACACCTTCATACTCAATAGATTTTACTACTTCAGCTTCAATAAACCCAAGACTTAATCCAAATAAAAATAGATATCTTTTCAAAAAAATCCTTTAAAAAATAAAGCAATAATATATCCAAATATTGTTTAGATAAATCTAAAGTAGGGTATAATTTGCTCTATTTAAAGAAATATAAGGATATAGATTTTGAAGATTGGAATTATTGGATTAGGACTTATGGGTGGATCTTTTGCAAAAGCTGTAAAAAGATATGGTATTGCATCAAAAGTATATGGTTTTACAAATAGCCAAAAAAACAGAAAAGAGATAGAAGAGCTAGGGCTTGTTGATGAATTGGTTGATTTAAATACTTTAAAAGATATTTGTGATGTAATAATTTTATCAATTCCAGTAGATGCTATTATATCTATGTTTCCAAGCTTTATTGATATAAAAAAAGATACAACAATTATTGATATGGGTTCAACAAAAGAGTATATTATAAAAAATATACCACCACAAATAAGAGAGAATTTTATAGCAGCACATCCAATGACTGGAACTGAAAAATCTGGACCAAAAGCTGCAATTGATAACCTATATGAAGGAAAAACTGTAGTTTTTTGTGATTTAGAAGAGAATGCAAATAAACATGTAAATAGAGCATTTAAGATTTTTCAAGAAATTGGTATGAGAATTGTGGTTATGGATAGCCATGAACACGATATAAATGCTTGTTATATTTCACATTTACCTCATATTATCTCATTTTCTTTAGCAAATACAGTAATGAGTCATCAAAATCCAAAAGAGATAATTGCTCTTGCAGCTGGTGGATTTAAAGATATGAGTAGAATTGCAAAATCAAGTCCAATAATGTGGAAGGATATATTTAAACAAAATAGACAAAACCTTATTGAATCTATAAAATCTTTTGAAAATCAACTATCTTGTGCTAAAAAAATGATTGAAAATGAAGATTATGAAGAGCTTGAAGAGTGGATGAAAAAAGCAAACACTTTACATGAGATACTGTGAACCAACCTCTGCCTAAAGACAGAGGCTTCCTAACTAGCAACCTCTAATGAAGTTGAGCGAAAGGCTTTGTGTTTATTTAAGTCCACAAGGCTAGTTCCTAGCCCAAACGACTCTAATCCTCTTTTTAAGATAGTTTGACTAGCTTGTATGTCAGGATTTGTTTCAAATCCACAAGCTGTACATTTAAACTTATCTTGTTTAGGACGATTATTTTTATCTATATTTCCACAATGTGAACACTCTTGCGATGTATATTGTGGATTTACTTTTACAAATAGTTTGTCATTTAGCATTATAGTTTTATATTGTATCATTGATACAAATTGATAGAATGAAGCATTTAAAATTGTTCTATTTAGTCCTGATTTTTGCTTAACTCTTTTTCCATGAGTTATCTCATTTCCTTTAGAGCTTTTAGACATATTTTTTGTTTTTAAATCTTCAACTACTATCAAGTCAAACTTATTTGTTAATTGTGTAGTGATTTTGTGGTACAAATCTATTTTTTGATTTGCAATTCTTTTTGTTAGTTTGTTTAGTTTTTTTTGATTTTTTTTATGATTACTTCCTAATTTGATTTTAGTTTTATTTACTTTGCTGTTTTTGAGTTCTTTTAAAACTCTTCTACTTTGTTTTCTTTCTAAAAGTTTTACATATTTTGCATATTTTAAACCTTTTCTATTAGTAGCTCCATTATCTATTAAATGATTTAAAGTTACTTTTGAGATATTAGAATCTTGAATGAAATTAACATTTGCTGATACAGCAAAGTTGTAAGCGTTTAAATCTATTCCAATAGACTTAGAAATATCAAGATTATCTTTTGACACTACTAAATCTATTTTCTTTTTAAACTCTATACCAAAGCTTACATAGTATCCTGTTGAATCTTTTGAGATAGTAATTGATGAAAGTTTATAGTTATTTGGAAATTCTCTATGGTATCTGAATCTAAGATTTGTTTTTAAAAGTCTAAGTGTTTTATATCTTGAGTTACTATTTATATCATCTAATATTTGATAACCTTGATTGTTCCAATTAAAAGATTGAAAAATATCACGACTTGATTTAAAAGTAGGCATTCCTAATTTATATGCTTTAGCTTTTTCTTTTGGAGTAGTTGCATTTTCAATAGCTTTTAATCTTAATGCTATGGTTTCTTTACTAAAAGCTTTTTTAACAGCTTTTAAAAAATTAATTCTTGCTTGTTGTGTTACAACAGTTGAAAAAGATAGTTTTCTAAGTCTTAATGCTCTTTTGATAACAGTATCATAACTAACAGCATTTCTAAATACTCTATTTTCTTTAGGCAAATCTTTATTTTTGCTATTTTCTTTTTGCCAAAGATTCAAGCAAATATTATAAGCTTGATTATAAATATACATTTGATGATTTAATATCATCATTTGGTCTTTATTTAAATAAAGTTTATATTTGTAACCTAAATTTACTATTTTTTCTTCTTTCATAAAAGTATTATATCATATTCATTTTAAATATTATATAATTGGTCTATGGAAAATTTAAAAGATATTAGAACGGGCAGACATTGTGTTTTTTTACTTCATGTGCATTTGGTATTTGTAACTAAATACAGAAGAAAAGCATTTACTAAAGAGGTAATTGACTTTATGAAACCAATATTTGAAAAAGTGTGCAAAGATTTTGAAGCAGAGTTAATTGAGTGTGATGGAGAAAGTGACCATGTACACTTATTAATTAATTACCCTCCAAAAGTTTCAGTCTCAAAACTTGTAAACTCACTAAAAGGAGTTTCAAGTAGAAAAGTAAGACAACAAAAATTTAAAAGTGTTGATTCTAAATTATGGGGTGATTCACTTTGGAGTCCAAGCTATTTTGCAGGAAGTTGCGGTGGTGCTTCTCTTGAAGTAGTTAAACAATATATTGAAAGTCAAGAAACATCTAATTAATATCTCGTTTTCTAAGTTTAATATGCTTACATCCTCTCCTTAAAAGACGGTGTTTTTCGCAAAAATTTGATAAAAGTTAAATATATTTACCAATTAACATATTAGTAATACAAAAAAACTTTATTCTGTAATAAACTACTCAAAATTTATAAGGGTTTTTATGAGACAAAAAGTTTGGATTGTTGGTGCTAATGGTGCAATTGGTTTTGAGCTTGTTAAAATATATTTAAAAAATGGTTTTAAAGTAGTTGCAAGCTCAAGAGATATTGAAAATTCAAAAAATTTTTTGAACTTAAAAAGTGAATACAAAACAGATTTGAAGCTTTTAAATATAGATGTTTTAGATGAACAAGCTTCTAAAGTGGTTGCTCATGAAGCTTTTAATAATTTTAATGGGCTTGATATCTGTTTTTATAATGCTGCTGTTTATGAATCTATGAGTTATGAAAAGTGGGATATAGCAAATTTTGAATCTATGATAAATACAAATTATCTTGGAGCAATTAGAGTTTTAAAACCAATAATATCTCATCTTGAGAATCAATCAAATCCTTCAAAAATAGTTTTAAATTGTAGTTTGTCTAGTTATTTTGGATTGCCTTATGGTGTAATTATTAGTCACTCAAAAATGAAAAAATTTGGATTTGTGGTTGGAGAGTTGGTAATTACAATAATTAAAGAGTAAAAACTAGAAGCGATATAGAATTAATTAATATTCTGTATTGCTTCAAAAACTTTAATTGCTTGAAAATGCTCTTTAACATCATGACATCTAATAATAGATGCACCATTTCTAAGAGATTCTAAATGAATTGATAAAGTTCCTGGGAGTCTGTCTGAAACTTCTGTTGGAGTTATCATATTTATCATAGATTTTCTACTAGCTCCAATTAAAAGCTCATACCCAAAATGTTTAAAATGTTCTAAATTTTTTAGTAAAAGTAGGTTGTGCTTTAAAGTTTTTCCAAAACCAATTCCAACATCTAAAACTATATCCTCAACTCCAAAACTTTTTGCTTTTTCAACTCTTTGTTTAAAAAAGTCATCAATTTCAACTATTACATCTTCATAAAAAGGATCTTCTTGCATATTTGTTTGATTATTTTGCATATGCATAATAACTGCTTGTGCACTGTATTTTGCAGTAAGTTTACAAACTTCATCATTTTCTAAACCTGTAATATCATTTACTATTTTAAATCCATGATCTAAAACATACTCTATTACTTTTGGTTCATAAGAGTCAATAGAGAAATCAACTTTTTCAAAATATCTATTTTTATATATTGTTTGAACAATATCTTTGATTCTATTTAACTCTTCATCAGAACTTACAGGTAAACTTCCAGGACGGCTTGAAACTGCCCCAATATCAATTATATTTGCACCATCTTCAATCATTTTTTCAATTTTAAAAGATGCTTGAGAGTTATCAAATCTACTATTTTTAAAAAATGAGTCTTCATTTGCATTTAAAACACCCATGATTTTTGTAGAGTATTTTTGCTCTTTTACAAAATCTTTTAAAACTTTTGCTAACTCTTTCAATCCAAAAGGTTGTGCTAACTCTTTTCTTGCAAGTGTTTCAAAATGTTTTGTAGTTCCTATTAAAAGAGCATCAACATATTTTTCTTTTGCAATTATAACTCCTCTTGGAACTGCTAAATCAGCACCAATAGATAAGGCATCTTGTTTTAAAATATTTGCAGCTCCAACATGTAAATTTTTTATAAATAGTGTGTGCACTTTAGCTTTTTTTGACATAATCTTAATGCCACCACTATCACATTGTAGATTTTCTAAAAAATTATTTATATCTTCTAAGGATAGTTTATAAGCTTTCATTGTCTCTCTTTTTCTAAAATTGTAAGTAGTAGATATGCTAAAATTGGAGCTGGTCTTGAGTTTAAATTTAAAAGAGTTATTGCTTTTGAAAAACTCTCTAGCTCATCTTCGTTTAAACTAATTTTATCTTTGTTTATTTTCAACACTAGCTTTCCAACAAGTTTTATAGCTTCATCTTTTGAAATTCTTTGATTATCTTTAACAAAATTATAAAGAGTTTTTAAATCCAAATATTTTAAATCTAAATCTATATCCTCTTCCAAAACAGATTGTTTTAGATTTTTATATAAAAGTCTTGAGTGAATTGTAGGTAATATTGAACTTTTTGATTCTACAAGAATAATAAAAACAATATTTAAAGGTGGTTCTTCTAAAACTTTCAATAAAGCATTTTGAGCTTCACTTCTAAATGTTGCTCCACATAAAAATATATATTTTGTCTCATTTGTAGCAATATATGCCTCTTTTATTGCATTTTGAGCATCAACTATTTGAAACTCATTTTTTTCACTATTTTTTATAATTCTTGTAAAGTGGCTTGGATAAAAAGCCAATATCTCCTCAAGAGATGTATCTATACTATTTACAACTAAAATAGATGATCTTTGTAGTGGATGCAAAATTTAATTCTCTACATTTATTTGTGCAAAAAGTGCTGCACTAATTGTTTTATTATATAATCTAAACATCTGAAGAAGTTTTATATCAAGCTCCTCATCATTTGATTTTAGATTTATTGCACCTTGTCTCTCTTCATCAAATATCCACAAAAAAGAACTCTTTGTAACTTTTGCTAAAGTTGCCCTTGGATCTTGACTTTTGCCAATATACCAAAAACAGTAGCCATTTGGAAAAGATATTTTTAACATATCTTTTATATTTGAAATATCCTCTTCTGAACGAATACTATTTATATTTTTAAAAAATGCTCTAAAATCATAGTATGGCAAAAAAGGTCTATTATATTTTGTTAGATTTATATTTGATAAAATGTAGTTTAAAAACCACTCTCTATCGCTATCTGTGATAATTAATACAGAGAAGTTTTTATCCAGTACGTTTATAATATTTTTTGACACCAAAGGAGTCCATTCAAATTTTTTCTCCTCTAGCCAAGGCGAGATTATTTTATCTTGCCTTATTGTATCAACTGTCCAGTTTAAAAACTCTTGCACTTTTATTTATCCAGCTCATATGCATCATGAAGTGCACGAACAGCAAGTTCTGCATATTTTTCATCAATAATCATAGATATTTTAATCTCACTTGTAGAGATAATTCTAATATTTATATTTTCATTTGCCATAGCTGTAAATGCTTTTGAAGCAACTCCTGTATGAGATTTCATACCAACTCCAACTATTGAAACTTTACAAATAGCCTCATTATAATCAATATTTTTAGCTTGAGGTTTAAACTGTTCCATAACTTTTTTACAAAGTTCTAAATCTGTTGTTGGAACTGTAAAGTCTAAATCTGTTGTTCCATCAAGACCTCTTGTTTGAACTATCATATCAACATTTATATTTGCATCTGCAAGAGCTGTAAAAATTGCACTAGCAACACCTGGTTTGTCAACAACACCATACATTCCAACTCTAACTTGATTTTTATCTAAAGCTATTCCGCTTACTATTGGTTTTTCCATAATTTCCTCTTCATTTGTTATTAATGTTCCTTCAACTTCAGGAGTGAAGCTACTTCTTGATACTAAATTTACATTTAACTTTTTTGCCATCTCAACAGATCTATTTTGTAATACTTTTGCACCTAAACTTGCAAGTTCTAGCATCTCATCATAAGATATTTTCTCTAATTTTTTAGCCTTTGGTTCAATTCGTGGATCTGTTGTATAGATACCATCAACATCTGTATAAATCTCACAAACATCAGCATTAATAGCACCTGCAATTGCAACAGCAGATAAGTCACTTCCACCTCGACCAAGTGTTGTTACTCTTGAACCATCAAGTGTAACTCCTTGAAATCCAGCAACTATGATTGTATTTCCATCTTTTAAAGCTTGCTTCATCTTTGTTGTATCAATTTTTTCAATTTTTGCTTTTGTGTGAGTTGCTGTTGTCATAATACCAGCTTCTCTTCCTGTCATTGAAACAGCTTTATATCCAATACTATTTAATGCAATTGAAAGTAGGGCTGAAGTAACTCTTTCACCTGAACTTAAAAGCATATCAAGCTCTCTTGAATCTGGAGTTTTGCTATAGTATTCAGCATACTCTATTAGCTTATTTGTCTCTCCACTCATTGCTGAAACAATTGCAATAACATCATGACCTTCATCTTTTATCTTTTTGATAATTTGTGCAACATTAGCAATTCTTTCAAGCGTACCAACACTTGTACCACCAAATTTTAAAACTTTTAACATCTATTTTCATCCTTCATTTAAATATATCCCTCTTGCTTAAAATATTTCAAAACCTGTTTATATACAGTTCTTTTGAAAAAAGTTATATGATTATAAATATCTTCTGTAGATACAAATTTATACTCACTAAACTCAGGAGTGTGAGTATTTATATCTATTTTAGCTCCTTTTTTTAATTTAACCAAATAGTATTTTTGCTTTTGCCCATCAAAAGGATACATTTTTTGGGCTATTACAGGTGGAAAAAGATATGATACCCAATCTGGATATTCAGCAATTATTTCAACCTCTTTTGTTCCAATTTCCTCTTCAAGTTCACGAAACAAAGCATCTTTTGAACTCTCACCCTCGTCAATTCCTCCTTGAGGAAATTGCCAAGCATTATTTATATCAACTCTTGAAGCGATAAAAATTTCACACTTTTGTGGATATTTAGAAGATAGTATAATTGCTGCTACATTTGGTCTTAAATTTTTTTTCTCTTTTTCATTCTCTTTTTTATTAGCCATAAATCTATTTTTCCTTATAATAAGAGCGATATTTTATAGAATATAGGATTAAAAATTGCTTTTATATATACATATACCTTTTTGTGATAGCAAATGTTTTTACTGTGCATTTAACTCATATACTTCAAAGTCAAATCTGAAAGAAAACTATATGAAAGCTCTAAAAATTCAGCTTGAAAATAATATTAACAGACATTTAAAAGATAAAAATAGAAAACTAAAAACGGTTTTTATTGGTGGAGGAACTCCATCAACTATAAAACCATCTTTATTTAAAGATATTTTTGATTTATTAAAACCATACATAGAAGATAGTTGTGAAATTACAAGCGAAGCTAATCCAAACTCTGCAACACAAGATTGGCTTCAAGGAATGTATGATTTAGGTGTAAATAGAATTAGTTTTGGAGTTCAAAGTTTTGATGATAAAAAGTTAAAAACATTAGGAAGAAATCATAATAGAGATAATGCTATTAAAGCTATACAAAATGCAAAATATATAGGTTTTAATAGTATTAATTGCGATATAATTTATGGTGTTCAAAATGATAGTTTCGAAAGTTTAAAAAAGGATTTTGATACAATTTTAGAGTTAGAAGTTGAGCATATAAGTGCATACTCTTTGATAATTGAAAAAGATACAAAATTCTTTTTAGAGGAAAAAGAGCTTCAAAAAAGAAGCAGAAGCTTAAAGATTGATGATGAAGATTTATCTTATGAGATTTTTGAATATCTAAAAAATATAGGATTTAATCAATATGAGATTGCAAATTTTGCAAAAGAGAGCAAATATGAATCAAAGCATAACTACGGATACTGGAGTCACAATGAGTATTTAGGAGTTGGTGCTGGAGCTGTTGCTTTTATTGATAAACAAAGAGAGTATTCACAAAAAAGTATAGAGGACTATATTGCAAATCCTTTATTGGTTGATATTGAAAAATTAACAAATGAAGATATAAAAAGCGAAAAGGTTTTGTTAGGTTTTAGATGTAAGTTTGGTGTAGATTTAGAAATATTTACAAATAGTGAACTTAAAAAAATAGAAGATTTATTAGAGATAAATAGAGTTTGTATATCTGAAAATAGGGTTTACAATAATAATTTTCTATTAGCAGATGAGTTAGCTTTATATATTTTAGATTAAAAGGTTAATAAAAATGACAATAAAAGAGTGCGTAAAAAAATACGCAATATATTTAAAAGATATTACACATATTCCAGCAAAAGAGGTTGAGATATTAATAATGCATTTGTTGGAAAAAAATGTAATTTGGTTACATCTTAACTATGATAATAGTTTTACAAAACTAGAAGAGTTAGAGAAATTAGTAAAAAAAAGAGCTACAAATTTTCCTTTGGAGTATATTACAAATAGAGCATCTTTTTATGGAGAGAGTTTTATTGTGCAAGAGGGTGTTTTAATACCAAGACCAGAGACAGAACTTTTAGTTGATAATGCAAAAGATATCATAGAGTTTGAATTAAAAAATGTAGAAAAATACAAAGATAAACCCATAAAAGTTTTAGAAATAGGTACAGGAAGCGGGATAATATCTGTAATGCTAGCAATACTGATTGATAATATTGAGATAACAGCTGTTGATATAAATGAAAAGGCTCTATCTTTAGCTAGTAGAAATGCTAAAAAATTAAATGTAGATCACAAAATTAATTTTATACATAGTAATTTATTTGAAAATGTTAAAGAAAATGATATTTTTATGGTTATTTCAAATCCACCATATATAAAAAATAGTTATGTTTTACCAAAAAATGTTTCATTTGAACCTAAAAATGCTCTTTTTGGTGGTGAAATTGGAGATGAGCTATTAAAAGATATTATAAAAAACACATTTATAAGAAAAATTCCATATTTACTTTGTGAGATAGGTTATGATCAAAAGAGTCCTTTAGAGGAGTATTTTAAAGAGTTTAGTGTAGAATTCTATGAATTTTACAAAGATTATGAAAAATTTGATAGAGGTTTTACTCTAAAATTTAAATATTAAAAAGGATAAAAATGTTTCAAGAATTTAAATTAGAAAACTTTGAGAACTCTAGCAAAGAGTTAGAAAAGTTATTGGATATTAGCAGAAATAAAATAGAAGAGCTTTTAAAAATAGAGAATAAAACATACAAAAACTTTGTTACTTTATTTCAAGAAATAGGGGAGAATATTAACGAATTTATAACTCCTATATTTCATATCGATTCTGTAAAGAATTCAAAAATAACTTCAAAAGTGCATGAAGAGTGCCTTCCAATTCTTTCTAAATATGAAAGTGAGATAAGTCAAAATGAAAATATTTATAGTGCTTTAAAAGATATACAGTTTAAAGAAAAAAGTACTTTAAATGATATACAAAATAAAGTGCTTGAAAATGAGATTAGAGAGTTTGAATTATCAGGTTGTCAATTAGAAAATAATAAAAAGAAAAGACTTGAAGAGATAAATTTAACGCTTAGTGAGCTGTCACATAAATTTTCACAAAATCTTTTAAATGCTACAAATAGTTATGAACTTATAGTTGAAAATTTTGAGGATGTAAAAGAGTTGCCAGAATCTGATTTAGAATTGGCAAAATTTGATGATAATGGAACTACTAAATATAAGTTTACTTTACATATGCCATCATACATTGCATATATGACATATGGAACATCAAGAGATAAAAGAGAACAACTTTACAAAGCATATACAACAAGAGCTAGTGAAAATGGTAAATTAATAGAAGAGATATTAGCTTTAAGATATGAAGAGGCACAAATATTAGGTTTTAAAAATTATGCTTCTTTGTCTTTAGCTACAAAAATGGTTAAAAACGAAGATGAAGTTATATCTTTTTTAGAAAATTTAGGTAAAAAAGCAAAAGAGAAAGCAAAAAAAGAGTTTGAAGAGGTTAAATCTTTAGCTTTAAAAGATGGTATAAAAGATTTTAGACCAAGTGATTTAGCTTATTACTCTGAGAAGCTAAAAAAAGCTCAATATGATATTGACGAAGAGTACTATAGACCTTATTTTGAACAAAACTCAGTTTTAAAAGGTTTTTTTGACTTTTTAGAGCAGATGTTTGAAGTTAAATTCACAAAAACAGATGCTTTAACTTGGGATGAGAAAGTTCAAGTTTACAATTTAAATGAAAATGGAAAAATTATTGGAAGAATTTATATAGATTTAGAGTCAAGAAAAGATAAAAGAGGTGGTGCTTGGATGAATAATTGGCACTCTTATTATATAGACTCAAATGGTGATACAAAACTTCCAACAGCTTATATAGTTGGAAATTTTCCACAATCTACAAAAGATATTCCATCTTTATTAAGACATAGCGATGTTGTAACTTTGTTTCATGAGATGGGACATGCTTTGCACCATCTATTAAGTAAAGTAGCAGAGGTAAATGTAAGTGGAATTGCTGGGGTTACTTGGGATACAGTAGAGTTTCCATCACAATTTTTAGAGTACTTCTCTTATGATAGAGATGTTTTAAAATTATTCGCAAAACATTACAAATCTGGTGAAACTTTGGATGATGAAGCTATAAATAGATTAATAAAAGCTAGAAATTTTCAATCATCTATGGCAACAGTAAGACAAATTGAGTTTGCATTGTTTGATTTTAAACTACATCAAAAGCTATACAAAACAGAAAAAGAGGTTCAAGATTTATTAAATCAAATTAGAGAAGAGTTCGCAGTAGTTATTCCACCATCTTATAATAAGTTTCAAAATGGATTCTCTCATATATTTTCAGGTGGATATAGTGCAGGGTATTACTCATACAAATTGGCAGAAGTACTTAGTGCAGATGCTTTTTATATGTTTATAGAGTCTGGAAATATATTTAATAAAGAGTTAGGTTTAAAATATAAAAATACAATTTTAAGCAAAGGAGGATCTTATAATATGGATAAACTTTTTTATGATTTTGCACAAAGAGAACCAAAAGTTGATTCTCTACTAAAAATTGATGGAATTATTAGCTAAGTTTTGTAATAATATGCTTTTAGAATTTTTATATAAGTAATAAAGGATTTAAAGCTATGACAAATACAGAAACAATTTCAAAATTAAATAGTGCATTAAATAGATTAATGGATGCTTACCAAGAGCTTCAAAAAGAGAATGAGGAGCTAAAAGTTAATCTTGAAGCAGCAAATAGTGAATTAGTATCTGTAAAAGATGAAAATAGCTCTTTACTATTAAAAGTTAATGAGTTAAAAAGTAATACAGAAGATGATAAAGAGACAATCTCTACAATGCTAGGACAAATTGAAAATATTTTAAGTAGAGGTAGTAAAACATCTTCTGATACAAAAATAGATAATAAAGATACTATTGAGGATGATAAAGAGATAGTCTCGCAAGTTGAAGAGTTTTTGGAAGATAAATTAGATGAGAGTAATCATAATTCTAACTCATCTGAGAATAATAATCTATTAAGTTTTACTCCTGAGCAAAAAGAGGAGCCAAAAAAAGATAGCAATAAGTTGGATTTAAATGATGAGAGACTATCTTCACTTCTTGGAATTATGCAATAATGATAAAACAAATAGAGAAGAATGATCTATTTTCTATATTTAATATAGAAAATTTTCTCCATTTAGAAACCATAATAGATAATTTCTCTCCATCTTTAGCTGAATATCATCTTGAAACTTTTTTTTCAAATAGTGAGATTGAGAGCTTTTTAAATAAAAGAAATATACAAAATAGCTTAAATATAGGCTCTTTTAGCCTATATTTAGATTATGATGAAAATATATATTTAGAATCATTTGAAAATAACTTAAGTGATGAAGCTACACTTTTTTAAAATATATCTGTAGTTTTTCTAAGTCTCTCTTTGTCAAAATGTGTATAAATACGGCTTGTATTTATATCTGAGTGACCTAGAGCTTCTTGAACTAATATTAAATCATGATGCTTTTGGTATAAAAGTGTTGCAAAACTATGCCTTAACATATGTGCTCCATTTTTCTCTTTTCTAATCCCAGCACTTATTAAAATATTTTCTACAATTCTACTAACATATGCTTGAGTTAATCTATCTCCTTTTTGATTACAAACCAAAAGATCAGTATCGCTTATTCTTGTATCTAACCAGTTTTTTAAATCATACTCAATAATATACTTTTTTATCATTACAACTCTTGGTTTGTTACCTTTACCTCTAATTTGTAACATATAAACATCATTTTCATTAAAAATATCCTTTATTTTTAAATTTAAAACTTCACTAACCCTAACACCTGTGTATATAATAATTTTTATAATAAGGCGATTTCTATATCCAGTATTTTCTGAAAACTCAAATTTTTCAATAGCATCTAAAAATCTATCAATCTCATCTTTATTCATAAAAGAGGGCAGTTTTGTACCACTTTTACCACTTAATCCACCCCAATTTTTAAGCTCTATTTTAAACAGATATGAACTTCCATCTTCATTTTCATTCTGTTTATCAATGTAGGAGAAAAAAGATAGTAGGGCAATTCTATGATTTTTTTTAGTAGCATCCGACAAAGAGCTTGTTTCTGTAGCTAAAAAATCACTTAATAACTCTTCATCAATCTCTTTCATTGATGCTAAACCTAAATTTGTTGTATATTTGTATAGCTTTAAAAGAGGGTTAAAATATGTATTTATTCCACTTAAGCCTATATTTCTAGCATCTTTTACCAATAACTCTAATTCATCTATAGATTTTATCCCTTTGGCTAAAGTCTGCAATATTGTTGCTAATCTATCTTTTTGTATAACTTGTCTATTTGAGAGATTTGTTAATTTATTTCTTATAAATCTCTCCATCCAAAAAAGTAGAGTATCTTGAAAACTATTTTTGAAATCTAAATCATATCTCATAATTTACCTTTATATTTAAATGCTAATGAATTTTATAAAAGAGTATATCAAAATAGATATTAGTTTTAGTTTGAAAATTATAGTTTTCAATACTAAAATAAAAACATATAGTCAAATTAAATAGATTTCTATATGTTTTATAAGTTCACTATTTACGCTTTCCTCTTGAAAACTCAATTATATATTGTGCAATATCATCTAGATGTATTATATCTTTAACAGCACCTGCTTGTATAGCTTTCATAGGCATTCCAAAAACAACACAACTAGCCTCATTTTGAGCTACTGTATAAGCACCATTATCAAATAACTCTTTCATAGCAATAGTTCCATCATCTCCCATTCCAGTCATCATAACAGCCATAGCAGATCCACCTACACTATTGTTTACAGACCTAAAAAGTACATCAACACTAGGTTTATGTTGACTTACCTTTTTTGTATCAAGAAGTTTTGTTCTTAACTCATTTCCATACTTTTCAATTGTTAGATGCATATTTCCAGGAGCCAAATAAGCATGCCCTCTTTTTAATATCATTCCATCTTTTGCTTCACATACATCAACATCTGAATGATCATTTAATCTTTGTGCAAAAGAGCTGGAAAATCCATATGGTATATGTTGAGTTATTAAAATTGGTGGTAAATCATTTGGTAATTTACTAAATACTCTTAATAGCGACTCAACTCCACCTGTTGATGAACCAATTGCTATTAATTTTTGCCCACCAAAAGGAGCTGCTCTTAAAGGAATAACTTCATCTGGGTGTACCTTATAATCTACATTTGTAGTTTGAGTATAGTTTTTCTTTTTAGTTTGAGGTTTTTTAAGTGTATACCTTTTTAGTAAGAATGTAAGACTTAGCAAAGTATCTTTTATTCTTGATTCAAACGATTTCATACTTTCACCAGTTGATGGTTTTGGAATAAATCCAACAGCTCCATCATCAAAAATATCACTTCCTCTAACACTCTCTCCTGATATTACAACAGCTGGCATAGGGTGAAGTCTCATTAGATTTCTTAAAAAAGTTACGCCATCCATCTTTGGCATATTTATATCTATAGTTACCAAATCAGGCTCATACTCTTTTATTTTTTCTCTAGCTTCATAAGCATCATTTGCTACATCAACTACTTCAAACTCATCTATTGAATTTATCATATCTTTTAAAATTCTTCTCATTGAAGCTGAATCATCTATTATTAATACTGTATACATATATTATAATCCTAAATATTTTAAAAAAGCTCAATTTCCATTTTTGGTTCAAGCTTTTTATTATTTTTGTTAAAAAGTTCAATCGCACTTGGGTACTCTTTAATAACTGGTGCTTTAGTAATTTCAACTTGTAATGATTTTTCACTAGAAGCAATTTTACTATCTGTTTCAGTTTTTTGAGTAACTTTAATAAATGTTTCAAAATTATTTGCAAGAAGTATCAATCTTCCATGAGTTCCTCTTGTATGCTCAGAGATAATTCTAAAGCCCTCTTTTTGGCAAAACTCTTGAGCAAACTCAACATTTCTAGATCCTATTGAGTTTTTTAAATTCAAATTCATAATATCAGCTCCACCTGATATTTTAGCAACAATATCTGATTTTAAGCACCCTAGTTTATACATCTCATTTAGCATTGCTTCAACAGAGTAAAGTCCATATTTCATATCATAAATTTTGTCACTAGTGTTAGGAAGTAAAAAGTGATTCATACTCTTTATCTTTTTTTTTCTATCATAAAACATTAAAGCAACACAAGAGCCTAAAAGGGTCTTTAATGCTATGTTTTTATCATCTGCTACTACTGCAAACTCTCCACCTAAAACAGTATAAGTATCATAACCTTTTATTTTTTGTGATATGGATGAAGATGGAACTTTTTCTATAGAACCATCTTTTTTACCCACAATAATCATATTATCTCTTTCTCTTTAATAAAAATATTTTGACCTACTCTTTTTACATAATTTATTAAATCCTGTGGATTCTCAGAATGACCAAGATATAATGTTCCGCCAATTTTTAAATATTTAAATATTTTTTTTAGAATAATATTTTGATCTTCTGCTGAAAAATATATAAGTACATTTCTGCAAAAGATAACATCGAACTGATTTTTAGAAAATGGGTAGTTTGTATCATTTAGATTTAACATTCCAAAACTAATTAATCTTTTTAATTCATCATTCACTTTTATCAAGATCTCTTCGCTTGTAAGTGTTTTTTGAACTCTTCTTTTAAAATATTTTTGAGGTTTTATCCAGTCTGGAAACTCTTTTTCGGCTTTACTATATCTGTATATTCCATCAGCTGCATATTGAAGAACATTTGTATCAATATCGGTTGCTATGATATTTGCTTTTATATTTGAATTTAAAATACTATTTGCTTCAAATATAGTCATTGCAATTGAATAAGGCTCTTCACCAGTTGATGCTGCTGAAGACCAAATTGATATTTGATTATTTGAGTTTACAAAATTAGGCAGAACTCTATCCCTTAAATCTTCAAAATGAAAATCTTCACGAAAAAAGTGTGTCTTATTTGTAGTAAATGTATTAATAAACTCAGTTACATTTTGTCCATTTTCAACAGAGTTTAAAAGCTCCATAATATCACCATAATTATTACAATTTCTTTTTAATTTATCAATTCTATTAGAAATCATAATATCTTTATTATCTGTAAGTGTAATACCAGTTAGAGAATAAAGAATCTTTTTTATTCTATTGTGAACATCTTGTGTTGTATATCGCATATCAATTTATGATGCCTTTTTTGATGAATTCATTTTTCTTTCAATTTTAATTTGTGCATCAATTATTCCTAGAACATCTAAAATTAATCCGATACTTCCATCTCCCCTAACTGTTGCTGCTCCAATTCCTTGAACACTTCTAAAGTTTTTATCTAAAGGTTTAACAACAACCTGATGTTGATTTAAGAACTCATCAATAGATAGAGCAACTTTAGTACTTCCAGATCTTACAACGATTAGCATACCATCTTCTAAATTTTCAAAACTTTTTTTAAGTCCAAATAGCTTATGAAGTTTAACAACAGGAATAAACTCTTCTCTTAACATCAAAAGATCTTGAGTTCCATCTCCAATTTTTTTAATCATATCTGCTGTTGGCTGTAAAGATTCAACAATTGAGCTAAGAGGTAGAATATATTTTTGATCACCCACTCTAATATCAAGCCCATCAAGAATTGCAAGAGTAAGAGGAAGCATAATTGTAATTGTAGTTCCTCTTCCAATCTCAGTATCAAGTTTTATAACTCCACCAAGCTTATGAATATTTGTTTTTACAACATCCATTCCCACGCCTCGACCTGAAATATCTGTAATTTGATCAGCTGTTGAAAGACCCGCTCCAAAAATTAAAAGAGCTTTTTCATTATTTGACATTGAACTATATTGATGCTCATCTATTTGTCCTTTTTCAAGAGCTTTTTGAGCAATTTTTTCACTATCAACACCTTTACCATCATCTTCAATTGTAATAATCATTTGACCATTTGCTTGCTCAGCAGATATAGATATTGTTCCTGTATCACTCTTACCAGCTTTTACTCTATCTTCAGGCATTTCAATACCATGATCTAAAGAGTTTCTAATAATATGCATTAATGGATCTGTTAATCCCTCAATCATAGCTTTATCTATTTCAACATTATCTCCATAATGTTTAAACTCAACTTTTTTACCAAGTTTTTTAGATATATCTCTTACTACTTTTGGGAATTTAGAATAAATAGAGTCCATAGGAACCATTCTAATACTCATTATACTATCTTGCATATCTCTAATATGTCTTTCAAGAAGTTCTAATCTTTCTAATACAGAACCTCTTATTTTCGACTCTTCAATTGTTGAAGAAAATTGAGTAAGCATAGCATTTGTTATAACCAAATCTCCAACATTGTTCATTAGAAGATCAATTTTATCTAAGTTTACTCTAATACTATTATTATTGTTTGATATAGATTTTTTAGACTCTTCTTTATCTACTTTATTTTTATCTCTTGATCTTTTATTTTCAGATGAAACTTCTTGATTTGAGTTATCATCTTTAACTTCATTATTCTCATTTGATTCATTTTCATCTATGCTATTATTTTCACCAATTTCCATTACTGAATCTGGAGTTATTTTAGGCATATCATCAAAAAATCCAGAACCATTAGAAGAGCTATTATAACTATCATCAAAGAAACCAAAACTCTCTGAATTTTCCTCTTCATCTGCAAAAATACCAAAAGCTCTATTTCTAAAATCTTTTTTAGAATTATTACTATTTTCTTGAGGTTTTACACTTTCTACTTTTTGAGATGCTTCAGAAGGGTTAGGGTTCTCTTTTGTAGTTGATTTAGAAGAGCTATCGCTATTTGAATAAGCTCTAATCTCTTCTAAAAGCTCTTTAGTCATCTCTTCAAATTTTTCTCTAGTCATTTGATTTGCAACTTCTAATTCTAAAATCTCTTTCATAACATCTAAACCATCAATTAAAGTTTCAGCCATTTCTGGTTTATACTCTATTTTATGACTTCTTAATTTATCCATAAGATTTTCAACATCATGAGTGAATTCTGCAAAATAAGCCAACTCTACAGAAGCACCACTACCTTTTAGTGTATGAACATCTCGGAATAGCTGTCCCATTTCATCGTCTGTTAAACTACCATTATTTTCAGCTTCTAGTAAAACATTATCTGCTGACTCAAAAAGCTCAACAGCCTCTTCTAAAAACATCTCTCTATATTTTGAAATATCAAACGACATACTATCCCCCTTCTTTATTTGCTTAGTACAATATTTACAGCTTTTAATAGCTGATCAGGTACAAAAGGTTTAACAATCCATCCTGTAGCACCAGCTACTTTACCTTTTGCCTTCATCTCATCACTTCTTTCAGTAGTTAAAACTAAGATAGGAGTTTTTGAGTATTGAGGAATTTTTCTTAATTCACTAACTAAATTGATTCCATCCATATTTGGCATATTTATATCTGTTATAATCAAATCGAAAGTAGCACTTTTTGCTTTTGCTAAACCATCTACACCATCAATAGCTTCAACAACATCAGTATATCCACCCTCATTTAAAGCATAGTTTAACATATCTCTTAACATTGTAGAGTCATCTACTATTAAAAGCTTGGCCATATAAACCCCTTAATTATCTTCATTTAAAATTTTACTATCGTACCAAAAAAAATATTAATTTAATATTATTTATCCTCTAGTTTAAGCTCAATTCTATTCTATCTTTTTGTATTTTAAGCACTTTAACATCTATCTCTTGTCCAAGAGTTAATACATCACTAGCTTTCTCAACTCTTTGTTTTGATATTTTTGAGATATGCAACAATCCTTCACCACCTTTTTCAAGAAGAATAAATGCTCCAAAATCAACCAATCTCTCTACTTTTCCATGTACAATTTCATCTACATTATATATTTTTTCAAAATCTATTTTATTAGTCTGCTTAAAAGAGTTTGAGTTATTTACTAAATCTTTGATAAACTCAGTAGCTTCGGCTATTTTTGAAGAGTCTTCGCCACTTAACTTAACAATACCATTATCTCTATCTAAATCTACATTTACACTATATTTTTCTATAATCTCTTTTATAGTAGAGCCACCTTTACCAATAACTATCATCATTTTTGAACTATCGATATTGAACTCTTCACTTTTTGGTAAAGCTAAGCTATCTGTTATATTTTTTGATGCTTCTTCCATTATATTTAAAATATGCACTCTACCCTCTTTTGCTTGTAAAAGTGCCTCTTTTAATACGCTTAACTCTATTCCCCCAAGTTTTATATCCATCTGTAAAGCTGTAATACCATTAACTGTTCCAGCAACTTTAAAATCCATATCACCATCATGATCTTCAAGTCCCATAATATCTGTTAGAATAGAGTATTTATCACCTTCAACAACCATTCCCATTGCAACACCAGCAACTAAGTTTGAAATAGGAACTCTTGCTGCTTTTAATGCTATTGAACCACCACAAACAGTTGCCATTGAAGATGAACCATTTGATTCTAAAATTTCAGAAACCAATCTTACTGTATCTTTAAAGTTTGGATTAATAGTTGCCTCTAAAGCTTTTTTAGCTAAATTACCATGCCCTAGCTCTCTTCTTCCAACACCAAAAATAGGTTTTGCTTCACCAACACTAAAACCTGGAAAGTTATAATGTACCATAAAATTTTCCATAGATGTAGATCTATCTGCTAAAACTTCATACATTTGACCATCTTTTGCTCCAGCAAGAGTTCCAATAACAAGTGCTTGTGTCTCTCCTCTTGTAAATAGGCAAGATGAGTGAGCTGAAGGAAGAATATTAGTCTCAATAGATATTGGTCTTACATCTTTAAGTCCTCTTCCATCTGCTCTTACTTTTTCATTTACAATCATCTGTCTAACTATTTCTCTTTTTACAATATTAACAGCTTCATAAATTGTTGAAAACTCTAATTCATTTTTAAGGCAATAATCATTTTTTGATATCTCTTTTGCAAGCTCTTTTAATTCAACAGCTCTTTCGCTTTTTGCTAGTTTTTTTATAGCCATTTTTATATCTGCTGAAAAATTATCTCTTACATAATCAATTATCTCTTTAGCTATTGAAAATTCAATAAGTTCAACATTTGCTTTTTGTTTACAAGCTTTTTCGAAATTTGTCTCATATGAAATATTTGCTTTTTTTAGTGCTTCTTGTGCAAAAGCTATAGCATCAACTAAAACAGACTCTTCCATCTCATTTGTAAGATGTTTTGAATCATTTAAAGAAGATATTGTTTTCATCTCAATCATCAACAACTCTTCTTTTGAACCAGCTATAAATAGATCTAAAGTCGATTTTTCTAAATCTTCTTTAGTTGGATTAATAATTAAATTCTCATCTATTTTTCCAACCCTAACTCCACAAACAGACTTTTTAATAGGTAAATTTGAAGTATAAAGTGCTGCATTGGCTGCATTTAAAGAGATTGCTTGTAAATCAACATCTTTATCAGAACTTAAAACCATAACTGTAATTGTTGTTGGATAAACAAAACCTTTAGGAAAAAGTGGTCTTAAACTTCTATCAATAACTCTTGAAGTTAATGTTTCAAAATCACTTGGTTTTCCTTCTCTTTTAATAAATCCGCCAGGCAGTTTTGCTGCAGCATAAGTTTTTTCAATATATTGAACAGTTAATGGAGTAAAATCTTCACTAACAGGATTATCAAATTCAGATGCAACAGTTGCTAAAACCACACAATTTCCTACTTTAACAAGAGCAGAACCATTTGCCTGTTTTGCTACTTTTTCAAACTCAAAAATCTCTTTTTGTCTATTTAATTCCAATTCGCATACTATTGCCATATTTATTTATCCTTCATTTTTAATTTTTTCAATATCTTCTATAGTTAAACTATTTAAATTTTCATAATAAAAGTTACCCTCTATATAGTGATCTAAATTTTTTACATAATATAGATCATCTGTAATTGCATCAATTGCTTTTATACTAGTAGTTGATAGAATAGGAGTTGCTACACTAATAGACTTAACTTTTTGATTTATAATAGTTTTTATGCAAGCCATCATAACCAAACCAACATTTACATCTTCATCAACTATTAAAACATTCTTACCGTGTAATTTTTGTAATCTCTCACCTGCTCTAAATTTAAAGATATTTGGTCTTATTTTATTTTCAAAAATCTCTTTTGAGTACAAATATATTAAATCTAGATTTATATCAAATGATTTTACAAGCTCTTCATGTATTAAAACCTCTTCTAACTCTGTTACAACAGCTATTTCACACTCATCATTATTTGGAGCATAAATTTTTTCATTAAACATTATTTCATATTTTGCATTTAATGCTTCTGCAACAATTTTAGCAATTTCATAACCACCATAAGAACTAGATATTACAATCCACTCTTCAAGTCTCATTGAATCAAGTGGAAGAACTTCAAGAAGTTGCTTTGCAGCCTCTTTTCTATCTTTGAAAAATATTTTATCTTTGCTCACTATCATATACCTTATAATTTTGACTAATTCCACCAATTGGTTTTAAAACTAAAGTAGCATAAACTATATCCTGTTCTCTACTTCTATAACTACTACTTGAAGTTGGAATTATCTCTCTTTCGTACCTCAAATCTAAGCTCCAACAGCTCTCATTTATAGAAAAACCAACTCCTTGTCTATTTCTAATCTTCTCTTGCAAATCATAATTTTCATAATATCTCATTGAATAATACTTATTAAAATTATATTTTGCGTCAAGCCTAAAAGATTCTAAATCATCTCTACTAAAAAACTCATTATTAGTTTTTACAGAGCTATAATAACCACTTGTTACACTAAAGTTTTCAAAATCAAAAGTACCATCAAGACTAGTTTCAACTATCTTTTTATCTTCAACATTATATACAACTTTACCAGAAAAAGTTGTATTTTTAAAATTAATTCTTAAATAATTCTCCAAATCTTGAAGTTTAGCATTATCACTTTTATCATAATAAATAGTTTGACTCAACTGGTGATTAATAATCTGCTTATGACTATTTTTGGCATAAATAGATTGATTTAATCTTAAAATAGCTCTTTTTTTATTTTGAATAGTTGGAAATGTTTTTAGCTCTTCAAACTTTGCTAAATCATTCTCCTCTTTTACTGTTACATTGTATAAATCTCCATCTTTATGAAGATTATCTGGTATTTCATAATTAAAGCTTAAATTCATACTATGAATATAGTTTTTATAAGGCTTTATCAAATCTGTACCAACTTTAAAAGTAGTTAAATTTTGTATTAAAGTACCATCTTCATAGTTAATATTTGAATTGTTGTATCTGTAACTAGTAAATAGTGTTTTATTATCAACTCCTATATACATATAATCATTTAAAATATTTCTAGTATATCCAATAGGTATATTTAAATTATAAACTTGTGATTCAAGACCTTTTTGTCTAGTAAAGTTTTGATATTTTAAATCTGCTGAATATATTAAATTATTTGTAAATAAAGCTTTATTATATGAGTGTAGCTGAACTTGAGGAAGCTCTTGCATAGTCGCATCATTGCTATTTGCTTGAGTATCTATATAATATTTTAAATAAGTACCAGCATAATAGTTTGGAGTATTAAAATAGTAATTTAATTTAGATTCTACATTTCGATCTGTTGAAACACTTCCACTAATTTTTTCAAGTTCAATATGTTCAATATCATTTAAATAGTTCAAAGATGCGTATGTTCCATCTTGATAAACACTATTTTCATCTGTTAAAATATATTTTTGCTCATAATCTAAATTTGCTCCATAATGTTGATTACTTTGAAGTTCTCTATCCTTTACATAAGAGTCACTCTCTTTAAAGTAACCCATTTTAATTCTAAGCATACTATTTAAAGTGTTTGCATATCTATAAGTACCATAAACTCCATATCCTCTTTGAGTTCTTACTTGAGGAGATAGTTCAAAATCATAATTACTTGCGGGTGCTATAAATATTGGTTGAGAGTATAAAACACCCTCTTTGCTAGCATAACCAATAGTTGGAAACAAAAGTCCTGTTCTTCTTGTTGTATCTGTTGGAAAACCAAAATATGGTAGATAAAACACAGGAACATCTTTTATGTATAATCTTGTATTAAAGGTATTTATCCACATCTCTTTTGTGTCATAATTACTACTAGTTGCTTTAATACTCCAAGCTGGATCAAAACAGTCGCAAGATGAAATTATTGAATCAATAAGCTCTAATTTCTCTTTCTCTTTTGTTAACTCTTTCGCATTTACCCAAATATTTGTACTCTCATCTAATAAAAATATAGGTTCTTGTAAAGCTGTATCATTTTTCATATCCAAATAAGCATAATTACTTTGTGTTTGAATTTTGTTATCTTTTATTATTAAAACATTTCCAAAGAGTTCTAAACTCTCTTTATCTCTATCGTATATTAATTTATCAGCACTAATATAATAAGATGGTGAATATGCTATAACACTATTAGATGCTATTATGGTATTATCTTTTGCCTCTATATTTTTTGCAACCAATTGAAGTTTCTCTTTTTTTTCATTTCCATAGGAAAAATTAAGGAGTAAAAATATAATCAAAAATAAATTTTTAAGCATCTACAACCAGCGTTTTACCTGTAAAATCGTGAAAAGTTTTTCTTCCATCATTAAAAAAAGCTATTGCAAAACCTATATAGTAGAATAGTTCAGATATTACTCTTCCAACTGATCTTAAAAAAGATTGAAAAAATGTAACTCTTCCCCAATGATTAGCATCAATCACTCTAACTTTTGCTAATCTTTTACCTAAAGTTTGACCATAATACCAAATAAAAAAAGTATGATATATAATCTTTAATACCAATAAAGGTAATACAAGAGTTGATAAAAGTGATATTAATGCTTCTGTATTATTACCAGCAGCAACAATACTATCCCAATAAACTAAACTTATAAGTAGCGTAACTATTAAATCATCAATTACAAAAGCAAAAGCTCTAGAACGCATAGAAGCTAACTGTAAATTCTCACTATTTTGCATTTTAAATCTCTATTTTAAAGCTTGATATGCAATATCTGATCTAAACTTTTTACCATCAAAAGATATTTCCGAACTAAGTAAATAAGCTCTATCTCTAGCCTCTTTAATACTATCTCCAATTGCAACACAAACAGCAACTCTTCCTCCTGTTGCTATAAGATTTCCATCTTTTTTTTCAACACCAGCAAAAGAGATATGGCTATTTTCTAAAAGCTCTTTATCAACGATATTTGATAAAGATATAATTGAAGGAGCAGAAGAGCTATATGGATAGTTGGCACTTGCCATAACAACACCAACTGCAAACTTATTTTTAAACTTAATATCAAGCTTATCAAGCTGTTTTGTTGCTCCATAATAGAATAGTTCAGAAACTTTTGATTCTATCAAAGGCATTAAAATCTCACACTCAGGATCACCAAATCTAACATTGTATTCTAAAACTATTGGTTCACCTTTTACAACCATAACTCCAATAAATAAAACACCTTCAAATGGTGCATTCTCTTCTTGCATTCCTTTTAATGTTGGCTTAATTACTCTCTCTTCTATTTTTTTATATATATCATCATTTACCAAAGGAGTTGGAGCATATGCACCCATTCCGCCTGTATTTGGTCCAGTATCCCCATCACCTACTCTTTTATGATCTTGAGCAGCTGGTAAAACTTTGTAATTTTCACCATCACAAATTGCAAATACAGATAACTCATAACCATCTAAAAACTCTTCAACAATAACAGTCTCTCCTGCTTCGCCAAAACTACTACCATTTAACATATCATCAACTGTATTTTTAGCCTCTTCTTTGCTTTGTGCAATAATTACACCCTTACCTCCACAAAGACCATCTGCTTTTACAACAATTGGAAGATTTTTCATTTTATCTATAAAATCATAAGCATCTTTTTTATTAGATGTTTCAATAAATGCTGCTGTTGGTATATTATACTTTTTTAATATATTTTTCATATAAGCTTTTGAACCCTCAAGTTGAGCAGCTTTTTTAGAAGGACCAAAAATAGTTAAACCCTCTTTTTTAAATATATCAACAACACCATCTACAAGTGGAGCTTCTGGTCCAACAATCGTTAAATCAATACAATTTTCTTTTGCAAATTTTGCTAAATCATTATAATTTTTTATATTAATATTAGTTCCTAAATCAGAAGTTGCACCATTTCCTGGCATAAAATATAGTTTGTGTGAATTCTCTTTTTTAAGTGCTAGTGCTATAGAGTACTCTCTACCACCACTTCCAAGTATTAATATATTCATATTTTTCCCTTTATTATTTTTAAAACCCAAGTAGCCGATAACCATAAGGTGGCCCTAAAAGCCAAGTATATATACAAGAGAATACTTTAGGAGCGTAAACAAAAGAAACGCTACACACTGTATAACTACAAATTTGTATAAAATAAAATATTATCGGACCCGCAAGTAATGGAAATCCCGAACTACTTAGAATTGGAGATTTTATCTAAAAAAGATTAAAATAGTAATTAAATTTAAGCAATATTACTCAAAGCAAGTTTTACACACTCTTTAACATCAGTCGTTGAACTAATTTGATAATCTTTTATATATTCTGGCAGATACAAAGCTGTTGTTTTACCAATAACAATTGCTTTAAAACTACTATGCCATGAAAATTTCTTAAAAAAACACTCAACACTTGAAGGAGATGTAAAAATTATAGTTGAATTTTTTTCTAAATCAATTATTTTTAAATCATCATTACAAGTTGTTTCATAAACTACAACTTCATCTAAATCTATACTATTTTCTCTTAAAATTTCTGGAAGATTTGATACTGTTTTCAAAGCTTTTAAATATAATACTTTTTTGTTTTTTAAATGAGGAATTAACTCATTTGCAAAATCATTTCCATGACCACTTTCTCCAACAAATGCTATGTTTGCACCAAGTTTTAAAGCCTCTTTTGCTGTTTTTGATGCTATTAAATATGATGGGATTTTTTTCCAATCAATACAATTTTTTTCCAATGAAAATATCGCATTTTTTGAAGTAAAAACCAAAGCATCATATTTTGTAGTGTCAAGATTATAATTTAGACTTTTTACTTTAAAAACTTCTAAATTAACTACACCTTCAAAATTTTGATTATTTAAAAGATAGATTTTTGACATAACTATTTATCTTCCAAATACTCTTCATCACCAACTTTATCATTTTTTCCACGAGCTACAACATGAATTGGTGTTCCTTCAAAATTGAACTGCTCTCGTAAAAAGTTTATTAAATATCTTTTATAAGAGTAGTGTAAAAGATTTGGCTTATTCATAACAAGTGCAATTCTTGGTGGTCTTGAGTTAAATTGTGTAGCATAATAAATTCTTAATCTTGCTCCATTTGGACTTGGAAGCGCATGTCTTCTAATAGCCTCTTCTATAACTTTATTTAGTTTTGAAGTAGGAATTCTTTGTGTATAGTTATCAAAAATTTCAACAATTTTATCCTTTAATCTATCTATACTTCTTCCAGTTTTTGCAGAAACAGCTAAAATTGGAGCATAAGCTAAGAATCTAAATCTTCTTCTAATCTCCTCTTCCATTTTTTGGAATGTATCCATATTTTCATCCCATTTATTTAAAACAATAATTGTACCCAATCCGTACTCATCAACTAAACCAGCAATTTTTTCATCTAAATCAGCAAGTTCATTTGAGGCATCAAGAACAACTAAAGCAACATTTGCTTTCTCTAACATCTCTTTTGTTCTCATTAAAGCAAATTTCTCAATTCCTTCAATACTTCCTCTTCTTCTAAGTCCTGCTGTATCTACAAAAGTAATTTTTTTGTCCTTATAAAAATATGTCTCATCAACTGGATCTATTGTAGTTCCTGCAATTGGTGATACAACAGATCTTTGTTCTCCAACAAGTGCATTTAAAATAGATGATTTTCCAACATTAACTTTTCCAATAATTGCAACATTTATAGAAGTGTCATCTTCTATTTTTTCATCTTCTATATCCTCAATTTCTCCTATAGAAAAATCTTCATCATCATCTTCATAAAACTCACCATGCTCTTCTTTTAGAGCTTCTAGTCTTCTTTCTTGCTCTTGTCTAGCAACTGTTTCTGGATTTTCAGGAAGTTTATCATAGATCCATTCATATAATTTCTTTGTTCCACGATTGTGAGAAACTGATATTCCAAATAGATTTTCATCTCCTATTCCAAATTCAAAAAACTCCCAAAGTCTCTCTAACTCTTTATCATTATCTATTTTATTTACAACTAATGCTAACTCTTTTCCTAATCTTAATAACTCATAAAAAAGCTCTTTATCTTTATCATCTGGAATATTTTTACCATCAACCATAAAAAGTATAATATCAGCCTCTTTGGCAGTTTTTATTGCTTGTTTTTTTACATTTAAAAAAATCTCATCATTTGTATCATCAATTCCACCTGTATCAAGAAGAATTGCACTTCTATCAATTATCTCTATCTCATTTTTTCTAATATCTCTTGTAGTACCTGCAACATCTGAAACAATTGCTATTCTTCTATTTGAAAGTCTATTGAAAAGTGATGATTTTCCAACATTTGGTTGCCCAATTAGTGCAACTTTTTTTAAGTCATTTTGCATATTTTTTTAAATCCTAAATTCAATTAAATTAAAAAAGGGTATTAGCTTTTTCTAATACCCTTTTAGTTTTTTTACTACTAAATTTTAGTATAAACCAAATTTTCCAGCAGCATTTGCTTTGTATAAAACTCTCATATTATCGTCTTTGTCATAAAAAACTTTAAATAAAGCAGTAGAGTTTTTCAAATCTTCCAAAGCCTCTTCTATATCAATTGGTTTATAAGAAGTTAATCTTTGAGGAATAATCTCATCTTCAAACCTCTCAAGCTCTTTTGCAACACCATCTTCAACTTCAACAGCTTCACTAAATTTCGTTGCTTTATGAGCAGTTATTTTATCATTGTGTCTTCTTAAAACCTTTGATACTCTATCTGTTGCTATATCAATTGCAGTGTATAAATCTTTGTCTTTTTGTTTAATAACAACTGTATCAATATTTGCAATATTTAAAGAGAATTCAAAAGTAAAACCTTTTGCTTTTTCATCTCCAACAATTGTAGAAGTAACCGAAATAATATCCAAGTTATATTTTTTAAATGTATCAATTGAACTATTGATATAATCTTTTATTGCGTCCGTAAGTTTTATATGTCTTCCTACTATACTTGTATTCATAATTACTCCTTAAAATAAAATCTTTTTATTCTAGCATAATTTTCTTTTATTCTTTGAGAAATTTTGATAGAATTTTTACTTAATAGAAATAAAAGGCTTATTTATGGAAATATTAATGTTTATATCTTATTTTTTAATGTTTTTAATAGCTATTATTTTGAGTTTCGCAAGTATTAAATATTTTATTACAATGTGGAAATTTAAAAATAGAAAAAAAGATGGAAGCGAAGATGATAACTTTAAAATATTTGATTAAATAAGATTATAAATATAATCTTATTTAAAACTTATAGCAAGGTCAAAAACTCTTTTTCTAAACTATCTTTATCATTTTGCAATCTTTGTTTAACCATTTTAGAAAACTCATCAGGATAAATCTCAAGTTCGCTATTTTTTATTCCTTCCAAAACAGCCTCAACTATTGCAGAAGTTGAACTTTTTGGCATATCTTGCCCTTTTGTCATATTTGTATCAATTGGTCCTGGTAAAACTTCAAAAACTTTTATATTTTCTTTTTGTAACTCTGCTCTAAAAGCTTGAGTTATTGAGTGTAAAGCACTTTTTGAAGCACAATAAAGACCCATTATAGGAAGATTTATTAAAGCTAAAATTGATGTAATATTAACAATAGAGCCATTTTTATTTAATTTTTTAGATAATATTTGACAACTATTTAGTGTTCCAAACAGATTTACTTCAAAATCTATTTTACTATCATCAATAACTCTTTTTTGGCTATTTACACCAGCATTGTTAATTAAAAAATCAATATTTTCAATCTTTGAAGCAACTTTTTCAAGCTCATCTTTTTTTGTAATATCTAAAGCAAAAATCTCTATTTTTGGTGATAATTTTTTCAACTCTTCTAGCTTACTTAAATCTCTTGCTGTACAATAAATCTTTTTAACACGATTTTTTAAAAGCGATTCAATAAATGATTTAGCCAAACCACCATTTGCACCTGTTATAAATACTACTTTATTTTCAAAAAACATTTTATAATCCTTATTAATTATTTTAAAATGTAATTTTACAATAAAATCTCTCTATTTCCCCTTGCATCAACTTCACTTAAAACACCTGTTTTTTCAAGTTGTTCAATAATTGTTGCAGCTCTGTTGTATCCAATTTTTAATCTTCTTTGAAGATATGAGATAGATGTTTTTTTATCAGTAAATATAACCTCTTTGGCGTCTTCATAAAGCTCATCTAACTCTATATCATCACTATTTATTCCTGATTTATTTGAACCAGTAAGAGAGCTAATATTTTTATCTTTTATAAAGTTCATATCATATTCAACTTCTCTTTGATTTTTTAAGAACTCTACAACTTTTTCAATTTCAGTTTCAGTACTCCAAGGAGCGTGTATTCTTACAAGTCCTGGCATTCCAGGTGGTGTAAACAACATATCTCCTCTTCCTAAAAGTGATTCAGCTCCCATTGAATCAAGAATAATTTTAGAATCTACTTTTTGCCCTACTTTATATGATAATCTACTTGGTAAATTTGCTTTTATAAGTCCAGTTACAACATCAACTGATGGTCTTTGAGTTGCTACAATTAAGTGAATTCCACTAGCTCTTGCCATTTGAGCAAGTCTTGCTATTGAGTATTCAACATCTTTTCCACTTGTCATCATTAAATCAGCTAACTCATCAATAACAACAACAATATATGGCATTGTAGGAAGACCTTCTTTTTGTGCTTTTTCATTGAAGTTTTCAATATTTTTTGTTTTTGTTTTAGCCATCAATGAATATCTTCTTTCCATCTCTGCTACCATATTTGCTAATGCATTTATTGCATCAACAGCTTTTGTAATAACTGGAGTTAAAAGATGAGGAATATCATTGTACATTGAAAACTCAAGCATTTTTGGATCAATCATTACAAGCCTTAGATTATCTGGTGAGTTTTTATATAAAAGTGACAATATCATAGAGTTTATTCCAACAGATTTCCCACTTCCAGTTGTTCCAGCAATTAGTAAGTGAGGAAGTTTTTTAAGATCTGTTACAAATGGTTTTCCTACAATATCTTTTCCTAAAATCATAGTTAAAGGAGATTTAGAGTTTTGAAAAATCTCACTATCAAGCATCTCTTTTAAATATATTGTTTGCGTATCTTCATTTGGAACCTCAATTCCAACAACATCTTTTCCAGGAATTGGAGCTTGAATTCTTATTGTTTGAGCTTTTAAAGCCATAGCTAAATCATCTTGAAGACTTAATATTTTTGAAACTTTTACATTTGGAGCTGGTTTAAACTCAAAAGTTGTAACAACAGGTCCTGTATAAGTTCTTACAACATCCCCATCTATTTTAAACATAGCAAGTTTATCAAGTAAATCAGCAATTTTTTTATCAATAAATGCCTCATTTACTTTTGTTTTATTCTCTTTTGGAGCATCTTGAAAAAAGTTTGTTGGTGGAAGTATAAAATCTTTTGGTTTTTCGGTTTTTCCAAACTCAAGCTCTGAAAGAAGTTTTGCATTCTCTTCAAGCTCATCAATAATCAAACTGCTATTAATAGCACCTTTGTTTTTAACCTCAATTTCATTATCAAGTTCGATAAGATCTGCATCTAAAACATCTTCATCTTTTATTGATTTATTATCGTTTTTCAACTCTTTATTTACTTCTTGAACAATTGGTAGATTCTTTTGATTATCAATAGTTTTAGTTCTATTTTTTGTTATTGTAAATTTTTTCTCATTTTGATTTTTTAATTTTATTCTAGCTCTAAATTTTTTAATATCATCAAAATTTAAATCCATTGTTTCAAAAATAATTAATAAAGATATTACAAATCCAACAATAACAAATAGATATAGACCAGCTTTTCCAATAAATGGAGTTAATGTATCTACAAAAATATTTCCAAGTTCTCCCCTATTGTAAGGATTTTCCACAATAAGTGCTTGAAAAATCAATGCTATAAATAAAAATATAAAAAGTGATAATAGATTTAAATATAAATCTTTTTTATCCAACTCTTTTTTAAAGTTTATTAAATATAAAGGATAAAGTAAAAATAGTAAATAAACATATGATAAATATGAGAAATATTTAAAAGAGAAGTTTGCAAACATACTTCCAATATTTCCAACGCTATCCTTTGAGCTTACAATAGTAGTAAACTCAAAATATAAAATAATAGTTAAAAAAATGAGAGAGATGACTTTTTTAGCTATGTCAGATCCTTTTATTTAAGTAAATTAGATATTTTTCCTTGAAGTTTAAGCCAATTTCTATGCTCAATCAAAGGAAAACCTGCCCAAGTTTTTTTAGGTTCTTTAATAGTTTTTGTAACTCCACCACGAGCTGCAATTGTTGAGAAAGCTGCAATTTCAAGATGTCCAGCAGCTCCACTTTGGGCACCCATTACAACATAAGGTTGCAAAGTTGTAGAACCAGCAATTCCAACTTGAGTTACCAAAACAGAACCCTTTCCTATTTTACAATTATGTGCGATATGAACTAAATTATCAATTCTTACACCATCTTCAATAATAGTAGATTTAAATACAGCTCTATCAATAGTACAATTTGCACCTATTTCAACATCAGATCCAATTATTACATTACCATTTTGATAGATTTTTATATATTTTCCATCTTTTGTATTTGCAAATCCAAATCCATCACTTCCAACAACAGTTCCAGAGTGAATTATACAATCACTTCCAATTTTACAATCTCTATAAACTGTTACATTTGGATAAATTATTGTGTTATTACCAATTTGAACATTATCACCAATAAAACTTCCTGCCATAATTGTACAGTTACTTCCAATAATACTATTTCTACCAATAAAAACATTTGGCATAATAATTGTATCTTTACCAATAATCGGCTCTTTACCTTCAGTTTCAAAAAGTTTTGGTGCAAAAAGTTTACTAGCTTTTGCCAAATTCAAATATGGTTCATCACAAACTAATGCAACTACACCTTTTGGAACTTCATTTAATAGCTCTTTATTTACAAAAACAGCTCCTGCTTTAGTAGATTTTAATTTCTCAACATATTTGGGATTTTCTAAAAATGATAAATCATTAATATTTGCATCTTCTAAACTATTTAAAGCTGTAATTTCAATATCAGTATCACAATCTAATTGTAAATAATTTGCTATTTGTTTTAAAGTCATATTATCTCTCCATAGCAACTATTCCACTTCTTACAACTTCAAGTGGATTAAACTTTTCCATTACTTTAATAAAATTAATAATTCTATCACTTGAATCTGTTGCAGAAACTATAATTGCTTCATCTGTAACATTTTGAATAGATCCATGATAAGCACGTGCTATTACATCTATATCTGATAAGTTATTATCAATTGAAAATTTCATTAAAACTGTATCTTTTTCAATAACATTTCTATGCTCATTTACCTTTAATACTGGAATCAATTTGTTTAATTGCTTAACAATTTGATCAATTACCCTTTTATCTCCAGTTGTAACTATTGTCATTCTTGAGTATTGGCTCTCAGCCATTGGAGCAACCGTTAAAGAATCAATATTATAACCACGAGCTGAGAAGAGTCCTACAATTCTTGATAGAACGTTATGTTCATTTAATACAACAACAGAGATAACTTGTCTTATTGTTTCACTATTATAATAGTTGTTAAAATTACTCATTATCTATCTCCTTTTAATAAAGTCATCTCATTTAAAGAGTGTCCATTTGGAACCATTGGTAAAACCTCTTCATTTCTAGCAACAATTACCTCTATAACTGCTGGTTTTCTTTGCTCAACTGCATCTTTTAATGCTTTTTCAAACTCATCTTTTGTTGAAACTGTATATCCTAAACAGTGAAATGATTCAGCAAGAGTTTTAAATATTGGTTGATTTGTTAAATCAGTTTGCGCCAACCTATTATCATAAAACATTGTTTGCCACTGTCTTACCATTCCAAGGTAGTTATTATTTAAAATAATATTAATAACAGGAAGTTTATACTCACTACAAGTCATTAACTCTTGAATGTTCATTAAAATAGAGCCATCTCCTGTAAAGTTTACAACTACTCTATTTGTATCTTTAAATGCTCTTGCAACTCCAAGTGCAGCTGGAAGACCAAACCCCATTGTTCCTAATCCACCACTTGTTATCCACTGTCTTGGATGTGAAAATGGAAAGAATTGCGCAGTCCACATTTGATGTTGTCCAACATCTGTTGAAATAATTGCATTATCTCCTAAAACTTTTCCAACTTTTTCAATAACCCATTGAGGTTTAATTAACTCATCTGTATCAAAATATCTTAAGGGCTCTTTTTCTCTATAATCTTTTAATAATTCAACCCAATTTGAAAAATCATTAAATTCATAATTTTCACACTCTTCAAGCATTGCCTTTACAGTTAATCTCAAATCACCAACTATTGGATAATCAGCAACCACAAGTTTTGCAATACTTGTTGGATCAATATCTATATGAATTACTTTTGCTTTACTTGCAAACTCATCTAATCTTCCAGTTACTCTATCATCAAATCTAGCTCCCAAAGATATTAATAAATCTGTCTCATAAGCTGCCATATTTGCAGCATACTCTCCATGCATTCCAAGCATTCCAAAGAAAAGTGGATTTTCATCACCCATAACTCCTCTTGCCATTAAAGTTTCAACAGCAGGAATATTTAGTTTTTTTGCTAAATCTCTAATCTCATATCCACAATTTGATAAAACTGCTCCACCACCTATGTATAAAAGAGGTTTTTTTGCATTTGAAATAGCCTCCATAGCTTTTTTTAACTGTCTTTTATTGTAGTTAATTGTTGGCTTATAAGTTGGCATATTAACTTCAGTAGGATATTCAAACTCACCAATTTGTGCAGTTATATCTTTTGGTATATCAACATGAACAGGACCTGGTCTTCCTGTTTTTGCTAAATGAAACGCCTCTTTAAGTATTCTTGGTAAATCCTCTATTTTATTTACCAAATAGTTATGCTTTGTGCAAGGTCTTGAGATACCAACAGCATCTATTTCTTGAAAACCATCAGTTCCAATAATTGTTGTTGGAACCTGACCTGAGATTATAACCAATGGAATTGAATCCATATAAGCATCTGCAATTCCAGTTATTGCATTTGTAAATCCAGGTCCTGAAGTAACTATTGCAACTCCAACTTTTCCTGTACTTCTTGCATAACCCTCAGCAGCAATCACACAAGCTTGTTCATGTCTATTTAAAATATGTTCAAAATAATTTTGTTTATAAATTTCATCGTAGACGTTCATAATGGCACCACCTGGGTATCCAAAAACAACTTCTACCCCTTCTTGATGTAATGATTCTATAACCATTCTTGCGCCATTTATTTTCATCTCATACTCCATAATCTTAAAAATTAAGTGAATATTTTACCCAAAGTAGCATTAAAGTATCTAATTTTAAAGAACTAATTGTGTTTTTTAAGTCAAAAAATATATATTAATTAAAATATGATATAATAGATGCACAAAATGTTTCTAGGAGACACAAATATGGATATAAATGCTATAAATAATACAAACAGTATTCAAAACTTAAACAACTTAAATAGTAATCAAAATATAGCTTTAGAGAAGTCTCAACTAAAGTATAGCGTAGAAGATTTTCAAAGTAGTGAATCAACTAGTTTAGCTGTAAGTAAAAGCTCAATAATAAGAAGTGAATTTTCTCAAGATATACAATCTACAAATGAGACTATAGCAAAAACAAAAATAGCAGAAGCATCTATGAACAATCTTCAAGATTTTTTAAAAAACATAGACCAAAAATTACAAAATAGCGAAAATCTTCAAAATAAAAATGATTTAAAGCAAGAGATAAATCAAGAGTTAAGAGATTTTAATCAATTGGCTTTTAGTACAAAATATAAAGATGAAAATCTAATTGCAAGTAGATATAGCGATGTTCAAGACTCTATAACTCTTAGTGCAAATGGAAGCTTATACTCAATTACTAAACCAAACATAGCAAACTTTACAAATAATATTTTTGATGCAATAAATAATAGTGATTTAAATAATCCAGAAAACTTACAAAAAGCTATTAAATCAGTTGAAGATACAGCAACTCAAATTGGAAATATTGCAAATGAGTTTGAAAATTTTTCAAAACAACTAATAGAAGATGTAAGAAATAGAATTGATGAGCAAAGATACAATAACAATGTTATTGATTTCGGAAGAGAGTCAAGTGATTTTACAAAAGCTAATATAAATATAAATGCTGGTTATTTAGCTGCTTCTCAAGCAAATATAGTTCAAGAGCAAAGTGTAAGGCTACTATCTTAAGCCTTACTTTGATTAAGTGCAAAATTTATTGCAACACCCTCTCTTAGCCCATCATCCAAAACTATAGAGCTCTTTTTTTCTAAAGCTTCAAAAAATATTTTATAGATATAAGTTCCAACTTCAAGATATTCAACTCTACCTTTTCCAGCTATTTTTATCAAATCTTCAAAAGATGTCTCTTTTAGTAAAGTTAAGCTATCTTCCAAATCTTCTATTTGCAAAACTGTTCCATTTACAATATTTTTATCATAATTAAAATAACTAAATCCAAGTTTTATAGCTGCTATTGTTGTAGGAGTTCCTGCTGTTGCAACAAAGAAATAAGATTCTAAATCTATTCCTAAATTAGCTATAAACTCTTTTATCTCTTCTTTTTTGTTTTTTAACTCCAAATCCAATAGTTGTTTATTCTTTTTTGTTTTTTGAGTCATTGTAACTATTCCAAAATCAAAACTTTTTGTAAGAAAATCATCTTTATTTGATATTACAAGCTCTGTTGAACCACCACCAATATCCAAAAGTATAAACTTTTCATTTGGAATATTCTCTCTTTTTAAAGCGTACTTTATAGCTAAAAAAGTGAGTCTAGCCTCTTCATATTCATCTATTATTGTAAAGTTAATACCACCATTTCTTCTAAAAAACTCTAAAACTTCTTGAGAATTTTTTGCTTTTCTCATTGCTGCTGTTGTAACACAAATAGCATCTTTTGGTTCAAACTTTAATTTCTCTTTAGCAATTTTTAGTGCTTCTATAACTCTTTCTTGAGCCTCTTGACTAATAACTTGTGTATTTATTAATCCATCTGCTAAACCAACAACTTGATGATACTCATCTAATATTTTAAAATTTTCACAATCAAACTTTAAAACTCTAAAAGAGTTTGATCCTAAATCAATAGTAATAATCTCTTTTTTCATAAATGTTTTATCTTAATTTTAGAGTTTAAAAGATATCCAATAACTATCATTAAAAATAGAACTATATACTCATTTATAAAACCTGTCAAAAAAATTAAATATACAATCCAAAGTAAAATTGCACCAAGAGGTGTTGGAACACCTATGAAATATCTCTCAACTTCACCCTCTTCAGAGTTTATATTGAATTGAATCAATCTTCTTAATCCACAAATAATATAATATATAAATACACCTGCTAATAAAGCCATATTAAACTGTTCCTCTTTGCCATCAAAGATAGCAAAATATATAAACATTGCAGGAACAATAACAAAAGATAAAAAATCAGCATAAGAGTCTAGTTGTATTCCAAATTCAGTCGAAAGATTATATTTTCTGGCAATTTTTCCATCAAATATATCAAAAGCACCTGCCAACCAAGCAAAAAGTGCAGCACCAATAAACTCATTATGAGTTAGAAAATATATAGCTATAATTCCACAAGATATATTAAAAAATGTTACTATATTTGCCAAATTAAAGTGACTATATTTATTAAACAAGAAATTCATCTCTATCCTTTTTTTATTTTGAAACTTCGAAATATTACTATAAATTTTCTCAATTTATAATTTATCTATTTTTATACTTTTTTTTGCTATTATTTAATAACCTTTTAAAAGGAGTATTTATGGAAATTTCAGATAGTTATGCAAGTGCATCTATTATATATTCCCAGCTTGCGCTAAAAAAGAGTCAATTAGCAAATATCGATAAAAATGAGTTTGAAAAATCAACATTTGAAAAATATGATAGTGCAAATGAGATATCAAAATATGATGAAAAAGATTATGAAAGAGTTTTAAATAGATTTAAAAATAGTGATAGTGAAGTAAGGAGTCATGAACAACTACACGCTAGCTTAGGAACTACAACTACTCCAATAAGCTACAACTATCAAGTGGGACCAGATGGAAAACTTTATGCTACAGGAGGAAGTGTTAGGTTTGACACCTCTATTCCTCAAGATAAAGAAGCAGCAATTCAAAAATTAAATGAGCTTAAAGATGCTTCAAGTGCACCAGATGGTTTAAGTAGAGCCGATAGTTCAATAGCTCAAGCTGCAAATTTAAATAAAATGTTAATACAATCTATGCAAGAAGGAGCAATATTATGAGAATTGATAATAATTTAGGAGCTATGATGAGCTCTGCTATTCAAATACAAGATAATGCAAATAAAATTGCTGAAGTTGCAAATGTTGCATCTGTTCCTGAATTTCAAGAATCAACAAGAGATTTTACTTCTGCTATGCTTGAACAAATTCCTGAGATTATTGCATATAGTGCAAATGCAAAGAGTATTGAGATACAAGCAGTTGCAATGGAAAGACTACTTGATTTAAAAGCTTAGCAGTAAGAAAATAGTCTAAGTTAATAATAAATTAGACTATTTTCTACTCTCTTTTTTTATATATTTTCTTAAATCATCCAACTCAAATTCATTAAAAACTTTAACTCCATTGTCTTCAAGAAGTCTTGCTGTTAAACCTTTTGCTTTAATCAATTTTTGAGAAAAAGTTCCATCATAAACTTCAATATTACCACATGATGGTGATTTTGATTTAAATAAAGCGACTTTAATACCATTTTCTATACAAATATCCAAAGCGTTTTTTGCACCAATTAAAAAATTTATTGTTACATCATTTTGTTCAATATCTAAAACTTTAAAAGGTTTATTATGACTTATAATTTCAGATTTATTTCTAGGAATTGATAAACCACCAGAAACTTCTGGACAAATTGAAAATATCTCATTTTCACACAAAATATCCATAAAAATCTCTTTTTGGCTAAATCTAAATTTAGGACTCATAGCAATACTTGAATTAAGACCATCATATCTAGTATCTTCACCTAAAAGGCAAGATGAGACTAATATTTTCATATAGTTTCATCTTCAATATTTAATTTTATATCTTTTAAATCTTTATAAAAAAATGTAGGTAATTGTATATTACTAAATGCACTTTTCATAGATACAAAAATCTTTGGATTTTGCTCTTCTAGTTTTGCTAATAGCTCTTTTGTGGCTGCTCTTGCGTGAGGCATTTTTACATCAAATCTAAGCCCTGGACAAGCCTCATCTCCAATTACTCTAATCTCATTTGAAGCTGCAAATGCTCTTAATTGTCTCTCTCTACAAAATATTAGTGGTCTTATTACTTCTAAACCGTTATTTGCAGTATATTTTGGAGGCATTGTTCTCATTGTTCCATTGTAAAATAGGTTCATAAAGTATGATTCCATAGCATCATCTAAATGATGACCAAGAGCCACTTTATTATAACCTTGCTCTAAAGCTGTTGTATATAAATACCCTCTTCTCATTCTTGAAAAAAATGAACAAAATGATGAGTTTTTTCTTATTTTTTCACCTGCTAAATCAAAAATTTGAGTATCAATTATTTCATGTTTTATTCCGTGCTCTTTGCAGTGATTACTTAAAAATTCTATTTGTTCACCCATTCCATAAGTAATTGTTACTGCTTTAAAATCAAATTTAAAAGGGGCTTTTTTTTTCATTCTATTTAGAGTGTGAAGTAAAGTTAGTGAATCTTTTCCACCACTAAATCCAACCATTACTCTATCGCCCTCTTTTATTAACTCATACTCTGCATTTACTTTTGCTACATTTGAAGTTATTTTTTTACTTATTTCTATCAATTTATCTTATCCTAAATATTTTTTGGGATTATATCAAAAAAGTTTTAATATATTATTTTAGGAAAAGATAATATAATCTTACTTTTAAAATTTAAAACAGAAGATAGAAAAATGACAATTGAAGAACAACAAATATTTATAGATAAAATAAAAGAGACAATTTTACCAATAGCAATATACTTAGATGATGATTCTATAAAAAAAATTATTAAAAATGTAGAAGATACAAATGAAAATCTTCCAAAAGGTTTTGCAAATATGCTTTATGAACAAATAATAATTATGAAATATAACAGATTAGGATAAAGAATGAGAGATTTTATAACTTTTGATGAATCAATAGAGGTTTTAAATAGTATTAATATAGTTGAAAAATCGACTCAAAAACTATTTTTAACAAATGCTCTTGGAAGAGTTTTGGCTGAAGATATTATAGCTTTGGAAAATAGTCCAGAGTTTCCTACATCTGGAATGGATGGGTATGCTTTTAAGTTTGAAGATATAAATAGTGAACTTAAAATAATAGAAAAAAATCCAGCTGGTTATGTAGTTGAAAAAGAAGTGGTAAGTAAAACATGTATTAAGACTTTTACAGGTGCATTAATGCCAAAAGGTAGTGATACTTTAGTTCCTATTGAAAATGTTGAAGTTTTAGAAGATAGAATAAAAATAGTTAAAAGTGTTCCTAAAGGTTTTGCCGTAAGAGATGTTGGTGAGAACTACAAAAAAGATGAAGTTTTAATTAAAAAAGGAACGATTATTGGATTTAGCGAAGTTGGAGTTTTAGCATCACTAAATATTCCTCAAATAAAAGTTTATTCAAAACCTATCATTGCAGTTGCTAGTACAGGAAGTGAGATTTTAGATCTGGGAGTTGAAAAAACAAATGATTCACAAATAAGAAGCTCAAATCACCTAACTCTTGAAACACTATTTACTCAATGTGGTGCTGAAGTTATTCAAAATGGTCCTGTTGATGATGATATAGAGAATATTACAAACTTTTTTGAAACTTCTTTAAAAAAAGCTGATATTGTAGTTACTACTGGGGGAGTTAGTGTTGGAGATTATGATTTTGTTCAAGATGTAATAAAAGATAAATTAAAAGCAAAAGTTCTTTTTCATGGTGTTTTTGTAAAACCAGGAATGCATATTTTAGTTGCGATTAAAGATGAAAAAATAATTATTGCCCTTCCAGGTTTTGCATACTCTTCAACTGTTTGTGCAATTTTATATGTACTTCCTTTGATTTATAGATTAAAAAATAGTAATGAAAAACTTCCAATTGTAAAAGCAAAAATAAATCAAGATTTAAATAATCCAACAAATAAAAAGATATTTACAGCTTGTAATGTTGAGTATAAAAATGGTGAGTATATTATTGATTTTGTTGGTAAAAAATCTGGAACAAGTGCTATTTTAACAAATATGTTAGGAAGTCCTGCACTTTTGATTCAAGAAGAGAATAGTTCATTAAAAAGTGGGGATTTGGTAGATATTATTTTACTAAATAGCTTTAAATAGTGTCAAAAAATATCTTTTTCTTTCTCATAGTTGTCTCTATGATTCTATGGGGAGCTTCTTGGATTAGTACAAAAGTTTTAACAAACTATATTAATGCTTATGAAATGGTATTTTTAAGAATGGGAATATGCTTTTTATCAATGGCTCCAATAATTTTTTTCTCAAAAATGAATTACAAATTAGATTTAAAAACTTCTATTTTAATCATATTTGCCTCACTTTTTTTAGTTTTATACTCTATTTTTATGTTTTGGGGAGTTGAGCATGGAACTGGAAGTTTAGGAGGAGCTATGGTTCCTTCAATGATTCCAATCATAACATATATTTTTGTAGCAATATTAAGTAGAAAAACAATTAGTCTAAAACACTCTTTTGCTCTAATTTTAGGTGTTTATGGTGTTTTAAATATGATAAATATCTATCAATTTAATCTTGAAGAGATTTTTAGTAAAGATAATATATATTTTATAATTGCTTCAACACTATGGGCAATTATTACAATAATTACTTCAAAATCACTAAAAATAAATGCTTTTGTATTTACAACTTACACATACTTAATTTCAAGTGCTAGTCTATACTTTTTATACATAGATAGCTCAATATTTACAAAAGTTTTAGAGTTTGATTATATCTTTTGGTTTAATATCTTTGTAATTACAATTTTAAGTACAACATTTGCAACTTCAATTTACTTTTTTGGAGCAGCAAAATATGGTGCGAAAGAGGTATCTAGTTTTGTATTTTTAGTTCCTGCAAGTGCTATTATAATTGGAAATATATTCTTAGATGAGAAGATTGAATTTACAACAATTATTGGAGTAGTTTTTGCAATGATTGCAATATATATCCTAAACAATCTAAACTTTTTTAGACTGTTTAGAAAAAAGAGTTTAATTAATTTATAAACTCTTTCTTTTCTACATCATATCCAAGCTCTTTGAATCTCTCAATTAAAGGTGGATGAGAGTAGTAGAAAAATATATAAAGCTTGTGAGAGTGAGGAAAACTTTTATTCTCATTTGCTAATTTTAATAAAGCATTTACCAAATCCTCTTTGCTAGATAAGTTTGATCCAAATTCATCTGCAGCGTACTCATTGTGTCTTGAAATTAGTGAGATTAAAGGCATTAAAAAAAAGCTTAAAGCTGTTGAAAATATTAAAAATATTGCAATAATTGAATATGGCTCATTACTTAATCCAAGTTTTAAAAATAACTCATCATTTAAATTTCCAAATATGGCAAAAAAAACAAACATAATAAATCCCATAATTCCAATATTTTTTAAAATATCTTTGTTTTTAAAATGCCCCAACTCATGTCCTAAAACTGCAAGTAGTTCATTATGAGATAGTTTTTGCACTAAAGTATCAAATAAAACAACTCTTTTTGTACTTCCAAGTCCACCAAAATAAGCATTTAATCTATTATCTCTTTTGCTAGCATCAACACTAAAAACTCCACTACTTTTAAAACCAACCTCTTTTAGAAGGTTCTCAATTTTTGCTTCAAGAACGCTATCTTTTAATTTCTCAAATTTATCAAACATCTTATCTCTAATTAAAGGATAAAGCATATTTATTAAAATAATAACAGCAAAAACAAATATAAATCCAAATATCCACCAAGATGGAAAATTTAAAATAATATATGAAATTCCAGCAACAACAATTGAACCAAAAACAAAAGTTAAAATAGCTGATTTTATGGTATCTTTTATATATAAAGCAGGAGTTATAGTTGAAAATCCATACTTTTTATCTAACTTAAAAGTTTTATAAATATCAAAAGGCAGAGTTAAAATCCAATTTACAATAATAAAAGCATTTATAAATAAAACTGCTTTTAATATATAAGAATCAGTTTGAATCAATGAATCTAAATATTTAAGACCAAAACCAATCCAAAAAATAAATATAACAAAATCAGCAAATGAGCTAGAAATTGACAATTTCTCTTTATCAACTGCATAATTTCCAGCTTCAATATAAGAGTTTTGCTCTAAAATCAAAGCTTTGTTTTTCATACTATCTTTTACAAATCCAATTTGCATAAATGATGTATAAATTGTAAAAGCAAAATATAAACAATACAAACCAATAAAAATTTCTAACACTAATTAATCCTTTAATAAATTTTATAAACTATATTCTATTTAAAATTTGCTCTAATCTCTTTTAATTCTGAGATTAAAACATCATCATTTGAAAAATATACAATATCAAGATTCTCTTTAAATGACTTTTTCGTAAAATTCATACTACCTATCATAGCCAATCTGTTATCAATAAGAATCGTTTTTAGATGCATCTTTTTTACACTATCTTTAAAAACAATATTAATATCATTTGATTTTAATAGATTATAAACTTCACTATCATCTTCTACTTTACTCTTGTCGAGTAAAACAGTGATTTTTACACCATTTTTTGAAACATATATTAAATCATTTGCTATTTTTTTATAAGAGAAGTTATACATTGCAATAAAAATATCTTTTTTTGCATTTAAAATCTCATAAGACAATCTATCTTCTAACTTTTTTGAATCTTTTGGAAGCACAAAAATATCATTTGCTACTAAAGAGCCTACAAATAAAAGTAAAAATATAATTTTTTTCATTTAACTCTCCAAAATATCAAATATATGATTTGGAATTTTTGAAGGTTTTCCATATTTTAAAAAAGCTAATCTAAATTTTGCTTCAAAAATAAGCTCACTGCCTCTATAAATCTCTTGTTTCATAATAATTGAGGCTGATTTTTTCTCAATTAGTTCTGTTTTAACTTCTAAAATATCTGCAAAAACTGCTGATTTTATCCAGTTTGCTTCACACGATTTTACTACAAAAAACTCATCTTGAGAGTGAGGAAGTAATCCTTTTTTAAAAAATAGCTCACTTCTAGCTCTTTCGCAATAGTTTAAATAGTTTGCATGATAAACCATATTTCCACAATCTGTATCTTCATAATAAACTCTAATATTCAAGTTAATTCTCCTTTTTATAAATATTTAAAAATATATTAAATAAAAAAGATTATATTATCTTATTTCTTTAATACCCAAATATTCGATATTTCTAAAGAGTATTTTCTTAGATTTAAAACTTTAATATGATAAAATTATATTTTATAAATATAATTTTTAAGGTGTTTTTGTGTCAATTTTTGCTTTACAATCAATCGCAGGTGGATTTTTAGATGAAGATCTACAACATTTTAATAAAAAATTTGATGATTGGTGTATATCATTTGATACTTATGAAGATGCTATGGATGTTGTAAAAACACTTAATAATAAAGAGAATATAGATATTGTAGAGATAACTCCTCTTAGTTATCCTAGATACTTTTTTAGAGAACTTCAAGGAACTGTTTATGCAACAAGACAGATTGAAGATAAGATTATTTGTGTAATAGAGCCTTTTGTTGGCTCTAATTTTAGAATAGCAATATGCGATTTAAAAACAAAAAATGTAAGATTTACAAAAACTCACTATAAAACTGTTCCAAGTGTTGAGGGTGTTTTTGCAAATTTTAAAGATATTTAATTATAACTTTTTATATAGTTTTTTAAAGCTGTAAAATCAACTTTTTGACTAATTTTTATACTTAAATCCATAATATATAGATTTTTTAAATTAAACTTTTCAAGTTTTACAAAATCTTTTTGTGTTGTTACAATTGCAAAATCTCTATAGTTATTCAAAATATTATCTATCTCATCTTTTGTAAAGTTATGATGATCTTCAAAAAATATTGTCTCTATATTTTTTGGTAAAAACTCTAAAAGTCTATTTGGTTTTGAAATTGCTGTTAAAAGAACTCTTTTTTTAGGAAGTTCTACTTCTTTATTCTCTTTTTTTATAGTTACAACTCTTTTAAAATCAATATCCTCTTTTAAAACCAGATTAGCTTTTTTATAAAAACTCTTTGGCTCTCTATAGGCTCCACTTGGTATTAAAAATGAGTTTGTAGGTTCATCTTTTGGTTTTAATAAAATATCAAATTTTTTAATACTATATTTTGAGAAACCATCATCCAAAAATACTATTTTACAGCCTAACTCTTTTGCTTTTTTTATAGCTTCTACTCTATCTTCACTTACTATTATTGTTGCATTTTTTAAAGTTGATGCTAAAAGCATAGCTTCATCACCACTTGTTTTTACATCAACTTTAATTTCACCTTTTAGACTAACTACAAAAAGCCCTTTAGACTCTCTTCCATAACCTCTTAAAATAACGCAAACATCTTTAAAATTTTTAGCTAACTCAATTGTTATTGGAGTCTTTCCACTTCCACCAATAGTTAAGTTTCCAACAGAGATAATTGGTATATTAAAATCTATTTTTGAAGCTTTTAATCTTTTAAATAAAATTACTAAAAGATATATAAAACTAAGTGGCAAAAGCAAATATGACAATATTTTTTGAAAACTATTTGGAAAAAAAAGATAGTTTTCAAGCCATAAAATAAGCTTTTGCTTCAAATTATATCCACTCTTTTGCTACATCAATAACTTGATCACAAATATAATTTACATCTTCATTGCTAAGTCCTGCATATATTGGCAAAGATAATATTTGTTGATAGTTATGCAAAGCATTTGGAAATGCTGTAATTTTTATTGAGTATTTACTTTTATAATAAGATAAAAGATGAAGTGGAATATAGTTTAATGCCGTTGAAACACCTTTTTCTTTTAAGGCTCTTGCAAAAGCATCTCTATTTCTTGATATTTTTATAATATATTGAGTATAAATATGCTCATTTTTATGAGGTAAAATAGTGATATGTTTAATATCTTTTAATCTCTCTTCATATAATTTTGCAATCTCTTTTCTTCTTTTTATAAAACCATCTGTTTTATTTAATTGAGCAATAGCATAAGCAGCATCTAGTTCAGAAATATCAAATTTATGTCCAATATCATCAACATCATAAATATAATCTAAGTTTCCATAACTATCATAAGCTGTTGTAATTGCGTGTGTTCTTAAAAGTTTTGCTCTACTAGCTATCTCTTCATTATTTGTAACTAAAACTCCTGAACGACTAATTGCATATTTTGATGGTGATGGGTTTGTTGAAAATATTGTCATATCAGCACTTAAATTTCCAACTTTTTGACCCTTGTATGTAGTTCCTAATGCAGCTCTACAATCTTCTATTATTAGAATATTGTATTTTTTTGCTATTTCATAAATTTTGTCTAAATTTGGAGCAAGTCCACCAATAAAAGTGATAATCGCTGCACGTAATTTTTTTGATTTATTTGCAATAATTGCCTCTTCAAACTTCTCAATATCTAAATTCATATCCTCTAGATTTATATCTACAAATATAGGCTCTGCATCAAAATGTCTTACAGTCTCTGGTAAGTTTACAAAAGAGTTTACAGACATTAAAACCTTATCGCCTCTTTTTAATCTCATAGAGCTAAGAGCTAAATGAAGAGCCGCTGTTGAAGTTGCTGTTGCAATAGCATACTTTGCTCCAATATATTTAACCATCTTCTCTTCAAACTCTAAAACTTTTGATAAATCATCTTTAGCTTGAAGAACTGACTTTAACTGATCAATCTCTTCATTATCTAAAGTTGCTTTATATATTGCAATATTTCTCATCTTTACCTCAATTTCTATATTTTAGCAATAATTGGCAATCTTCTTTTGAATTCGTTTATCTTTACTCTTTTTTTAATATTCTCAATAAATTTATCTTCAAAACCAAGAGCCAAAAGCTCATCATTGCTTCTATTCTCATCTATCATCTTTTTTAATAAAGAGTCAATTTTAGCATAACTATATCCCAAATCAGCCTCATCACTTTGACCTTCATAAAAATCAGCGCTAGGTGCTTTTTTTACTATACTATCATTCACACCTAAATATTTTGCAAACTCAAATAGATCACTTTTATAAATATCTCCTATTGGATTAATTGCACAAGCCAAATCTCCAAAAATAGTTCCATATCCTAAAAGTAATTCACTCTTATTTGAAGTTCCAACAACCAAAGAGTTTTCTCTTGCACTAATATCATATAAAACTGACATTCTTAATCTTGCACTAAAATTTCCTATTCTAAGGCTATTTTCTTCCATATTTTTTAAATATGCACTTAACATTGGTTCAATTGAAACAATCTCATATTTTATATCAAACTTTTTACAAAGCTCTACTGCATCTTCAACAGAGGCTTTAGATGAGTATTGTGATGGCATTAAAACGCAATTTAAATTATCTTTAAATGCCTCTTTACACAAAACTGCTACAACTGCTGAGTCTAAACCACCTGAAAGTCCTACAACAACTCTTTTTAAACCAGTTTTGTGAATCTCTTCTTTTAAAAAGTTTATTAATTTTTGCTTAATATTTTCATATTTATTCATTTTTAAACCTCAATTTAAGATTATATATCATCTTTCTTTGTTTTTTGATAAATCTCATCTAAATAGCTCTGATTTCCATTTTGTTGCTCAACTTTTTTATCAATTAATCTAAAAACTATATCTTTTAACTCATCTTCACTAAAATAGTTTAAATAGTTAGGATTTATTTGAATAGTATCATCATCTGAACTTTTTAAAAGCTCTTTTATCTCATTTATTAACTCTTCTTTTATATCTATCAACTCTTACTCTTTGTTAAACTTTTTTAAAATCTCATCCAAATATAGCTCCATTTTTTGCTCACCTATATCACACTCACTACTTTTACAACAGCCACATGAACTTCCAGCATCTGTTAAATTTTCTAAATCTTCAAGTGTTTTAGCACCTTTTTCATTTATTGCATATATTAATTCGCCAAGACTTACCTGCTTACAATCACAAACAATAAATGAGTGAGGAAATTTTTTTGCCATTAAATACCTCTTTGTTTTTTAATAATTTCATAAGCTTCATTTATCTCTTGAAGTTTTTTTGTAGCTTCATCTATAATATTTTGTGATGCACCCTGCCCTGTAATAATATCTGGATGATATTTTTTAACTAAATTTCTGTAATTTTTCTTTAAAGTTGAATCATCATCATTTGGACTTGATTTTAAAATCTCATATGCTTTTTCTAGTGACAGTGCTTTTTCATTTGCTCTATTTTTATAAAAATTCTCAAAATTTGATATTAAATTAAAATAATCTTTTGAATCTATTTTTAAAGCCTGAGCAATATCTTCAGTTATCTCTTGTTCTTGTTTTGAAAAATCACCATCAATGAATGCAAGATTTAACATATATTCAAGATATTTAACTCTTTTATTATAGTCATGTTTTGTAAGAGTAAATAATCTATTACAAATAGTTATTAAATTTTGAAAATTATCTTTTTCACTATCATAAAGCTTTTTTAAGCCATCTCTTACCTCTTGTGAATTTTCAAAATGAGTTGAAATATCAGTAAATGTATGTTTTAAAATCTCAGCTTCAAGCTCACCTACTTTTCCATCTGCTTTTGCAACTTTTGCCATAAGTGCAACTAAAAGACCAGCTTCATGATTTAATAAATCACCTCTAAAAATCTCTTTTTGATTTAAATTTATATTTTTAAACTCTTCAGTTTTATAATTTTTTCCTATAATAAATAAAATTGCAATAACAACTGCTAAAACTATTAATTCCATTATCTTCCTATTTATTTAAATTTTGGGCTAAATTTTATCAAAATTACTCTAAGAATTTATAATAGCAATAAAGATACTCTTTTAAATTAATTATTATTTTTGCTCAAATTAGATAAAATCCATACCTTATAAAATTTATGGAGCAAAATATGTTTGGATTAGGAATGACAGAGATTCTTTTAATTGCTATTGTTGCAGTTATTGCACTAGGACCAGATAAGCTACCAGAAGCTATGATTAAAATTGCAAGAATGTTTAATAGTGTAAAAAAAGGTATTAGTGATGCAAAAACAACTTTAGACAATGAATTAAATATATCAGAATTAAAAGCTGAAGCAAATAAATTTAAAGCTCAAATTGAGGATACTAAAAGCTCTTTAATGGCTGATACAAAGATTGATTTAGGTCTTGATGATATATTAAATGATGATTTTGAGACTACAAAAAAGAGTCAAATTGAGACAAAAAAAGAGGATAGTCTTCAAAAAAAAGAGATTGATAAAAATATAAAAGAGGATAGTAAATAATGTTTGAAGATTTAAAACCACATATTGCGGATTTAAGAAAAAGATTAACTATATCTGCTATTAGCGTTATTGCTATGTTTTTTGTATGTTTTGCTTTTTATGAACCTATTTTAGAGTGGATGATGGTTCCAGTAAAACATGCTTTACCAACTGGAACTTCTATGATTGCTGTTGAGATTCAAGAGACATTTTTCACAGCTATGAAGGTTGCATTTTTTGGTGGATTTATAATATCTCTTCCTGTTATTTTTTGGCAATTATGGCTTTTTTTAGCTCCTGGTTTATATGACCATGAGAAAAAGTTAGTTATTCCTTTTGTATTTTTTGCAACTTTAATGTTTTTAATAGGTGCATCTTTTGCTTACTATATTGTTGTTCCTATTGGTTTTGATTTTTTAATTGCATTTGGTTCTAATGTTGTTAATGTATTACCAAGTATTGGTAAATATGTTGGATTTTTTACAAAACTTATGATTGGTTTTGGAATTGCTTTTGAACTACCTGTTATCACATTTTTCCTTGCAAAAATTGGAGTTGTTGATGATAGAATGTTAAAAGACTTCTTTAGATATGCAGTTGTTCTAATATTTATCTTAGCAGCTATTTTAACTCCACCTGATGTTATAAGTCAAGTTTTAATGGCACTTCCTTTAATACTTCTATACTTAGTTTCAATTTATATAGCAAAAGTATTTAATCCAGCAAGTAAAGATGAAGAGGAAGAGGAGTAGTTTGAGCGATTTTTTAAAGACTTCAAGCTATGACTTTACTCTTCCTCAAGAGCTAATAGCTACAACTCCAGTAGTTCCTGCTGATAGTGCAAAACTTCTTGTATATGATAGAAAAAACAACAAAATAGTTCATACTATTTTTAAAGATATTATGAAATTTTTGCCAGAAGATTTAACAATATTTTTAAATGATACAAAGGTTATAAAAGCTAGAATTTTTGGAAAAAAAGCTACAGGTGCTAATATAGAACTTCTATTAAATAAACCACTTTTTATGGATAGATTTTTAGTTTTAATAAAAGGAAAAGTAAAAGTTGGAATAGTTTTATTTTTTGATGAAAACTTAAGTGCAAAAGTTTTAGAGTTAAATGAAGATGGCACAAGAGTTGTAGAGTTTTATCAAAATGAGAAAAAATTAGATTTTACCTCTTTGATTGAAATTTTAAATAAAATCGGGCACATTCCCTTACCTCCTTATATGAATAGAGAAGATAATAAAGAGGATGAAAAAAACTACCAAACACTTTTTGCGAAAAATTATGGAGCAGTTGCAGCTCCAACAGCATCTTTGCATTTTACACCTGAGTTATTAAATAAACTAGAAGAAAAATATGGCTTAAACTACCTAACTTTACATGTTGGCGCTGGTACATTTAAACCTGTTGATGTGGAAGATATTTTATCTCACCCAATGCACAGTGAATATTTTGAGATAAGCAGTGAATGCAAAATAAAAATAGACAAAGCAAAAAATATCTTAGCAGTTGGAACAACAGTTACAAGAACTTTAGAGTTTTATGCAAGAAAAAATATGATTTGTGGAGAGTGTGATCTTTTTTTAAATCCAAGTAATAAACCAATTATTGTAAACCACCTTTTAACAAATTTTCACCTTCCAAAATCAACTTTGATTATGTTGGTTGCTTCATTTATTGGTTTAGAAAAAACTTTAGAAATATATAATGAAGCTATAAAAAACAACTATAGATTCTACTCTTATGGCGATGCCATGTTAATAATTTAAGGATAAATTTTGATACATTACATTTTATTTGATACTGAGACAACTGGAGCTTCGCAAGAGGATAGAGTAATTCAATTTGGAAGTATGATTTTAAATCAAAAAGGTGATTTAGAAGTTTTTGATGAGTTATGTTTTAGTGATATACCCATAAAACTTGAAGCCATGGAAGTTCATAATATAACTACTGATATGATAAAAGATAAACCAAGGGCTTGTGAAACAAAATTTTATCAAAGATTGGCTGAGCTAAATAGTAGTGAAAACTATCTAATAGCACACAATATAAATTTTGATTTACAGATGTTAGAAAAAGAGGGATTTAAAAACAAACTTCAACTAATTGATACTTTAAGATGTGCAAAACATATCTATCCTGAACTTCCATATCACAGACTTCAATATTTAAGATATGCTCTTGAACTTTACAAAATAGAAGAGCAAGAGGCAAAAAAACTAAATATCACAATAAAAGCTCACGATGCCATAGGAGATGTACTTGTGATGAAGCTATTTTTATCAAAACTTGTTGCAAAAATAAAAGATGAATTTCCAAGTATAAATCCTATGAAAAAACTGGTTGAATTAACACTTACTCCAGTATTTATAAAAACTTTTAAATTTGGAAAATATAAGGGTGAAAATATAGAAGATGTTGCAAAAAAAGATCCAAACTATTTAAACTGGATGAGAAACAATATGGAGCTTGATGAAGATATGCAATATACTTTAGATAAAGTTCTAGAAAAATAGTTAAGATAGATTATTATGTATAAAAAATGTAAACAAAAGTAACTATTCTTATTTTTTTAACTTAATTTTAGCTTGTAAACTTAATTTTTATCAATTATTCCTATTTTCTTAATATAATTATTAATTAGGATTTATCTTAATACCATAATAAAAACTAAGGAGATAGTTTATGAGTAATAAAAAAGTTAAGACTATTGGAATTCATGAGGCTTATGCAAATGATCCAATAAAAGCTGATTTAGATATCTTTGGAAGAGAGGCTAATCCAACAACAAGAAGAGGATTTTTGAAAAAGAGTTCACTTTTGGCAATGGCTGCTGTTGTTGGATCAAATATTCCATACGCACAAAATATGCCAAGTGGATTAATTCCAGCAGCACTAGCAAACTCTGATTTACCATTTTCAATTCCTGGTAAAGAGGGTTTAATTTACTTAAATGATAGACCAATAAATGCTGAAACACCACCTCATTTATTAAATGATGAGTTTACACCTGATAAACATTTCTTTATTAGAAACAACGGTACTCCACCAGCTATGCAAGATATTGATGTGAAAAATTGGACTTTGGAAATATCAGGGGAGAGTTGTAAAAATCCTACAACATTTACTATTGATGAGTTAAAAAGTAAATTCAAACACTACACTTATGCACTAACTTTAGAGTGCGGAGGAAATGGAAGAGCTGAGTTTAATCCACCTACAAAAGGAAATCAATGGGAGCTTGGAGCTATTGGTTGTGGAAGATGGACAGGAGTTAGATTAAAAGATGTTTTAGAGTCTTGTGGAATTAAAAAAGATGCCGTTTATATTGGATATTATGGAAAAGACACTCACTTAAGTGGAGATCCTACTAAAGTTTCAATAAGTAGAGGAGTTCCGATTGAAAAAGCTTTAGAAAATGAAGTTTTAATAGCTTGGGCTTATGAAGGAAATGATATTCCTCATCAAAATGGTTATCCTTTAAGACTTGTAATTGGTGGATGGCCAGCTTCTGTTTCTGGAAAATGGTTAAGCAAAATTGTAGTTAGAAATAAAGTTCATGATGGTGAAAAAATGATGGGACAATCATATAGAGTGCCTTGTGAACCTGTTGCTCCAGGAGCAAATGTACCAAATGAAAATATGTGTATAATTGAATCTATGCCTGTAAAATCACTAATTACATTCCCAAAATCAGGTATTACTCACTCTTTAAATGATAAATTAAAGCTAAATGGAAAAGCATGGGCTGGAGATTTAAAAGTTAAAGATATGTATGTTTCAATAGATTTTGGTGCAACTTGGGAAAAAGCAAAAGTTAATAAACCACTAAATAAAACTGCGTGGCAAACTTGGGAAGCAAGTGTTAAATTCCCACAAAAAGGATACTATGAAGTTTGGGCAAGGGCAACTGATAGTAGTGGAAAAATGCAGCCAGTTATTATTCCAGGGTGGAATCCAAGAGGTTATTTAAACAACGCTTGTCACAGAATCGCTGTTCAAGTTGTATAAAAGGAGTTATTTATGAAAAAAGGATTATTCGTTCTTTTTGCATCATCACTTCTTTTTCTTCAAGCTCAAAAAGTTGATAGCGAATCTGGATTGATTATTGCAAAAGGTTTTGAAACCGTAAAAGCAAACTGTACTGTTTGTCATAGTGCAAAATTTATTACTACACAAAAAGGTGATAGAGATACTTGGAAAGCTATGATTGTTTGGATGCAAAGAACTCAAGGTTTATGGCAATTTACGCCTCAAATAGAGGATGAGATATTAACTTATCTTGAGACAAACTATCCTCCAGGAAAAGCTTCAAGAAGAGCAAATCTAAAATTAAAAGATATGCCAAATTAGCTATAAGTGGGTTTAAATATACCCACTTATATATAAATAAAAATTAAATCCTATCATCAAAATATTTAATATAAAAAAAGATTTTTTACTCCAAATTGAAAAAAATGAAAATAAAATATATAAAATAAAAAAATATAAAGGTGTAAAAACTTCATAAACATAGATTTTATTTTCTAAAAAAATTTTTAAATAATTATCAAAATATATTGAAAAATTAAAAATATGTGCAACTATTTCAAGTGGATAAAATATAGTAAAAAGTATTGTAATAGGTATTGAGTAAAACTGCTCAATAGCTGTTTGAGGGAAAAAATAGTGAACAATTGGATTAAAAATTAAAAACATCCAAACATTAAAAAATATATAAAGTAAAATTTTATTTCCATTCTTAAAATATTGAATAAACAAATAGATATAAAAAACTGCAAAAATAGAGAACCAAAATCCAATATTAAAAATATATTGTGGAAAAAGTGCAATAACTATAAGAAATGTGTATAAAAGTGTTGTATATGAAAATATTTTCATATTACTTCTTAAAAGAAATATTCCAATACAAAAAAGTACAAATGCCCTTAAAAGCGATGGTACAATCTCTGTTAAAATAAGATAATAGAACATTATAAATATTGTAATTAATAAAATATCATATCTTCTATTTCTATATGAAAAAAATCTATCTTGTAAAAATTTATAAGGATAGTACAAAATCCAATAAATCACAAAAGATAAAACTGCTAAATGAAAACCTGAAAGTGCTACAACATGAGCTATTCCATAAACTGTTATTACATCTCTAAGCTCTTTTGAAACTGGAACTGCTAAAAACAGAGCCTCGAAAAGTTCAATAATCATAGCATCCTTATGATTATTTTTAATATTTTCTAAAATTTTATCTTTAAATTCATATCTTTTTTCAACTCTATCAAAGTATAAAACTTTTGTAAAAAAACCTTTTAAATAATCAAAAAAAGAGATATTTCTAGTATCAAAAACTACATTTAGAAAATCTAGTTTTTTAATATTTTCATCTTTTGAAAAAGAGGCAAAAAATTCAAAGCCATCGCCTTTTAGTTTTATAACATCAAATTTTTCTTTTGGGTAGATATTTAAGACTTCGGCTTTTGTTTCAAAAATATACTCTTTTTTTAACTCTTTATACGACAAATAGTTAAATAAAATATTTATCATAAAAACAAAAAGTAGAAAAAGAGTAAAAAATATACTATTTTTTGATACTTGTAAATCTTGCATAAGTTAAATTATACAAGATTTTAAAAGATTATTACTAATTTTTGTATATATATTTAAAAAGTAACATTCTATAAAAAATCTAACTTTTCTATTTTATTATTTTTTATAAATTGATTATAAATATGCCTCATCTGTTTTAATTCACTCTCTTTAAAAATAGAGATATTTTTTTTAAGTTTATCTACAACATCTTTTGTATCAAGCTGTAATAAACTTTTTGCAATATAATTTTCTATTAAAACCATTCCTAATCTTTTTATAGATTTTGTATATTCCAAAATTTCAAGAGCCTCATTTATCTTTATTAAAACAATATTACAAAGTTCTTTATCAAAAATATTTGAGATTTTATATAAAATATTTAATGCATAATTATGTAAAACAACTGGCATTTCATCTCTATCTCCAACAGACTCTTTTAAATTCAATCCAATTTTTCCAAAATTTATAGCCTTGTTTATAGTTTCATCATTTTTATTTACATCTAAAATATACTTAAATCTATAAGATATTGCCATATTTACAAAAGTTGCTCCATACTCAAAAGGTCCTAAAGCTGGTATTGCTAAACATTTTTTATAAAAATTTATAGCATCATCATAGTTCTCTTCCCATTCACAAAGATTTGCTTTGATATTGTAAAAATGCCACAACCATAAAGGAACATTGTCTTCATTGTGAGAAAAAAGTAGTTTTTCTAGTGTTTCTAAAGATTCTATTGCCTCTTGTTTTAAAGTAGCATTTCTTTGAGAAATTATAATCCAAGCGGCTTTTCTTTGATAATATCTTACTTCAATATCTGATGGTCTATGATTTTTACCAAGTTTTAGCTCTTTTGGTAAACTATTATATGCTTGTTCAAAATGCCCCATTCTTTCATATAAAGAGCATATATTTAATATATATTTATTTGGATTAATCTCGTATAAATACTTATTTAAAAGTATCGCTTGTTCAAAATATCCACTTCTTTCAAATAAAAATGCCAAATCATTTAATGTACTTATTGATAATTTTCTATAATAAGATTTTGAAGAGTTTTCGAAACTATTAATATCGCTTGAATCAAACATAAATCCAGCTATTTCAAACCAATAATCATTTATTAATTCATATTGTTGTTTATCTTTGATTGAGATTATAAACTTTTCTAATATTTTAATAACTCTTTTTTCATCTAAAACTAAATCTTTAACATAGTAATATAAAATTAAAAGAGAGATTGGATTTTCAAATTTTAAAACACAATCTTCAAGATGATTTCTCAAATATTGAGATAACTCTTTTTTTTGTGATTTTAAATCCTTAAATTTTACACTATTTGTAAAAAATATTTGTAAAGATTTTTCTTGAGATAAAAAATTAAAATCTTCAAAACTTCTATTTATAAAACTTTGGAAACCAAAACCTAAATGATTTTCATCTTCAGATTTAATAAAATTTTTTCCACAATATTCAAAAAGTTCCAAAGATGTAAATATCTTTTTATCTTTACTTTTAACAATTTTTGTAGAGCAAAGTTGCAGCAAAGAGTAAAAAATTTGCTCTTTTTGTGATAATAAAACATCAATATTTGATTTTTTTTCTATCTTATCATTTTTAACTATTTTTATATTTTTTACACCTATATTTTCAAGATTTTTTTGAATAACTTGAACTTTATCAGACCTTACATAAAAATATATATTTTCAAATCTATTTAAAATAATATTTACAAAAATAGACCAAAGCCAGTGATTTTGCTCCTCTAAGTCAAAGTTATATAGATGAATTTCTGATTTTATATCAAAGTTTGAATAAGCTAATTTTAATCGCTTTGCTTTTCTAATATCTTTATTAAACCATGAGTTAATCAAGTTTTTTAGTTCATTTCCTTCTGAATCCAAAATTTTTGGCATAAATAGAAGAGATAAAAATAAAAAAATCACAAATCCTAAAGATATATAATCTTTTAATTCAAAACTACTTGGGGTTTCAAGAACTATTTTTTTTAAAAAATCTTCATAAATTGAGATTGTTAAAAATGCAATTAAAATTATAAATACTGAGATAAATGAGATAGTTAAAGGAATAAATCTTTTATTTACAAAATAGGAAAAAGTTCTATTTTTGCCAATCAAACTATTTATATCTTCTTCAAATTTATCCAAAGAGTCATTTTCACAATATGTTATATTTAAACTATTTTTTTCTTTAGAAATTGAGCTATCTTCTTTTTTTTCTCTTCTGTTTTGTGATAATTTTGATGTGACAATAAAATAATTTATATTTTTATTCATTATAATCTCTTACTATTTTTTGCAGCTTGATTTTGAATTGGATCACTAAAAGTATAAATACCCTCTTTTATTTCAAATGGAAAATTAGAAAATATATCTTCAAAGTTATCTTGAAACTCTTTTGAGAAATTTTCAACTCCCCCTTTTACAATTTCGATATATCTTGAAGGAATAAAACAGTTTTCTTGTCCAATTTTTGCTATTTTATCATCTTTAGTTGTCATAAAAGCTATTAAATCTTCATCTAAATTTTGATTAAAAATATTCTCTTTTTTTATAGTTATACAACTATAATTTTTCTCTCTTAATTTCAAAACTTCAAACTCTTCTTCACTTATTTTTATCATAACTCCAAAAATATAAGAGTTTTCATCTTTTTGTATATTTAAAAAGACACCATTTACAAGCTCTTTTTCAAAATAAATAGACTCAATAGAGTTCCAAACTCTTTTATATCCTTTTATTTTTACTGGAATTAAATCTTCTTTTTTAAGCTCTCTATTTTTAAATGAATTTTGAGCACTTTTTATATTTACTAACGAACCAAATCCAAACAAATACATATAAAACCTTTCATATATAAATTCATAAATAGTATCGTTTTTTAATTTAAGAGCTTATATATTGCCTATTTAACACTTTTTAACCATTTTTTGAGTATATTAATCCTTTTATTATAAAATTTTTAAGGCTTTTTTAAAATGAATAAATTTGATTATACAAAGATATCTGATGATTGTATTAAGTGTGGAAAGTGTAAACCTGTATGTACAATATTTAATATAAATCAAGATGAAGCAACAAGTCCTAGAGGATTTATAGACCTTTTGGGAGCTTATAAAAGAGATGAGCTTGAGCTAGATAAAACGGCTAAAGAGATATTTGAATCATGTTTTTTATGTACAAACTGTGTTGAAGTTTGTCCAAATGATTTACCAACTGATATGATTATTGAGCAAGTAAGAAGTGATATTGCAAAAAAATATGGAATTGCTTGGTATAAAAGATTGTTCTTCTTCCTTTTAAGACATAGAAAAATTATGGATTTTATGTCAAAACTAGGATATATGTTTCAAACATGTGCTATTAAAATAGATGAAAAAACAAAAAGTGCAACTCCTAGATTTAGCCTTCCTATTGTAAAAAAAGATAGAGCCCTGCCATATGCAGATAGCATTAGTTTTTTAAATAAATATCCTGAAAATATGAAGTTTAGTGTTGAAGATAAAAGAAAAAAAGTTGCTATTTTTATTGGTTGTATGAGTAACTACACTTATACAAATACAGGAGATAGTTTAGTAAAAATTCTTAAAAAACTAAAATATGATGTATTTATTCCAAAAAAACAGTTGTGCTGTGGAGCACCTGCTTATTTTACAGGTGCTTTTGATACAGTTGATTATCTAACTAAAAAAAATATTGAATATTTTGAATCTTGGATAGATGATGTTGAAGCTGTTATTATTCCAGAAGCTACATGTAGTGCAATGATAAATAAAGATTGGGAACACTACTTACATGACCAACCAGAGTGGAAACAAAGAGCTGTTAAACTATCTAAAAAGATATTTTTAGCAACAAAATGGCTAGAAAATAGTACAGAGTTAAAAGATATATTGTCAAAAAGTGGTAAAAAAATTGATCAAATGGTAACTTATCACGACCCTTGTCATGCAAAAAAGATGCAAAATGTTTGGAAAGAGCCAAGAGAACTTTTAAAACAAAACTATATTTTAAAAGAGATGAGTGATTCAAATAGATGTTGTGGATTTGGTGGAGTTACTATGCAAACAGAAAAATTTAGTTTTGCAAGAGCAGCAGGTGCTCCAAAAGCAGCAATGATAAGAGATAGCAAGGCTCAAATAGTAAGTGCTGAGTGTAGTGCTTGCAGAATGCAAATAACAGATAGTTTATATCATGCAAATGTTGATGTGGTATTTAAAAATCCAATTGAGTTAATTGCTGAAGCTTTAGAAGATTAATATGGAATTTTGGCAAAATATATACTCACAATTTGATCCTGTAGCTTTTAGAATTGGTGAGATTGCAGTTCATTGGTATGGAATAATGTATGCATTAGCACTTTTAAGTGCTATATTTATTGCAAAGTGGTTTATAAAATATGACAAAATAAATATTAGCCAAGATATTTTTGATTCATATATTTGGTGGGCTGAAATTGGTGTTATTTTAGGTGCAAGAATTGGATATATCCTATTTTATGATCCAAATACAACTTACTACTTAACAAATCCTTGGCAGATATTTAATCCTTATGTAAATGGTGTTTATGTTGGAATTGCTGGTATGAGTTATCATGGAGCATTTATTGGATTTATTATAGCTTCACTTCTATTTTGTAGAAGAAAAAATATTAATTTTTGGTTTATAACAGATATTTCTGTTTTAGGAATTAGTGCTGCTTATGTATTTGGTAGAATTGGAAACTTCTTTAATCAAGAGCTTGTAGGAAGAGTTACAGATGTTCCTTGGGCAATTTATGTTGATGGGATTTTGCGACACCCTTCTCAGTTATATGAAGCCTTTTTAGAAGGAGTTTTAGTATTTTTAATACTTGTTTATTTTAGAAATAGAAAAAAATTTGATGGTCAATTAGCTTTAATGTATGGAATTTTCTATACTATTGCAAGAATTATTGCAGAGTTTTATAGAGAACCAGATTGGCAATTAGGATTTTTAGCTGGAAATTGGCTAACTATGGGAATGTTACAATCGTTTGGAATTTTATTTATATGTTTAGCTATATATTATATGAAATTAAAAGTAGTGCTAAAAAAATAGCCCTACTTTGTATCTTTTTTTGGAACAATCTTAAAAAATTCGGCTTTTGTTAAATCTTGTAAGAACTTTGGTTCAATTTTATGCAAAGCAATAATATCAACTCTTTTATCATTGTAAAGCCAAGATTTACCTGAATCTTTTAGAGTCTCCTCTTTAAAAAGTTTTACCAAATCTTGCTTACTTAAAATTAGCTCTTCCAAATTTATCCTTATTTTGAATAATGAGTTAAATCTATTGTATATCCTCTACCTGAATGATTTTTAATTATTGAGTAGTAAGTTTTTAATCTTATTTTATTTACAATATTTCTCATAGTAAAAATTGACATTTTTTTACCTTTCCAAACCTCTTTTTGAACTAAATCATAATCAGTAACTTCATCTAATCTACTAATTAAAAGTTTCAAAAATCCTTTTTCAAGTCTTGTAAACTCAATCATATTATTTGATTTATCAAAGAATTGATCTTTGTATCTATCAAAATATATTCCCTCAGCTAATTTAAATTTATCAGATCTTTGAGTCTGGTTTAAACACATTAAAACTGATATTAGTATAGAAGATATTGGACAAGATTTTAAAATATATGTATAAGCTTTTAAATTTATAGCTTTTTCTATACTATCTTGAGAATCACTCTTGCTTATTACAATAATTGGAACAAATGCTAATTTTTTTTGTATAAGCTCAATAATATTATTCAAAAAAATAGTATTTTGATCAAAATCAAGAACAATAATATCACAATTTTCCAAATATATTGTATTTGAAAATAATTTATCATTTAATATAATTAGTTCTCTAAATTTATCTTTAAAGCCCTCTTTTATCTGCTCATCTTCGCTTATAAAAAGGATTTTTGCATTTTTATTTTGTCTAACTGCTTTTTTCATTTTCTTCTCTTATGTATAATTTTTTATAAATAATAACAAAAACAATATTAATATAAACAAAATTTAAGAGGCACAGTTTACCTCTCTTACTTTGTTTAACATATCAAATACAATTTTAGTATTCTCTTCAATTTGAACAGCTACATCAAATATCTCTTCATTTGAAGCTTTTTTTGCATATAAATCTACAGTATCTTGAACCAATGAGTGAACACTGTTATGAGCTTTTGTTAAAATTTCCCACTCTTTTGTTTTTGCAAAATCTCTATGCTCATTCTCTCTCATCCATTTTCCAAGGTTGCACTCTTTTGAAGTTGCAACTGTAAATTTATTTCCTACATTACATTTTGCAAAGTTAATATTTTTGAAATTAATATGATCTGATTTTAGTTTATTAATATTTACAATCATATTTGAATCACAAATTCTGCTACTTGCACTCTTATCAAAACTTGTTTGACTTATTGTTTGATCTAAACTAACAGCAAGTTGTGCAGTCTGTTTTGCCATCTCATTAATACTTGAAGCTAAGTTAGCATTTTGTTGTGTTGCTTGATCCAAACTATTTACAGTATCATTTATCTGAGCCATAGCTTGTTGTTGCTCTCTTGTTGCTGTTGCTACATCTTCAATTAATTTTATAGTTACATCGATATTTGAATTTAACTCATTGTATCCATTTATCATATTTGTAGTGCTATTTTTACCCTCTTTAGCTTTTAAAGTCGCATTTTCAACAATATTTTTAATCTCATTTGCAGCTTCAGCACTTCTGCTTGCAAGATTTCGCACCTCTTGAGCAACAACAGCAAAACCTTTTCCAGCTTCTCCAGCAGTTGCTGCTTCAACAGCTGCGTTTAGACTTAAGATATTTGTTTGGAATGCTATTTGATCAATTACACTAATTGCTTCATTTATTGCCATAACCTGATCGTTAATCTCATCCATTGAAATAGCTGTTTTTTGTGCTAACTCTTTTCCAATAGCTGTAGATTTTGTAACATTTTGTGCATATTGAGCCATTTTTGTTGCATTTTCACTACTTCTTTCAATAGTTGCGGCAATCTCTTCAATAGCAGCAGCAGTCTCTTCAAGACTTGCAGCTTGAATATTTGATGATTCACTTAAATTTGAAGATGCAATTGACAACTCTTTTGAACTATCATTTAAATCTAAATTTGATTTATAAATTAGACACATAATTTCATTTATACTTGATTGTGTAACTCTTACTCCATTTACTAATGATGAGATAATTCCTGAAGTATTCTCTATATTTTTAATATTGTAATCATACTGTGCATTTGATAAAGCAATAATTGCATCATTTACAACCAATAAATTTGATTGAGTTTTTTCAATCATTTTGTTTATCTCTTTAACTAAAGAGTTTACTCTATTTGAGTTTGCAACCCCTACAACTTTATCATTTAACAATCCAGCATTAACTTTTTCAATAACTTTTTTTGTCTCATCAATAACAATTTGATCTTGAATATGACCTTTTTCGATTGAATCTAAATATCTATTAAAACTAGTTACAACATCTCCTATCTCATCATTTGATATAACTTCTATTCTACTTTCAACTGATGATGTATGAGTTATTTGGTCAATAGTTTTTTTAAGACTCAAAATAGGATTTAAAATACCTATTTTCATATTTATCAAAGATGCTATCATTGTAACTAATAAAGCAAGAACTAAAATAATTAAAGCAACATATACTATTTTTGAAGCTTGTTCTATTGCACTTTGAACACTATTTATAGGTTCTGCTAAAAGAGTAATACCTAATTTTTTACCTTGAAAATCAACAACATTATCATATGTATAAAAATATTTTTTTGATACCAAATAACCATCTTTTAATAACTTATCAAAATCTATTGTTTTTGCATCTGCTAAAAAATCTTCATTAACAAAATTTTGAGAAATCAAATATTTATTTATAACTTTTTTATCATCATATTTAGCTGTCGCTAAAGCTGTATCCATTAGAAGTAGATATGCTTTACTCTCTTTATCAAAATCAATAGCAACAGAGTTTAATCCTTGCATAAACTCTAAAGAACCCGCATGAACCCCATCTTTTAAAACAGGAACTACAGATCTTAACTCCAAACCTGCATTTCCAATCTCAAAACCATTTACAACTTTTTTTGTTTTATTTACTTCAACAACACTTGCTCTAAATGAACTTAAATCATCCCCATGATTTTTTTGATTCCAAGATCTTAAAAATGAGTGATTATCTTTTGTATGAATATGAATTCTAATATTTTTAAATGGTGTTGACTCTTTCATTTTCAAACCAAGTAAATCAACAGATTTTATAACAGTATCTCTATCTGAATATAGTAATCCACTTTGAAGATTTGAATCATTTGCAATAGATATTGCATTTGAGATTCCAACATCAAGTTTTGAACCAACTCTAATATCTTTTAAGTTTTTTAAGCTTTTTACAACATCAGATTTAACTTCATCTTCTAGGCTGTTTTTATAACTATTTAAAACTAAATATCCAACAATTAAAGCAATAACTGTAACAACAGCGCTTATAATTGTAAACTTTAAACCAATCCCAAATCTATTCATATTTTACTCTCCTTTGTATCTTTTAATATTATATTGTAATCTCTTTAATATCAGCTATATTTCTAAATCCTAAATATACTTGTGATATTAAATTTTTTCTATTTGTTTTGATTTTTTCATCTTCATGATTTACAAAAACTTTTTCAAAAAAGTTATCAAGATGTGATTTTAATCCAAATAGTGCATCTAACTCTTCTTCAAAACTATCAAATTTTTTATCTTTTATTTTTGAATAATTTGCAAAAAGAGTTTTTTCTTCATCTTGCTCAAAAAGTCTCTCATCTACATTTAAGTTACTAGTTAAATCAACATCTTTAACAATATTTGCAACTCTTTTAAATGTAGCACTATACTCTTTAAAACTATCACTTTCTACTATTGGATTTAAAGCCTCTACTTTTTGGAAAATTTTATATATATTTGACTCTTTACTAGCTAAAACTGCTTTTAAAACAGTTGGATTTACATCAAAAATTTTAAATAGTCTATCATTGAAAAAATCTAATAAAACTTTTGTATCAAGATTTTTATAATTTACTTTTAAATCTTCTACTATAGTTTTAAAATCAATATCAAGTTTATGCTCAATAGCAATTCTTACTATTCCAAAAGCTGCTCGTCTTAGAGCAAATGGATCTTTTGAACCTGTTGGAATTTTTCCAACACTAAATAGTGCCATAAGATTATCAATCTTATTTGACATTGCAACTATTGAAGAGAAAATAGAGCTTGGAAGCTCACTATTTTCACCAGTTGGAAGGTATTGCTCTTTTAATGCCAAACTAATTTTTTCATCATTTTTTGCAATTTTTGAGTAGTAGTAACCCATAAGTCCTTGAAGTTCTGTAAACTCATAAACCATCTCACTCATTAAATCAGCTTTTGAAAGCATTACTGCTTTTTGAATTAGTTCAACTTCATTTACACCTAGTTTATTTGCTAAATAAGATGCTATTTTTGCTTCTCTTTCACATTTATCATAAACAGTTCCTAAACCCTCAACAAAAACAAGTTTTTTTAACCCTTCATTTGATAAACCATTTTTAATATCATTTTTGTAAAAGAACATTGCATCTGCAAGTCTAGGTCTTAAAACCTTCTCATTTCCAGCAATTATATATCCAAAATCATCTGTGAGAGCATTTGAAACAACTATAAAACTATTTGTAAGTTTTCCATCTTTATAAACTGCAAAATATCTTTGATTTGCCTTCATAGATGTAACAATAACTTCAGGTGGAAGAGTTAAAAACTCTTCATCAAATTTACCAATCAAAGCTGTTGGATACTCTGTAATTGCAACAACTTCATCTAAAAGTTCCATATCAAGCTCAATTTGAATATTGTGTTTAATCTCAATCTCTTTTAACTGCTTAAGAATCTTCTCTCTTCTTTCATCTTGATATAAAATAACACCATATTTATCAAGTTTACAAAAATAATCACCAACATCATTAAAAACAAATGGCTCATAAGATTGCATTCTATGACCATAAGATATATTTGAAGAATCAACTCCAAAAAGTTGTGCAGGAATAATCTCATTTTCAAGCATAACGCTTAAAAATCTAATTGGTCTTATAAAGCTATCACTTCTGCTTCCCCAACGCATAGATTTACCAAAATTAAGAGTTGATATAAACTCATTTATCATAGAGTTTAAAAGCTCTTTTGACTCTAAACCTTTGATTTGTTGTTTGTAGTATAAAACTTCACCTTTTCCAAAATCTTTAAACTCTAACTCATCTACACTTACACCACACTTTTGAGCAAAACTTTGTGCTGCTTTTGTAAAAGAGCCATCTTTAAAAGCTATAGCTTTTGGAGCACCTATATTTTCAGCCTCTATATCATCTTGTTTTACTTTAAACTCTCTATGCCATAAAACTAATCTTCTTGGAGTATAAAAAAGTTCAAAATTGCAAAGTAAACTATTTTTTTCTAAAATAGATTGCCATTTTTTTTCAATATTTGGAAGCTCTTGTAAAAATGGAATAGCTGGTAACTCTTCAACTCCAATCTCAATCAAAAGTGGTTTAAGCATCGTTTTTTTCCTTATCTTGGTTTTTATTTTTCTCTATTTCTTCAAGTTTATCTGTATATTTTTTTATCTGTTGTCTGTTGAAATTTATCACAAACATTGCAAGCATAAAAATAAAAAGAGTTAAAACTACAAAATCTAATATCTCTTTCAATTTTTATCCTTCAAAACTTCACTATAAATAGCTCCATCAATCTCTTCATTTGCAATATCTTCAAGCTCATCGCTTGTATCAATCAAAGCTAGAATTTTTGTATCAAACATATAATTATCTGCTATTTTTTGCATCTTTTTTGCTAAATCTTGAGTACAAACAGCATATTTTGCATTAAAACTATTTGCATAAATCCCCTCTTTTATTGTTTTTATAGATACAAAAAAGTTCAAATTTTGCTTTTTGCAATACTTTAAAAGCTCTTCATCAAAATCAAAAAAAAGTAGTGAATTAGAAGCTGTATTTTTTATATCTTCAACAGAAGAGATTATAAAAAACTCTTCAAAAGGAACTAAACTATCACCAATTATCTTCATAATTAACCTCTTTTATTTAAACACTCTTTTGAGCAATAAAACTTTCCATTTGACAAAATAGCCTCTTTTGAAGATACAAAAGTGCTACAAGTTGGGCATTCAACCATCTCATCACTAATTAAGTTTTGATCTTTTTTTCTACTCTTTTTAAAAAATATTAAATATATTAAAAAAAGTACTAGTGCAACAAATATTATTTTATAAATCATCTTTTATTCCTTTATGTACAAATAGTTTCTATCATCTTTGCAAACTACTTTATAGTTTTTTATTTTTGCCTCTTTTAGCTCATTTTCTAGCATACTACCTTTATAAAAAAGATATGAGCTAGACTCTTTTTTTATATTTTGTGTTAGATTTAAAAGTAAATTTGTATTTGTAACAGCTCTACTTGTTATTAAATCAACTTTTAAATCTTCAAGCTCTTCAACTCTTTTTTGTAAGATTGTCAAATTTTTTAGCCCTAAAGTAGCTTTTATTATATTTAAAAAAGCAACTCTTTTTGCTCTTGGCTCAATCAAATATGCCTCTTTATCTTTTTTTGCAATTGCAATTATAAGACCTGGATATCCAGCTCCTGTTCCAATATCTGCAAAGCTTTTAAAATCTTCTATAAAACTCAAAGGGTATAAAGAGTCTAAAATATTTTCATAAATAGTTTGATCATCTAAATTTCCACTAAGATTATGAATCCTGCCCCACTTTTTTAAAAGCTGCACAAAAGTTTCAATATCTTTATAAAAGCTATCCTCGTAGATTAGACTATTTGTTTCAAGTAAAGATTTTAAACTCAAATTAGATGTCCCATCTTCTCTTTTTTTGTAGATAAATATAGTTCGTTGTATTTATTTGATTTTATAATTGCTGGGATTCTCTCAACAATCTCAACTCCCAAAGACTCAACATATTTTAGTTTTGCTGGGTTGTTTGTGATTAGTTTTAGTTTTTTTATTCCTAAATTTTCAAAAATATATCCAACAACTCTATAATCTCTCTCATCCTCTTTGAAGCCTAACTCAACATTTGCCTCAATTGTGTTTCTTCCTTTATCTTGCAGTGCATAAGCATTTACTTTATTTACAAGACCTATGTTTCTGCCTTCTTGTCTGTGATAAATTACCAATCCACCATTTTTTGCAATAAATTTTAAAGATAGATCTAGTTGGTTTTGGCAATCACACTTTAAACTTCCTAAAGTATCGCCTGTAAGGCACTCTGAGTGAATTCTTACAAATGGAGTTTCTAAAGTTTCAAAATCTAAACTCATTATTGCTAAATGCTCTTGATGTCCATCTTTGTATGCTTTTATTCTAAAATTTCCATATTTTGTAGGAAGGTTTGCTATATTTGATTCAATTATATTCATTTGTATTTAAACCTTTAACTGTTAAAATCGCAAGATTATATCCAAAAGAGGTAAATATTATGTTTAAACGATTTAGAAGATTAAGATTAAATGAGACTTTAAGAAATTTAGTTCAAGAGACAACAATTTGTAAAGATGATTTTATATATCCACTGTTTGTAAGAGAAGGAAAAGGTATTAAAACTGAAGTTTCTTCAATGCCAGGTGTATTTCAAATGAGTATTGATGAGATTTTAAAAGAGTGTGAGTATTTGCAAAAAATAGGTTTGAACTCTATTATTCTATTTGCTATTCCAGATATTAAAGATTCAGTTGGAAGTGAGTGTTTATGTGATGAGAGTATCATTGCACGAACAATAAAAGCAATAAAAGAGAAATATCCAAATATGTTTGTAGTTACAGATTTATGTTTTTGTGAATATACAGATCATGGGCATTGTGGAATACTTGATCCCAAAACACAAAGTGTTCACAATGATAAAACTCTTGAAATATCAGCCCTTCAAGCACTTGTACACGCAAGAGCAGGAGCTGATATGATTGCACCATCTGGAATGATGGATGGAATTATTACGACACTTAGAAGTGCTTTAGATGAAAATGGCTTTAATGATTTACCAATTATGGCTTATTCAACAAAATTTGCAAGTGGTTATTATGGACCATTTAGAGATGTAGCTGAATCAACTCCAAGCTTTGGTGATAGAAGAACATATCAAATGAATGTGGCAAATAGACTTGAAGCTATTAGTGAATCACTTGAAGATGAAAAAGAAGGTGCAGATATTTTAATGGTAAAACCAGCTTTAGCATTTTTGGATATTGTAAGAGATATTAAAAATGAGACAAAACTTCCATTATGTGTTTATAATGTAAGTGGTGAGTATGCTATGTTAAAACATGCAGGAGTTGCAGGACTAATTGATTATGAAAGAGTTATGATGGAGACTATGATTGCATTTAAGCGAGCTGGAGCAAATATAATTATCTCATATCATGCAAAAGAGGTTTGTGAGATTTTGAATAGAAAGTAAAATGAACAACTACCAAAAAGCAATAGAAAACTCAAATATAGTATCAAAAACAGATATAAATGGAATCATAACTTTTGTAAATGATGAGTTTTGTAAACTTTTTGGTTTTAAAAAAGATGAGCTTATTGGTAAAAATCACAATATTGTAAGGCATCCAGATACACCAAAAGAGAATTTTCAAGCTCTTTGGGAGACAATTTTAGATAAAAAAGTATATAAAGCTACCGTTAAAAATCTATCAAAAGATAAAAAAGATATATATTTAAATACAACTATTGTTCCTATTTTAGATGAAAAAGAGGAAAATATTGTAGAGTTTGTAGCTATAAGATATGATATTACAAATGAAGTAATGCTTCAAAAAGAGCTTGAAGAGAGACAAAAAATTCTTTTTTTGCAATCAAGAATGGCAAGTTTAGGGCAAATGTTGGCAAATATTGCTCACCAATGGAGACAACCTTTAACTCAATTAAATCTAAGTTTATATAATCTAAAAAAAGCTTTTGAAAATCAAAACAAAAAAGAGTTTGAAGATTTTTATAGCAACTCAAAAAACCTAATCTTGGGTATGTCAAATACTATTGAAGATTTTACAAACTTCTTTTCTCCAAAAAAACAAAAAGAGATTTTTTTATTAAACATCTCTATAAATGAGGCTTTGAAGATTTTAAATGAAATTTTTAAAGATGAGAAAATAGATATCAAATTTGATATTACAAAAGATTTAGAGATTTTTGGAGTAAAAAATGAACTAACGCAAGTTTTACTAAATATACTTTCAAATGCAAAAGATGCTTTTGTACAAAATGGTGTTAAAAATAGAGAATTGTTTATAAAAACATATAAAAAAGATGATTTTATATATCTTGAAATAGTTGATAATGCTCTTGGAATAAATGATGAGATAAAAGATAAAATGTATGAGCCATATTTTACTACAAAACATCAAAGTAGCGGAACTGGTCTTGGATTGTTTATATCTAAAATTATTATAGAAAATAGTTTTGAAGGTGAAATTTCTCACACAAATACCCAAAATGGTTCAAAATTTGAACTAAAATTTCCAATAAAGTTTGAAGTATGAAAAATCTAAAAGTTTTGATTGTGGAAGATGAGATAGATTTAGCAAATTTGATAAAATCTTCAATAAAAGAGCTATTTTTTAAAGTTGTAATTGCAAAAGATGGCTTAGAGGCTATAAAAAAATTTGATAGCTTCAAACCTGATATTATAATAAGTGATATTATGATGCCAAACTTAAATGGCTTAGAGATGAGCAAAAAAATAAAAGAGAAAAATAGTGAAACTCCTATTGTGATTTTAAGTGCTCATAGTCACAAAGAGATGCTTTTGGAAGCTATTGATTTGGGAATTTCAAAATATTTTATAAAGCCTTTTGATATTGAAGAGTTTATTGAGTATTTAAAAGAGTTATCAAAAAAGATTAATAAAAACAAATCTATAAAATTAAAAGATGATTTTGTCTTTGATTTCAACAATTTATCTTTGTATCAAAATGATATTTTGGTAAATCTTACAAAAAGAGAGAGGCAGTTTTTGGCTCTTTTGATTGAAAATAAAAACTCATATGTAACTACTTTTGATATTAAAAAAACTCTTTGGGAAAATGAGATTGTAAGTGATGAGAGGCTTAGAACTTTTATTAAAAGATTAAGAGCCAAAACCTCAAAAGAGCTTATAGAAAATGTCTCTTCTTGTGGATATATGGTGTTATTTTAATATTCATATATTCTTCACTATTTGCCATACCCTTTTGGATTTTTACTTTGCCAATTCCAGCTAGATTTACACATATCTTCTAAATTATGTTTTGCTTCCCATCCTAAAATCTCTTTTGCTTTTTGTGGGTTTGAGTAGCAAGTAGCAATATCCCCTGCTCTTCTAGGAACTAATTTATAAGGTATCTTTTGTCCACTTGCTTTTTCAAAAGCTTTTATCATATCTAAAACACTATATCCAGTTCCTGTTCCAATATTTAAAATAAGTGGAAATGAGACCTTAGTCTCATCTTTTTTATTTACAGGGACTAAAG